>Ga0208635_100015_pt1 | contig 255074 bp, 211 predicted proteins | sample LakWasMe93_HOW11_2_FD_183915 | JGI IMG/M metagenome (GOLD analysis project Ga0208635, IMG submission 183915) | Freshwater sediment methanotrophic microbial communities from Lake Washington under simulated oxygen tension - Sediment Metagenome... | ecosystem: Environmental > Aquatic > Freshwater...
GCCGCTGGCGCCGCACCCGAGCAACAAGAACGAGCTGATCGTCTGGGACCTGGCCAGCGATCCGGCCGAGCTGCTGACGCTCAACGCCGAGGCGATCCGCGCGCGCATGTTCGTCAAGCAGGAGGCGTTGGAGGAGGGCGTGACGCGCCTGCCCATCAAGACCATCCACGTCAACAAGTCGCCCATCGTGATCGGCAATCTGAAGACGCTCAGCCCCGCCATGGCCGAGCGCTGGGGGCTGGACCTGGCGCAGGGCCTGCGGCATGCCGAGCTGCTGGCGCGCGAGGGCCAGTTGCTGGCCGGGCTCTGGGGCGAGGTGTTCCAGCGCCCCGCGGCGGCCGCGCCGGTGGACGTGGACGAGGATCTCTATGGCGGTTTTCTGAGCCCCGACGACCGGCGCCTGCTGAATCGCCTGCGCGGCCTCGATGCCGAGGCCCTGGCCGAGCGCGTGGCGCAGGGCAAGGCGGCGTTCCAGGACGCGCGCCTGGCCGAGTTGCTGTTCCGCTACCGCGCCCGCAACTTTCCCGCGTCGCTTAGCGATGCCGAACAGGCGCAGTGGCAGGCACATTGCGCCGCGCGCCTGCATGCCGGTGCGGGCGGGGCGCAGACGCTGGCGCAGTTCTTCGAGCGCATCGACGCGCTGGGCGAGAGCGCCGAGGACGAGCGCAGCGAGGCCATCCTGGGCGCGCTCTACGACTATGCCGAGCAGATCGCGCCGCCGCCGCCATGAACGCGGCGGTCTCCTAGAGCCAGTCCTTCCAGCGCAGGCGGATGCGCTCCAACTCGCCATTGCGGGCGATCGCCTCCTGCCCCCGATCCATCAGTTCGCGCAGGGCCTGGTGCTGGGGGCGTGACTTGGCCATTGCGAAATGCAGGGGCATGCGCTCCAGGGCCGGCTCCATCCAGACGAATTGCGCGGCCGCGCCTTTCAACTCGGTATTGATGAGGTAGCGCGCCACGCCCTTGTCGATCAGCACCAGGTCTACCCGGCCGGCCAGCAGCTTGCGAAGATTGGTGAGGTCATCGCGCGCCGGGTCGGCCTTCGCACCCAGCTGTACCGCCTGCTCGAAGGCCTTGGGGTTGGCATAGCCCTGCACGGTGCCGATGTGCAGACCGGCAAGGTCCGCGGGAAGCTGGTTCTTGGCCGCGTTGCGCTGCGTGGCCAGGCCGAAATAGCCGACCTGGTTGTCGATGCCCATCGGCTTGGCGAAATCCATCACGCGTTCGCGCTCGGGCTGGTACCAGGCGCCGATCACGCCGTCGTGCTGGCCCGCCTCCAGCTCGGTGAGGGCGCGCGCCCAGGGGCGGAACGCGACCTGCAGGCGCCAGCCCTGGCTGGCCAGGGCGGCACGCGCGATCGCCACCGCCACGCCTTGCTCGGGCAGTTTCTCGCCCATATAGGGCGCGAATTCGGTGGTGACAAGATGAAGCACCGGCGCATCGGCCGGCATGGCTTCCGGCTGCGCGCTGCCGGCCTTGCTATAAGCAGCGCAGGCCAGCATGGCCAGGCTGCATAGCCAACGGCGCCGGTGCCAGGTCTTGCCTGCGGCGCGCTTGCTTGCGGTGCTCGCGGTGATGCACGGATTCATGCCTGCTTGCCCAACGTCGTTCTTGTCACCCCACACCCATCCGGAGGTCTTGCCGTGAATCGTAGCGATCAGTACATCGGATTGTGCCGCCTATTGATGCTCGCCCTGCTGGGGGGATCGGCCATGGCCGGCGAGGTGCCCGCCGGCGGCGCGGCGGATCTGCGTGCCCAGGTCTGGGCCGCGGAATGCGCGTTCGCGCGCAGCATGGCCGAGCGCGATCTGCCGGCCTTCGGGCGCCATCTCTCCGAGCAGGCGCTGTTCTTCGGCTCCAGCCAGGTGCACCGCGGCAAGCCGGCGGTGCTGGCGGCCTGGAAAGGTTTTTACGAGGGCGCGCAGGCGCCGTTCTCCTGGGCGCCCGATTCGGTCGAGGTGCTGGGCGACGGCACGCTGGCCCATTCCACCGGGCCGGTGCGCAATCCCCAGGGCGAGCTGGTGTCGCGCTTTGCCTCGGTGTGGCGGCAGGAGGCGCCGGGCCAGTGGCGCATCGTGCTCGACAAGGGCGTGCCGCTCACGGCCGCCGAGCGCGAGCGCGCCAAGGAGGCGCCGGCCAAGCCGCTTTGCCCCTGAAATTTACCGGGCCGTGGCCGGGTAGCGCTGCTGGTATTTGTCGCGCAGCCGGGTCTGGCGGTCTTCCAACGCCAGCTCGCGGCCGGCGATGAAGATGCGCTCGATGCGGGTGCCGGCCTCCAGCGGATCGCCATCGGCGACGAACAGATTGGCCAGCCGGCCCGGCTGCAGCGAGCCCAGCAAGGCCTCGGCGCCGAGGATCTGCGCGGGGTAGAGCGTGATGGCCTTGAGCGCTTCGGCGCGCGGCAGGCCATGGGCGACGGCGGTGGCGGCCTCGAAGGGCAGGCGGCGCTCGTTGGCCGCATCGCCCTCCGCGCCGCCGCGCGCGATGCAGTAGCGCAGCCCGGCCGCATGCAGGCGCGCGGCCAGGCGCAAGGGCGCGTCCGCCGCATCGTCGCGGCGCAGCGGCAGCCGGTGCACGCCGGCAATCACCACCGCGGCATCGGCCGCCTTGAGGGCGTCGGCCAGCAGCGGGGCGTCGTAGCCGCCCACGATCACCAGCTTCAGATGGTGGCGCTGGGCCAGGCCCAGGGCCCAGCGTATCTGCGCCGCCTCGTCGGCATGCACGAACACCGGCAGCTCGCCGCGCAGCGCCGGCAGCATCGCCTCCCAGCGCGTGTCTGGCGCCAGGCCGGGTTCGGCGCTGCGCGCCTTCAGATAGGCGGCGGCCTGCTCGAAGCTCTCCTCCAGGCTCTGCAGACGCTGGCGCGCCAGGCGCTTGTAGTCGGCCAGCCTGGCCTCGTCCAGCATCGGCAGCAGCTGCGCATTGGCGCGCAGCGAGGGCGGGCGCAGATGCAGGCCCACGGCGGGGCGCAGCGCCATGTCCTCCCAGTTCCAGCCGTCCAGTTGCAGCAGGGCCGAGGTGCCCGAGATCAGGCCGGCCGGGCCGCTGCGCGGCACCGTCTGCGTGGCCAGCACGCCGTTGGCGCGCGTCACCGGGATCAGCTCGCTGTCGGCATTCACCGCCACCAGGGCGCGCGCGTTCGGGTTCAGGCTGCCGGCCTCGGCGGTGTCGACGGTGGCGCGCACCGCGGCCACCTCCACCAGGCCCAGGGCCGAATTGGCGGCGATGAAACCGGGGTAGACATGCTTGCCGGGCAGGGCCAGGCGCTCGGTACCGGCGGGCAGCTTGAGGGCCTCGCCCTCGGCGGCCACCGCGCTGATGCGGCCCTGCTCCAGCAGCAATTGGCCGCGCTCCAGCACCGCGCCGCTGACGGTGTGCAGGGTCGCGCCGCTGATCAGCAGCGGCCGGCTCTGCGGCGCGGGCGGCACATTGGGCGTGGCATGCACAGCGCCGCCGGCGAGCAGCGCCGCCAGCCAAATAGTCGTGATGCTGGCCCCGCGCTTCATGGTGCGTCCTCCGTGCATTCATGCCAGGCCCCGCCGGCCCAATAGCTGCCACGCAGGCGCGTGGCCTGGTGGACTTCGTTCTGCAAGGCCAGCCAGTCCAGCAGCTCGCGCACCGGGCTGCCGCCCGTGGCCGTGGGGCGGCCGGCGGGTGCCGCCTGCAGCGCGGCCAGGCGCTCGGGCAGGGCCTTGGCCAGCAGGCGCTGGCGTTCGCGCTCGGCGGTCTGGCGCAGCTCGGCATCGCGCGCCAGGCTGTAGCTGCGGCGGCCGTCGATCCAGGTCTGCTCGGCGCGGCTGTAGCCGGACAGCGGCGGGCCGCTCCAGATCACGAAGTCGGCGTCCTTGCCGGGTTCCAGCGAGCCGACGCGCTGCTCCACGCCCAGCTGGCGCGCCGGGTTGATGGTCACCAGCTTGAGCGCCTCGGGCTCGGACAGGCCACCGTACTTGACCGCCTTGGCGGCCTCGGTGTTGAGGCGGCGCGCCAGCTCATCGCTGTCGGAGTTGAAGCTGGAGAGCACGCCGGCGCGCGTCATGATGACGCCGTTGTAGGGCACGGCGTCCTGCACCTCCATCTTGTAGGTCCACCAGTCGCTGAAGGTGGAGGCGCCGGCGCCGATGCTGGCGATCTCGCTGGCCACCTTGTAGCCCTCCAGCACATGCTGGAAGGCCGCCACGCGCAGGCCGAATTCCCTGGCCAGGCGGGTGAACATCAGGATCTCGTCGGCGCGGTAGGCATGGATGTGGATGGCGCGCTTGCGCTCCAGCAGCTCCACCAGGGTCTCCAGCTGCAGGTCGCGGCGCGGCTCGGCGATCGCCTTGGGGTTGCCCTGCCAGCGCGCGCGCTCGCGCTGGTAATGGCGCGCGGTCTGGAAGGCGTCGCGCAGCAGCTGCTCCACGCCCATGCGGGTCTGCGGGTAGCGGCTGCTCGCGGCCTCCCAGCTCTGCTTGACGTTCTCGCCCAGCGCGAACTTGATGCCGGGCAGGGCGCCCTTGAACTTCAGCGCCTCGGCGTCCTGGCCCCAGCGCAGCTTGATCACCTGGCTCTGGCCGCCGATGGTGTTGGCCGAACCATGCAGCAGATTGGCGGTGGTGAGGCCGCCGGCCAGCTCGCGGTAGAGGTTGATGTCGGTGGCGTCCAGCACATCGCCGACCCGCACCTCGGCGGTGATGGAACTGCTGAACTCGTTGATGCCGCGCGCGATCGCGGTATGCGAATGCGCGTCGATCAGGCCCGGGCTGACATGCTTGCCGGCCAGCTCCAGCAGCTCGGCGCCGGCCGGGGCCTTGAGGTCCTGGCCGATGGCGCTGATCTTGCCGTCCTGCACCAGCAGGTCGTGGTTCTCCAGCTTGCCGGCGGGGCCGCTGGTCCAGAGCGTGGCATGGCGCAGCAGCAGGGCCGCGGGGCGGGGCGCCAGGGTTTCGGCCAGCGCGCCGGCCGGGTAGCCGGCCGAGGGCGGGGGCGGCAGGGCTTCCGCCTTGGGCGGGGCCGCCTCGCTGGCCTGGTGCGGCGCCACGCGCCGCGCCTCCCAGCTCTGCCGGCTGCCATCGGGGCGCAGCAGCTGGCCGCTGAGGCGCTCGCCATCGAGCTCGGCCACCAGCTGCTGCCATTGCGCGGGCTCGATCTGGCCGCAGGGCAGGCGCAGCAGCAGCTGGCGGCCCTGCTGGCGCAGCTCGCAGCGCGCATCGCCCAGGCTCAGCTCGGGCTTGGCCGCGCTGCCGCCAATCTGCCAGCTCGCGTCGGCGAGCTGCCAGCGCCCGCGCAGATCGGGGCGCGCGGCGGCTTCCAGCGCATAGGGCTGGCCATCGACAAAACTCCACTCCGGCTCGGCCTGCTCGTCGCGGAACAGGTCGCCGCGGGCGATCAGCAGATTTGCCAGATGGCCCGGCTCCAGGCTGCCCAGCCGTGCGCTTCCGCCCACCAGCCGGGCCGGCACGGTGGTCAGCGCGGCCAGGGCCTGCTCGGGCGCCAGGCCGCGGCGCACCGCCTGGCGCAGGCGCGGCCAGAACTCGCGGCGCGGCTCCTTGAGCCCATGGGCCGAGAGTGCGAACTCCAGGCCCTGGGCCGCCAGATAGGCGGCGTTGGAGGGCGCCTGCTCCCAATGCTGCAGGGTCTCCAGGCCCACATCCAGCGCGGCATCGGGCTGCTCCAGCTCGGGCGCGGGCGGGAAGTTGAGCGGCAACAGCAGCGGCGCGCCGAGCGCCTTGAGCTGGGCCGCGCGACGGTATTCGTGGCCATTGCCCTGCAGCACCAGCCTGAAGCCGAACTCCTCGCGCAGGCGGCCGATGCGCGCATAGTCCTGCTCGTCGTCGGCGGCGAAGAACACCGGCTGGCGCCCGGCCACCGCGTCCTGCAGCGCCGCCAGGCCGGCATGGGCGGCAATGCGCTCAATGCCCTGGGGGCCGCCACGGGCGGCCTGTTGCGCCTGCCCGTACCAGCGCGCGTCCGACCAGGTCTGGCGCAGCAGCGCGATGCTGCCCATCAGCGAATTGGGATAGGCGCGCCCGCTGTCCACATCCAGGCCCAGATGCTGGGCCACGCGCTCGGCCAGCAGCAGGCGCTTGGCGTCGCCGCCATCGCCTAGATTCAGCAGCGCGCTCTGGCCGCGGAAGATGCCCACCGAGGGCGCGGCCAGCACGGTGGTGAAACCCAGCTCGCGCGCGGCCTTGAGCTCGTCGGCCTTGAGTTCCAGCTGCGTGCCCACCTGCTGTTCGGCGCGCAGCATGGTGTTGGACGCCGCCAGGCCGCGGCCCGTCAGCGGCGGGATCGGCCGCGCGGCGGCCGGCGTTGCATCGGCGCCGGGGCCCCAGCGCGGGTTGGCGGGCGGCCGCTCGCGCAGGGCCGCGGGCACACCCAGGCTGCTGGCCAGGTCGATGAAGCCGGCATAGACGGTGCGGCCGGGCAGGGCCCAGACGCGCGCACCCGCTGGCACCGGCAGCTGGGCGCCGACGGCCACGATCAGGCCGTCGCGCATCACCAGGGTGCCGCGTTCGATCACCTTGCCGGGCGCCAGCACCAGGCGCGCTTCGGTGATGGCGTGCCAGCGCGGGCTGTGGTCGTGCAGGCCTTCGACGCGCTCGACGCCGGGCTGGGCCGCCGCCGTCAGCACCAGCGCGCCGGCCGCCAGGGCGAAAACGGACCGCGGCGCGCGTGGCGCACCGCATCGATGGCTGGGCATGGCATCCTCCTTGGGCCCGGCTAGGGCGGGCTTTGCTGGCTGGCACTCTAGGGGCTGGGCAGCGGCCCGGCCATGCGGGATTGCGTGGGGCCGCCGCCGCGGCGTGCGAATGCTGAACCAGTCAAACAAGGTCTTGTTCGGGCTTTTCAGGCAGGCGCAAACGCGGTACACCCTCAAGCATGGCCCGCTGCGTGTCGAAATGACCTGCTGACGCCGGCGCCGAGACCATGGCCAATACCATGGTCAACACCAAGGAGAATCGAATGCAAGCCACCACCCCCGCGGCCAGCGAGCCCGCAGCCGATGTGATCGCCGCCCGCATGCGCGCCCTGCTGGTGCGCGCGCCGATGGCGGTGGCCTTCGTCAGCGGGCCCGGCTTCGAGGTGGTGAGCGAACAGTTCAACCACCTGTTCGGCCATGGCGACGAGACCGATCTGTGCGGGCAGACCACGCGCAGCGTGCATGTCTCGGACACCGCCCATGCCGGCGTGCTGGAGCGCCAGGGCGCCGCCTTTGCGGCCGGCCGGCCGCTGGACGAGGAGATCGAATATGTGCGCCGCGACGGCTCGCGCTTCTGGGGCCGGCTGCAGGCCACGCCGGTGCACTGGGATGCACCCGCCGGTGAGGCGCTCTGGATCGTCGAGGACGTGACGGCGGCGCGCCAGCTGCGCCTGCAACCCACCTGGACCGCCAAGCACGATGTGCTCACCGAGCTGGCGAATCGCCGCGAGTTCGAGCGTCGCCTGGCCGAGCATGTGGGCAGCCGCCGGCATGAGCCGGTGTCGGTGCTGTGGGTGGATGTGGACCGTTTTACCGAGGTGGTGCACGGCATGGGCACCGAGGTGGCCGACCATTTCCTCTATGGCCTGGGCCAGATGCTGATCACCAAGGTGCGCGCCTCCGACCTGGTGGCGCGTCTGGAGAACGACCATTTCGCCGTGCTGCTGCCCGACTGTGACCAGCATTACGCCCAGATCGTGGCCGAGAAGATGCGCGCGTCGGTGGCCGGCTACCGCCTGCGCTGGGGCCTGCATCGCACGCGCGTGAAGGCCAGCCTGGGCGTGGTGCAGCTCCATCCCACGCTGGAAACCGTGGACGCGGTGCTGGGCGCGGGCTCGCTGGCCTGTGCCGAGGCCAAGGCGGCGGGCGGCGATTGTGTGCGCGTGTTCGTCTCCAACGGCGGTTTCGAGGAGCTGGCCGGTTGATGACCGCATGAATTGAGGGTTTTTTACCCTTCAGTTCTAAAGTCCGGCGGCGCGCTGCCGATATGCAGGGAAATCACCCGGCATATCGCCTGCAGTCTGGAGCGCCGCCATCATGTCCATCAGCCTTTCCACCGCCCTGTCCGGCATGTCCGCGGCCCAGGAGAGGCTGCGCGCGGCCGCCAGCAACATCGCCTCCTCGGGCACCGGCGATCTGCGCCGGCTGCAGGTGGAGGCCCAGACCGTCGAGGGCGGCGGCGTGAAGGCGCAGCTGCGCCAGGTGCCGGCCAGCGGCCAGGTGCCCGAGCAGGACCTCATCAACCAGCATGGCGCCACCTATGCCTTCGTGGCCAATCTGCGCGTGTTGCAGACCCAGGTGCGCGCCGAGGGCGCGCTGCTGGACATCCAGGCCTGATCAGGGCGCGGGGCCGGCCCCGCTCAGCTCGTAGAGCGCCGAACCGTCGCCCAGCTCACGCACCAGGCGCACCGCCGGTGTGGCGGCAAGATGGGCGATGCCGCCCAGCCCCGAGACGAATTGCAGCCGCACGCCCGGCACCGGCCGGATGCGCCAGTTGCCATCCGCGCTCGGGTTGACGCGCTTGGTGTCGGCCAGGTACTGGGCCAGCGCGGCGCGGTTCTCGTCGGGCGCGTCCACCACGATGCGTTCCGGGCCCAGGCCGGGGAAATGCCCGCCGCCGCTGGCGCGGTAGTTGTTGGTGACGACCAGGAATTCGGCCTCGTCATCGATCGGCGCGCCGCGGTAGCTCAGGCCCAGGATGCGATGCGACTGCGGCTGCACGAGCCGCCCCTCGAGGTCGTAGCGCGCCGGCTGGCTCACATCGATCTCGTAGGTGAGCCCGTCCAGGGTGTCGAAGTTGAAGCTCGGAAAGCGCGGCTCGATCAGGGCCTGCTCGGCCGGGCCCGCCGGGTCGATCTGGCGGAACTGGCCCGCCGCCATCTCCAGCCATTCGCGCAGCTCGCGGCCCTTGAGCTTGAGCCCCTTGATGGTGTTGGGGTAGACATAGAGATCGGCCACATGCTTGATGGCCAGGGGGCCGGACGGGATGTCGGTGTAGTGGCTCCAGCCCTGGCGCCCGCCGCTCTTGAAGGGCGCCGCTGCCGAGACCAGCGGCAGGCCCTCGTAGGCCGTGCCCTTCACCGCGCGCGCCATGTAGGCGAGCTGGGCCTGTGCCACCAGCTGCACCGAGGGGTCGTCGGCCACCTGGGCAAAGTAGCTGTGGATGGGCGCCTCGGTGCTGGCCACCTGCTGGCGCACATAGTCCAGCGTGCGCGCATGCTCGTCGGCGATCAGGCGCGCCGGTGCGGGGTCGGCCGCCACCAGGGCGCGGCGCGCCTGGCGGTCGTAGATGGGGCGCAGGCTGGCCTGGCTCTCGAGCACGCGCCAGCGCCCGGCGCTCCTGCGCAGGGTCAGGTCGATCAGGCCCAGATGGTCGCCCCAGCGGCCCGGCATCACCGCGGGCAGGCCGTGCAGGCGCCCGGCCTTGGCATCGACGCCCGGCAGCCCCTCGAACTCGGGGCCGGGGAACTGCGCGTGGGCATGGCCCAGCAGCAGCAGGTCAAGACCTGGCACCTGGGCCAGCCTGACGGCGGCGTTCTCGGCCAGCGGCGCCGAGGCCTGGGCTTCGATGCCGGTGTGGGCGATGGCGATCACCAGGTCGGCGCCGGCGGCGCGCAGCCTGGGCACCAGCGCGCGCGCCGTCTCCACCATGTCTTGCGCCTGCACCCGGCCGCTCAGGTGCTGCTTGTCCCATTGCATGATCTGCGGCGGTACCAGGCCGAACACGGCGATCTTGAGACGCTGCGGCCGGCCGTCCTCGTCTAGCAGGCGGCGCGTCAACAGCACGCTGGGCCGGAAGGCGGGCCTGCCATTGCCGGCCAGCCGCACGTTCGCGTTCACATAGGGAAAGCGCGCGCCGGCCAGCGCCTGGCGCAGAAAGGGCAGGCCGTAGTTGAACTCGTGGTTGCCGATATTGGCGGCGTCCACCCCGAGCTCGTTCAGCACCTTGAACGCCGGGTGCCGCTCGCCCTGGGCGAGCGGCCGCACGCGCGCCACCAGATCGCCCAGCGGATTGCCCTGCAGCAGGTCGCCGTTGTCGAACAGCAGGCTGTTGGCCACCTCGGCGCGCGCCGCCTTGATCAGGGTGATGGTCTTGGCCAGGCCGTACTCGTCGGTGGCCTGGTCGCGGTAGTAGTCGTAGTTGAGCAGGCTCATGTGCACATCCGTGGTCTCGAGGATGCGCAGCTTCAGGTCGGCGGCATGGGCGCTGGCCAGGCTCAGCAGCAAGGGCAGCGATGCAAACAACAGGCGGCGATTCAGCATGGGCGCATGGTAGCCGGCTAGGGTTAGCGAGACCGCGGCGGGGCCCGCAGATTGCGCTACGCTAGCCTTGCGCAAGTGCCGCGCTGGTGATCCCGGCGTGGCGCCTGCTGGGCAGCGCGAGCCTCATCAAGCCCGCCGCTGCATCCAACCATGACAAGCCGCGCAGCCACTACCCTGCGCAGGAGCGAGCCGCATGAGCTATGAGCCTTTGCGTTTGCATGTCCCCGAGCCCACCGGGCGTCCGGGCTGCCATACCGATTTTTCCTATCTGAAGCTTTCGCCCGCCGGCGCGGTGCTGCAGCCGCCCATCGACGTGGCGCCGGTGGAGATGGGCCCGCTGGCCTACAGCCTGGTGCGGGTGCTGGACGAGGAGGGCCGGGCGGTCGGCCCCTGGGCACCCGAGCTGAGCGAGGCGCAACTGCTGCGCGGCCTGCGCACCATGCTGAAGACGCGCATCTTCGACGCCCGCATGCTGATCGCGCAGCGCCAGAAGAAGCTCAGCTTCTACATGCAGAGCCTGGGCGAGGAGGCGATCGGCAGCGCCCATGCGATGGCGCTGCACGACGGCGACATGTGCTTCCCCACCTACCGCCAGCAAAGCCTCTTGATCGCGCGCGACGACGTGCCCCTGGTGGACCTGATCTGCCAGCTGCTCTCCAACGAGCGCGACCCGCTGAAGGGCCGCCAGCTGCCGGTGATGTACTCGATCAAGCGCGCCGGCTTCTTCAGCATCAGCGGCAACCTCGCCACCCAGTTCATCCAGGCGGTGGGCTGGGCCATGGCCAGCGCCATCAAGGGCGACACCAAGATCGCCTCGGCCTGGATCGGCGACGGCGCCACCGCCGAGAGCGACTTCCACACCGCGCTGACCTTTGCCCATGTCTACCGCGCGCCGGTGATCCTGAATGTGGTGAACAACCAATGGGCGATCTCGACCTTCCAGGCGATTGCCGGCGGCGAGGGCACGACCTTCGCCGCGCGCGGCGTGGGCTGCGGCATCGCCTCGCTGCGCGTGGACGGCAACGACTTCCTGGCCGTCTACGCCGTCTCGCGCTGGGCCGCCGAGCGCGCGCGCCGCAACCTCGGGCCGACGCTGATCGAATGGGTGACCTACCGCGCCGGCCCGCACAGCACCTCGGACGACCCCAGCAAATACCGGCCCGCCGACGACTGGTCGCATTTCCCGCTGGGCGACCCGATTGCGCGCCTCCGGCAACACCTGACCCTCACCGGCATCTGGTCGGATGCCCAGCACGAGGCCCTGCAGGCCGAGCTGGAGGCCGAGGTGATCGCGGCGCAGAAGGAGGCTGAGCGCTATGGCAGCTTGGCCGACGGCCATATCCCTACGGCGGCCTCGATGTTCGAGGATGTCTACAAGGAGATGCCGCCGCACCTGAAGGATCAGCTGCGCCAGGTACACGAGCGAGGAGGCCGCGCATGAAACCCGAAGACCTGAGCAAGCTGCTCGAGGAGCAGCCCGCCGTCAGCACCATGACCATGATCCAGGCGCTGCGCTCGGCCATGGACGTGATGCTGGCGCGCGACCCCGATGTGGTGATCTTCGGCCAGGACGTGGGCTATTTCGGTGGCGTGTTCCGCTGCACCGATGGCCTGCAGGCCAGGTACGGCAAGCACCGCGTCTTCGATGCGCCGATCTCCGAGGGTGGCATCGTCGGCGTGGCGGTGGGCATGGGCGCCTATGGCCTGCGGCCGGTGGCCGAGATCCAGTTCGCTGACTATTTCTACCCGGCCTCCGACCAGATCGTTTCCGAGGCGGCGCGCCTGCGCTACCGCTCGGCCGGCGACTTCACCGCGCCGCTCACCATACGCATGCCCTGCGGCGGCGGCATCTATGGTGGCCAGACCCACAGCCAGAGCCCCGAGGCGCTGTTCACCCATGTCTGCGGCCTGCGCACCGTGATGCCCTCCAACCCCTATGACGCCAAGGGCCTGCTGATCGCGGCGATCGAATGCGACGACCCGGTGATCTTTCTGGAGCCCAAGCGCCTCTACAACGGGCCCTTCGACGGCCACCACGACCGCCCCTCCACGCCCTGGACCGACCATCCGCTGAGCCAGGTGCCCGAGGGCCATTACCGCGTGCCGCTGGAGAGCGCGTCGGTCTATCGGGCCGGCAGCCAGCTGAGCGTGATCACCTACGGCACCATGGTCTATGTGGCCGAGGCGGCGGCGCGCGAGACCGGCATCGATGCCGAGATCATCGACCTGCGCAGCATCTGGCCGCTGGACCTGCCGGCCATCATCAACTCGGTGAAGAAGACCGGCCGCTGCCTGGTGCTGCACGAGGCCACGCGCACCAGCGGCTTCGGTGCCGAGCTGCTGGCGCTGGTGCAGGAGCATTGCTTCTACCACCTGGAGGCGCCGATCGAACGCGTGGCGGGTTGGGACACACCTTACCCCCATGCCCAGGAATGGGACTACTTTCCCGGCCCGGCCCGCGTGGCGGCCGCGATGCAACGCGCGATGGAGTCGTGATGAGCGTACATGTGATCAAGATGCCGGATATCGGCGAAGGCATCGTCGAGGTGGAGCTGGTGGCCTGGCGCGTGCAGCCCGGCGAGTTGGTGAAGGAAGACCAGATCCTGGCCGATGTGATGACCGACAAGGCCACGGTGGAGATCCCGTCGCCGGTGCATGGCCGCGTGGCCGAGCTGGGCGCCGCGGCCGGCACGGTGATGCGGGTGGGTGCGGCGCTGATCAAGATTGATATGGAGGATGGGGCTGAAGCGCCGGCGCCGGTGGAACCGCCGGCCCAGGCAAGACCTGACCCCGCGCCGCGCGCAGCCGTGCCTGCGCCTGTGCGCTCGCCAGCACCTGCGCCCGCACCCGTCGCGGCACACGATCGCCCGATCGCCTCGCCCTCGGTGCGCCGCCAGGCCTGGGAGCTGGGTGTGGACCTGAGCCAGGTGCGTGCCAGCGGCACCGCCGGGCGCATCATGCATGCCGATCTGGAAGCCTATGCGGCGGCCCATCCGCAGCGCAGTGCGCGTGTCTCAGCGCCAACGCCAGCAGCGGCGGCCGCAGCGCCGCGGCCGCCGGCCATCACCGGCAGCGATGCCGTCGAGGCCATCCCCATCATCGGCCTGCGCCGCAAGATCGCGCAGAAGATGCAGGAGGCCAAGCGCCGCATCCCGCATTTCAGCTATGTGGAGGAGGTGGATGTCACCGAGCTGGAGGCGCTGCGCCAGACGCTCAACCAGCAGCATGGCGCCACGCGCGGCAAGCTCACCCTGCTGCCGCTGCTGGCGCGCGCCATCTGCCGCGCGCTGCGCCAGCATCCGCAGCTCAATGCCAGGCTGGACGACGAGGCCGGCGTGCTGACGCGTTTCGATGCGGTGCATCTGGGCATTGCCACTCAGACCCCGGCCGGCCTGATGGTGCCGGTGCTGCGCCATGCCGAGGCGCTGGACCCCTGGCGCTGCGCCGCCGAGATCCGCCGTCTCGCCGAGGTGGCGCGCAACGGCCGCGCCACGCGCGACGAGCTCAGCGGCTCCACCATCACGCTCAGCAGCCTGGGCGCGCTGGGTGGCATCGTCAGCACACCGGTGATCAACCATCCCGAGGTGGCCATCGTCGGCGTGAACCGCATCGTCGAGCGGCCGATGCTGCGCGGCGGCCTGGTGGTGGGGCGGCAGATGATGAATCTCTCGTCCTCCTTCGATCACCGCGTGGTCGATGGCCAGGTGGCGGCGGAGTTCATCCAGGCCATCCGGGCCATGCTGGAAAGTCCGGCCCTGCTGTTCGTGGATTGATCTGGCTCAAAGGAGTGCGAGGCGGGCGCTTGCGCTGAGCAGGCGGGGGCGATGGGCTGGAGACAATCCCGCGATGTCACTCAAAGCCCCCGAACTCCTGCTCCCTGCCGGCTCGCTCGCCAAGATGCGCGCCGCCTATGACTTTGGCGCCGATGCCGTCTATGCCGGCCAGCCGCGCTATTCGCTGCGCGCCCGCAACAACGAATTCCGCCTCGAACAGCTTGCCGAGGGCATCGCCGAGGCGCATGCGCGTGGCAAGAAGTTCTTCGTCACCAGCAACCTGATCGCCCACAACGACAAGGTGCGCACCTATCTGCGCGACATCGAACCGGTGATCGCGCTCAAGCCCGACGCGCTCATCATGGCCGACGCCGGCCTGATCATGCAGGTACGCGAACGCTGGCCCGAGACGCCCATCCACCTCTCGGTGCAGGCCAACACCACCAACTGGGCGGCGGTGAAGTTCTGGCAGAAGATGGGTGTGGCGCGGGTGATCCTCTCGCGCGAACTCAGCCTGGAAGAGATCGAGGGCATACGCCAGGAATGCCCGGACATGGAGATCGAGGTGTTCGTGCATGGCGCGCTGTGCATCGCCTACTCGGGCCGCTGCCTGCTCTCGGGCTATTTCAACCGACGCGATTCCAACCAGGGCACCTGCACCAATGCCTGCCGCTGGTGCTATGACACGCACGAGGCCGGCAACTGCGGCGATACCGGCGAGGCTGTGCCGATCGCGCCGCCGGCCCGTGCCGACCGCCACCCCGCCGCCGAGCAGCTCTACCTGATCGAGGAGCAGGGCCGGCCCGGCGAGCTGATGCCCATCATGGAAGACGAGCATGGCACCTACATCATGAACAGCAAGGACCTGCGCGCGGTCGAGCATGTGGAGCGGCTGGCGCGCATTGGCGTGGATTCGCTCAAGATCGAGGGCCGCACCAAGAGCCTCTACTACGTGGCGCGCACCGCCCAGGTCTACCGCCGCGCCATCGACGATGCGGTGGCGGAGCGGGCCTTCAATCCCGAGCTGATGCTGGAGCTGGAGGGCCTGGCCAACCGCGGCTATACCAGCGGCTTCCTGGAGCGCCGCCCCAATCAGGATTACCAGAACTACCTCAGCGGCAGCTCGCAGCTGCAGCGCAGCCATTTCGTGGCCGAGGTGCGCGGCGTGCGTGCGGACGGCTGGGTTGAGGTGGAGACCAAGAACCGCTTCGAGGTGGGCGACGAGCTGGAGCTGATCCACCCGGGCGGCAACCGGCGCCTGCGCCTCACCCAGATGCAGGACGCCGAGGGTTGCGCCATCCAGGTGGCGCCCGGCAGCCCCTTGCGCGTCTGGCTGCCGCTGGGCCAGCCGGCCGAGGGTGGCCTGCTGGCGCGCCTGCTCTAGGGCCTGTTAACACTACGTGTGCCTGATGCGTTGCCACACAAATCGCCGTGAACTAGGCGCAAAACGAAACCGGGGTAGCCCCCCCGGTGAGGCTTTGCAACGACGTGCACGGCGATTTGTGTGGCAACCCTCCGGGAGCGGGGTTGAAAGGGCCCCACGCGTCGTTGAACTCCTAGCCCAGGCGGCCAGCCTGGGCGTCGTCGTCCGCCTAGATTGGGGCCCTTTCAGCCCCGCTCGCACAGGCAGACGTAGTGTTAACAGGCCCTAGCGCTGTAGCAACAGCAGCGGCATGCGCCGAACAGAATTTGGCGCTGCCGCGCCCCGAGCTTGGCCGCCTGTGGCAGGCTTGGGATACTTGGCCGACAAGCCGGCAAAACCGGCACAGGCAACGGGCTGACTAGGCCCAAGGAGACAAGTTGATGAATGACGCCACCGAGACCGCGCACCACGAACGCATGGAGGCCGTGCTGGCCATGGCCTGCGAGCGCCTGCCCGCCGATCAGCACGCCATGCTGGAGAATTTCGCGCGCGGCTGCTTCCGCCAGTTCGATGCCGAAGACTGGGCCGAGCGCCGCAACGAGGACCTCTGCGGCGCCTTGCTCTCGCACTGGCAGTTCGGCGCCGCGCGCGCGGCCGGGCGGCCCAAGGTGCGGGTGTTCAGCCCCACCATGGCCGAGCATGGCTGGAGTTCGCGCCATTCGGTGATCGAGATCGTCAACGACGACATGCCGTTTCTGGTCGACTCCGCCTCGGCCGAGATCAACCGCCAGGGCCTGACCCTGCACCTGATCGTCCATCCGATCTTCGCGGTGCAGCGCGCCGCCGACGGCGCGCTGACGGCGCTGCAGGCGCGCGCCCAGGCGCCGCAGGACGGGCGCGAATCGTGGATGTATATCGAGGTCGACCGCCTGGTCGATCCGCAGCAGCGCGCCGAGCTGGCGGCCGGCATCGAGCGCGTGCTGGCCGATGTGCGCGCCGCGGTGGAGGACTGGCAGCCCATGCTGGCACGCCTGCGCGCCGCCGCCGCCGAGCTGGCCCCGCTCGAGCAGGTGCTGCCCAACGCCCAGGTGGCCGAGAGCCGCGCCTTCCTGGAATGGCTGGCCGACGAACACCTGACCCTGCTGGGCTACCGCCAGCATGAGCTGGTGGAGGAGCAGGGCGCCGATGCGCTGCGCCTGGTGCCCGGCAGCGGCCTGGGCGTGCTGCGCGAGAGCGAGGCCGAGCAGCGCAGCGGCAGCATCACGGTGCTGCCCGCGAATGCGCGCGCGCTGGCGCGTGCGCCCACGCCGCCGCTGGTGGTCACCAAGGCCAACACCCGCTCCACCGTGCACCGGCCCGGCTATACCGACTACATCGGCGTGAAGCGCTACGACGCGCAGGGCCGGGTGGTGGGCGAGCACCGCTTTCTGGGCCTTTTCACCTCCACCGCCTACAGCGCGCGCGTGTCCGAAACGCCGCTGCTGCGCGATAAGGTGGGCGCGATCGCCGAGCGCGCCGGCCTGCCACCGGGCGGCCATCTGGCCAAGGCGCTGCACCACATCCTCGAGACCTATCCGCGCGACGAGCTGTTCCAGATCGCCGACGACGAGCTCTACGAAACCGCGCTGGGCATCCTCTCGCTGGGCGAACGCCAGCGCCTGCGCCTGTTCCTGCGCCGCGATCCCTTCGACCGCTTCGTCTCCTGCCTGGTCTATGTGCCGCGCGAGGCCTATGCGACCGATCTGCGCATCAAGTTCCAGGCCATCCTGATGGAGGCGTTTGCGGGCGTCAACGCCGACTTCAATGTGCTGCTCAGCGACACCGTGCTGGCGCGCATCCACTTCTACGTGCGCACCACGCCGGGCCAGGTGCCGGCGGTCGACCAGCGCGAGCTGGAGCTGCGCCTGGCCGAGGCCGCGCGCCGCTGGGGCGACCAGCTGCGCGATGCCCTCATCGAGGCCGAGGGCGACGCGCGCGGCATCGCGCTGTTCAAGCAATGGAGCGGCGCCTTCCCGCCCGAGTACCGCGAGCGCGTGAGCGCGCGTGCGGCCGTGCCGGACGTGCGCAAGATGGCCGCGCTGACCCCCGAGGCGCCGCTGGCCCTGGCCTTCTACCGGCCGCTGGGTGCGGCCGCCAACGCCCTGGGTTTCAAGGTCTACCGCCTGGGCGAGGCCATCGTGCTGTCCGACAGCCTGCCGATGCTGGAGCATATGGGCGTGCGTGTGCTGGGCGAGCAGAACTACCGAATCAACGAAAAGGGCGGGGCCATCTCGCTGCACGACTTCGAGCTGCAGGCCCAGCTCAACGAGGAGTTCGAGCCCGAGTTGCTGGCCAGCCTGTTCGAGGACTGCTTTGCGCGCGTGTTCCGCGGCGAGGTGGAGAACGACGACTTCAACCGCCTGGTGCTGCGTGGCGCACTGGCGGCCGACGAGATCGTGGTGCTGCGCGCCTATGCCAAGTACCTCAAGCAGATCGGCTTTGCGCTCTCGCAGGGCGCCATCGAGGCCACGCTGGGTGCGCACCCGCATCTGGCGCGCATGCTGGTGGCGCTGTTCAAGCTGCGCTTCGATCCCGCCACGGCCGATGAGCAGGGCGCGCAATCGCAGGTGAATGCGATCGAGCAGGCGCTGGACCGCGTCAGCAACCTCTCCGAGGACCGCGTGCTGCGCCAGCTGCTGGCGCTGATGAAGGCCACCTTGCGCACCAACTTCTGGCGCACCGGCACGGGCCACAGCGGTGCCGCCGGGCCGCGCCGCAGCTTCTTGAGCTTCAAGCTCGAGTCGGCCAAGGTGCCGGGCCTGCCCGAGCCCAAGCCGCTGTACGAGATCTTCGTCTACTCGCCGCGCTTCGAGGGCATCCACCTGCGCGGCGGCAAGGTGGCGCGCGGCGGCCTGCGCTGGTCGGACCGCCCGGAAGACTTCCGCACCGAGGTGCTGGGCCTGGTGAAGGCGCAGATGGTGAAGAACACGGTGATCGTGCCGGTGGGCTCCAAGGGCGGCTTCGTGCTGAAGAAGGCGCCGCCGGCGAGCGAGCGCGATGCCTACCTCAAAGAGGGCGTGGCCTGCTACCAGGACTATCTGCGCGGCCTGCTGGACCTCACCGACAACCTGGCCGGCACGGCCCTGGTGCCGCCGCCCCAGGTGCGGCGCCTGGACGGCGACGACCCCTATCTGGTGGTGGCGGCCGACAAGGGCACGGCCACCTTCAGCGATTACGCCAATGCGGTGAGCAAGGAATACGGCCATTGGCTGGGCGACGCCTTTGCCTCGGGCGGCAGCGTCGGCTACGACCACAAGGCCATGGGCATCACCGCACGTGGCGCCTGGGAGAGCGTGAAGCGCTGCTTCCGCGAGCGCGGCCAGGACATCCAGAGCAGCGACTTCACCGTCGTCGGCGTGGGCGACATGTCGGGCGATGTGTTCGGCAACGGCATGCTGCTGTCGCGCCATATCCGGCTGCTGGCGGCCTTTGACCATCGCCATGTCTTCATCGATCCGAGCCCCGATGCGGCGCGCTCCTTTGCCGAGCGCGAGCGCCTCTTCAAGCTGCCGCGTTCCTCCTGGGCCGATTACGACACCGCGCTGATCTCGGCCGGCGGCGGGGTCTGGTCGCGTTCCGAGAAATCCATCCCGATCTCGCCGCAGGCGCGTGCGGCGCTGGGCATCGACGCCGAACGCCTCGCGCCCAACGAACTGCTCAGCGCCATCCTGCGGGCGCCGGTGGACCTGCTCTACAACGGCGGCATCGGCACCTATGTGAAGGCCAGCAGCGAGAGCCATGCCGAGGTGGGCGACCGCGCAAACGACGCGCTGCGCATCAATGGCTGCGAGCTGCGCTGCAAGGTGGTGGGCGAGGGCGGCAATCTGGGCTTCACCCAGCGCGGCCGCATCGAGGCCGCCAGCCATGGCGTGGCGCTCAACACCGATGCGATCGACAACTCGGCCGGCGTCGACACCTCCGACCACGAGGTCAACATCAAGATCCTCTTGGGCCTGGCGAGCGCCGACGGCGAGATCACCGAGAAGCAGCGTAACAGCGTGCTGGCCGAGATGACCGACGAGGTGGCCGCGCTGGTGCTGCGCGACAACTACTTCCAGACCCAGGCGCTCTCGGTCACCGGCCGCCTGGGCGTGGCCCTGCTGGACGAGGAGGCGCGCTTCATCCGCTTCCTGGAGAAGGCCGGGCGCTTAAACCGCGCCATCGAGTTCCTGCCCAGCGACGAGGAGATCGTCGAGCGCAAGGCGCGCGGCGTGGGCCTCACCACACCCGAGCGCGCGGTGCTGCTGGCCTATTGCAAGATGTGGCTGTTCGACGAGATCGTGGCCTCCGAGCTGCCCGAGGACGCCTGGATCAGCACCGCGCTGTACCGCTACTTCCCGGCCCAGCTGCGCGAGCGCTTTGGCGCCCATATCGCGCGCCATCCGCTCAAGCGCGAGATCATCGCCACCCATGTGCTCAACAGCATGGTGAACCGCGTCGGCTCGACCTTTGTGCACCGCCTGGCCGACGCCACCGGCATGCGCCCCGCCCAGGTGGTGCGCGCCTACCTGGCCACGCGCGAGGTGATGGGCCATGTGGAGCTGTGGCAGCAGGTCGAGGCGCTGGACAACCGCGTCGCCGACGCGGTGCAGTCCGAGCTGCTGATCGAGGAGGGCCGCCTGACCGCGCGCGCCACCGCCTGGTTCCTGCGCTCGCGCCGGCTGGCCGAGCCGCTGGAGCAGACCATCGCGCGCTTCACGCCGGCGGTGCAGGCCCTGCGCACGCAGCTGGCCGCGCAGGCCGAGGCCTCGCCCCTGGCCCAGGCCTGGGTGGCGGCCGGCGTGCCGGCGGCGCTGGCGCAGCGCGTGGCCAGTGCCGAGGGGCTGTATGCCGCGCTCGACATCGCCGAGCTGGCCGATGCCCTGCAACGCGACGTGGCCGAGGTGGCCGAGGTGCATGCCGAGGTGGAGCGCCGCCTGGGCCTGGCGCGGCTGCGCCAGCAGATCGAGGCCCTGCCGGCCGGCAGCTACTGGCAGGCCCTGGCCAAGGCCGCGCTGGGCGACGACCTCTGGGGCCTGCGGCGCGATATTGCGCAGCAGGTCTTGATGGGTGGCGCGGGCGGTGCGAGCGCCCGCCTGGCGGCCTGGGAGCAGGACAAGGCCGCGGCGCTGGAACGTTCGCAACGCCTCCTGGCCGAGCTGGCCGAGGCCAAGGGCGCTGACCTGGCGATGCTCTCGGTGGCGCTGCGCGAGTTGCGCAATGTGTAGCTGAGCGCCGCGGGCTCGCCGCGCAGGTGCCGATCAAGCGGCGTCGGCGTGGTGCTGCCAGCGCCGCCGGCCGGCGCGCTTGGCCTGGTAGAGCGCGGCATCGGCCTGCCCCAGCAAATGCTCGGGGCTGGTCAGTGGCGTGGCCACCAGGGTGGCGCAGCCCAGGCTGATGCTCACCATCGGCCCGGCCAGCGACTGCGCGTGCGGCATGGCCAGCAGTTCGGTGGCGTCCAGGCAGGCCTGGGCCAGGCGCGCCGCGGCCGGGGCGTCGGTGTCGGGCAGCAGCAGTGCGAATTCCTCGCCGCCGTAGCGCGCCACCAGGTCGCCGCCGCGGCCCGCCACCTCGCTGAGCACCGACGCCACGGCGCGGATGCAGCGGTCGCCCTCGAGGTGGCCATAGCAATCGTTGTATTGCTTGAAGTGATCGATGTCGACCATCAGCAGCGACAGCGGCGAACCCTGGCGCTGGCTGCGTCGCCACTCCAGCGCCAGGCGCTCGTCGAAGGCGCGGCGGTTGGCGATGCCGGTGAGCCCATCCTTCATGCTCATCTGGCGCAGCTCCTCGGTGCGCTGCGCCACCTTGTGCTCCAGGCTCTCGTACAGCCTGGCATTCACCAGCGAGATCGCGGCCTGGCTGCTGAGCAGTTCCAGGGTCTGCAGATGCTGGGTGGTGAAGGCGTTCTCGAGCTGGTTGTTTTCCAGATAGACCAGGGCCACCGGCTTGCCCTGGCTGAGCACCGGCAGGCACACCAGCGACTTGATCTGGCGCCGCTGCAGGCAGGCGCTGTGGGAGAAGCGTTCGTCCTCGGCGGGGCGGTTCAGCACCAGGGTGCGGCGCGTCAGCCTGACGTATTCGATCAGGCCCGCGGGCAGCATCTGCTGGCCGGCCTCGCCCAGCTCATCCAGGGGCATGCACAGGCGCTGCATGTCACCCTGCTGCTCGGGCGCCATCGCCCCCATCACCTCCACCACCAGGCTTTCGTCCTCGTCGAGCACGATGGCGCCGAACTCGGCACCGGCATGCTCCAGCAGCACGCCCAGCATCTGCGGCAGCAAGGTGTCGAGATGGATCTCCTGCGCCAGCAGCTGGTTGGCCTTGAGCAGGGAATGCAGGTCCAGGCTTGCGCCCGGCTCCAGCGAATCGCGGTAGCTGCTGCCGCTGCTGCGACTGCGGCCCGCCGAGCCGCCAGAGCCGCCGGACGGGCGCGGCTGGCCGAAGCTGATGTGCGGCCAGCGCGCTTCCAGCTGCAGGCACTTCACCAGCGCGCCCCAGCGGCGGTAGTGGTAATGGGCCTCGCGGATGAAGTTGCTGCTCAGCTGCCTTTGCTGTTGCGCGGCCCAGAACTCGGCATAGAGCTCGTTGGCCAGGGCTTCGCAGGCGGTGAAGCCGGCCGCGGCCGCGGCGTCGATGGCCTGGGCATAGAAGTCCATGGCGGCGCGCTCCTCGCCGCGCACGCGCGCCAGCTCGGCGGCGATCAGCGCCTGCTTGTGGTGGAAGTTGGCGGCGCAGCCCTCGGCCCAGCCGGCGAAACGCGCCAGTTGCTGCTCGGCGGCCAGCACGGCCTCGGCCTGCTGCGCGGCGTCCACAAAGCCCGGGCGCAGCTGGCCCAGGGCGGTGTAGAAGCAGGCCTCCACCATCGAGGGGCTGTCGGGCAGGCACATGCCTATCACCGCCTGGCGTGCCACGCAGGCCTGCCACTGCGTCCGGTCGCCCATCAGATAGGCGTGGCGCAGCATGGCGGCGCTGTAGAGCGCCAGCGGAATCGAGGGCGCCGCATCGGCGAACAGGGTGCTGCTGGCGCTGTCCTCGGTGTCGAAGCTGAGGGCGCCGAGGGTCTTGCCGCGCAAGGCCTGCAGAGGCTGCAGCACGCCGTGGCGCAGCATCAGCTCGGTATTGGGCTGGCGGGTTTTTTGCAGAAAGCGCAGGCCTTGCTGGCAACGCGCTTCCAGCTGCGCCAACTCCTCGCCCAGGGCGAAGCGGTTCACCGCGCCCAGCAGGGCGCAATAGCCGGCAGCGAGCGGGTTCACCCCGCCCTGGCCCAGCTCCAGGCCCAGCTCCACCTGGGCGATGGCCTCGGCCAGGGGCTCGCCCCAATGCTGGTAGAAGGCCGAGAAATACTGGTAGACGGTGATGCGGTAATAGGGGCCGCCGCGTTGCTCGGCCAGCCGCATGGCCAGCCGCCCCAGCGCATGGCACTGGGTATAGGGCCGGTGCATCACCGACATGGCGGTGAGGTAGGCCACATAGGCGATGCAGCTGAGGTCGCCCTGCCCATGGGCGAGCGTGGTCTGCACCATGCGGCAGGCGTCCAGCACGAAGGCGGCGAAGCGCCCGGTCTGGTAGCTGGCGTAGGAGAGCGCGTAATAGACGCGCATTTCCATCAGGCGCTCGGGCGCCTGCATCTCGGCCGCCTGCAGCAGGGCGGATGGGCCGAGCCGCTGCAGCAGCGCCTCGGCGCGCTCGAACTCGGCGGGGAACAGCGCCTGCGCCTCTTCCTCGCTGGCCGGGAAGGGCTGGCCCAGCAGGGCCATGGCCTGCAGCAGCACCGGGAAGGCGTCGGCGAAGCGACCCTGGATATGGTATTGATCGGCCTGCACCAGGCAGATGCTGACCCGGCCCAGCCGCAGCGGGCAGGCCGCCATCACCTCGGGGTAGAGCCGCTCGGCGGCATCGAAATGGCCGGCCAGGTACTCGGCCTCGGCCAGCGCGGTGAACAGCGCCAGGGTCTCGTCGGGTGCGTGCTGCCAGGCCTGCTCGGGCAGCAGCGCGCGCGCCTGGCGCAGCAGGCCCACGGCCGCGCCATGGGCCGAGGCGTTCTTGGCGCGCAGGCCCGCCTGCACGTTCAGGCGCAGCAACAGCGCGCGCTCGTCGGCGGCGCTGATCAGCGCCAGCGCCTGGTTGAGGCAATCGACGATGTTGAAGAGCCGCTCGTCCAGCAGCGCGCCCGGGCTGCAGGCCAGCAGCTGGCGCCCGCAATGCAGCAGCATGGCCTGGCGCTCGGGCTCGGGCGTGAGCTCATGCGCGGCCTGCTGCACGCGGTCGTGCAGGAAGCGGTAGCGCGCCGCTTCCAGCAGGGCCGGGCTGTGCTCGAACTTGTAGTCCTCATCCATGGGCAGCAGCAGGCCGGCATCCAGGGCCGGCCAGAGCATCGCCGCGGTGCTGCCGGCGTCGGCCTGCAGCAGCGCCATCAGCTCGCGCAGGCAGAAGCTGTCGCCCAGCTGGGCGGCGCGGGTCAGCAGGGTCTGGGTGGTCGGGGGCAGGCCGCGCAGGCGCTCCAGCATCAGGGTGACGACGTTGTCGGTCATGCCGCGCCGGGCGATCTGCTCGATGTCCCACTGCCAGGCGCCCTGGGCGCGCTCATAGTGCAGGTCGCCATGGACATGCAGGCTGCGCAGGAACTGGCCGAGGAAGAAGGGGTTGCCGCGGGTCTTTTCCAGGCACAGCGCGGCCAGTGGCGCGACGCGCTGGCCCTCAGCCCGCAAGGTATCGGCCAGCAGGGCCTGCACCTCAGGCAGGCCGAGGGGCTGGAGCGTCAGCTGCTGCAGCGCCGTGCCCAGCTGGCGCTGCTGCTCCAGCAGCTGTGCCAGCGGGTGGGTCGCGTCCACCTCGTTGTCGCGGTAGGCGCCCACCACCAGCAGGCAGGCGCCGGCCTCGTCGGCGTTGATGAGCCGGCGCAGCAGGCGCAGGCTGGGCGCATCGACCCATTGCAGATCGTCGATGAAGAGCAGCAGCGGATGGGCCGGCGCGGCCAGCGCCTTGACGAAGCGGGCGAAGGCGAGGTGAAAGCGCTGTTCGTGCTCGGCCACCGGCAGCGGCGTCAGCGGCGCCGGCGTGCCGATCAGCAGGCTCAGGCCGGGCACGATGGCGGCCACCGCGGCGGCCGCGTCACCCAGCGCCTTGCCCAGGCTGGCCTGCCAGTAGCGACGGCGCTCGGCGCCCTCGCTGGCGAGCTGCTGCATCAGCAGCTGGAAGGCCTGGCTGAGTGCGGCATAGGGCTGCTGGTGGCTGTATTGGTCGCACTTGCCGCGCAGGAAATAGCCCCGTTGCGCGACCACGGGCCGATGCAGTTCCGCCGCCAGCGCGGTCTTGCCCACGCCCGCACTGCCCCCGATCAGCAGCAGCTCGGCATGGCCGGCGCTGGCGCGCGCAAAGGCCTCGCGCAGCGTCAGCACATCGGCGGCGCGGCCATAGAGTTTCTGCGAGACGCAGAAGCGCTCCGGGATGTCCTCGCTGGCGAGCGCAAAGGCCTCGATGCGGCGCTGCTGCTGCCATTGCTCGGCGCAGCGTTGCAAGTCCTTCAGCAGGCCATAGCTGCTCTGGTAGCGGTCGTCCGGGTACTTGGCGAGCAGCTTCTGCACAATGGCGGCCAGTGGCGCGGGCACGCCGTGGCCGAGCTGGTCCAGCGGTGGCGGCATGAGTGCCACCTGGGCATGCAGCAGGGCGATCGGATCGCTCAGCTGGAAGGGCTTGTGGCCGCTGAACAGTTCGTACAGGCTCACGCCCAGCGAGTAGAAGTCGCTGCGGTAGTCCACTTCCAGATTGGTACGTCCGGTCTGCTCGGGTGCGATGTAGTCCAGCGTGCCGCGCAGGCCGCCACCGGCCGGCTGCGTCTGGCCATGCGCCAACCGCGTCGAGAGCGCAAAGTCGCAGAGCTTGAGTTGCAGGCTGGCCAGGTCCACCAGCACATTCTTGGGCGCGATGTCGCCATGGATGAGGCGGGCCTGGTGCACGGCGCTGAGCGCCTGCGTCAGCTGCATCGCCAGACCGAGACGCTCGCCGAGGTCCAGCAGGCCCTGCTCGATCACCTGGCTCAGATTGAGGGGCGAGAAGTTCTCCAGCACCAGCACAAGCCGGTGACCCACCTCATGCAGGCCAAGCGCCTTGATGACCCAGGGCGAATCGATCGCCCGCAGCATGCCGTACTCATGGCGCCAACGCGCATTCAGGGCCGGCGCCGGCTGCTCGCTTTCGGGATATTTGAGCGCCACGCGCTCGCCCTGCGGTGACTGCGCCGTGGCCACCGTGGTTTCACCGCCGGTGTAGAGAATGCCTGTTAGTTGATAGCCGGCGAGTTGCATCGTGGAGGGGCGGGGCAGGGACTGCGCCGATGTTATCCCTCCAAAGGGGGGTGTGGTTCATGCCCAGCCCCTCACGTAGGCCGGCACGGCTTGGTGGCCGTCGCCATCGGCCTGCGGCTGGCCGTGCACCTGCGCCAGCGGCAGCACGCCGGCCCAGACCGCGAGCCCGAGGTCTTCCTCATCGTCCACCGGGCCGCCGCTGCGCGTCTTGCAAGCGGCCTCTGCCAATGCCATCCGCAGCACAGTGGTGGCGGCGAACTCGCGCTCGTTGCCGGGCCGGATCTCGGCCTGGCGGCCCGGCGCGAGCTTGTCCATGAAGGCGGCCAGCGCGGCGCGCTTGTCCGTCTCGCCCTCGACCTTCTCGAAGCGGCCGTAAATCACCGCCGAGCGGTAGTTCATCGAATGGTTGAAGGCCGAGCGCGCCAGCACCAGGCCGTCCAGATGGCAGATGCTGATGCACACCGCCGCGCCGCCCGCCAGCTGCTTCATCAGGCGGCCGCCATTGGAGCCGTGGATGTAGAGGTGCTCGCCCGTGCGCCAGCAGGCCATCGGGATGCTGTGCAGGCCCTTGTCGTCGGCGAAGGCGAGGTGGCACAGATAGGCCGCGTCGATGATGGCGTACAGGGTGGCGCTGTCGTAGCGGGCGTTCTCGGCCACGCGGCGGATGCGGCTGCGGTCGCTGGGAGCTTGCTTCATGCTGATGTACGGGTGTTTGCTTGCGTGGAAGAGGGCGCAATGTAGTGCCAGGCTGGTTCCATGAAAAGGTCCACCGATCGCCAATATCATGGGGCCATGACGTACCAGCTGCTGATCGACCGCTTCGCCAGCCCGCAGGGCCCCATGCAGCGCCGCCTGCACGAGGCGCTGCGCGCGGCCATCCGCGCCGGCGTGCTGGCGCCGGGCACGCGCCTGCAGGCCAGCCGGGTGCTGGCGCGCGAGCTGGGCGTGGCGCGCAACACCGTGCTCTATGCCTATGAGCAGCTCGCCACCGAGGGCCTGATCGCACCCGACCGGCGCGGCAGCCGGGTCAGCGAGCTGCTGCGCCCGCCGGCCAAGGAGACGCGTCCGCCCGGGGCATCCGGGTCGCTCGGGCCGCTGGCGCGGCCACTGTCGCGCCGCGCCGAGGCGGCGCTGGCCGCCGGCCCGGTGCTGGAGACCACGCTGGCGTTTGCACCGGGTGTGCCGGCGCTGGATGAATTCCCCACCCAGCGCTGGCGCCGCCTGCTGGAGCGTTGCTGGCGCGGCCTGGGTCCGGCCCAGCTCAACTATGCGGACGCGGCCGGCGAGGCCGAGCTGCGCCAGGCGATCGCCGAGCATCTGCGCGCCTCGCGCGGCGTGCAATGCGAGCCGCAGCAGGTCTTCGTCACCGACGGCACGCAGGCCAGCCTGGACCTGTGCGCACGCGCCTTCGCCGATGCCGGCGACAAGGTCTGGCTGGAGAGCCCCGGCTATGCCGGCGCCGAGACGGCGCTGCGCGGCGCCCAGCTGAAGCTGATCGGCATCGCGGTGGACGAGCAGGGCATGGCGCCGCGCGCGCAGGACTGGCGGCGCCAGCGCCCGCGCCTGATCTACACCACGCCCTCGCACCAATACCCCACCGGCGCGGTGATGAGCCTGGAGCGGCGCCTGGCCCTGCTGGCCCATGCACGCGAGGCCGGGGCGCTCATCATCGAGGACGACTACGACAGCGAGTTCCGCCACGACGGCCCACCGCTGCCGGCCATGCAGGGCCTGCAGGCGGACGCGCCGGTGCTCTACCTGGGCACCTTCAGCAAGACCCTGTTCCCGGGTCTGCGCATCGGCTTCATGGTGGTGCCCGAGGGCCTGTGCGAGGCGCTCGCGCGCCTGCTGGCGCGCAGCCAGCCGCGCGGCCGCATGGCCGATCAGCTGGCCCTGGCCGAGTTCCTGCGCAGCGGCCAGTTCGGCCTGCACCTGCGCCGCATGCGCCGGCTCTATCGCCAGCGCCGCGACGCGTTGGTGGCGGCGCTGGAGCGCGAGTTGGGTGATCTGGCCAGCGTCCATGGCGGCTCGGCCGGCATGCATCTGGCGCTGCGCTTTGCCGACAGCGCCGGCCTCGATGACGTGGCCATCAGTGCGCGGGCGCTGCGGGCCGGTATCGTCGCACCGGCGCTCAGCGAGCTGGCGATGGGGCCGCGCGCCCAGGCCTGGCGCGGCCTGCTGCTGGGCTATGCCCAGGTGCCGGTGGCGCAGATGGCGCCGCTGGTCGCGCGCCTGGGCAAGGTGCTGCGGGCCGGAGCGTGAGAATGGATGAGTGCCGTTTTCTTTAGTCGGTCAAAAGGGCAGTCGGAAGCTGGCCGACTTGTCTGCACCCCGAGGCACCGCGCTACGCAGGTGTCAGAACGAACGGGCGGGGCGCGGTCAGCGCGCCGGTTTAGCTGCCTCTGCTACGGGAGTTGCCACCAGCGTCCCAAGCATCGCGTCACGGCATACCGTGAGGAATTCGTCGGCGAGGGGCGAGTCGTCCGGGCAGGCTCGCGACATGACGAGGGCTCCCACGGCGTGCGAGAGCATGTCCAGGACCTGGGCGCGCGTCTGGCGCGCGTCTGCAGAATCTGCCGCAGCGCCATCGCCGCGGCTCAATGCCGCCACCAGGCTCTCTATGCCCGTTGCAAAAGCGCTGCGGACTGAATCGGGCTGACGTGCCGCGTCTCCGCCCAAGGCGGCCATCGTGCAACCGGTACCACGACTGTCGCGGTGCTCGCGCGACAGGTACTGCCTGACGAACTCAGCAAGTTCGACACCGGCCCCTGTCAGCGCAATGGTCTGGGCGATGCCGCAAGCCGCCGATTCCGCGATCAGGTCGGTCTTGGACCCGAACTGCTTGTAGAAGCCGCCGTGGGTGAAGCCGGCGGCGGCCATCAGGTCGGCCACGCCGACGCCGTCATAGCCGCGTTCACGAAACAGCTGGGAAGCTGTTTCCACCACATGCGCCCGATTCGCCTGCGCCTGCGCTTTGGTGACTCTCATCGCTTGTTTGCCCTGGAGTGATGCATTTGTCGATCTCGATTCTATATTGATGTCGTTCGTAATCAAAGTCTTGACATTTTGGATTACGTCCATCATCATTAGTCCATGCCAAGCCAATCCCGCCGGAAGTCGAACTCACTCGACAAGCGGCCATCACTGCTCAGGAACTCATGAACATGACCAGCACTCCTTCCACCGTCCTCATCACTGGCGCGTCCAGCGGCATCGGCGCCGTCTACGCCGAGCGCTTTGCAAAGCGTGGCCACGACCTGGTTCTGGTTGCCCGCGACAAATCCCGGCTCGATGCGCTTGCAGCACGCCTGCAGGAGGCGCACAAGGTCACGGTCGACGTGCTGCAGGCGGACCTGACGCAGCAGAGCGACCTGGCGGCGGTCGAAACCCGCCTGCGCGAGGACGCTCGCATCGGCATCCTGATCAACAACGCGGGCATGGCGCAGCCCGGCAGCTTTGTCCAGCAAAGCGCGCAGGCCATCGAGAGGCTGATCGCCCTCAACACCACGGCGTTGACCCGGTTGGCGGCCGCCATTGCCCCACGCCTGGTACAGGCCGGCACCGGCACCATCGTCAACATCGGCTCGGTGGTGGGCTTCGCACCCGAACTCGGCATGACGATCTACGGTGCTACCAAGGCCTTCGTGCTGTTCCTGTCGCAGGGCTTGAACCTGGAGCTCTCGCCCAGGGGCATCTATGTGCAGGCCGTGCTGCCGGCCGCGACGCGCACGGAGATCTGGGAGCGTGCCGGCGTTGACATCAACACCCTCCCCGAAGTCATGGACGTCGAGGAACTGGTCGATGCGGCCATGGTCGGCTTCGACCGCCGCGAACTCGTCACGATCCCGCCGCTCCATGTGGCCGAGCGCTGGGACGCGTTGGATGGCGCGCGCCAAGGCTTGCTGTCTGACGTCCGGCAGGCCCACGCGGCCGATCGCTACCGCCAGCAGGCCTGAGCCCCCCATCCCTCGCAAACGGAAGTCTGTCATGCCTATCAAGCTCATGAAATCGATCCTCCACGCGCTCGCACTGTCCGGTGTGCTGGTCTCTTCGAGCGCCTTGGCGAGCGATGTGCAGCCGGCGACATGGAAGAGCGTGCCGACGCAAAGTGTCACGGCCGGCGATGTGAGCTTCTCCTACCGCGAGCTCGGGCAGCAGAACGGCGGCACGCCCGTGGTGCTTCTCGTCCACCTGGCTGCGGTGCTGGACAACTGGGATCCGCGCGTGGTGGACGGGCTCGCCGCAAAACATCACGTGATCGCGTTCGACAACCGAGGTGTCGGCGCCTCCACCGGCAAGCCGGCCAACACCATCGAGCAGATGGCCGACGACGCCATCAGCTTCATCAAGGCCAAGGGCTTCAAGCAGGTGGACCTGTTCGGCTTCTCGATGGGCGGAATGATCGCGCAGGAGATCGTGCTGAAGGATTCGCAGCTGGTTCGCAAGATGATTCTTGCAGGCACGGGCCCAGCCGGAGGCGAGGGCATCAGCGCTGTCGCAGGCGTGGCGAACTACGACCTGATTCGGGCCACGCTGACCGGCCAGGATCCGAAGCAGTACCTGTTCTTCACCCGCACGCCGAACGGCATCGAGGCCGGCAAGGCGTTTCTGAAGCGATTGCAGGAGCGCATCGACCAGCGCGACAGCGAGATCGCCATCTGGGCCTATGTGTCGCAACTGCAGGCGCTCAGTGCCTGGGGGCAGAAGCGGCCGGCCGACCTCTCGGTGGTCAAGCAGCCGGTGCTCGTGGCCAATGGTGAGGATGACCGGATGGTGCCCACGCGCAACTCGCATGAGCTGGCGAAGCGCCTGCCGAATGCGCAGTTGATCATCTACCCGGATGCAGGGCACGGTGGCATCTTCCAGTATCACGAGGACTTCGTGCCCAAGGCACTGGCCTTCCTGGCGAATTGATGTCTGAGGCCCTCATGACTGACACCCATCTCACCGCACCCAATCGTTTCGTGAGCGTCGACGGCGCACGGCTCGCCTACCGGCGCTGGGGCAATGCGGCCGCTGGGCAAGCGCCGCTGCTGATGCTGCAACACTTCCGCGGCGGCATGGACCACTGGGACCCGCTGATGACGGACGGCCTGGCCGAAGGCCGGGAGGTGATCCTCTACAACGGTCGAGGCATTGCATCCTCTGATGGGACACCACGTACGCGCATCGAGGACATGGCCGACGATGCGGCGGCCTTCGTTCGCGCACTGGGCCTGGAACAGGTCGACCTGCTGGGCTTCTCGCTGGGAGGCTTCCAGGCGCTCGATCTGACCTGGCGTCATCCGACGCTTGTGCGCAAGCTGATGCTTCTGGGCACGGGCCCGCGCGGCGGTGATCCGGAGATGGAGCATCGCGTGCTGGGCACGGCCGTCAACCCGGTGCCGACCCTGGAAGACTTCCTGTATCTGTTCTTCGGCCGCTCCGAGACGGCGGCGCAAGCAGGAAGGGACTTCTGGGAGCGGCGCCATCGGCGCGTCGATCAGGACCCGCCGTCCTCACCCGATGCCGCGAAGGCGCAGATCGAGGCCAATATGCATTACCTGCCCAGGCTGTCGGAAGACGATCCCTTCGCCTACCTGCGCAGCATCCAGCAGCCCACCTTCATCCTCAACGGCGTGCACGACGTGATGATCCCGACGGTGAACTCCTTCTACATGGCGCGCAACCTGCCGAACGCCCAGCTGTTCATCTATCCCGACTCGGGCCACGCCGCGCAGTTCCAGTACCCGCAGCGATTCCTGCGTCACGCGGTCCAGTTCCTCGGCGAGTGATGGCGGCGACCGCCGTCGTCCGCATCGCCTTGCCAGCTCTCCAAAGGTTGCCCGTCATGTTGAAGTTCAAGTTCCTGTTGTGGGCGTTCGCCCAGATCCTCAAGCGCAAGATTCGCAGCCAGCCCGACTGCGCGCGCTACGTCGCCAGCAAGCGTGTGGTGTTCCAGATCCGCACTGCCTCGGGCGCAGGCCGCACCTTCGTGATCGAAGGCGGCGCCATCCGCTCCTTCGCCGGGCTCGCCGCGAATCCCCAGTTCACATTCAGCTTCAAAGACGCGGCCAGGGGATTCGCCATCCTGTCGGCCAAGGACAGCCAGGCCGCCTTCCTCCGGGCTCTGGGCAGCAAGGAGCTGGTCATCAGCGGCGACTTCCAGGAAGTGATGTGGTTTCAGGGACTGACGGCATTCCTGCAGCCACCCAAAATCATCTCGCCTTATGAGCGCACGGCCTTCTGAGTTGCCCATGGAATCCAATCTGCTGAAACAGCCCTTGCACCTGCCGAACGGCAGCGTGCTGCGCAATCGTCTGGCCAAGGCGGCCATGAGCGAGACGCTGGGCACCTACGACAACCGTCCGACGAATGGCCTTGTGCAGTTGTATCGCCGCTGGGGCACTTCGGGTCTTGGTCTGATCGTCACCGGCAATGTGATGATCGACCGGCGCGCGCTCGGCGAGCCCGGCAACGTCGTGATCGAGGATGAGTCCGACATGCCGGTGCTGAGGCAATGGACGCAGGCGGCAACAGCCCATGGATCGGCGCTGTGGGCGCAACTCAACCATCCGGGCAAGCAGTCGACGCGGGGCTTGAATGCGTTCAACCTCGCGCCCTCTGCCGTTCCCTTCCGCGAGGACATGGCGGCGTTCTTCGACACCCCACGCGAGGCCAGCAGCGATGACATCCTGGACATCATCGAGCGCTTTGGGCGCAGCGCGGCCATCTGCAAGAAGGCGGGGTTCAGTGGTGTCCAGATCCACGCCGCGCATGGCTACCTGATCAACCAGTTTCTCTCGCCCCACCACAACCGTCGCGACGACGAATGGGGCGGTACGGCCGAGAAGCGCCGGCGCTTCCTGATGGCCGTCTATGCCGAGATCCGCCGCCAGGTCGGCGCGGATTTCCCGGTGGGCATCAAGCTCAACTCGGCCGACTTCCAGCGCGGTGGTTTCACCGAGGAGGAATCGCTTGCGACGATTCGCGCGCTGGCAAAGGCTGGCATTGACCTGATCGAGATCTCCGGCGGCACTTACGAAGCCCCTGCGATGAGCGGCGCCATGCAGGAGCCAAAAAGGGCAAGCACCGCAGCGCGGGAAGCCTACTTTCTTGGCTTCGCGGAGAAGGCGCGCGCCACGACCAAGCTGCCGCTCATGGTGACCGGTGGCTTCCGCACGGCGGCCGGCATGAACGCTGCGCTGCGTACCGGTGCACTGGATGTGGTGGGCCTGGCCCGGCTGCTGGCGATCGACCCCGACGCGCCCGCAGCACTGCTGCAAGGGCGCGACAGCGCACAGCGGGTCCGACCGATCAGCACGGGTCTCAAGGCCGTGGATCGCATGGGAATCATGGAGGTGCTCTGGTATGAGCGCCAGCTCAAACGCATCGCCAAGGGCAAGGATCCACGTCCGGCCGAGAGCGGCCTGGCGGCGTTCCTGAAGTCGGCGCTCGGCAGTAGCTGGGGCACGTTTCGCACACGACGCCTGCGTGCGCGCGCCTGAGTGCCAGGCTAGCTACATCGCCGCTGCAAACCCAAGCCCTGACTCCAAAGGAGGCCCAAGCATGAACAACTTCAAGGCGCTGCTGGCCAGCAAGACTGGCGACAAGACCTCGACGGCCCTGGTCGACTTCGACGAGGCCGACCTGATGCCGGGCGATGTCACCGTAGCCATCGACTATTCGACGGTGAACTACAAGGACGCGCTTGCGGTCAGCGGCCGCGCCCCGGTGATCCGCCACTACCCGCTGATTCCCGGCATTGACTTCGCCGGCACGGTGCAGGCCTCGGCCCATGCCGGCTTCGCGGTGGGCGACCGCGTTGTGGCCAATGGCTGGGGGCTAAGCCAAACCCACCATGGCGGCTTCGCTCAGAAGGCGCGTGTCAGCGGCGACTGGCTGGTCAAGTTGCCCGACGTCTTCTCGACGTGCGACGCTATGGCGATCGGCACGGCGGGCTACACGGCCATGCTGTCGGTGCTTGCGCTGGAGCATGCTCGCATCACGCCCGAGTCGGGCGACGTGCTGGTGACCGGTGCAGGGGGTGGCGCCGGTTCCATCGCCATCGCCCTGCTGTCCAAGCTGGGGTACCGCGTCGTCGCCTCGACCGGACGTTTGGCCGAGACCGACTACCTGCGCCAGCTCGGTGCGGCTGAAGTCATCGATCGCCGCGCGCTGTCGGAGCCGGGCGCCCCGATCGCTTGGGAGCGCTGGGCGGGAGCCATCGACTCGGTGGGCAGCCACACGCTGGCCAACGTGCTCGCGCAGACCCGCTATCGCGGGGCCGTGGCGGCCTTCGGGCTGGCCCAAGGCATAGACCTGCCTGCGTCCGTGTTGCCCTTCATCCTGCGCAACGTGACCCTGGCCGGCATCGACTCCGTCAATGCACCGCAGCCGGTTCGCTTGCAGGCCTGGGCCCGACTGGCGACCGACCTGGACCTGGACAAGCTGGCCAGCGCCACGAGCGTGGTCGCGCTGGCCGAGGTACCTTGCATCGCCGAGCAAGTGCTCCAAGGCCAGGTTCGCGGCCGCATGGTCGTTGACGTCAACGCCTGACCCTTCCACACCACAGGAGAACGAATTGAGTGCACCTACGGCCGTCGGCATCCGCCAGCGCGCGCTGGTGACCGGCGCTTCGAGCGGCATTGGCGCGGCCATCGCGCGCGAGCTCGCGACGCTCGGCATCGATCTCGTGCTGACGGCGCGTCGCCGCGATGCGCTTGACGCGGTGGCGGCGACCTGCAAGGGCGTGAAGGTCGAGATCGTCACTGCCGACCTCGGCCAGCCGGATGCGGCGCAGGCGCTCTGGGCCGCCGCCACGGCAGGCGGCACTGTCGACATCCTGATCAACAACGCCGGGTTCGGCTACTTCCGCCGCTTCGACGAGGTCGACTGGCCGCGCGACGCAGAGCTCGTCCAGCTCAACATGACCTCGCTGGTCGCGCTCGCGCGGTGCTTTGTTGGCGCGCACAAGGAATGCACCCGGCCCGCGCACATGCTGAACATCGCGTCGACCGGTGCCTACCAGTCTGTACCGAACATGGCGTTGTACGCCGCGTCGAAGGCGTTCGTGCGCAATTTCAGCGAGGGCCTGCATGACGAGTTTCGCGGCACGCCGCTGTCGGTGACCTGCATATGCCCCGGCGGCACCGAGACGGAGTTCCATGCCGCGTCCGGCGGCGGCGACTACTCATGGATCGCGAACGCTTCGACGAAGAGCGCGGAGTTCGTGGCGCAAGCCGCGGTACGCGCGATGCTGGCTGGCAAGCGTACCGTGGTGCCCGGCCTGTTCAACAAACTGTCGTGCTTCGGCGTGCGCTTCATGTCGCGGCGGTTCGCGTCACGGGTAGCGACGCAAGTGCTGGGCCAGCCGAGGTTCGCGCTTCCGGCGCGCACGGGCTGAGCTGAGAGACGGGCGCCCGAAAGAGCGCAGTGAAGGGGATTCGATCAATCATGGAGACAGCCTTGACAGCACGACACTGGATCAAGTCCTACGGCAGCATCTCCGGCGGAGATCGATGCAGGCCGCCATGCGTCGATGGTCGAACTGCTCGAAAGCGCGATGCGTCGTTACGCCGACAAGCCAGCGCTGCGCAGCTTTGGGCGGACCCTCAGCTATGCGGACCTTGAGCGCCAATCTGACGCCTTCGCGGCCTATCTGTAAATCCGGATTGGCGCGAGGAAGGGCGACCGCATCGCCCTGATGGCGCCGAATCTGATGGGCTTCGTGATTGCCTTCCTGGGCATCGTGCGGGCCGGTACGGCGCAGGTGAACGTCAACCCGCGGTACACACCACGCGAACCCGCGCGACATGGACGGCTTCGTCGACGTCCTCAAACAGGCTCGGCCGACGATCTTCATGGGCGTCAACGCCTTGTACGCCGGCTTGACCATGCACCCGGGCTGCCAACAGTCGACTGGTCGCGCCTGAAGCTTGTCGTGGGCGGCGGCTCTGCTGTGGTGCGTGCCACCTCCGACCGCTGGAAGGCCATCACCGGCAGCTTCATTTGCGAGGGTTCGTCGACAGCCTGCCCAAGAGCACGGTGGGCAAGATCCTGCGGCGCGAGCTGCGCAACGCGCCCTGAGTCACGTCGCCGCTGCAAGGCATTGCCCGCGCTATCGATGTGGCGATGTAGGCAACGCCGACTTGCGGAGCAACCGCTCATTGTGGAGAGGGTGCGGCTGGAATCTGCGCCATCGCATACTCGGCAAGCGCCGTGATCGTCAGGGCCGGGTTGACGCCGGGATTGGCTGGCATCGCCGCACCGTCACAGACCAGCAGGTTCCTGTAGCCGAACACGCGCAACTGTCGATCAATGACGCCCGTCGCCGCGTCGGCGCCGATGACGGCTCCTCCGACCAGGTGTGCCGTGGTCGGGATGTTCCCCAGTGCTTCAAGCACATTGCTTTGAGCGATGCCACCGGTGTGCTGCGCCAGCCACTGAGCGGCTCGGTTGCCGACATCGATGTAGGTCGGGTTCGGCTTGTCGCGATTCTGCTCCGTCGCCAGGCGGTAGCCGCGCCCCAGCCAGCGCTTCCTGGCACGCAGCGCGATGGCGTTGTCCAAGGCCTGCATCACCAGCAGCATCACCATCCGCCGGCTCCAGCCAACCGGCCAGAGCGTCTTCAGCCATTGCAGGGGATGCCGAGCGATGCGCCCCAGCCACTTGAGAGGCCGGGTCAGGCGGTTGCCGTCGCCCACGAGCAGCGTGTACAGCAGCCCGACGAAGTCCGCGTTGGGGCCGTAAGTCAGAAACTCGACGTGGGTGTCCTGGCTGATGTGCACGCTGCTGCTCGCGGTGACGTCGTTCCAGGTCTTGCGGTCCTCTGGCAGGCGCACGGTGAGGATCGATTCGCTGTTGGTGCGAACCAGTTCCCCAAGGCGCTCACTGATCCTGGGCAGCGAGCCGCCGTGCTTGCAGTTGGCGAGCAATTCGTTGGTGCCCAGAGAGCCACCAGCGAAGACCACGCCGCGCGCCGTGTGGGTCCTACGTTCGCGGGAAAGCCAGGAGCCCGGGCGTTGCGTCGTGATGACATAGCCCTCGCTGCCATCGGCATGCCCCAGTGGTCTGACATCGACGACTTCGCGTTCCGCCAGGATCTGCACGCCGCGCTTCTCGGCGAACCACAGATAGTTCTTCAGCAGTGAGTTGACGGCGCCGACGCGGCAGCCAACCAGGCACGCACCGCAGCGCGTGCATCCTGTTCGATCTGGGCCTTCCCCTGCAAAGTAGGGGTCGGCGACGGTCTTGCCGGGCTCGCCAAAGTACACGCCGGTGGGGGCTCGGGTGAACGTGTCCTCGGTTCCGAAGTGGCGAGCCATCGAGCGGATCAGTTGCTGGTTGACCGACTCGAAGGGGACTGTCTTCACCCCCAACATCCGCTCCGCCATGTCGTAGTGCGGGTGGAGCAGTTGATCCCATTGGCCCAGGGAGCGCCATTGGGCGTCGTTGAAGAATTCCGGCTTGGCTCGGTACAGCACGCCGCCGTAGACCACGCTGCCACCTCCGACGGCGATCTGGTTGGGCGTGAAGACGTGGCGGAACAGCCGCATCCGCATGATGCCCTTGAGCCCAAGCGACGGCGCCCACAGGTACTTGCCGAACTGCCAGGTCGATTTCGGAATGTCTTCGTCGCGATAGCGCCGGCCACGTTCGACCACTGCCACGCGATATCCCTTCTCGGCAAGTCGCAGCGCCGACACACTGCCACCAAAGCCGGAGCCGATGACCAGCCAGCCGAAGTCGAACGATCCGCCGTTGGCAGGGCCTGCGGCGGCGGCTTGGTCCGCGATAGTCGACGGCTGCACCTTTTGTTGATCAGCTAGAGACATTCATCGCCTCCCTGGCATGGCGACCCGCTCGAGGCCAGGAACCCACTCGCGTAGACGACGTCCGAGCCAGCGTTGCCCGTCTCCCTGGATTGGCTCGGGTGGGATACGAGTTGCCCGGGCTGGTCACGCAGGCCCCGAGTGATCTGGAGGTCGAGGTCGTCAGACCTCGACCGAACTGCTTGCAGGCATTGAAGCAGGAAGGCCATATCGGCTCCCGTTGGAGATAAAGGCATTGGCTACCGCTGGGTTCACAGCGTGATCAGTGGGTGGCCAAGTGGTGTAGCGGATGCGCCGGCGGGGTCAGAACTTGCGACCGAGGGTCACGCCGAAGATGTGCGGTGAGTCCTTGATGCCGACCGTCCTTACGATTGCGCCAATGCCCGGCGTCTGCGTGACGACCGTCGCAGTGGTCTTGATGCGAAAGCTGGAGTACTCCGCATTGATGACCCAGGCCTTGTCGATCGGGTATTCGAACCCGACCCTGGCGTACGGCCCCCACGAGTCGCTCAGCCGGATGGAACTGCTGGTGCCTTGGAATGCGGTGGTATAGGCGCTGCTTGATTTCTCGTCCGTGAAAAAGGTGTAGGTCACGCCGACGGCGACATACGGCTGAACGCCGGCAACGTTAGTGAAGGTGTAGCGCGCCATCAGCGTGGGGAACCAGATGCGCGCTGTCGCGACGGTGCCCACGGATTGGCCGGTCCCAGCCCCTACCGCGGTCAGCTTCGGGGGGATCCCAGCTTGGAGCTGGATTGCCCAGTTGCTCGAGAGGCGGCGCTCATAGCTCACGGCGAGAACGTCCAGATCCTTGACCCCTATTGAAAGGCCCGGCGGCGTCGTGCCAGGCAGCCCTGTCAAGTCCCCGGACTTGATGTTGAAGCCGACGAGGGCGTATCCAATCCTGACGGTGTTCTCAGGCGCCTCTGCTTGCGCGACTGCGCACATGGGAAAGCCGATTGAAATCGTGGCGCCGATGACGGCGAGGTTCTTCACTTGCACGTTGTCTCCTTGCGTGATTGAGGTGATTTCGTCTTGCCAGGTGGAAAGGCATGGAGCGGGCGAGCGTCGCGCCTTGCGCTCGTAGCGATTCCGCCCCATTGCGATGGGGCTTGTTCTTTTCTTCAAGTCAGAGGCTTGCCGTGCCTAGCGAGCAAGCTGCCGGACAAGCCGACGGCTGAGCGCAGGCGGTGCCAGTCGGGTTGCGAACGCCAGGCATGCCGCCTGCAATCCGACAATCCAGTGAGTCTTTGGAGCCCGCGACCTGGTTGTCGCGCAGGACCATACGGCGGCGGCGACATCGGGAGGAGTCAATCGGATCCCCAGCGACTGCGCGCTGGAGAGCTGTTCGAAATCTGCCGACATGCCCGTCTTCACAAAGCTCGGCCAGATGTCGCTGACGCGGATGCCAAACCGGCTCCATTCCAGCTCGAGTCCCTCGGTGAACCCGCGCACGGCAAATTTTGTTGCCGAGTAGGTCGCCAGGTCCGGCTGGCCATAGATCGCCGTGGCCGAGGCCATGTTGATCACGCGAGCGCCGGGCGTGCGTTGCAGGTACGGGAGGGCACAGTGGCAACCGTTGATCGTCCCCAGCACGTTCACCGACAGCATCGCTTCATGCTTGGCCAGGGACACCGTTTCGAATGCCCCCGAGGCCAGGATGCCTGCGTTGTTGAGGAGCACGTCAAGCCGCTGGCCGCTGTGCTTCCAGAACTCCGCGAGCGCTAGTTCCCATGCATTCGCATCGCTGACGTCGAGCGTGCCGGCAATGGCGTTGCCCGCGCCCAGCTTGGCGGCCACTGCAGCCGCGCCGTGTGCGTCGACGTCGTAGAGGCCGACGAACCAGCCACGTCGTGCGAACAGTTCGGCACAGGCGCGCCCGATCCCGGAGGCCGCGCCGGTCACGAATATCGCCGGTCGGCCGTCGAGTTGTGAGGGCTTCGAATTCATGCGGCCTGCCCCTTGGCCAGTTCGCGCAGCTTCGGCTTGTCGATCTTGCCCATGGCGTTCTTGGGCAGGCCATCGACCGTGCGGATGTCGGCGGGCCGCTTGTAGCGGGTGAGGCGGGAAGCACAGTGCGCGTTCAGCGCCTCCAGCGTGGCGGTCGCACCAGGTCTGAAGGCAAGGTACGCGACCACGATTTCGCCAAGCGTCTCGTGAGGGGCACCGACCACGGCCGCTTCAAGGACGCCGGGAAAATCGTGGAGCACGTCCTCGATCTCCTTCGGATAGATGTTCTCGCCGCCGCGGATGATCATCTCCTTCAGGCGACCGACGATGGACAGGTAGCCGTCGGTGTCGATTCGACCGACGTCCCCGGTGTGCAGCCAGCCATCGACAACGGTCCTCGCCGTCTCTTCCGGCTTGCCCAGGTAGCCGCGCATGACGTTGGGCCCGTGCACCAGCACCTCACCTGTCGAGCCTGCGGGTAGATGCACACCCTGCGCATCGGCAATCGCGATGCGCTGACCCGGGAACGGCAGGCCGACTGTGCCCGGCTTGCGCAGCCCGTCGAACGGATTGATGGTCGACCCACAGGTTCCCTCCGACAGGCCATAGCCCTCCACCAGGGGAAAGCCAAAGCGCGCTTCGAAACTCCTGAGAAGCTCAGCCGACGCCGGTGCCGCACCGCAGACACCAAGGCGAAGGCTGGAGGTGTTGGGGCGCGCCACCTCAGGCAAGGCGTTGAGCATCGCGTAGATGGTCGGGACGGCGGAAAAGTAGGTTGGCTGCAGCACCTCGACGTCATCGAAGAATGTATTGATGTCGAAGCGCTTGCGGATCGTGACGCAGCCGCCGCCCGACAGGGGTACCAGGATGCTCACGACGATGCCGTTGACGTGGAACAGCGGTAGCACCAGCAGGCAATGGTCGGCAGCCGTGACTCGGATCGCCTGACGCCCCATGTCGGTCATGGCCTCGACATTGGCGTGATCCAGCATCACCCCCTTTGGCAGGCCGGTGGTGCCGCTGGTGTAGATCAGCAGCGCCAAGGCGCTTGGGTCGTCGACCGGTGGATCGACATGCCGCGTTCCCAACTGCATCGCATCGACCTTGATGCACTGCACATCGGCAACAACGGCCTCTCCGCTGCTGTTGACCAGCAGCCTCGCGCGCGAATCAAGGATCTGATGGGTCGCCTCCTTGATCGTCAGGCCGGGATTGATGGGCGTCACCGCGGCGCCCAGGCGCCAGGCGGCAAACATCGCCACGGCAAACTCGACCTGGTTGGGGAGCATCAGGGCCACCACGTCGCCCGCGCGGACGCCGCGCGACGCGAACGCGCCAGCGGCTGCGAGCACGCGCGAGTGGAACTCGCTGTTGGTCAACGCCGTCTCCGCGTCGGCAACGCAAGGCGCGTTTGGCGCCGCGAGGGCCCGCTTGTCAGGAATGATGGAAAGTCGCATGGTGTTCAGTCCGAAGGTGGCAACGAATGAGGGTGTGGATTCGCTCAATGCGCATCAAGTAGGTGTCGAATCAGGAAGCGCGTCTGATCAGCGACCAGTTGCTCGAAGGCCGGCCCCATATAGAAATCGAAGTGGCCGGCGTCGTAGCGCTTGATCTCGCCCTTCGGCGCGCGCTTCGCGAGCGCAAGGGTTCGACCTGGTGGTGTCACCGTATCGGTGTTGCTGACGCAGAAGAGGATCGGCATCTGCACGCGTGCGGCCGATCGTCCGGGCCGATAGGTGACGATCTCGGGCAGCACGCGAGCAGCGATGTGGTTGACGAACTTCATGCCCTTGGGCATCAGCGCCATGTACCCCGGCAGCGCGTCATGCGCATTCATCATTGCCAGCTGACCCGGCATCGCCGCAATGGGCACCATCACCGGCGGCTTCCCGAAGAGCTTGGCGACGAAGTCGCGCAAGATCACCGGTGTGACCTTCAAGTTGCCCTTAAGGCCCAAGGCGGCGGCGGAGGCGAGGCCATCGGTGAACGGGCATTGACTGATGGCGGCGAGCAGTTCCGGGTGCCGGCTGGCCACGGTGATCGCGTGGCCGCCGCCGAAGGAACTGCCCCAGACGGCGAGACGGCTGCCATCGACCTCGGCGCGGCCTTTGACGAATGCGAGTGCAGCGTCCCAGTCCGCAAGCTGCCGCTTCACCGACATCAGCTGCCGCGGCTCGCCGCCGCTGTCGCCGAAGTAGCGATAGGTGAATGCCAGGGTCGCGATACCCGCGGCCGCAAAGCGTTCGGAGAAGGCGTCGAGACGCATCTCCCGTACAGCCCCGAGGCCATGTCCCAGGACGACGACCGGCGGACGTTCCACGCCCACAGGCAGATAGAGCCAGGCAGAACAATAGGCTTCGCCCGAGTCGAAGCGCACGTCGTGGCGGGTGAAGCTGCCAGTTACAGCGGCGGACCTGAGCGGCGCGTTCATTGGCGGTCTCCTTTGTCGCGCAGAAGAAAGCGACCGGCCGCCAACGCTTCGTCGTAGGTCGCGGGGGCATACAGCGGCAGGTCACCGTCGCGCGCCGTGCGGTCTAGGTAGCCGGCCATCAGTGATTGCGCCGTATCTGATGGCGCAATCTGGATGAACTCGGTACGTTCGAGGTGCAGGCCTTCGTCGAGCGTCATCGAGCCGCCGAGGTAGACCGCGCGCTTGATTGCTGCGATGGCGTCGCGCGGCCGCGAACCGAGGTAGCCCGCCAGCTCGAGCGCTCGATCGAGCAGCGAGTCGGCTGCGACGACCTCATCGACAAGCCCGATTTCCAGCGCCTTCGCTGGGGACACCGGCCGCCCTTCCAGCATCATCATGAGGGCGCGATGCGCGCCGACGAGTCGCGTCAGGCGCTGCGTGCCACCGCCGCCAGGAAGAATGCCCAGCAGCACCTCGGGCTGGCCGATGAAGAAGTCACCTTCGGCCATTAGGCGCACGTCGCAGGCCTGCGCGAGTTCGCTGCCCAGGCCCAGGGCAGAGCCGTTCAGGGCCGCAATGAAGAGGACGCCTGAGCGATTCATGCGCAAGAAGGTGTCATGCAGCTGATCCAGCTGCATGCCCCCCTCGAGAGGCGTTATCGACGCCGCGGCGGCCAGGGGCGGCACCACACGCGCCGTCTTTGCAACTCTGGCGATGGCCGAGGCCACGCCGCGGCCGACCTTGGGGATGCTCTTGCCGCCTTCCTGCAGCCAGCGCACGTCCGCGTGGCCGATGAAGCGCCCGGGGTGTGTGCCAGTCAGGATCACCGCTGTGACCTGCTCATCCGACTCGATCCTGTCCAGCAATGCGGCAAGGTCTCTGGCCATGTTCAGACCCATCAGCCCGTGCGCTCCGCCGTCAAGGCGGGCGATCAGGATGGGTCCGTGCGCTTTCACGTCCAGGCGCCCTGGCATGGGCGGTGTCTTGTTCATCTCCTGCGCCTTTCAAATAACAGTGTTATTGATGTAACATAACGTTGTTATTTGCAACTTTCAAGGCAGACATGGATAGGACTCTCCCTGATGCGCGCAGCCGACTGGTCGAGGCGGCGATTCACCTGCTGACGACGGGCGGCCCTTCCGAGATCAAGGCACGTTCGGTGTCGAGCGAGGCAGGGCTGTCGACGATGGGTGTCTACACCTACTTTGGTGGCGTCCCCGAGCTTCTTCAGGCTGTGGCTGACGAGGGGTTCAAGCGCCAAGCCACCATCTTCAGGGCAGCGGCGACCACCGAAGATGCGATGACCGACCTATGTGCCATGGCGCTGGCATGTCGAGACTTCGCGGTGCGCAATTCGCATCTGTACGACCTCATGTTCGGCCTGTCGATTCACGGTCGATACAGCCCCTCCCGAGGCACGCCGACCCCGGCGGAAGGAGAGCGATCGGCAGCGTTCACGGCCTCCTATTCCGTACTGCATGGCGAGTGCGCCCGATTGGTCGAACAGCACACCGTGCGCAGGATCGACGCCGACTACATCGCAGCGCAGCTGTGGAGCAGCCTGCACGGGTTCATCATGCTCGAGTTGGGTGGCTACTTCGCGGCGCTGTCCGATCCAGCCTCTGAGGTCTTGGTGCCCATGTGTGTCAACCTGATTGTCGGGCTGGGGGCAGATCGAACGAGCGCCGAGTCTTCCGCCGCCGCAGCAATGACTGCATGGTCAAAGTCGCTCGGAGCAGGTCGACGAAGAGCCAAGCGCTAGCCCTCAGCGCGCCAGAAACTCGAGCGCCCTCGCCACGAAGTCGGCGTGGAACTGAAAAACCGCGCCATGACCGGAATCCGGATAGATGACGAGTTCGCTATTGGGTAGCCGCTGCGCCAGATCGTGCGTGTTCTGGCTTGGAACCATGCGGTCGTTGTCGCCGTTGGCGACGAGAACCGGGTGACGAACCTTTGACAGGTCGGCAGGCGCCTTGTTGCCCCACAGGCGCAGTGCCTTGAGCCTGGGCCTGCAGCGCGGCCACGGTGATCTCCTTGTCACGGCCTTCAGCGCGTTCCTTCAAGCGAAGCAGAAACTCCTTCCCGGCGCGGATACCGGCTGGTGTCCTGGTGAAGAACAGGAACTGCTTCGGATCCTGGAAGCTCAACCAGCCACGGAGCATGTCGAGGTAGGTCACGCGGGCGACCTTGCTGATGCCTTCGCCGCCGGCCGGGCCGGTCCCGGTGATGATCATCTTGCGTACGAGCTTGGGCTCCATCTGCACGATCTCCTGGGCGATCATGCCGCCCATCGAGAACCCGAACAAGTCGACCTGTTTCAATCCCATGCCCTTGATGAAGGTGATGGCGTCCCGGGCCATCTGCTCCATGGAAGCCGCCGGGGCGCCGCTCGATGCGCCGATGCCGCGGTTGTCGAAGGTGATCACGCGGTGCCTGGCTGCAAGGCCGTCGATGACTCGTGGGTCCCAGTTGTCCAGCACAGCAGCGAGGTGGATGAGACACACCACAGGGGGGCCGGGATTCTCAGTACCGAGCTCGCGGTAGGCGAACTGCACGCCCCCGGCAGAAATGGCCCGTGTCGGGACGTTCTTCCAGCTGACCGGCGAAGTAGGCAACGTGTTCATGGCTTGAGTTGATCAGGCCGCGAGTGCGGGATAGTCGATATACCCTTTCGGTCCCGGCGTATAGAACGTCGCCACGTCGACAGCGTTGAGTGCCGCCTTCGCCTGCAGGCGATCGACCAGGTCCGGATTGGCCAGGAACGGGCGAGCGAAGGCGATCAGATCTGCCTGGCCAGCTCGCAGCGCACTTTCGGCGCTGGCGCGATCGAAGCCCCCAGCCAAAATGAAGGCGCCCTGGAATGCCCTCCTCAGCAGGGCCTTCAGCTCCGCCGGGACCGCAGGCGCGCCCATTGCGGAATGATCCAGCAGGTGGAGATAGGTCAGGCCGAGGTTCGACAGTTCCTGCGTCAGGGCCAGGTATTGGGCTTCGACTTCAGGGAAAGCGCCGGTGCTGTTGAAGACGCCGTAGGGCGACAGCCGGATGCCGACGCGATGGGCGCCGATGGCAGCCACGGTGGCGCGGGCGACCTCGAGTGCAAAGCGATTGCGGCCATCGACGTTGCCCCCGAACGCGTCAGTCCGCTGGTTCACGTTGGCGTTCAGGAATTGCTCAATCAGGTAGCCGTTGGCCGCGTGCAGTTCGACGCCATCGAACCCCGCCTCGATGGCGAGCAGCGCGGAGTTCGCATATTCATCGACGACGTGGGCGATGTCGGTTGCCGTCATCTGCCTGGGCGTGCTGTGCGCCTGCATGCCTTGCGAGTCGGTGTAGATCTCGCCGGGGCAGGCACTGTCCATGGGCCCCAGCACCTCGGCACCCCCGGGCAGGTTGGCCACATGGGCAACGCGGCCGGTATGCATGAGCTGGACGAAGATCTTGCCGCCCTCGGCATGAACAGCGTCGGTGACAGCCTTCCATCCGTGCGCCTGCGCACTACTGAAGAGTCCCGGAATGCGCGCGTAGCCCAGGCCGTCGGGCGATGGCGACGTGCCCTCCGTGATGATCAGGCCCGCAGAGGAACGCTGACGGTAATACTCGGCCATCAGCGAATTGGGTGTGTTCGCATCTACGGCTCGGTTGCGAGTCATGGGCGCCATGACGACGCGATTGGCCAGTTGAAGAGTGCTGCTGACCAGGGGTTCGAAGAGCATGGTGTTCCTTGAGTAAAAGAGGGATGCGATCAAGCTCACTTGATCTTGATGACGACCTTGCCTTTGGCGCGACCCGACTCGACGTAAGCAAGGGCCTCATTGGTCGAATCGAAAGGGAACACCCGATCAATCACGGGGCGAATGGCACCCGACTCGATGAGCTTGGTGATCTCGCGCAACTGGGGGCCGCTCGCCTTCATGAAGAGGAAGGAGTAAAGAACGTCTCGGCGCTTCGACCTGCGCCGGATACCGGAGCTCAGCAGGCGCATGACAAAACGCAAGAAGCCGGGATACGAGTTCTCGGCACCGAATTCAGGATCAGGTGGTCCCGAAATGGAGATCAGCTTCCCGCCGCGCTTGAGCACGTTGAGGGACTTCTCCAGCGTCTTGCCATCCTGGCTGTTAAGGACGACGTCGTAGTCGCGCAAGACGTCCTCGAAGTCCTGCGTCTTGTAGTCGACAACCACATCGGCTCCGAGGCCCTTGACGAGCGCAGCGTTGCCCGAGCTCGTCGTCGTGGCCACCGTGGCGCCCCAATGCTTGGCCAGCTGAATGGCGAAGGTACCGACACCGCCGGAGCCGGCCTGGATGAAGACCTTTTGACCACGCTTCAGGCCCGCCTTCCCGAACAGCGCTTGCCATGCCGTCAGGCCCACCAATGGGATCGAGGCGGCTTCCTCCATGGTGAGGTTCCTGGGCTTGGGAGCCAACGAGGCTTCCTTGACGGGGACGAACTCGGCGAAGGTGCCGATCCGGAAGTCGTCCACCCGCGCATAGACCTCGTCGCCCACCTTGAACTGCCGTGCGCGCGGCCCTGTCTTCACGACGACGCCGGCAACGTCGTGCCCCAGGGCGACGGGCAGGCGGTACGGCAGGATGAGCTTGAATTCGCCGTCCCTGATCTTGGCATCCAGCAGGTTGACGCTGGCCGCATGCACCTCGACCAGGACTTCGTCGTCCCGCAGTTCTGGTGTCGGTGCTTCGGTCAAGCGCAGAGGCCGTCGCTTGCCGTAGCGCTCCAGGAGAAATGCTTTCATGATGCTTCCTTATTCCTGGCGCACCCAGGTTTGTGTACGGCCCAACGCGGGCACGCCGATATAGCCACGCACGCTGAGCTGCTGGCCGTCTTGAACGAGGCGCAGCTTGCTGCGGTAGACCTTGCCGTTGTCCGGATCCAGGATCTGCCCGCCAACATATTCATCGCCATCCTTGGTCAGGCCGCTCAGGATGACAAGACCAACGACCGGTGCGTTCTTGAGCGCGCCGTCGCACTTGTCGCATTTCGGATTCGGCTCTTCGCCGGCCGCCGGGAAGACCTTTTCAATCTTCCCCTGCAGCATTCCATTCGATTCGGTGATCCGCACCAGAGCGCGCGGCTTGCCGCTGACATCGTCCAGGTTCTTCCACAGGCCAATGGGCAAAGCGTCGCCTGCCCAGGCGGACAAGGCGGTAAATGCCGAGCACAGCGCAACCACCAGGATCGATTTGAAGTCATTTCGAATGATGAACGTCATGTTTGAATTCGAAAAAGAAGAGAGCACCGGTCCACTGGGAATCAATGGCCGGCGGGCGTCAGATGCTTGAGCGCTGCTTCACGCAGCCCTTCAGCGAGGGCAGGCTCATCCACGGCACGCGACAACATCAGCGCACCGACCATGGCAGAAACGGTGACAAGCGCGCGTTCATGGGCAGAAGGCAGTCCCCAGTCAGGCGCCTGTCGAGCGAGCAAATCCACCATCTCCTTGATGTGCCGCGTTGCCACGCGACGCACCTCTGGCGCCTGACGGGATGTCTCTGACCCTAGCGCAGCCAATGGGCATCCCACATCCACACTGACGGCGTGTTCCTTGGAAAGGTAGGCGGCGAGCATGGCCGTCAATGCTGATCCGGACGGCACGTTGGTCACGACTTCGGCCACAGCTCCCGCAGACTCGGCGCAAGCCCTTGCTGCAGCCTCGGCCAGCATGGCCTCGCGCGACGCGAAATGGGAGTAGAAGGCGCCATGCGTCAACCCGGCCTCCTTCATGATGTCTGCGACGCCCGTGCCGTCGTAGCCAGTCCGACGGATGGCCCGGGCGGCCACAGCCACGATGCGCTCGTGAGTGGCGTCCTTGGCAGCTGCTCTGGCGTTCATATTTGGTTTTCGCATGACGTACATCATGCGACAGTTTGGGCGCGTTGCAAGGCCCATTCACGCTGGAGAGTCGAGCGGGATTCTTTCGCTGCACGATCGCCGTCTGCAAAAGGGCTACCGCATTGAGATGCTGAATGCCCCGTCGACGCACGCCGAAAGCCCTTCATCCGAGGAGGCTTTGGGCCGGAAGCGCTGCCCAGAGCTGCGCCAGGCGCCACGAAAGAAGAAGCTGCTGCGCGGTTACGACGCCGTGCTTGGCACGGTCCGGGGCGACGCCATCGAGAAGTCGCTGGATATCCTGAAGCCGGGAAGCCGCATCGTTTCGCTCATCGGCCCGCTGGATGCGGCCTTCGCAAAGGCGAAGAAGCTGAACTTCTTCCTGACCTTTGTGTTCGGCTTGATGAGCCGCAAGATCCGCAAACTGTCCCGGAAGAAGGGCGTCGACTACGCCTTCCTCTTCGTGCGGCCTGATGGCCAACAGCTCGCAGAAATCGCTGAGCTGCTCCAGACCGAACGGATCCGACCGGTCATCGACAAGGTGTTCCCGTTCGACCAGGCCAAGGAAGCCCTGGACTACCTGGCCCTCGGCCGAGCCAAGGGAAAGGTCGTCATCAAGATCAAGTGACGGGTGTCGCAACAAAAAAAAGCCCGCCCGGTTGCCCGGGCGGGCTTGTCAGCACCGATCAGCGCGGCGCTTCAGATGGTGATCAGGCGGTGACGCCCTTGGCAGTCTCCGCGTACTCTTCGATCTGGTCGAAGTTCATGTACTTGTAGATCGAAGCGCCGTCCTTGTTCACCACGCCCATGGCTTCGTGATACTCGCTCACGCTGGGGATCTTGCCCAGCTTGGAGGCGATCGCGGCCAGCTCCGCCGAGGCCAGGAACACATTGGTGTTCTTGCCCAGGCGGTTGGGGAAGTTGCGGGTCGAGGTTGAGACCACGGTGGCACCTTCACGCACCTGCGCCTGGTTGCCCATGCACAGCGAGCAGCCGGGCATCTCGGTGCGCGCACCGGCGGTGCCGAAGGCGGCGTAATGGCCTTCCTTGATCAGCTCGCTCTGGTCCATCTTGGTGGGCGGTGCCACCCACAGCTTGACCGGGATGTCGCGCTGGCCGCCCAGCAGCTTGGCCGCGGCACGGAAGTGGCCGATATTGGTCATGCAGGAACCGATGAAGGCCTCGTCGATCTTGGTGCCAGCCACTTCGCTGAGGGTCTTGGCATCGTCCGGATCGTTGGGGCAGCAGAGGATGGGCTCCTTGATGTCGGCCAGGTCGATCTCGATCACGGCCGCGTATTCGGCGTCCTTGTCGGCTTCCAGCAGGCTGGGGTTGGCCAGCCAGGCTTCGACCTTCTCGATACGGCGCTGCAGGGTGCGCGCGTCGGCATAGCCGTCGGCGATCATGTTCTTCATCAGCACGATGTTGCTGCTGAGGTATTCCTTGATCGGCGCGGGGTTCAGCTTGACCGTGCAACCGGCGGCGCTGCGCTCGGCCGAGGCGTCGCTGAGCTCGAACGCTTGCTCGACCTTCAGATCGGGCAGGCCTTCGATCTCGAGGATGCGGCCCGAGAACACGTTCTTCTTGCCGGCCTTGGCGACGGTAAGCAGACCGGCCTTGATGGCGTACAGCGGGATCGCATGCACCAGATCACGCAGGGTGATGCCGGGCTGCATCTGGCCCTTGAAGCGCACCAGCACCGACTCGGGCATGTCCAGCGGCATCACGCCGGTGGCGGCGCCGAAGGCGACCAGGCCGGAGCCCGCCGGGAAGGAGATGCCGATCGGGAAGCGGGTGTGCGAATCGCCGCCGGTGCCGACGGTGTCGGGCAGCAGCAGGCGGTTCAGCCAGCTGTGGATCACGCCGTCGCCCGGGCGCAGGGCCACGCCGCCACGGTTGCTGATGAAGGCGGGCAGCTCGCGATGCGTCTTCACGTCCACGGGCTTGGGATAGGCCGCGGTGTGGCAGAACGATTGCATCACCAGGTCGGCGCTGAAGCCCAGGCAGGCCAGGTCCTTCAGCTCGTCGCGGGTCATCGGGCCGGTGGTGTCCTGCGAGCCGACGGTGGTCATCTTCGGTTCGCAATAGGTGCCGGGGCGCACGCCCTGGCCTTCCGGCAGGCCGACGGCACGGCCGACCATCTTCTGCGCCAGCGTGAAGCCGGCCTTGGTTTCGGCGGGGGCTTGCGGCAGGCGGAACAGGGTGGAGGCGGGCAGGCCCAGGTAGTCGCGTGCCTTGCCGGTCAGCGAGCGGCCGATGATCAGGTTGATGCGGCCGCCGGCGCGTACCTCGTCGAACAGCACGTCGCTCTTGAGCTTGAACTCGGCCACGGTCTGGCCGTTCTTCACCAGCTTGCCTTCATAGGGCAGCACGTCGATGACGTCGCCCATTTCCAGCTTGCTGACGTCGACCTCGATTGGCAGCGAGCCCGAGTCTTCCTGCGTGTTGAAGAAGATCGGGGCGATCTTGCCGCCCAGCGTCACGCCGCCGAAGCGCTTGTTCGGCACGAAGGGGATGTCTTGGCCGGTGGCCCAGATCACGCTGTTGGTGGCGCTCTTGCGCGAGGAACCGGTGCCGACCACATCGCCCACGTAGGCGACCAGGTGGCCCTTCTTCTTCAGGTCCTCGATGAACTGCATCGGGCCGCGCTTGCCGTCTTCCTCGGGCTTGAAGGCCGCGTCGGGGCGGGTGTTCTTCAGCATCGCCAGGTAGTGCAGCGGGATGTCCGGGCGGCTCCAGGCGTCGGGGGCGGGCGAGAGGTCGTCGGTGTTGGTTTCGCCAGGCACCTTGAAGACGGTGACGGTGATCTTCTTCTCGACCTCGGGGCGGCTGGTGAACCATTCGGCATCGGCCCAGCTCTGGATCACTTCCAGCGCCTTGGCATTGCCGGCCTTGGCCTTGACTTCGACATCGTGGAAGAAGTCGAACATCAGCAGGGTCTTCTTCAGGCCTGCGGCGGCCACGCCGGCCACCTCGGCATCGTCCAGCAGGTCGATCAGCGGCTTGACGTTGTAGCCGCCCACCATGGTGCCCAGCAGCTCGGTGGCCTTGGCCTTGGAGATCAGGCCGACGGCGAGGTCGCCATGGGCCACGGCGGCCAGGAAGCTGGCCTTGACCTTGGCGGCGTCATCCACGCCCGGCGGCACGCGGTGCGTCAGCAGGTCGAGCAGGAATTCGCCCTCGCCAGCCGGCGGGTTCTTGATCAACTCGATCAGCTCGGCGACCTGCTTGGCATCCAGCGGCAGGGGCGGGATGCCCAGCGCGGCGCGCTCGGCTTGGTGTTGGCGATAGGCTTGCAACATGGCTACTCCTGGTGTCGTTGAGTGGGATGGGTGCTGCTGCTCAGACCGGCTTGGGCTTGATCAGCTTCAGACCCTTGAAATAGTCGCGGAAGAATCCGTCGTCGGCGGTGATGAGGGCGCTGCATTGCAGCAGGGCATGCGCTCCGACGATGAAGTCCGGCACGGTGCGCTGGCGTTCGCCGCCGCGCGCACGGTAGCGGCGCTGCATCTCGCCGGCGCGTATGGCGGCGCGTTGTTCAACGGCACTGTAGACGATGCCCATGTCTTCGAGCACCTGCATGGCCTGGTCGCCGTCGTGCAGCGAGGAGCAGATCTCGGAGACCACCACGTCGCAGACCACCACCGGCCCGTGCGAGAGCGCCTCGCGCAGCGCCGCCTCGGCCAGATCGGCGCGTTCGCTGTCGCTCAGCAGGTCGACGAGCACGGAGGAATCGATGGCAATCATGGGCGGGCCGCTTCAGCGCTCCACCGGGTCGCCGGGGGCGCGGCCGCGCACCGCGCGCATGGCTTCGTCGACCGAGGCGAAACCGTCCAGCTTGAACTTGCCGCGCGCGCGCGAAATGGCGTCGTCGACGTTCTTTCGCAGGATGATGCGGCCGCCGTCGAGTTCGACCTTGAGCGTCGTGCCCTTGGTCAGGCCCAGGGCGTCACGCACTGCCTTGGGCAGGGTGATCTGGCCGCGTTCGGCGACGGTGGCTTCCATGGGCACTCCTCGGTATGTGCGGCGAAGTATGCATTGATTTTACATACTTCCGTGTACATACCAAGCCCGAGCGCGCTACTGCGGCAATGAAAAAGGGGAGGCCGGTGGCCTCCCCTGGCGTGCGGGCGCAGCGCCTCAGTTCTTGGGCAGGCTGGTGCCGGGGGTGATGCCGATGCCGCTGTCGGGCGCCACCATGGCCTGGGCGCTCTGCACCTGCTCGGGGTGCTGGCAGCTGTCGACCATGCGCTGGCCGATCTTGGCATTCATCAACATCGATTTGGCGGGGATCTGCAGCCACACCACGCCGGCCTTCTTGTCCTCCAGGCGCACCGCGCCGGTGGTGGTGGGCTCGGGCGTCATGTTGTAGACCAGCTTGCCGAACTGCAGGCGGAAGCGGCCCGGCTTGTCGGGATGCGGCGTGATCTGCACCTTCTGGTTGAACTCGCACTGGGCGTCGCCGCTGTGCACGCGCGGGCCCACGGCAAGTTGATCGTCGTTCAAGGGCGTGTTGTCGTCGTCCACGACCGCGGGTGCCGGTGCCTGCGGCTTGACCTTGGCGGCCAGACGGTTGCGCGGCTTGGGGTTCTCCACGGCGGCCGACCAGGCGCTGCCGCACAGGGCCAGGCTGGCGAGGGCAAGGAGGAGGGGGCGGAGTTGGCTTGCTGCAGACTTCATATCACCACGCTTGGAGTTCGATGCGCTGATTGTCGCGCTGCAAGACCCGCCGCAGCCTAGCGTTTCCCTGCATTTCTCGCCTCAAGCGTGCGCCATTCGTAAGTGGCGCAGCAAGGCGGTATCAACAAGTTTCGAAATAGGCGCGACAGACCTCGGCCGGCAGGGCCTGGCCGGTGCGATGGGCACGCTCCAGCACCTGCCAGAAGTAGCGGTAGCTGGCGCGGTCGTGCAGGCTGTCGCGATGCTGGATGGGCGCCCAATGCGCCGCCTGCGCGGCGTGGATGATCTCGATGGCCTCGTCGATCTCGGCCACGCTGGGTGCGAAGGCGTCGATGATGGGTTGAATCTGGCTGGGGTGGATGCTCCACATGCGGGTGTAGCCGAACTCGCGCGCCGCGCGCGTGGCGGCGGCCAGGATGGCGCGGGCGCTCTTGAACTCGGTCACCACGCAGTGCGAGGGCGTCTTGGCGTTGGCATGGGCGGCGGCGGCGATCTCGAGCTTGGCGCGCGCCACCAGCGGGTGGGTGAACTGGCCCTCGACGCTCAGGGCGCTGCGCGGGATGGCACCGCGGTGCGCGGAGACGAAGTCCATCAGCCCGAAGGACAGCGATTCGATGCGCGGATGCGCGGCAATCGCCTGCACATCGCGCAACGCGCCATGGGTCTCGATCAGCACATGGACGGGTAGGGGCTTCTCGACACCGTGGCGCTGCAGGCTGTCGTCGATGAAGGCAATGGCCTTGTGCACATCGGCCAGGCTGCGCGGCTTGGGCAGCATCAGGTAGGCCAGACGCTCGCCGGCCAGCGCGAGCAGGCCGTCCACATCGGCCTCGAAGGCGGGGTGGTCCAGCGGATGCACGCGTGCGCCCACCCGGCCGTGGCGGTTCAGGTTGCTGTTCAGCAGCTCCGACACCAGCAGCACATGCTCGGCCTCGCCGCCGATGGGGGCGCCGTCCTCGCAATCCAGGGTGATGTCGAACAGCGGCCCCATCTGCGCCTGCAACTCGAGGCTCTTGCGCATGCGCAGCTCGACACCGCAATAGTGGTCCACCACGGGCAGCAGGGTGGCGGCATCGCCCTCTTCGAACAGGGCCAGTTTGGGATGCAGGGCAGCGGACATGGTGCAAGTCGAAATGAAAAAGGGCCGGCGCGGTAGCCGACCCTTGGAGTATCGCGTCAGCCTTGGCTGATCACGTCATGCCATCACAGCAGGTGCTTGACGCCGTTCTGCTCTTCCAGCAGCTCGTTGAGGGTCTTGTTGATGCACTCTTGCGAGAAGGCGTCGATCTCGATGCCTTCGACGATCTTGTATTCGCCGTTCGCGCAGGTGACCGGGTAGCCGAACATCACGTCCTTGGGGATGCCGTACTCGCCGCCCGAGGGGATGCCCATCGTGACCCACTTGCCGTTGGTGCCCAGGGCCCAGTCGCGCATGTGGTCGATGGCGGCGTTGGCGGCCGAGGCGGCCGACGACAGGCCGCGTGCGGCAATGATGGCGGCGCCGCGCTTGCCCACGGTGGGCAGGAAGGTCTCGCGGTTCCAGGTCTCGTCATTGATCATGGCCTTGACCGAGGCGCCGCCAATGGTGGCGTTGCGGTAGTCGGCGTACATGGTCGGCGAGTGGTTGCCCCAGACGGCCAGCTTCTCGATGTCCGCCACGGCCTTGCCGGTCTTGGCAGCGAGTTGCGAGGCGGCGCGGTTGTGGTCCAGGCGCAGCATGGCGGTGAAGTTCTTGGCCGGCAGGTCCGGGGCCGACTTCATCGCGATATAGGCATTGGTGTTGGCGGGGTTGCCCACCACCAGCACCTTGACGTTGCGCGAGGCCACGGCGTTCAGGGCCTTGCCCTGGGCGGTGAAGATGGCGCCGTTGATGGCCAGCAGCTCCGAGCGCTCCATGCCGGGGCCGCGCGGGCGCGAGCCCACCAGCAGGGCGTAGTCGGTACCCTTGAAGGCGGTCATCGGGTCGCTGTGGGCCTCGATGCCAGCCAGCAGCGGGAAGGCGCAGTCTTCGAGTTCCATGATCACGCCCTTGAGCGCGTTCTGGGCCTTCTCGTCGGGGATCTCCAGCAGCTGCAGGATCACGGGCTGGTCCTTGCCCAGCATTTCGCCGGAGGCGATGCGGAACAGCAGGGCATAGCCAATCTGGCCGGCGGCGCCAGTGACGGCAACGCGAACGGGAGTCTTGCTCATGGGAAATCTCCGGAAAGGTTGGTGAAGGTGCAGATCAAAACTGTGGTCTTGCACAGGGCGTCGCCAGGCCGGCAACGCGCTGCGCCGAAGTGGCGCCAAGTGTAGGCCAGACTCCGGGCATTCCCGAGCTTGACCAATTGCCTGGGGTCAATTTGACGGCAGATTATCCGTGCTGCTTTGCACAAATCTGACAGTCATCTGTCTTATAGAAGATAGCAGGCGTCAGATGGTGGACTGGCCTGCGCGCTTGTGCTGCAATGCCGGCCATGCCTGCGCAGCCCATTCCTCCCGCCATCCCAGAGGCGGGGCCCTCATTCAGCCCGCTCTACCGCCAGATCAAGGGGCTCATCATTGCCGGCCTGCAGGGCGGCGAATGGAAGGCGGGCGAGAGCATTCCCAGCGAGATCGAGCTGGCGCAGCGCTTTGGCGTCAGCCAGGGCACGGTGCGTAAGGCTATTGACGAACTTGCCGCCGAGAATCTGCTGGTGCGCCGCCAGGGCAAGGGCACCTTCGTGGCCACCCATGCCGAGCAGCAGCAGCAATACCGCTTTCTGCGCCTGATGCCCGACGAGGGGCAGGATCCGGGCCTGGGGCGCCAGTTGCTGGACTGCAAGCGTCAGCGCGCGCCGGCCTGGATTGCCAAGCAATTGCAGATGCGGGCCGGTGACGCGATGGTGGAGGTGCGCCGCCTGCTGCACAGCGCCGGGCGGCCGGTGGTGCTGGACGATATCTGGTTGCCGGGGAACTTGTTCAAGGGGCTCACCACCGAGCGCCTGAGCCAGCACCGCGGCCCGTTCTATGGCTTGTTCGAGACCGAGTTTGGTGTGCACATGATTCGCGCGCAGGAAAAGATCAGGGCGGTGGCGGCTGACGCCGAGACTGCTGCGCTCTTGCAGGTGGCCGAAGGCACGCCGCTGCTGAGCGTGGAGCGCCTGTCCTTCACCTACGGCGACAAACCGGTGGAGTTGCGGCGCGGCCTATACAACACTTCTACGCATTTCTACCGCAATGATTTGAATTGATCGAGAGTCGTTGTTTGGTTCGCAACACGCCCCGCACAAGCTTTGGATGTGTTGCGTTGCAATAAAATCTTTGGGTTTCACGTTGATTACAAAAGGTCGGGTATGACGGACACCACCAACAGCACGGCCGGCAAAAGACCGGTCTACCGCAACATCAACATCTTCACGGATGTGCGCACCTACCGCCTGCCGGTGGCGGGCTTCGTGTCCATCCTGCACCGCGTCAGCGGCCTGCTGATGTTCCTGTTGCTGCCCTTCGTGATCTGGATGTTCGACAACAGTCTGACGTCTGAAATCTCCTACGGCGCCTTCACCAATGCCTTCGTGGCCGGCATCGGCTTCGTGCCCGCCTGGTTCGTCAAGCTGGCGACGCTGGGCCTGATCTGGGGCTATCTGCACCACTTCATCGCCGGCCTGCGCCATCTGTGGATGGATGCCACCCATAGCGTCAGCAAGGAATTCGGCAAGTCCAGCGCGGTGTTCACGCTCGTCGTGAGCCTGGCGCTGACGGCGCTGCTGGGTGCCAAGCTGTTCGGTCTGTACTGAGCGGCCCGTACCGATCTCTAGCCTAGAGGCAACAACAACCATGAGTACTTTTGGATCCAAGCGCATCGTCGTGGGTGCGCATTACGGCTTGCGTGACTGGATGGCGCAGCGCGCCACCGCGCTCTTGATGGCGCTGTTCACCGTCGTGCTGCTGGCGCAGCTGCTGATGCCTGGCGAGCTCGGCTACGACCGCTGGGCCGGCATCTTCTCGCAGCAGTGGATGAAGGTCGTGACCTTCGCCCTCATCATCTCGCTGGCCTACCACGCCTGGGTGGGCATGCGCGACATCTGGATGGACTATGTGCAGCCCGTGGGCATTCGCCTGGCCCTGCACCTCTTCACCCTGGTTTGGCTCGTGGCTTGCGCCGGTTGGGCAGTCCAAGTGCTTTGGAGACTTTGAAAATGCAAATTGGAACGACGCTCGCAAAGCGCAAATTCGATGTGGTGATCGTCGGCGCCGGTGGCTCCGGCATGCGCGCATCGCTGCAACTCTCGCTGGCCGGCTTGAACGTGGCCGTGCTGTCCAAGGTGTTCCCGACGCGCTCGCACACGGTGGCGGCGCAGGGCGGCATTGGTGCCTCCCTGGGCAATATGTCCGAGGACAACTGGCACTATCACTTCTTCGACACCATCAAGGGTTCGGACTACCTGGGCGACCAGGATGCGATCGAATTCATGTGCCGCGAAGCGCCCAAGGTCGTGTACGAGCTTGAGCATTTCGGCATGCCCTTCGACCGCAATCCGGACGGCACCATCTATCAGCGCCCCTTTGGCGGCCACACCGCCAACTACGGTGAGAAGCCGGTGCAGCGCGCCTGCGCCGCGGCCGACCGTACCGGCCATGCGCTGTTGCACACCCTGTACCAGCAGAACGTCAAGGCCAAGACCCAGTTCTTCGTCGAATGGATGGCGCTGGACCTGATCCGCGACGCCGAGGGCGATGTGGTGGGCGTGACCGCGCTGGAAATGGAAACCGGCGAGATCCACATCCTCGAAGCCAAGACCGTGCTGATGGCCACCGGCGGGGCAGGGCGCATCTACGCCGCCTCCACCAATGCCTTCATCAACACCGGTGACGGCCTGGGCATGGCGGCCCGCTCCGGCATCCCGCTGGAAGACATGGAGTTCTGGCAGTTCCACCCCACCGGCGTGGCCGGCGCGGGCGTGCTGCTGACCGAAGGCTGCCGTGGCGAGGGCGCGATCCTGCGCAACAGCAATGGCGAGCGCTTCATGGAGCGCTATGCGCCGACGCTGAAGGACCTGGCGCCGCGTGACTTCGTGTCGCGCTCGATGGACCAGGAAATCAAGGAAGGTCGCGGCTGCGGTCCCAACAAGGACTATGTGCTGCTGGACATGACCCACCTGGGCGCCGAGACCATCATGAAGCGCCTGCCCTCGGTGTTCGAGATCGGCCACAACTTCGCCAACGTCGACATCACCAAGGAACCGATTCCCGTGGTGCCGACCATCCACTACCAGATGGGTGGCATTCCGACGAATGTGCATGGCCAGGTGGTGATCCCCAAGAACGGCAAGGTCAACGACATCGTCAACGGACTCTACGCCGTGGGTGAATGCTCCTGCGTGAGCGTGCACGGCGCCAACCGCCTGGGCACCAACTCGCTGCTGGACCTGGTGGTGTTCGGCCGCGCGGCCGGCAACCACATCGTCGACTTCGCGCTCAAGAACAAGAACCACAAGCCCCTGCCCAAGGACGCGGCGGACCTGACCCTGGCACGCCTGGCGCGCCTGGAGTCGGCCACCAACGGCGAATACGCGCAGGACGTGGCCAACGACATCCGCTCGACGATGCAAAAGCACGCCGGCGTGTTCCGCACCCAGGCGGTGATGAACGAGGGCGTGAGCAAGATCCTGGAAGTGGCCGAGCGCGTCAAGAGCATCGGCCTGAAGGACAAGAGCAAGGTGTTCAACACCGCGCGCGTCGAGGCCCTGGAGGTCGACAACCTGATCGAGGCCGCCAAGGCCACCATGATCTCGGCGGCCGCCCGCCCGGAAAGCCGTGGTGCGCATGCGCACAACGACTTCCCGAACCGCGACGACGCCAACTGGATGAAGCACACGCTGTGGTACTCCGAAGGCAACCGCCTCGACTACAAGCCCGTGAACCTGCAACCGCTGACGGTGGAATCGGTGCCGCCCAAGGTCCGCACCTTCTAAAGGATTAGAGCCATGAAACGCACCTTCCAGATCTACCGCTACGACCCGGACAAGGACGCCAAGCCCTATATGCAGACCATCGAGATCGAACTCGATGGCCATGAGCGCATGCTGCTGGACGCCCTCATCAAGCTGAAGGCCGTGGACCCCACGCTGTCCTTCCGCCGCTCCTGCCGCGAAGGCGTGTGCGGCTCGGACGCGATGAACATCAACGGCAAAAACGGTCTGGCCTGCCTGACCAATATGCTGTCGCTGCCGGCCACGATCGTGCTGAAGCCGCTGCCGGGCCTGCCGGTGGTGCGCGACCTGATCGTCGACATGACGCAGTTCTTCAAGCAGTACAACTCGATCAAGCCCTATCTGGTGAATGACAACATTCCGCCGGAGAAGGAGCGTCTGCAGTCGCCGGTGGAGCGCGAAGAGCTCGACGGCCTGTACGAGTGCATCCTGTGCGCCAGCTGCTCGACGAGCTGCCCCAGCTTCTGGTGGAACCCCGACAAGTTCGTGGGCCCGGCCGGTCTGCTGCAGGCCTACCGCTTCATCGCAGACAGCCGCGACGAAGCCACCGCCGAGCGCCTGGACAACCTGGAAGATCCGTACCGCCTGTTCCGCTGCCACACCATCATGAACTGCGTGGACGTCTGCCCCAAGGGGCTGAACCCCACCAAGGCGATTGGCAAGATCAAGGAACTGATGGTGCGTCGCGCGGTCTGAGCGCGAACATTGTCTGCACAGCATGAGCACCAGTACTGAAGAAGCCCGCATCGACGAGAGAGCTCTCTCCAAACTCAAGTGGCGCTGCCGCCGCGGTTTGCTTGAGAATGATCTTTTCATCGAGCGCTTCTTTGTGCGCCACGAGGCCACGCTCACAGAGTCTCAGGCCTTGGGTCTGACGCTTCTGATGGACCTGGCCGACAACGACCTGATGGACTTGTTCCTGGCCCGCAAGGAACCCGAGGGCGAACTGGATCGCCCCGAGGTGCGGGCCGTGCTCAAGCTGCTGCGTGTTCCCAAGTAGTGAATTCTTTCGAAAAGCTGTCACAAGGAAAGACTTATGACCCCGTCTGACGTCAAAGCCACCCTGTCGTTCTCGGACGGCAGCCCGCAAATGGACCTGCCTATTTACAAGGGCTCGGTAGGCCCGGATGTGATCGACATCCGCAAGCTCTACGCGCAGACGGGCAAGTTCACCTACGACCCGGGCTTCCTCTCCACCGCCTCCTGCAACTCGACCATCACCTACATCGATGGCGACAAGGGCGAGTTGCTGTATCGCGGCTACCCGATCGAGCAGCTGGCGGTGAACTGCGACTACCTCGAGACCTGCTATCTGCTGCTCTACGGAGAGCTGCCCAACGAAACCCAGAAGGCGGATTTCGTCTCGCGCGTGACCAACCACACCATGGTCAACGAGCAGATGCAGTTCTTCCTGCGCGGCTTCCGCCGCGACGCCCATCCGATGGCCGTGATGACCGGCCTGGTGGGTGCGATGTCGTCCTTCTATCACGACAGCACCGACATCAATAACCCCGAGCATCGCGAGATCGCGGCGATCCGCCTGATCGCCAAGATGCCGACGATGGTGGCGATGGCCTACAAGTACACGGTCGGCCAGCCCTATATCTATCCGAAGAACGACCTCAGCTACGCCGGCAACTTCATGCGCATGATGTTTGCCACGCCCTGCGAGGACTACAAGCCCAATGACGTGCTGGTGCGCGCCATGGACCGCATCTTCACCCTGCATGCCGACCACGAGCAGAACGCCTCGACCTCGACGGTGCGTCTGTGCGGCTCCTCGGGCACCAACCCCTTTGCAGCCATCGCCGCCGGCGTGGCCTGCCTGTGGGGCCCGGCCCACGGCGGCGCCAACGAGGCCTGCCTGAACATGCTCAGCGACATCCAGCAAATGGGTGGCGTGGCCAAGATCGGCGAGTTCATCAAGCAGGTGAAGGACAAGAACAGCAACGTCAAGTTGATGGGCTTCGGTCACCGCGTCTACAAGAACTACGACCCGCGCGCCAAGCTGATGCGCGAGACCTGCCACGAGGTGCTGAACGAACTGGGCCTGCACGACGACCCACTCTTCAAGCTCGCGATGGAACTCGAGAAGATCGCGCTGGAAGACGAATACTTCGTCGCCCGCAAGCTCTACCCGAACGTGGACTTCTACTCGGGCATCGTGCAGCGCGCCATCGGCATCCCGGTGCCGCTGTTCACCGCGATCTTTGCACTCGCCCGCACGGTGGGCTGGATCGCCCAGCTGAACGAGATGATCGGCGACCCCGAGTACAAGATCGGCCGTCCGCGCCAGCTCTTCGTCGGCGCCACCTCGCGCAACGTCAAGCCCATCGCCCAGCGTTGATGATCGCCGGCAGGCTCCCTGCCTGCCCGATCGCAGCAGCCCCCGCAGCCTCGCTCGGGGGCTTTGTTTTTGCTGGGTTTGTCCCCGGTGTGGGCGGCGCGCCAGCCTGATGTAGATCAGGCTTTTTGGGCTATGCTACGCAGACTGGCAAACGTTTGCCAATCTGGATCCATCGATCCGACCCTAGCGAGCAACAAGCATCTGTGAGCACGATCAAAGACGTGGCCGCCCTGGCCGGGGTGTCCTTTACGACGGTATCGCATGTCCTCAACGACACCCGCCCGGTGAGCGCCGATGCGCGCCGGCGCGTGCTGGCCGCGGTGGAGGAGATCGGTTACCTGCCCAGCGCGGTGGCGCGTTCGTTGCGCAAGAGCGAGACCAAGATCATCGGCGTGCTGGTGCCGAATGTGCAGAACCCCTTCTTCGCCGAGCTGGTCTGCGGCGTCGAGGAATGCTGCCGCCTGGCGGGCTATTCGGTGTTTCTGTGCAACTCCGACAACGACCCCAAGCGCCAGCAGCAGTACATGCGCACCCTGCTGGAAAAGCGCATCGACGGCCTGCTGCTGGCCTCGGCCGGCGATGCCGCCTCGCTGGCGAAGATCTTCAAGCTGGCCAGCGTGCCCGCGGTGACGGTGGACCGCCTGGTGCCCGGCGCACGCGCCGACCGCGTCAGCGTGCACAACCGGGCCGGCGCGCATGCGGCGGTGGCGCATCTGCTGGAGCTGGGGCACCGGCACATCGGCTGCATCAGTGGCCCGGCCGAGTTCGAGGTGGCGATCGAGCGTGTCGAGGGCTGGCGCCAGGCGCTGCTGGAGCGCGGCATCACGCCGCAGGAAGGCTGGCTGGTGGAGAGCGACTTCTCCAGCGCCGGCGGCTACGAGGCGGTGCGGGCGCTGCTGCGCAAGCATCCCGAGATCACGGCCGTGTTCGCCGGCAACGACATGATGGCGATGGGCGGCTTGCGCGCCGCGGCCGAGCTGGGGCGCAAGGTGCCCGAGCAGCTCTCCATCGTGGGCTTCGACGACATCGAGCTGAGCAGTTTCGTCTACCCCGCGCTCACCACCGTGGGCTGCTCCATCAAGGAGCTTGGCCGTGAGGCCGCTCGCGTGCTGCTGGACCGCATCGACAACCCTGGCGCACCGCTGAAGGATGTGTTGCTGACGCCGCGCCTGGTGGTGCGCGAAAGCAGCGCCGCGCCCGCCTGATTGCCAAGGAATCTTTTCATGACTGCAACAGCAAGCAGCAAGCCCGCCAGCGTGGTGGTGGTGGGCAGCATCAATATGGACATGGTCTCGCATTCGCCGCGCCTGCCGGCGCCCGGCGAGACCCTGGTGGGCGAGGCCTTTGTGATGGCCCCGGGCGGCAAGGGCGCCAACCAGGCGGTGGCCGCGGCGCGCCTGGGCGCCGAGGTGGCCTTCGTGTCGCGCGTCGGCACGCGCCAGCATGGCGCCGAGCTGCTGGCGGCGCTGGGCGCCGAAGGTGTGCACACCGCGGCGGTTGCCACCGATGCCACGGCGCTGCCGGGCATCGCCGTCATCATGGTGGCCAGCCAGGGCGGCGAGAACTCCATCGTCTATGTGCCGGGCAGCAATGCGCAGCTGAGTGCGGCCGACGTCGATCAGGCCAAGGCGGTGCTGCAGGCGGCGCGCGTGGTGGTGGCCCAGCTGGAAGTGCCGCAGCCCGCTATAGCGCATGCTTTTGCGCTGGCACGCGCGGCCGGGGTGACGACCATTCTGAATGCCGCGCCGGCCCTGCCGGTGAGCGCCGAGCTACTGGCCCAGACGCAGTGGCTGGTGCTCAATGAAACCGAGGCCGGCCAGATGGCGGGCATGCCCAGCGCCAGCCTGGAGCAGGTGCGGGCGGCGGCCGAGGCGCTGCTCGCGCGTGGCCCGGGCCAGGTCGTGGTCACCCTGGGCGCCCAGGGCGTGCTGCTGTGCAGTGCGCAACCAGGCGCGCAACATCTGCCGGCGCAGCGCGTCACCGCGGTGGACACGGTGGGTGCCGGCGATACCTTTGTCGGCGGACTGGCCACCGGCCTGGCCGAAGGCTGGGCGCCCGCAGACGCGGTGCGCCTCGGCCAGGCTGCAGCCGCGCTGGCGGTGAGCCGCGCCGGCGTGCAGACGGCCATGCCGCGCCGTGCCGAACTCGCAGCCGAGCTGCAGCCGCGCTCCTGAGGTTTTTCAGCCATGCAAGCAGTTCCCCAATCCGTCATCTTCGACACCGATCCTGGCATCGACGACGCCATGGCGCTCTATGTGCTGGCGCGCCACCCCGCCATCCGGCTGCGCGCCATCACCACCGTGTTCGGCAATGCCGCCGTCGCCACCACCACGCGCAATGCGCTGGCGCTGGCGGCGCTTTATGAGCTCGATCTGCCGGTGGCGGCCGGCGCCTCCGGCCCCTTGCGGCCGCGCCAGGACCAGGCCTTCCCAGCCCATGTGCACGGCGAGGACGGCCTGGGTGGCGTGGGCGCGCTGGTGCCCGCGCCACGGCGCGAGGTCGATGGCCGTCCAGCGCATGAGTTGATCTGTGCCATGGTCAATGCCGAGCCGGGCCAGATCACCCTGGTGGCCGTGGGCCCGCTCACCAACCTCGCGCTGGCGCTGCGCCACGACCCCGGCATCGCCGCCAAGGTGCGGCAGGTGGTGGTGATGGGCGGCGCCTTCGGCACGCATGGCCATGGCGGCAATGTCAGCCCGGTGGCCGAGGCCAACATCATCAACGACCCCGAGGCGGCCGATGCGGTGTTTGCCGCGGCCTGGCCGGTGGTGATCGTCGGCCTCGACGTGACCCAGGAGGTGGTGATGAAGCACGACGATCTGGCCGCCCTGAAGGGCCGTGGCGGCAAGCAGGGCGCCGTGGGCGACTTCCTCTGGGCCGCGACGCGCCATTACCAGGATTTCTATCACGAGCGCGACGGCATCGGCGGCATCTACTCGCACGATGCCAGCGCGGCCGTGTACGTGGCCGCGCCCGAGGCCTTCGGCCTGCGCGCCGGCCCGGTGCGCGTGGTGCTGGACGGCATCGCGCGCGGCCAGACCATCCAGGATCACCAGGGCCTGGCCGCCCCCGATTCACCCTGGGCCCACAGCCCCGCGCAGCAGGCCTGCGTGCGCGTGGACGCGGCCCGCGTGCTGTCAGAATTCACCCGTCTTTTCGACTGAGCGACCCCATCATGAGCAAGCAGCAAACCATCCTCAAGGCCCGCTGGGTCCTTCCCATGACTCCTGGCGGCGCCGTGCTCGAGCAGCATGCGGTGGTGATGGATGGCGAGCGCATCGCCGCCGTGCTGCCTTGGGGCGAGGCCGAGGCGCGCTATGCCGATGCCGAGCGCGTCGAGCTGGGCCAGCATGTGCTGATCCCCGGCCTGATCAACGGCCACACCCATTCGGCCATGTCGCTGCTGCGCGGCGTGGCCGATGACCTTGCCCTGATGGACTGGCTCAACAACCATATCTGGCCGCTGGAGAAGAAGTGGGTCAGCGAGGACTGGACCTACCAGGGCTCGCTGCTCTCCGCCGCCGAGGCGCTGCGCGGTGGCGTGACCTATCTGAACGACATGTATTTCTTTCCCACCGCGATGGCCCGTGCCGCGGTGGATGCCGGCATCCGCGCCGGCGTGTCGATCAATGTGATCGACTTCCCCACCGGCTATGCCGCCAATGCCCAGGAGTACATCGACCGTGGCGTGGCCGCCTACGAGCAGTACAAGGGCGAAAGCCTGTTGGACTGGACCAGCGCGCCGCACGCGCCCTACACGGTGTCGGACGAGACCTTCGTCAAGCTGCGCGAACTGGCCGAGCGTCTGGACATCCAGATGCACTGCCATATCCACGAGACCCAGGAGGAAGTGGATGGCAGTCTGAAGCAATACGGCATGCGGCCGCTGGAGCGCCTCAACAAGCTGGGCGTGCTGAACGAGCGCATGCTGGCCGTGCACATGGTGCACCTCACCGAGGCCGAGATCGCGATGCTGGCGGCGCAGAAGGTGCATCTGGTGCACAACCCCAGCTCCAACCTCAAGCTGGCCTCGGGCGTGGCGCCGATCAAGGCGCTGGAAGCCGCTGGCGTGAACACGATTCTGGGCACCGACGGCGCCGCCTCCAACAACCGCCAGGACATGTTTGCCGAGATCCGCGCCGCGGCCCTGCTGGCCAAGGGCGTGACGGGCGACCCGCTCACCGTCTCGGCGCGCACTGCGCTGGAAATGGCCACCATCCGTGCCGCCAAGGCGATGGGCCGCGAGGCCGATCTGGGCTCGCTGGAAGTCGGCAAGCTGGCCGATGTGGTGGCGGTCTCGCTGGACGCGCTGGAATGCCGACCGGTCTACCACGCCGATGCGCAGCTGGTCTATGTGGCCGGCCGCGAGCATGTGTCCGACGTCTGGGTGGGCGGCCGCCAGGTGCTCAAGGGCAGGGTGCTCACCACCATCGACACCGCCGCGCTGATCGAGCGCGCCGAGCACATCGTCGGCCAGATGAAGGCCGGACGCTAAGTCGGACGCTAAGTCGGCGGCAAACGCCGCGCCGCGAAGTCCCATACCGACTTGGGCGCGCCGTAGCGCAGGCTGATGGACTTGCGCAGCTCCAGCAACTCGTAGTGCTGGCGCAGGCAGCTCAAGAGCTTGGGCGAGGTGAAGAACTGCTTGGGCACGCCGTCCACCAGGACGGGTTCCCAGCCGCTGGCGTCGGCCGGCGCGCCGTAGTTGAGGTCGTCCTCGGCGTTGACGCTGCCCAGCAGCAGGCCACCGGGCTTGAGCACCCGTGCGATCTCGGCGAAGGCCTGCAGGCTGCCGGCCTGGTCGAAGTAATGCAGCGAGAGATGGGCCACCGCCAGGTCCATGCTGGCGCTGGCGATCTCGGGCATGGTGCGCACATCGGTGAGCAGATGGCGCGCCGCCGGATTGCGTTCCTCGGCCGCCGCCAGGGCGGTGGGCGAGATCTCGGTGGCGGTGACCTGCCAGCCCAGGGCCAGCAGGGCGGCGCTCTCATGGCCATTGCCGCAGCCAATGTCCAGCGCCTGATAGCCCTGGCCATGGGCATGGGCGAGCCAGGCGGCGCCCCAATGCTCCAGCCAGTTGTCGGCCAGGCTGGCCTGGCCGAGGCCGTAGCGCTGGTCCCAGATTTGGCGCGGATCGTTCATGTGCAAAGTATCGCGAGACGGCGAAAAGACTGTGTGAATGCCAGGCAAAGATTTCACCAAGCTGTGAAACTTTGCGGGCTCCGCCGTATCGGTACAGACCCTAGCTAAAATCCCGGGCTTCAACGGCCAGGCCCACCAGGCTTGAGACCGCAACCTCCAGCGCCGCATGCGCGCATCCCGGGACCCCATGGCCTCTTCCTCCTCCAAGCCCAAGCATCTGCTCCACTTCGAGGGCGGCAACGCTCTTTCCTCCTTCCGTGCCAATGCCTTGCTGCCGCGGCTGCAGGCCGTCAACGAGCGCATCACCGCCATTGCCGCACGCCATGTGCACTGGGTCTGGAGCGATGCAGCGCTGGCCGATGAGGTCAAGTCCAAGCTGGCGGCCCTGCTGGACTATGGCGATGCCTACCAGGGCGCGCAGGAGGGCGAACTGATCGTGGTGGCGCCGCGCCTGGGCACGGTGAGCCCCTGGGCCTCCAAGGCTACCGACATCGCGCACAACTGCGGCTTGGATATCCATCGCGTCGAGCGTGTCACCGAGTACCGCATCACGCTCAAGAGCGGCTTGCTGGGCGGCGTGAAGACCCTGTCCGAGGCCGAACGCCTGGCCTGCGCCGCGCTGCTGCACGACCGCATGACCGAGAGCGTGCTGCTGAGCCGCGCGGCCGCCGCCCACCTGTTCGACGAGAAGGAGGCCCAGCCGCTCGAGCATGTGGATGTGCTGGGATCGGGCCGCCCGGCCCTGGAGGCGGCCAACAAGACCTTTGGCCTGGCGCTCTCCGACGACGAGATTGACTACCTGGTGACGGCCTTCCAGGGCCTCAAGCGCAACCCCAGCGATGTCGAGCTGATGATGTTCGCGCAGGCCAATAGCGAGCATTGCCGCCACAAGATCTTCAATGCCAAGTTCACGGTGGACGGTGAAGAGCAAGACCTGTCCCTGTTCGGCATGATCCGCAACACCGAGAAGCTGCACCCCCAGCACACGGTGATTGCCTATTCGGACAATGCCGCGGTGATGGAAGGCCATGAGCTCGAACGCTGGATGCCGGCGGGCTTTGACAAGGCACCGCAGTACCAGGCCCGCGCCGAGACCTCGCATGTGCTGATGAAGGTCGAGACCCACAACCACCCGACCGCCATCTCGCCCTTCCCGGGTGCCTCCACCGGCGCCGGCGGCGAGATCCGTGACGAAGGCGCCACCGGCCGTGGTGCCAAGCCCAAGGCCGGCCTCGCCGGCTTCACCGTCTCCAATCTGCGCCTGCCCGGCCTCACGGAGCGCTGGGAGCAGCAGGACATCGGCAAGCCCGAGCACATCGCCAGCCCGCTGCAGATCATGATCGAGGGCCCGATCGGCGGCGCCGCCTTCAACAACGAGTTCGGCCGGCCCAATCTGGGCGGCTACTTCCGTGCCTATGAGCAGCAGGTGGACGGCATCACGCGCGGCTACCACAAGCCCATCATGATCGCCGGGGGCATCGGTGCGATCCGCTCCGACCTCACCCGCAAGATCGAATTCCCCGCCGGCAGCCTGCTGGTGCAGCTGGGCGGCCCGGGCATGCGCATCGGCATGGGCGGCAGCGCCGCCAGCTCGATGGCGGCCGGCACCAACACCGCCGACCTGGACTTCGACTCGGTGCAGCGCGGCAACCCCGAGATCGAGCGCCGTGTGCAGGAGGTCATCAACCATTGCTGGGGCCTGGGTGCCGACAATCCCATCCTCGCCATCCACGACGTCGGCGCCGGCGGCATCTCTAACGCCTTCCCCGAGCTGGTGAACGATGCCGGGCGCGGCGCCATCTTCGATCTGCGCGCCGTGCCGCTCGAGGAGTCAGGTCTTGCCCCCAAGGAGATCTGGTGCAACGAAAGCCAGGAGCGCTATGTGCTGGCGATCGCGCCCGAGAGTCTCGAGACCTTCCGCGCCATGTGCGAACGCGAGCGCTGCCCCTTTGCGGTGGTGGGCGTGACCACCGAGCAGCGCGAGCTGGTGCTGGAAGACGGCCCGGCAGGAGACCGCGCCATCGACATGCCGATGGCGACGCTGCTGGGCAAGCCGCCCAAGATGCACCGCGACGTGCAGCGCGTGGCGCGCGACGCCGGCCGCCTGGAGCTGGGCGGCGCCAGCCTGGCGACCGCAGCGGTGGAGGTGCTGCGCCACCCGACCGTGGCCTCCAAGCGCTTCCTGATCTCGATCGGTGACCGCACGGTCGGCGGCCTGAACCATCGCGACCAGTTCGTCGGCCCCTGGCAGGTGCCGGTGGCCGATTGCGCCGTCACCCTGGCCGACTTCAAGGGCTTCCGCGGCGAGGCCATGAGCATGGGTGAGCGCACCCCGCTGGCGGCCGTCAACGGCCCGGCCTCGGGCCGCATGGCGGTGGCCGAGGCCATCACCAATCTGCTCGCCGCGCCGATCGAGCTGGAGCGCGTCAAGCTCAGCGCCAACTGGATGGCGGCCTGTGGCGAGCCCGGCGAGGACGCCGCGCTGTTCGATACCGTCAAGGCGGTGGGCATGGAGCTGTGCCCGGCGCTGGGCATCTCGATCCCGGTGGGCAAGGATTCGCTGTCGATGCGCACGCGCTGGAACGATGCGGCAGGCGCGGTCAAGCAGGTCACCGCACCGGTCTCGCTGATCATCACCGCCTTCGCCACGCTTGCCGATGTGCGGGGCACGCTCACGCCCGAGCTGCAGGCCGGTGACACGAGCCTGATCCTGGTCGACCTCGGCCAGGGCCGGCAGCGCATGGGCGGCTCCATCCTGGCTCAGACCCTGAGCCAGTTCGGTGGCGAGGTGCCCGATCTGGACGATGCTGAAGCGCTCAAGAGCCTGGTGGCCGCCGTGAATGAATTGCGCGCCAGCGGCCAGCTGCTGGCCTACCACGACCGCGGCGACGGCGGCCTCTGGGCCACCGCCTGCGAAATGGCCTTTGCCGGCCATTGCGGCATCAGCCTGAATGTGGACATGCTGGTCACCGAGGGCGATGGCGTCTCCGACAGCCGTGCCGATGTGGGCGATTCCAAGAACTGGGCCAGCCAGGTGAGCGCGCGCCGCGAGGAGCTGACGCTCAAGGCCCTGTTCAACGAGGAGCTGGGCGCGCTGCTGCAGGTGCCCACCGCCCAGCGCGATGCGGTGATGCAGCTGCTGCGCAAGCACGGCCTCTCCAAGCACAGCCATGTGGTGGGCAAGCCCAATGCGAGCGGCCAGATGGAAGTCTGGCGCGACAGCAAGAAGGTCTATGGCGCGGCGCTGGAGGCGCTGCACAAGGAATGGGACCAGGTCAGCTGGCGTGTCGCCCAGCTGCGCGACAACCCGGCCTGCGCCGATTCCGAGCATGCCCTGGCCGGCCAGGCCGACGACCCCGGCCGCCATGTGCACCTGAGCTTCGATCCCAAGGAAGACGTCGCCGCGCCCTTCATCTCGACGGGCGCGCGCCCCAGGATCGCGATCCTGCGCGAGCAGGGCGTCAACTCGCATGTGGAGATGTCCTATGCCCTGGCCCGGGCCGGCTTCGACACCTACGACGTGCACATGAGCGATCTGCAGTCCGGCGGCACCACGCTGGACCGCTACAAGGGCTTCATCGCCTGCGGCGGCTTCAGCTATGGCGACACCCTGGGTGCCGGCGAGGGCTGGGCGCGCTCGGTGATGTTCAACCCGGTGCTGGCCGATCAGTTCAAGGCCTTTTTCGCGCGCAGCGACAGCTTCGCGCTGGGCGTGTGCAATGGCTGCCAGATGATGGCCGCGCTCTCGCCCATCATCCCCGGCGCCCAGCACTGGCCCAAGTTCACGCGCAACAAGAGCGAGCAGTTCGAGGCCCGGCTGGCGATGGTGGAAGTGCTGGAGAGCCCCAGCCTGTTCTTCCAGGGCATGGCCGGCAGCCGCCTGCCGATCGCGGTGGCACATGGCGAGGGTTATGCCGATTTCTCGCAGCGCGGCGATGCCAGCAAGGTGGCGCGCGCAATGCGTTACGTGGACCACCATGGCCGGCCCACCGAGGTCTATCCGCTCAACCCGAACGGCAGCCCCGAGGGCCTGACCTCGGTGACCACGGCCGATGGCCGCTTCACCGTGCTGATGCCGCATCCGGAGCGCGTGCAGCGCAATATCCAGCTCAGCTGGACCAGCGGCGACAAGGGCGAGGCGAGCCCCTGGGCGCGCATGTTCGCGAACGCGCGTCGCGCCCTGGGTTGAACCGGCCTGCCGGCTAGCCTGGCGACAGGTGCTCCAGCGGGTCGAGCCCGCCCAGCATGGTTTCGCCGCTGTGCGTGGGCAGCGGCGTCCAGTCCTTCAGGCGCGGCGGCACCGGCCAATGGGCGGCCAATTCGGCCAGCGCCTCCTCGGGGTCGGCGAAGGATCGGTCCAGCAGGCCGCTGGCGCAACGCACCCGCCAGCGGCCGTAGGGGCGCAGGCTGATCGCAAAGCGACCTTCGGCCGTGATGAATTCATAAGCAGCAATCTGCATGTCTGGGCATTCCGGGCGTCCCGGCTGTGAAACTCGGCTTTGGGCGGCGAGCCTACTGCGAATGCGCGGCGCAAGCTGTAAGCAATTGAGAGGCGCCTGGCGGCTGGCGCTCGCACGCTAGGCCAGGCCGGCCAGCAACTCGTAGGAGCGCAGCCGCGCGGCCTGCGAGTGCAGGGCGCAGGCGACGATGAACTCGTCGGCGCCGGTGCGCGCCTGGGTGGCCGCCAACCCCGCCTTGACGGTGGCGGGCGAGCCGACGATGGATTCCGCCAGCATGCGCGCCACCTGGGCCGCCTCGGCCGCGTTCCAGCGCGCATCCATATCGTCCACCGGCGGCGGCAGCGGGCCGCGCCGGCCGCGCACCATGCCCAGGAAGCGCTGCTGCAGCGAGCTGAACAAATACGCGGCCTGCGCGTCGCTGTCGGCCACGATCACGTTCAGCCCCACCATTGCATGGGGCCTGGGGTGGCGCTCGCTGGGGCGGTATTGGCCGCGGTAGAGCTCGAGCGCCTGCATCAGCAGCTCGGGTGCGAAATGCGAGGCAAAGGCAAAGGGCAGGCCCAGATAGGCGGCCAACTGGGCGCTGTAGAGGCTGGAGCCGAGCAGCCAGATCGGCACCTCGGTGCCCTGGCCCGGAATGGCGCGCACGACCTGACCCTCGCGGGCCGGCGCCAGATAGGCCTGCAGCTCCTGCACGTCCTCCGGGAAGCGGTCTTCGGCCGCCGTGCTGAGGTGGCGGCGCAGCGCGCGCATGGTCGGGCCATCGGTGCCGGGCGCGCGGCCCAGGCCCAGGTCGATGCGATCGGGGAAGAGCGTGGCGAGGGTGCCGAAAGCTTCGGCGATGGTCAGCGGCGCGTGGTTGGGCAGCATGATGCCGCCCGAGCCGACGCGGATCTGCCGGGTGGCGGCGGCGATCTGGCCGATCAGCACCGCGGTGGCCGAGCTGGCCACGCCGTCCATATTGTGGTGCTCGGCCACCCAGTAGCGCCGGTAGCCCAGCGCTTCGGCATGGCGGGCCAGCTCCAGGCTGTTGAGCAGGGCGCTGCGGGCATCGCTGCCCTCGACGATGGGCGCGAGATCCAAGATGGAAAGAGGCGTGTGCATGGGCGTCATCTTGCGGCAGAGCGCGGGCGCCCGCTGAGGCGCGCTCAATGCCCCTTCAGCTCGGGCGCCACGCGCGGCAGCCGGAACACGAAGCGGCTGCCCCGGCCGGGTTCGCTGTGCAGCTCCACATGGCCGCCCAGGATGTCGGTGATGATGTTGTAGACGATGTTGAGCCCGAGGCCGGTACCGCCGCGCCCCATCTTGGTGGTGAAGAAGGGGTCGAAGGCGCGGCGCCGCACCTCCTCGCTCATGCCCAGGCCGTCGTCGGCCACCACCAGCTCGAACTGCTGCGCGTCCAGCGCGCGTGCGCTGATGCTGAGCTCGCCGCTGTCGCGGCCCTCGAAGGCATGCAGCAGGGCGTTCAGCATCAGATTGCTGAGCACCTGGCTGAGCGGGCCGGGGTAGCCGTCCAGCTCGAGCTCAGGCGGGATGTCGGTGCGGATGCGGTAGGGCGTGGTCTTCCAGCGCGCCCGCATCAGGCTCAGCACATCGTCCACCACCGCGTCGAGGCGGTACTGGCGGCGCTGCACGCTGGTCTGGTCCACCGAGAGCTGCTTGAAGTGCGTCACCAGTTCGTTGGCCGTGCCCAGGCCGCGCAGCAGGATCGCGGTGGCGGCGCCGGCATCGTCCAGATAGGAGGCCAGGCTGGAGCGGCGCATATGGCCCTCCACAAAGGCCTGGCGGGTCTCGCGCGTGCGCTCGTCCAGCGTCGAGGCGGTGGTGAGGCAGTTGCCCAGCGGCGTGTTGAGCTCATGCGCCACGCCCGCCACCAGCGAGCCCAGCGCGGCCAGTTTTTCCGAGCGCAGCAGCTCGTCCTGGGCGCGGTGCAGATGGGCCAGCGCCTCGCGCAGCTCGGCGGTGCGGCGGCTCACCCGGCTCTCGAGCTCGGCATGCAGTTCATGCGATTGCCGCTCGGCCTGGCGCTGCGCGCTGATGTCGCGCGCCACACCCAGATAGCCGAGCGGCGTGCCATGGCGGTCGCGCACATGGGTGACGCTCAGGGAGACCGCCAGGGCCTGGCCGTCGCGGCGCAGATAGGTCCATTCGCGCGTCTCGATGCCATCGCGCTGCGCCAGCGCCACAAAGGTCTCGAAGCCCTGGATGGGGCGCCCCAGTTCGGCGCTGAGCGCCAAGCCGCGTGCCTCGACCTCGGCCGGCAGGTGCAGCAGGGCCGGGCTCTTGCCCAGCATGTCCTCCTCGCGGTAGTCCAGCATGCGCTCGGCGCCGCGGTTGAACAGCATCATGCGGCCCTGCAGATCGGTGGCGATGATGGCCACCTCGATGGCCGCATCGAGCAGGGCCTGCAGGCGATCGCGCGCCTGCATCAGATCGGCCTGGGACTGGCGCAGCGCGGCCTCCGCCTGCTTGGCCGGCGTGATGTTGCGGCCGGTGCCGCGGTAGCCGCGGAACACGCCGTCGGCATCGAAGATCGGCGTGCCGGACACGCTCACATGGCGCAGCGTGCCGTCTTCGGTGTACTGCGAATACTCGAGGTCGCGGAAGGGCTCGTGGCGCGCCAGCTGCGCCTTGTGCGCCTCCCAGTCGACGCCGGGCGCGATCACCGGCGACTCCCAGCGCCGGTGGCCCAGCACGCTGCTGCTGTGCACATTGGAGGCCTCCTCGGCGGTGCGCGAGATATAGGTGAAGCGCAACTCGGCGTCCTGCTCCCAGACCCAGTCGCTGGCCAGCGCGGCGAGGCTGCGAAAACGCGCCTGCGATTCCTGCAGCTGCTGGCTGGCCTGGCGGCCCGTTTCGATCTCATGGGCCAGGGCCTCGTTGCGCTGGCTCAGCACATGGCGCTGCCGGCCCAGCAGGGCGAGCAGGGCGGTGACCAGGGCCGCGCCGATCAGGCTGGCCATCACATCGGCCGACTGCCAGGCCAGGCCGCTCTCCCAGCCCCCCTGGGGCAGGGCCAGCAGGGTCCACAGGCCGCCCGGCAGCTGCGCCACCTGCCGCACCGCGCCGGCCTCGGCGAGCCTGGTCTCGCCCCAGACATGGCGCGCCGCCTGCCGGCCCTCGCGCTCGTCGACGATCTCGAGCGCCAGCCCGGCCTGGTGCTCCAGGCCGGCGGCCTGCATGAAGCGCTCCAAGTCCGCCACCACCGACACCACGCCCCAATAGCGCTGGCCGTCCGGCGCGGCGGCATCGCGCAGGAACACCGGCGTGCGCTGGATGATGCCCATACCGCCCTGCACCAGCACCACCGGCGCGACGATCAGCGGCCCGCGCTGCGCGCGCGCCGCCTGCACCTGCGCCCATTGCGTCGGGATGCTGCGGTAGACCAGGCCGAACACGCGCTCGTTGCCGGCGCGCGGGAATACATGGCGGGCCACGTCGTCGGGCGCCGCCACCACGCTGCGCAGCTGCGGCACGAGCTTGACGGCACGGCTGGTGAGGCGCTCGAAGCGCTCCTCGGTGATGTCGCCATCGAGCTGGATCATGGCCTCCAGCCCGAGGGTGGGGCTGAAGGTGCTTTGTGCGGTGGCCTCGATGCGGGCGCGCAGCAGGGTCAGCTGTGCCTCCAGCTGGCCGCGCGCGGCGGCGCGGTCGGTCTGCAGATGCAGGCGCAGCAGGCCGGCCACGATCAGCGCCCCCACCAGCACGCTCAGCAGCGCCGGCCAGTACCAGACCAGCAGGGCCCAGGGCCGTCTGGGCGCGGCGGGTGGTGGGTGGGGCGGGATCATCCTGGCGAGGCGGCTCGGTGACGGTGGCGCGGGCCCGGCCACGGTATCACAGCTACCTCGCTGGCCTAGTCGGATGCGGCCAACACCAGCGCCTGTCTGCGCGTCTTGCCGTTGTTCCAGAGCGTGAGCGTGACGCGTTCGCCGACCTGGCGGCGCTCCAGCAGGGCCAGCATGTCGTCGAGATCGGCGATCGCCTCGTCGTTGATCGCGGTGATCACGTCGCCATGCACGATGCGGCCGTCGCGCGCCCGCGTGAAGGGCTGCAGCCCGGCCTCGGCGGCGGGGCTGCGCGCGCCCACGCCCACGATGGCCACGCCCTTGGGCAGGCGCAGCGCCTGCTGCAGCAGGGCCGAGCCCGAGGTCACGCCGATGGCCGGGCGGATGTAGCGCCCGTCCTTGATGAGCCGGGGCACGACGCGGTTGACCTCGTCCACCGGGATGGCGAAGCCGATGCCGGCGCTGGCGCCGCTGGGGCTGTAGATCTGCGTGTTGACGCCGATCAGCCGCCCGGCCGAATCGAGCAGGGGGCCGCCCGAGTTGCCGGGGTTGATGGCGGCATCGGTCTGGATCACGCCGCGGATGGCGCGCCGGTTCACCGATTCGATCTCGCGGTTGAGCGCCGAGACGATGCCGCGCGTCAGCGTCTGGTCCAGGCCGAAGGGGTTGCCGATCGCGTACACGCCCTGGCCCACCTGCAGCTCGCGGCTGCTGCCGATGGCGATGGGCACCAGCTTCTCGCGCGGCGCCTCGATGCGCAGCACCGCGAGGTCGCGGTCGGGGAAGGCGCCCACCAGCCGGGCAGCGTAGCTGCTCTGGTCGGCGAGCGTCACGCGCGCCGCGTCGCCGCCCTGGATGACGTGGTAGTTGGTGACGATGTGGCCGCGCTCGTCCCAGATGAAGCCGGTGCCGGTGCCGCGCGGCACCTGCTGCACGTCCAGCGAGAAGAAGTCGCGCTGCACGTCCAGCGTGGTGATGTGCACCACCGAGGGCGAGCTCTTCTTGAACACGCTGATGTTGTTGAGCTCGGCGGCGTCGAGCGCGCCGCGCGGCTGCACCGGACGCTGGGCCGCGGCGGGCAGGGCGGCCAGCAGCGCGGCACAGAGCAGGAAGAGGGTGGGCAAACGTCGCATGGGGTCAGATGTTGCCGGCTAGACTGCGGCCATTCGTTTTGCGTGGCTTCTATTTTGACCGCTCCGAACTCTCGCATGCCACGCCTGGACGCCTTGCGCGGCCTGGCGATGCTGTGGATGACGCTGTTCCACTTCGGCTTCGACCTCAACCATGCCGGCCTGATACGGCAGGATTTCTACCGCGACCCCTTCTGGACCTGGCAGCGCACGGCCATCGTCAGCCTGTTCCTGCTCTGCGCCGGCCTGGGCCAGGCGGTGGCGGTGGCGCAGGGCCAGCGCTGGCCGCGCTTCTGGAAGCGCTGGGCCCAGGTGGCGGGCTGCGCCCTGCTGGTATCGCTGGGCTCCTGGTGGATGTTTCCGCGCAGCTACATCAGCTTCGGCGTGCTGCATGGCATGGCGCTGATGCTCTTGCTGCTGCGCTGGGCCGGCCCGCGCCTGCCCGGCTGGGCCCTGCTGGGCCTGGCCCTGCTGGCGCTGGCGGCGCCGCAGCTCTGGCAGCACGCCTTCTTCGACAGCCGCTGGACCAACTGGGTCGGGCTGGTCACGCGCAAACCCGTCACCGAGGACTATGTGCCGCTGCTGCCCTGGCTGGGCGTGATGCTGCTGGGCTTTGCGCTCGGCCGGGCCTGGCTGGCGCGGCAGCGCGTGCTGCAGGGCGGCATCGCGGCGCCGCTGCGGCCGCTGGCCTGGCTGGGCGGCTGGTCGCTGAGCTATTACATGCTGCACCAGCCGGTGCTGCTGGGCCTGCTCTATCTGTATCAGCGCCTGATCTAGCAGCTTCATCAGCCTGTCACCTCCTGTTCGAACAATGCGGTGTTGTTCAACGGAGGTGAAGACGATGAATTCGATGCAGCGTGCGGCCGTGGCCGCGGCGGTGGCAAGCCTGTTGCTGAGCGCCTGTGGCGGCAGCGACGACCTGGATCCCCTGCCGACCCTGGATGGTCAGCAGCCCCTGGTGGTGGGGCACCGCGGTGCCTCGGGCTATCTGCCCGAAGAGACGCTGGAGGCCTATGCGCTGGCGATCGAGCAGGGCGCCGATGTGGTGGAGCCCGACCTGATCTCCACCAAGGATGGCGTGCTGATCGCAAGACATGACCCCAATCTGGCCTACAGCACCGATGTGGCCAGCCATCCCGAATTCGCCGCGCGCAAGAAGACCATGGCGGTGGACGGCGAGCTGCAGGAGGGCTGGTTCGCCAGCGACTTCACGCTCGCCGAGATCAAGACCCTGGGCGGCCTGATCACCGATGCCGAGCGCCCGCAGGGCAACAACGGCAAGTTCAAGCTCATCACCTTCCAGGAACTGATCGATCTGGTGAAGGCCAAGAGCAAGGAGAAGGGGCGCAGCATCGCGGTCTATCCCGAGACCAAGAACCCCAGTTTCCACCGCGACCTCGGCCTGCCGCTGGAAGACAAGCTGATCGCCCTGCTGGACGCCGCCGGCTGGAATGCCAAGGATGCGCCGGTGTTCGTGCAGAGCTTCGAGCCCGGCAGCCTGAAATACCTGAAGAGCAAGGGCCTGAAGACGCGCCTGATCCAGCTCATCGACGCCGACGACGTGGACCTCAAGACCGGCAAGCTCACCTATGTGGCGCCCTACGACCGGCCCTACGACTGGTTCAAGGCCGGCGACAAGCGCCTGTTCAGCGACATGGTCACGCCCGCCGGCCTGGCCGAGATCAAGAGCTATGCCGACGGCATCGGCCCCTGGAAGCCCTATATCGTGCCGGTGAAGGGCGTGCTGAATGCCGATGGCTCGCTGAAGGACCAGAACGGCGACGGCAAGACCAACTGGGCCGACGCCAACACGCAGGCGCCCACCAGCCTGATCGCCGACGCGCACAAGGCCGGCCTGTTCGTGCATGCCTACACCTTCCGCAACGAGAAGCGCCGCCTGGCCTTCGACTATGGCGGCGATCCGCAGAAGGAGTACCTGCAGTTCTACCGCCTGGGGCTGGACGGCCTGTTCTCGGACTTCCCCGACACCGCCCTGGCCGCGCGCGCTGCCTATTTGAAGGAAATGGGCCGCTGATGAGGCCCGCGCCGCCGGGCGCAAGGCCCGGCGGCGCTACGATGGGCGCATGAGCGCTAGCAAACACATTCTCTTCGGCTTCCACGCCGTCACGGTGCGGCTCAAGACCGCCGCCGCTTCCATCTCCGAAATCCACATCGACCAAACGCGCCGCGACCAGCGCATGCGCCAGTTCGTCGAGCGCTGCAAGGAGGCGGGCGTGAAGCTGGTGGAGAGCGACGACGAGCGCCTGCACAAGCTCTGCGGCACGCACCGCCACCAGGGCGTGGTGGCACGCGTGAGCGCGCTGCAGCAGCATCACTCGCTGGACGATGTGCTGGACGAGGTGGAAGCTGCGGAAGCCGCCCCGCTGGTGCTGGTGCTGGACGGCGTGACCGACCCGCACAATCTGGGCGCCTGCCTGCGCGTGGCCGACGGTGCCGGCGCGCATGCGGTGGTGGCGCCCAAGGACCATGCGGTGGGGCTGAATGCCACCGTGGCCAAGGTGGCCAGCGGCGCGGCCGAGACCGTGCCCTATCTGATGGTCACCAACCTGGCGCGCACGCTGGGTGAGCTGAAGGAACGCAATATCTGGGTGATCGGCACCTCCGACCAGGCCGAAAAGTCCATCTACGACCTGGACCTCAAGGGCCCGGTGGCGCTGGTGCTGGGCGCGGAGGGGGAGGGCATGCGCGCGCTCACCGCCAAGACCTGCGACGAGCTGGTGCGCATCCCCATGAAAGGCGCGGTGGAGAGCCTCAACGTCTCGGTGGCGGCAGGGGTTTGCCTCTACGAGGCGCTGCGCCAGCGCGGACACTGAGCAGAGATAATCTGACCATCCGGTAAGAAAGCAGAGTCCACATCATGGCCGTCATCGAAGTCCACCACCCTCTCGTCAAACACAAGATCGGCCTGATGCGCGAGGCCGATATCTCGACCAAGAAGTTCCGCGAGCTCACCGGCGAGGTGGCGCGTCTCTTGGCTTACGAGGCCACGGCCGACTTTCCGCTCGAGAAAACCACCATCGAATGCTGGAGCGGCCCGACCGAGATCGACCAGATCGCCGGCCGCAAGGTCACCGTGGTGCCGATCCTGCGCGCCGGCCTGGGCATGCTGGATGGGGTGCTGGACATGATGCCCAATGCCAAGGTCAGCGTGGTGGGCCTGGCGCGCGACCACGAGACGCTCAAGCCGGTGAACTACTTCGACCGCTTCGTCGGCCAGCTGGACGAGCGCACCGCCCTCATCATCGACCCCATGCTGGCCACCGCCGGCTCGATGATCGCCACCGTGGATCTGCTCAAGGCGCGCGGTTGCAAGGACATCCGCGCCCTGGTGCTGGTGGCCGCGCCCGAGGGCGTGAAGGCGCTGAACGAGGCCCACCCCGAGGTGCGCTGCTGGACGGCGGCGATCGACAGCCATCTGAACGAGCATGGCTACATCATCCCGGGCCTGGGCGATGCGGGCGACAAGATCTTCGGAACGAAGGAATGAATCGAGGGCCCAGTGGGCCCTCAGTTCATTCCTTCGAAGCTAGACCCAGCCCAGCGCCCCCACCACTCCACCCGCCAGCACCATCCACACCAGGCCGAGCTTGGTGCGCAACGTGAGTGCCAGCGTCACGGCGATCAGCGCCAGCGTGGCCAGCCGGTGTTCCGGTGCCGCCACATAGGGCGCCGCCAGCAGCCAGCCGGTGGCCACGATCAGCCCCAGCGTCAGCGGTGCCATGCCTTGCGTGAAGGCGCGGATGCCGCGTGCCTGCTGGTGCTCGCGCGCCCAGCGCGTGGCCGCCAGCACCAGGGTGGTGGAGGGCAGCATGATGCCCGCCATGGCCGCCGCGGCGCCGGCCGGGCCCGCCACATTCCAGCCCAGCACCGCGACGAACAGGATGTTGGGCCCGGGCGCGGCCTGGGCCAGCGCGATCGAGCCGGTGAAATCGGTGTCGCTCAGCCAATGCTGCTGGCCCACCAGATAGCGGTGCATCTCTGGCGCGGTGGTGATGGCGCCGCCGATCGAGAGCAGGGAGAGGCTCAGGAAGTGCAGGAACAGGGACAGCAGGTCGGGTGGCGGGGGCATGGGGTCAGTCCTTGCCCAGACGCTGCCAGGCGAGCGCCATGCCCAGGCCGCCAATGCCTAGCACGGCCCAGATCAGCGGCAGGCGCAGCAGCGCAATCGCCGCAAAGCCCAGCGCCGCCAGACCCAGGCTGACGCTGCGGCCCAGCACATTGGCCTTCAGGCCGCCCATCAGCTTGAGCCCGGTGGCCAGGATCAGGCCGGCCGCCACCGCGCCCATGCCGCGCAGCGCCCCCGCCACCAGGGGCTGGTGCAGGAACTGGCCGGTCAGGGCGGTGAGGCCCAGCACGATCGCGCAGGGCAGCACGAACATGCCGGCCAAGGCCGTGAAGGCACCGCGCAGGCCGAAGAAGCGGTCGCCAATCATCAGCGAGATGTTCACCACATTGGGGCCGGGCAGCACCTGGGCCACCGCCAGCACCTCCAGGAATTCGGCCCGGCTGAGCCAGCCCAGGCGGTCCACCAGCTCGCGCTGCGCCACCGCCAGCACGCCGCCGAAGCCCTGCAGGGCCAGCCGGTTGAAGGCCAGGTAGAGCGCCCAGAGGTCTTGCGGTGCGGCCCGCTCGCCGGCCATCAGCGCAGCACCTTCAGGGCGTCGGGGTTGACGATGTTGCTGGGCGCGCCGTTGATGAAGGCCAGCACATTGTCAAAGGCGGCGTCGAAGTAGAGCTCATAGCTGTCCTGCTCGACATAGCCGATATGCGGCGTGCAGACGGCGTTCTCCAGGCGCAGCAGCGGATGGCCCTGCAGGATCGGCTCGCTCTCGAACACGTCCACCGCCGCCATGCCGGGGCGGCCGCGGTTGAGCGCCGAGACCAGGGCGCCGTCGGCCAGCAGCTCGGCGCGCGAGGTGTTGACGAACAGGGCGGTGGGCTTCATGCGCGCCAGGTCTTCTGGCGTGACCATGCCGCGCGTGGCCTCGCTCAGGCGCAGGTGCAGGCTTAGCACGTCGCAGCCCTCGAAGAAGGCCTCGCGGCTTTCGGCCGCCTCATAGCCGTCCAGCGCGGCGCGGCCGCGCGAGGTCTCGCTGCCCCAGACCAGCACCTTCATGCCGAAGGCGCGCGCATAGCCCGCCACCATCTGGCCGATCTTGCCGTAGCCCCAGATGCCCAGGGTCTTGCCCTTGAGCACCATGCCAACGCCGAAATTCGGCGGCATCGAGGCCGCCTTCAGGCCCGACTGCTGCCAGGCCCCATGCTTGAGATTGCCGATGTACTGGGGCAGCCGCCGCATCGAGGCCATGATCAGGGCCCAGGTCAGCTCGGCCGGCGCCACCGGCGAGCCCACGCCCTCGGCCACCGCGATGCCCAGCTTGGTGCAGGCCTCCACGTCGATGTGCGCGCCGACGCGGCCGGTCTGGGCGATCAGCTTCAGGCGCGGCAGCTTCTCGAGCAGCTGGCGCGGGAACTGGGTGCGTTCGCGTATCAGCACCAGCACATCGGCATCGCGCAGGCGCACCGACAGCTGGCCGATGCCCTTCACCGTGTTGGTGAAGACCTTGGCATTGAGCGCGTCCAGCTTGGTTGCGCAGCGGAGCTTGCGCACCGCGTCCTGGTAGTCGTCGAGGATGATGATGTTCATGGCGTGCGCCTGGGATTGTGCCTTGTGCGCGGGGTGATGGCGTCCGGGTCAGCACGCACTTGCGCGAATCTCGCTAGCATCGTGCCACCCTAACCCGACAGGCCCGCCGAGGAGACCCCCATGAGTATCAATATGCACAGCGCCAGCAGCCCCGTGTTCGTGAAGATGCTGGGCAATATGTTGCATTGGTTGCAGCTCGCCCGTACCCATGCCGAGACCAAGAAGTTCGACACCTCGGTCTATCTGGGCCTGCGGCTGGCGCCCGACATGCTGCCCTTCTCGCGCCAGATCCAGATTGCCAGCGATGCCGCCAAGGGCTGCGTGGCGCGCCTGGCGGGCATCGAGATCCCGAAATGGGAAGACAACGAGGCCACGCTGGACGAGCTGGAGGCGCGCGTGCGCCGCACCATCGACTTCGTCAACTCGGTGCCGGCCGAGCAGCTGATCGGCAGCGAGGAGCGCGTGATCGAGCTGGTGATGCGCAATGGCACGGGGCTGAAGTACAGCGGCGAGGACTTTCTGCGCCATTACGCCACGCCGAACTTCTACTTCCACGTCACCACCACCTATGCCTTGCTGCGCCATGCCGGTGTGAGCCTGGGCAAGCCCGACTACCTGGGCCGCAGCTAGGCCCTAACCGAACATGCTGTCCAGCGCCGCCTGCATGGACTGGCGGTGCTGGCTCTGGCGCTCGAGGTCCTCGTCGGGCAGGGCGGCGAGTATGCAGCCGCGCAGCAGCCAGAGCTCTATCGGTTCGCAGGCCTGGCGCACCAGGTGCTGCAGTTCGGCGCCGCGCTCGCCCGGCAGTTCGGCGGCGGCGCGCATGAAGCTGAGTTTCAGGTCCACGAAGGCGCGGCGTGCGGCGATGCGGCCGCGCCGCTCGCCGGGCTGGCCCGCCGAGGCATAGGCCCAGGGCGGCAAAAAGCCGGGAATCTCGCGCAGCGTCAGTTGCACGGCCGGCCCCCGCGCCGCTCGGCGCCGTGGCGGTTCACCGCCACCGGCTTGAACGGGAAATGCCGGTTCAGCCGCGCCAGGCGCTGCTCGGCCTCCCATTGGCTGTGGCTGCGCGCCACTTGGGTGTAGATGCCGGCGCGCAGATGCCAGAAGTCGCGCAGGCTGCGGCTGCGCATGACGCTGCGCTTGAGCTCCTGCACGCCCGGGCCGTCCGCATCCAGATCGTCCAGGCAGGCCAGGAAGGCCGCGCGCAGCTCGGGCAGCTTGCCCAGCGAGGACTGCGTTGAGCCCCAGGGGTCGGCGTCACCGGGCAGCCAGCGCAGCAGGCTTTGCAAGATCGAATCATGCGAGCGCCGCGCCGGCGGGCTCGCCGTCACGCCGGCAAACGCGGTCATGGCTTCGCCCAACGCATCGGTATCGCTGCGCACCCAACGAGAGAAAATCGCATTGATCATGTTCGGGATTCTTGTGGTGACGCGCCACCCTCCTCCGGGTGGGGCTCGTCAGGATTTTGAGCAGGGTCAGGTCTTGCTGATGCGATGAAATGGGCCGCCCGGGCCGCGCAGTACGGGGCCTGATCAGGGAAGTCCCGCATTCAGAAGCAAAGATGCCCGTCACTCGGGGTGCAAATCCAGCGCTTCGGCGCCGCGCCGCCGCCTAATATGCGCGCATGAGTTCGAACACCTCACGCACGCGCCTGGTCGTCTATACCGTGTTGACCGGATCCAAGGAGGCGCTGGGCAACCCGCTGGCGCAGCTGCCGCCGGATGCCAGCTCGGACCTGGACATCGATTTCGTCTGCTTCACCGACAACCGCGCGCTGAGCTCGCCGGTCTGGAGCTTCCGCTACCTCGACCGCCTGCCGCTGCCGCCCGAGAAGGCGTCGCGCCGGCCCAAGGCGATGCCGCAGGACTATCTGCCCGAGTGGGAGTACAGCCTCTACATCGACAACATCGTGCTGTTCAAGCGCCTGCCGCAGGCGGCGGACCTGCGCACCGAGCGGCCCTACCTGTTCAAGCTCTTCAAGCACCCGACGCGCAACAACCCCCTGCAGGAGGCCGAGGCGATCCTGCAGATCGGCTACGAGAAGGCCGAGCGCGTGGCCGCCCAGCTGGACTTCTACGCCAAGCTGATGCCGCTGGAGGAGATCACGCCGCTGAGCACCTGCACGGTGATGCTGCGCCAGCATGGCCATGCGCAGGTGCAGGGCTTCGGGCGCACCTGGTGGGAGCAGATCCTGAACTTCTGCAAGCGCGACCAGATGTCCTTCGACTTCTCGCTCAAGTCCAGCGGCGCCGCGGTGGAGTATTTCCCGGGCACCATGGGCGACAGCGAGCTCGTCTACAAGACCGTCAACATGCATGCCGGCCGCGTGCTGGCCAATTTCGACCCGGTGCGCTACGGCTGGATGCATCGCGACGACCCCGAGGCAAGACGTGACCCCCGGGCGCATTACCTGAAGGCCGGCCAGCACACCGGCCAGGACTATGCGGCGCGTTCCGAGCTGCTGGAATTTCTCAGCTACCGCTATGGCTCCAGCCTGGGCAACCAGGTGGCGCCGCGGCGCAATCTGGCCGCGCCGCTACAGCTGCTGTTGCAACCCTACCGGTTGGAGGCGCAGGGCCGCATGCTGATCGTGCGCGTGCTGGCCGAGGGCGAAACCGCCTTCGACGCCGCCGAGGCCGGCCAGGCCGAGGTCGTGCTGGCGACCTTCATGGGCGCCAAGTACGAGGGCGTGCGCCTGGAGCTGACGAGCGCCCAGCTCGCCTCCGGCACGATCCGCCTGCAGCCCGACGCACGCGGCTACGAGCTGGTGGTCTTGCTGGGCCTGCCCGGCGAGTTGCTGACCCAGGCCTATGCCATGCTGGTGCCGGTGCTCACCGCTGCGCGCGGCCTGCTGTGCGCGATCGCCTGTACACCGGCCGCGGTGATGGACGTGGCGCGGGTGGAGCAGGCCATGCTGCAGCTGCGCGGCAGCTGCCTCACCGGCGTGCAGCAGAGCCTGCACGACAGCCTGGAGCAGCCGCTGCGGAACAGCCTCCTGAGCTTCGAGTGGGGTGGCGGCTGAGGCCTTACTTGACCGCCACCAGATCCTTGCGGATGAAGAGGGCGTTGCCGGCCTGTTCGGGGTAGCCGAAGTAGACGTCGTTGAGCGTGAAGCCGATGGCGTCGAGGAAATGGCAGTAGCTCAGGAAGGGCACCTGGCCGGCGTAGAGCTCGTTGCGCATCACCTCGGTGTAGATGTACTTGAACTGCGGCAGGCTGCGCGCCGCGCCGCGGAAGATCTGGAACTCCGCGCCCTGGCAGTCCAGGTACATCAGGTCCAGCGCCTGCACCGCGGCCCCATGGCCGTTGGCCTGCACCAGGGCCAGCACATCGTCCACCGTCGACGAGACGACGTTGACGGTGTGGGTGAAATGCACGCCCGGGTTGACCGCCAGATGCGTGCCCGGCGCCAGGATGCTGCTGCTCATGCCGCCATTGCTGGCGACGTGAAAGGGATAGGTCTTGCCCGAGGTCTCCGCGCACAAGGTGTTCACGGCGATGTAGTGGGGCACCAGGCTGCAGTTCTTCGCCAGGTTGGCGAAGGGCTCGGGCAGGGGCTCGACGAACACGCCGGCGCGGATGCCGTTCTCGGCGAACTCGCGCAGCTCCTGGCCGTAGCTGGCGCCCAGCTGCAGCACGCCGACGGGGGCGGGCAGACCCAGTTCGCGCAAACGTGGAAAGAGCGAAAAGGTCATGCGTTGGCTCCTAGAACCAGATCCGCAGCGGAACCTGGTCGTGAACGATTTGTGCCTTCAGCCGCGCCTCAAGTTCGCGGTAGACCGCGCCCTTGGGTTCGGCCATGTACTGCGAGTGAAACTCGATGTAGGCGGCGTCCAGCAGCTTGTGGGCGCCGCGCGCGATCAGGTCGGGCAGCACCTCGTACTCGCCGCCCTCGATGTCGAGCTTGAGCACCACGCTGGGATAGCGGGCGCGCGCGTCCTCGATCAGCTGCGCCAGCGAGAAGCAGGGCACGTCGAGCGCGGTGGCGGCGTTGGCGGCGTAGTACTTGCTGTTGTGCTCGGCCAGCATCGAGCCGCCCTGCGAGGTCGGGTCCTGCTCCAGGCCGAAGAACTGCACCACGCCGACCTTGGTGCCGGCGGCCTGTTTGAGCAGCTCGATGCGACCCTCGCCGGCGGCCACGATCTTCTCCAGCGCCGGCCAGCAATTGGGGTTGGGCTCGATCAGCACATAGTCGAAGTCGCGCGGCAGGAAGTAGCGCGAGAACTGGCCAAAGCCCTGGCCCAGATTGGAGCCGCAGTCGATGAACAGGCCGCGCTGCGGCGTACCGGCGGCCTGCAGGCGCGCCGTGATGCCCTTGGCATCCTCGCCGGCCTGGCGCTCCAGCGCCTGCACATAGTCCTGGAAGCTGGCTGTTGCACTCATGGCGGCCGGCCGTTCAGAAGGCGCGCAGATGCAGGTCGGGCAGCTGGGGCACGTTGGGGCGGTCCAGCGGGCCGGGAATGGGCTCGTTGGAATGGCCGTAGAAGCTGGCCGAGCTGATGCGCATCCAGGTCAGCTCCAGCAGGCGCGGGAAGGGCACGCCGCCAATCATCACCATGCCGCCGGCATTGTTGGCATGCAGGTGCACGACGCGGTGCGTCTCGTTGAGCTTGCTGAAGACGCCGAACACGGTGTCGAAGAAGGCGCGGTCGGGCAGCTGGTGGAAGTCGTGGAACTCGCCGGTCAGCACCTCGAAGCGGGCCAGGTCGGCGCTGTCGGCCGCGCTCAGGCAGGACCATTCGGCGCCCTCGGTGTCGAACTTCAGGATCGGATGGCGCGCTTGGCTCCAGTCCAGCATGCCCACCATGGTCTTCAGCGAGACCAGCGGTGCGCTGTCGCTGGCGCCCCAGCCCTGGCGATGGAACTGGCAGTTGGGGTGGCGGCTCGGGCTGCCCTCGATGGTGTGGTCGAACTGCAGCACGCGCGCGCCCAGGCCGGCCAGCTCGTCGTCGAAGCTGACCTCGTCGCCAATGCCGATCGACAGCACCGTGTTGCTGCGGCGCGAGGAGCTGGGCATCACATAGCCGCCGTCATGCGGGGCACCGATGCGCACCTTGACGTCGCTGTTCATCTGCCAGGGGCGGATCAGGTTCAGCAAGGCATAGAGGTCGAATGGGGTCACGGGACGCTCCGCGGGTTTGGGCATGGGAGGAGGTGGTGTGATGGCCGGCGCCGCCTCTTGCGCATTCTGCCCGCCGAGGAACTGCGTCTGGCCGAACAGCTTGGCGGTGTGCAGAAAGGTCGAATTCGAGGTGCTCATGATGGCCGTCCGTGACAGGATGAGTTGATCGACAAAGCCTTCCACCACCGAGGCGGAGGGGCGCGAGATATTGAAGGGGAACTGGCGGCCGTTGCCGTCCTGGGTCCACTGGTTCCAGCCCGCCTCGGCCACCATCTTCTCGGGGAAGGCGGTCTTCGTGAACACGGCGCAGTTGGGCAGGGTAGCGAAGCGCGCGTTGACCTCGGCATCGTCGGAGCAGACGAAGAAGCGCGTGCTGCTGCCCTGTGCCTGCTTGAAGAGGGCCTGGTCGTCGACGCGGTCGCCGAAGTCGGTCTTGCGGATATGCAGTCCCACCACTTCGGGGCCGATGCGGTGCTGCTGGCAGAAGTCGAGCGCGCGCCGGGCGGCAGCAGCGTTCGGGCGCAGCTGGGCCAGCGCCTGGCGCAGGTCCTCGAAGCTGGCGAAGCCGGGGATCAGGTTGTTGTAGTAGACGATGCTGCGGCCGCTGGCGAAGTGGCGCGCATAGTCCTCATAGCCCTGGAACTGGCGGTTGATGACCAGGTGCTCGCCGGAGAAGCCGACCTGGTTCTCGTGCATCAGCAGCAGATGCTCGGCCTCGCGCGCCTTGTAATGATCGATGCCCAGCTCGTCCACCGGCAGCTCGCATTCGAACAGCTCGTGGAAGGCCGCGCCGCACCAGTTGTTGATGGGCCAGGAGATGCGCCAGTCGCCGCCGAACTTGTTGCGCAGCACCAGGGCAAAGGCGAGGGCGTTGAAGCGGTTGCTCAGGCCCCCGTCGCACAGCACATGATGAATCGTCACGGGGGTCTCCGCTGGGGTGATCACGGGGGTCAGGGGCTTGGGCAGCTGTTTGGGCAAATACGCGGGCAGCACCTCGGCCCACCACAGCAGCAGCACCGCCAGGTTCCAGGCCTTGAAGACCGGCACGCTGCCGGGCTGCTCGTAGTACTGCGTGAGGGTGGCGCGCACCGCGTCCAGGTCCATCACGCCGTCCAGGTTTCCATGACGCAGCTGCTCAATGGCGCCAGCCAAGCGCTCGCGCAGCGGTGCCAGGAAGAAGGCCGGCGGCACGGTGAAACCCATCTTGGGGCGCTCCAGCACCGAGCGCGGCAGCTGGGGCTGCATCAGATCGCGCAGCACCTGCTTGGAGGCGCCGGGCGTGGGGATCTTGAGCTCGCGCGGCAGGCGCGCGGCGAACTCGAACACCTTCAGGTCCAGGAAGGGGAAACGGCCCTCGAGCGAATGCGCCATCGCAATCTTGTCGGCCTTCATCATCAGGTCTTCGGGCAGCCAGGTGTGCAGCTCGAAGTTCTGCATGCCCGAGAGCAGGCTGTCGGCGCGGTCGAAATGCGGGCGGAAGCGCAGGTGCTGCAGCGGCATGGCCTTGTCGCGCAGCCACTGCGGGGCCTCGATATTGTTGGCGCTGCGCTGGAAGAACTCGACGAAGGCCTGGTCGCGCCCCAGGCCCGGCACGGTGGCGAGCTGGTGGTGGCCATAGCCGGCAAAGAGCTCGTCGCCGCCTTCGCCCGAGAGCACCACGGTGACGTCCTCGCGGATGCGCTGACACAGGCGCGAGAGCGCAAAGCAGGCGGGGTCGGCGATCGGTTCGTCGAGCTCGCGCAGCACCCGGTCCATGCCGCCGCGCAGCTCGTCCTGCGTGATGCACAGCTCCACATAGTCGAGCTCGAAGCGCTGCGCCACATCGCGCGAGAAGCTGAACTCGTTGACCTCGGGGAAGCCGATGCTGTAGGCCTTCAGGTGCGCGCCGGCCTTGTGCACATAGGCGGCGATGCTGGAGGAATCCAGTCCGCCGGAGAGCAGCACGCCGATCGGCACCTCGCCCATCAGCTGGCCCTTCACCGAGCTGGCCAGCAGCGCGTCCAGCTCTTCCACATAGTCGTGCGCCGGGCGGCTCAGCGCTGGCTCGGTGATTTCCAGCCGGGCATAGGGCCGCAGTTCGCGGCGCTGGCCGTTCACGAAGCGCAGCAGATGGCCGGCCGGCAGCTTCTCGATGCGCTGGAACAGGGTGCGCGGCGCCAGGTTGTAGCGGAACGCCAGGTAGTCCTGCAGGCCGGCGGCATCGGGCGTCAGGTCCAGGCCCTCCAGACCCAGCAGGCCCTTGAGCTCGGAGGCGAAGGCGATGCAGTGCGCGTCTTCGTAGACATAGAGGGGTTTGGCGCCGAAGCGGTCGCGCGCCAGCACGAAGCTCTTGTCAGCCTCGTTCCAGATGCACAGGCCGAACATGCCGTTCAGCGCGGCGAAGGCGGCGTCGCCCTGGGCCAGGTGGCTGGCCAGCACCACCTCGGTGTCGGTATGGCTCTTGAACGGAAACTTGCCCTCGAGCGGCGCGCGCAGTTCCTGCCAGTTGTAGACCTCGCCGTTGTAGACGATGCCGCTGCCGCCATCGGGCGCATAAAAGGGCTGGTTGCCGCTGCTGGCGCGGTCCACGATGGCCAGGCGCAGGTTCACGAAGGCGGCGCGCTCGCTGCGGTGCACGCCGAAGGCATCCGGGCCGCGGTGATGCATGCTGAGGCGGAAATGCTCCACCGCGCGGTCAATGCGCCCGCTGTCGGCGGCTTCTTTCAGCCAGATTCCCGCAATTCCGCACATGCCAACACTCCCTGTTGCGCGCTGGATGAGCGGCGCAGACCACAATCTGCTGGCGATTATGGTGGGGCTCATGCGCCAACTTGAGCCGGAACAACGCAGGGAACACCGCCCAAATCCGCACCGCGCCGGAAGCCGGCAAGCCTGGAAATAGGGGTGGATTGAGGGGGCTAATCGGCGGCCGCGGCGCGGGGTGCGAGGCTACGATTGGGCAACATCGCCGTGGACCCTGCGGGTTCGCGTGCCCTTTTTTTACCTTTGCCGGTACTTCCGTCATGGACATGTCCCAGCCCGACCTCAAGACCCTGACCGCCTCCGAAGCCCAGGCCGCCGCCAAGGCGGAGCTGATTGCGCGCGCCGGCAAGCCGGGTCAGGTGAGCCTGGCGGATGTGATGGAGACCGCCAGCGCCTGGCAGCAGGCCGGCCAGCTGGAGCCCGCCGCCCAGCTCTACCAGGCCTGGATTGCCGCCAACGATTCGCCGCTCAAGCCCCTGGCCTGCTACAACTGGGGCACCATCCTGGGCGCGCTGCGGCGTGCCGCCGAGGCCGAGCAGGCCTATCTGATGGCCTTGCAGCTCAAGCCGGGCTTTGCCCAGGCGCAGCTGAACCTGGGCCACCAGCGCGAGCATCTGGGCCGCGTCGAGGAGGCGCTGGCCTGCTGGCAGGCGGTGGTGGCGCTGCAAGCCCCGTTCGAGACCATGGGCGTGGACCTGCTGAGCCTGCGCCTGCATGCCCTCAACAATATGGCGCGGCTGCTGGAAGAGCAGCGCCGCTACGAGGAATCGCAGGCCTGCATGCGCCAGAGCCTGATGCTCAAGGCCGACCAGTCCGATGTGCTGCAGCACTATGTGCACATCCGCCAGAAGCAATGCGACTGGCCGGTCTACCAGCCCGTCGGCGAGGTCACGCACAACCAGCTGCTGCGCAGCACCTCGCTGCTGGCCACGCTCAGCGCCAGCGACGATCCGGCCGTGCAGCTGATGATTGCGCAGCGCTTCGTGCACGAGAAGGTGCTGGCCTACAAGGGCAAGCCCCTGCACGAGACAGCCGCAGCGGCCAAGCCGCGCAGCGGCAAGATCAAGATCGGCTATCTCTCGGGCGACCTCTGCATGCACGCGGTGGGCCTGCTGACGCCCGAGCTGTTCGAGCTGCACGACCGCGAGCGCTTCGAGGTCACGGCCTTCTGCTGGAGCCGCGAGGACGGCAGCGCGCAGCGCGCCCGCATCCTCAAGGCCATGGATCAGCATGTGCGCCTGGCCGGCGTGGACGACCAGACCGCCGCGCGCCTGATCGCCGAGGCCGGCATCGACATCCTGGTGGACCTGCAGGGCCTCACCAGCGGCGCGCGCCCCAACATCCTGGTGCAGCGCCCCGCGCCCATCCAGGTCAGCTACCTGGGCCTGCCCGCCACCTCGGCCATCCCGGGCGTGGACTGGATCATCGCGGACCGCTTCGCGATGCCCGAGGACTATCTGCCCTACTGCACCGAGAAGCCGATCTACCTGCCGCATTGCTACCAGGTCAGCGATCGCCAGCGCGTCATCGGCGCGCGCCCCACGCGCGCCCAGTACGGCCTGCCGGAAGACGCCTTCGTGTTCTGCTCCTTCAACAACAACCACAAGTTCAGCGAAGAGATGTTCCGCTGCTGGATGCGGGTGCTGTCGGCGGTGCAGGGCAGTGTGCTGTGGCTGCTGGCCGACAACGCCTGGGCCAAGGCCAATATGCTGCGCGTCGCCGCCGAGTACGGCGTTGGCGAGGAACGCCTGATCTTCGCGCCGCGCGTGGCGCCGCCCGAGTATCTGGCGCGCTTCGTGCTGGCCGACCTGGTGCTGGACACCTTCCCCTACAACGCCGGCACCACCGCCAGCGACTGCCTGTGGATGAACACGCCGATGCTGACGCGCGCCGGCCGCAGCTATATCTCGCGCATGGCCGGCAGCCTGCTGACGAATGTGGGCTTGCCGGACCTGGTGACCTATTCTTTGGCCGAGTACGAGCAGCGCGCCATCCAGATCGGCCAGCAGCCGGCACGTGCAGCCTCCTACCGCCGCTATCTCGAAGAGCATGGCCATGCCTCGCCACTGTTCGATATTCCCGGCATGGTGCGCGATCTGGAAGCGCAGTTCGAATCCATGGCGCTGGCGGCACGCCAGCGTCAGGGCGGCTGAACGGCAAGCGAGCAGGAATGGGTTGATCGGTGACACAACGCAAAGACCCCTTCTTCGACGGTGGCCAGCGCGCGACGCGGGCCGCCCCGCCGAGCCTGCGGCTGGCCGATCCGGCGCCCGCGCCTGCCGACCCCGGCCATGCCGCCGATCCGTTGCTGGATGAGCGCGCCGAGCTGAGCGTCGATCCCCTGCTGGCCGCGCTGGCCTGGCTGACGCGCCACCATGGCCGCGCCCGCTCGCCCGAATCGCTGCGCGCCGGCATGCCGGTGGAGGGCGCGCTGGCGCCCAGCCAGGCGCTGCGCATGATGCGCGAGGCCGGCTACAACGCCGGCCTGCTGCGCAAGCCGATCGAGGACATCAGCCCCTTGCTGCTGCCCGCGGTGCTGCTGCTCAAGGAGGGCGATGCCTGCCTGCTGGTCAAGCACCTGGAACCCGATGCCCAGGGCATGCCGCGCTTCGAGGTGGTGTTCCCGGGCGAGCAGGCCCAGGCCTGCGCCGCCAGCCTGGCCGAACTGGAGCCCGAATACAGCGGCTTCATGATCGCGGTGACGCCGCAGGAGCAATCCCAGGCCCAGCAGCGCAGCGATGCCCTGCTGCCGCCGATGAGCCAGCATTGGCTGTGGGGCACGCTCAAGCGCTTCACGCCCTATTACCGTGCCGCCATGCTGGCGGCCCTGCTCAGCAATGTGCTGATGCTGGTGTCGGGCCTGGTGACCTCGGTGATCTACGACAAGGTGATCCCGCACCAGGCCACGGTGACGCTGTGGACGCTGGCGATCGGCGCGGCCATCGCGCTGGTGTTCGACCTGGTGGCGCGGCAGCTGCGCAGCTATCTGATCGATCTGGCCGGCCGCAAGGCCGACCTCATCATCGGCTCCAAGCTGTTCCGCCAGACCCTGGGCGTGCGCATGGAGCACAAGCCGCAGTCGGCCGGCTCCTATGCGCATTACCTGGCGCAGGTGGAGGTGGTGCGCGACTTCTTCACCTCGGCCACCATGTCGGCGCTCTCGGACCTGCCCTTCGTGCTGGTGTTCGTGGCCATGACCTTTGTGATCGGCGGGCCGCTGGGCTGGGTGCTGGTGTTTGTGATCCCGATGGTGATCGCGGTCAACATCGCCATCCAGGGCTATCTGCGCAAGGCCATGCACACCAATATGGCCGAGATGGCCGATCTGCACGGCACCCTGGTGGAGGCGATCGAAGGCCTCGAAGACCTCAAGACCTCGGGCGCCGAGGGCCGCTTCCTGCGCCGTTATGAGAACGGCCTGTCGATCGCCGCCGCCTCCTCGCTGCGCGCGCGCTACCTCACCAGCTGGAGCGGCAATATCTCCGCCAGCCTGCAACAGGCCATCACCCTGGTGATGCTGGTGTGGGGCGTCTACCTGATCAAGGATGGCGAGATCACCTCGGGCGCCCTGATCGGCGCGGTGATGTTCGCCGGCCGCGCGCTGGCACCGCTGGGCAGCCTGGTGGCGCTGGCCTCGCGCTACCAGGGCGCGCGCAACGCCATGATCTCGCTGGACCAGATGATGAACGCGCCGAATGAGCGCGAGGCCAGCCGCAACTATGTGCCGCTCAGCAAGCTGAACGGCCGCCTCGGTCTGCACGAGGTTGGCTTTGCCTACCCGCCGGTGGGGCAGGTCGCCTCGCCCAAGGTGCTGAAGGGCGTGAGCCTGAAGATCGAGCCGGGCGAGCGCGTCGCCGTGCTGGGCCGCATCGGCAGCGGCAAGAGCACCATCCTGCGCCTGCTGGCCGGGCTCTACCAGCCCACCGAGGGCATGGTGGAGGTGGACGGCATCGACCTGCGCCAGATCGACCCGGCCGAGTTCCGCGCCCGCGTCGGCTTCGTCTCGCAGGAGCCGCGCCTGTTCCACGGCACGCTGCGCGACAACGTGCTGATGGGCCGCGCCCACCTGGATGCCTCGCACCTGGTGGAGGTGGCCAAGCTCACCGGCCTGGACCGCGTGGTCGCCGCGCATCCGCTCGGCTGGGATCTGCCGGTGGGCGAGATGGGCGGCTTGCTGTCGGGCGGCCAGCGCCAGCTGGTGGCGCTGGCGCGCAGCCTCGTCACCAAGCCGCAGATCCTGCTGATGGACGAGCCCACCAGCTCGATGGACGCGCAGTCCGAGATGGCCTTCCTGCGCCAGCTGCGCGATGCCGCCGGCGCCTGCACCCTGATCGTGGTGACGCACCGCCCGGCGGTGCTGGAGCTGGTGCAGCGCGTGATGGTGATCGACAGTGGCAAGCTGGTGGTGGACGGCCCGCGCGACCAGGTGCTGGCCGCGCTCTCGGGCGTCAAGCCCACGGCGGCCGCCGGCGGGGATGGTGCGGGCGCCTCCAATCTGCATATGCACCCGGCCACCCAGCCGGTGCAGCGTTCGGCATCGGTCTGAGCCATGGCCAAGCCCAACAAAGCCCAAGGCAAGGAACTGGCGCTGCGCCCCGACGAGGCGATGTTCGTCTCCGCAGCGGTGAGCGCGCAGATCAACGAGCCGCTGCCGCGCGCCACCTGGGCCATCTACCTGATGCTGGTGGTGGTGGTGACCGCGATCACCTGGGCCTCGATCGCGCGCGTCGACGAGATCACGCGCAGCGACGGCAAGGTGGTGCCCGATGGGCGCGAGCAGATCATCGCCAGCCTGGAGAGCGGCATCCTGCAGCAGCTGCTGGTGCGCGAGGGCATGCAGGTCGAGGCCGGCCAGGAGCTGGCCCAGCTGGATCCGACGCGCGTAGAGGCGCAGCAGAACGAGGGCCAGGCCAAGCGCGTCGCGCTCTTGGCCCAGGTCTCGCGCCTGCAGGCCGAGGCCTATGGCCGGACCCTGAGCTTCCCGCCCGAGGTGCAGGCCCTGCCGGCGATTGCCCAGGCCGAGACCGAGGCCTTCGAGGCGCGGCGCCGCCTGCTCGACGAGGCGGTGAGCAGCATCAACCGCAGCGCCGGCCTGGTGGAGCGCGAGCAGCGCATGGCCCAGGACATGGCCGCACGCGGCCTGATGTCGGACGTCGAGGTGATGCGCCTGAACCGCCAGGTCAACGAGCTGCACCAGCAGCGCGCCGAACGCATCAGCCGCTTCCGCCAAGAGGCCAGCAGCGATCTGGTGCGCGCCAAGACCGAGCTGGCCCAGGTGGACGAGCAGATGGTGGTGCGCCACGACGCGATGAGCCGCACCGTGCTGCGCTCGCCCGTCAAGGGCATGGTCAAGAACATCCGCATCAACACCGTGGGTGGCATCGTCACCGGCGGCGCGCCCATCATGGAGATCGTGCCGCTGGGGCCGCGCGTGCTGGTGGAGGCGCGCATCAAGCCGCGCGACGTGGGCTTTGTGCGCGTGGGCCAGACCGCCGAGGTCAAGCTGACCGGCTACGACTTCAACGTCTATGGCGGGCTGGAGGGCAAGATCGAGGTCATCAGCCCCGATGCCATCAGCGACGGTGCCGACAAGAGCGGCGAGGGCAGCTACTACCGCGCCATCGTCGCGGCCGAGCGCAACAACCTGCACTTCAAGGGCAAGACCCTGCCGGTGATCCCGGGCATGACGGCGCAGGTGGAGATACGCACCGGCGAACGCACCGTGCTTAGCTATCTGCTGCGGCCGATGATGAAATCGCAGGAAGCGCTGCGCGAGCGCTGATTTGCGCCGCGCAAGGGCGCTTGTTTGGCGCTTAAGTTTTCCGACCCTGTGATGTAGTACTGCTCATGTCGAGCAAGTACTTTTTCACCCACGCGAATTGGCGCGCCGGCCTGTTGGCCATCGCGGCCGCCATGCCGCTGGGCCAGACCGGTGCCGCCGCCGCAGCGCGCGCCGATGGCGCCCTGCAGCCGCTGAAGCCCGTTGCCATGCCGGCCAGCGCGCCGGCGGTTGCAAGCGTGGCTCGCAAGCAGGCGGCCGCGCCGGCGCCGGCTGCAACGACGGTGGTTCCGCCCAGCCGCTGCAACGAGGACGACGCCGCACCCGCGGGCACGGGCCGCAGCGCCAATGGCCTGGAGACCAGCGACACCGATCCGCGCGCGCAGCTGCTCAGCCTGATGGATGCGGCACGCGAGCGCAGCCGCACGGTGGGCGCGATGCGCCTGCTGCGCGAGGCCGCCGACGCCGAGATCCGCGAGGCCAAGGCCGGCAGCCTGCCCAGCGCCAGCGTGGTGGGCATGCTCAATGGCGTCGATACCTCGGTGCGCGGCATCGAGCAGACCAAGGGCGCGCAGACGCGCCTGAACCTGAACGTGATCTACCCGCTCTACGACGCCGGCCGTGTCGCCAAGCTGACCGAGTGGCGCGTCGCGCTGGCCGAGGCCGCGCGCCTGGGCCAGAGCAGCGTGGAGGAGCAGCTGGCGCTGCAGACCGTGTCGCTGGCGCTGGACCGCAGCCGCTATCTGCTGGTGGGCCAGATCTACAACCAGTACGCCCGCAAGATGGCCTGCCTGGTGGACGCGCTGGAAATCATCACCAAGGCCGACCGCGGCCGTGCCAGCGAGCTGGTGCAGGCGCAGAAGAGCCTGCAGCAGGCCGAGCTGGCCTATGAACAGAACCTCACCACGCTGCGCCAGACCGAGGTGCGCATGCGCCGTCTGGTGGGCGACAAGCTGCCCGCCAGCGCCAGCATGAGCGTGGTGCTGACCAAGCTGCCCGACCTGGCCGAGCTGGAGCGCGACATCCTCGACGCACCCGACGTGGCCCAGGCCAGCGCGCAGGCGCAGGCGCAGCGCAGCTATGCCGAATCGGTGCGCGCCGGCCAGAAGCCCAGCGTCAACCTGAGCGTGATCGGCGCGGCGGTGGGCGGGCAGGGCAGGTCCACCGACTGGGCCGGCGGCGTGTCCGTCAACATCCCCTTGCTGCAACCCGGCGCCGACTACACCCTGAGCGCCGCGCAGCGCCGCGCCGAGGCGGCGCAGCTGCAGCGCGACGAGGCCATCGAGGCCAAGCGTTATCGCCTGATCGAGATGAACGATGCCGCCGCCGCCTCGCTGGACCGCGCGCGCCGCGTGGTCGAGATCCTGCGCAACAGCGATCGCGTGCGCGCCTCCACGCTGCAGCAATGGCAGCAGCTGGGCCGGCGCTCGCTGTTCGACGTGATGGCCGCCGAGGGCGACTACTACGGCATGCGCGTGGCCCATGTCAGCGCGCTCTACGACACCCAGCAGGTGGTGGCGATGATGTGGTCGATGGGCCGCGGCGTCGGCGCCAGCCTGCGTTGAACAACGACAAGCAGAGGAGCAAGCCTTGGACAATGCCGAACTGATCGCCTCGGTGCTGAAGGACTGGTGGTATTACAGCGTCGAGCTGGCCCCCGGTGTGATGGCCAGGGGCGTGGACACGCCGCAGACGCCGATGCTGCCGCGCATGATGTTGCGCAACTGCAATCTGCGCGGCATGGACTGCCTGGACATCGGCAGCATGGAGGGCCTGATCCCCACGCTGATGTGCCGCCAGGGCGCCCGAAAAGTGCTGGCCACCGACGCCATCCCGCATTGCCAGAAGAAGATGGACGTGCTGCGCCAGGTCTATGGCGTGAACTTCGACTTCCAGCAGGTGGGCCTGCTCTATGACTTGAGCGCCAAGCTCAAGGACCATGGCGGCTTCGACTTCATCAATCTCTCGGGCGTGCTCTACCACGTCTACTCGCCCCTGCATGTGCTGGCCGGCATCCGGCCGCTCCTGAAGAAGGGCGGGCTGATGGTGGTCTCCACCAACGTGATGCGGCGCGAGGGCTACAGCCTCGAGTTCAACAACGCCGGCAAGCTGCAGACCGAGACCAATACCTTCTGGTACCACTCGGTGCCGATGCTGGAATACCTGCTGCGCTACTTCAACCTGGTGCCGCTGGACTTCCTCTACCTGCCGCATTCACCGGTGAACCCGCACAACTATGTGCCGGGGCAGGACAGCGGCTATATGTCGGTGGTGTGCCGCGCGGTCGACGAGGCCACGCCCAACTACCCCGATCCCTGGGCGGCGCGCACCCACATCGCCTCCTGGGAATACCTGGCGCTGTGCAACCGCGAGATGATGAACGGCCAGCCGGTCTCCAGCATCTCCTACCGCGGTGATCACGATCGTGCCAATGCGTCCACCGACACCACCGGCATCACGCTGATGGACCACATCATGGACCCGGCGCGCATCGTCGCCAGCGTGGACGATTCCAGGAACTCGCAGTTCCTGCACCTCTCGGACATGTACTGAGGGCTAGCGCCGCGGCACCGGGCCGCGGCTCACCGCCGGGTTGCCGACCCAGAGCTCGCCATCCGGCACATGCTTGGTGACCACGCTGCCCGCGCCGATCATGGCGCCGGCGCCTATGGTCAGGCCGCCCAGCACGGTGGCGTTGGCGCCGATCGAGGCGCCCGCCTTGATGAGGGTGCGCTGGAAGGCCTCGGGGTATTGCTTGGAGCGCGGGTAGCGGTCGTTGGTGAACGTGACGTTGGGGCCGATGAAGACGTCGTCCTCCACCGTGATGCCGTCCCACAGTTGCACGCCGCATTTGACGGTGACGCGGTCGCCCACCAGCACATCGTTTTCCACAAAGACCTGGGCGTTGAGGTTGCAGTCGCGGCCGATGCGCGCGCCGGCCAGCACCACGGTGAACTGCCAGACGCGCGTGCCGGCACCGAGCTGGGTGCTCTGCACGTCGGCGAGGGGATGAATGTGGGCTTGCTTGTTCATGCTTGGGGTACCGTGCCGACGATTCTGCAGGGGTTGCCGGCGATGATGCTGTTGGGTGGCGCCTGGAACTTCGGCGTTACCACCGTGCCGGCCGAGATGATGCAGCCCGCGCCGATGCGCGCGCCCTTGAGGATGATGACGCTCGAGCCGATGAAGACATCGTCGCCGATCTCCACCGCCTGCGGTTGCTGATCCGCCATATGGCGGCGCGCCACCGCCAGCTCATGCGCGTTCGTGTCCATCACTTGCAGGTCGGTGCCGATCAGGCAGCGCCGGCCGATGCGTATGCCGGCGCCCTCGGAGAGCAGCATGGCGCGGTTGTTGAGCGTCGTGCCGGCACCGATCTCGATCAGCGCGCCGGGCGTGCGCGCCTCCACATAGCTGCAGCCATAGCTGCCGGGCGAGAGCGGCACGCCGAACACCACATCGGGCGCGAGCCGGATGCGGCCATGGCCCAGGAACTGCGTGGGCGTGAGCAGGTTCACGCGGCGCGGCGCCGTGGGCGACTCGGTCAGCACCTCGACGATGGCCTTGTTGGAGACGTGGAAGAAGTAGTGGACCAGCAGGCCGCGCACCATCGCCTCCAGCCGGCCGGGCTCGGTGCCGCTGATCAGGGCCTGGTAGCGTTCCAGCTTGAGTGCCATGTGCTTTTCAGAAGCGATGGGTGGTCTGGAACTCGCTCCAGGCCTGGATGAAGCGCTCTTCGGCGCCCGGCTCCTCATGTGCCAGCGCCGGCAGGATGCGCAGGAACTCCTGCATGTCGGCCTGCCCGGCATAGTCCAGCTGCAGCGAGGGGCCGATGACGCGGTAGCAGGCCAGCAACTGCTCGCGGCTCAGGCGGCCGAGCCGGTGCGCACCCATCGCCAGCGCGGTATAGCCCAGGAAGGCACCCTTCATGAACGGGCCGTTCCGGTCGGCCGAATTGCCGCTGCCGCCGACGCGGAAGAAGCCCAGATGATCCTGGATGAAACCGATGGGCCCGTGCAGGCTGGCGTTGACGAAGAAGCCCAGGTCCCAGATGCCGGCGTAGGACACGCCGCCCAGCTCGGGCCGGAGCAGCAGCTCGCAGCTGCTGGCGCGCAGCACCGCATTGGAAAACTCGCCGAACCAGTTCTCGCACTTGGCCACCGTGGTCATGAAGACCACGTCGCTGTCCAGCATCAGCAGGCGGTTGGGATGCTGGGCCACCTGGGGTGGCACCGGCAGGCCCACCACCAGGGGCAGGCCGGTCTCGTTGGCGGTCCAGCGCCGGCTGATGCTGCAGGAGAGCTCGGCCGAGGCATGGGTGACCAGATGGCGCTGGTAGAACTCGGGGTAGATGACGTCGTCGTCGAACAGCAGGTGCACCAGCTCGGAGCTGCCGTTCCATTGCCGTATCAGGTGCTTGACGTTGGCGTACGCACCCTGGCGCGGCCCCTCGATCACCTCGATATTGAGGCGCTGGCGCAATGCCTGGTGGGCCTCGGACATGAGCGCCTGGCGGAACTCGCCGCCCGGGCTGTCGTCCGAGATCAGGATGCGCTTGGAGGGGTGGGTCTGGTGGCGCAGGCAGCCCAGCAGCTCGCGGATGTACTTGGGCTTGTAGGCCGGGATCAGGGTGGTGATGTCCATGGGGCCGGGTCTTGCGGTCAGAGGCCGGCCAGGGTCTGCTTCAGCGCCGCGATCACCTCGCGCGTCTCGGCCTCGGTCTGGGTCGGGCCGATCGGCAGGCTCAGCACCTCGCGGTGCATGGCCTCGGAGATCGGATAGCTGCCCGGGCCCTGGCCCATGAAGGCATAGGCCGGCTGCAGATGCGGCGCCACCGGGTAGTGAATCACCGTGGCGATGCCGGCCTCGGCCAGGCGCAGGGCCAGCAGGTCGCGCTGCGCATGCCGCACCACGAACAGATGCCAGACCGGCTCGCCATGGTCCGGCACCTTGGGCAGGCCCAGGCCCTTGCCGGCCAGGCCCGCCAGACCGGCGAGATATTGGGCGGCCACCGCGGCGCGCTGTGCGTTCTCGGCATCCAGTGCGCTTAACTTGGCGTTCAGCAGGGCGGCCTGCAACTCGTCAAGGCGCGAGTTGTAGCCGATCACCTTGTTGTGGTATTTGCGCTTGGAGCCATAGTTGCGCAGCGCGCGCAGGCGCTCGGCCAGGGCCGCATCGTTGGTGGTGATGGCGCCGCCATCGCCCAGGGCACCGAGGTTCTTGCCAGGGTAGAAGCTCCAGGCCACCGCGTCGCCATGGGCGCCCAGGCGCTGGCCCTGGTAGCGCGCGCCATGGGCCTGGGCGCCGTCCTCCAGCACGCGCAGGCCATGGCGCTGGGCCAGCGCCAGGATGGGCTCCAGATCGGCCGCCTGCCCGTACAGATGCACCGGCATGATGGCGCGGGTGCGCGGCGTGATGGCGGCCTGGATGCGCGCCGGGTCGATATTGAAGCTCGCCGGGTCGGGCTCCACCGGCACCACCGTGGCGCCCACATGGGTCACGGCCAGCCAGCTGGCGATATAGGTGTTGGAGGGCACGATGACCTCGTCGCCCGGGCCGATGTCCATGGCCCGCAGCGACAGCGCCAGCGCATCCAGGCCGTTGGCCACGCCCACGCAATGGCGTGCGCCGCAGTAGTCGGCCCAGGCCTGCTCGAAGCGCTTGAGCTCCTCGCCCATGATGAACCAGCCCGAATCGAGCACACGCTCGAAGGCCTGCATCAGCGCCTCTTTGTGCGCCAGGTTGATCTGCTTGAGGTCGAGAAAGGGGACGGGCATGTCATCAATGGGCTTGAACGGCCTGCAGGAAGTCCGCGTAATCGCGGATGTAGTCGCTGGCGTCGTAGTAATCGGAGGCGAACACCATCAGCAAGGCATCGGGCGTATGCTTGTACTGGATGCCCCAGGTCATCGGGGGCAGGTAGAGGCCGCGGTTGGGTGCGTTCAGCTCCACCTCGACCTTGCGCTCGCCGTCGTCGGCCACCACCGAGCAGCTGCCGCGCAGGCAGATCAGGAACTGGTGGCAGCGGCGATGCGCATGTTCGCCGCGGATCTCGCGGCTGGGCACGCCGAACACCATGAAGTAGCGCTTGGGCGTGAACGGGATCTGGCGCTCGAATTCGCCCACCGTGAGGTTGCCGCGCATGTCCGGCACGATCGGGAACTGGTGCACGCTGACTCCGCGCACGCTGGTGGTCTCGACGCTGGCCGGGCCGCTGCCGGGCGCCGGCCGCAGCGCCGCGGCGGCCTCGTGCAAGGTGTCGACATAGCCGACGATGGTGGCCGGGTTGCCCTCGACGATGGCGTTGGGCGGCACCGCACGCGTCACCACCGAGCCCGGCCGCACGACGGCCTTGGCCGCGATCACCACGCCGGCCAGCACGGTGGCGTTGGCACCAACGCGCACGCCCTGGCACAGCCTGGTGGTCTGGCCGGCCTCGCAGTCCACCAGGGCGGCGTTGGCATCCAGCTGCACGCCGGCCTCAAGGCGCACGCCGGCGCCCACATAGGCGCCGCTGCGCAGCACGCAGCCGGGTGCCAGGCTGGCGCTGGGGTCGAGATGGGCGCGCGGATCAATCTGGCTCATGGCCAAGAGTAGAGCACAGCGCGCCAACCCCGAGCCCGGGGAGACGCCGGGGCTTTGCTGGTTAAATCAGCGGCTAAATCAGTGGCGGCTGCTGCCAGCCGTCGTCGCGCCAGGTCTGGTGCGTGTGCGTGAGCAGCGCTGCGGGGCTCTCCGCATGCCGCTCCTGCATCGGCAGCGGCGCTTCGGGCAGGGGCGGCGTGGCCGCCGGAGCCAGCAGCTCGGTCAGCGGCGGAAGTGTGGAAACAGCGGCGGCCTGCTGGCTGCCACGCGTGCCCTCGCCGGTGAGCCAGACATCGGCCAGCGCCGCGCTGCTGCCGTCCTCGCGCCGGTAGCTGGCCGTCAGGCCCAGCAGATTGCCGTGGTCGAGCTCCTTGCCGGGCTGCGCCTGCAGGTTCAGCTCGGTGATGCCCAGCTCGGCCAGGGTCTTGAGCTCGCCCGCGTCGCTCTGGCCATTGCTGTTGGCATCGACCCAGACGAGCAGGTCCTTGAAATCGTGGTCGGCGGCGCTGAGCTTGCCGTCGTGGTTGCTGTCCAGCGCCGCCATGGCGGCAAAGCCATCGCGCGCGCGGCTGCCGTCGGGCAGGCGGGTGGCGCTGCCGAACAGCTCGCTGCCGTCGTTGATGCGGCCGTCGTGGTTGCGGTCCATGGCCAGCAGACCGTCGCTGGGCGCCACCCAGGCCACCTTGCCGGCATGGCCGCTGGCGTTCAGGTCGAACTGCACGCCCTGGGCGGCGGCCAGGGTGCGCACGCCGTCGCCGTTCAGGTCCAGCATCACCGGGGTGGCGAGGAAATAGGCGCTCAGCTGCGCGCCCGTCATGACGCCGATATCGGCCACCTCGAAGGCGGCGATCTGGGCCGTGCTCATGGCCGCGATGTCCTCGGTCTGCAGGCCGGGGATCTGCGCGGTGGTGAAGGCCACGATGTCGGCGGTGCTGATCGAGCGGATCTGGGCCGTCGTGAAGGCGCTGACCTGGGCGGTGCTGAGAGTGGCGAACAGGCTGGTGCCGATGGACGCCACCTGCTCGTTGGTGAGGGTGGCGATATGGGCGGTGGAAAGGCGCGCGAACTGCACCGGGCTGAGGGCGTTCAGGTCCTCGGTGGACAGGCCCGCCACCTGGGCGGTGGTGAGCGAGCCGACCTGGGTGGGCGTGAGCGCGGCGATCTGGGCGGTGCTGAGGCCGGCCACCTGCTCGGGCGCCAGTGCGCGCAGCGAGGCGCTGGAGAGCACGGCGAGGTCGCGAGTCTCGATCGCGGCGATCTGCTGCGACTGCAGGGCCGCCACCTGCGCGGTGGTCAGGTTGGCGAACTGCTGCGTGCTCAGCGCGACGATGGCAGCGGTGCTGAGGCCGGCAAAGGCGCTGGCGCTGAGGCCGCGGATCGCGCTGCTGTTGAGGGCCGCCAGGTCGGCGGTCTCCAGCGCGGCGATCTGCAGGGTGCTGAGCCCTGCCACCTGGGCGCTGCCGAGCGCCGCGAACTGGGCCGTGCCGAGGGCATTCAGCACCTGGGTGGAGAGCGCCGCCAGCTGGGCCGAGCCCAGCTGGGCGATCTGCGCCGGCACCAGGGCCGCCATCTGGGCCGTGCCCAGGCCCTCGAACTGGGCGGGGCTCAGGGCCTTGAAGGCGGCGGTGGCCAGGGCGGCGATGTCGCGCGTCTCGATGGCTGCGATCTGGCTGCTGCTGAAGCCCGCCACCTGGGCCGACGTGAGCGCCGCGAAATGCTGGGTACCCAGGGCCACGATGGCGGCCGTGCCAAGGCTCGCCAGGGCGCCGGCGTTGAAGCCGCGCAAGCCGCTGCTGCTGATGGCCGCCAGGTCGGCGGTTTCCAGCGCCGCCACCTGGGTCGGGCTGAGGCCGGCCAGCTGCGCGCTGCTGAGCGCGGCAAACTGCGCCGTGCCCAGCGAGTTCAGCACCTGGGTGGCGAGCGCACCCAGCTGAGCGCTGCTCAGCAAGGCCACCTGGCTGGGCGACAGGGCCCCCAGCTGGGCGCTGCTGAGGGCTTCGAACTGGGCCGGCGTCAAGGCCTTGAAGGCCGCGGTGGAGATGGCCGCGATGTCCTGGGTCTGGATCGCCGCGATCTGGCTGGAGCTGAGCGCCACGACCTGAGCCGTGCTGAGGGCGGCGAACTGGGTGGTGCTCAGCGCCACGATGGCGGCGCTGCTGAGCGCCGCGATACCGGTGCTGCCCAGCCCGCGCAGCGCGCTGGTGCTGATGGCCGCCACATCGGCGGTTTCCAGCTTGCTGATCTGCAGCGGCGTCAGCGCCGCGATCTGGGCGCTCGTGAGGGCGGCGAACTGGGTGGTGCTGAGGCCGTTGAGCGCCTGCGTGCTCAGGGCCGCCAGCTGATGGTTGCTGAAGGCCGCCACCTGGGCCGGGGTGAGGGCGGCGATCTGCGCGGGGGTCAGGCCTTGCAGCTGCGAGTCGGCAAAGCCGCGGATGGCGGCCGTGCCCAGGGCCACCAGGTCCTGGGTTTCGATCGCGCCGATCTGCGCGGCCTTCAGTGCCGCCATCTGGCCCGAGCCGAAGGCGGTGAACTGGCTGGAGGTCAGCGCGGCAATTTGCTGCGGCTGCAGCGCGCTGATGGCCAGGGTGCCGAGCGCCTTGATGGCGGCGCTGCTGAGCGCGGCAAGGTCCTCCAGCTCCAGCTTGCCGATCTGATCCGGGCGCAGCGCCGCTACCTGGGCCGAGCCGAGTGCGGCGAACTGGCTGCTGTCGAGCGCGTTGAGCTGGCTGCTCGTCAGCGCTGCCAGCTGGGCGGTGGTGAGCGCCGCCACTTGCAGCGTGCTCAGCGAGAGCAGCTGCTCGGCCGTCAGGCCGCCGAGCTGCTGCGTCGCCAGCGCGCGCAGGGCGGCGCTGCTGAGCACCGCCAGATCGGCGGTTTCGATCGCGGCGATCTGGCCGGCGCTGAGCCTGCTGGTCTGCGCCGAGCTGAGCGTGGCGAACTGATCGCTGCTGAGCGCGGCAATGCCCGCCGGGCTGATGGCCGCCATCGCGGCGCTGCCCAGGGCCTTGATGCCGGCGGTGCTGAGCGCCGCCAGGTCTTCCAGCTCCAGCGCGGCGATCTGGGCCGTGCTCAGGCCCGCCACCTGGGCGCTGGTGAGGGCGGCGAACTGGTCGGGGTTCAGCGCGTTGAGGGTGTCGGGCGTGAGTTTGCCAAGCTGCTGGCTGGCGATCGCCGCCACCTGGGCCTCGCTGAGCGATTGCAGCTGGGTCGAACTCAGCGCCTCCAGCTGGGCCGAGGAGAGCGCGCGCATCTGCGCCGTGCTGAAGGCGTCCAGTTGTTCCGGCGTGAGCGCCCTGAGCCCTTGTGTGGCGAGCTTGGCGATGTCGCGCGTCTCGATCGCGGCGATCTGGCTGGGGCCCAGCGCCGCCAGTTGCTGGCTGCTCAGCGCGGCAAACTGCGCCGTGCCCAGGCCGACGATCTGCGCCGTCGTCAGACTGGCCATCACCTGCGTGGAGAGGGTGGCCAGATCGGCGGTTTCCAGCGCGCCCAGCTGGGCGCTGCTGAAGGCCAGCACCTGGCTGCTGGTGAAGGCCGCGAACTGCTTGCTGCTGAAGGCGTTCAGGTCCGCCGTGCCCAGCTTGGCGATCTGCTGGGTGGTGAGCGCCGCCACCTGGAAGGCGGTGAGGGCCGGTGTCTGCGCCGAGGTGAGGGCGTTGATATGGGCGCTGGAGAGCAGCTGCAGATTGGCGGTGCTGAGCGAGGCCAGGTCGCGCGTCTCCAGCTTGGACATTTGCTGGGTGGTGATGCCGGGCAGCTGCGCACTCGTCAGGTTGGCGAACTGCACCGCGCTCAGGGCATTGAGCTGGGCCGTGCTCATCGCCGCGATCTGGGTCGAGGTGAGCGCGGCCGCCTCGGCATCGCTGATGGCCAGCGGGTCCGGGGGCGGGGCCTGGCCGAACAGGGTCAGCAGGCGCTGGGTGATGGAGCCAAGCATCGCGACGTGTGGCCTTGGTTGCAGATACGCGGCGGGCGGAGGTGGTGCACGCAGGCCCCACCTCCGCCCTCCGCCGCTCAGGCAGGTTGATGCTGCATCAGATCAGCGGCACGCCCTTGTTCTCGTCGTCCTCCGGTCGCTTGAGCGGCAACAGATGGGCATGCAGCTCGGCGTCGCGGTGCTGCTGCGCCGTCAGCACGCCACCGCCAGGCAAGACCTCGACGCTCGGCGCCGCCAACAGGTCATGCAGCTTGACCTCGGCATGCGCGGGCTCGCCGCTGGCCGTCTTGTCCTTGGCGAACCAGACGTCGGCCATCGCGTGGTCGGCACCATCGGCGGTCTTGTAGCCCGATACCAGGCCCAGCAGATTGCCGTTGTCGACCGCGGAGCCCTTGCTGGCGTGCAGGTCCAGCTCGACGATGTTGAGCTCGGTGAGCGTCTTCAGCTCGCCGGCATCGGTCTTGCCGTCGTGGTTGGCGTCCAACCAGACACGCAGGTCCTGGTAATGGGCATCGGCCGCCGTCAGCTTGCCATCGTGGTTGCTGTCCTCCGCCGCCATCGCGGTGTAGCCATCGCCGGCGCGCTTGCCGTCGGCCAGCAGGGTGCCGGCACCGAACAGCTCGCGGCCGTCGTTGATGACGCCGTCATGGTTGCGGTCCATCACCAGCAGACCGTCGGTTGCCGCCGCCCAGCCGACCTTGGAGTTGTGGCCGATGCCCAGCAGGTCGAAGTTGACGCCGTTGGCCGCACTGGTGGTGCTGACACCGTCGCCATTCAGGTCCAGCACGATGGGCGAGACCGCCAGCAGGGCGCCGAGCTGTGCACCGCTCATGACCTGGATGTCCTCACTGGTGAAGGCACCCGCCGCTTCCATGGTCATGGCCGCGATGTCTCTGGACTCCAGCGCCACCACCTGGGTGGTGCTGAAGCCCAGCACCTGGTCGGAGCTCAGCACGGAGGCCTGCTCGGTGGTCATGGCCACGATCTGCGAGGTGGACAGCACGCCGATCTGCGTCGAGGTGATGGCCGCCCACTGATCGGTGTGCAGGGCGCCGATCGCCGCGGTGCTGAGGGCCTTCAGGTCGGCCGTCTCCAGGTTGGCGATCTGCAGCGTGGTGAAGCCCTGCACCTGGGCGCTGGTCATGACACCGAACTGCGTGGACGAGAAGGCATTCAGATCGGTGCTCGACAGGCCGGCCAGCTGGTCGGTGGTCAGCAGGATGACCTGGCCGCCCAGCGCTTGCAGCTGGTTGGCCGTGAGCGCATCGAGCTGGTCACTGGTCAGCGAGCGCAGCGAGTTGGAGCTCAGGGCGCGCAGATCGGCGGTTTCCAGATTGCTGATCTGCAGCGTGCTCAGCGCCATCACCTGGTCGGTGCTGAGGGCCGCAAACTGCGCGGTACCCAGGGCGTTCAGATCGTCCGTGGTGAGGTGCTGGATCTGGTCGGTGCTGAAGGCCGCCACCTGGGCCGAGGTGAACTTGCTGAACTGATCGCTGGTGAAAGCGTTCAGGTCGGCGGTGTTCAGGCTCAGGATCTGGTCGGTACCCAGGGCCGCGATCTGGCTGGAGCTCAGCGCCTGCAGCTGGCCGTTGCTCAGCGCATCGAGCTGATCGCTGGTCAGGGCACGCAGCGTGGCGGTGCCCAGGGACTTGAGGTCGGCGGTCTCGATCGCCGCGATCTGGGCGGTCGAGAAGTCGACGATCTGGGCCGAGGTCAGCGCCGCCACTTGGGCCGAGCCGAGTGCGACGATGTCCGCGGTGGCCAGGCCGGCAATCTGGTCGGAGCCCAGCGCCGCCACCTGGGTGGCGGTGAGCTGGCCGATCTGGTCGGAGTTCAGCGCCGCGATCTGGTCGGAGCTGAGTGCCTGCAGCGCTGCGGTGCTGATGGCACGCAGATCGGCGGACTCCAGCTTGGGCAGCTGCACCGAGGTCAGCGCCGCCACCTGTTCGGTGCTCATCGCCGCGAACTGTGCCGTGCCGAGGGCGTTGAGGTCCTCGGTGCTGAGATGCAGGATCTGGTCGCTGCTCATCGCGGCCACCTGGGCCGAGGTGAACTTGGCGAACTGATCCGAGGTCAGCGCGTTCAGGTCCCCGGTGTTGAGGCCGCGCACCTGCTCGGTGGTGAGTGCCGCCACCTGGGCCGAGGTGAGCGCCTGCAGCTGGCTGTTGCTCAGGGCATCGAGCTGGTCGCTGCTCAGCGCACGCAGGGCGGAGGTGCCGAGCGACTTCAGATCGGCGCTTTCAATGGCCGCGATCTGCGCGGTCGAGAAGTCGACGATCTGTGCCGAGCTCAGCGCCGCGATCTGTGCCGAGCTCAGGGCCACGACGTCGGCCGTGCTCAGGCCCGGCAGGTGCTCGCTGGTGAGCGCGCCGATCTGGCCGGTGGTGAGCTGGCCGATCTGGTCGCTCGTGAGGTCGGCAATCTGATCCGAGCTCAGGGCGCGCAGGGCCGCGGTGCTGATGGCACGCAGATCGGCGGACTCCAGCTTGGGCAGCTGTACCGAGGTCAGCGCCGCCACCTGTTCGGTGCTCATCGCGGCGAACTGTGCGGTGCCCAGGGCGTTGAGGTCCTCCGTGGTGAGGTGCGAGATCTGGTCGCTGCTCATCGCGGCCACCTGGGCCGAGGTCAGCTTGGCGAACTGATCCGAGGTCAGTGCATTCAGATCCCCGGTGTTGAGGCCGCGTACCTGGTCGGTGGTCAACGCCGCCACTTGCGTGGAGGTGAGGGCCTGCAGCTGGCCGTTGGTCAGCGCATCCAGCTGGTCGCTGCTCAGCGCACGCAGGGCCGAGGTCGACAAGGCCTTCAGGTCCGCCGTCTCGATGGCCGCGATCTGTGCGGTCGAGAAGTTGGCCATCTGGGCCGAGGTCAGCGAGGCGATCTGGGCCGAGCTCATCGCCACGATGGCGGCGGTGTTCAGTCCGGCGAACTGATCCGGGTTGGTGTTCAGCGCGGCGACCTGGGCGGTCGTCATGCTGCCGATCTGGTCGCTCGTGAGGGCAGCGATCTGGTCGGTACCGAGGGCGCGCAGGGCCGCCGTGCTGATGGCACGCAGATCCGCCGACTCCAGCTTGGGCAGCTGCACCGAGGTGAAGGCCGCCACCTGCTCGGTGGTCATCGCGGCGAACTGGGCGGTGCCCAGGGCGTTGAGGTCCTCCGTGGTGAGGTGCGAGATCTGGTCGCTGCTCAGCGCCGCCACCTGGGCGGTGGTGAACTTGGCGAACTGATCCGAGGTCAGCGCATTCAGGTCACCGGTGTTGAGGCTGCGCACCTGGTCGGTACCCAGGGCCACCACCTGGGCGCTGGTCAGCGCCTGCAGCTGGCCGTTGGTCAGCGCATCGAGCTGGTCGCTCGTCAGCGCACGCAGGGCCGAGGTCGACAGCGACTTCAGATCGGCGGTCTCGATCGCAGCGATATGCGCGGTCGAGAGGTTGACGATCTGGGCCGAGGTCAGCGAAGCCACCTGGGCCGAGCTCAGGGCGACGATGTCGGCCGTGGCGAAGCCCGCCAGCTGGTCGGTGGTCATCGCGTTGATCTGGCCGGTCGTGAGCTGGCCGATCTGGTCGCTGGTGAGCGCAGCGATCTGATCCGAGCTCAGTGCCTTGAAGGCCGCCGTCGTGATGGCACGCAGGTCGGCCGACTCTAGCTTGGGCAGTTGCACCGAGGTCAGCGAGGCCACCTGGTCGGAGTTCAACGCCGCGAATTGGGCGGTGCCCAGGGCGTTGAGGTCTTCGGTGGTCAGGTGGGCGATCTGGTCGCTGCTCATCGCGGCGACTTGCGCCGAGGTGAACTTGGCGAACTGGTCGCTGGTGAAGGCGTTCAGGTCACCGGTGTTCAGACCTTGCACTTGGGCGGTGGTCAGTGCGGCGACCTGGCTCGAGGTCAGCGCTTGCAGCTGGCCGTTGGTCAGGGCGTCGAGCTGGTCACTGCTCAGCGCACGCAGTGCCGAGGTCGACAGCGACTTCAGATCGGCGGTCTCGATGGCCGCAATCTGCGCGGTCGAGAGATTGGCCATCTGGGCCGAGGTCAGCGCGGCGATCTGGGCCGAGCTCATCGCCACGATGGCGGCGGTGTTCAGGCCGGCGAACTGATCCGGGTTGGTGTTCAGCGCCGCGACCTGGGCGGTCGTCATGCTGCCGATCTGGTCGCTCGTGAGGGCGGCGATCTGGTCGGTGCTGAGGGCGCGCAGGGCCGCCGTGCTGATGGCACGCAGGTCCGCCGACTCCAGCTTGGGCAGTTGCACCGAGGTCAGCGATCCGACCTGCTCGGAGTTCAGCGCCGCGAACTGGGCGGTGCCCAGGGCGTTGAGGTCCTCCGTGGTGAGGTGGCCGATCTGGTCGCTGCTCATTGCCGCCACCTGGGCGGTGGTGAACTTGGCGAACTGGTCGCTGGTGAAGGCGTTCAGGTCACCGGTGTTCAGGCCTTGCACCTGTGCCGTGGTGAGCGCGGCGACCTGGGCCGAGGTCAGGGCCTGCAGCTGGCCATTGGTGAGCGCATCGAGCTGGTCGCTGGTCAGCGCACGCAGGGCCGAGGTGCTCAGCGACTTCAGATCGGCGGTCTCGATCGCGGCGATATGGGCGGTCGAGAGGTTGACGATCTGGGCCGAGGTCAGCGAAGCCACCTGGGCCGAGCTCAGGGCGACGATGTCGGCCGTGGCGAAGCCCGCCAGCTGGTCGGTGGTCATCGCATTGATCTGGCCGGTGGTGAGCTGGCCGATCTGGTCGCTGGTCAGCGCAGCGATCTGGTCGGAGCTGAGCGCCTTGAAGGCCGCCGTCGTGATGGCACGCAGGTCGGCGGACTCCAGCTTGGGCAGCTGCACCGAGGTCAGCGCCGCCACCTGGTCGGAGTTCAGCGCCGCGAATTGGGCGGTGCCCAGGGCGTTGAGATCTTCGGTGGTCAGGTGAGCGATCTGGTCGCTGCTCATCGCGGCGACCTGGGCCGAGGTGAACTTGGCGAACTGGTCGCTGGTGAAGGCGTTCAGATCACCGGTGTTCAGACCTTGCACCTGCGCCGTGGTGAGCGCGGCGACCTGGCTCGAGGTCAGCGCCTGCAGCTGGCCGTTGGTCAGGGCGTCGAGCTGGTCACTGCTGAGAGCACGCAGGGCCGAGGTCGACAGCGACTTCAGATCGGCGGTCTCGATGGCCGCAATCTGCGCGGTCGAGAGATTGGCCATCTGGGCCGAGGTCAGCGCGGCGATCTGGGCCGAGCTCATCGCGACGATGGCAGCGGTGTTCAGGCCGGCGAACTGATCCGGGTTGGTGTTCAGCGCGGCGACCTGGGCGGTCGTCATCGAACCGATCTGGTCGCTCGTGAGGGCAGCGATCTGGTCGGTACCGAGGGCGCGCAGGGCCGCCGTGCTGATGGCACGCAGGTCCGCCGACTCCAGCTTGGGCAGTTGCACCGAGGTCAGCGAACCGACCTGCTCGGAGTTCAGCGCGGCGAACTGGGCCGTGCCGAAGGCATTCAGGTCTTCGGTGGTCAGGTGCGAGATCTGGTCGCTGGTCATCGCGGCGACTTGCGCCGAGGTGAACTTGGCGAACTGGTCGCTGGTGAAGGCATTCAGATCACCGGTGTTCAGACCCTGGACCTGGGCGGTCGTCAAGGCCGCCACCTGGGCACTGGTGAGCGCCTGCAGCTGGCCGTTGGTCAGCGCGTCGAGCTGGTCACTGGTGAGGGCACGCAGGGCCGAGGTGCTCAGCGACTTCAGATCGGCGGTCTCGATCGCGGCGATATGGGCGGTCGAGAGGTTGACGATCTGGGCCGAGGTCAGCGAAGCCACCTGGGCCGAGCTCAGGGCGACGATGTCCGCCGTGGCGAAGCCCGCCAGTTGGTCGGTGGTCATCGCATTGATCTGGCCGGTGGTGAGCTGGCCGATCTGGTCGCTGGTCAGCGCAGCGATCTGATCCGAGCTCAGCGCCTTGAAGGCCGCCGTGCTGATGGCACGCAGGTCGGCCGACTCCAGCTTGGGCAGCTGCACCGAGGTCAGCGAGGCGATCTGGTCGGAATTCAGCGCGGCGAACTGGGCCGTGCCGAAGGCGTTGAGGTCTTCGGTGGTCAGGTGCGAGATCTGGTCGCTGCTCATCGCGGCGACTTGCGCCGAGGTGAACTTGGCGAACTGGTCGCTGGTGAAGGCGTTCAGGTCACCGGTGTTGAGGCCTTGGACTTGTGCTGTCGTCAGGGCCGCCACCTGGGCGCTGGTCAGCGCTTGCAGCTGACCATTGGTCAAGGCGTCGAGCTGGTCACTGCTCAGCGCACGCAGGGCCGAGGTCGACAGCGACTTCAGGTCGGCGGTCTCGATCGCGGCGATCTGCGCGGTCGAGAGGTTGCCCACCTGGGCCGAGGTCAGTGCGGCGATCTGGGCCGAGCTCAGGGCCACCACGTCGGCGGTGGACAGGCCGCCGAACTGGTCGGGGTTGGTGGTCAGTGCCGCCACCTGGGCCGTGGTCATGGCCCCGATCTGGTCGCTGGTCAGCGCGTCGATCTGTTCGGTGCTGAGGGCGCGCAACGCTGCGGTGCTGATGGCACGCAGGTCGGCGGACTCCAGCTTGGGCAGTTGCACCGTGGTCAGCGCCGCCACCTGGTCGGAATTCAGCGCGGCGAACTGGGCCGTGCCGAAGGCATTCAGGTCCTCGGTGGTCAGGTGGGCGATCTGGTCGCTGGTCATCGCGGCGACCTGGGCCGAGGTGAACTTGGCGAACTGGTCGCTGGTGAAGGCGTTCAGGTCACCGGTGTTCAGGCCTTGCACCTGGGCGGTCGTCAGCGCGGCGACCTGGGCCGAGGTCAGCGCCTGCAACTGGCCATTGGTCAGGGCATCCAGCTGGTCACTGGTGAGGGCACGCAGGGCCGAAGTGCTCAGCGCCTTCAGGTCGGCGGTCTCGATCGCCGCGATGTGCGCGGTCGAGAGGTTGACGATCTGGGCGGCCGTCAGCGAAGCCACCTGGGCCGAGCTCAGGGCCACGATGTCGGCGGACGACAGGCCGGGCAGCTGGTCGGTGCTCAGCGCATTGATCTGGCCGGTGGTGAGCTGGCCGATCTGGTCGCTGGTGAGGTCGGAAATCTGGTCGGAGCTGAGCGCCTTGAAGGCTGCCGTGCTGATGGCACGCAGGTCGGCCGACTCCAGCTTGGGCAGTTGCACCGAGGTCAGTGCCGCCACCTGGTTGGAGTTCAGTGCGGCGAACTGGGCCGTACCGAAGGCATTCAGGTCGTCGGTGGTCAGGTGGGCGATCTGGTCACTGCTCATCGCGGCGACTTGCGCCGAGGTGAACTTGGCGAACTGGTCGCTGGTGAAGGCGTTCAGGTCGCCCGTGTTCAGGCCTTGCACCTGGGCGGTGGTGAGCGCGGCGACCTGGCCCGAGGTCAGGGCTTGCAGCTGGCCATTGGTGAGCGCATCGAGCTGATCGCTGGAGAGCGCACGCAGCGCGGCAGTGCTGAGCGACTTGATGTCGGCGGTCTCGATCGCGGCGATCTGCGCGGTCGAGAGGTTGCCCACCTGGGCCGAGGTCAGCGCGGCGATCTGGGCCGAGCTCAGGGCCACCACGTCGGCCGTGGACAGGCCACCGAACTGGTCGGGGTTGATGTTCAGCGCCGCCACCTGGGCGGTGGTCAGCTGGGCGATCTGGTCGCTGGTGAGGTCGGCGATCTGGTCGGTGCTGAGGGCGCGCAGGGCCGCCGTGCTGATGGCGCGCAGGTCGGCCGATTCCAGCTTGGGCAGCTGCACCGAGGTCAGCGCCGCCACCTGGTCGGAGTTCAGCGCCGCGAATTGGGCGGTGCCCAGGGCGTTGAGGTCTTCGGTCGTGAGGTGGGCGATCTGGTCGCTGCTCATCGCGGCGACTTGCGCCGAGGTGAACTTGGCGAACTGGTCGCTGGTGAAGGCGTTCAGGTCGCCCGTGTTCAGGCCTTGCACCTGGGCGGTGGTGAGCGCGGCGACTTGCGCCGAGGTCAGGGCCTGCAGCTGGCCGTTGGTGAGGGCATCGAGCTGGTCGCTGGTCAGGGCGCGCAGCGCGGCGGTGCCGAGCGACTTCAGGTCGGCGGTTTCGATCGCAGCGATCTGGGCGGTCGAGAAGTTGACGATCTGGGCGGCTGTCAGCGAGGCCACCTGGGCCGAGCTCAGGGCCACCACGTCGGCGGTGGAGAGACCCGGCAGCTGGTCGGTCGTCAGCGCGTTGATCTGGCCCGAGGTCAGCTGACCGATCTGGTCGCTGGTGAGGTCGGCGATCTGGTCGGAGCTCAGTGCCTTGAAGGCCGCCGTCGTGATGGCGCGCAGATCGGCCGATTCCAGCTTGGGCAGTTGCACCGAGGTCAGCGAGGCGACCTGGTCGGAGTTCAGCGCGGCGAACTGGGCGGTGCCCAGGGCGTTGAGGTCTTCGGTGGTGAGGTGCGAGATCTGATCGCTGCTCATCGCGGCGACTTGCGCCGAGGTGAACTTGGCGAACTGGTCACTGGTGAAGGCGTTCAAGTCACCGGTGTTGAGGCCTTGCACCTGGGCGGTGGTCAGCGCGGCGACCTGCGCCGAGGTCAGGGCCTGCAACTGGCCATTGGTCAGCGCATCCAGCTGGTCGCTCGTCAGGGCGCGCAGCGCGGCGGTGCCGAGCGACTTCAGGTCGGCGGTTTCGATCGCGGCGATCTGGGCGGTCGAGAAGTTGACGATCTGGGCGGCTGTCAGCGAGGCCACCTGGGCCGAGCTCAGGGCCACCACGTCGGCGGTGGAGAGACCCGGCAGCTGGTCGGTCGTCAGCGCGTTGATCTGGCCCGAGGTCAACTGACCGATCTGGTCGCTCGTCAGGTCGGCGATCTGGTCGGAGCTCAGCGCCTTGAAGGCCGCCGTCGTGATGGCACGCAGGTCGGCCGATTCCAGCTTGGGCAGTTGCACCGAGGTCAGCGAGGCGACCTGGTCGGAGTTCAGCGCTGCGAACTGGGCGGTTCCCAGTGCGTTCAGGTCTTCGGTCGTGAGGTGGGCGATCTGGTCGCTGGTCATCGCGGCGACTTGCGCCGAGGTGAACTTGGCGAACTGGTCGCTGGTGAAGGCGTTCAGATCACCGGTGTTGAGGCCTTGGACCTGGGCGGTGGTGAGCGCTGCGACCTGGCCCGAGGTCAGGGCTTGCAGTTGGCCGTTCGTGAGCGCATCGAGCTGATCGCTGGAGAGCGCACGCAGCGCCGAAGTGCTGAGCGACTTGATGTCGGCGGTCTCGATCGCGGCGATCTGCGCGGTCGAGAGGTTGGCCATCTGGGCCGCGGTCAGCGAGGCGATCTGGCTGGAACTCAGCGCGACCACGTCGGCCGTGGACAGGCCGCCGAACTGGTCGGGGTTGATGTTCAGCGCGGCCACCTGGGCGGTGGTCAGCTGGGCGATCTGGTCGCTGGTGAGGTCGGCAATCTGGTCCGAGCTCAGCGCGCGCAGCGCGGCCGTGCTGATGGCGCGCAGGTCGGCGGACTCCAGCTTGGGCAGCTGCACCGAGGTCAGCGCCGCCACCTGGTCGGAATTCAGCGCCGCGAACTGGGCGGTACCCAGGGCGTTGAGATCGTCGGTGGTGAGGTGAGCGATCTGGTCGCTGCTCATCGCGGCGACCTGGGCCGAGGTGAACTTGGCGAACTGGTCGCTGGTGAAGGCGTTCAGGTCGCCCGTGTTCAGACCTTGCACCTGGGCGGTGGTCAGCGCGGCCACCTGGGCCGAGGTCAGCGCCTGCAGCTGGCCATTGGTCAGCGCATCCAGCTGATCGCTGGTCAGCGCACGCAGGGCCGAGGTCGACAGCGACTTCAGGTCGGCGGTCTCGATCGCGGCGATGTGCGCGGTCGAGAGATTGACGATCTGGGCGGCGCTCAGCGAGGCCACCTGGGCCGAGCTCAGGGCCACGATGTCGGCCGTGCTCAGGCCGGGCAACTGGTCGGTGCTCAGCGCATTGATCTGGCCCGAGGTCAGCTGACCGATCTGGTCGCTGGTCAGATCCGCGATCTGGTCGGAACTCAGGCCCTTGAAGGCGGCCGTGCTGATGGCACGCAGGTCGGCCGATTCCAGCTTGGGCAGTTGCACCGAGGTCAGCGAGGCGACCTGGTCGGAGTTCAGCGCTGCGAACTGGGCGGTTCCCAGTGCGTTCAGGTCTTCGGTCGTGAGGTGGGCGATCTGGTCGCTGCTCATCCCGGCGACTTGCGCCGAGGTGAACTTGGCGAACTGGTCGCTGGTGAAAGCGTTCAGGTCACCGGTGTTCAGGCCTTGCACCTGGGCGGTGGTCAAGGCGGCCACCTGGCCCGAGGTCAGGGCCTGCAGCTGGCCGTTGGTGAGGGCATCGAGCTGGTCGCTCGTCAGCGCGCGCAGCGCGGCGGTGCTGAGCGACTTGATGTCGGCGGTCTCGATCGCGGCGATCTGCGCGGTCGAGAGGTTGGCCATCTGCGCCGCAGTCAGGGAGGCGATCTGGCTGGAGCTCAGGGCCACGATGTCGGCGGTACTCAGGCCACCGAACTGGTCGGGGTTGATGTTCAGTGCGGCCACCTGGGCGGTGGTCAGCTGGGCGATCTGGTCGCTGGTGAGGTCGGCAATCTGGTCCGAGCTCAGCGCACGCAGCGCGGCCGTGCTGATGGCGCGCAGGTCGGCGGACTCCAGCTTGGGCAGTTGCACCGAGGTCAGCGCCGCCACCTGGTCGGAGTTCAGTGCGGCGAATTGGGCGGTACCGAAGGCGTTCAGATCCTCGGTCGTCAGATGCGCGATCTGGTCGCTGCTCATCGCGGCGACTTGGGCCGAGGTGAACTTGGCGAACTGGTCGCTGGTGAAGGCGTTCAGGTCACCGGTGTTGAGGCCTTGGACCTGAGCCGTCGTCAGGGCCGCCACCTGGGCGCTGGTCAGCGCTTGCAGCTGGCCATTGGTCAAGGCGTCGAGCTGGTCGCTCGTCAGTGCGCGCAGGGCCGAGGTCGACAGCGACTTCAGGTCGGCGGTCTCGATCGCGGCGATGTGCGCGGTCGAGAGATTGACGATCTGGGCGGCGCTCAGCGAGGCCACCTGGGCCGAGCTCAGGGCCACGATGTCGGCCGTGCTCAGGCCGGGCAACTGGTCGGTGCTCAGCGCATTGATCTGGCCCGAGGTCAGCTGACCGATCTGGTCGCTGGTCAGGTCGGCGATCTGATCGGAACTCAGGCCCTTGAAGGCCGCCGTGCTGATGGCACGCAGGTCGGCCGATTCCAGCTTGGGCAGTTGCACCGAGGTCAGCGAGGCGACCTGGTCGGAGTTCAGTGCGGCGAACTGGGCGGTGCCCAGCGCGTTCAGGTCTTCGGTCGTGAGGTGCGAGATCTGATCGCTGCTCATCGCGGCGACCTGGGCCGAGGTGAACTTGGCGAACTGGTCGCTGGTGAAGGCGTTCAGATCACCGGTGTTCAGGCCTTGCACCTGGGCGGTGGTCAAGGCGGCCACCTGACCCGAGGTCAGGGCCTGCAGCTGGCCGTTGGTGAGGGCGTCGAGCTGGTCGCTCGTCAGCGCACGCAGGGCCGAGGTGCTCAGGGCCTTCAGGTCGGCGGTCTCGATGGCCGCGATATGGGCGGTGGACAGGCTCACCACCTGGGCGGCACTGAGGGCGGCCACCTGGGCGGAGCTGAGGGCCACGATGTCGGCCGTGGCCAGGCCAGGCATCTGGTCGCTGGTCAGGGCGCTGATTTGGCCGGTCGTGAGCGAGCCGATCTGGTCGCTGCTCAGGTCGGCAATCTGGTCGGAGCTGAGGGCCCTGAAAGCGGCCGTGCTGATGGCGCGCAGATCGGCCGATTCCAGCTTGGGCAGCTGCACCGAGGTCAGCGAGGCGACCTGGTCGGAATTCAGCGCGGCGAACTGGGCCGTGCCCAGGGCGTTGAGGTCTTCGGTGGTGAGGTGCGAGATCTGATCGCTGCTCATCGCGGCGACTTGCGCCGAGGTGAACTTGGCGAACTGGTCGCTGGTGAGGGCGTTCAGGTCGCCCGTGTTCAGGCCTTGCACCTGGGCGGTGGTCAGCGCGGCGACTTGCGCCGAGGTCAGGGCCTGCAGCTGGCCGTTGGTGAGGGCGTCGAGCTGGTCGCTCGTCAGCGCACGCAGGGCCGAGGTGCTCAGCGCCTTCAGGTCGGCGGTCTCGATCGCCGCGATATGCGCGGTCGGGAGGTTGACGATCTGGGCGGCCGTCAGCGAGGCCACCTGGGCCGAGCTCAGGGCCACGATGTCGGCGGACGACAGGCCGGGCAACTGGTCGGTGGTCAGCGCATTGATCTGGCCGGTGGTGAGCGAGCCGATCTGGTCGCTGCTCAGGTCGGCGATCTGGTCGGAGCTGAGCGCCTTGAAGGCGGCCGTGCTGATGGCGCGCAGATCGGCCGATTCCAGCTTGGGCAGCTGCACCGAGGTCAGCGCCGCCACCTGGTTGGAGTTCAGCGCGGCGAACTGGGCCGTACCGAAGGCGTTCAGGTCATCCGTCGTCAGATGACTGATCTGGTCGCTGCTCATCGCGGCGACCTGGGCGGTGGTGAACTTGGCGAACTGGTCGCTGGTGAAGGCGTTCAGGTCACCGGTGTTCAGGCCTTGCACCTGGGCGGTGGTGAGCGCGGCCACCTGGGCCGAGGTCAGGGCCTGAAGCTGGCCGTTGCTCAGGGCGTCTAGCTGGTCGCTGCTGAGGTTGCGCAGCGCCGCGGTGCTCAAACCCTTCAGGTCAGCGGTCTCGATGGCGGCCACCTGGGCGGTGGAGAACAGCGCGATCTGTGCCGAGGTCAGCACGCCGATCTGGTTGGACGCCAGCGCGACGATGTCGGCGGTGCTCAGGCCAGGCAGCTGGTCCGAGGTCAGGTTGACGACCTGGGCCGTCGTCAGCGCACCGACCTGGCTCGAGTTCAGGGCGCCGATCTGGTCGGAGGAGAGGGTGCGGAAGCTGTTCGAGCTCAGCGCCGCGAAGTCGGCGGTCTCGAAGGCCTTCAGCTGCGTGCTGTTGAGCACCGAGATGCCAAGGGTGGAGATGGCCGCCGCCTGCGCGGTGGTGAGCGCCACGATCTGGTCGGTCCGGAAGGCAGCCCAGTCTTCCGTGGTGAGGTCCCGAATCGCCGCCGTGGTGAGTTCCGCGATCTGCTTGGTGGACAGAAGATTGATAAACGTGCTCATGATGGTCTCACCTGGAGGTTGTGTCGGTGTTCAGCTCGGCCACCAGGGCCGCGGGCTGTCGGATTCGTCGCGCTGGTGTCATGCGCATGGGCAAAACAAGCCGTCGGGCCTGGCTGCTGGCCTGGGTCTGGTTTGCTGGAGTGACAGAACTGAACACCATGGAACTCACAAAGGTCGGGGCAGTCTTGCGATGCCTGGGCAAAAAATGGGACTCGGACGCCTGGCATCGATCCAGGCGCTTCACTCGGTTTTCGGGCCCCAGCGGATTTACTTTAGGTTTCACTCTGGTGGCGGCCCCCCGGTTGGGGAGGCCGGGCCACACGGACTGCCGGACTTAGCCTGATTAAAGGTTTGGGTGCAGTGATGCTAGGGCCGGGGCCGGGCAGGGAAGCCGGCATAAGGCCCTGTTTCGGCGCACTAATTGCGCCGTTGGGCCAAAAAATCGTTCAGATTTCACGTCGGTCGGCCGATATCGGAGGGTTGGGCCCTCAAGTTCCGCCGCAGGCTGGCGAGGCTCAGGCCGGAATCTGGGCGGCGGCCAGACCGTTCTGAAAGTGCAGCCGCATCAGCTCGGTGGCCCTGGCGGGTGAGCGCGCGGCGAGTGCCGCCATCAGCTCGCGATGCTCCTGCAGCGAGTCCAGCAGGCGCCCGGCCTTGAACAGCGAGTGGTGGCGGTTCAGCTTGATGATGCGGCGCAGATCGCTGACCAGGTGCTGGCGCAAGCGGTTGTCGTCGATCTCCAGCAGCTTGCGATGGAATTCCTCATTGGCGGCGAAGAACTGATCGCGGTCGGCGAGCCGGGCTTCCAGCTGCTCGTGCAGGTGCTGCAATTCCGCCAGTTGCCGGGCGTCGGCCTTGCGCGCCACTTCGCCGGCGGCATCGCTTTCCAGCAGGGCCAGCAGTTGGTAGGCTTCGCGGACGTCGCGTTCCGACAGTTCGGTGACATAAGCGCCCCGGCGCACCTTCATCGTGACCAGGCCTTCCACCGCCAGGACCTTGAGTGCCTCGCGCATGGGGGTGCGGCTGATGCCCATCTCCTTGCAGAGCTTGAGCTCGTCGATCCAGGCGCCGGGCTCCAGCTCGCGGCCATAGATCTGCTGGCGCAGGCGCTCGGCCACCTCCTGGTAGAGGGCACGAGGAGCCAGGCTGGCAGAAGGCTGGGCGGAGGAGGTGGCGGGCATGACGCGTCAGAGTGTAGTCAAATTTTGCATTCATAATTATGAATAACGGAAACGGTATGATGCCGGGTCCGCAGGAGTCGAACATGTCTGAAGCAAGCAAGTCCCCGTCCGCCAACGCGCCCACCGAGTTCACGCCCGCCAGCCTGGAGCAATGGCACAAGGCGGCCGCCAAGTCGGCCCCGGGTGGCGATGTGGCGGCCCTGAACTGGCACACGCCCGAGGGCCTGACCGTCAAGCCGCTCTATACCGCGGCCGACACGGCGAACCTGCCGCATGCTGACACCTTGCCCGGCTTCGAGCCCTTTCTGCGCGGCCCGCAGGCCACCATGTATGCGGTGCGCCCCTGGACGATCCGCCAGTACGCCGGCTTTTCCACCGCCGAGGAAAGCAATGCCTTCTATCGCAAGGCGCTGGCCGCCGGCGGTCAGGGCGTGTCGGTGGCCTTTGACCTCGCCACCCACCGCGGTTACGACAGCGACCACCCGCGCGTGACCGGCGACGTCGGCAAGGCCGGCGTGGCGATCGACTCGGTGGAGGACATGAAGATCCTGTTCGACGGCATCCCGCTCGACAAGGTCTCGGTGTCGATGACCATGAACGGCGCGGTGCTGCCGGTGCTGGCCGGCTATGTGGTGGCGGCCGAGGAGCAGGGCGTTGCGCAGGACAAGTTGAGCGGCACCATCCAGAACGACATCCTCAAGGAGTTCATGGTCCGCAACACCTATATCTACCCGCCCGAGCCGTCGATGAAGATCATCGGCGACATCATCGAGTACACGGCAGCGAAGATGCCGAAGTTCAACTCGATCTCGATCTCGGGCTATCACATGCAGGAAGCCGGCGCCAACCAGGCGCTGGAGCTCGCCTTCACGCTGGCCGACGGCAAGGAGTATGTGAAGACCGCCATCGCCAAGGGCATGGACGTGGACGACTTCGCCGGCCGCCTGTCCTTCTTCTGGGCGGTGGGCATGAACTTCTATCTGGAGATCGCCAAGATGCGCGCCGCGCGCCTGTTGTGGTGCCGGATCATGAAGGGCTTTAACGCCAAGAACCCCAAGAGCCTGATGCTGCGCACGCACAGCCAGACCTCGGGCTGGAGCCTGACCGAGCAGGACCCCTACAACAATGTGGTGCGCACCACCATCGAGGCGATGGCCGCGGTGTTCGGCGGCACGCAATCGCTGCACACCAACTCGCTGGACGAGGCGATCGCCTTGCCCACCGAGTTCAGCGCCCGCATCGCTCGCAACACCCAGCTGATCATCCAGGAAGAGACCCACATCACCAATGTGATCGACCCCTGGGCCGGCAGCTACATGATGGAATCGCTGACCCAGGATATGGCCGACAAGGCCTGGGCCATCATCGAGGAGGTCGAGGCCATGGGCGGCATGACCCGCGCGGTGGACAGCGGCTGGGCCAAGCTCAAGATCGAGGCCAGCGCGGCCGAGAAGCAGGCGCGCATCGATTCGGGCAAGGACGTGATCGTGGGCGTCAACAAGTACAAATTATCAAAGCAGGATCCGATCGAGATCCTGGATGTGGACAACGTGCGTGTGCGCGACGGCCAGATCGCGCGCCTGAACGACATCAAGGCCAAGCGCGATGGCGTGGCGGTGCAGGCTGCGCTCACAGCACTCACCGAAGCCGCCAAGACTGGCCAGGGCAATCTGCTCGATCTGTCCATCCAGGCGATCCGCCTGCGCGCCACCGTCGGCGAGGTGTCCGATGCGCTGGAAGCCGTCTACGGCCGCCACCGCGCGGACACGCAGAAGGTCACCGGCGTCTACGCCGCGGCCTACGACTCGGCCGAGGGCTGGGCCAAGCTGCAGGAGGAGATCAAGGCCTTTGCCGACGATCAGGGGCGCCGCCCGCGCGTGATGATCGCCAAGCTGGGCCAGGACGGCCATGACCGCGGCGCCAAGGTGGTGGCCACCGCCTATGCCGATCTGGGCTTCGACGTCGACATGGGCCCGCTGTTCCAGACCCCCGAGGAATGCGCCCGCCAGGCGATCGAGAACGATGTGCACGCGGTGGGTGTCTCCACGCTCGCCGCAGGCCACAAGACCCTGGTGCCGGCCATCATCGCCGAGCTCAAGAAGCAGGGCGCCGACGACATCATCGTGTTCGTGGGCGGCGTGATCCCGGCGCAGGACTACGAGCAGCTCTACGAGGCCGGCGTGAAGGGCATCTACGGCCCCGGCACGCCGATCCCGGCCAGCGCCAAGGATGTGCTGGAGCAGATTCGCCAAGCCGTGGCGGCCTGATGCCCCTGGCCCTCACTCCCGTGGCGGCCGCGGACTTCGAGTCCATGCTGGCCCTGCGCATCGCGGCGCTGCAGCCCAGCCTGGAGCGCCTGGGCCGCTTCGATCCGCAGCGTGCGCGCGAGCGTCTGGCCAGCCAGTTCGAGCCGGCGGCGATGCGGCATATCGAGCGCGATGGCCAGCGCATCGGTTTCCTGACCCTGAAGCCGCAGGCCGACGCGCTGCGCCTGGAACACCTCTATATCCAGCCCGGCGCGCAAGGGCAGGGCGTGGGCGCCTGGGTGCTGGACTGGGTGAAGGCACATGGGCAAGACGTGACCCTCTCGGCCCTCAAGCTCAGCGATGCCAATCGCTTCTATCTGCGCCACGGCTTTGTCGTGACAGGCGAGAGCGACTTCGACATCGACTACCGCTGGAGCGCGCCGAGATGATGAAGACGAATCTGGCCGCTGCGGTATTGGGAGAGCCGGGACCCCAGCAGCGCCGGGCCATGGCCAAGGCCATCACCCTGCTGGAGTCCACCCGTGCCGACCACCGCGCCCAGGCCGATGCCCTGCTGACCGGGCTGCTGCCGTACAGCGGCAAGTCGCTGCGCCTGGGCATCTCGGGCGTGCCGGGCGTGGGCAAGAGCACCTTCATCGAGGCCCTGGGCCTGATGCTGATCGCGCGCGGCCACCGCGTGGCGGTGCTGGCGGTGGACCCCTCCAGCAGCGTCTCGGGCGGTTCGATCCTGGGCGACAAGACCCGCATGGAGCATCTCTCCATGGACGAGCGCGCCTACATCCGCCCCAGCCCCAGCAGCGGCACCCTGGGCGGCGTGGCCGAGAAGACGCGCGAGGCCATGCTGGTGTGCGAGGCGGCCGGCTATGACATCGTGATCGTCGAGACCGTCGGCGTGGGCCAGAGCGAGACCGCAGTGGCCGGCATGACCGACATGTATGTGCTGCTGCAGCTGCCCAATGCCGGCGACGACCTGCAGGCCATCAAGAAGGGCGTGATGGAGCTGGCCGACCTGGTGGTGATCAACAAGGCCGACATCGATGCCGCCGCCGCCACGCGCGCCGAGGCGCAGATCGCCTCGTCGCTGCGCCTCCTGGGCCTGCACCACCGCCCCGACCATGTGGCGCACGATGCGCAGCAATGGCATGCCCAGGTGATGCAGCTGAGCGCCCTCAAGGCCGCGGGGCTGGACCGCTTCTGGGACCTGGTGATGCAGTTCAAGGCCTTGCAGCAGGCCAATGGCCGCTTTGCCGCCAAGCGCCAGCAGCAGGCCCTGGCCTGGATGTGGGAGCGCATCCAGGCGGGCCTGAAACATGAATTTTCCGAGGCGCCGGCCGTGCGGGCCGCGCTGAACGAAACGACCGAGCGCGTGCTGACCGGCCGCCTCGCGCCCTCGACCGCAGCCCGCGAGCTGCTGGCGACCTTCTTCCGTGGAGACCAAGACCATGCATGACATCCAACAAATGCTTGAAGAAAAGCGTGCCAAGGCGCGCCTGGGCGGTGGCGAGAAGCGCATTGCCGCCCAGCATGCCAAGGGCAAGCTGACCGCGCGCGAACGGCTGGAACTGCTGTTCGACGAGGGCAGCTTCGAGGAATGGGACATGTTCGTCGAGCACCGCTGCGTGGACTTCGGCATGGCCGACAACAAGATCCCGGGCGACGGCGTGGTGACGGGCTACGGCCTCATCAACGGCCGCCTGGCCTTTGCCTTCAGCCAGGACTTCACCGTCTTCGGCGGCGCCCTGAGCGAGGCCCATGCCGAGAAGATCTGCAAGGTGATGGACCAGGCCATGAAGGTGGGCGCACCGGTGATTGGCCTGAACGATTCGGGCGGCGCGCGCATCCAGGAGGGCGTGGCGTCGCTGGGCGGCTATGCCGACGTGTTCCAGCGCAATGTGATGGCCTCGGGCGTGATCCCGCAGATCAGCATGATCATGGGTCCCTGCGCCGGTGGCGCGGTCTATTCGCCGGCCATGACCGACTTCATCTTCATGGTGAAGGACTCCTCCTATATGTTCGTCACCGGCCCCGAGGTGGTGAAGACGGTGACGCATGAGGAGGTGACCGCCGAGGAACTGGGCGGCGCCGGCACGCACACCAGCAAGAGCGGCGTGGCCGACCTGTCCTTCGACAACGACGTCGAGGCCATCCTGATGCTGCGGCGCTTCTTCAACTACCTGCCGCTCAACAACCGCGAGAAGGCGCCCACGCGCCCCAGCGGCGATCCGGGCAATCGTGTGGACATGTCGCTGGACACCCTGGTGCCCGACAACGCCAACAAGCCCTACGACATGAAGGAGCTGATCCTCAAGACGGTCGACGATGGCGACTTCTTCGAGCTGCAGCCCGACTACGCCAAGAACATCATCATCGGCATGGCGCGCATGGAGGGCCAGACGGTGGGCATCGTGGCGAATCAGCCCCTGGTGCTGGCCGGCTGCCTGGACATCAAGAGCAGCATCAAGGCGGCCCGCTTCGTGCGCTTCTGCGATGCCTTCAACATCCCGGTGATCACCTTCGTCGACGTGCCCGGCTTCATGCCCGGCACCAGCCAGGAGTACGGCGGCATCATCAAGCATGGCGCCAAGCTGCTCTACGCCTATGCCGAGTGCACCGTGCCCAAGGTCACCGTGATCACCCGCAAGGCCTATGGCGGCGCCTATGACGTGATGGCCTCCAAGCACCTGCGCGGCGACGTCAACTTCGCCTGGCCGAACGCCGAGATCGCGGTGATGGGCGCCAAGGGCGCGGTGGAGATCATCTTCCGCGAAGACAAGGGCGATCCGGCGAAGCTCGCGGCCAAGGAGGCCGAGTACAAGGCCCGCTTCGCCAACCCCTTCGTGGCCGGCGCGCGCGGCTTCATCGACGACGTGATCCAGCCGCATGAGACCAGGCGGCGCATCAGCCGCAGCCTGGCGATGCTGAAGGACAAGAAGCTCGAGAACCCATGGCGCAAGCACGGCAACATCCCCCTCTGAGGCAAGCAGGAGACAAGAACATGTTCACGAAGATTCTGATTGCCAACCGTGGCGAGATCGCCTGCCGCGTCATCAAGACGGCCCAGAAGCTGGGCATCAAGACGGTGGCCGTGTATTCCGAGGCCGACAAGGACGCCCGCCATGTGGAACTGGCTGACGAGGCCGTGCTGTTGGGCCCGGCGCCCTCGCGCGAGTCCTATCTGGTGGCCGACAAGATCATCGCCGCCGCCAAGCAGACCGGCGCCCAGGCCATCCACCCGGGCTATGGCTTCCTGAGCGAGAACGAGGAATTCGCGCGCCGCGTCGAGGAAGAGGGCATCGCCTTCATCGGCCCCAAGCATTACTCGATCGCGGCGATGGGCGACAAGATCGCCTCCAAGAAGCTCGCCAACGAGGCCAAGGTCAACACCATCCCCGGCCACAACGAACCTATCCTGGCGGCCGAGGAGGCGGTGCAGATCGCCCAGGGCATCGGCTATCCGGTGATGATCAAGGCCAGCGCCGGCGGCGGTGGCAAGGGCCTGCGCGTGGCCTTCAACGACAAGGAATGCTTCGAGGGCTTCACCTCCTGCCGCAACGAGGCGCGCAACAGCTTTGGCGACGACCGCGTCTTCATGGAGAAGTTCGTCGAGGAGCCGCGCCATATCGAGATCCAGGTGCTGGGCGACAGCCAGGGCAATGTGGTCTATCTGCACGAGCGCGAATGCTCGATCCAGCGCCGCCACCAGAAGGTCATCGAGGAGGCGCCGTCGCCCTTCATCAGCGAGGCGACGCGCAAGGCCATGGGCGAGCAGGCTGTGGCCCTGGCCAAGGCGGTGAAGTACCAGAGCGCCGGCACGGTGGAGTTCGTGGTCGGCAAGGACCAGAGCTTCTACTTCCTGGAGATGAACACCCGCCTGCAGGTGGAGCATCCGGTGACCGAGTGCATCACCGGGCTGGACTTGGTCGAGCAGATGATCCGTGTCGCGGCCGGCGAGCCCTTGACCGTCAAGCAGGCGGACATCAAGCGCGAGGGCTGGGCCATCGAGTGCCGCATCAATGCCGAAGATCCCTTCCGCAACTTCCTGCCCTCGACCGGCCGGCTGGTGAAGTACCAGCCGCCTGAGGCGGCGTTGGAGCAGGGCCGCGAGACCCTGCAGGGCGCCGCCTACGAGAACGGCGAGTTCGGTGGCGTGCGCGTGGATACCGGCGTCTACGAGGGCGGCGAGATCCCGATGTTCTACGACTCGATGATCGCCAAGCTGATCGTGCACGGCAAGGATCGCAATGACGCGATTGCCAAGATGCGCGAGGCGCTCAACGGATTCGTGATCCGCGGCATCTCCAGCAACATCCCCTTCCAGGCCGCGCTGCTGGCGCACCCGGACTTCGTCAGCGGCAATTTCAACACCGGCTTCATTGCCCAGCATTACGCCGGCGGCTTCCGCGCCGAGGATGTGCCGCACGACGATCCGCTCTTCCTGGTGGCCCTGGGCGCCTTCATCCGCCGCAAGACGCGCGAACGCGCGGCCGGCATCAGCGGCCAGCTGGCGGGCCATGAGCTGCAGGTGGAGAGCGACTATGTCGCGGTGGTGAACGAGGGGGCCGGTGAGTACCAGTGGCACGAGCTGCATGTCTCGGAGTTCGCCGGCCAGGCCGGCCGCGCCAGCGTGCAGATCGGCGCCAATACCTACCGCATCGAATGTCGCTCGCGCCTGAACGACATCCGCCTGACCGGCACGGTGAACGGCCAGCCCTTTGTGGCCCAGGCCGAGCGCGGCGCGGCCAAGAACCCGCTGGCCTACAAGCTCACCCACAATGGCACGGCCATCGAGGTGATGCTGCTGAGCCCGCGCGCCGCGGCCCTGCACGAGCTGATGCCTTACAAGGCGCCGCCCGACACCAGCAAGTTCCTGCTCTCGCCGATGCCGGGCCTGCTGGTGCAGATCGCCGCCCAGCCGGGCCAGATCGTGCAGGCCGGCGAACGTCTGGCAGTGATCGAGGCCATGAAGATGGAGAACATCCTGCTGGCCACGCAGGACGTGAAGATCGCCGAGGTGCTGGCCAAGACGGGCGAGAGCCTGTCGGTCGACCAAGCCATCCTGAGGTTCGAGTGATGAGCAGCGCAGCCAAGCCCTACAAGATCCTCGGCATCCAGCAGATCGCCATCGGCGGCCCCGACAAGCAGGCCTTGCGCAAGCTGTGGGTGGAGGTGCTGGGCCTCACGGTCACCGGCAACTTCGTGTCCGAGCGCGAGAACGTCGACGAGGACATCTGCGCCATCGGCAGCGGCCCGCACAAGGTCGAGGTGGACCTGATGCAGCCGCTGGACCCCGAGAAGAAGCCGGCCGTGCACACCACGCCGCTCAACCATGTGGGCCTGTGGGTGGACGATCTGCCCAAGGCGGTGGCGTGGATGGCCGCCAACGGCGTGCGCTTTGCCCCCGGCGGCATCCGCAAGGGCGCGGCCGGCTATGACATCTGCTTCATCCACCCCAAGAGCAACGACGAGTTCCCGATCGGCGGGGAGGGCGTGTTGATCGAGCTGGTGCAGGCGCCGCCCGAGGTGGTGGCGGCGCTGGGCTGATTCAGGGCGCGGCGGCGATCGCCTGCGCCAGCTGCCACAGCGCGCTGCGATGCGCGCTCACCAGGGCGTCCATGCTGCCGTCGCCGGCGTCCACCTCGAAGCGCCGCTCGCTCACCGTGGGCCTGCTCTTGCCGCTCGGGTCCACCAGGGTCCAGCGCGCCTGCAGCACCACGCTGCGGCCATCGGTGCTGGCGTCCAGGCGCTGCACGTCCACGCGCAGCTGCCGGTCCACCTGCACGCCCGGCGGCACGGGCATGCGCCAGACCTGCGCCGCGCCGCGCAGACGTGCCAGGTCTTGCGCCAGCAGGCGCGGCAGCGCATCGCGCAAGGGCTCGGCCCAGCGCTGCGAGGGGCTGTGCTGCAGGCTGGCCTGGCCGCTGGGCCGCACGATGGCGTCGCGGTCCAGGTACTCGGGCATCTGCACGGGGCCCAGCGCCCAGACGGAGCTGGCGACGCCGCTCGCGGCCTCACCCTGCACGGCGGGCGCATCGGCGCGCAACTGGTAGAGCTGGATCGGCGGCGAGCTGCTGCAGCCGCCGAGCAGGGCCAGCAGCAGGCCCGCAAGAATCCAAGGCTTGTTCATCATCGACGCCCCTTCAAGACGGATTCGGGCTGCTGGTCCAGGGTGTCGGCCAGCTCGCGCAGCGCGCGTGCGGCCTGCGAGACATCTTTCAGCGCGCGCTGCAGGTTCTGGTTCAGCGGCGCGTCGTCCTGCGCGGCATCGGCCAGCGCGGCGGCGGCGCGCGTCAGCTCCTGGGCGCTGCGCTGCAAGTCCTTCACCATCGGGCCGTCCGGGTTGAAGGTCTTGCCGACGCGCTCGGCGGTGTCGTCCACCGAGACGGCGGCCTTGTTCATGCGCTCCATCGCCTGCTTGGTGGCCTCCAGCGTGCCGAGGGTGGCGTCGGCCAGCGGCCCGAAGCGGCGGTCGAGTTGCTCGGTGAGCCGGCGCAGATTCGTCGCCACCGCCTCGATGTCCTTCACCGCGTGGCTCAGTTCGGGCCCTTCCAGCAGGCGGCGGCCCGAGCTGGCGATGGCCGAGAGGTCGCCCACCAGGCGCTTGATGTCGAGGCCGTCGACCTGGTTCTTCAGGTCCTGCAGCGGCGTGGTGACGGTGGGGATCTCGATCTCGGCGCGCTCTTCCTCGCCGCTGGCGGCGAGTGGCTTGCCGGGGCGGAAGTCCAGGTCCACATAGAGCTGGCCGGTGAGCAGGCTCTGCATCGCCAGCTGGGCGCGCAGGCCGCGCGCGACCAGGGCGTTCATCGAGGCCACCACGGTGCCGGGCTGGTGGTCGCCGGTGAGGTTGCCCAGCATGTCGCGCTCGAGCTCGGCCACCACGGGAATGGATACCTCGTTGTGGGCGCGGTCGTAGGCCACGCCGATGGAGCTGACGCTGCCCAGCCGCACGCCGCGGAACACCACCGGCGCACCCACCTGCAGGCCGTAGATGGAACCGTTGAAATACATCACCACCTTCTGCTTGCCGCCCAGCAGCTTGCCGCCGGCGATCACGAACACGGCGACGAACAGCATGATCAGTGCGCTGACGATGAACAGGCCCAGCAGGGCCGGGTGGCCATGGCGCTTTCTCATGGCCGCTCTTTCCGGCGCAGGAAGGCGCGCACCGTGTCGGGTCCGGTTTCCAGCAATTGGCGCGGTGCGTCCAGCGCGATCATGGTCTTGTCCTTGGCATCGAGAAACAGGGCGCGGTCGGCCACCGCGAAGATGCTGTCCAGCTCATGCGTGACCAGCACGATGCTGGTGCCCAGATGATCGCGCAAGTTCAGGATCAGCTCGTCCAGGCGTGCCGAGGTGAGGGGGTCCAGGCCCGCCGAGGGCTCGTCCAGGAACAGCAGGGGTGGGTCCAGGGCCATGGCGCGCGCGATCGCCGCGCGCTTCTTCATGCCGCCGCTGAGCGCCGCGGGCGACTCGTCGAAGGCGCCGTCCAGCCCCACCAGGGCCAGCTTGAAGCGCGCCAGCTGCTCGGCGGCCTCGTCGTCCAGCTCGGTGAACTCGCGCAGCGGCAGCATCACGTTCTCGCCTACCGTCATCGAGCTCCACAGCGCGCCGGCCTGGAACATCACGCCGAACTGGCGGCGCAGACCGGCGAGCTGCTCCTCGTCGGCTTCGGCCAGGTCGATGTCGCCATAGAGCACGCGGCCCGCGGCGGGCGTCTGCAGGCCGATCAGATGGCGCATCAGGGTGCTCTTGCCGCAGCCGCTGCCGCCCATCAGCACCAGGATCTCGCCGCGCCGTACATCGAAGTTGAGCTCTCTCTGAATCAGCCGGCCGGCCACGGCCAGGCTCAGGCCCTCGGCGCGCAGCAGGGCTTGGGCAGGTGCTGCCATCACCACCCCAGGCGCTGGAACATGATGGTCAGCGCCGAGGCCGCCACCACGATCCAGACGATGGCCTGCACCACCGCGGCGGTGGTGGCGTCGCCCACCGCCTGGGCGCTGCGGCCGGCATTGAGGCCCTGGCGGCAGCCCGCCAGCGCCACCAGGATGGCGTACACCGTGCCCTTGAGCAGGCCGATGCCGGCATGGGCCAGGGTCAGGGCCTGCGAGCTGCGGTAGAGATAGTCCAGCATCTCGACCTGGTAGATGCCCACGGCCACCAGCAGGCCGGCGCCCATGCCGACGACGGCCGCATAGGTGGTCAGCAGTGGCGCCATCAGGGCCATCGCCAGCACGCGCGGCAGCACCAGATGCTCGACCGGGTTCAGCCCCATGGCGCGCAGCGCGTCCACTTCCTCGTTGGCCTGCATGCTGCCGAGCTGGGCGGCGAAGGCCGCGCCCACGCGGCCCGAAAGAATGATGCCGGTCATCAGTGCGGCGATCTCGCGCACCACGCCGATCGTCACCAGATCGGCCATGAAGGCCTCGGCGCCCAGGCGCTGCAGCTGGGCCGCCCCCATATAGGCAATGATGAGGCCGACCAGAAAGCTCACCAGCGAGACGATCGGCAGGCTGGCGGGGCCGGTGGCGTGCAATTGCAGCGCCAGGTCCTCGCCGCGCATCGCGCTGCCACCGCGCAGCGTCCGGAGCAGCGCCTGCAGCACTTCGCCGACGAAGCCCAGCGTGGTCTTGGTGCGGGTCAGGCGCGCAAGCCAGTTCAGGCCGATCTGGGTGAGCCAGCGCGAGCGGCGGCTGCGCGGGGCGGCGCTGCCAGTGCCGCCGGGGCTGCTGGCGGCCAGCGCCAGGATGCCGCGCAGGCCGGCCGGCAGCTGGCTGGTGTCCAGCGGCCTGCCGCTGTGCTTGCCCAGGGCCCAGAGCGCGGCGGCCAGCTGGCTGTCGAAATGGCTGATGGCACTGCCGTCGATGCGCCAGTGGCTGCCGGCGGTCGTATCAGCAAGTTGGGGCGGGGCGGGCAGGCTTGCCCGGCCGCGCCAGTCGCCCGCCAGGCGCAAGATCTGACCCTGGGCATCGCTGTCCCATTGCGCCTGCGCGGGCGCCGGGCCCGTCTCAAATGCAGTGGTCGACGGCAATTCAGACAACTCGTTCAAGGCCTCTCCGATGCAGCCCGCCAGGTTCGCTGGGCGCAGGTTAACAGGGCCGCGGCGCCCGCCTCTGAAGATTCGCTTGGTTCATGCACTAAAATCCCGCATTCATTTCTCGTACCGGAGCCATCAATGGGCAACAAGATCGTCACCGAGGCCATGCGCCGTGCTTCCCCCCGTCCCGCCGCCACCGCTGGCGTGACCCTGACCACCGGCCGCGGCCAGAAGATCAGCCTCGAGCGCGGCTCGCACACCCGCAGCAAGAAGAACCCCGGCAAGCGTCCCCACAAGGGCGGCTGAAGCCAAGAGCGCCCCGGCGGTCCGCCGCAGGCGCTGCAGATCTGATCAACAGGCCCCAGCCTTGCGCGGGGCCTGTGTCTTTTTACCTTAACCTTCTGCCATGCTGCGACTCACCGAACTCCGCCTGCCGCTCAACCATGCCGAGGACGCGCTGCGCCCCGCCGTGCTGGCGCGCCTGGGGCTCAAGGATGGGCAGCTGAAGAGCTTCACGGTCTTCAAGCGCAGCTACGACGCGCGCAAGAAGAGCGCCATGGTGCTGATCTACACCGTGGATTGCGAGGTGGCGGATGAGGCCGCGCTGCTGGCCCGTTTTGCCGGCGATGCGCATGTGAAGACCACGCCGGACATGGACTACAAGTTCGTCGGCCAGCTGCCGGCGGACTTCTATGCCGACGCGCGCCCGCGCCCGGTGGTGATCGGCTTCGGCCCCTGCGGCATCTTCGCCGCCCTGATCCTGGCCCAGATGGGCCTGCGCCCCATCGTGCTGGAGCGCGGCAAGCAGGTGCGCGAGCGCACCAAGGACACCTGGGGCCTGTGGCGCCAGGGCGAGCTGAACCCCGAATCGAATGTGCAGTTCGGCGAGGGCGGCGCCGGCACCTTCTCGGACGGCAAGCTCTGGAGCCAGATCTCCGACCCGCGCCATCTGACGCGTAAAGTGCTGAACGAGTTCGTCAAGGCCGGTGCACCCGAGGAGATCCTGTTCGTCAGCAAGCCACACATCGGCACCTTCCGTCTGGTCAGCATGGTGATCAAGATGCGTGCCGAGATCGAGGCCCTGGGCGGCGAGATCCGCTTCGAGCAGAAGGTCACCGACCTGCTGATCGAACAAGGCCATGTGCGGGGTGTCACGCTCGCATCGGGCGAGCAGATCGCCACCAATCAGGTGGTGCTGGCGCTGGGCCACAGCGCGCGCGACACCTTCCAGATGCTGCACGAGCGTGGCGTCCACATGGAGGCCAAGCCCTTCTCGATCGGCTACCGCATCGAGCATCCGCAAAGCATCATCGACGCGGCGCGCTTCGGCCCCAACGCCGGCAACCCCATCCTGGGCGCGGCCGACTACAAGCTGGTGCACCATGCCAGCAATGGCCGCTCGGTCTACAGCTTCTGCATGTGCCCCGGCGGCACGGTGGTGGCCGCCACCTCCGAGCCCGAGCGCGTGGTCACCAATGGCATGAGCCAGTATTCGCGCAACGAGCGCAACGCCAACGCCGGCATCGTGGTGGGCATCTCGCCCCAGGATTACCGGCAGGACGGCAGGAGCGAGGGCCCGGTGAGCCCGCTCGACGGCATGGCCTTCCAGCGCATCTGGGAGTCGCGCGCCTATGAGCTGGGTGAGGGTGGCTACAAGGCCCCGGGCGCCCTGGTGGGTGATTTCATCAAGCGCCAGCGCAGCCGCGAGTTCGGCAACGTCATGCCCAGCTACAAGCCCGGCGTCACGCTCACCGACCTGCAGCAGAAGGGTCGTGGCAGCCTGCCCGAGTACGCGCTGGAGGCGATCCGCGAGGCCTTGCCGGCCTTCGAGCGCCAGATCTGCGGCTTCTCCATGGCCGATGCGGTGCTCACCGGGGTCGAGACCCGCACCTCCTCGCCGCTGCGCATCACGCGCGGCAAGAACTACCAGAGCCTGAACGTGGCCGGCCTGTTCCCGGCCGGCGAGGGGGCCGGCTATGCGGGCGGCATCATGTCGGCCGGCGTGGACGGCATCGAGGTGGCCGAGGCGGTGGCCAAGGACATGCTGGGCCTGTAAACTTCGCAAACGGCGAAGGGTTGTTTGGCGGCTTAGGTAGTTGCCGGCCTTCGGCGAAGGCTAAATTGCAGTCCCATGCTCCGCTCCGTTCACTCAGCCCGTCTTGCCGCGCGCCTTCTCGTCGCGGCCGGGCTGCTGCTGGTGGGGCTGGCGCAGGCGGCCGCTTATCCGCAGCGCAGCATCAACTGGCTGGTGGCGTTTCCGGCCGGCAGCGCCACCGATCAGCTGGCGCGCGTGCTGGCCGAGCACATCGCCCGCCAGGCCGGCCAGGCCATCGTGATCGAGAACAAGCCGGGGGCGAACGGCCTGCTGGGCAGTGCCGCGGCCGCCAAGGCCGCGCCCGACGGCTATAGCTTCTTCATCGCCACCAGCACCACGCATGCGGCGAACGCCTCGCTGTATCGCAAGCTGCCCTATGACCCGATCAAGGATTTCGCGCCAGTCTCGCGGCTGGCGGAGATCCCTTTCGTGATGCTGGTGAACCCCGCCGTGCCGGCCGACTCGCTGGCCGGCTTTGTCGGCCACGCCAGGGCCCATCCCAACCAGCTGGCCTGGGGCTCGGGCTCCAGCGGCAGCCTGATTCCGGGCCATGCCCTGGTCAGCGCCAACAAGCTGGCCCTGACCCATGTGCCCTACAAGGGCGTGCAGCCGGCCATGACCGACAGCATCGGCGGCACCATCCAGCTGGTGTTTGCGGACCTGGCCTCGGCGGTGCCGCAGGTCAGGGCCGGCAAGCTGCGCGCGCTGGCGGTGACCTCGGCCAGGCCCCACGCCATGCTGCCCGCGGTGCCGCCGCTGGCGCAGGCCGTGCCCGGTTTCGAGATGACGGCCTGGTTCGCCATCTATGCGCCGGCCGGCACGCCCGAGCCGGTGCTGGCGCAGATGAACAAATGGGTGAGGGCGGCGCTGGCCGATGCCGGCGTCAGGCAACGCCTGACCCTGGCTGGCTTCGAGCTGACGCCCAGCACGCCGGCCGAGCTGGGCCTGTTCGCCGCCAAGGAAACGCTCAAATGGGCCAAGGCGGTGCAGGCCGCGGGCCTGCAGCCGGAATGAGGTAGCAAAAGCGATGCGCATGGACCTCACCACTCTCAATCTGGTGCTCGCGATCGAGCAGACGCGCTCCATCACGCGCGGCGCCGAGCGCGAACACCTGGCGCTGGCGGCGGCCAGCAAGCGGCTTTCGGACCTGGAGTCGCGCCTGGGCGTGCAGCTGTTCGAGCGCCGCGCCCGCGGCGTCGAGCCCACCGAGGCCTGCCGCGCCCTGGTGCGCCATATCCGCGCCCTGCATGCCTCCCTGCATGCGCTGGAGAGCGAGGTGGTGGAGTTTGCGCGTGGCATCAAGGGCCATCTGCGCATCGCCGCCAATGCCGGCTCGATCGCCGAATGCCTGCCGCCCGACCTGGTGGCCTTCTCGCAAGCGCATCCGCAGATCCGCATCAGCCTGGAAGACCTCACCAGCGCCGAGGTGCAGGCCGCGGTGGCGGAAGGGCGCGCCGATGTGGGCGTGTTCACCGCACCGCTGCTGGACAACCGCCTGCAGACCTGGACCTACCGCCAGGGCCGCCTGGCCGTGCTGGTGCCCAAGGGGCATGCGCTGGCCAAGCGCAGCGCGGTCAGCTTCGACGACCTGCTGGACTACGACCTGATCGGCCTGCACGCCGGCGCCGCGGCCCAGGACATGATGATCGAGCAGGCGGTGGCGCGCGGCCGCACGCTGAATGCGCGCCTGCAGGTGCGCGGCTTCGACGCGATTGCCCAGCTGGTGGAAGCCGGGCTGGGCGTGGCCGTGCTGCCGGGCGGGCCGGCCGAGCGCTTTGCCCGCGTGTTCGACTTGAAAGCCCTGCGCCTGGACGAGGACTGGGCGCAGCGCGACTATGTGCTGGCGGTGGCGCGCCAGGAGCGCCTGCCCATGGTGGTGCAGCGCTTTGTGGACCAGCTGTGCCCGCCACCCGCCAAGGATTCATTGCCTGTGAAGGATGACTGAGATGACCGCACGTACCCTTTACGACAAGCTCTGGGATGAGCATGTCGTGCATACCGAAGACGACGGCACGGCCGTGCTCTATATCGACCGCCATCTGGTGCACGAGGTCACCAGCCCGCAGGCCTTCGAAGGCCTGGATCTGGCCGGCCGCAAGGTCTGGCGCCTCTCGGCCAATCTGGCGGTGAGCGACCACAACGTGCCCACCACCGACCGCAGCCAGGGCATTGCCGACCCCATCTCCAAGCTGCAGGTCGACACCCTGGACAAGAACTGCGACCGCCATGGCCTGACCCAGTTCAAGATGAACGACAAGCGCCAGGGCATCGTGCATGTGATCGGCCCGGAGCAGGGCGCCACCCTGCCCGGCATGACGGTGGTCTGCGGCGACAGCCACACCTCCACCCATGGTGCCTTCGGCGCGCTGGCGCATGGCATCGGCACCTCCGAGGTGGAGCATGTGCTGGCCACGCAGACGCTGCTGGCCAAGAAGGCCAAGAACATGCTGATCCGCGTCGAGGGTCAGGTCATGCCCGGCGTGGGCGCCAAGGACATCGTGCTGGCCATCATCGGCAAGATCGGCACGGCGGGCGGCACCGGCTACACGATCGAATTCGCCGGCTCGGCGATCCGCGCGCTCAGCATGGAAGGCCGCATGACGGTCTGCAATATGGCCATCGAGGCGGGCGCGCGTGCCGGCCTGATCGCGGTGGACGAGACCACCATCAACTACTGCAAGGGCCGGCCCTTCAGCCCTGCGGGGCTGGAGTGGGAACAGGCCGTGGCCTATTGGCGCAGCCTGCATTCCGACGCGGGTGCGCATTTTGATGCTGTGGTGGAACTGGACGCGGCGCAGATCCGCCCGCAGGTCACCTGGGGTACCTCGCCGGAGATGGTGCTCTCCATCGAGGACCGCGTGCCCGATCCCGACAAGGAGAAGGACGCCGTCAAGCGCGGCGCCATCGAGCGGGCCCTGCAGTACATGGCCCTGGAGCCCAACAAGGCCATCAACGACATCCGCATCGACAAGGTCTTCATCGGCTCCTGCACCAACAGCCGCATCGAGGACATGCGCGAGGCCGCCGCGGTGGTGCGGCGCCTGGGTGGCAAGATCGCCAGCAATGTGAAGCTCGCGCTGGTGGTGCCCGGCTCAGGGCTGGTGAAGTCGCAGGCCGAGGCCGAAGGCCTGGACCAGGTCTTCAAGGCCGCCGGCTTCGAGTGGCGCGAACCCGGTTGCTCGATGTGCCTGGCGATGAATGCCGATCGCCTGGAGCCCGGCGAGCGCTGCGCATCCACCAGCAACCGCAATTTCGAGGGCCGCCAGGGCGCTGGCGGGCGCACCCATCTGGTCAGCCCGGCGATGGCCGCGGCCGCCGCGATGCAGGGCCATTTCGTTGACGTTCGCAGGATTTCATGATGGAAAAGTTCACCGTGCACAAGGGCCTGGTGGCCCCGATGGATCGCGACAACGTCGACACCGATGCCATCATCCCCAAGCAGTTCCTCAAGTCGATCAAGCGCAGCGGCTTCGGCCCCAATCTGTTCGACGAATGGCGCTACCTGGACCATGGCGAGCCCGGTCAGGACCCGGCCACGCGCAAGCCCAACCCGGACTTCGTGCTGAACCAGGCGCGCTATGCAGGCGCCTCGATCCTGATCGCGCGCAGCAACTTCGGCTGCGGCTCCAGCCGCGAGCATGCGCCCTGGGCGCTGGAGCAATACGGCTTCCGCGCACTGATCGCGCCCAGCTTCGCCGACATCTTCTTCAACAACTGCTTCAAGAACGGCGTGCTGCCCATCGTGCTGCCCGAGGCCCAGGTGGCGCGGCTGTTCGACGAGGTGGCGGCCTTCCCGGGCTACCAGCTGAGCGTGGATCTGGAGCGCCAGGTGGTGTTGAAGCCCGATGGCAGCGAGCTGCCCTTCGAGGTGCAGGCCTTCCGCAAGTTCTGCCTGCTGAACGGCTTCGACGACATCGGCCTGACCCTGCGCCACGCCGACAAGATCAAGGCCTATGAGGCCGAGCGCATCGCCACCAAGCCCTGGCTGAACAACCGTTTGATCGGATGAATCAAAATGAAAATCGCAGTCCTGCCCGGTGATGGCATCGGCACCGAAATCGTCGCCGAGGCGGTCAAGGTCCTGAAGGTTCTCGACCTGAGTTTCGAACTGGAAACCGCCCCGGTGGGCGGTGCAGCTTACGAGGCCAGTGGTCATCCGCTGCCCGAGGCCACGCTCAAGCTGGCCCAGGCCGCCGACGCGGTGCTGTTCGGCGCCGTGGGCGACTGGAAGTACGACAAGCTGGAACGCGCGCTGCGCCCCGAGCAAGCCATCCTTGGCCTGCGCAAGTATCTGGGCCTGTTTGCCAACTTCCGCCCGGCGATCTGCTACGAGCAGCTCACCCATGCCTCCAGCCTCAAGCCCGAACTGGTGGCCGGCCTGGACATCCTCATCATCCGCGAGCTCACCGGCGACATCTATTTCGGCCAGCCGCGCGGCCGCCGCACCGCGGTGGACGGGCATTTCCCCGGCAGCGAGGAGGCCTTCGACACCATGCGCTACTCGCGCCCGGAGATCGAGCGCATCGCCCATGTGGCCTTCCAGGCCGCGCGCAAGCGCAACAAGCGCGTGACCTCGGTGGACAAGGCCAATGTGCTGGAGACCTTCCAGTTCTGGAAGGATGTGGTCACCGAGGTGCATGCCCAGTATCCCGACGTGGAACTGGACCATATGTATGTGGACAACGCCGCGATGCAGCTGGTGAAGGCACCCAAGCGCTTCGACGTGGTGGTGACCGGCAATATGTTCGGCGACATCCTCTCGGACGAGGCGGCCATGCTCACCGGTTCGATCGGCATGCTGCCCTCGGCCTCGTTGGACAAGAACAACAAGGGCCTTTACGAGCCCAGCCATGGCAGCGCGCCTGACATTGCCGGTAAGGGTGTTGCAAACCCGCTGGCTACAATACTGTCAGCTGCCATGATGCTCAAGTTCTCCCTCAACCAGCCCGAAGCCGCCGCCCGTATCGAGGCGGCCGTTGGCGCTGTGTTGTCCCAAGGTCTGCGCACCGCGGACATTTGGAGCGAGGGCACCCAGAAGGTGGGCACGCGCGAGATGGGTGATGCGGTTGTGGCCGCCATCACCACCATGACCAAAACCATTAAGAGCTAGTTCAGCTCCGGTTCGTCTCGCCCCTGCATCCCCGGCGACACGAGCCGGGGAAGGAAGAGCTTAGTTCTCAACTTTTCTAGGGCGATAGAGGTAAGCAGATGACGACACTTGTAGGACTGGTAGGCTGGCGCGGCATGGTGGGCTCGGTGCTCATGGACCGCATGAGCGCTGAGCGTGATTTCGACCTGATCGAGCCGCTGTTCTTCAGCACCTCGAATGCCGGCGGCACCGCCCCGGCCCAGGCCAAGAACGAAACCAAGCTGCAGAACGCTTTCGATATCGAGCAGCTGAAGCGCTGCGAGATCATCATCACCGCCCAGGGCGGCGACTACACCACCGAGGTCTATCCCAAGCTGCGCGCCGCCGGCTGGAACGGCCACTGGATCGATGCCGCCTCCACCCTGCGCATGGCCAGCGACGCCGTCATCATCCTCGACCCGGTCAATATGCCGGTGATCAAGGACGCGCTCGCCAAGGGCGGCAAGAACTGGGTCGGCGGCAACTGCACCGTCAGCTGCATGCTGATGGGCGTGGGCGCGCTCTACAAGGCCGGCCTGGTGGAGTGGATGAGCACCCAGACCTACCAGGCGGCCTCTGGCGGAGGCGCCCAGCACATGCGTGAGTTGCTGACGCAGTACGGCACGCTCAATGCCGAGGTGAAGGCGCTGCTGGACGATCCCAAGAGCGCCATCCTCGAGATCGACCGCCGTGTGATCGCCAAGCAGCGTGCACTCTCCGCCACCGAGACGGCCAACTTCGGCGTGCCGCTGGGCGGCTCGCTGATTCCCTGGATCGACAAGGATCTGGGCAACGGCCAGTCCAAGGAAGAGTGGAAGGGCATGGCCGAGACCAACAAGATCCTCGGCATGGGCGAGGGCTTTGCTTCGGCCGCGATTCCGGTGGACGGCTTCTGCGTGCGCGTGGGCGCGATGCGCTGCCACAGCCAGGCGCTGACCTTCAAGCTCAGGAAGGACGTGCCGCTGGACGAGATCGAGGCCATGATCGCCGCCGACAACGAGTGGGTGAAGGTGGTGCCCAACAACCGCGAGGCGACGCTGCAAGACCTGACCCCGGTGGCCGTGACCGGCACCATGAGCATCCCGGTGGGCCGCTTTCGCAAGCTCGCCATGGGCCCCGAATACCTGGGTGCCTTCACCATTGGCGACCAGTTGCTGTGGGGTGCGGCCGAGCCGCTGCGCCGCATGCTGCGCATCCTGCTCGCTCGGTGAATACCCCAGGCTGATCCCGCCCCTCGTTGCCGGCAAGCCACATGCTGGTAACGGGAGGTGAATCAGGGTGCTGTCAAGCCTCGTATTCAGCCTTTGCCTTAGCTCTCAAGCGTATATGCTTGATGCTGTTGTGATTTCATGTCGTCTGACCGCATGGGACAGCATCGCGAAGGCTGCGAGCAGCAATACAAACATCGTCTAGACAGGCGGACACCCTGGGGTGCCCGCCTTGTTGCTTTGGGGGACGCCTTGAATACTCATCCTGGCGCTTATGCGCGCTTTGCCCTGACCCATGTGGCAGTGGCTGTTCTGGCCGTGGCCAGCACCACCGCCTGGGGCCTCGGCCTCGGTCGGCTCTCGGTGCAATCGTCTCTGGGCGAAACGCTCAAGGCCGAGATCGATGTCACCAGCCTGACGTCGGAAGAGGCCGGCACGCTGAAGCTGCGTGTCGCGCCGCCCGAGTCCTACCGGGCCGCGGGTGTCGAGTACAACGCCGTGCTCAGCGCCACCCAGGTGCAGCTGAGCCGCCGCGCCGATGGCCGGCCGTTTCTGCGCATTGCCAGCGATCGCGCGGTGCAGGAGCCCTTTGTCGATGTGATTCTCGAGATCAACTGGGCCAGCGGCCGCCTGGTGCGCGAATACACCTTGCTGTTCGATCCGCCGGGCACGCCCAAGCCGGCCGCCGAGGTGGCCACCGCGCCGGTCATCGCGCCGACGCCGGCCGAGCCCGCGGCGGTGCCGCCGGTGGCGAGCCGCGCGCCCGCGCCGGTGCCGCCGGCCGCGCCGGTGAAGCCGCGCCTGGAAAGCAAGCCCGAGCCGCAGGCGCCCGCGCCCAAGCCCGCGCCAGCACCCAAGCCGGTAGCCGCGGCGTCCGCCAGCGAATATGCGGTCAAGCCGGGCGACACGCTGTCGCGCGTGGCCAGCAAGACCCTGGCGCCCGGCGTCTCGCTGGACCAGATGCTGGTGGGCCTGTACCGCAACAACCCGGACGCCTTCATCAGCGAGAACATGAACCGGCTGAAGGCCGGTGCGGTGCTGCAGGTGCCCGGCGGTGACACGCTGGCGGCCATCGGCCCGGACGAAGCCCGCCAGGTGATACAGGCGCAGAGCGCTGACTTCAGCAGTTATCGCCAGCGCCTGGCGAGCGCTGCACCCGAGATGGCAGCGCAGGAAAGCGCGCGCCAGGCCAAGGGCAAGGTGCAGGCCGCGGTGGAAGACCGCAAGCCGGCGCCCGCCGCCACGCCCGACAAGCTGACGCTAAGCAAGTCCGCCTCCGGCACCGAAGCCAAGCTGTCCAAGGAGACCGAGAAGAAGGATTCCGCCACCCGTGTGGCCGAGCTGACGCGCAATGTCGAGGAGTTGAAGAAGCTGTCCTCGGCGGCCAAACCGGCACCGGCGCCCAGCCCGGCACCGGCACCGGCACCCGCACCCGCACCCGCACCGACGCCAGCACCGAGCCCCGCGCCGGCCGCAGCGCCAGCGCCGGCCCCTGCGCCGGCCGTCGCACCTGCCGTGGTGACGCCACCGCCGGTGGTGCAGGCTTCGGCACCGGCACCGGCACCGGCACCGGCACCGGCACCGGCACCCGCGGCCTCCAAGCCCATGCCGCCCAAGCCGGCGGCGAGTGCGCCGGCCATTCCGATGTCCGAGGCGCCCGGGGTGATGGATACCTTGATGGACAACATCCTGCCCCTCGGCGCCGCCCTGCTGGCGCTGTTGGGTGGCGCGGCCTTCCTGCGCTGGCGCTCGCGCAAGCAGCCCGCCCAGCATGCCGAGACCGGCTTCACCGAAAGCCGCATGCAGCCGGATTCGTTCTTTGGCGCCAGCGGCGGGCAGCGCGTGGATACCCGCGACGCTTCGACCAGCGGCCAGTCCTCGATGAGCTATTCGCTCAGCCAGCTGGATGCCATCGGCGATGTGGATCCGGTCGCCGAGGCCGATGTCTACCTGGCCTATGGCCGCGATCTGCAGGCCGAGGAAATTCTCAAGGAAGCCCTGCGCGCCAACCCCGAGCGGCTGGCCATCCGCCTCAAGCTGCTGGAGGTCTACGCCAAGCGCCGCGACACCAAGGGCTTTGAGCAGCTCGCCGTGCACCTCTACGCCGAAACCCAGGGCATGGGCGAGGATTGGGAGCGTGCGCAGGAGTTGGGCCGCCAGATTGATTCGGACAACCCGCTGTACCAGCCGGGCGGTGCGCCCGTCACCGTGAGCGGCGAGGAAGATGCGCGCCCCGAGCCCATGAACGCCAGCACCCTGCCGGCGTCCAATGTGGCTCACATGGCGACGGCCCCGGTCGAGCGGCCGGTTGATCCCGGCCCGTCCAGCCTGCTGGACCTCGATCTGGACCTGGATCTGGGCTCGCCCGCGCCCGCCGCCAGCAGCATTTCGATGGACGCCACCCAGGCCCTCGCCACCACGGTGGAGCAGGCGCCGCTGGCCATGGATCTGGACGTCTCGGCACCCGCGGCCGCGCCCGATCTGGAGTTCGACCTGAACGATCTGGGCGATTTCGATGCACCGGCCACGCCGGCGCCGGCCGCCGAGGCTTCGGCGCCTTCGCTGGACTTCGATCTCTCCGGCATCGATCTCGACCTGCCCGCCAGCGAGCCGAGCGCGCCCCTGCCGGCGGCGGAAGTGACGCAGATGAATGAAGGCCTGCCGGCCGACTTCGACGCCGTGCTGCAGGAGGCCACGGCTGCCAGCACGGCCGACGACCAGCTCAGCCATGCGCTGGATGCCTTGGGCGATGACGAGGGTGACCCCTTGCAGCGCCAGCTGGAATTGGCCGACGAGTTCCGCCAGATCGGCGATACCGAAGGCGCACGCGATGTGCTGCAGGAGCTGATCGCCAAGGCCGACGGCGCGCTGAAGGCCAAGGCCCAGGCCATGCTGGACGAGTTGCGCTGACAAGCCGGCGCAAGCGCGCAGCGACAATCAAGGCGCCCGGGCCGACCGGGCGCCTTTTCTTTCATTTGGGGACAAGATGACAACGCGCGTGGCGCTGGGAGTGAGTTACCGGGGCACGGCCTACAAGGGCTGGCAGAGCCAGCCCGGCGGCGGGACGGTGCAGGATGCGCTGGAGCGCGGCCTGGCCAAGTTCGCCGCCCACCCGATACGCACCATCTGCGCCGGCCGCACCGATGCCGGCGTGCATGGCCTGAACCAGGTGGTGCATTTCGATGCCCAGGTGGAGCGCGAGCCGTTCTCCTGGATACGCGGCAGCAACCGTTATCTGCCGCCTGATATCGCCATCCAGTGGTGCGCCTTCCCCGGCGCCGATTTCCACGCCCGCAACCATGCGCGCGGCCGACGCTATGCCTATCTGCTGCTGGAGTCGGCGGTGCGGCCGGCGATCGAGTCGGGCGGGGCGGGCTGGATCTTCAGGCCGCTGGACGGCGACGCGATGCGCGCTGCCGTCGAGGTGCTGCTTGGCGAGCACGACTTCAGCTCCTTCCGTTCGGCCGAGTGCCAGGCGGCCTCGCCGATCAAGATCCTGCGCGCCATCGAGATCCACAAGCGCGGCGCCTACTGGCGCTTCGAATTCGATGCCTCGGCCTTCCTGCATCACATGGTGCGCAACATCATGGGCTGCCTGCTGGCGGTGGGCACGGGCACGCGCTCGGTGGCCTGGCTGGCCGAGGTGCTGGCCGCACGCGACCGCAAGCTGGCGGCACCCACCTTTGCGCCCGACGGCCTGTATTTCGTGGGCCCGTACTACGATGCCGACCTGAACCTTCCGCAAAAGACGGCGGCCATGGATTGGCTGCCCTGACCGAGTCCCGCATCATGAGCCGTACCCGCATCAAGATCTGTGGATTGACCCGCGAGGCCGATGTGGACGCCGCCGTCGAGGCCGGCGCCGATGCGATCGGCTTCGTGTTCTATGCCAAGAGCCCGCGCGCGGTGACGCCTGGCCGCGCGGCCGAGCTGGCGCGCCGCCTGCCGCCCTTCGTGACACCGGTGGGCCTGTTCGTCAATGCCGGCGCGGCCGAGCTGGCGGCCGGCCTGCAAGCTCTGCCAAACATGCTGCTGCAGTTCCACGGCGACGAGGGCAGGGCGGACTGCGAGCGCGCGGCGCGCCCCTATCTGCGCGCCGCCCGCATGGTGCCGGGCTTTGATTTGCTAGACTTCGCGTCTCAGTTCTCCAGCGCCCAAGGCCTGCTGCTCGACGCCCATGTCGAGGGCTATGGTGGCGGCGGAAAGGTATTCGATTGGTCACTCATTCCAAGAAACGTGCCCTCTCCAGTCGTTTTGTCTGGTGGGTTGCATGCCGGAAATGTGATCGAAGGGATTCTTCAGGTCCGGCCCTGGGCCGTTGACGTCAGCTCCGGTGTGGAGGAGGCCAAGGGCCTCAAGAGCGCCGCGCTGATGCGCCAGTTCTGCGAGGCGGTGCGCGAAGCCGATGCACGCCTTGATGAAGCCAATAGCTGAAGAGAAGAATCCCTCATGACGACCTATGACCAACCCGATGCCCGCGGGCATTTCGGACCCTATGGTGGGCGCTTTGTCGCCGAGACCCTGGTGCACGCCCTGGATGAGCTCAACGAGGCCTACGCGCACTACAGCCGTGACCCCGAGTTCATCGCCGAGTACCAGCGCGAACTGGCCCATTTCGTCGGCCGCCCCAGCCCCATCTATCACGCCGACCGCATGAGCCGCGAGCTCGGCGGCGCACAGATCTACCTCAAGCGCGAGGACCTGAACCACACCGGCGCGCACAAGGTCAACAACACCATCGGCCAGGCCCTGCTGGCCAAGCGCATGGGCAAGAAGCGCGTGATCGCCGAAACCGGCGCCGGCCAGCATGGCGTGGCCACCGCCACCATCTGCGCCCGCTACGGCATGGAATGCGTGGTCTATATGGGCAGCGAGGACGTCAAGCGCCAGTCGCCCAATGTCTACCGCATGAACCTGCTGGGTGCGCGCGTGGTGCCGGTGGAGTCGGGCTCCAAGACCCTCAAGGACGCGCTCAACGAGGCCATGCGCGACTGGGTCACGAATGTGGAATCGACCTTCTACATCATCGGCACCGTGGCGGGCCCGCATCCCTATCCGATGATGGTGCGCGACTTCCAGCGCGTCATCGGCGATGAATGCCTGACCCAGATGCCGCCGATGATCGGCCGCCAGCCCGATGCGGTGATCGCCTGCGTGGGCGGTGGCTCGAACGCCATCGGCATCTTCTGCCCCTATATCGAGCACGCCGGTGTGCGCCTGATCGGCGTCGAGGCGGCCGGCCTGGGCGTGGACAGCGGCAAGCATGCGGCCACGCTCTCGGCCGGCAGCCCCGGCGTGCTGCATGGCAATCGCACCTATCTGCTGCAGGACGCGAACGGCCAGATCATCGAGACGCATTCGATCTCGGCCGGCCTGGACTATCCCGGCGTCGGCCCCGAGCATGCCTATCTGAAGGACATCGGCCGCGCCGAATATGTAGGCGTGACCGATGAGGAGGCGCTGGCCGCCTTCCACTACCTGTGCCGCACCGAGGGCATCATCCCGGCGCTGGAGTCCAGCCATGCGGTGGCCCATGCAATGAAGCTGGCGCCGACCATGAGGCCCGACCAGCATCTGCTGGTGAACCTCTCCGGCCGCGGCGACAAGGACATCGGCACGGTGGCCGATCTCTCGCATGCCGAGTTCTTCTGCCGCCCGTCCTGCAAGGGGCAGTCGGTCAAGGGCGGCAGCGAGCAGCCCGTCGTCGTGACGAAGGGAGGCCAGGCATGAGCCGCATCCAAGCCACCTTCGCGCAGCTGGCGGCCCAGGGCCGCAAGGCGCTGATTCCCTTTGTGCACGCGGGCGATCCCTTCCCCGAAACCACGGTCGACTTGATGCTGGCCATGGCCGAGGCCGGCGCCGATGTGATCGAGCTGGGCGTGCCCTTCTCGGACCCGATGGCCGATGGCCCGGTGATCCAGCGCGCCGCCGAACGGGCGCTGACGCATGGCATCGGCATGCCCCAGGTGCTGGCCTATGTGCGCGCCTTCCGGGCGCGCAACAGCAGCACGCCGGTGGTGCTGATGGGCTATGCCAACCCGATCGAGCGCTATGGCATGGAGCGCTTTGTGCTCGATGCCAAGGCGGCCGGCGTGGATGGCGTGCTGGTGGTGGACTACCCGCCCGAGGAATGCGAGGCCTTCGCGGCCGCGCTGAGTGCGCAGGAGCTGGACCCGATCTTCCTGCTCGCCCCCACCTCCACCGACGCACGCATGGCGCGCATCGGCAAGGTGGCGCGCGGCTACGTCTACTACGTCTCGCTCAAGGGCGTGACCGGTGCCGGGCATCTGGACACCGAGGCGGTGGCGGCAATGATTCCGCGCATCCGCGCCCATGTCAGCGTGCCGGTGGGCGTGGGTTTCGGCATCCGCGACGCCGCCACGGCCCAGGCCGTGGGCCGGGTTTCGGACGCGGTGGTGATCGGCTCGCGCCTGGTTCAGCTGCTGGAGGTGCAGACACGCGATAATGTCGCCGCCACGGGTGCTGAATTCATCCGCGAGATACGGGCGGCGCTGGACGCGCTGCCGGCATCGACTTGACACTCTGGCCCATGGCACTTTGCCCGGGCCGGCTAGCAAAAAGGAATCTGCAATGAGTTGGCTCGAGAAACTTCTGCCGCCCAAGATGCAGCAACAGGATCCCAACGAGCGCCGCACGGTGCCCGAGGGCCTGTGGATCAAGTGCCCGTCCTGCGAGACGGTGCTCTACAAGACCGATCTGGAGCAGAACGTCAATGTCTGCCCCAAGTGCAGCCACCACCACCGCATCGGCGCGCGTGCGCGCCTGAACGCCTTCCTCGACGGCGAGGGCCGCTACGAGATCGGCCAGGAGGTGTTGCCGGTCGATGCGCTGAAGTTCAAGGACAGCAAGAAGTACCCCGACCGCCTCAAGGAAGCGCTGGAGTCCACCGGCGAGACCGATGCCCTGGTGGTGATCGGCGGTGCGGTGATGAGCGTGCCGGTGGTGGCGGCCTGCTTCGAGTTCGACTTCATGGGCGGGTCCATGGGCTCGGTGGTGGGTGAGCGTTTTGCGCGTGGCGTGGAAACCGCCCTGGAGCAGAAGACCCCCTTCATCTGCTTCACCGCCACCGGCGGCGCGCGCATGCAGGAAGGCCTCCTGAGCCTGATGCAGATGGCCAAGACCAATGCGGCGCTGAGCCGCCTGGCCAAGGCCAAGTTGCCCTATATCAGCGTGCTGACCGATCCCACCATGGGCGGCGTGTCCGCCAGCTTCGCCTTTGTGGGCGACATCGTGATTGCCGAGCCCAAGGCCCTGATCGGCTTTGCCGGCCCGCGCGTGATTGAGAACACGGTGCGCGAGAAGCTGCCGCCGGGCTTCCAGCGCGCCGAGTTCCTGATGGAAAAGGGCGCGGTCGACATGATCGTGGACCGCCGCCAGCTGCGCGAGACGATTGCCCGCCAGCTGGCCATGCTGCAGCGCCAGAGCTCGGACGCGGTGGCCTGATTGCTTCGATGAAACCCCGCACGGCCAGGCCCGCAAGGTCTGGCCGTGTTGCTTTGCGAATCCCAGATGACCAGCAGCCCCACCGCCCAACAGCGCCTTGATGACTGGCTCGCCCATTGCGAGCGCCTGCATCCCAAGGAAATCGACATGACGCTGGCCCGCGTGGCCGAGGTGCGCAAACGACTGGGGCTGCGCTTCGAGGCGCCGGTGGTGATGGTGGCGGGCACCAATGGCAAGGGCTCCACCTGCGCGATGCTGGAGTCCATCGCCCTGCATGCGGGTTATCGGGTGGGCCTCTACATCAAGCCGCACCTGGTGCATTTCCAGGAGCGCTGCCGCGTGGGCGGTGCGCCGGTGCCGGCCGAGTCGCTGATCCCGCATTTCGAGGCCGTCGAGGCCGCGCGTGGCGAGCTGGCGCTGACCTATTTCGAGTTCACCACCCTGGCGATCCTGCACCGGCTGGCGGCCGAGCCGCTGGACCTGGTGATCCTGGAGGTGGGCCTGGGCGGGCGCCTGGACGCGGTGAACGCCATCGATGCCGATTGCATGGTGATCACCAGTATCGATCTGGACCACACCGAGTTCCTGGGCAGCGACCGCGAGTCGGTGGGGCGCGAGAAGGCCCATATCATGCGCGCCGGCAAGCCCGTGATCGTCAGCGACCCCATGCCGCCGGCCTCGATCGCCGAGTTTGCCGCCGGCATCGGTGCCGACCTGCGCCAGCTTGGGCGCGATTTCACCTACAGCGGCGATCGTCAGCAATGGCAATGGGCGGGCCGCAGCCGGCGCTTCAGCGGCATGGCCTATCCGGCCCTGCGCGGCGTCAACCAGCTGCTCAATGCCGCAGGTGTGCTGGCCGTGTTCGAGGCCTTGTACGAGCGCCTGCCCATCAGCGCGCAGGCGGTGCGCACCGGCCTGGCCATGGTGGAGCTGCCGGGGCGCTTCCAGGTCGTGCCGGGCCAGCCGGCGCTGGTACTGGACGTGGCGCACAACCCCCATGCGGTGGCGGCGCTGGCGCAGAACCTCGACCAGATGGGCTTCTTCCCGCGCACCCATGTGGTGTTCGGCGCCATGGCCGACAAGGACTTGGGCCAAATCCTGGAGCGCATTGCGCCCCTGGTGGATGTCTGGCATTTCACCGATCTGCCGCTGCCGCGCGCCGCCAAGGCCGCGGCCTTGGCCGAGCAGTTCGAATCGCTGCGCCGGGCCGGGCGCCTGAAGGCGCCCGCCGGCGTGCAGAGTTTCCAGCATGCGGCGCCCATGGACGCCCTGGAGGCCGCCGCCGCGGCGGCCGACCCCGCTGATAGAATTCTGGTCTTCGGTTCCTTCTACACCGTGGGAGGAGTGCTGCAGCAAGGCCTGCCGCGCATCAGCGCGGGCGGCGGCGCAACGCAGCACTGAATCTCAGGATCAGGACCCCACGACCGCGGCCCCCGAATGGAGGCCGCTTTCAATTCAAGGCACCGCCCACGACATGGATCTGCTGTCCTTCTTCAAGCGCACAGCGGCCGCCCCCGCGGCCAAACCGGTCTCCGACAGCCTGGATGCCGTGCAGGAGCTGCGCTTGCGTGCGCGCCGCCGCCTGATCGGCGCGGCCGTGCTCGTGGGCATCGGTGTGATCGGCTTCCCGCTGGTGTTCGAGACCCAGCCGCGCCCCATCCCGGTGGACCTGCCGATCGAGATCCCGCGCAAGGATGCCTTGCCGCCGCTGGCAATTCCGGCACCGGCACCCGCGCCGCTGCCTGCGCCGGCCGCCTCGCAAGAGACACCGGTGCAGAGCGCCGAACTTGGCAAGGGCATCATCACCGAAGCCCGCGAACCCGAGCCCAAGCCCGCACCCGCCACCGCGCCCGTGGCCAAGCCGGCGGAGAAGCCGGCCGAGAAGCTGGTGGAAAAGGCCAAGCCCGAGCCCAAACCCGAGGCCAAGGTCGAAGCAAAGCCCGAGAAGAAAGCGGCTGAGCCGCCAAAAGTCGACGTAAAAGCCGATACGAAGGCCGAGGCCGCCCGTGTGCAGGCCCTGCTGGAGGGCAAGCCCGCCGCCGACAAGAAGGCCAGCGACGCCGCGGGCGCGCGCTTCATCGTGCAGGTGGGCGCCTATGCCGAGGCCAAGGCCGTGCAAGAAGCGCGCAGCCGGGTCGAAAAGCTTGGCCTCAAGACCTATACCCAGGCGGTGGAAACCGCCGACGGCAAGCGCACCCGTGTGCGCCTGGGCCCCTTCGCCAGCCGTGAAGAGGCCGACAAGGCCGCGGCCAAGGTGCGTGGTGCTGGCCTTTCCACCGCGGTACTGACGCTCTGACGATGGCCTGGGTCGACCTCGTCTTGCTGGGCCTGCTGGGTATTTCGGTGCTCTTGGGTTTGTGGCGCGGTCTGGTGTTCGAGATCCTGTCCATCGCCGGCTGGGTGGTGGCCTATCTGGGGGCGCGCTATCTGTCGCCCTGGACCGAGGGCTGGCTGCCCGCCGAGCGCATGGGGCCGGTGCTCACGCATGCCGCCAGCCTGGTGCTTGGCTTTGTGCTGATCCTGATCGTCTGGGGGCTGGCGGCCAAGCTGCTGCGGGCCTTGATCCATGCCACGCCGCTGAGCGTCTTCGATCGCCTTGGCGGCGCCGGCTTCGGTGTGCTGCGCGGTGTGCTGATCGGCCTGCTGGTGGTGGTGGTGGTGAGCATGACGCCGGCGGTGGAGTCGGCGGCCTGGAGTGACTCGCAACTGGCGCCCTGGTTGCAGGCCCTGTTGCAGGGGCTCAAGCCGGTGCTGCCGGCCGAGCTGCTGAAGTTCATCCCGGTTTGATGATGATGAAGAGTTCGGGTGAGGGCGCCACAAGCGCCCGCGCCCTGTGTATGGTTCAGTGAAGTCTCCTCGCGAGACGCTATTCGAGGTAAACGATATGTGCGGCATCGTCGGTGTAATCTCCCAGGCGCCCGTCAATCAGCTGATCTACGACGCCTTGCTGCTGCTGCAGCACCGCGGGCAGGATGCGGCCGGCATCGTCACGATGCAGGGCAACAAGTGCTTCATGCACAAGGCGCGCGGCATGGTGCGCGACGTGTTCCGCACCCGCAATATGCGTGCGTTGCCCGGCACCACCGGCCTGGGCCAGGTGCGCTATCCCACCGCGGGCAATGCCTACAACGAGGAAGAGGCCCAGCCCTTCTACGTCAACGCGCCCTTCGGCATCGTGCTGGTGCACAACGGCAACCTCACCAACGCCCATGCGCTGAAGAAGGAGCTGTTCGACATCGACCGCCGGCACATCAACACCGAGAGCGATTCCGAGGTGCTCTTGAACGTGGTGGCGCATGAGCTGGAAATGGCGGCGCGCGACCTGCCGCTGACACCCGAGGAAGTGTTCAAGGCGGTGCGCGCGGTGCATCGCCGCATCAAGGGTTCGTATGCGGTGATCGCGCTGATCGCCGGCCACGGCCTGCTGGCCTTCCGCGACCCCTATGGCATCCGCCCGCTGTGCTTCGGCAAGGCCGCGGACGGCGAGTACATGGTGGCCAGCGAGAGCGTGGCCCTGGAGGGCACGGGCCATCAGCTGGAGCGTGACGTGGCGCCCGGCGAGGCCCTCTTCATCGACACCAAGGGCCAGTTGCACACCCAGCAATGCGCCGAGAACCCGACGCTCAATCCCTGCATGTTCGAGTTCGTCTACCTGGCGCGCCCGGATTCGGTGATGGACGGCATCTCGGTCTACCAGGCCCGCTTGAACATGGGCGAGACACTGGCGCAGCGCCTCATCTCCACCATGCCGCCCAGCGACATCGATGTGGTGATCCCGATCCCCGAATCGAGCCGCCCCTCGGCGATGCAGCTGGCGCACCGCATCGGCAAGCCCTACCGCGAGGGCTTCGTGAAGAACCGCTATGTGGGCCGCACCTTCATCATGCCGGGGCAGGGCGCGCGCAAGAAGTCGGTGCGCCAGAAGCTCAATGCGATCGGCCTGGAGTTCAAGAACCGCAATGTGCTGCTGGTGGATGACTCCATCGTGCGCGGCACCACCTCCAAGGAAATCGTGCAGATGGCCCGCGAGGCCGGCGCACGCAAGGTCTACCTGGCCTCGGCCGCACCGCCGGTGCGTTATCCCAATGTCTATGGCATCGACATGCCCACCAAGGAAGAGCTGGTGGCACACAACCGCACGATCGAAGAGATCCGCCAGTTCATCGGTGCCGATGCGCTGATCTACCAGGACGTGGATGCGATGAAGCGCGTGGTGGCTGCGCTCAAGCCGGGCCTGGCCGGTTTCGAGGCCTCCTGCTTTGATGGCCACTACATCACAGGCGACGTCAGCGCCGAGGACTTTGCCACCATGCAGGAGCAGCGCAAGAGTCAGGGCGACGAGGAAGATGGCCCGGCGCGCAGCCGCCTGGCCTTGCAGAGCCGCACGGAGGGCTGATGGCATGAGCGACGAAGAAGAGCGCCGCATCGCGCGTGCGCGCCTGCCTGAGGGCCTGCGGCCCGAAACGCTGGCGGTGCGCACCGCGCTGGCGCCCAGCCAGCATGGCGAGAATTCCGAGGCCCTGTTCCTGACCAGCGGTTTTGTGCAGCCCGACGCCGAGACCTCGGCGAGCCGCTTTGCCGCGTCGGAAGACTTCACCTATTCACGCACCAGCAACCCGACCGTGCGCAGCTTCGAGGCGCGTCTGGCCGCGATGGAAGGCACCGAGGCGGCGGTGGCCACGGCCACCGGCATGAGTGCCATCCTGCTGCTCATCATGGGCCTGCTGAAGGCGGGTGATCATGTGGTCTGCTCGCGTTCGGTGTTCGGCTCGACCATCAACCTGTTCGCCAAGGAGTTCGCCAAGTTCGGCGTCGAGACCTCCTTCGTCTCGCAGACCGATCTGGACGACTGGCGCGCCGCGATCAAGCCGACGACCAAGCTCTTCTTTGCCGAGACGCCGACCAATCCGCTGACCGACATCTGCGATATCCGCGCGCTGGCCGACATGGCCCGTGCCGCCGGCGCGCTGCTGGTGGTGGACAACAGCTTCTGCTCGCCGGCGCTGCAGCGCCCGGCCGAACTGGGCGCCGACGTTGTCATGCACTCGGGTACCAAATACCTGGATGGCCAGGGCCGCGTGATGGCTGGTGCGCTGTGTGGCGGCGAGAAGCTGATCAAGGACGTGTTCGGACCGGTGATCCGTACCGCCGGCATGACGCTCGCACCATTCAATGCCTGGGTGGTGCTGAAGGGGCTGGAGACGCTGGGCGTGCGCATGAAGGCGCATTGCGAGAACGCGCTGAAGGTCGCGCAATGGCTGGAGGCGCAGCCCGAGGTCGCGCGCGTCTACTACCCGGGCCTGGCCTCGCATCCACAGCATGAATTGGCGATGCGCCAGCAAGGCGGGCAGGGCGGGGCGGTGGTGTCCTTCGACCTGAAGGGCGCCACGCCCGAGGCCGCACGCGCAGCTGCCTTCCACTTGATCGACAGTACCCGCGTGATCTCGATCGCCACCAATCTGGGTGACACCAAGTCCATCATCACCCACCCGGCCACCACCTCGCACGGACGCCTGAGCGAGGCTCAGCGTCAGGCGGCCGGTATCGGGCAAGGCCTGATCCGGCTGGCCGTCGGCCTCGAGCATGTGGACGACATCACCGACGATCTGCTGCGCGGCCTTTCCACCTTGAAGAACCGATGAGCCAACAAGCCCCCACCCCCATCCGTACCCGTATTGCACCGTCGCCCACCGGCTTTCTGCACCTGGGCACGGCCCGCACGGCCCTGTATTCCTGGGCCTATGCCAGGCACTACGGCGGCCAGTTCGTGCTGCGCGTGGAAGACACCGACGTGGCCCGTTCCACCCAGGATTCGGTCGACCAGATCCTGGCCGCGATGAAGTGGCTGGGCCTCGACTATGACGAGGGCCCGATCTACCAGATGCAGCGCCTGGAGCGCTACCAGGCCGTGGTCGAGCAGATGATTGCGGCCGGCACGGCCTACCGCTGCTATTGCACGCCCGAGGAGCTGGACGCGATGAAGGCCGCCCAGGAAGCGCGCGGCGAAAAGCGCCGTTACGACGGCACCTGGCGCCCCGAGCCCGGCAAGCAGCTGCCGGCGGTGCCGGAGGGCGTGAAACCGGTGGTGCGTTTCAAGAACCCGGTGGGCGGCGACGTGGTGTGGGACGACGTGGTCAAGGGCCCGATCAGCATCAACAACCGCGAAATCGACGACCTCATCATTCTGCGCACCGACGGCGTGCCCACCTACAACTTCGCCGTGGTGGTGGACGACTGGGACATGAGGATCAGCCATGTGTTCCGTGGCGACGAGCATGTCAACAACACGCCCTGGCAGATCAACATCTTCAATGCGCTGGGTGCGCCGCTGCCCAGGTTCGGTCATATGCCGGTGATCCTGGGCGACGATGGCCAGAAGCTCTCCAAGCGCCGCGGTGCGGTGAGCGTGACCGCCTATGAAGAGGCCGGCTACCTGCCCGAGGCGATGCTGAACTACCTCTCGCGCCTGGGCTGGAGCCATGGCGACGACGAGTTGTTCACGCGTGAACAACTGGTGAGCTGGTTCGATGGCAGCCACCTCAACAAGAGCCCGGCTCAGTGGGATCCCGCCAAGCTGGAGTGGGTGAACAGCCAGTACATCAAGCAAGCGGACGATGGCCGCCTGGCCCTGTTGGTGGCCGAGCAACTGGCCAAGCGTGGCGTGCAGGCCGACGCGGCGCGCTTGCCTGCCATGGTGGCGCTGTACAAGGATCGTTGTGCCACCACCGTGGCCCTGGCCGATTGGCTCGCCATGTACTTTGGCCCGGTCGTGCCGAATGCGGAAGAACGCGCCGCTCACGTGACCGAGGCGGTTGGGCCGGCATTGGCAGCGCTGGCCGACAAGTTCGCCGGCATCGAATGGAACAAGGCCGCGATTCAGGCCGCCATCAAGGATGTCATCACGGCGCATGGGCTGAAGATGCCGCAACTGGCGATACCCGTGCGCGTGTTGGTGTGCGGTCGCGCCCAAACTCCCTCGGTGGATGCGGTGCTGGAACTGTTCTCAAAAGAAATCGTGATCGAACGCTTGCGCTCCTTGTAAAAATCGTCCTATAATCTATGTCTCGCTTGAACAGCGCGATACACAAAGAGTCGCAAGCAGCTTGGCAGACGGAATATGTCGATGAGCAGTTTGCAGGTTCCGAGGGGGTATAGCTCAGCTGGGAGAGCGCTTGCATGGCATGCAAGAGGTCAGCGGTTCGATCCCGCTTACCTCCACCAAGACTTTCAAGTCTGACGTGGCGCGCGGTTCAAGAGGTAGAAGGTTTAGTCCCCTTCGTCTAGAGGCCTAGGACACCACCCTTTCACGGTGACTACAGGGGTTCGAATCCCCTAGGGGACGCCAAGTTTGATAAGGCTTGGCAATCCTTTGAACGCCAGTTTCGACAGAAACAGGAGTTTGAAGGTTTGCGTAACTTATCCCACGCGGAGTGGTAGTTCAGTTGGTTAGAATACCGGCCTGTCACGCCGGGGGTCGCGGGTTCGAGTCCCGTCCACTCCGCCAAGGTTTCGCTAGTACGGCGGCCATTCAGTTGGCCGCTTGTATTTTGAGAAGAATATTTGACGCTTGAATGGCGCGCTATCCTTACGGGGGTATAGCTCAGCTGGGAGAGCGCTTGCATGGCATGCAAGAGGTCAGCGGTTCGATCCCGCTTACCTCCACCATCAATACTCAGGCAATATACCGGAGAATATGATTGGAATATGTCAGGTGGCGCGCAATTTAAGCTATATAATATTCGAAGAAGGTTTAGTCCCCTTCGTCTAGAGGCCTAGGACACCACCCTTTCACGGTGACTACAGGGGTTCGAATCCCCTAGGGGACGCCAAGTTTTACAAGGCTTGGTAAACGGCAGCGCGCAAGCCCTGCGAGTTTACGAAACTTGTTGATGCGACGAGTTATATAATGCTCGTCCATCTGGAGTGGTAGTTCAGTTGGTTAGAATACCGGCCTGTCACGCCGGGGGTCGCGGGTTCGAGTCCCGTCCACTCCGCCAACATTTTTATCAAACCCCGATTGCGCAAGTAGTCGGGGTTTTTCTTTATGCGCTAGATACTGCCGTAGAGCGCCTTGCGCTGTGGCGTGTAATGCCACCAGGGCGCTGCGGCAGCGCCGGCCATGAAGTCAACCGCCGCCATCAGGGTATCGAGCACGCAGGGGTCGTGGCGCTGCTCGGTGATGGCGCAGAGCTGCTGGTAGAGCACAAAGGCATCACGCCCGCGCAACTCGCCTGGCACGCGTATGCCCAGCAGACGCAGATCCTCCACCATGGCGGGGCCGATATTCGGGATCTGCTCCAGCGTCACGCAGTCGTCGCGATGCGCCGCCTTGCTCGGTTTCACCATGGGCGCGCCGCCTCAGGAGAGAAACTGCGAGCGAATCAGGCCGACCGCCAGCCCTTCGAGTGCAAAGCTCTGGTCGCCCTCGTTCACGCGTATGGGCTCGAAGTCGGGGTTCTCGGGCAGCAGTTCAATGCCCTGCTTGCCGCGTTTGAAGCGCTTCACGGTGACCTCATCGCCGATGCGCGCCACCACGATCTGACCGTTCTTGGCCTCGCTGGCGCGCTGCACGGCCAGCAGGTCGCCATCCATGATGCCGATGTCTTTCATGCTCATGCCACGTACGCGTAGCAAATAGTCCGGCTTGCGCGCAAACATGCCGGCCTCGACGCTATAGTTTTGCTCGATATGTTCTTGCGCCAATATGGGCGAGCCTGCCGCCACGCGCCCTACCAGGGGCAGGGTGAGTTGGTTCAGGCCCGGCATGGGCAGATTGAACTGCATGCCGCTGACGCCGGTGCGCGCCTCGCGCGCCAGGTTGAGGGCGCGCAGGGTGTCCGAGCGCAGCCGTATGCCGCGCGAGGTGCCACCCAGCAGCTCGATCACGCCCTTGCGCGCCAGGGCCTGCAAATGCTCTTCGGCGGCGTTGGCGGAGCGAAATCCGAGCTCCTGTGCAATCTCGGCGCGCGTGGGTGGCGCACCGGTTTGCTCGATGCTGGTGCGTACCAGATCGAGGATTTGCTGCTGCCGGGCTGTGAGTTTGGGGCTATCGTCCACGCTGACCTCGCTGGGAATGGGCTGAAACTGGCAGACCGAGCCACTGCAGGCCTCTGATCATTTATCCAGCTACTGTATTTTCATCCAGGATTGAATAAATTGCAAAGCAACACCAATGACTTGATCGTGATCCTGGGCACCGGCGGCACGATCGCCGGTGCGGGTGATGACGTGGGCTATGTGGCCGGCCAGATCAGCGTGGCTGATCTGGTGACGGCAGTGCCGGCATTGGCTGCACGGCAGCTCGAAGCCGAACAGGTCGCGCAGCTGGACAGCAAAGACATGAGCCATGCCGTTTGGCGGTTGTTGGCGCAGCGGGTGGCCTATCACCTCGCCAGGCCCGAGGTGGCCGGCGTGGTCGTGACGCATGGCACCGACACGTTGGAGGAGACCGCCTACTTCCTGCATCGGGTGTTGGCACCAGGCAAGCCCGTGGTGTTGACAGCGGCGATGCGGCCGGTGACATCCTTGCAGTCTGATGGCCCGCAAAACCTGCTCGATGCAGTGACGGTGGCCGCCCACCCGGGCGCGAGTGGGGTGCTGGCCGTACTGCAGGGGCGTGTGCATGGTCCGGTCGAGGTGCGCAAGGCCCAGCCCTTCGCGCTGGATGCGTTCAGCTCGGGTGAGGCTGGACCGTTGGCCTTGGTACTGGAGGGCCAGGTTAGGGTGCTGCGCCACTGGCCAAGCTGCGCGCCCTTGGGCCTTGATGTCGTCGCGGCCGACCCCGAGCTCTGGCCGCGCGTCGACATCGTCGCCAGCCATGCTGGTGCGGATGGTGTGGTGGTCGACGCGCTGGTCGCGGCTGGCGCCCGCGGCCTCGTGATCGAGGGTACGGGCAATGCGACCGTGCATGCTTCGCTGTTGGAGGCGCTGAAGCGCGCCCGTGCTGCGGGCTTGCCGGTGTTGCGTGCCACGCGCTGTACTGGCGCCGCCGTGGTGGGGGCGCCCGAAGGCGCGCTGCCGTCGGCCGGCGAGCTATCGCCGGTCAAGGCGAGGGTCGAGTTGATGCTCGGCTTGCTTGCCTGACACTAGCCGGGCACGTGGTGCCCGGCATGCCTGGGCTTGCTGGAGCAGCTTAGACCAGGGTCAGCGTCACGTCGATATTGCCGCGCGTGGCGTTCGAGTAGGGGCAGACCTTGTGCGCAGCGTCGATCAGGGCCTGGGCGGCGGCGCGCTCCATGCCCGGCAGGCTGATGCGCATCGCCACCTGGATGCCGAAGCCGGCCGGGATCGGGCCGATGCCCACGTCCGAGGTGATGGAGACATCGGCCGGGATGGCGATCTTCTGTGCCGCGCCCACCGCCTTCATCGCGCCGATGAAGCAGGCCGAGTAGCCGGCGGCAAACAGCTGTTCGGGGTTGGTGCCGGGGCCGCCGGCGCCGCCCAGCTCGCGCGGCGTGCTGAGTTCGATCTTGAGCGCGCCGTCCGAAGACTGGGCCGAGCCCTGGCGGCCGCCGGTGGCGGTGGCGGTGGCGGTGTAGAGGACTTTGTCGAGAGCCATGGTGCTTTCCTTTGCGAACGAACCGTTCAGGTGGAGGCGGCGTTGCCGAGCTGCGCGCGCAGCTCATGCAGACGCCGGGTGAGGGAACTCAATTCATCGAGCGAACAGGCGCTCGCACAGGCCAGGGCCTTGGGAATGGGTTTTGCGCGCTGGCGCAGTGCAGCGCCGGCGTCGGTGAGGAGGATGTGGACACGCCGCTCATCGTCCAGTGCGCGCTGCCGCCGGATCAGGCCGTTGGCTTCCAGGCGCTTGAGCAGCGGGGTCAGGGTGCCGGAATCCAGCTGCAGCCGTTCGCCCAGGGCCGAAACGCTGAGGTCATCGCCCTCCCAGAGCACCAGCATCGCCAGATACTGCGGATAGGTCAGGCCCAGCGGCGCCAGCAGCGGCTTGTAGAGCTTGGTCATGGCCAGCGAGCTGGCGTAGAGCGCAAAGCAGAGCTGCTGGTCCAGTGCCAGCCAGTCGGCGTGCGCGCGGGCCTCGGTCTGCTTGCGGTTTGTACGGATGGTGCGTGCGCTGTCCATGGGCGTTAATGTAGTTCGCAATTAAATTGCACACAATCTAAATGGGTATTGCTTCTGAGGAGCTGCGATGGGCATGGTGAGCAAGATCTTGGTGGGGCTGGTGGCGGCCCTGCACGTCTACATCCTGGTGCTGGAAATGTTTCTCTGGACCACGCCACGCGGGCGCCGCGCCTTCGGCCTGACGGCCGAATTCGCCGAAGCCAGCAAGGTGCTGGCCGCGAATCAGGGGCTTTACAACGGCTTCCTGGCCGCCGGCCTGGCCTGGGGCCTGCTGCTGGGCGACGCCGCCGGCCGTCCGGTGCAGTTCTTCTTCCTGGGCTGCGTGCTGGTGGCCGGCCTGTATGGCGCGGCCACCGCCAGCCGCAAGATCCTCTTCGTGCAGGCGCTGCCGGCCGCGCTCGGCATTGCGGCCTTGCTGCTGAGCTGAGCCGTCAGTCGGCCGCTGCGTGCAGCGCGTCGACCTCGGCGCTGAGCTCCAGCCAGCGCAGCTCGGCCGCCTCGAGTTCGTCGTGGATGGTCTTCAGGCGCTTGCCCAGATCGGCGATCTGGGCCGGCGTGGCCGTGCCCGATGCCAGCTGTGCTTCCAGCGCCGTGCGCTCGTCCGCCAGCTTGTTGAGCTTGGCGTCGATCGCTTCCATCTCCTTGCGCATGGGCTTGGTCTGCTCGGCCAGTTTCTGGCGCGCCTGGCCGCTGGCCTTGCGGTCCTCGCGCTTGGGCGCAGGCGCGGGCGCCGCCACCGGTGCCGCAGCCACCACCACGGCGGGTTTCTTCGCGCCCGCCTTCGCGGCCTCCTTGGCCGCTTCCTTGGCCGCCTTGGCGGCCTCCTTGGACTGCTCCAGCAGCCAGCGCTGGTAGTCGTCCAGGTCACCGTCGAAGGGCCCCACCACGCCCTTGCTCACCAGCCAGAACTCATCGCAGACCTCGCGCAGCAACGCGCGGTCATGGCTCACCAGCATCACCGTGCCCTCGAACTCGTTCAGCGCCATCGAGAGCGCCTCGCGGGTGTTCAGGTCCAGGTGGTTGGTCGGCTCGTCCAGCAGCAGCAGGTTGGGGCGCTGCCACACCAGCATGGCCAGCACCAGGCGGGCCTTCTCGCCGCCGGAAAGGCTGCCGACCTGCTGGTTGACCATCTCGCCGACGAAGCGGAACTGGCCCAGGAAGTCGCGCAGCTCCTGCTCGCGCGCGCTCGGGCTGACCTCCTTGGCCAGCCTCACCATATGCGAGAGCGGTCCCTCGTCGGGGCGCAGCACATCCATTTCCTGCTGGGCAAAGTAGCCGATCTGCAGGCCCTTGCCCTCGGTGATCTTGCCGCCCAGCGCGCGCTGCATGCGCGCGATGGTTTTCACCACGGTGGACTTGCCCTGGCCGTTGGCGCCCAGGATGCCGATGCGCTGGCCGGCCAGCACCGAGCGGTTGATGCCGCGCACGATGATCTTCTCGCCTTCGTCGGTCTCATAGCCGCAGGCCACCTCATCGAACATCAGCATCGGATTCGGCAGGCTCACCGGCTCACGGAACTCGAAGGAGAAGTCCGAGGCGGTCAGCACCGGCGCCAGGCGCTCCATGCGCTCCAGCGCCTTCACGCGGCTCTGCGCCTGCTTGGCCTTGCTGGCCTTGGCCTTGAAGCGGTCAATGAATTTCTGCAGATGGGCCATGCGGTCCTGCTGCTTCTCGAACGCGGCCTGCTGCAGCACCATGCGCTCGGCGCGCATCGCCTCGAAGGCGGTGTAGTTGCCGCCATAGCGCATCAGCTTCATCTCATCCAGGTGCAGGGTCACGCGCGTGATCGCATCCAGGAACTCGCGGTCGTGGCTGATGATGATGAGCGTGCCCTCGTAGCGCTGCAGCCAGGCTTCCAGCCAGACCAGGGCGTCCAAGTCCAGGTGGTTGGTGGGCTCGTCCAGCAGCATCAGATCGGCCGGGCACATCAGCGCGCGTGCCAGCTGCAAACGCATGCGCCAGCCGCCCGAGAAACTGTTCACCGGCGCATCCACCTGGGCGCCGGTGAAGCCCAGACCCATCAGCAGGGCCTGCGCGCGCGGGCGGGCGTCGAACACACCGGCGTCCATCAGCAGGGCGTGGGCATCGGCCATGGCGTGGCCATCCTCGGCCGCCTCGGCCGCGGCCAGGGCCTGCTGCGCGGCCATCAGGCGGGTGTCGCCCTCCAGCACGAAGTCGGTGGCCGGCATCTCGGTCTCGGGCATGTTCTGCGCCACCTCGGCCATGGTCCATTGGCGCGGGATGTCGACGTCGCCCTTGTCGCTCTGCAGCTTGTCGGTGAGCAGCGCGAACAGGCTGGACTTGCCGGCGCCGTTGCGGCCCACCAGGCCGACCTTCTCGCCGGGCTGCAGCGTGACGCTGGCATCGTCCAGCACGACCTTGGTGCCGCGACGCAGCGTGATATTGCGCAGCGTGATCATGCGTGCAGGGCTTTCTTCAGGGACTCTTGAGTGACTAGCAAAACTTGATCTTCTCCGGCCGATGTTTCCATCCAGGCCACTTCCAGTTGCGGGAATGCCGCTTCAAAAAACGCGCGCTCGTTGCCGATCTCCAGCACCAGCACGCCATGCTCGCCGAGGTGCTGCGGGGCGTCCGCCAACAGGCGGCGCACAAAGTCCATGCCGTCGCTGCCGCCGGCCAGGGCCAGCTCGGGCTCGGCGCGGTACTCGGCGGGCAGGCGGGCCATGGACTGGCTGTTTACATAGGGCGGGTTGCACAGGATCAGGTCGTAGGGCCCCTGCGCCGGCGCCAGGCCGTCGCCCTGCAGCAGGCGGATGCGCTGCTGCATGGCATGCTTGGCCACATTGATCTCGGCCACTTCCAGCGCCTGGGGGCTGAGGTCGATGGCGTCCACCTGCACCTCGGGCCAGGCCAGCGCGGCCAGCACGGCCAGGCTGCCGTTGCCGGTGCACAGATCCAGCACGCGCCGCGTCTGGTCCGACAGCCAGGCGTCGATGCTTGCGTCGGCGATCAGTTCGGCGATGAAGCTGCGCGGCACGATGGCGCGTTCGTCCACATAGAAGGGCACGCCCTGCAGCCAGGCCTCGCGCGTGATGTAGGCGGCGGGCTTGCGGCTCAGGATGCGCTCATCCACCAGGGCGGCCAGGCGCGCCTGCTGCTCCGGGGTCAGGTCTTGCTCGGCATGCTCGTCGAGCGCATCCAGCGGCAGGTTGAGGCTCCACAGCGCCAGCCAGGCCGCCTCGTCAAAGGCATTGGTGGTGCCATGCCCAAAAGAAACGCCCGCCTCGGTCAGGCGGGCGGCGTGGGCCTCGATGCAGGCAATCAGGGTGGTCACAGCAACAGGTTCTCCAGGGTGCGCCGGTAGATGGCGGTGAGCGGCGCGATATTGTCGACCGGCACGTACTCGTCGATCTTGTGGATGCTGGCGTTGATGGGGCCGAACTCCAGCACCTGGGGGCAGATCTTTGCGATGAAGCGGCCGTCCGAGGTGCCGCCGGTGGTGGAGAGCTCGGGCCGGCGGCCGGTCTCGGCCTCGATGGCGGCGCTCATCGCGGCCGACAGATTGCCCACCGGCGTCAGGAAGGGTTCGCCGCCCAGCACCCAGTCGAGGCCGTATTCGAGGCCATGGCGATCGAGCAGTGCATGCACGCGCGCCTTCAGGCCATCCGGCGTGGACTCGGTGGAAAAGCGGAAGTTGAAATCCAGCTCCAGCTCGCCGGGGATCACATTGGTGGCGCCGGTGCCGGCCTTGATATTGGAGATCTGGAAGGTGGTGGGCGGGAAATACTCGTTGCCCTGGTCCCAGAGCTCGGCGGCCAGTTCGGCCAGCGCGGGCGCGGCCTGGTGCACCGGGTTGCGCGCCAGCTGCGGGTAGGCCACATGGCCCTGGATGCCCTGCACGCGCAGCTTGCCGCTGAGCGTGCCGCGGCGGCCGTTCTTGACCATGTCGCCGATCTGCGCCACCGAGGTCGGTTCGCCGACGATGGCGTAGTCCAGGCGCTGGCCGCGCGCCTTCAGGCGCTCGCAGCAGACCACCGTGCCATCGCGGGCCGGGCCTTCCTCGTCGCTGGTGAGCAGGAAGGCGATGCTGCCGGCATGCTGCGGATGCGCGGCCACAAAGGCCTCGCAGGCCACCACCATGGCCGCCAGCGAGCTCTTCATGTCGGCCGTGCCGCGGCCGTAGAGGCGGCCATCGCGGTAGCTGGGCACGAAGGGGTCGCTGGTCCAGGCCGCCAGCGAGCCGGTGGGCACCACGTCGGTATGGCCGGCAAACATCAGCACCGGACCGTCGGCGGCGCTTCCGCGCCTGATCGCCCAGAGATTGCTGACGCGGAAGTCCTCGGGCCCCGAGTCCATGCGCTCCAGCTCGAAGCCCAGGGCCTGCAGGCGCGCGCCCAGCAGCTCCAGGCAACCGGCATCGCGCGGCGTCACCGAGGGCAGGGCGATCAGCTGCTCGAGCAGCGCAAAAGTGCTGTCTGCCTGGCTCATGCTTATTCGGGCCTCACGTCCAGGGTGATCTCGGTGAAGCTGGCCTCGTCCTGGGCCGGCTCTTCCTTCTTGGCGCTCGGCTTGGTCTGGCCGGGCATGTCGTTCTGCAGCCGCCACAGCAGGTTGGTGGGCGAGTCGGCAAAGGCCAGGCCTTCCTCGCGCGTGATGGTGCCGTCCTTGATGAGCTTGGCGAAATGCTCCTCGAAGGTCAGCGAGCCCTCGGCAATCGACTTCTCCATCGCCTCCTTCACGCTGGTGAAATCGCCCTGCTCGATGAACTCGGCGATCAGCTTGGTGTTGAGCATGATCTCGGTCACCGGCACGCGGCCGCCCGCAGTGGCGCGCACCAGGCGCTGCGAGATCACCGCCTTCAGGCCCGCGGCCAGGTCGTTGAGCAGCGCGGGGCGCGATTCCGGCGTGTAGAAGGAGAGGATGCGGTTCAGCGCGTGGTAGCTGTTGTTGCCGTGCAGGGTGGCCACCACCAGATGGCCCGAGAGCGCATAGGAGATCGCTGCCGTCATGGTGTCGCGATCGCGGATCTCGCCGATCAGGATGCAGTCGGGCGACTGGCGCAACGCGTTCTTCAAGGCCACCTGCAGCGAGGCGGTGTCGCGCCCCACCTCGCGCTGGTTCACCACCGAGCGCTTGTTGGTGAACAGGTATTCCAGCGGGTCCTCGATGGTGAGGATGTGGCCGGCCATGTTCTGGTTGCGCTGCTCCAGCATGGCGGCCAGCGTGGTGCTCTTGCCGGTGCCGGTGGCGCCCACCATCAGGATCAGGCCGCGCTTTTCCTGCACCAGCTTGCCCAGTATCGGCGGCAGGTTGAGGCTTTCCAGCGAGGGGATGGTGTGCGGGATATGGCGGAATACCGCGGCGATGCTGCCGCGCTGACGGAAGCCCGAGAGCCGGAAGCTGCCCACCTTGGGGATCGACACCGCCATGTTCAGCTCGCCGGTCTGGTCCAGCTCGGCCAGCTGGGCCGGCTCGATCACCTCGCTGATGAGCTGGCGCGGTTGCGAGGGGCTCAGCAACTGGTCGGACAGCTGCAGGATCTGGCCGTTGATGCGTATCAGCACCGGCATATTGGCCGAGAGATAGGAGTCGGACGCCCCTTTCTCCGCCATCAGGCGCAGGATGCGCTCCATGTTTCCACTCATGCCGGTGCTCCCTCGCGTTGGCGTTGGCTGAAGATCAGGCGCGCAGCAGATCGTTGATGCTGGTCTTGGCGCGCGTGCCGGCATCGACCTTCTTGACGATGATGGCGGCGTAGAGGCTGTACTTGCCATCGGCCTTGGGCAGGCTGCCGCTGATCACCACCGAGCCGGCGGGGATGCGGCCATAGCTCACGGTGTCGGTCTCGCGGTCGTAGATGGGCGTGCTCTGGCCCAGGTAGACGCCCATCGAGATCACCGAGTTCTCCTCCACGATCACGCCTTCCACCACCTCGGAGCGCGCGCCGATGAAGCAGTTGTCTTCGATGATGGTGGGGTTGGCCTGCAGGGGCTCCAGCACGCCGCCGATGCCCACGCCGCCGGAGAGGTGCACGTTCTTGCCGATCTGCGCGCAGGAGCCCACGGTGGCCCAGGTGTCCACCATCGCGCCCTCGTCCACATAGGCGCCGATGTTCACGTAGGAAGGCATCAGCACCACGTTCTTGGCCTGGTAGCTGCCGCGGCGCGCCACTGCGGGCGGCACCACGCGCACGCCGGTGGCGCGCAGCTGCTCTTCGCTCATGCCGCCGAACTTGGTGGGCACCTTGTCGAAGAAGGTCAGCGGGCCTTCGCCCATGATGTGGTTGTCGTTCAGCCGGAAGGACAGCAGCACCGCCTTCTTGATCCATTGGTGCACCGTCCACTGGCCCACGGCCTGGCGCTCGGCCACGCGCAGGCGGCCGGCATCCAGCTCGGCGATCACATGCTCCACCGCCTCGCGCACCTCGGGGGCGTTGGTGGCGGTGATGTTGGCGCGGCCTTCCCAGGCGAGGTCGATGACGGATTGCAGTGCTTGGTGGCTCATGAGGAAACTCGTTCGAAGAGGGAGGGAAGAGGTTGGATGGATGAATTCGGGTGCGGCTCAGGCCTGGTAGGTCTTCGCGAAGGCGCGGATGCGTTCGGCCGCTTCCATGCATTCGGCCACCTCGGCCACCAGGGCCAGGCGGATACGCCCGGCGCCCGGATTCGTGCCATGGGCGGTTCGCGCCAGCAGGTTGCCCGGCAGCACCGCGACATTGTATTGAGCCAGCAGTTCCAGGGCGAAACGTACATCGTCTCCGCCAGGTACCCCAGCCCAAAGATAGAAGCTGGCGTCCGGCAGGGCCACGTCCAGCACCTCGGCCAGCAGCGGCGTCACCTGGGCGAATTTGGCGCGGTACTGCTCGCGGTTCGCGATCACATGGGCCTCGTCGCCCCAGGCCGCGATGCTGGCCGCCTGCACCATCGGGCTCATGGCGCTGCCATGGTAGGTGCGGTAGAGCAGGAAGCGCTTGATGATCTGGGCATCGCCCGCCACGAAGCCCGAGCGCAGGCCCGGCACATTGGAGCGCTTGCTGAGGCTGGTGAAGGCGATCAGGTTCCTGAAATCGCTGCGCCCCAGCTTGATCGCGGCCTCCAGGCCCGACAGCGGCGCCTCGTCGCGGAAGTAGATCTCCGAGTAGCACTCGTCCGAGGCGACCACGAAGCCGTAGCGGTCGCTGAGCGCGAACAGTTGCTCCCACTCCGAAAGCGGCATCACCGCGCCGGTCGGGTTGCCGGGTGAGCAGACGTAGAGCAACTGCGTCCGGGCCCAGGTGGCGGCATCGATCTGCGACCAGTCGGCCGCAAAGTTGCGCGCCGGATCCGAGTTGGCAAAGGCCGTCTCGGCGCCTGCCAGCAGGGCCGCGCCCTCGTAGATCTGGTAGAAGGGATTGGGGCAGACCACGGTCGCGCCAGCACGCGTGGGGTCGATCACCGTCTGCGCGATGGCGAACAGCGCCTCGCGCGAACCGTTCACCGGCAGCACCTGGGTGGCCGCGTCCAGGCTCAGGCCATAGCGGCGCTGCAGCCAGCCCACGATGGCTTCGCGCAGGGCCGGTGCACCGGCGGTGGCGGGGTAGGCCGAGAGGCTCTTGAGGCTGGCCACCAGGGCGTCCTCGATCAGCTTGGGCGCGGGATGCTTGGGCTCGCCAATGCCCAGGCTGATGGGCTTGTAGGCGGGGTTGGGCGTCAGCCCCGCGGTGAGCGCGCGCAGGCGCTCGAAGGGGTAGGGGTGCAGCTTGTCCAGCAGCGGGTTGTGTGGTGCAGGCGGTGCAATGCTCATGGCGGCTTCAGAGTTGACCCTGGCAATTCTCGGCCCCGCAGCGGCAGGCCAGGCGCCCTTCGTGGTGGGTGCTGCCGTAGGACACGGTTATTTCTTCGCCAAGCGAGATATCGCGCAGCGCGAAGAAGGCAATTTCGCCGGCCTCCACCCGCAGGCGGGCATTCGGCGCGCAGCTGTGGTTGGTGAAGCGCATCGGGTCGCTGCTGCGGCTGGCATCGATGGCGCGGCTGGCGGAGAGCTCCACCAGCATCAGGCGCTGCCGGCCCTCGGCGCGGCGGCGCGCCTCGGCCACCGTGATGGCCTCGCCGGTCAGCTCACCCAGGCGCGCGCCCGCGCCAATCGCCTCGGCCGCGAACACGCCGAAGCCGTCGATGCGGCTGCGCCGCACCGTCACCTCGACCAGTTGATGCGCGGGGTGGGAGGCCAGGGCCACGCAGCGATCGATCAGCGCAGCAGACCGGATTCGAAACCATGCGTGGGCAGGTCCACGCGCGGCTGCGGCTTCCAGCCCTTCTTGCGGTGCTCCACCACCACATTGGTGTAGATGCCGCCGCGCACATACCACTTGGCGGTGATGCGGATGAAGCGTGGGTTGGTGACCTTGACGATGTCTTCCAGGATGGTGTTGGTGACCTTCTCGTGGAAGGCGCCCTCGTCGCGGTAGCTCCAGAAATACATCTTCAGGCTCTTCAGTTCGACGCAATACTGGTCCGCGATCATGTCGATGGTGAAGTGCGCGAAGTCGGGCTGGCCGGTGAGCGGGCAGTGGCAGGTGAACTCGGGCACCTGGAACTGGATCACATAGTCGCGCTCGGGGGCCGGGTTGGGGAAGACATGCAGCTCCTTGCTGGGGCGCGAGGGCGGGTTGGGTGGCATCTCGCGCTGCTTGGGCGCGAGCTCCACGTCTTTGCGCATCTTGGGCGCAGGGGCTGCGGACTTGGCGGTTTTCTTCTGGGTGGCCATGGATGCTGCGGCCCGGGGCCATGGCCCTGGGCTTGTCTTAAATGGGGAGGCCCCGATGGTATCATCCGGCCCCGAGACGAGCCCCCTTGAAGGGGCTTTTCTGTAAATAAATCAAGGGCTTAGTACGCGTCCACTGAAATGCGCCTGAACTCGATCAAGCTCTCCGGCTTCAAGTCCTTCGCCGAGCCCACGAATTTCCAGCTGCCCGGGCAGCTGGTGGGCGTGGTGGGGCCCAATGGCTGCGGCAAGTCCAACATCATGGACGCCGTGCGCTGGGTGCTGGGCGAAAGCAAGGCCAGCGAGCTGCGCGGCGAGTCCATGCAGGACGTGATCTTCAATGGCTCGGGCAACCGCAAGCCGGCCAGCCGCGCCAGCGTGGAGCTGGTGTTCAGCAATGAAGACGCGCGCGCCGGCGGCCAGTGGAACCAGTTCACCGAGATCGCCGTCAAGCGCGTGCTGACGCGCGACGGCAGCTCCAGCTACTTCATCAACAACCAGGTGGTGCGCCGCCGCGACGTGCAGGACGTGTTCCTGGGCACCGGCCTGGGGCCGCGTGCCTACGCCATCATCGGCCAGGGCACCATCAGCCGCATCATCGAGAGCAAGCCCGAAGAGCTGCGCATGTTTCTCGAGGAGGCGGCCGGCGTTTCCAAGTACAAGGAGCGCCGCCGCGAGACCGAGAACCGGCTCAAGGACACGCGCGAGAACCTCACCCGCGTGGACGACATCCTGCGCGAGCTCAACAACAACCTCGAGCGCCTGGAGAAGCAGGCCGTGGTGGCTGCCAGCTATCGCCAGCTGCAGGAGCAGGGCACGCTCAAGCTGCACCAGCTCTGGTTCCTCAAGCACCGCGACGCCACCGGCGAACAGGCGCGCGTGAAGGGCGAGCAGCTGGAAGCGGTGAACGCGCTGGAGGCCCGCATGGCCGAGTTGCGCGCCGTCGAGGCCGAGCTGGAAACGGTGCGCCAGGCCCACTATGCGGCGGGCGACGAGTTGCATGCCTCGCAGGGCCGCATGGCCGAGGCCCAGCTGGAAGTGAGCCGGCTGGAAGAGCGCATCCGCTATGTGGTGGAGGGGCGCCAGCGCGTCGAGCAACGCCTGCTGGAGCTGCACACCCAGAACCAGCAATGGGAAGAGCGCTCGGCCCAGGCGCGCGAGGAACAGGAGCACATCGGTGCGCAGATCGCCACGGCCGAGGAGCAGAGCGAGATCCTCGCCGCCCAGGCCGAGGAGCAGGGCATGAACCTGCCCAATAGCGAGGACGCGGTGCGCGCCGCTCAAGGCCGGGCCAACGAGCAGCGCGGCCTGGTGACCCAGGTGCAGCAGCAGATCCAGGTGCTGGCCGCCGAGAGCCGCAATATCGACGAGCAAGCGCGCCAGTTGCGCGGTCGGCGCGAGCGCCTGGCCACCGAGCGGCAAGGCCTGACCCTGCCGGACCAGGATCGCCTGGCCGAATTGAAGCGCCAGAGCGAGGCCGCCGACGAGGCGCGCGAGCTGGCCGATGCGCGCCTGCACGAGCTCTCCGAGCAGGTGCCGGCGCTGGACGAGACGCGCCGCGCCGCACAGCAGGATGCCAACGCCCAGCTGGCGCGGCAATCGGACCTCTCCGCCAAGCTCGATGCGCTGCGCGCCCTGCAGGAGAAGGTGCAGACCGAGGGCAAGCTCAAGCCCTGGCTGGCCAAGCATGGGCTGGAGGGCCTGGCCGGACTGTGGACCAGGCTGCACATCCAGCAGGGCTGGGAGAACGCCCTGGAGGCGGCCCTGCGCGAGCGCATGGGGGCGCTGGAGGTGGGCCGGCTGGAGACGGTGCGCGCCTTCGCCAGCGATGCGCCGCCCGCCCGGCTGGCGTTTTACTCGCCGCCCGCGGCCTCGATCGCCAACACCCACGAGACCCTGCCGCGCCTCACCGAGCTGTTGAGGCTGGACGATCAGCCCGGTTTGAAGGCCTTGCTGAACGACTGGCTGGAAGGCGTCTACACCGCCGCCAGCATCGACGAGGCCTTGGCGGGCCGCGCCAAACTCACGCATGGCGAGGTCATCATGACCCGCGAGGGCCATGCGGTGAGCCAGTTCGCGGTGAGCTTCTACGCGCCCGATTCCGAGGCCGCCGGCCTGCTGGCGCGTGCCCAGGAGATCGAGAACCTGGGCCGCGAGTTGCGCGCCCAGCAGCTCATCGCCGAAGACGCCAAGACGCAATTGGTGCGCGCCGAGGCCGGCTATACCGAGGCCTCGCAGCGCCTGGGCCAGGTGCGGCGCGAAGCCACCGACACCCAGACCCGCGCCCACCAGCTGCATGTGGAGCTGCTGCGCCTCACCCAGCAGAGCGAGGCCGCCAGCACCCGGCGTGCCCAGCTGGAGGAGGAGCTGTTCGAGATCGATGCCCAGTCCGAGGAGCTGCAGGAGCGCCGCATCACCGGCGAGGCGCGCTTCGAGGAGCTGGACATGCAGCTGGCCACCTGCCAGGAGAAGCATGCCGAGCTGGACGATGCGGTGATCAGCGCCGAGCGCCGCCTGGCCGAGGCGCGCGAGCAGCTGCGCTCGCTGGAGCGCCGCGCCCAGGAGGCCACCTTCAGCGCCCGCACGCTGGCGGCGCGCCGCGGCGAGCTGCAGCGCTCCATCGAGACCGCCCAGCAGCAGATGGCGCTGAACGTGCAATCGGCCGAGACCCTGGGCAAGGAGCTGGACACGCTCAACGACGCGGCCGCCCAGGCCGGCCTGCAGGACGCGCTGGCGCTGAAGCTCGAGCGCGAGCGCGAGCTCGCCGCCGTGCGCGCCGGCTACGACGACCTGAGCCTGCGCCTGCGCAAGGCCGAGGAGCAGCGCCTGGCCTTCGAGCGCAGCCTGGACCCGCTGCGCGAACGCATCACCAAGCTGCAGCTGGACGAGCAGGCCGCCTCGCTGGGCGGCGCCCAGTACATGGAGCAGCTGCTCGCCGCTGCGGTGGACCTGGAGGCGCTGGCCAAGACCGTGGAAGAGGGCCAGGTCAAGCTCTATGGCCTGCAGGGCGAGATCGACCGCATCAACCGCGAGATCGCGGCCCTGGGCGCGGTGAACCTGGCGGCGCTGGACGAGCTGAGCGCGGCGCGCGAGCGCAAGACTTTCCTCGACTCGCAGTACACCGACCTCAGCACCGCGATGAAGACCCTGGAGGATGCGATCCACAAGATCGACCTCGAGACGCGCGACCTGCTCTCGGGCACCTTCAACCAGGTGAACGAGCATTTCGGCCGCATGTTCCCCACGCTCTTCGGCGGCGGCAATGCCAAGCTGGTGATCACCGGCGACGAGATCCTCGATTCCGGCGTGCAGGTGATGGCCCAGCCGCCCGGCAAGAAGAACAGCACCATCCACCTGCTCTCGGGCGGCGAGAAGGCGCTCACCGCGATCGCCCTGGTGTTCGCCATCTTCATGCTCAACCCCGCGCCCTTCTGCCTGCTGGACGAGGTGGACGCGCCGCTGGACGACGCCAACACCGAGCGTTACGCGAAACTGGTTTCTGAGATGAGCAGCAAGGGCACGCAGTTCCTCTTCATCTCGCACAACAAGATTGCAATGGAAATGGCAGAACAACTGATTGGCGTGACCATGCAGGAGCAGGGCGTGTCGCGCATCGTGGCCGTCGACATGGAAGCCGCGCTGGGCATGGCGGAGGCCGCATGACCTTGACTGCCATGCTCGCCATCCTCGGTGGCCTGATCCTCGCCGCCGTCATCGCCCATGGCGCCTGGACCGCCCGCAAGGCTGGCCCGCGCCGTGCCGACCCGCCGATCGAGCCGCAGCTGGGCGAGCGGCAAGACCCGACCCTGGGCGAGGCCAAGGACGCGGTGGGCGAGCCCTTCCAGCCCGCCATGCCGGGCGACGAGACCGTGCCCCTGGTGGCGCGCCAGCTGCCGCGCAAGCCCTCGGCCCGCATCGATGCGCTGATCGACGCCATCGCCACCGTCACGCTGGAAGCGCCGGTGACCGGCGACCTGGCGATCTCGCACCTGCCGGGCAGCCGCCGCGCCGGCACCAAGCCCTTCCACATCGAGGGGCTGAATGCCGAATCGGGCGAGTGGGAGCTGCCCCTGCCGGGCCAGCGCTACAGCGAGTTCCAGGCCGGCGTGCAGATGGCCAACCGCAGCGGCGCGATGAACGAGATCGAGTACTCGGAGTTCGTGCAGAAGGTGCAGGGCTTCGCCGATGGCCTGAGCGCCTTCGTGCAGTTCCCCGACATGCTGGACGTGGTGGCGCGTGCCCGCGAACTCGACCAGTTCGCCAGCGAGCATGATGCCCAGCTGGCCGTGGTGCTGCGCGCGCGCAGCGCCGCCTGGACCCTGGGCTATGTGCAGCAGATGGCGCTGCGCCACGGCTTCGTGCCCGGCGCCATCCCCGGCCGCCTGGTGCTGGCCGCCGAAGAGGAGGGCGCGCCGCCGATCCTGAGCCTGCAGTTCGATGCCCAGGCGGCCCTGGCCGAAGACCCGCAGGCCTCGGCGCTGCGTGAGCTGACGCTGGCGCTGGACGTGCCGCAGACCCCCGAGGCGCTGGAGCCCTTTGCCGCCTGGCAGGAAGCCGCGCGGGCGCTCTCGCGCGACATCGAGGCCGATGTCTGCGATGACCGCGCCCAGGTCCTCAATCTGCATGCCTTCGCCGCCATCGGCCAGGAGCTGTCCACGCTCTACAAGGCCCTGGCCTCGCGCGATCTGGCGGCCGGCAGCCTGGCCGCGCGGCGCCTGTTCAGCTGACTACACTGGGGCTCTGAGCAGCCCCTGGAGTCCCCTTGAGCACCAGCCTCTTGCTGATTGCCCTTTTGATCGCCGCCAGTGCCTTCTTCTCGATGGCCGAGATGTCGGTGGCGGCCTCGCGCCGGCTCAAGCTGCGCCAGCTGGCCGACGAGGGCGATGGCCGCGCCGAGCGCGTGCTGGAGGTGCAGGAGCAGCCCGGGCATTACTTCACCGTGGTGCAGATCGGCGTCAACACCGTGGCCATCCTGGGCGGCATCGTCGGCGAGGGCGCGTTCACGCCGCATTTCTCCGCTGCCCTGGGCCTGCTGCTGGCGCCCGAGCAGGCGCAAAGCCTGGGCTTCGCGCTTTCCTTCGCGGCCATCACCGCGCTCTTCATCGTGCTGGCCGACCTGGTGCCCAAGCGCCTCTCGATGAACGAACCCGAGCGCGTGGCGCTGATCCTGATCGCGCCCATGCTGGCGCTGTGCACCCTGCTGCGGCCCTTGTCCTGGGCCTTCAGCCGGATCAGCGAGGCCTTGATACGGCTGATGGGCCTGCCGGCCGCGCGCGACAACAGCATCACCCATGCCGACATCCTGGCCCTGGCCGAGGCCGGCAACCTGGCCGGCGTGGTGGCCGACGCCGAGCAGCAGATCATCGAGAACGTGTTCGAGCTCGACACGCGCACGGTGGAAAGCGTGATGACCACGCGCGAGCGCATCGTCTTCTTCGGCCTCGACGACGAAGACGCGCTGGTGCGCAACCGCATCGCCGAGGAACCGCATTCCACCTACCTGGTGTGCGAGGGCGAGATCGACCAGGTGGTGGGCTATGTGGACGCCACCGACCTGTTCCAGCGCGTGCTGCGCGAGGAGGCGCTGCGCCTGCGCGGCAGCGAGGGCCTGATCAAGAAGGTGCTGATCGTGCCGGACCGCATCACCCTCTCCGAGGTGCTGCTGCAGTTCCGCGAGAAGCATGAAGACTTCGCCGTGGTGGTGAACGAATACAGCCTGGTGGTGGGCGTGATCACCCTCAACGACGTGATGAGCACGGTGATGGGCAGCCTGGTGGCCAGCCACGACGAGGAGCAGATCGTGCGCCGCGAGGACGGCTCCTTCCTGGCCGACGGCATCACCCCCATCCCCGATGTGCAGCGCGCACTGGAGGTGGAGGCCTGGCCCCATGCCGGCCAGTACGACACCCTGGCCGGTTTCCTGATGGTGATGCTGCGCCGCATCCCGCGCCGCACCGATCAGGTCGTCTGGGAGGGCTGGCGCTTCGAGGTGGTGGACGTGGACAGCCACCGGGTCGACCAGGTGATGATCACGCGCCTGCCGGCGCCACCGTAAGCCCCTGGCGCCCAGGCATCAAGTCAAGGGACGTGGGCCAGCTGCGCGCTGGCCCGCACGCCCTGGCCACCGAGCACGGTGGACCAGTTGCCGGTGGCCTGGTTGTCGTAGCCGCCGACCACCGCAGAGTAAAGGCCGCCCGAGACATTGCCGGTGCCCCCCAGCACCGAGGCGAAATGGTTGCTGCTGCTGTTGACCGCACCCAGCATCAGCGCCCCGGCGTGGCTGTAGTTCTGGTTGAAGCCCAGTATCAGATTGTGCGAGCCGCTGCGGGTGTTGATCGCGCCGCTGCCGCCACGCAGCTCGTTGTAGCCGATGACCAGATTGCCCAGGCCGTTGGGACTCTGGTAGGTGCCGCCCGCGCCATTGCGAAGATTCAGGTTGGCGCCGGTGATGTAGATCTCGTTGCCATTGCGGCTGAAGTGCGCCAGCTTGTCGTTCAGCGGACTCACCAGACCGTCGCCATAGCTCTTTGCGCTGGCCAGCGCGTTGGTGGCCGCGGCGTCGGCATAGGCCTTGCGATCGGCAACCTCCTTGCTCAACGCCATCTGCAGCGCGGCGATCGTGCTCGCCTGTGCCGTGTTGGCGGCCTGCAAGCTGGCGACCGTCTGGCTCAGGGCGGCGACCGTCGTCTCCAAGTTGGCCAGGCGCTGGGCGGAACTGACGACCGGCTGCGCCTGCGCCGCGCCAGCCAGACACAAGGCGACCGTGAGGACGGCTGACAGGCCAAGGGTTCTGAAGAGCTGCATCTGAATCTCCTGTTGGCGAGCCGTTGATTGTGATGAGCGCGCCGGCCCTTGACCAGCGCCTGGAGCCGCTGGGCAGCGATCAGACAGGCCCACACCCCTATGTTGATGAGGCTCGGCGCCGATGGGCCCGCATAGACTGAAACCCCACTCTGGCGAGGCTCGGATGAAACACTCTGCAAACCTGCTGGCTCCGCTCGTCGCCGGCCTGATGGCGCTGGCAGCCCCGGAGGTCGGCGCGGCCACGCCGGCCCTGACCCTGGACAGCGTCGGCGCTACCTTCCCGACCGACGGCAAGTTCACGCTGGGCTTCGAGTTCATGGTGTCCGAGGCGGTCGAGGTGGTCTCGCTGGGCGTCTTCGATGGCGGAGCGCCCGGGCTCGCTGCGCCGGCACAGGTCTCGCTGTGGCTGGACGACCAGGTTGGCACCCTGCTGGCCACGACCGAGGTGGCCGCCGGGACCGTTGCGACCCTGGTGGGCCAGTTTCGACATGTGGCGATCAGCCCGCTGACGCTGCTGCCCGGCAATATCTATGTCATCGGGGCCTATCTGCCGGTCGGCGAGGCCACCGCCTTCAATATGGGCGGCGACAGCAGCGTGGGCAGCTTCGACGGGCGCCTGACCCAGGTGGTGGACCGCTACTGGGACGACGGCCAGGACTTCCCGCTGGGCTCGTCCGGTGTGGCCGGCTCGGCCTGGCTCGGCGCGAACTTCCAGATCGCCGCGGTGCCCGAACCGGGCCAGGCCGGCTTGCTGACCCTGGGCCTGCTGGGCCTGGCGCTGCGGCGCCGGCAACAGATGAGCGCCGGCACATCGGCGGATCCGAGCGCCTCGGGCAGCATCGCGCAGCGTTAGCTGGCTCCCGGTCGGGCCCTGGTGCCAGCGCGGCGCGCCGAGGCACGCGCGCAGCCGGGGCTAGGCCCGAGGTGTGGGCACAATCGGGGCCATGAGCCAGACCGATACCCTCGCCGCTGCGGATCGCGCCGCCGCCCTGCGTGCCCAACTTCATCACCACGCCCATCTCTACTACGTGCTCGATGCCCCGGTGCTGCCGGATGCCGAATACGACAAGCTGTTCCAGGAGTTGCAGGCGCTGGAGGCCGCCCACCCCGAGCTGCTGAGTCCCGACTCGCCCACCCAGCGCGTGATCGGCCAGGTGCTGGACGGCTTTGCGCCGGTGCGCCATGCCGTGCCGATGCTGAGCATACGCACCGAGACCGACACCGAGGCCAGCGGCGCCCGCGCCTTTGACGAGCGCGTGCGCCGCCAGCTCGAGCTGGGCGAGGACGCGCCACCGGTGGAATATGCCGCCGAGCTCAAGTTCGATGGCCTGGCCATCAATCTGCGCTACGAGCAGGGCGTGCTGGTGCAGGCCGCCACCCGCGGCGATGGCGAGACCGGCGAGGACGTGACGCAGAACATCCGCACCGTGGGTCAGATCCCCTTGCGCCTCAAGGGCGTGCACGCGCCGGTGCTGGAGGTGCGCGGCGAGGTCTATATGCGGCGCGACGATTTCGAGGCCCTCAACGAGCGCCAGCGCGAGGCCGGTGAAAAAACCTTTGTGAACCCGCGCAACACCGCCGCCGGCGCGGTGCGTCAGCACGACCCCGCCCTGGCAGCCAACAAGCCGCTGAGCTTCTATGCCTACGGCCTGGGCGAGGTGCAGGGCTGGGCCGTGCCCGAGACGCACAGCGCCCTGCTGGATGCGCTGCAGGCGATGGGCATGCCGGTGTGCGAGCACCGCGTCGTCACCCAGGGGGCCGCGGGCCTGATCGCCTTTCACCAGGCCATGGGCGCGCAGCGCGATGGCCTGCCCTTCGACATCGACGGCATTGTCTACAAGGTCAACAGCCGCGCCCTGCAGCAGCGCCTGGGCTTTGTGACGCGCGAGCCGCGCTGGGCGGTGGCGCACAAATACCCGGCGCAGGAGCAGCTGACGCGCCTGCTGGCGATCGACATCCAGGTCGGCCGCACCGGCAAGCTCACGCCGGTGGCTAGGCTTGAGCCGGTGTTCGTGGGCGGCACCACGGTCAGCAACGCCACCCTGCACAACCTCTTCGAGCTGCGCCGCAAGGGCGTGCGCGTGGGCGACCAGGTGATCGTGCGGCGCGCCGGCGACGTGATCCCCGAAGTGGTGGGCGTGCTGAAGGCCGAACGCGCCGCCTACGTGCCCAATTTCCGCATGCCGCGCAGCTGCCCCGTCTGCGACAGCGCCACCGTGCGCGAGAAGGGCGGCATGGACTACCGCTGCTCGGGCGGCATCTTCTGCCCGGCCCAGCGCAAGCAGGCGCTGCTGCACTTTGCCGGCCGCCGCGCCATGGACATCGAGGGCCTGGGCGACAAGCTGGTCGAGCAGCTGGTGGACGCCGGCATCGTCGACAGCCTGCCCAGCCTCTACAAACTGGGCGTGGCCAAGCTGGCGGCGCTGGAGCGCATGGCCGAGAAGAGCGCGCAGAACATCGTCGATGCGCTGGAGAAGAGCAAGACGACCACGCTGGCGCGCTTTCTGTTCGGGCTGGGAATTCGCCAGATCGGCGAGACCACCGCCAAGGATCTGGCTCGGCATTTCGGCTCGCTCGACGCCTTGATGGATGCCAGCGTCGAGCAGCTGCTGCAGGTGCGCGACGTCGGCCCCATCGTGGCGCAGAGCATTCACATGTTCTTCGCCCAGCCGCACAACCGCGAGGTGGTGGCGCAGCTGCGCGCCGCCGGCGTGCATTGGCCCGAGGGCGAGGGCGCTGCCGCCGAGCAGGGCCCCAAGCCGCTGCTGGGCAAGACCCTGGTGCTCACCGGCACGCTTCCCACCCTCTCGCGCGACGCCGCCAAGGACTTGATCGAAGCGGCGGGCGGCAAGGTCAGCGGCTCGGTCTCCAAGAAGACCCACTATGTGGTGGCGGGCGAGGAGGCCGGCTCCAAGCTCGACAAGGCGCGCGAGCTGGGCGTCACGGTGCTGGACGAGGCGGGCCTGCAGGCCCTGCTGCTCAGCGCTTCGTCAGCTCAAAGCGCTTGATCTCACCCACCACGAAGAGGTAGCAGCACACCGCCACCAGCGCATTCGCGGCCACGAAGACCAGGGCCGCGTTGAAGGAGCCCGTGCCCTTGATGAGGTAGCCGATCACGATCGGCGTGGTGATGCCGGCGGTGTTGCCGAAGGTGTTGAAGAGCGCGCCGCTCAGGCCCGAGATCTCCTTGGGCGAGGTGTCGGACACGACCGCCCAGCCCAGCGCGCCCAGGCCCTTGCCGAAGAAGGCCAGCGCCATGATGGCCACCACCAGGGTCGAGCCCTCCACGTAGTTGCAGGCAATCATGCAGGTGGAGAGCAGCATGCCGATCACGATGGGCGTCTTGCGCGCCACGGTGAGCGAATGGCCGCGGCGCAGCAGGCCGTCGGAGATCAGGCCGCCCAACACGCCGCCGGCAAAACCGCAGATCGCCGGCAGCGCCGCCACGAAGCCGGCGTTGAGGATGGACATGCCGCGTTCCTTCACCAGGTAGACCGGGAACCAGGTGAGGAAGAAATAGGTCAGGGTGGTGATGCAGTACTGGCCGATGTAGACGCCCAGCAGCATGCGGTTGCCGAGCAGCTGCTTGATGTAACCCCACTTGGGTGCGTCGGCCTGGCTGGCCCGGGCGGCCGGTTGATCCATGTCCACCAGGGCCCCGCCCTGGGCGATGGTGTCCAGCTCGGCGCGGTTGATGCCCGGGTGGGTCTTGGGGCTGTGCACCGTCTTGAGCCAGATCGCGCTCACCACCATGCCGATCGCGCCCATCACATAGAACACCGCCGGCCAGCCGTAGGCATGGGTGATCCAGCCCATCAGCGGCGCGAACAGCACGGTGGCGAAGTACTGGGCCGAGTTGAAGATGGCCGAGGCGGTGCCGCGTTCCTTGGCCGGGAACCAGGAGGCGACGATGCGGCCGTTGGCGGGGAAGGAGGGCGCCTCGGCGGCGCCGACCAGGAAGCGAAGGGCGAACAGCACCACCACCGCCGTGCCCGCGGTGGCGCTGATGAAGCTGATGCCGCCCTGCAGCAGGGTGAACAGCGACCAGATGAAGATGCTGGCGGCGTAGACCTTCTTGGAGCCATAGCGGTCCAGCAGCCAGCCGCCGGGCAGCTGCGCCAGCACATAGGACCAACCGAAGGCCGAGAAGATATAGCCCATGGTGACCGTGTCTATGCCCAGTTCCTTGGACAGGGCCGGCCCGGCGATGGAGAGCGTGGCGCGGTCGGCATAGTTGATGGTGGTCACCAGGAACAGCATGGCCAGCACCAGGTAGCGCTTGCGCGTGGCCTGGGCGCTGCTTGTCTGGGCGGTGGGGGCGGTCAGTGGGTCCGCGGTGGTGGCAGTGTTCATGTCTCGCTCCGGTCGATGTGGGCATGGCGCTGCCCCGCCGTCCGTCTTGAGGCGGACTGCTGTCGGGGCTTGCGCCGGTGTTCAGGCCTGCATTTAGGCCTGTGTATAGGCCGTCTTCACGGTGGTGTAGAACTCGGCGGCATGGCGGCCCTGCTCGCGTGGCCCATAGCTGGAGCCCTTGCGGCCGCCGAAGGGCACGTGGTAGTCCACGCCTGCGGTGGGCAGGTTCACCATCACCATGCCGGCCTGGGCATGACGCTTGAAGTGCGTGGCATGTTTGAGCGAGCTGGTGGCGATGCCGGCGGCCAGGCCGAAGGGCGTGTCGTTCGCCAGCGCCAGGGCCTCCTCGTAGTCGCGTGCGCGCAGCACGCTCACCACCGGGCCGAACACTTCCTCGCGGTTGATGCGCATGACCGCCGTGGTCTCGGTGATGAGGGCCGGGCGCAGATAGAAGCCGGGCTTGCCCTCGGGGTTGTGGGCCAGGGCCTCGCCGCCGCAGGCCAGGCGCGCGCCCTCGGCCTGGGCGATGCCGATGTATTCCAGGTCCTGGCCCAGCTGGCTCTGGTCCACCACCGGCCCGATGTCGGTGCCGGGCTTGCGTGCGTCGTCCACCTTCAGGCTCTGCATGCGCGCCAACATGGCGGCCACGAAGCGCTCGTGGATGCCGGCGGTGACGATCAGGCGCGAGGAGGCGGTGCAGCGCTGGCCGGTGGAGAAGAAACCGCTCTGCACGGCGCAGTTCACCGCCAGGTCCAGGTCGGCATCGTCCAGCACGACCATGGGGTTCTTGCCGCCCATCTCGAGCTGGAACTTGGCCATGCGCGCGACGCAGGCGGCCGCCACCTTCTGCCCCGTGCCCACCGAGCCGGTGAAACTGATGGCGGCGATGCGGCGGTCATCCAGCAGGGCGGCACCCACCTCCGAGCCGCGCCCCATCACCAGATTGAACACCCCTTGCGGCAGGCCGCTGCGCGAGAGGATCTCGGCCAGCGCCCAGGCCGAGCCGGGCACCAGATCGGCCGGCTTGAAGACCACGCAGTTGCCATAGGCCAGGGCCGGCGCGATCTTCCAGGCCGGGATGGCGATGGGGAAGTTCCAGGGCGTGATGATGCCCACCACGCCGATCGGCTCGCGCGTGATTTCCACGCCCACGCCGGGGCGCACCGAGGGCATCAGCTCGCCGCCGGGGCGCAGCGCCTCGCCGGCAAAGAACTTGAAGATATTGCCGGCGCGCGCCACTTCGCCGACGGCCTCGGGCAGGGTCTTGCCCTCCTCGCGGGCCAGCAGCTCGCCCAGCTCGGCGCGGCGCGCCAGGATTTCGCTGCCCACCGCGTCGAGGATGTCGAAGCGCTGCTGCGGCGTGGAAAGGCTCCAGGCCGGGAAGGCGGCCTCGGCGGCGGCGATCGCCAGGCGCGCCTGGGCGGCATCGGCCTGGGCGTATTCGCCGATCAGGTCGCGCGTGTCCGAGGGGTTGATATTGCGCGAGACGCGCTGGCCTTCCAGCCACTCGCCGGCGATCAGATTCTTGAACATCGTCATGTTTGCTTTCTAGCGGTCCAGCGCGGGGCGCTTGGGGTCGAAGCGCCAGCCGGGGATCAGGTCTTGCATGGCGATGGCGTCGTCGCGCGCGCCCAGCCCATGCTGCAGATAGAGCTGGTGGGCCTTCTCGACTTCGGCCATGTCGAGCTCGACGCCCAGGCCCGGTTTCTTTGGCACCTGCACATGGCCGCCGACGATCTGCAGCGGCTCCTTGCTGAGGCGCTGGCCGTCCTGCCAGATCCAGTGCGTGTCGATGGCGGTGACCTTGCCGGGCGCGGCCGCGCCCACATGGGTGAACATGGCCAGCGAGACGTCGAAATGGTTGTTGGAATGCGAGCCCCAGGTGAGGCCCCAGTCGCGGCAGGTCTGGGCCACGCGCACCGAGCCGGCCATGGTCCAGAAATGCGGGTCGGCCAGCGGGATGTCCACGCTCTGCAGGGCCAGCGCATGGCTGAGCTGGCGCCAGTCGGTGGCGATCATATTGGTGGCCGTGGGCAGGCCGGTGGCACGGCGGAACTCGGCCATCACCTCGCGGCCGGAGAAGCCGTCCTCGGCGCCGCAGGGGTCCTCGGCATAGGCGATCACGCCGCGCATATCGCGCATCAGGCGGATCGCGTCTTTGAGCAGCCAGCCGCCGTTGGGGTCGAGCGTCACGCGTGCGGTGGGGAAGCGCTCGTGCAGCGCGCGGATCGCCTCCACTTCCTCGTCACCGCGCAGCACGCCGCCCTTGAGCTTGAAGTCGTTGAAGCCGTAGCGCTCGCGCGCGGCCTCGGCCAGGCGCACGATGGCCTCGGGGGTGAGCGCCTGTTCGTGGCGCAGGCGGCACCAGTCGTTGTCGGCGCCGGGCTCGCTGGCATAGGGCAGCGCGCTGCGCGTCCGGTCGCCCACATAGAAGAGATAGCCCAGCATCTCCACCGAGTCGCGCTGCTGGCCTTCGCCCAGCAGCGCCGCCACCGGCACGTTGAGGTGCTGGCCCAGCAGGTCCAGCAGGGCGGATTCGATCGCCGTCACCGCATGGATGGTGGTGCGCAGGTCGAAGGTCTGCTGGCCGCGGCCACCGGCATCGCGGTCAGCGAACTGGGCCTGCACCGCCTGCAGCACGCGCTGCTGCGAGCCCAGGGGCTGGCCCACCACGAGGGCGCGCGCATCCTCCAGGGTCTGGCGTATCTTCTCGCCGCCCGGCACCTCGCCCACGCCGGTGCGGCCGGCGCTGTCGGTGAGTATCAGCAGATTGCGGGTGAAGAAGGGGGCGTGGGCGCCGCTGAGGTTGAGCAGCATGCTGTCGCGGCCGGCGACGGGGATCACGCGCAGCGCGCTGATCACGGGGGTGGCGGAGAGGCTCATGCGGGGTGGTCTCTTTGCATCAGTCGGCGGTGATCTTGCCCAGCTCGATCACCTTTTTCCAGCGTGCGAATTCGCTCGCCTGGTAGGCGCTGAACTGCTCGGGCGTGTTGGCCACGATCTCGAAGCCCAGCTCCAGCAGCTTGGCCTTGACCTGGGGCTCGTTGAGGGCGGCCACCAGCGCGCCATGCAGCTTGCCCTTGATGTCGGCCGGCAGGCCCTTGGGCGCGGCCACGGCCTGCCAGGAATAGACCGTCACGCCCTTGATGCCCAGCTCTTCCAGCGTCGGCACCTCGGGCAGCTGCGGCGAGCGCTTGCTGCCGGTCACGGCCAGGGCCTTTAGCTTGCCGGCCTTGATGTTGCTGAGGCCGGTGTTGATGTTCATAAAGGTGGCATCCACCTGGCCGCCCAACAGGTCTGACAGCGCCGGGGCGCCGCCCTTGTAGGGGATGTGCAGGCCCATGGTGCCGGTCTGCTGCCAGAACAGCTCGGCGGTGAGGTGGTCGCTGGAGCCATTGCCCGAGGAGGCGAAGCTCATCTTGTCGGGATTCGCCTTCATGAAGGCCACCACCTCGGCCAGGCTCTTGTGCGGCGAGCTCGCCGGCACGGCCAGCACATTGGGCGCCTGCACCGCGACGGTGATGTAGTCGAAGTCCTTGAGCGGGTCGTAGCCCACGTTCTTCATCAGGTGCGGGCCGATCACGAAGGGGCCCAGCGAGGACACCAGCAGGGTGTAGCCATCGGGCGCGGCACGCTTCACCAGGGCCGAGCCCACGGTGCCGCCGGCGCCGCCCTTGTTGTCGACGATGAAGCTGCCGCCCAGCTTCTCCTGCAGGCGCGGGCCGACGGCGCGGGCGATGGCGTCCGACGAGCCTCCGGCCGGGAAGGGCACCAGCAGGGTCACCGGCTTGCTGGGCCAGGGTTGGGCCTGCGCCAGCGTGGCCAGGCCGAGCAACAGGGTCGTTAGCAGTTTCTTCATCATCATCATGGTTTGTCTCCGTTCTGACTTGTTGGCTTACTGCGGGCCGAGCTTGGAAATCAGGGCGCCCAGCTGGTCCACCTCGGCGGGCAGCAGGTCCGACAGCGGCGGCCGCACCGGGCCGGCGCTGTGACCCACCAGGGTGGCGCCGGCCTTCACGATGGACACCGCATAACCCTCGCCCTTGTTGCGCAGCGCGATATAGGGCAGGAAGAAATCGCGGATCAGGCGGTCGCAGGTGATGGTGTCACCAGCTGCATGGGCGTTGTAGAACTCCATCGCCGTCTTCGGGATGAAGTTGAACACCGCCGAGGAATAGACCGGGCAGCCCATGGCCTTGTAGGCGCCGGCAAAGAGCTCGGCGGTGGGCAGGCCGCCCAGATAGGCGAAGCGCTCGCCCAGGGTCTGGCGGATCGCAACGAACTTCTCGATATCGCCCAGGCCGTCCTTGAAACCGATCAGGTTGGGGCAGCGCTCGGCCAGCACCAGCAGGCTTTCCGGCGTGAGCTTGCATGCGCCGCGGTTGTAGACGGTGACGCCGAACTTGACGCTCTTGCACACCGCCTCCACATGGGCGATCAGGCCGGCCTGGCTGGCCTCGGTGAGGTAGTGCGGCAGCAGCAGGATGCCCTGTGCGCCCAGGCGCTCGGCCTCCTGCGCGTACTTGATGGCCAGGCTGGTGCCGCCACCGGCGCCGGCGATGATGGGGGTACGGCCGCGGCAGGTGTCCAGCGCGACCTTGATCACCTCGCTGTACTCGCCCGGCTCCAGCGAGAAGAACTCGCCCGTGCCGCCGGCCGCGAACAGCGCCGAAGCGCCATAGGGTTGCAGCCACTCCAGCCGCTCGGCATAGGGCTTGGGCGCGAAACGCAGCTGGCTGTCGAAATCGGTCAGCGGGAAGGACAGCAGGCCGGCTTGCAGCACGCTCTTGAGTTCTTGGGGCGACATGGATCAGGCTCCTGCGATGGTGTGGTGTGAAAGGCGGACGCCAGCGTGCCGGCCTGTTGATGTTGTATGTCATCGTACAACTAAGTTCAAGCGAGGCGAAGTGAGGGGAATTACGCATCAGCCCAGATCGGCCTGGGCGCGGCGCCGGCGCTCGCGGCTGTTGGTGAGGTGGGTGCGCATGGCGGCGCGCGCGGCATCGGGATCCTGGGCGGCGATGGCGTCGAAGATGTTCTCGTGCTCGCCATTCACACGCCGCAGATAGGCCTGGCGCTCGGCGCTGAGCTCACCCGCCGGCTCGAGCCTGGCGCGCGGGATGATCTGGCTGCCCAGGGTGTTCATCAGCTCGGCGAAGTGGCTGTTCTGGGTGGCGCGGGCAATCTCCAGATGAAACTGGAAGTCCGCCGCCACCGCGTCCTGGCCGGCTTCCACCGCCGCCACCACCGCACCCAGCGCGGCGTGCATCTGCGTCAGATTGGCCTCGCTGCGACGCTGGGCGGCCAGGCCGGCGGCTTCGGTTTCCAGGCCGATGCGCAGCTCCAGCACCGCGATCACGTCCTGCAGGGTGCTGAACTGTTCGGGCGTGATCTTGAAGGCCGGCGCATCGCCGATGCCCAGCACAAAGGTGCCGATGCCGTGGCGGGTCTCCACCAGGCCGGCGGCTTGCAGCTTGGAAATGGCCTCGCGCACCACCGTGCGGCTGACCTCGAACTCGGCCATGATGGCGGCCTCGGTGGGCAGCTTGTCGCCCGCCTGCAGGCGGCCGTCGCGGATGCGCTGGCCCAGCGAATCGACCAGCTCCAAGGCCAGGGTGCGGGGGCGTCGGCGGGCGGGAGCGGCAGGGCTGTTCATGGCTTGTACGTACTATCCCGAGGGTCCGGTGCAGGGCTTTGGCCTACAGTTCATGCAAGTTGTACGACAACTAGACGACGTACAACAAGTGTTTTGTGCACTGTAGCAACATCTTCCGGGTTCCGACATGACCGAACAAACGCCTCCGCGGCCTCCGCGCCCGCCGCTGACGATACGCATGCACGCGGACGACAACGTCGCCATCGTCGCCAACGACGGCGGCTTGGCCGCAGGCACCGTGCTGCCCGACGGCGTGCCGGGGGCCGGATTGCAACTGCGAGACAAGCTGCCGCAGGGCCACAAGCTCGCCCTGCAGGACATCGCAGAGGGTGAGCCGGTGCTGCGCTACGGCGTCCCGATAGGCTATGCATTGAAAGACGTACCCGCCGGCAGCTGGGTGCATGAGCGCCTGCTGCAGATGCCCTCGGCGCGCGCGCTCGAGGGCCTGCCGATGGCCACGGTCCGGCCTGCCGAACTGCCACCGCTGCAGGGCCATACCTTCGAGGGCTATCGCAACGCCGATGGCTCGGTGGGCACGCGCAACATCCTGGCCATCACCACCACGGTGCAATGCGTGGCCGGCGTGGTGGCGCAGGCGGTGGCGCGCATCAAGGCCGAGCTGCTGCCGCTGTACCCCCATGTGGACGACGTGATCGGCCTGGAGCATGGCTATGGCTGCGGCGTGGCGATCGACGCGCCCGGCGCCGAGATCCCGATCCGCACGCTGCGCCATATCTCGCTCAACCCCAACTTCGGCGGCGAGCTGATGGTGGTGAGCCTGGGCTGCGAGAAGCTGCAGCCCGAGCGGCTGTTGCCGCCGGGCTCCTTCGCCATCACGGACGAGCGCAGCGCCGACGCCGGCCCCGAGACCATCTGCCTGCAGGCCGAGCACCATGTGGGCTTCATGTCGATGCTGGACGACATCCTGCAGAGCGCCCGCCCGCACCTGGAACGCCTGAACGCGCGCCGGCGCGAGACCCTGCCGGCCAGCGCCCTGGTGGTGGGCCTGCAATGCGGCGGCAGCGATGCCTTCTCGGGCGTCACCGCCAACCCGGCGCTGGGTTTCTGCGCCGACCTGCTGGTGCGCGCCGGCGCCACCGTGATGTTCAGCGAGAACACCGAGGTGCGCGATGCGGTGGAGCAGCTCACCAGCCGTGCCGCCACGCCCGCGGTGGCCGAGGCCATCGTGCGCGAGCTGGGCTGGTACGACCGCTATCTGGAGCGCGGCCGGGTGGACCGCGCCGCCAACACCACGCCGGGCAACAAGGCCGGCGGCCTCGCCAATATCGCGGAGAAGGCGATGGGCTCCATCGTCAAGAGCGGCAGCGCGGCGATTTCCCACGTGCTGGCGCCGGGCGAGAAGCTCAGGCCCGATCAGCGCGGCCTGGTCTACGCCGCCACGCCGGCCAGCGACTTTATCTGCGGCACCCTGCAGCTGGCCGCCGGCATGAATCTGCATGTCTTCACGACCGGCCGCGGCACCCCGTACGGGCTGGCCGAATGCCCGGTCGTGAAGGTGGCCACGCGCAGCGATCTGGCGCGGCGCTGGCATGACCTGATGGACGTGAACGCCGGCCAGATTGCCGACGGCGAGGCCAGCATCGAGCAGGTCGGCTGGCAGCTGTTCGAGCTGTTGCTGGAGGTGGCCAGCGGCCGCAAGAAGACCTGGGCCGAGCATTGGAAGCTGCACAACGCGCTGGTGCTGTTCAACCCGGCGCCGGTGACTTGAGCTTGTGATGCCAACTCAGGCCGGCTTGGGTGCCGGCAGCGGCAGCCGCAGCAGGCCCACCGCCAGCGCCGTGCCCAGCAGCACGATGGCGCAGCCCGCGGCCATGTGCAGGGTGAAGGCCTCGGCCAGGAACAGATAGCCCCAGAGCACCGCGAACACCGGGATCAGAAAGGTCACTGCGATGGTGTTGGTGGGCCCCACCCGCTGCATCAGGCGGAAGTAGAGGATGTAGGCGATGCCCGAGCACAGCACCGCCAGCAGGGCCACGCTGGTCCAGGCCTGGGCGCTCGGCAGCTGGGCCGGCCATTGCCAGGCGGCCAGCGGCGCCAGCATGAAGGCGGCGCTGACCTGGCTGCCGGTGGCCACCGTGAGCGGGCTCACCTTGGCGAGATAACGCTTGGTGTAGTTGGCCGCGATGCCATAGCACAGAGTGGCCACCAGGCAGGCCAGGATGGCCCAGCCGCTGCCGCCGGGCTTGAAGCTGGCCTTGTCCCAGGCCAGGAAGACCACGCCGGCAAAGCCCAGCGCCAGGCCGCTCAGGCGGCTGGCGTTCAGGCCCTGCGAGAGCCAGATCCAGGCCACCAGGGCGCCCCACAGCGGCGTGGTGGCGTTGAGGATGCTGGACAGGCCGGCGGTGATGGAGAGCGCCGCATAGGCATAGAGCGCGAAGGGGATGGCGCTGTTGAGCAGGCCCACCACCAGCAGCGGCTTCCATTCCCGCAGCAGCTCGCCCAGGCCCTGGCGCGCCGCCAGTATCGGCAGCAGGAACAGGCTGGCGCCGCCGACGCGCAGCGCCGCCATCGCCAGCGGGCCGAACTCATGCGCGCCCAGGCGCATGAAGAGAAACGAGGCGCCCCAGATGGCGGCCAGCAGGCTCAGTTCGCTCAGGTCTTTGGATTTCATTGGTGCTTTTCTTTCTTGGCCGCATCGGCCAGCGCGGCGCGGCGCCAGAGCTGCAGCACGGCATAGCTGCGATAGGGTGCAAAGGCCGCGGCCGCTTGCTGCACCTCACGCGGTTTCAGTGGCGCGTCCGGCGGGCTGAGCTGCTTGCGCAGCACCACGTCGGCCTCGGGAAACATATCGGGCCAGCTCCAGCCGCGCATCAGCATGTATTGCGCCGTCCAGGGGCCCAGGCCGGGCATGGCCTGCAGCTCGGCCAGGGCCTCGGCCGGCGTGCCCAGGCCGGCGGCGAAGCGCGAGCCGGGCCAGGCGCGCGCCAGCGCGATCAGGGCCTCGGCACGGCGCCGGATGATGCCCAGCGCGGCGATCTCGTCCACCGCTGCAACGGCGATGCGCGCCGGGCTCGGGAACAGCCGGTGCACGCTGGCGGTGGTCTGCCCCTCGGGCAGGGGCTCGCCGAAGCGCTCGACAAAGCGGCTGGCCAGGGTGCGCGCCGCCGCCACCGTGACCTGCTGGCCCAGCACCGCACGCACCGCCAGCTCGTAGCGGTCGACGCAGCCGGGCAGGCGCATGCCGGGTTCCGCCTGTGCCAGCGCGCCGAGGCAGCCATCGATGGTGGCGGGCTCGGCATCCAGGTCCAGCCAGCGGCGCAGGCTGGGCATCAGGCTGGCCACCGCCGGCCAGACGGCCGAGCAGGGCAGCAGCCAGACGCGCGGCAGCTGGGCATCGAATTGCAGCTCCACCCGCCCCGCCAGCCATTCGCCCTGGTGGCGCACGCGCAAGCTGCGGCTGATGCGGCGTTCGGCCAGATCCACCTCCTCAATGCCGGGAATGGCGCGCGCCGCCAGGAACTGCAGCAGCGCATCGACCGCGAAGGGCGGGCGGTAGTTCAGTGCCAGCCTGGGCTCACCGCAGGCGCTCAGGTTCAGGCTCTGGCCGCGCCGCAGCGCCGAGGGCTGCAGCCGGTATTGCTCGGCAAAGGCGGCGTTGAAACGCCGCAGGCTGCCAAAGCCGGCATGGTGGGCCACCTCGGCGATGGGCATGCGGGTGTCGCTGAGCAGCTGCTTGGCCAGCAGCAGGCGGCGCGTCTGCAGGTATTGCAGCGGCGTCACGCCATGCTCGGCCAGAAAGATGCGGCGCAGGTGGCGGCTCGTGATGCCCAGATGCGCGGCCAGCTGCTCCATCGAGCCGGCGCCATCTTCGGCCCACTCGGCCTGGTCCAGCCAGGCGGCGGCCTGCTGGGCCAGGGTACGCGAGGCATCCATCACCGACCAAGCCGGCCGGCCCGCACGCGGCGCCAGCTCGGGCCGGCATTTCAGGCAGGGGCGAAAGCGCGCCGCCTCGGCCAGCGCGGCGCTGCCGAAGAAGCGGCAGTTCTCGGCCTTGGGCGTGCGCACCCGGCAGATCGGCCGGCAGTAGACACCGGTGGACGTGACGCCCACGAACCAGCGCCCGTCAAAGCGCGCATCGCGCGCCAGCAGGGCGGGGTAGCAGAGTTCGGCGCTGAGGTCCGGGCTGGTTGACATGGCCGCATGATAGGGGCGCGGCCGGCGCAGTACTGGCTGGATCCGGACATGTGGCTGGCTTACTTGAAATAGCGCTGCTGCAGCCGCGCCACGCTGCCGTCCGCCACCAGCTGCTGATAGGCCTGCAGCCAGCGTTCGGCCTCGCCCTCGGCCAGGCGCAGCGAGGTGCCCATATAGAGATCGGCCTCGCCCAGGCTGGTGTGGGTCTTGAATTCGCCGCGCGGGTAGCCGTATTGCTCGATGGCGGCCTGCAGCATCGGCGCGCCGGCATAGATGGCCGTCAGCATGTCGCTGCGCAGCATGCGCAGGAGGTCCTTGTAGTCCTTGGCCTCGGTGACGCTGGTGAACTTCTCGGCCTGCAGGTTCTTGATGATGGGCGAGCCGCGCAGCACGCCGATGCGCACGTGGCGCAGCTGTTCGAGGCTCAGGTTGGGCTCGCCGGCACGGCCGACGAAGCTGTAGCGCACATGCATCAGCAGGATCAGCCAGCGGAACTTGGCTTCGCGGTCGGGCGTGCGTGCCAGCGGGAAGACGCCGAGGTTCTCTCCCTCCTCGGTCATGCGCACCGCGCGCGCCCAGGGGTAGAAGTCCACCGTGTCGCTGCGCCCCAGGCGCTGCGACATCAGCAGCGCCAATTCATAGGCATAGCCCTCGGGGCCCTGGCTGCCCTGCCAGACGAAGGGGGGCAGATCGCCCGCCACCCAGCGCAATTGGCCTGGTGGGCCGGTTGGGCCGGGCGGGCTGGCCACAGCAGCGGCGGCACACAGCAGGCCAAACAAAAGACCAGGCAGCTGACGGCGCAAGCTCATGGACATCGATGTGGAAGGCCTGTGCCGGCCGCTGACTCCCCGGTCCGTATCGACTCTAGCACCGCGCCGCGGCCGATGGCTCCCCATGGGCATGGGGGCTGCGCCCTACATGGACTTGAACAGATGCACATAGGCGCGGCTCACCGGCAGCTCGCGCGCCAGGGCGCGGAAGCGCACATAGAGCCGGCTCAGCTCGTCGCGCCGGGTGCCGGCCAGATGGGCCAGATTGATGATGGTGGAGCGGTGCACCTGCCAGAAGCTCTGCGGGTCCAGCTGCGCCACCAGTTCGGTGATGGGCGTGCGTATCAGGTACTCGGCCGTGGCCGTCTGCACGCAGGTGTATTTCTCGTCGGCATGGAAGTAGACCACCTCGTCCACCGCGATCTGGTGCATGAGCTCGCCCTGGCTGGCGCGGATGTAGCGCAGCGTCTGCCCCGTTGCCTGCGCGCCCAGCAGCTGCTGCAGGGTGCGGGCCAGCCTGGCGTCGGGCTCGGCATCACCCTCGGCCGCGCCGGCGAGGCTGAGCCTCACGCGCGCCAGCGCCTTGGCCAGACGCTCGGTCTTCACCGGCTTCAGCACATAGTCCAGCGCGGCATGCTCGAAGGCCTCGAGCGCGTATTCGTCATAGGCGGTGACGAAGACCACGCGCGTCTCGCCCTCGATGCCCTGTGCCACCTCGAGGCCGCTGAGGCCGGGCATCTGGATGTCCAGAAAGGCCAGGTCGGGCCGCAATGCGGCGATCTGGGCGGCCGCCTCGTTGCCGTTCCTGGCCATCGCCACGATGGCAAGTTCGGGCCACAGCTGGGCCAGCTGCTCCTTCAGGTACTGGGCCAGATGGGGTTCGTCGTCGGCAATCAGGGCGGTGACGGCAGATGGCATGGCGTGCTCATTCAGTTGGTTTCGTAGGGGACTTCAAGCAGGGCCTGGGTGCCGGGCTCGGCGGCTTGCAGCTGCAGACTGGCGCGCTCGCCGTAGCGGCTTTGCAGGCGGGCGCGGATGTTGGCGAGCGCCATGCCGTGGCCGCGTCGGCCGCTGCGCCGCGGGGCGTCCAGCCCCAGGCCATCGTCCCGCACCGTCAGGCGCAGCTGGCCCTGCGCGACGCTGGCCTCGATCACGATGTGGCCGCCCTCCAGCTTGGGCTCCAGGCCATGGTGGATGGCGTTCTCGATCAGCGGCTGCAGCAGCAGCGGCGGCAGGCGCGCGCCACGCGCCGCCTCGCTGGCCTCGATGCGGAAGGCGAGCCGATCGGCCATGCGGGCCTGCATCAGGCTCAGATAGCTCTGCGCCATGTCCAGCTCCTGGGCCAGGCTGCAGCTGTCGCTGCGCAGTTGCTGCAGGCTGGCGCGCAGATAGTCGGTGAAGGCCTCCAGCATGCGCTTGGCGAGCGGCGCGTCCACGTCGATCAGGCTCTGCACATTCGCCAGCGTGTTGAAGAGAAAGTGCGGCTCGATCTGGGCCTGCAACAGGCGCAGCTGCGCCTCGCTGGCCTTGAGTCGCTGTTGCTGCCGCTGCCAGCGCCACCGGCTGCTCAGGTGCACCAGCACCGAGATGACGATGGAGGTGACGATGAACTGCGGGATGGAGAAGTTCTGCAGCGTGAAGATGCGCCAGGCATCGATCTGCAGCGCCCAGCTCATCACCCACAGCGCGATGGCAAAGCCCAGGGCGACGCAGAACATGCTGTAGAACATGTAGAACAGCGCCGCGCGCCAATCACGCGCGCCGCCCAGGCGCTGCAAGGTGGCGCGCGGCAGCGCCGCTTGCAGGCCGCGCCGTACCAGCTGGAAGGTGTAGCTGACGCACAGCATGGTGATCACATTGGCGGGCAGGGTGTAGCTCCACCAATGCGCCGCGCCGAGCTGCTCGCCCAGCCAGCCCGCCAGCACGCCGATCGCCGCGCCCAGCACCAGGCCCGCGCCGGTGCTGATGAGCAGCAGGAACCAGAGCGGCGTGCGGCTCTCGGCCTGCAGGCGCCAATGCTCGCTCCAGGCCTGCTTGAAGGGTGAGGTTGCATTCATGGGCGGCGAGTGTAGACAGGCCGGCCTCCGCCGGCGCCCTTGCGCGACGAAACGCCAGCGCGGCCGACGGCCGGCGAGTTACGGCGCTGCAACAAAGGCCATGCCTACAATCCGGCCAAATCCAATTCGCCAAGCAAGGCAAGACAGGACATTCATGCAAGTCAATGCATCCATCTTCAAGGCCTATGACATCCGCGGCGTGGTCGGCACGAGCCTGAACGAAGAACTGGCCGAGCACCTGGGCCGCGCCTTCGGCACCGAGGCCCGCAAGCTCGGCGAGAAGGCCGTGGCGGTCGGCCGCGACGGCCGCATCTCGGGCCCCGCCCTGGTCGCCGCGCTGATCCGCGGCCTGCGGGCTACCGGCCTCGACGTCGTCGACATCGGCGCTGTCACCACGCCGATGCTTTACTACGTGGCGGCCACGCGCATCCAGCATGGCTGCAACTCCGGCATCATGGTCACGGGCAGCCACAACCCCAAGGACTACAACGGCTTCAAGATGGTGCTGAAGGGCGCGGCCGTCTACGGCGAGCAGATCCAGGGCCTGCGCCAACGCATCGAGGCCGAGGACTATGCCAAGGGCAAGGGCCGCGTGGCGCAGATGGACGTGGGCGCCGAGTACGCGCACCGCATCGTCAGCGACTGCAAGCTGGCGCGCCCGATGAAGATCGTCGTCGACAGTGGCAACGGCATCCCCGGCGCCAGCGCCCCGGCGATCCTGCGCGCGCTCGGCTGCGAGGTGATCGACATCTATTCCAAGGTCGACGGCGATTTCCCCAACCACCATCCCGATCCCTCGCGCCCCGAGAACCTGGAAGACCTGAAGCGCATCGTGCATGCCTGCGACGCCGAGCTGGGCCTGGCCTTCGACGGCGACGGCGACCGCCTTGGCATCGTCACCAAGGACGGCACGATGATCATGCCGGACCGCCAGATCATGCTGCTGGCGGCCGACATCCTGCAGCGCCAGCCCGGCGCCGAGATCATCTTCGACGTCAAGTGCACCCAGCGCCTGGGCCCCTGGATCCGCGAGCATGGCGGCCGCCCGCTGATGTGGATGACCGGCCATTCGCTGGCCAAGGCCAAGCTCAAGGAAACCGGCGCGCCGCTGGCCGGCGAGCTCTCCGGCCACATCTTCTTCGCCGAGCGCTGGTATGGCTTCGACGATGCCATGTACACGGCCGGCCGCATGCTGGAGATCCTCTCGCGCGCGGCCGACCCCAGCGCGGTGCTGAACGGCCTGCCCAACAGCTTCAACACGCCCGAGATCAACGTGCCCTGCGCCGAGGGCGAGCACCACGAGGTGGTGGCCAAGCTGAAGGCCTTGACCACGCTGGCCGACTTCCCCGGCGCCAAGGAGCTGGTCACCATCGACGGCCTGCGCATCGAGTACGAAGACGGCTTCGGCCTGATCCGCCCCAGCAACACCACGCCGGTGCTGGTGCTGCGCTTCGAGGGCCACACCCAGGCCGCGCTCGAGCGCATCCAGCACGATGTGCTGGCCCAGCTCAAGCGCGTCAAGCCCGACGCCACCTTCGCGGCCGGCCATTGACGCAAGAGCGCCTCGCCGAGCGCCTGACCCGCTGGGTCTACGGCACCCTGCTGCGCCTGCTCACGCCCTACTACCTGCTGCGCCTGTGGCGGCGCGGCGGGGCCGAGCCGCTCTACCGCGCGCATTGGGGTGAGCGTCTGGCGCTCGCCGGACCCACGGCGGCGCCCGGTGCGATCTGGGTGCATGCGGTCTCGCTGGGTGAGACGCGTGCCGCGGCCGCCCTCGTCGACGCCCTGCGCGAACTGCGCCCCGGCATGCGGCTGCTGCTCACGCATGGCACGGCCACCGGGCGCGAGGCCGGCCAGGCCCTGCTGCGCGCGGGCGATACACAGGTCTGGCTGCCCTACGACACGCCCGGCGCGGTGCGTCGCTTCATGCAGCGCCATAACCCGGCCATCGGCCTGCTGATGGAGACCGAGATCTGGCCGAATCTGCTGCATGCCGCGCGCCGGGCCGGCGTGCCCATGGTGTCGGCGAATGCGCGCCTGTCGGCCAAGAGCGCGCGCCAGGGCCAGCGCTTTCGGCTGCTGCTGGCGCCGGCGGTGCGCGGCCTGGCGCTGGCGTTGGCGCAGACCGAGGCGGATGCCCAGCGCCTGCGCGCGGGCGGCGTGCCGCAGGTGGCGGTGATGGGCAATCTGAAGTACGACCTGCAGCCCGATGCCGCGCTGCTGGCGCGCGGCCGTGCCTGGCGCGCCGCCCTGGGCGCACGCCAGGTGCTGCTGTTCGCGGTCTCGCGCGAGGGCGAGGAGGCCATGCTGCTGCAGGCCTGGGCGCAGGTGCCGGCCGCCGGCCGCCCGCTGCTCCTGATCGTGCCGCGCCATCCGCAGCGCTTTGACGAGGTGGCGGCGCTCATGGTCGCGCAAGGCCTGAGCTTGGCGCGCCGAAGCCAATGGCTGGAAAACGGGCAAGACCTGCCCCCCGACGCTGCACTGGCTGCCGACGCCTGGCTGGGCGACAGCATGCGCGAGATGGCGCTCTATTACGGCCTGGCTGACGTGGCCCTGCTGGGCGGCAGCTTTGCCCCGCTGGGTGGCCAGAACCTGATCGAGGCGGCCGCCTGCGCCTGCCCGGTGGTGATGGGGCCGCATACCTTCAATTTCGCCGAGGCGGCCGAGCTGGCGCTGGCGGCCGGCGCGGCGCAGCGCGTGGCCGACATGTCGCAAGGCCTCGCCGCCGCCCTGGCCCTGCTGGCCGAACCCGGCGCGCTGGCGCGCGCCGGCGAGCAGGCCGAGCGCTTTGCGGCCCAGCATCGCGGCGCGGCGCGCCGCATGGCCGAGGCCATCAAGTCCCTGGCCTGACCTCGCGCAGCTTGCGGTACAGCGTGCTGCGCCCGATGCCCAGCTGGCGCGCCGCCAGCGACAGATTGCCCGCCGCCGCCAGCACGGCGGCCTGGATGGCCTGCGCCTCGGCCTCGCGCAGGCTGTGCGACACCGTGCCGGGCGCTGCGGGGGCCTCGGTGGCCTCGGAACCCTGGTAGGGCGCCGAGGCCGGTGCCAGGTCTTGCCTGAACTCCTCATGCGTGGTGGCGCGCTGTTGCGCCAGGCCGGCCTGCGGCAGGCAGAGCTTGAGCAGCATCTCGCCGCGCTGCGGCAGTTGCACACGTAGGTATTCCTCACCGGAGCGCCGGCCGGCCTCGGCCAGCGCACCCAGCCCGCAGCCCAGCAGCGAGCCGAGGCTCTCGCGCCGCAGCGCCGCGGGCGTGAAGGCCAGCAGCTCCATCGCCGGCCGGTTGGCGCCCAGGATGCGGCCGTCCTCGTCCAGCGCCAGCACCGCCTCGCGCAGCGTGCCCAGGGCTTGCGGCTGGGCATGGAAGTGCAGGCGGATGCTGTGGCGGAAACGGTCGACAAACCATTGCGCCTCGATCATGCGCGCCGACATGCCGGCCAGGGCCAGCGTGTGCGGATGGTAGGAGCGACGGTCGCCGGAGACGTCGATCACGCCCAGCAGGCCGCCGCGATGGTCGAAGATCGGTGCGGCCGAGCAGGTCAGGAACTGCATCGCCTTGAGGTAATGCTCCTGGCCATGCACCAGGGTCGGCGCCTCGGTCATCAGCGCCGTGCCCACCGCATTGGTGCCCTTGTCGGCCTCGGCCCAGAGCGCGCCGGGCGCCAGCGCGACCTGCTGGGCGCGGCCCAGGAAGCCCGGATCGCCCAGGGCATGCAGGATGGTGCCGCTGGCGTCGGTCAGCAGCACCATGCTCTGCGCATGCATGAGCTGCTCGTAAAGCATGTCCATCACCGGCAGGGCCTGGGCGCACAGGCGCGCATTGCGCGCCTGCAGCTCGCGCAGCGGCTCGGGCGCCAGGCGGCTGAGGTCGGGGCTGCCCGTGCTCACCAGGCCGAAGGCGCGGCAGCGCTCGTGCGAACTGGCGATCGTCTGGGCGTGCAGGCCCGGGCTCAGGCCGGCCAGGCCCGGCCCACCCAGCAGATGCGGGGCAAGCTGGCCGGGGCCGGAGGATGGGGCATAGGGTGCAACCAAGAGGCCTCCCGCAAGAGCTGGATCGTCAGTGCATGAGCCATTGACTATCCATCAGCGCGGCGGGCCTGGCAAGGCGGGACTGCCCGCCGCTGTCACCGATTTACGGTTGCTTGCCGGCCGTAGTGGGTGATGTGGGTGACGTGGTTGGCGTGCCGTTGACGGTGATGACGCGGCGGCGCCCGGCCTCCATCTCGTCCAGGCGCTGGTTGAGCGCCTGGTTGGCCTGCTCCCAGTCGTCCTGGCTGCGGATGATGGTGGGCTTGATCAGCACCACCAGCTCGCGCTTGCGGCCGACGCCGGCGCGGTTGCCGAACAGGGCCGCGGTGAGGGCGTTCTCGCCGCTGCCGGGCAGGCCCGAGCCGCGCCGCGAGGACTCCATCTGCATCAGCCCGCCGATCGCGACGATGGCGCCATCGGGGATGCGCACCATGGTGTCGGTCTCGTTGACGCTGCTGGAGGCGAGCGGCAGGCGGTAGTTGCCCACCGCGCCCAGGTCCACCTGCTTGACCTTCTCGGTCACCGAGGTCACCGAGGGGTGGATGTGCAGGGTGATCATGTTGGCGTCGTCGATCTGCGGCGTCACGTCCAGCGCGATGCCCGAGAAGAACGGCGTCAGCGTCAGCGTCGGCATGCTGATGCCGGTGTTGTTGTTGCTGGTGTTGTTATTGTTGTTGCTGTTGCCGCCCGAGATGCCGGTGACGAAATAGTCGTCGGCGCCGACCTTGAGCACCGCCTTCTGGTTGTTGAGCGTGGCCACGCGCGGGCTGGAGAGGATCTGCAGATCGCCGTAGTTCTCCAGAAAGCTTAGCAGGCCCTGGAAGCCGCCCTTGGCCAGCGCCAGGCCGAAGGCGCCGCCACCCGGCGAGGGCAGGGGAATCAGGTCGGGCCAGCCGGAGGCATTGGTGGTGGTGGAGAGCACCGGCAGGCCGCGGCTGTTGCTGACCAGCGGGTTGATGATGGTGTTGACGCCGCTGGGCAGCGAGGGGCTCACGCCGGTCTGGCCGATGGCGCCGTTCTTGCCGAGGTAGGACCAGTCGATGCCGCTCTGAAAGCCCTCGCGCAGCTCCACCTCCACCAGCTTGGCCTCCAGCATCACCTGGCGCTCCACCGCCAGCTTGGTGGCGCGCAGAAAGCTCTCCACATGGCGCAGCTCATCCGGCATGGCACGCACCGCGATCGTGCCGGCCTGCGGGCTGACGATGACGTTGCGGCCGGCATCAACGCCCACCAGGGCGCGCAGGCCCGCGCCCAGCTCGGCCCAGAAATCGCTCTTGGTGCTGGTGGAGACCTGCGAGCTCTCGGGCGCGGCCACCGCCGTGCCGGGCGTGGCCGGGCTGCCGGAGCTGCCGCCGGTGCCCGTGCCATTGCCGGGCGGGGTGGGCGCCGAGCCCGAGCTGACGCGCAGCTCGCTGCGGCCGACGCGCTGGCCGGGCAGGTAGTTGACGCTGAACACGCGCGTCTGCATGGTCGGCGGGTAGACGGTGACGCGGCGGCCATCGATCTTGAAGTCGTAGCCGTAGACGTCGCGGATCGCCTCCAGCGCCTCGCGCAGGGTCACGCCCTTGAGCGTCACCGAGAGCTGACCGGCGACGCCCGGGTGCACCATCATGCTGTAGCGGGTGTCGGCCACCAGCGAGAGAAACACGTCGCGCACCTGGGCACCGTTGACCACCAGGTCGAAGCGCGGCTCGGCCGGCAGCTCGGCGCGCGGCGCCGCCTCGGGCAGGGCTGGTGGCGTGGCTGCCGACGCGGCCGACGCGGCGGCCACCGGCTTGCGCGCCGCCTGCTGTTGCAGTTCGGTCTGCAGATCGCTGCTGGGCTGGCTCAAACGCAGGGGCTTGTCGGCGCAGCCGCCCAGCAGCAGGCTCAGCGCCGCGACCGCAGCGGCTGTAGCGGCTGCAGGCGGGCGGGCCAGAGGATGGACCAGGTGGCCTGAACGACTCATGATTTCTCCGATGCGTTTCTTTGCTTGCGCGCCTGGCTGGCCGCGGGTGCGGCGGCGGCGGCGGCGGGCGGGCTGCTGTTCGTCTTCTCCACGCCCTGGTAGAGCGGCAGGCGGCGCTTCACGCCGCCCTCGCTGAGCGTCACCGACCGATCGTCGATGGCCAGGATGCGGGCCTCGCCCCAGCGGTCGCCCACGCCCAGGCGGCGGCCCTGCGTCAGCAGATAGGGGCGGCCGTCGACCACCATGATGTGCTGCGGCAGCAGCGCGGCCTCGGCCGCGGCGGCGGAGGCGGAGGCGGCGGGGCCGGCCGCGCGCAGGCTGGCGGGGGCCTGCAGCGGATCGCGCAACTCGCCCTGGGCCAGGGCGGGCAGGGCGCAGCCCAACAAGGCAAGGGTGGCGATGGCGCGGCGCATCATGGCTGCGGGCTCGCCAGCACGACTTGCAGCTGCAGCACCGCCTTAGCCGCGCCTTCGCCCTGCGCCGCCAGGCGCAGCTCGCCCCAGCGCAGGCCGGGTAGTTCGGCTTGCAGTTCGTTCAGGTACTTCATCAGGTCCAGATAGTCCCCCTGCACGCGCAGCTCCACGGCCTGCAGGCGCCAGGCGCCCGGCGGCGCAGGCAGGCCGGGCGGGCGCTCGTCCAGGGTCTGCAAGCGCAGCAGGCGCAGCTGGGGATGGGTTTGCAGCAAGGTGCCCAGCACGTCGGCCAGCGCCGTGCCCGCATGGCCCGCCTTGCCGGCGCCCGCGGCTTGCAGGGCCTGGCGCAGCGCGAGCTGGCGCGCGCGCTCGGACTCCAGCTCGGCCCGCAGCCGGGCCTGCGGGCCGTTGGGGCCCTGTTGCTGGCCGGCCAGCAGGAATTGCTGGCGCAGCGTCTGCAGCTCGGTCTCGACCTTGCGCAGCCCACCGAGCTGCAGCCTCTGCTCCTGGCTCAACGGCGCCACCAGCAGGCTGTCCAGCAGGCCCAGCAGCAGCACCGCCAGGGTCAGGAACATGAACAGGCGTTCGCGCACCGAGAGCGCGTCGATGCGTGCCGACTGCTGGGTCCAGGCGTTTTGCAAACGGGCGCGCAAGCTCATGGCTGTCTCCCGCTGGCGGCCGAGGCGGCGGGGGAGGCGGCCGAGGCCGCCGGCATGGCGCTGACGACGCGGAAGGCCCACACCGCCTGGCCGGTGGCTTCGGCCATGCCGACGGGGGCCGCCTCATCGCCGAAGCGCAGCGCACCGCTGCTGCCGCCGGCCTGGCGCTCGACGCGCACCGCCGCGAGCTGCTGGCCCTGCAGCAGCGGATGCGCGGCCAGGCGCGCCAGCCAGGGCTGCAGGCTGGCGGGTGCCAGCGTACGGCCCTCAAGTTGCAGGCGCGCGCCGTTCCAGCGCAGTTCCTGCAGCCAGACCGTGGCCGGCGTGGTCTGGGCCAGCAGGCGCAGCAGGTCCGCATGGCTGCGGCCGGCCTGGGGCAGGCCACTCTGCCAATCGCTGAGGGCCTGCGCCTGCCTGGCGTTGTCTTCCTTCAACTGGGCCAGCTGCTGGCGCAGCGCGGTGCCGTCGCCGCCACCCGGCAGCGCCGCCATGGCCTGCTGCAGCGCCTGGCGCTCGTTGCGCGCCTGCAGATGGGCCTCGGCCAGCGCGGCGCTGGTCTGCTTGGACTGCCAGATCAGGGCGACGCTGATGAGCAGGCCGCCGCCCAGCAGCAGCAGCAGGCCCTGCAGCATGGTCACGGCCGAGAACAGCCGCCGCGGCGCCAGCAGGATGGGGGTGAGGAGATTGATTTGCTGTGCCATCTTGTCGGCTACTTCCGGCCCTAGAGCGCGCGCTCGTCCTGGCGCAGCAGGGCACCCAGCAGGGGCAGGCAGGCCGCATAGGCCGCGGGCCCATGAGTGGCGGGCTCGAAGCCCGGGAACAGCGCGGCCGGATCGATCGCGCTGGTGCGCAGGCCCAGTTCGCGCTGTAGCAGGGTGGCCAGTTCCTGGCCATGCTCGGGCACCAGCAGGTACAGCCTGGCCAGCGGCAGGTCGGGCCAGGAGCGTTCCCAGACATCGATGGAGCGCTGCAGCTCCAGCACCAGGGGCGAAGATTCATCGCGTTCGGCATCCAGGCCAGCGCCGTAGGCCAGGTCGTCGCCGGGCATGTACTCGTAGCCCAGCGGCGCCGGGGCGTCGGCCTTGGGAGCGCTGGTCTGGGTGGCACGCTTGAGCAGGCGGGCATCCCAGTCGAGCCGGCGCGTGTAGAACAGCTCGCCATGCGCGCAGATGGTGAGCAGGCAATGCTCCCCCTGCAGCAGCAGGGCCGCGGTGGCACGCTTGCCCAGTTCATCGGCCGCGGCGGCAGCACTCTGCAGATTGCGCAGCGCGGTCTCGCCAATGTCCACCACGTCCGGCGCCAGGCCGGCGGCCGCGCCGAGCTTGCTGACGCGCTCGATCGCGCGATTGCTGCCCGCCACCACGAAGAGCTGCTTGTGTGCGCGCGGCTGGTCGTCGCCCACATGCATCACGTCCAGGGTGAGCTCGTCCAGCGGCACCTCCAGCAGGTCCTTGATCTGCCAGCGTGCGGCCGCCTTGAGCTCGTCCTGCGGCACGGGCGGTGTGTCGATCTTGAGGATCTGGTAGGCGTCGGCGTCCAGCAGCGCCAGCACCTCGCCGCCGGCCAGGCCCAGCGCGGCGAGCTGCTGCTGCAGCTGCGCCTCCTCGCCTGGCTCGCCCAGCTCGATCAGGCCCCAGCGCTCGGGCGCCAGCGGCGCGCTGCCGCCCTTGGGCGCCTGCACGTAGGCGAGTTGCTGGGGGCCGAGCTGCAGCACCACGCGGCTGTTCGATCTGGCGCTCTGCCAGGGCCATCGCATCAGTAGTTCTCCCGCTGGTAGATCAGGTTGGGGCTGCTGCCATAAAGGCCGAAGCTGGCGCGCGCCGAGGGGTCCTTGTCATGGCTGGCGCCGGCGGTGCACCAGCCGCCCTGCAAGAAGGCGAGGTTGGCGCTGCCGCTGGCCGCCGGGTTGGGGCTCCAGGGCGCCAGGCAGGCGGCATCGCTGCTGCCGAGCTTGAGGCTGAGGTCGTAGCTGCCCGCGCGCCCACCGCCGGGCGCGGCCAGGATCAGGCGGGCACGGCCGTTGGCGAGTCGCACGGGGCTGTTGGTCAGGGAGGCGTCGGCGGGGATCAAGCTCTTGCGGTAGTTGCCAAAGTTCAAGTGGGCGGCGCTGATGCCGGTGCAGCTGTCGGCGTTGTTGGTGGTGAAGGCGCTGCCGTTCCAGTACTCGGCCTGCAGGGCCATGACCAGATTGCGATGCTGCGAGCCTATGGCATTTTGCAGGCGCAGGCGACCGAAACGCAGCGGCACTGTGGCAATCAGGCTGCGATCGTTTACCCCATCGCTGTCGGTGTCGAGATTGAAGCCGGCCATGCTGACGCCGTCGAGGTCGCTGGGCGCGATGCCCAGCTGCAGCGCATTGGCGTTCTCGAAGGGGCCATCCGGGCCGGTACTGGCGCGCAGGGCCGCCACGGTGAGCTTCACGTCGCTGGCGACGCCCTTGTTCCAGCTGCCACTGCTGAGCAGCGAGAGCCGGATCGGCGCGCCGCTGCTCAGGAAGCGTGTCGTGCCGGCGCTGCCCGCCAGCTGCCAGACGGCGCTGCTGGCCAGGTCCAGGCGCGCGAAGTCGCCCTGGTAGTTTTGGGTGGTCGCGCCCAGCGCATTGCGGGCCGTGAGGGTCAGGGCTTGCTCGAAGTTCTCGCCCAGGTAGTTGAAGGTGGAGGCGGGCGCACAGGCGAGGGCGCTGCGCAGCGTCAATGCGTTTTGACTGAGGGTGAAGTTCGCGGGGCTGAAGCGCCCCACCACCTTGTTCTGCGCGCCGGCACTGTTGAACACCAGCGCGTCCAGGTTCTGGCCGCTGCCCATGAAATTGCTCACCAGGCTGGCGGTGGCGAGCTGGAAGCTGCCGACCTCGCTGTATTGCAGATTGGCGACGGTCTTGCTGCCGCCGCTGAAACCGCTGAAGCTGGTGTTGTTCAATGTGCCCAGCACTCCCGTGGCCGGGGTATGCGAGCCGGCCAGCGGACTCAAGCTGAGCGCGGTGTTGAAGGATGGGGCCAGGCCGCCAGCGCTGACCTGGGCCAGTGTCGCGCCGCCATCGGGCAGGCCGTCGCCATTGGCATCGGCGCCGACGCTCCAGCGGTAGGCGCCCACGGTGGCTGTGAAGTCGGCGCCGGCCTTGCCAAACAGCGCATCGCCCGCGGCGCTGCCATTGGGGTTGTTGACCGCCCCCATCGCGATGCCCGAGATCACCAGCGCGAAGGGCCGCAGGGTCAGGTCGCCGCTGCTGCCGCTGATGGTGTTGGCGGCAAATGCCAGCGAGTCGTCGTCCAGGCTCAGACTGAACTTGCCGATGTCGCTGCTGCTCATCGCCAGTGCGGCCACGCCGGCGTTGAAGTTCAGGCCGATGAGGTTGTTGCCGGCCGGCCGCGTCGCGGGCACGCTGGCCAGCGCCGGGCTGACGATGCCGGGCGCGGTCCAGGGGCCGCCGTTGTCGCTGCGCCAGAGCTTGAGATTGCGTGCGCCGCTGTAGTCGCTGGCGATCGCGCAATTGCCGCTGACGGCGTCCTTTTTCCAGAGCGCGACCTGCAGGTCATGGTTGCGCCCCGCCACTACCACATGGCTGCCGGCGATCTTGTCGGCCAGGTCTTCGCTCCAGACAAAAGCGTTGTCGCGGTACTGGATGGCGGCCGAGACGGTGCTGCTGGCCGGGACGGCGTTGTCGACCACGGTGACGCTGAGGTCCTGCGCCAGGCTGTGCGCCAGGCGGAGCCTGACCACGCCGGCATCGCCGGCCGCGAAGCTGTAGCTGGCCTGGCCGCTGTTGGCGGCGCCCGGGGTCAGCGTGCCCGCCGGTGCCGGGCCGCTGCCGGCGCTCCAGTCGCCGCGGCCGGTGGAGGTGCTGAGCCTGACCGTGCCGGTGTAGCCGGTGAGCACATTGCCGCCGGCGTCCCTGGCGCTGATGGTGAGGGTTTGCGGCGTGCAGGTGGAGGCACTGCCGGTGCCGGCGATGCCGAAGCTGCCCGGCCCGCAATTGCTGGCGGCGCGGCTGCTTCCGTCCCAGTTCTTGCCGGCCAACTGATTGCTGTAGACGTTGCCGATGGCCGAGGCGCTCATCGCACCCGAGAAGAGCATGAACTCGTCCAGCGCCGCATTCATGCCCTCGTGCGTGCCGGCGTCCACATCGTAGGACGCGCCGATATAGGCAAGGCTGCCGCTCACCTTGGCGTTGACCGACTCCTTGTAGGCGCCGTCCACATAGAGTGCCGTGCTGCTGCCGCTGCCCACCGCGGCGATGTGGTGCCAGCCGGCGCCCAGACTGCCGAGCTGGAACGTCCCGGGCACGATGTTGCCGGGCGTGTAGACGCCCCAGCGCAGGTTGTAGTTGCCGTCCAGGTAGATCAGGTCGCCTCCGCCGGAGACGGCGCCCAGCACGTGGTAGAGGCTGCCGCCGCTACCAAGCGGAAACTTGACCCAGGCGCTGAGCGTCCAGCTGCTGGGCAGGGCAAAGGGGCTGACGACGCCAAAGTAGCGCCGGCCATCGGTGTAGCGCAGATCGCCATAACGATTCAACAGCGTGGGCGCCGTGCTGGCGGTGACGGCACCCTGCATGGCGGTGGCATGGCGGTTGTTGCCGCTGCTGTCCTGGAGCTCGCCGGCCGTGCCGTTGACGCTGCATTCGTCGAAGCGATAGTCCGCAGCCAGCGTGCAGGCGCTGGTGGTGAAGCTCTGGTCGGCGCCGTAGCTGGTGCCGCCCGCGTTGACGCCCTTGGCGCGGTAGTGATAGGTGCTGCCGCAGGTGAGACCGTTGGCCCCATTCAGGGCGGCCGAGACCGCCGCGCCGCTGGCGCCAGCGGCCAGCGGGCTCTGCGCGGCACTGATGCTGCTGCCATAGGCGATGCTGCTGCCGTATTCGAAACTGACGGTGGTGCTGGCGCCATTGCTGGACACCGTGCCGTTGAGGGTGGCGCCGGCGTTGGAGATGGCGGTGGCGGCGTTGGTGCTGACGCTGGGCGGGCTGCCGCCCACCGTGATGTTCACCGTACTGCTGGTCTGGGTCTGGTACTCGGTGAAGGTGATCGAGCGGTTGCCGGCGCTGGTGGCGGTGTAGGTCAAGCTCAGCGTGGCGCTCTTGTTGCCGTTGTTGCCGGGCACATAGACCGAGAAGGTGGCGCCGCCCGAGGCGTAGACGTTGTCGCAGTCCCAGTTCGACGAGCTTGAGCAGCTCAGGTAGCTGAAGCCGGCCGGGGCGTTGTCGCCGAGCTGGATGGCGCCGCCCTTGCACTGCGCGTACGAGATCGGAATCGACACCGTCACGGTCGCGCCCACGGCGACCGTGCTGGGGCTGGCGGTGACCGTGCCCAGGCTCATGGTGCAGGCGCTGGCGGCGCTGCTGCACAGCCAATGCATCAGCAGCAGGCATAGCAGGCGCAGCAGGCGGCGCATCATGGCCGCACCACCGTGCGGCTCAGCTGCCGCTCCGCATAGGTGGGCTGCGGCGTGCCGCTGGCCGGGCAGGCGCCGCCAGCGGGCGCGTTGCAGGCATTTGCCACCAGCTGGTAGAAGACCGGGTTGCTGGCGCCGTCGCTGCCATTGACGCGACTGCAGCTCACCGTCACCACGAAGTCGCCCAGGCTGATGTTGGTATGGCCCGGGCAGGCCGGCGCAGCGCCGGGCGGGGCGGGGTTGCGCAGCACCTGGAAGCTGGCCCATTCGAGGCCGGCAAAGGCGGCCTGGTAGGCGCGCGCGGCGTTCAGCTCGGCGGCCGAACCCAGCTGCTGGCGCTGGCTGAAGCGCGCCATCGCCGCGCCCAGCGCGGCCAGCACCACCAGGATGAAGATCACCGACACCATGGTGAAGCCATGCTGCTGCTGCGTGCGCCGCGGCCGCTTTGCCTCAGGGCTGGTTGTCGACATGCAGGGCATGGTGCAGGGTAATGGTCTCTCTGTCGCCGCCGCCGGCCGCGCTTTCCAGCGTCAGGCGCAGCGTCACCAGCGCGGTGCGCGCCGCCGCGGGGCCTCCACTGTAGGTGAAGTCGCAGGCCTTCACACCGCGCGCCAGCAGCGCGGCGCTGCCGCCCGCCGGCGGATCGGGCTGTACGGCCAGGAAGCCATAGCCGCTGTAGCGCGTGAGCGTGGCAGCGGCCAGGTCGCAGCGGTAGCTGACTGGCTGCTCCACCGCAAACACGCGGTAGGGCGGGGCCGACAGCGCGACCGGCAAGCCGCTCGGGTTCGCCATCGTGATGGTGCTGGCGATGCCGGCGCCGTTGGCGGCGCTGCGGCGGTTGCTGCCGGCATAGGCATCGGCGTCGGGGATGTCGGGGCCGAGGTTGTAGAACACCAGCTGCTGGCCGGCGCTCGTCAGGGCAAGACCTGGCCCCACCAGATCGAAGGCGTTGTCGGCCACGCCGAAGTCCAGCCGCCCCGCGCCCTCGGTGGCATAGCGCGCCGCGCCGCTGCTGGGGATCAGCTCCAGGCTGGCGCCGCCGGCGTTGCTGAGCGTGCGTACGCTGTTGGGCAGGGCCTGCGCAATGTCGCGGCCGATGCGGCGCAGCGCGGTGTCGGCCTGGTCCACCAGCTGCGCGCGCGCGCTGCTGGCCAGGTAGCTGCGCACCGGCGCGACGATGAAAACCGCGACGATGCCGGCCACGATGCCGGTGAGCGTGATGACCAGCACCGCCTCGACCAAGGTGAAACCCTTTTGCAGCTCAGAGCGCGGCATTGGGCGCATGGCGGGTGCGGTAACCCTGCAAGGTGATGGTTTCGCCGCCCGGGCCGCTGACGCTGACGGTGATCCGCAGCGCGTCGCCGCTGCCGGCGCCAATGCTGCCCAGCGCCGCGGCCGCCACCGTGACGCTGGCGTGGTAGCGCTCCAGGCCGCTGACGGCGCTGTCGCCCAGGTCGCGGATGCCGCTCATGCTGAAGCCGTGATAGTCGTTCACATTGTCGAAGGGCGTGCTGCCGGCGTAGCGGCTCTCGCCGGCCTCGGGGCCGAGGTTCTCGGGCTGGCTGCAGCCGGCGCTGTCGGCGGCCAGGTCGACGTTGGCGTCATCCGGATCGCAGAAGGTGAAGGGCATCAGCTGCACCTCCTGCAGCAGCGATTCGGCGATCGCCAGCGCCTGGCGGCGGATCATCGGGTCGGCGCTGCTGGCGCCGGCCTGCACGAAGATCTGCAGCACGCCGGCCAGCGCCGCGCTCACCACCACCATGAAGACGATCAGCTCCACCAGGGTCAGGCCTTGCTGCTGACCGGCACGGCGCGAGGGGTGAAGACGTTGGCTGGGCATGCGTGGGGGGGCTCCAACCGGCATGCTAGCCGCTGCGGCGGCCAGGCAAGGGCTCAGGGAAGGCGGAAAACCAGCCCTGTTTCGTGTTCCAGCTGGTAGGCCTGGCTGTAGCTGCCATGGGCGACGGTGAGGGTCAGGCTGGTGTTGCTGCCGCTGAGGCTGCGGCCGCTGTTGCCGGCGTTGAAGATGAAAGTGCGCGAGCCGCCCTCGCTGATGCAGGGGCTGGTGCCGGCGGGGCAGTCCAGCGTGCCCAGGCCGGCGCCGCCCACATAGGCGAAGGCGATGCCGGCGCCGCTGATGGTGGCGACGATGGGGCGGCGCTGCGTCAGCGCCTGGCGCTGCATGGCCGGCAGCTCGGCCAGCAACTGGTCGCCAAAGGCGCGCAGGCGCCAGTCGTTGGTATCGATCAGCCGCGGCAGGGCCACCACCGCGAGCGCGCCGATCAGCACCATCACGATGATCAGCTCGATCAAGGTAAAACCCGCCTGCTGCCACGGCGGGCAGGAGGCGGGTGGATGTTTGGCGCGAGCGCCAGGGATCACAGGATGCCGATGGCGGTGAAAGTGGCGGTGTTGGGCGTGGCCGCGCTGTCGGTCAGGGTGCAACTCACCGAGGCGTCGGCGGCCACGGCCGCTGCCGTGATGCTGTAGGGCGCCGCACCGCCGCTGGTGGGCAGGCCACCTTGCAAGGCGTTGGCCACATCGGTGCAATTGGTGATGGCGATGCCCTTGGTGTCGTTGGCCTTGCGTGCCGCGTAATTGACGGACGAGGCCGAGCTGAGCGCGCCCGCCACGCCGGCGATGGCGGCCTTCTGTGCGTCGGTCTTGAGGTCGACGAACTTGGGCAAGGCCACGGCGGCCAGCACGCCCAGGATGACGATGACCATCACCAGTTCGATAAGGGTGAAACCTGTTTGCGTCTTCTTCATGGATGGAAACCTCGGTTGATGCCTAGATTCGGTTCGACCGCTCAGGGCCATGGACCCAGCTTAGCCGGGCATACCCCCCGCTCATCGTCCAAAACCCGCCACACTTGAGCGCAATCTGCGCGCCGGCGTGAAATCAGCCACGGCCCATCGCCGCCTGGCCCAGATTCCACAGCGGCAGGAACACGCCCAGCGCCAGCATCAGCACCATGGCGCCGATCAGCAGCAGCAGGATGGGTTCGATCGCGGACGAGAGGCCCTTGATGGCGTAATCGGTCTCGCGCTCGTACATGCCGGCGATCTCGACCATCAGGTTGTCGAGCTCGCCGGTCTCCTCGCCCACCGCAATCATCTGCAGCACGATGGGGGTGAACACGCCCGCCGCGGTGGCGCAGCGCGAGATGCTTTCGCCGCGCTCCACGCCGTCGCGCATCTGGTCGATGCGCGCGCCGATGAAGGCGTTGTCCACCGTTTGTGCCACCACCGTCATGGCCTGGCTGATCGGCACGCCGCTGCGCGAGGCGAGCGCAAAGCTGCGCGCGAAACGCGACAGCGTGGCCTTCAGGATGATGGGGCCGGCGATCGGCAGGCGCAGCTTGAGGCGGTCCCAGCGGTAGCGGCCCGCCGCGGTGGCGAGCCAGCTGCGCGTGGCCAGCACCGCCGCCGCCGCCCCGGCCAGCAGGCCGGGCCACCATTTCAGCATCCAGGCCGAGAAGCCCAGCAGCAGCTTGGTCATCAGCGGCAGCTCGGCCTTGAAACCAGCGAACACCGCCGCAAAGGTCGGCAGCACGAAGATATTGATCACCACGATGGCGATCGCCATCGCCACCACCACCATGGTGGGGTAGCGCAGCGCCTGCTTGATGCGGGCGCGCGTGTCGATCTCGAATTCCAGGTGCTGGCCGAGGCGCTCGAACACCTCGGTGAGGCGGCCGGTCATCTCGCCCACGCGCACCATCGCCACGTAGAAGGGCGTGAACACCAGCGGGTGGCGCGCCATCGCGGTGGAGAGTTCGCGCCCCTGGTCGAGGCTGGAACGCAGGTCCTGCAGCAGCGCAATCATGGCCGGCTGCGCGGTCGATGCTTCCAGGCCGGCGAGCGAACGCAGGATCGGTACGCCGGCCTTTTGCAGGGTGTAGAGCTGGCGCGTCATCACCAGCAGGTCGACCATGCTCACCGGGCGGGCGCGCATCGCCGCCCACCAGTCCTGCTTGGGCGCCGAGAGGCTGCCGCCGGACGGCTTGATGTCGATCGGGATCACGCCGCCGGCGCTGAGCTGCGCGGCCACCGCGTCCATGCCCTCGGCATCGATGACGCCGCTGAGCTGTTCGCCGCGGTTGTTGCGGCCCCGCCAGGCATAGGATCGCACCGGACTCAGTCTCCGGCGTCGCTGGCGATGCGCATGGCCTCGGCCACCGTGGTCTTGCCCTGGCGCACCAGCGCCAGCGCGCCGTCGGCCAGGGTCTTGCCGCGCAGGCGTTCGCGCGCGGCGCGGAAGAAGGCCTGGCTGTCGCTGTGGGTGATGGCCAGGGCCATCTCGGTGTCGATCTCCAGCATCTCGTAGATGCCGCGCCGGCCGTGGTAGCCGGTGCCGTTGCAGACCGAGCAGCCGCGCCCGCGCAGGCTCTGCAGCGGCTTGCCATCTTCGGCATTGGCGGCCAGCCAGGCGGCCTCCTGCGGCGAGGGCTCATGCGGCTCGGCGCAGTTCTCGCAGATCGCGCGCAGCAGGCGCTGGGCGATCACCGCCTGCAGGCTGGTCGCCACCATGAAGGGCGGCGCGCCCATGTCCAGCAGGCGGAAGGGGGTGCTGGCGGCATCCTTGGTGTGCAGGGTGGAGAGCACCATATGGCCGGTGATGGCGGCACGCAGGCCGATCTCGGCGGTCTCGGCATCGCGCATCTCGCCCACCAGGATCACGTCGGGGTCCTGGCGCAGGGTGGCGCGCAGCACGCGCGAGAAACTGAGCTCGATCTTCTCGTTCACCTGCACCTGGGTCAGGCCCGGCAGGCGGTATTCGACCGGGTCTTCCACGGTGATGATCTTGTGCTGCTCGGCGTTGATCTCGGCCAGCGCGGCGTACAAGGTGGTGGTTTTGCCCGAACCGGTCGGGCCGGTCACCAGCACCATGCCCGAGATGCGGCCCAGCAGCTCGCGAAAGCGCGCCAGCATGGCCTCGGGCATGTGGATCTGGTCCAGGCGCCGGATCGCCGTGCCCTGGCCCAACAGGCGCATCACCACCGATTCGCCATACTGGCCGGGCAGGGTGGAGAGGCGCACGTCGATGGTGCGCTCGCGCAGGCGCAGCGAGAAGCGGCCGTCCTGCGGCAGGCGCTTCTCGGAGATGTCCAGGCCGGCCATCAGCTTGAGGCGCTGTGCGATCGCCGCGGCGATGCGCTTGTCGGCCTGGGTCTGGGTCTGCAGCACGCCGTCGATGCGGTTGCGTATCAGCAGCTCGGTTTCCTGTGGCTCCACATGCACGTCCGAGGCGCCCGCGGCGGCGGCGTCCTCGAACACCGATTGCAGCAGGCGCACCACCGGCGCGCCCTCCTGGCCCACGCTGGCCTGCAGCGCGCCGAAGTCCACCGCGTCGCCGATGTCCTTCTCCAGCGCCTTGGCCAGGCCGGAGATTTCCTCGGTGCGGCGGTAATGGCGGTCAAACGCGGCCGGCAACTGGCTCTCGGCCACCACCGCCATGCTGATGCGGCGCTTCAGCAGCCGGCTCAGTTCGTCGAAGGCGAACAGGTCCAGCGGGTCGGCCATCGCCACCAGCAGGTAGTCGCCCTTGTCCTCCAGCACCAGGGCCTTAAAGCGGCGCGCCGGTGTTTCCGGCAGCAGCCGCACCAGCTCGCTGCGGGTCGGAAAGCTCTTCAGATTGACGAAGGGGGCGCGCAACTGACGCGCCAGCACATGGGCCAGCGCCTCTTCGGTGATGAGGCCGGCGTCGATCAGCAGCCGCCCCAGCTTCTTGCCGGTGGCGCGCTGCAGTTCCAGCGCCTGCTGCAGCTGTGCCTCGGTGATCAGCTCCTGCTGCACCAGCACATCGCCCAGGCGCAGCTTCTGCGGCCGGCCGGCGCTGTCGGGGGCGGCGGGAGTTGCTGGCGTTGCGGGATTGGCGGCGGTGTCCATGCGGGATCAGTTGTTGCTGGTGGCGCGTACTTCGGCCAATGTGGTGATGCCTTGGAGCACCTTGACGATGCCGTCCTGGCGCAGCGTGCGCATGCCCTCGGCCATGGCGGCCTGCTGGATCTCCTCGGCGCGCGCGCCGGTCTGGATCAGGCGACGTAGCGGCCGCGTCACGCTCAGCAGCTCATGCAGGCCGGCGCGGCCCTTGAAGCCGCTGTGGTCGCATTGCGCGCAGCCGGGGCTGTGGAAATGCATCAGCTGGCCGCGCGCGCCATGCTCGGCCAGCCAGTCGGCCAGCAGCGCCTCGCGCGTCGGGCGCTGGTCGGCGGCGAACACATGCAGGTAGTCGTCCATCAGCTCGGTCAGCGCGGCCTCGGTGATGGGCTCGGAACGGCGGCAGCTGGGGCACAGGCGGCGCACCAGGCGCTGCGCCAGCACGGCCAGCAGCGAGTCGGCGAAGTTGAACGGGTCCATGCCCATGTCCAGCAGGCGCGTGACGGTCTCGGGCGCGCTGTTGGTGTGCAGGGTGGAGAGCACCAGGTGGCCGGTCAGCGAGGCTTCGACGGCGATCTGCGCGGTCTCCTCGTCGCGGATCTCGCCCACCATGATGACGTCGGGATCGGCACGCAGGAAGGCGCGCAGGGCCTTGGCAAAGGTCCAGTCGATCTTGGGATTCACCTGCACCTGGCGCAGGCCGGCCTGGGTGATTTCGACCGGGTCCTCGGCGGTCCAGATCTTGCGCTCGGGCGTGTTGATCTGGCTCAGCACCGAGTGCAGGGTGGTGGTCTTGCCCGAGCCGGTCGGGCCCACGCACAGCACCATGCCGTAGGGACGCTGCACCGCCGCCTCGAGTTCGCGGCGGTTGTGCGGCGAGAGGCCCAGCTTGTCGATCGGGATGGGCTTGGCCGAGGCCAGGATGCGCATCACCACGTCCTCCAGGCCGTTGCTGGTGGGGATGGTGGCAACGCGCAGCTCGAGCTTGTGCTGGGGCGAGAAGCGCGCGAAATTGATCTTGCCGTCCTGCGGCTTGCGGCGCTCGGAAATGTCGAGATCGCACATGATCTTGATGCGCGCGATCATGGCGCTGCGATAGGTGTGCGGCAGCTCCAGATAGGGATGCAGCACGCCATCCTTGCGGAAGCGGATCTTGAGCTTTTCGCGCCCCGGGTGGGTCTCGATATGGATGTCGGACACGCCCTGCGCATGCGCCTCGATGATCATGGTGTTGATCATGCGCACCAGCGAGTTGTCGCTCTGCTCGATCGGGCTCTCGTCCTCGCGCGCACTGCTTGCCTGGCCCTCGCGCTCGAGCGTTTCGACCAGCTTGTCGGCGTTGTCGAGCACGAAGTCGGCCTGCAGCGGCGGCAGCCCGATCTCGCGTGCGCTGACGGGCTCGGTGCCGAAACGGCTGTAGGCGGCCGGGATCGCAAAGGCCAGGCTGCCCAGCTTGGCCAGCGTGGGCACGAGCTTGAGCTGGGAGACGAATTCGGCCTCGTCGATGGCGTCGCGCCGCGTTGGGTCCTCCATTGCCACGATCAGCTTGCCCTCGCGCAGCACCAGCGGCAGGATCTCCAGGCGCTTGGCCACCGACAGCGGCAGCTTGCGGATGGCGTCGGGCTCGACCGGGAAATGCTCCACGTCGACGAGCGGATAGCCCATCTTGCGCGCCAGCGCCGACTGCAGCTGCTGGCGGCTCACGATGCCCTTGCGCACCAGCAGCTCGCCCAGCGGCACCGAGCGGTCCATGCGCTGCTGGGCCAGCGCGTCGTCGAGCTGCTGCTGCGACACCAGGTCCAGCGCCAGCAGGGCCTCGCCGATGCGCACCATGGGCATGCGGGCCTGCTGCTCGATCGCCTGCAGCAGCTGATCGGCGGTGACGATCTGCTGCGCCACCAGGATGTCGCCGACACGGCGGCTGCGCAGCTGCAGCTGCTCGCGTGCGGCTTCCTCGACCTGCTCCTCGGTGGCCAGGGCGTCCTGCACCAGCACCTCGCCGATGCGCTCACCGAGCTCGAAGTTTCCCAGCACCTCGCGCGGTATGAAGATGCAGCGCACCGCATCGTTGCCCTCGCTCAGCGGCGGGAACAGGAACAGGCCGTTGTGGTCGTGGCAATGGCCGATGGTGCTGCCGCTGATCTCGCCGCCGCCGTTGAAATGCACCTTGAAGCTGCTGCGCGGACGCTGGTCCAGGCTCAGGCGCACATCGGGCTGGTCGGTCTCGCGCGGCGCGGCCGGGATCACCCGCATCAGCTTGAGCGCGCGGATCTGCCCGAACTTCACCATCATGGCGTTGCGTGCCGGCGGCACGTTCACCTGCAGGGTGCGTTCGGCCGCCGAGATCTGCAGCACCGAGCCGACCGTGCGGCTGTTGTTGATGCCGATGATCTCGCAGGCCTCCGGGCCCAGGTGCGGGCTGGGCTCGGGGTAGGCGGCAAAGGGCGGGGTGGGCCAGTGGAACTGCGCGTCGGGCGCCGCGTCGGAGCCGCTGTCTGGCTTGGGCGCATAGGGCCAGCTCAGTGGGGCGGACAGATCTGCGGACATCGCGTGGCTCCTGCGGGAAATCGTTGGGCTGGACGGGCAGGGCGATGCAAGCGCCACGGCACCTCGTGCCCGCATGCTAAGGCCTGGGCGGCCCTTTCATCGGCGGATTTGGCGCGCAGCGCCCACTCATTTCGGCGGTCACCCGGTAACAACCCGCATGGGCCGGTGGGCAGGTTTTGGCATGATGTTCACAAATTATCGATAAATTGCAATCCTTGCCCGCACCCCTCATGCCCGCCTCCAAACTCAAAGCCGCGGGCCGCCAGAGCGCCGGCGGCATCGTCTCCTCCTCGCATCTGGTGTCGCCGCGCAGCCTCGAGCTGAGCGAGTTCGAGTTCGGCCTCATCGTGGCCTGGAACGCCTTCTCGCGCTGGGCCATGCGCTGCATGGCGGCGGCCGGCCGCGGCGATCTGGCCATCACCGATGTGCTGGTGCTGCACCATGTGAACCACCGGGCGCGCAACAAGAAGCTGGCCGACATCTGCTTCGTGCTCAATTACGAGGACACCCATGTGGTGGCCTATGCGCTGAAGAAGCTGCTGGCGGCCGGCCTGGTGGCCGCCGAGAAGCAGGGCAAGGAGGTGTTCTACACCCCCACCGCCGAGGGCGAGGCCCTGGTGGAGCGCTACCGCGAGGTGCGCGAGACCTGCCTGATGGACAACTTCGAGCAGGAGCTGAACCACGACATCGGCGCCAACGCGCGCCTGCTGCGCAGCATGTCGGGCATGTATGACCAGGCGGCGCGTGCCGCCAGCTCGCTGTGAGCGCGCCGGCGCTGCTGCCCGCGCGCTGGCAGTTCTGGGTCGACCGCGGCGGCACCTTCACCGACCTGGTGGGGCGCGCGCCGGATGGCCGGCTGCACACCCTCAAGCTGCTGTCGGAAAACCCCGAGCAGTACCGCGACGCCGCGGTGGAGGGCATACGCCGCCTGCTCGGCCTGCGGGCGCACGAGACCATCTCGCCCGCCCAGGTGGAATGCGTGAAGATGGGCACCACGGTGGCCACCAATGCGCTGCTGGAGCGCAAGGGCGAGCCCACCGTGCTGGTCATCACCCAGGGCTTTCGCGATGCGCTGCGCATCGCCTACCAGGCGCGGCCGCGCCTCTTCGATCGGCATATCCAGCTGCCCGAGCTGCTCTACGAGCGGGTCATCGAGGCGCGCGAGCGCGTCGGCGCCCATGGCGAGCTGGAGCAGGCGCTCGACCTGGCGGACCTGCGCCTGCAGCTGCAGGCCGCCCGCCAGGTCGGGCTGCGCGCCTGCGCCATCGTCTTCATGCACGGCTATCGCTACCACGCCCATGAGCTGGCCGCGGCGGCGCTGGCGCGCGAGCTCGGCTTCGAGCAGGTCTCGGTCTCGCACCAGGTCAGCCCACTGATGCGTCTGGTGGGGCGCGGCGACACCACCGTGGTGGACGCCTATCTCTCGCCCATCCTGCGCCGCTATGTGGAGCAGGTGGCGGCGCAGATGCCGGGCGTGCCGCTGCTGTTCATGCAGAGCAGCGGCGGCCTCACCGAGGCGGGGCAGTTCCAGGGCAAGGATGCGATCCTCTCCGGCCCCGCTGGCGGCATCGTCGGCATGGTGCGCACCGCCCTGCAGGCCGGCCATGCCAGGGTGATCGGCTTCGACATGGGCGGCACCTCCACCGATGTCTCGCATTACGCGGGCGAGTTCGAGCGCGCGTTTGAAACGCAAGTGGCGGGCGTGCGCATGCGCGCGCCGATGATGAGCATCCACACGGTGGCCGCCGGCGGGGGCTCGGTGATCCGCTTCGACGGCGCGCGCCTGCGCGTCGGCCCGGAGAGCGCCGGCGCCCATCCCGGCCCGGCCAGCTACCGGCGCGGCGGCCCGCTCGCGGTGACCGATGCCAATGTGCTGCTGGGCAAGATCCAGCCCGCGCATTTCCCCCATGTGTTCGGACCCCGGGCCGACGCGGCGCTGGACCTGGCCGCGGCGCGGCGCGGCTTCGAGGCCCTGGCGGCGCAGATCGGCGCCGCCACCGGCCGCGGCAGCAGCGCCGAGGAGGTGGCGGCCGGCGCGCTGCAGATCGCGGTGGCCTCGATGGCCAACGCCATCAAGCGCATCTCGGTGGCCAGGGGCTATGACGTCACCGGCTACACCCTGCAGTGTTTTGGCGGCGCCGGCGGCCAGCATGCTTGCCTGGTGGCCGACGCGCTGGGCATGTCGCGCGTGTTCGTGCACCCGCTGGCGGGCGTGCTGAGCGCCTATGGCATGGGCCTGGCCGATCAGGTGGCGATGCGCGAGGCGGCGGTGGAGCTGCCGCTGGATGCCGCCGGCCTGCGGCAGGCACAGACCCAGCTGGCGCGGCTGGCCGAGGCGGCGCGCGCCGAGCTGCTTGCCCAGGGCCTGCCGGCCGCGCGACTGCAGACGCGCGCCCACCTGCTGCTGCGCTACCAGGGCACGGACACCGCCCTGCAAGTGCCCGCCGCGCAAGACCTGGCCCTGCTGCAGCAGGCCTTCGAGGCCGCCTACCGCCAGCGCTTTGCCTTCCTGATGCCGGGGCGTGCCCTGGTGATCGAGGCGGCCGTGGTGGAGGCCCTGGCGCCCGGGGAAGTGGCCGGTGGTGGGGCCGCGCAAGGCACCGATGAGCAAGGGGGCGAGCCGCACGCGGCCGCGCCGCTGGAGCAGCTGCGCATGTACTGCGGCGGCGATGGCCAGCCGGCGGGCTGGCGTGCGGCCGGCCTCTACCAGCGCGAGCAGCTGCGCCCCGGCGCGCTGGTGCAGGGGCCGGCGGTGATCGCCGAGCGCAATGCCACCACGGTGGTCGAGCCCGGCTGGCAGGCCCGCATGAGCGCGGGCGGCTGCCTGGAGCTGCAGCGCGTGCTACCGCGCCCGCAGGCCCAGGCGCTGGGCACGCGCGCCGATCCGGTGATGCTGGAGGTCTTCAACAACCTCTTCATGAACATCGCCGAGCAGATGGGGCTGCGCCTGCAGAACACCGCGCATTCGGTCAACATCAAGGAGCGCCTGGACTTCTCCTGCGCGCTGTTCGACGGCCAGGGCCAGCTGATCGCCAACGCGCCGCATATGCCGGTGCACCTGGGCTCGATGAGCGAATCGATCAAGACCGTGATTGCGCGCAACCCGGACATGCGGCCGGGCGATGTCTATGCGCTGAACGATCCTTACCATGGCGGCACGCACCTCCCGGATGTCACCGTCGTCACCCCGGTCTACCTGGATGGCGGCGCGGCACCGGTCTTCTACGTCGCCTCGCGTGGCCACCATGCCGATATCGGCGGCATCAGCCCGGGCTCGATGCCGCCGCTGTCCACGCGCATCGAGGAGGAGGGCGTGCTGCTGGACAACCTGCTGCTGCTGCGCGAGGGCCGGCTGCGCGAGGCCGAGTTGCGCGCCCTGCTGCTGGCGGGGCCCTGGCCCGCGCGCAACCCGGAGCAGACCCTGGCCGACCTGCGCGCCCAGGTGGCCGCCAACGAGAAGGGCGTGCAGGAGCTGCGCGCCATGGTGGCCCAGTACGGCCTGGAGACCGTGAACGCCTATATGGGCCATGTGCAGGACAACGCCGAGGAGGCGGTGCGCCGCGTCATCACGGCGCTGAAGGATGGCAGCTACAGCATGGAACTGGACAACGGCGCCCGCATCCAGGTGGCGCTGCGCGTGGACCGGGCGCAGCGCAGCGCGCAGATCGACTTTGGCGGCAGCAGCGCCCAGCTGCCCAACAACTTCAATGCGCCCAAGTCGGTCACGATGGCGGCGGTGCTGTACGTCTTCCGCAGCCTGGTGGACGACGAGATCCCGCTCAATGCCGGCTGCCTCAAGCCGCTGGAGGTGATCGTGCCCGAGGGCAGCATGCTCAATCCGCGCCATCCGGCCGCCGTGGTGGCGGGCAATGTCGAGACCTCCAGCTGCGTCACCAATGCGATCTATGGCGCGTTGGGCGTGATGGCGGCGGCGCAATGCACCATGAACAACTTCACCTTTGGCAACGCTCGCTACCAGTACTACGAGACCATCTCGGGCGGCTCGGGCGCGGGGCCGGGTTTTGCCGGGACCAGCGTGGTGCAGACGCACATGACCAATTCGCGCCTTACCGACCCCGAGGTGCTGGAGTTCCGCTACCCGGTGCGGCTGGAGAGCTATGCGATCCGCGCCGGTTCGGGCGGCGCCGGGCGCTGGCGCGGCGGCGATGGCGGAGTGCGGCGCCTGCGCTTCCTGGAGGCCATGAGCGCCGGCATCCTCAGCAATGGCCGCAAGCACGGCGCCTTCGGCATGGCCGGTGGCCTGCCCGGGGCGGTGGGGGTGAACCGCGTCGAGCGCCGCGATGGCAGCATCGAGTGGCTGGACCATATCGCCACGGTGGAGATGGCGCCGGGCGATGTGTTCGTGATCGAGACACCCGGCGGCGGCGGCTATGGATCAGCGGAGGACCAGACGATATGAAGAGCGGCACCATCTTGCTGACGGGCTTCGAGCCCTTTGGCGGCGAGCACATCAACCCCTCCTGGGAGGTGGCCCGGGCGCTGGACGGCGAGCAGATGGCCGGTGCCCGCGTGTTGGCCTGGCAGCTGCCCTGCGTGTTCGGCGCGGCGCTGCAGAGCCTGGCCAAGGCGCTGGCCCAGCATCAGCCCCAGCTGGTGCTGGCGCTGGGTCAGGCCGCCGGGCGCAGCGAACTCTCGGTGGAGCGCGTGGCCATCAATGTGGATGACGCCCGCATCGCCGACAACCAGGGCAGCCAGCCGATCGACGAGGCGGTGATCGCGGATGCGCCGGCGGCCTACTTCTCGACCCTGCCCATCAAGTCCATGGTGGCGGCGCTGCGCGTGGCGGGCTATCCGGCGGGCATCTCGCAGAGCGCCGGCACCTTCGTCTGCAACCATGTGTTCTACGGCATGCAGCACCAGCTCGCCGGCAGCGCCGTGCGCAGCGGCTTCATGCACATCCCCCTGCTGCCCCAGCAGGCGGCGCTGCACCCGGGCCAGCCCAGCATGGCACTCGAGACCATGATCGCCGGCGTGCGCTTGGCGCTGGGCGTGGCCTGGCGCGTCAGGAACGATGTGCGCCAGGGCGGCGGCACGATCGCCTGAGGGCTCGCGCTATTCGTTCTCGCTGTAGCTGCGCCAGCGCTCGGTGGCCCGGCGCATCAGCGCCAGCTGATCGACGATGCGCGGGCAGGCGTCGCAGGCCATCATGTGCAGGCGCAAGGCCAGGCGCTCGCGCCAGGGCAGTTGCAGCTCCTGCGCTTGCATGAGCAGCAGGCTGACTTCCTTGCAGCTGCGCTTCAACAACGACATCAGGACTCCTTGGCGAGTTGCGCGCCCGAAAACCAGTTCAGCTGCAGGCATTCCCGCAAGCGCAGGCGGGCTCGGTGCAGCATCACCCAGAGATTGGTCGGGCTGATCGCGAGTTCCTTACAGATCTCGTCGGTCTCCAGCTCCAGCCATTCGCGCATCATGAAGAGCCGGCCCTGTTGCCCCGGCAGCAGCTCCACGCAGGCCTCCAGCACGCGCATGAAGTCCACTTGCCGCAGCGCATGCTCGGGGTCGCCCCAGTCCTGCGGCTGATCGCGCCAGTGGCCGGTGCTGTCGAACAACTCGTCCTCGATCGGCTCGTCGTCCTCGCGCGTGGTGGAGAGCTCGCGGCTGTTGCGGCGGATCTGGTCGATCAGCTTGTGCTTGAGGATGCCGATCAGCCAGGTCTTGAGCTGCGACTGGCCGGCAAAGGTCTGCGGCCGCTCGATCGCGGCCAGCAGGGTGTCCGACACCGCGTCCTCGGCCCAGGCGGCATTGCGCAATTGCAGGCGCGCGTATTTCAGCAACTGCGGTCGCAGGCGTTCGAGTTCGGCGGAGAAATCGGCCATCGGCGATCCGGAAGAATGATTTTGTGGGCCCGAGTGTAAGGACTGGACGCTCGCTTGCGACACAAGGCTGGCGACGCGATGATGCGTCACTCCAGCAACCCTCTCTTTATTCAACACGGAGACTTTTCCATGTCCACCAACAAGCTGATCTCTTCCGCCCTGCTCGCCGCCCTGACGCTCGGCGCCGTCGGCCAGGCCGTGGCCGCCGACGACAAGGCCGCCAAGGAAAAATGCTTCGGCATCGTCAAGGCCGGGCAGAACGACTGTGCCAACCTGAGCGGCAGCCACTCTTGCGCCGGGCAGGCCAAGACCGATGGCTCGCCGGACGAGTGGAAGTACGTGGCCAAGGGCAGCTGCAAGAAGGAAATGGGCCTGACGGTCGAGGAAGCCAAGGCCAAGCTGAAGAAGTAAGCCGGCCAACCAGCAGCCACCATGAAGCATCTGGGCATAGGCTGGCGACAGCCGCATTACGCGCAACTGCTGGAAGAGCGGCCGGCGCTGGGGTTCATCGAAGTGCACTCGGAGAACTTCTTCGCCGCCGGCGGCGCCAGCCGCCAGTTGCTGCGCGATGCGCGCGCCAGCTATGCGCTGAGCCTGCATGGCGTGGGCCTGGCGCTGGGTTCGGCCTGCGGGCTGGATGCCTGGCATCTGGAGCGCCTGGCTGAGCTGGTGGCGGACGTGCAGCCCCTGCGGGTGTCCGACCACGCCAGCTTTGCCCGTGTGCAGCTGAATGGCGAGGTCTCGCATGGCAACGACCTGCTGCCGATTGCCTTCAACGATGACAGCCTGGCGCTGATGCTGCGCCATGTGGACCAGGTGCAGCAGCGCCTGGGCCGCCAGCTGCTGGTGGAGAACCTCAGCGCCTACCTGGGCTGGCAGGGCGACACCCTGGCCGAACCCGAGTTCTTCAACGAGCTGACGCGGCGCAGCGGCTGCGGCCTGCTGCTGGACGTCAACAACCTGGTGGTGAATGCGCTCAATGAGGGCGATTCGGAGGCGCAAGCGGCCGCGCGCGCCTCGGCCTGGGTGGATGCGATCAGCCCCGGCACGGTGGGCGAGATTCACCTGGCCGGCTATGCGCGCACGCCGGACCTGGTGATCGACGACCATGGCAGCCGCGTGCATGCACCGGTCTGGCAGGTCTACCGCCATGCGCTGCGACGCCTCGGGCCGCTGCCCAGCCTGATCGAGTGGGATACCGATGTGCCCGCGCTGGCCGTGCTGCTGGACGAGGCCGCCATGGCCCAGGCCTGCGTGGCCGAGCTGACGCCGGTGGAGGCCTGATGAGCGCGGCCGAGATCGAGCGCCAGCGCCAGCTGGTTCAGGCCGTGCTTGGCGGCACGGCCGAGGGGCCCTGGCGCGCCCCGGCCGGCGTGCAGGGCGGGGCGGCACGCGGCCTGCTGGCCTACCGTCTGAATGCGGCGGCGCTCGCCGAGCGCGCCCTGGCCGCGGTGTTCGCCCAGTTGCGCGAGGCCATGGGCGCGAGCGAATTTGTCGCCATGGCCTGGGCCTTCTGGCGCTGGCGGCCGCCGCGGCTTGGCGACATGGGCGAATGGGGCGCCGATCTGCATGAATTCCTGGCCAGCCAGCCCGAGATGGAGCCCGCCTGGCTGGATCTGAGCCGGCTGGAATGGGCCCGGCACGCGGCCGAGCGTGCGGCCGACGCCAGCCTGGACGCCGACAGCCTGCTGCGGCTCGGCGATACCGAGCCCCAACTGCTGCGGCTGCGCATGCGGCCGGGCCTGCGGCTGCTGCCACCCAATAGTGAGGGTCAGGTCTTGCTGGTGTGGCGCCAGGGCTGGCGGGCCCGGGCCGAGCCGCTGGCCGCGGACCAGGCCCTGCTGATGGCGCGGCTGCTGGCCGGCGCCGATCTGCAATCCGCGCTGGATGCCTGCCTGGCGGCGCATCCGGACTTCGATTTCTCGGCCTGGCTGCATGAGGCCTTGCTGCAGCAACAGCTGTGGCGCGTGGAACCCATAGGTGAACCGACATGAAACTCAATGCCTTGATGAAGAACGCGGCCTGGCTGAGCCTGACCGACGCCGGCGTGGACGACGCCGCCCGCCTGCCCGCCTGGTTGCGGGCCCTGCTGAAACAGGCCCAGGCGCTGGTGCTGCTGGGCGCCAGGCTGTATGTGGCCCAGGTGTTCTGGCTCTCGGGCCTGACCAAGATCCGCGACTGGGGCACCACGCTGGCGCTGTTCCAGGACGAATACCATGTGCCCCTGCTGCCGCCCGAGCTGGCCGCCTACATGGGCACCGGCGGCGAGCTGTGCCTGCCGGTGCTGCTGGTGCTGGGCCTGGGCGGCCGCTTCGCGGCCCTGGGCCTGAGCGTGATGAATGTGATGGCGGTGCTGAGCCTGGAGGAGATCGCACCGGCCGCCCTGGCCGGCCACCAGCTCTGGGGCGCGCTGCTGATTGGGCTGGCGCTGTGGGGGCCGGGGCGCTGGTCGCTGGATGCCTGGATGGCTCGGCGGCGCTGAGCCTTATTCCCTGGGCTGAAAGGTGATGACCAGCAGCGAGGGCACGCGGCCATCCACATCGCGCGGCAGGGTTTCGGTTTTGTCGATCGCACGCAGCACGGCCTTGTCCCATTCGGTATCGCCGCTGGGCTTGATGATTTTCTTGCCGATGATGGTGCCGTCGGGGGCCACGCGCACTTCGACCTCGGTGACCGGGTTGCCGCTGGGCGTGTCCGCGTAAATGATGTTGGGCCGGATGCGCGCCTTGATGCGGCCGCCGTAGCTGGCCGAGGGCCCCGAGCTCTGCAGCGCGCTGCCGGTGGCACCCGGCCCGCCCGAGGCACCGGCCATGCCCTGGATGCGGCGCAGATTCTCCTGGCGCAGCGCTTCGCGCTTGGCCTCGGCCTGCTTGGACTCCTTCGCTTCTTTGGCCTCTTTGGCGGCGGCGGCCTCGGCCTGGCGCTGCTTCAAGGCCAGTTCTTCCTTCTTGGCCTGCTCTTTCTTGGCTAGCTCCTTGGCCTTGCGCTCGGCTTCCAGCTCGGCCAGGCGCTTCTGCTCGAGGTCCTTCTTCTTTTTCTCGGCCTTGGCGATGGCGATCTCGGCATCGCGCTGCGCCTGCAGCTCGCGCGGGTCGGGCTCGGCGGGTTTGGGCTCTGGCTTAGGCTGAGGCTTGGGCGCTGGCGGCTCCTCGGGCGGCAACTGCTCGCGCGGGGCGGCGGCCTGGGGCACGGCGGCCCAGAGCTCGGCCTCGTAGGTGGGCAGGGTCTGGGTACGCCAGTGCACGCCGGCGCTCAGGGCCAGCAGCAGCAGCAGGTGGGCCGCCACCGCAAAGGCAAAGCCGCGGCCCAGGCCCGGTGCCTGCGGCGGGCGCAGCGGGTCGCGGTCGAGATGATGAAAGCGTGAGGCCAGGGCGCTCATGGCGGCTGCGTGATCGCGGGTTCAGTTGGCGTCGGCGGGCGGGCCGTTACGCACCGCCAGGCCCACGCGCGCGATGCCCGCGCTCTGCAGCACGTCCATGGCCTTCACCACCGCCTCGTACTTGACGCTGCGGTCGGCCGAGATCACCACCGGGGTGTTGCTGTCGCTGCCCTGGGCGGTCTTGACGCGCTCGGCCAGTTGCTTGAGCTGCACCGACTGCGGCTCTTCCTTGTCGAGCTTGAGCTTGAGCTTTTCATCGGCGCCCACGATCACATGGATCACATGCTCGGGCTGCTGGCGGCTCTTGCCCACCGAGGGCAGATCCACCAGGCCGGTGGTGATGAGGGGCGCGCTCACCATGAAGATGATGAGCAGCACCAGCATCACGTCGATGAAGGGCACCATGTTGATTTCATTGATGGTGCGGCGGCGTCCGCGGCCGCGCGAGGCGATGGCTGCCATGCTCTGTGCTCCGGCGCCTCAGCGCGTATTGCCCTGCTGGCCGGCGGGGGCCGGCTGGCTGGCGTTGCGCTGCAGGATGTTGGAGAACTCCTCGATGAAGGTCTCCAGCGTGATGGCGCTGCGGTCGATCTGGCGCGCAAAGCGGTTGTAGGCCAGCACCGCGGGAATGGCGGCGAACAGGCCGATCGCGGTGGCCACCAGGGCCTCGGCAATGCCGGGCGCCACGGTGGCGAGCGTGACCTGCTGCAGGTTCGACAGGCCCACGAAGGCGTGCATGATGCCCCAGATGGTGCCGAACAGGCCCACATAGGGCGAGACCGAACCCACCGAGGCGAGGAAGGAGAGGTTGCTCTCCATCGCGTCGAGTTCGCGCTGGAAGCTCGCACGCATGGCGCGGCGGGCGCCGTCGAGCAGGGCGGTGGGTTCGACCACGCGGCGCTCGCGCAGCTTGAGGAACTCGCGCATGCCGGAGGCGAAGATGCGCTCCAGCGGCGCGCCCACGGTCTTGCTGGCGACGCTGCTGTAGAGCTCGTTGAGGTTCTTGCCGGACCAGAACTCGGTCTCGAAGGCCTCGTTGCTGGCCTTCACCCGGCCCAGCGAGATGAGCTTGCTGAAGATCACGCTCCAGCTCGCCAGCGAGACCAGCAAGAGCGCGGCGATCACCAGTTGCACCACCAGGCTGGCGTGGGCAATGAGGCTGAAGATGGACAGGTCTTGGTTCATGTCTCTGGAGAGTGGGTCAGGGCGCAGGCACGGCGATGGCCTGCAGGATGGCAGCGGGAATGCGGGTGGGTTTGAAATCGGCCGCGCCCACGCAGCCGATGCGGATCTCGCTCTCGGCCAGCAGCGTCTGGCCGCGCCAGGCCTGCTGGGCCAGGTCCATGCTGACACGGCCGAGCTTGATCGGCTTCACGGTGACGCGCAACTGATCGTCCAGGCGTGCCGGGCTGAGGTAGCGCACGCTGGTGGCACCGACCACGAACAGTGCGCCCAGCGCGGTGCGCAGGCGCTCCTGCTCGAAGCCCAGGGCGCGCAGCCATTCGGTGCGGGCGCGTTCAAAGAACTTCAGGTAGTTGGCATAGAACACCACGCCGCCGGCGTCGGTGTCTTCCCAATAGACCCGCAGCGCGAACTCGAACTCGCCGTTCATGCCTTGCGTACTTGCAGGTAGCTGCGCAGACGCGCCAGGGCCTCGCGCAGGTCGTCCTGGCTGCTGGCAAACGAGAGCCGCATATGGCGCTCGCCAAAGGCCGGGCCGAAATCGCGCCCGGGCGTCAGCGCCACATGGCATGCGCGCATCAGCTCGAAGCAGAAATCCCAGCTGCTGTCCGAATAGGCCGAGACATCGGCCCAGGCGTAGAAAGCGCCGTCGGGCAGCACCGGCACCGGCAGGCCCATGGCCTCGAGCGCCGGCACCACCAGTTCGCGGCGTGCGCGGAACTCGGCACGGCGGCGCTCGTACTCGGCCATCGCGTCGGCCTCGAAGCAGGCCAGCGCCGCATGTTGGGCCACCGCGGAGGCGCAGATGAAGAGGTTCTGGGTCAGCTTCTCGATCGGCGCCACCAGCGCCGGCGGCAGCACCAGCCAGCCCAGGCGCCAGCCGGTCATGCCGAAGTATTTGGAGAAGCTGTTCACCGAGATCACGTCCTCGCCCAGGCCCAGCACGCTGTGGCCAAAGCGCTCGTCGTAGGACAGGCCGAGGTAGATCTCGTCGACGATGCTGATGCCGCCGCGCGCGCGCACCGCCTCGACGATGGCGCGCAGCTCATCGGGTTCGATGGAGGTGCCGGTGGGGTTGCTGGGCGAGGCCAGCAGCACGCCACGGCTGTGCTCGTTCCAGGCCGCCTCGATCTGCGCCGCGCTGGGCTGGAAGCGCTGCGCCGGCCCGGCCGGCAACAGCACGGCGCGCGCATCCGCGGCGGCGACGAAGTGGCGGTTGCAGGGGTAGCAGGGGTCGGGCATCAGCACCTCGTCGCCCGCCTCGAACAGGGCCAGGCAGGCGAGCTGCAGGGCCGCCGAGGCGCCGGCGGTGATGACGATGCGCTCGGGCGCAATGGCCAGACCGAAATGCTGCGCATACCAGCGCGACAGGGCCTCGCGCAGCGCCGGCAGGCCGGTGGCCGGCGTGTATTGCGTACGGCCTTGCGTGATGCAGGCCTGCGCGGCCGCTTGCACGGCCGGGGCCGCGGCAAAGTCGGGCTCGCCGATGTTCAGGTAGATCATGCGCCGACCGCCCTGGGCCGGGTCGCAGGCCGGGCTGCGCGCGATCTCCGCGGCGGCCTTGGCGCATTCCATCACGTAGAAGGGCTCGATGTGCTCGAGCCGCCGGGCCAGCTTCATGCCTTGACTCAGAACTTGCTTCAGCTGCGCTTGCGGGCGGCGTCGACCTCGCGCGGGCGCAGGTCGACGGCGGCACGGTCCAGCACGGCATTCACATACTTGTGGCCGTCGGTGCCGCCGAACGACTTGGCCAGTTCCACCGCCTCGTTCACTGCCACCTTGTAGGGCACGTCCATGCAATGCTTGAGCTCGTAGGCGCCGATCATCAGCACCGCATGCTCGATGGGCGAGAGTTCGGTGGTCTTGCGGTCCACATGGCGCGAGAGCACCGCGTCGAGGTCGGCGGCCTCGAGGATGCAGCCATGCAGCAGGGCGTCGAAATGCGCCGTGTCGCTCTTGGCAAAGCCATCCTGTTCGCGCGTGTGGGCATCGACCGAGCCGGCGTCCTCACCGGTGAGCAGCCATTGGTAAAGGCCTTGCAGGGCCAGCTCGCGGGCACGCCGGCGCGCCGATTTGGCGGGCGCACGTTTGGCCGCTGGCTTGGCCGCGGGCTTCTTGTCTTCGTTCTCGCTCACTGCAGTTCTTTCATCAAATTGGCCATCTCCACCGCCACACGGGCGGCGTCTCGACCTTTTTCCTCGGTGCGTGCCCAGGCCTGTGCTTCGTTTTCTACCGTCAGCACCGCGTTCGCGATCGGGATGCTGCTGTCCAGCGAGACGCGCGTCACGCCGGCGCCGCTTTCATTGGCCACCAACTCGAAGTGATAGGTCTCACCGCGGATGATGCAACCCAGCGCCACCAGCGCGTCGTAATGCTCGCTGTCGGCCATGGCTTGCAGGGCGATGGTCACCTCCAGCGCACCCGGCACGGTGATGTGGCGGATATGGCGCTCGGGCACGCCGAGGGCCAGCAGCTCCTGGGTGCAGGCCGCGGCCAGCGCGCTGGTGATCTTGGCGTTGAAGCGCGCCTGCACCAGGCCGATGCGCAGGTTCTGGCCGTCCAGCGAGGCGGCCTGGCCCTTGTCTGATCCTTGCATGGTGTCTGCTTCCTCAGCTTGCGTTGCCAGCGGCCACAAAGCCGGTGACCTCGAGACCATAGCCCGTCATGCTGGGCATGCGGCGCGGGCTGCCCAGCAGCTTCATCTTGTGCACGCCCAGCTCGCGCAGGATCTGCGCGCCCACGCCATAGGTGCGCAGGTCCATGCTGCTGGCCGCAGGTGCGGCGGCCTCGGGCTGCAGGCGGCCCAGCAGGGCCTCGGTGTCCTCGCCGGCGTTGAGCAGCAGCGCGGCACCGCGGCCTTCGGCCTGGATCTGCGCGAGTGCCTGGGGCAGGGGCCAGGAATGGCTGCAGGGGCCGATGTCCAGCAGGTCCAGGGCCGAGAAGGGCTCGTGCACGCGCACGGTGACTTCCTCGCCGGGCTGCCAGCTGCCCAGCGTGAGGGCCAGATGCAGGGCGCCGGTGCGGTCGCGGAACACCTGGCAGTCGAAGTTGCCCTGCGGCGTGCGCATGCTACGCGTGGCGACGCGCTGCACCAGCGATTCGTTGCGGCTGCGGTATTCGATCAGGTCGGCGATGGTGCCGATCTTGAGACCATGCTCCTTGGCGAAGATCTCCAGGTCCGGCAGGCGCGCCATGGTGCCGTCGTCCTTCATGATCTCGCAGATCACCGCGGCGGGCGTGAGCCCGGCCATCTGCGACAGATCGCAACCCGCCTCGGTATGGCCGGCGCGCATCAGCACGCCGCCGTCCTGGGCCTGCAGCGGGAAGATATGGCCGGGCTGCACCAGGTCGCGGGCCTCGGCGCCACGCGCCACCGCGGCCTGTACGGTGCGGGCGCGGTCGGCCGCCGAGATGCCGGTGGTGACGCCGGTGGCAGCCTCGATGGAGACCGTGAAGGCGGTGCCATGCTTTGTACCGTTGCGTGTGGCCATGGGCGGCAGTTGAAGGCGCTCGCAGCGCTCGCGCGTGAGCGTCAGGCAGATCAGGCCGCGGCCGTACTTGGCCATGAAGTTGATGGCCTCGGGCGTGACATGCTCGGCCGCGAGCACGAGGTCGCCCTCGTTTTCGCGGTCTTCTTCGTCAACCAGGATGACCATGCGGCCGGCCGCCAGTTCGGCCACCAGCTCGGGGATAGGGGATATCGGCATGGGCGCCATTGTAGGCGGCCCGGGCCGCGGCCGACGGCTGCGGCTTGGTGCCAGCCACCTTAATGCCAGCCACCGATCGGCCGAAGGCGAAGGCGCAGGTCGCTGCCGACGCGGTCGACCGCCTGCCAATCCCAGCTCTGCACGCCATCGAGGCTTTGCAGGGCGTCCAGCGCGGCGAGATCGCGGCCGGGGCCGATCAGCTTGGGGGCCAGATAGAGCAGCAGCTCGTCGACCAGGCGCTCGCGCAGCAGCGAGGCATTCAGCTTGTGGCCGGCCTCGACGTGCAGCTCGTTGATGCCGCGCTGCCCCAGGTGCTGCAGCAGCGCGGGCAGATCGACCTTGCCGGCCGGGCCGGGCAGGCCGACGATTTCGGCGCCGCTGTCGCGCAAGGCGCGCGCCGCGGGGCCATCCAGATCGACCCGTCCGCAGGCCAGCAAGACTTTGCCGGGCGGCTGCAGGATGCGCGCCAGCGGCGAGGTCTCGAGGCGCGCGTCCACGATCACGCGCAGGGGCTGCAGATAGGTGTCGATGCCGCGCACGTCCAGGCGCGGGTCATCCTCGCGCACCGTGCCGATGCCGGTGAGGACGGCACCGGCGCGCTTGCGCCAGCGGTGCCCGTCCAGCCGTGCCTCGGGCCCGGTGATCCATTGGCTGACACCGTTCTCGAGCGCGGTGCGCCCGTCCAGGGAGGCGGCAAGCTTCATGCGCACGAAGGGGCGCTGGCGCAGCATGCGCGAGAAAAAGCCGATATTGAGCTCGCGCGCCGGCCCGGCCAGCAGGCCATGCTCGACGGCGATGCCGGCGCCGGCCAGGCGCGCCAGGCCTTGGCCGGCGACGAGGGGGTTGGGGTCGGTGGTAGCCGCCACCACGCGTACCAGGCCCGCGGCGATCAGGGCATCGCAGCAGGGCGGAGTGCGGCCATGGTGCGAGCAGGGCTCCAGGGTCACATAGGCGGTGGCGCCGAGCGCGCTGTGGCCGCGCGCCTGCAGATCGTGCAGCGCCATCACCTCGGCGTGGGCCTGGCCCGCGGCCTGGGTGTGCCCGACCCCAAGCACCAGGCCCTTCGCATCGGTGATGACGCAGCCCACGCGCGGATTCGGCTCGCTCAGGCCGATGGCGAGCTCGGCGAGCGCCAGGGCGTGTGCCATGGCGCTGTCGTCGCAGTCAAGAATGGTGGGCGGTATGAAGCTTGGCATCGGCGCAGTCTAGCGCCGCGCTTGCGTCACAGATGCTGGTGGTCGACCGTTGCGGTGTTGACGTAACGTCCGTTGGCCGGGTCGGCGGCCTGCCCGGCGGGGCAGCTGTTCACGTTGCTCACGACGAGAAAATTCTGACGCGTCAAGGGGCCGGCCACCTTGACGTAATCCGCCGGATGCTCCTCGTTCTTGTCGACGCCGCCGATGCCGTCGTAATCGGCGCTGTAACGGCAAATCCGGTAGTTGCCGTCGCCCAAGGGGATTCCCGTCAGATTCAGCCGACCCGACCAGGTATTCAGCACGGCGCTGTTGGGATAGACGATGCAGTAATAGGCCACCACGCTTTGCGCGCCCACGACGCCTGGGGCGTCGTCAAAGCACTCAAAGGCGGGGGTCAGGTATTGGCTGCTATCGACGACCTGCAATTGCATATCGAGCGGCAGCGCCGGGCTGCTGGGATTTTCGGGATCGGCGCTGACACCCGTCGAGAAACGCACAAAGCCGCTCAAATAGTAGCCAGCCGTCACCACACTGCAGCCGATCACGTCATCCTTGGAAATATCTGCAATCGCCTTTTCAACATTGCATTTGTTGGTGATCATGCCGGTCAGGTTGTTGAAAACCCAGATCAGGCTGGCGCCATTGACCGGCCGGAACACGCTACCCCCATTGCCTAGATCCTTCGCGGAAACGGGGATCTGGGCACTTCGTTCCAAGGGGCGGCGTGCTGGAGCACCCTCGCTGGGTTGACTCAGGAAAGCGCCTAGGCTTGGGTCGTTGGCACCCACCAGGGTATCCATCTGCAGCGTGGTGTCGGCACCGGCGCGGTCTTTCCAATCGACGCGACTGCTGATCGAGGTCAGCCAATACTGGGCGTCAAGATTCACCACGGTGCGCGTGAGTGTGAAATTCGTGTTCGTCGTTTCCGCCGAGGTTTGCGTGGCGATGCCGGCAAAGCCCTGGACGCCCGACGCGGCCGCCTCCGGCGTGGCCGCGCCAATCTGGGAGAAGGCACGCAGGTTTTCGATGTCCTGTTGGCTCATGCGAACAGCCTCGCCCCGCTGCTTCGCAATATCTGCACTACGGCGAATATTGCCTTGCAGCCCGGCCAGGGCGACCATGCCGAAGGCCATCACAACCAGCGCCACCATCGCTTCGATCAGCGTGATGCCGCGCTCGTGAACCAGTATGCGAGGCTTGCTCATCGCACCTGCTCCCAACTTCCCGGTACCTGCACATAGGCGCCGCGCTGCCGATTCAGTCGACCAATGACCTGGGTGTCATAGGCGAAGTCAACCAAGCCGCTGGCAGTCAGCGTGGATTCGGTGATCAGCGCACCGATGAGCTGCGAAGGCATGCCGCTGGCGTTGCTCCAGCTGACAGCGCCTTGCGCATAGATCACGCCCCAGACCTGGATTGGTGTGTTGACCGTCACGGCGCCCGTTGAAATCAACAGAATCGGTGCGGTAGCACTACCCAGCACTTGATTGCCGGTCAGGGTCAGATTGCCGTTCACCCAGATCACATCGGCACCTGCGTTCACCAGTTCCAGCAGCTTGGCCGTGCAGTCGTCCGCCGGGCAGGCAAGTTGGCGCACATTGGGCTGGTCCCGATAACGCGTCGCCGCCATGCCGAAGTACTTGCGGAACATGCCCGCTGCCTGCAGGCCGGTATCGCCCGTGATGATGCCGTCGCTGATGGGCGATCCCGGCGTGCTGGTCCAGCGCTCGCGGCCGCCGGTGAGGTCGCCATGAGTCTGGATGAGCAGCCCATTGCTGCCGATGTCGGCATTGTGCAAGCCGGCATTGGCACCTAACGCCACATTTGCACCCGCAATCACCGGGCTCGCCGGCGGCATTTTCAACGCACTGAGCATGGCCAGATCCGCCTGAACCTTGGCGTTCCCTACCGCGTCCGTGACGAGCGTGCGGCCATCGCAATCGCTGGGCAGGCTGGTGCAGGCGCTGATGGTCACCCTGACTTGGTTTGCCTCGGCCGGATTGAAGGGCGTCATCATGACCCTGAAGCCAGGCTGCATGCGACTGGCATCACGTGCGGGCTCCGCGATCGGGGTGCCGGTGGGCGGGCAACTGCATGTCCAGCTGTTGGCGCCGCTCAGTACGCAGGCGGCCTGGGGCTGATCTGCCGGCCGCGAATCCATGTCCAGCTCATAGCCGGCCCGGGCGCTCATAAAGCGCTGTCTGAACGTGCTGCCCAATGGGTCGGCGCGGCAACTGTTGCCGACCTTGCCACCGTTGAGCATGGCCAAGGTCCACTCCAGACCGGCTTCGGCGGTTTCGGCGGCGATGCCTGTTCGGAGATAGTTGCTGGTGATGCGCTGCTCGAAAATCAGGTTGCGGTTGGCAAACGAGGCCATCAACGCCAGCACGAAGAAGAGCACCATCACCGTCACCAAGGTGGCGGCACCTCGCTGCGACCGCAAACGGTGCGGCGCACGCGGTTGGGGCAATTTGGTGTTCAGCATGCTGCAGGCGCCGTCTTGACGACTTGATCGTTGCGCACACGGGCGCGGACCGTCAACGTGCGCACCACGTCCTTGTCGTGCGCAGCCTCACCCTCCAGACGAATGGTCACATCACGCACGCGCATGCAGGGCGTTTGGTCGGGCGGGCAGGGGCCGTTGCACAGGTCAGGCAGGGCGAGCCCCTGCGAGTTCACGTTGACCAAAAAGCCGGTCATCTTCAAGGTGTTCGGATCGGTCAGGGGCTGATAACTGCCCCCAATCAGGTACTCCAGGCGCGACGCACGCAATCTGAACCCATATGTTTCGTCCTGGGTCAGTCTGTTGTCCTCGGGCGTGTCCTTGGAGTCCTTGGTATAGGAATAGTTCACTTCCGTGCCGCCGCCTTTGACCTCAAGGTCTTGGTACGGGTTGACACTCGATGCCGCATTGCTTGGCGTCCATACGGTGTTGCGCGCCTGTCCCCATGCGCCGGCCTGGCGTAATTCGCGCAGCATCAGGTCAGCCGCGGCACGCAAGTCCTGTTGCACCTGCGTTTCAAGAATCAAGCGTTTGTGTTCACCGATCTGGCTGGTGGTCAGCAGCACCGCACCGGCCACCACGATCATGCCCACGGTCAGGCCGACCATCAACTCCACCAAGGTCATGCCACGCTGGTGGCGCCGGAGGGCCGCTGTGGCTGCGCGGGTGTTCAGCATGAGATTACTCCCGGCATCGAGCCATCCGGCGTGCAGGTCGAGATGCGTCCGATCGCGTTCATGCTCACCTGCAACTGACCGACTCGATTGCTTTTGACGAGCGCGCGGAAGTCGACCGGATCGGGTGTCATGCGAGGAGGTGAGAACTGCAGGCGTGGGCCTACTTTGCTCCATTCGTTGAGCGTGGTGATCAGCACACCATCGCGAGCAAGCCTCTGTACGGTCTTCACTTCCACGAAGCTGCCGATACAGGCACTGCCAGGCTGCGCCGTGCAGGTGCAGCGCCCCACCTCCCCATTGCGGGAGTAAATCGTGTAGCAGCTCATGCTGTCGCTGCTGCCGAAGGTGACGATGGTCGAAATGTTCCGGATGCTCGCCTCCGAGCGCGCCAAGGCCAAATCCGAGCGCAACTCTGACGCTGCCACGGTGACCCGATGACGCGCCAGCATGTCCGCCATGTTCGGCCACGCTGCGCTGGCCAAGAGGCCAAGAATGGCCAAGGTCACCATGACTTCAATGATCCCTATGCCGCGAAGATTGACGGACGTCTTGCTCATTTGGGCCAGCACTTGTCGTTGGTGGATTCACCCGCCTTGTTGCTCGACGTGTAAGTGATCGTGCCGCGGTTCAGAATGACGCTCATGGTGGCGCAGTCGCCGTCATCGCGCTGACGCCCGCTGGCCTTGGCTGTAGCCACTACCGTGTAGCCGGACGCACTCACGTTTGCGACCGAAATGCTGTAGTTGCTGCCTCCAAGGCTGGAATCGAACTTGAGCTGTTCGGTCAGATCGGTGGCATAAATCGGTGCGTTGGCGCGCCAGCGCTCCTGAGCCTGCTGCACGGCGGACAAGGCGCCAAAAGCATCGGCGCGCCGGCCCTTGGCCACATAGGCCTGGTAGCTGGGAATCGCGATGGCGGCCAAGATGGTGATGATGATCACCGTCACCATCAACTCGACCAGCGTGAATCCTGCCAGCCGCGCCTTACCACGGGTCTGCTGCATATTGCGCACGCCAAGTAGCTTGAGTTGTGCGGATGTTGGCACTTGGTGCTCAAACGATTCAGGTTGCGCTGCCCGCTGGTCGCGCCAGCCCTACCGCTCGTCCTTACCCCCCTTGTTTCAGGGGGGGGGGGCATCAACCACAGCTGGGCAAGGCTCCGCGTGCTGCGTCGGGGGAGCAGGTTCGCACCCTGCCGGCGATGCTCACAACGTGTCGGATGCTGGGGCTGTGCGCGAGCTGAATGTCAATGCTGCCGGTCGTGCTGACCGTGCCTTGGTGACCTTGAAACGTCATGCGCCGCACGTTGGCCTTGACCTGCGGAGACAGCGGTAGCGGCAACCACTGCGCCTTGATCAAGGTGCCGCTGTCCTGGCAGACGGTCTGGCCGTCAGCATTGCAGCTGCATGCGTCGGTCTTGCCGCTGTGCATCCAGTAGCAACTGCCCGAGGCGTGCTGGACGAAGCTCACATGCACGGTCGTAGCGGTGCGCACCGCTTCGCTGCGCGCTTGCTGCAGATCCACATAGACGGCCGCCGCCACTGCATGCACGCGTTGCCTGGCGTTGAATTCCTGCACGGCCCGCATCGCGGACACCAGCAGCAGAGCGATGACAGCCAGACAAATAAAGACTTCGATCAGCGATCTGCCAGCATCGCCTCGAAGTGCGCTAACACGTGAGCCCTTGTTCATCGCCGCCACCCGCTGAGAGTTTGAAGCTGGAAGCTCAAAAACTAGGCCACGCGGGCACGGACTTCCCTCCCTCGGAAGAGGGGGGGCTGCTCAGATCTCGCGAATCAACTGGCGGAACTCGTCCACATCCTCGAAGCTGCGATAGACCGAGGCAAAGCGTACATAGGCCACTTTGTCGATGCGCTTGAGCTCGCGCATCACCAACTCACCCAGACGAGTGGAGGGGATTTCCTTGGCGCCGCTGGCGAGCAGTTTTTCGTGGATGCGCTCCAGGGCCGCATCGATCTGCTCAATGCTCACCGGACGCTTGCGCAGCGCCAGTTGCATGGAGGCGCGCACCTTGCTCGGATCGAACTCGGCGCGCGTGCCATCCTTCTTGACCACCGCGGGCATGGCGATTTCCGCCCGTTCATAGGTGGTGAAGCGCTTCTCGCAGCCCTGGCAGCGGCGCCGCCGGCGCACCACGTCGCCCTCATCGGACTCCCGGGTCTCGGCGACCTGGGTCTCGTGGTGTCCGCAGAAAGGGCAACGCATGCGACGGGGCGGCTCGTTGGCTCAGCGGTAGACCGGGAACTGACGCGTCAGCGCGGCCACTTTGGCGCGCACGGCTTCCAGATTCGCCTCGTCGCCCGGCTTGTCCAGCACATCGGCGATCAGGTGCGCGGTCTGGCGCACCTGCTCTTCCTTGAAGCCGCGCGTCGTCATGGCCGGCGTGCCCAGGCGGATGCCGCTGGTCACCATGGGCTTTTGCGGATCGTTGGGAATGCCGTTCTTGTTGCAGGTCATGTGAGCCTTGCCCAGCAGGGCCTCGGCCTCCTTACCGGTCAGGCCCTTGGGCCGCAGATCCACCAGCATGACGTGGCTTTCGGTGCCGCCGGAGACGATGCGCAGGCCGCGCGCAATCAGGGTCTCGGCCAGCACCTTGGCGTTCTTGACCACCTGTTCCTGGTAGGTCTTGAATTCCGGCGTGAGCGCCTCCTTGAAGGCCACCGCCTTGCCGGCGATCACATGCATCAGCGGGCCGCCCTGGATGCCGGGGAAGATCGCGCTGTTGATCTGCTTGGCCACGTGCTCCTTCATCAGGATGATGCCGCCGCGCGGGCCGCGCAGGCTCTTGTGGGTCGTGGAGGTCACCACATCGGCATGCGGCACCGGGTTGGGGTAGACGCCCGCGGCGATCAGGCCGGCGTAATGCGCCATGTCCACCATGAAATAGGCGCCGATTTCCTTGGCCACCTTGGCAAAGCGCTCGAAATCGATGCGTAGGCTGAAGGCCGAGGCGCCGGCGATGATGAGCTTGGGCTTGTGCTCGCGCGCCAGGCGCTCCATCGCGTCGTAATCGATGTCTTCCTGTTCGGTCAGGCCGTAGCTGACGACCTTGAACCACTTGCCGCTCATGTTCAGCGGCATGCCGTGGGTCAGGTGGCCGCCTTCGGCCAGGCTCATGCCCATGATGGTGTCGCCCGGCTGCAGCAGGGCGAAGAACACGCCCTGGTTGGCCTGCGAGCCTGAGTTGGGTTGCACATTGGCGTGCTCGGCGCCGAACAACTGCTTGACGCGGTCGATCGCCAGTTGCTCCACCACGTCCACATACTCGCAGCCGCCGTAGTAACGCTTGCCGGGATAGCCCTCGGCGTACTTGTTGGTGAGTTGGCTGCCCTGCGCCTGCATGACGGCGGGCGAGGTGTAGTTCTCCGAGGCGATCAGCTCGATGTGGTCTTCCTGGCGCTGGTTCTCATTCAGCACGGCGGCCCACAGGTCGGGATCTACGTTGGCGAGAGTCGAAAGGCTGCGGTCAAACATGGTGTGATGCTGGCTGTACTCTAGGGTTGGAGCCCGGCGGCCACGTCACGACGTGGTGCAGGCTGCCCAGGCGAACGGCGGAAAAGCTGACACGAACCAGGGCTCATGGCAGTTCGCGCTCCCCGGTGGTCAACCACCTCGGGCCGGCATAACAGGGTATAGCGGCCTTCATCGCCAGTCGCGCGAAGGCTGCAGTGTAGCGGACGATTCCCGGCGGATTAGGGTTGCGCCGGGTGGGACAGTGCATCAATGTGCCAGCGCGATCCGCTCGTCCGACACGGCCGGCGCTGCCGGCTTGGCAACCGGCGGCCGGCCATTGGCCACCGCCTTGAGCTGCTCGTGCTCGGCCAGCACGCGGCCGGTATAGCCGGCGTCGTCCGGCAGGTTGGCGGCACCAACGTAATAGCGCAGACCTTCCTCCACACCGCCGGCGCGCTGGATGCATTCCTTCAGCACTTGCACGCCGACGCGCAGATTGGTGATGGGATCGAATGCAGCGTGATTGCCACCGAAGACTTCGTACTTGTCGTCATGCACCCGGGTCATGACCTGCATCAGTCCCTGGGCGCCCACGGCGCTCTGTGCGAACGGGTTGAAGCCGGATTCGATGGCCATGATGGCCAGGATCAGCGTGGGTTCGACATGGGCGCGCTGCCCGATCTCGAAAGCCTCCTTGACCAGCCTGCTGACGGGCTCGGGCGCCACCTTGTAGCGGCGTGCCAGCCACATGGCCACGGCGGCCTGCTGGCGCGGCAGTTCCTTGGGGTCGGTGGCGGTGGCGCGGCCGATCGCGTCCGGCTCGGCCAGCGTGCTCAGCATGTCGCCGGAGGCCTCGGCGCGGGCCTCCTGGCGTGCATGCAGCCAGCCAAAGACCTCGCCCTCCAGACGCTGGCGCAGATCGGCCTGGCTGTAGAACACCATCAAGGCAGCAACCAGGGCAAAACCCAAAAGGGCAAACGTGTTGTGGCTCACCACCAGCAGACCCTGGCCGATGTCCTTGACGAACAGGGACAGGGCAGCGCCGGTATCGCGGGCCAGGGATATCAGACTTTGACGCGCTGTCATGCGACTCCTTTCTTCTCCGTCCGGCGGCGAGCCCTGGCACTCGGCCATGGCTGTTTGCCCGACAGTGATAATGGGCCGGCTTGTCGCAACGCGGATCCGGTCGGATCCAGGCGCTGCTGCTCGGCGTCCATCGGCAGCGGGGCGTCTGCAAGCTCCCACACTCGCAGACACGGGTTATCCCTGAATGATCTCAGGAATGGGCGAATTCTAGGTGGCAAAAATAACCCGTCAAGCTTATGGCTGTGGTCTCTAATTACTATTTGTTATGAAATACAGAGATCTGCGCGACTTCATGGCTGGTCTGGAACGCATCGGAGAATTGCGCCGAGTCGACCAGCAACTGTCGGTCAAGCTTGAAATGACCGCTTTGAGCGACAGAGTATTGCGCGCCGAAGGGCCTGCCTTGCTGTTCGAGCGGCCCGAGGGCTATGCGATTCCGGTTCTCGCCAATTTGTTTGGTACCCCTAAACGGGTGGCGCTGGGCATGGGCGCCGACAGCCTGGCCGAGTTGCGCGACGTCGGTCATGTGTTGGCCAGCCTGAAGGAGCCCGAGCCGCCCAAGGGGCTCAAGGATGCGGGGCGGCTATTGCAAATGGCCAAGGCGCTGTGGGACATGAAGCCGCAGCTGGTGCGGCATGCGGCCTGCCAAGAAGAGGTGTTCGAAGGGGCGGATGTGGACCTGAAGCGCCTGCCGATCCAGACCTGCTGGCCCGGCGACGTGGGGCCGCTGCTGACCTGGGGCCTGGTGGTGACGCGCGGCCCGCAGGCCGTGCCGCACGCGCGACTGCGCCAGAACCTGGGCATCTACCGCCAGCAACTCATCGGCAGGCGCCAGCTCATCATGCGTTGGCTGGCGCACCGCGGTGGCGCGCTGGATTTTCGCGATTTCAGCCGCGCCAATCCCGGCCAGGCCTTCCCGATCGCGGTCGCCCTGGGTGCCGATCCGGCCACCATCCTGGGCGCGGTCACGCCGGTGCCCGACAGCCTGTCCGAGTACCAGTTTGCCGGCCTGCTGCGAGGGGGACGTACCGAACTGGTGAACACCTCGGTTGGCGAGGCCGGGCGCCTGCTGCAAGTGCCCGCCAGCGCCGAGATCGTGCTGGAGGGGCATATCCCGCCGGCGCCCAAGGGCTATGTCGGGCAGAGCGAGGACGGCATCCCGGTGAAGGAGCTGAACGGCTATCTGCATGCGCTGGAAGGCCCGTTTGGTGACCACACCGGCTACTACAACGAGCAGGACTGGTTCCCCGTGTTCGAGGTGCAGCGTCTGACCCAGCGCCACGAGCCCATCTACCACTCCACCTATACCGGCAAACCGCCCGATGAACCCGCCGTGCTGGGCGTGGCGCTCAACGAGGTGTTCGTGCCCATCCTGCAGAAGCAGTTCAGCGAGATCGTGGACTTCTACCTGCCGCCCGAGGGTTGCAGCTACCGCATGGCGGTGATCTCGATCCGCAAGGCCTATCCGGGCCATGCCAAGCGGCTGATGTTCGGGCTCTGGAGCTTCCTGCGCCAGTTCATGTACACCAAGTTCATCGTGGTGGTGGACGAGGACGTCAATGTCCGCGACTGGAAGGAAGTGATCTGGGCCATCACCACCCGCATGGATCCGGTGCGCGACACCACCCTGGTGGACCAGACGCCGATCGACTACCTGGACTTCGCCTCGCCGGTGAGCGGCCTGGGCGGCAAGATGGGCTTGGATGCCACCAACAAATGGCCCGGCGAGACGGCGCGCGAATGGGGTCGGACGATCAGCATGCCTGCGGCCGTGGAGGCACGTGCGGCCGAGCTGTTTGCGCAGTTGTTCGATTCGACCCAGGTCAAGCCCGGATAAACCAGGGGCCGCTTGGCCTTGAAAGCCCTGCGGCACTCACCTACTGTTGGAGGGCCTTTTCAGGCAAAACCTCTGGCGCAGTCTCTGCGCGCCAGGAGCCCTGCGGCAGCTAGCTGTAGAGCCCCAACCGGCGGCGTCAGCCGTCCACCCCTTCCAGGCGCAGGCTTGGGAGGGGTTTCTATTTGTACTGGCTGTACCGGCGCTCAATGTCCCAGCTTCAGCGCCAGCCACTCGTACACCGCATAGCGCGTCCTGGCCAGGCCTTCGCTGGATGGCAAGCAATCCAGCAGTTCGATAGGGGCATCGGGCGCGCGCAGGCCTACCGGGGCGGCGATCAACTCGACCTGCTCACCGAAGGCGAGGCGGAAGTGATGCAGGGCGCGCGGCATATGCTGGGCATGGGTCACCAGCACCAGGCGGCGCAAGCCCGTCGGCTTGAGCAGGGCGGCGCTGAAGCGTGCATTGTCTCGGGTGTCTTTCGCCTGGCCCTCGAGCCACTGCAGCCGCAGGCCCAACAGCTCGCGGGCATAGACCTCGGCGAGCTCGGCCTCGCTCTTGTCCCCCGGCTTGGTGCTGCGGCTCGGGCCGCCCGTGAATGCCAGCGGCAGCTGGGCCTGCTTGGCCAACCAGGCACCATAGTTGAGCCGCTCGATCGAGAGGGGCCTGAGCCAGCCCGACCGAACCTCGGGCACATCCTGGCGCGCCCCGCCACCCAGCACCAGGATGGCGGTGTGTTGCGCCAGCTGCGGGTCGGCCGGGGCCGGCAGGGGCCATTGCAGCGCCGGTGCTTGCGGCCCGAGCAGCAGGCGCGTCACCGCGACGGCGCCCACCTCGGTACAAGACAGCCAGGCCCCGCCTAAACCAAGGACCACCAAGACGCTCGCCCAAGCGCGGGCGCGCTGCCGCAGCAACCAAGCCAGCCAGATCAGGAGCAGCAGCGGCGCCGGTGGCAGGCTGAGGGCTTGCGCCAGGTTCCGCAGCCCGGCCGCGAGGCTTTCATCAAGAATCATCGCCGGCAGTATCGCGTAGCCGCGTAGCCTCGGGATAATGGTGGCCGACTCCCGCCATCAAGACACACATGACCCTGACGAAACGCGCCCTCTGGTTGAAACGCTTGGGCGCTGCGGCGCTGGCCTTGCTGGGCCTGCTTTTGCTGCTCAGCTGGGCTCTGCCGCGCTGGATTGAAAGCCGCGGCGTCGAGCAGGCCAGCCAGATGCTGGGCCGGCCCGTGCACCTGGAGTCGGCGCGCTTTGAACCCTGGCGCCTCGGCCTGGTGCTGAATGGCCTGCGCATCGATGGCCCGGCCGGCAGCGATGCGCCGCTCTTGAGCCTGCGCCGTCTGGATGCGGCGCTTTCGCTGCGCTCGATTTGGCATTTCAGCCCGGTGCTGGCCTCGCTCCAGATCGAGGCGCCGGTGCTGCGCCTGAGTCGCCTGGCGCCCGGGCGCTACGACATCGACGACCTGATCCAGCGCTTCGGCGCCAGCAGCGCGACGCCCGAGCAGGCGTCATCGTCGTCGGGCGTTGCGCTCTACAACATCCAGCTCAGCGAGGGTCAGGTCTTGCTGAACGATGTACCGGCAGGCGGCCAGCATGCCTTGAGCGAGCTGCGCCTGGACCTGCCCTTCATCTCCACCCTGGAGACCGACGTGGAGGTGCATGTGCAGCCGCTGCTGTCCGGCCGGCTGAACGGGGTGCGCTTCCAGAACAAGGCCGATGCCCAGCCCTTTGCCAAGACGCGCAGCGCACAGCTGACGCTGCATCTGGACGAGCTCGACCTGAAGCCGTATCGCGGCTACTGGCCCAAGGCCTTGCCGGTGAGCCTGAGCCAGGGCCTGGTGGCGGCGGATCTCGCCGTCAACTTTGCCAAGCCCGAGGGGAAGCTGCCCAGCGTCTCCGTCAGCGGCAGCATCCGGACCCGCGACCTGGCGCTGCAGCAGGGCGAGCAGGCCCTGCTGGCATGGCAGGCGCTGACGCTGCAGCTGGCCGATGTGCAGCCGCTGCTGCGCAGCGTCAAGCTGGCCGAGCTGAGCTGGCAGGCGCCGGTGCTGCAGCTGCGTCGGCGCGCCGACGGGCGGCTGGCCCTGCCTGGCCTGACCGATGCATCCGCCCCTGCATCGGTCCCCGCAGCGGCGCCGGCTGCTCCATCAACCGATCGCCCCTGGCGCCTGCAGCTGGATCGCTTCACCCTGGCTGGCGGGCAGCTCGGCTGGCGCGACGAGAGCAGCAAGCCCGCGGCCGAGCTGGGCGTGCGGGACCTGAACCTGAAGCTCGCGCAGCTGCAATGGCCGCTGGCCGGCGAGGCAAGCCTGGAACTGCAGGCGCTGCTGTCGCCCCCCAACGCCGCCGACGCGGCCCGCCTCAGCGCCCAGGGCCGCCTGCGCCCGGCGGGCATGGATGTCGACGCCGCACTGCAAGGCCTGCAACTGGCCTGGTTCGCGCCCTATACGGCGGCCCTCTCGCCGCTCAAATTGCAGGGCCTGGCGCAGGCCGAGGCACACCTGGCCTGGCCCATCGGCGAGGGCGCTGGCGTCGCGCCGAGCCTCACGCTGAAGAAGCTGAGCCTGGAAGGCTTGAAGGCCTGGGAGCGCGCCGACGGTGGCGCCGCGGCCCGCGCCGCGCCCAGCCTGCAATGGGCCTCCGTGCAACTCGACCAGGCTGAATTCAACCTGGGCAAGCGCAGCGCCAGCCTGGGTCAGCTGAGCATCGCGGGGCCGCGCCTGGCGCTGCGCCGGGCGGCCGACGGGCGCTGGAACCTGCAGTCCTGGCTGTCCGCCGGGGCGGCCGCCCCGAGTTCCACCACCTCGGTCACCCCGGTCGCAACGCCTGCCACAGCGCCGCCGCCCTGGGCCGTCAAGCTCCGCGCCCTGCAGCTCAGCAAGGGGCGCGTGAGCCTGCAGGATGCCCTGGCGCATCCGGTGGACGAGCATGCCGCCGCCGAGCAAGGCATCCTGGTCGATGAATTGAAGCTGGAGCTGGCCGAGCTGGCCTGGCCGGCCAACGCCAAGTCACCCAAGCTGCCGGCCTCGCTGAGCCTGGCGCTGGCGCCGCTGGGCGCTCCCGCGGCCAAGCCCGCCGAGCGCGGCCGGCTCAGCTGGCGGGGCAAGCTGGGCTTGCAGCCCTTCGCCCTGCAAGGCGCTTTGCGCGCCGAACGCCTGCCGCTGCAACTGCTGGACGCCTATCTGGATCCCCAGCTGGGCCTGCACCTGGCGCATGCCGAGTTGGGCCTGAAGGCCCAGCTGAGCCTGGCCAGCGCTGCCGAGGGCCTGCAGGCCCAGCTGGATGGCGATCTGCTGCTGGGTGATCTGCGCCTGCAACAGGCGCGCCTGCGCGAGGGGCAGCGCGTGCTCGGCGAAGACCTGCTGAACTGGCAGGCACTCAATCTGGCGGGGCTCAAGCTCGCGCTGCAGCCCGGCCAGGCGCCGCGCGTGCAGGTCGAGCAGGCCAGCCTGAGCGACTTCTATGCGCGCCTCATCATCAACGAGGAGGGCCAGTTCAATCTGCGCGACCTCGGCGCGGCCGAGCGCCAGCAAGTCGCGGAGGTGGCCGCCGCCGCATCCGCAGCCGCCTCGGCCGCCGCCGCGGCGAGCGCGCCCGCGGGCCTGGGCAAGCCCGTCATCAGCGTGGCGCAGACGCGCGTGTTGAACGGCCGGGTCGATTTCAGCGACCGCTTCATCCGCCCCAACTACAGCGCCAAGCTGAGCGATCTGAATGGCGCTCTGGGCGCCTTCAGCTCGGAGCGCAGCGAGATGGCCGAGCTCAACCTGAAGGGGCGCGTGGCCGGCACCGGCCTGCTGGACATCAGCGGGCGCATCAACCCCGGCGTCTCGCCGCCCACCATGGACCTGAAGGCCAGCGCCACCGACATCGAGCTGGCGCCGCTCTCGCCCTATGCCGGCAAGTACGCGGGCTACGCGATCGAGCGCGGCAAGCTCTCGACCCGGCTGCAATACCGCATCGAGCCGGGCGGGGCGCTGCAGGCCGAGAACCAGGTGATCCTGAACCAGCTCACCTTCGGCGAGCGCATCGACAGCCCCGACGCCACCAAGCTGCCGGTGCTGCTGGCGGTGGCCTTGTTGAAGGACAGGCATGGCGTGATCGACGTCAACCTGCCCATCAGCGGCTCGATCAACGATCCGCAATTCAGCGTCGGCGGCCTGGTGTTCAAGCTGATCCTGAACCTGCTCGGCAAGGCGCTGACGGCGCCGTTCTCGCTGCTCGCGGGCGGCGGCGGGCCGGATCTGAGCCAGGTGGAATTCGTTCCCGGCGCGCCGCGCCTGGCCGAGGCCGCTGCGCCGGCGCTGGACAAGCTGGCGCGTGCCCTGCTGGACCGCCCGCAGCTCAACCTCACCGTCACCGCCTACGCCAATCCGGCCACCGAAAGCCAGGCCATGCAGCAGCTGCATGTGGAGCAGCTGCTGGTGCAGGAGCGGCGCCGCGAGCTGCAGCGCCAGCAGACCGCCCAGGCCCAGGCCGACGCCGAGAGCGGCAGCATCAGCCTCAGCGAGGCCGAGCGCCAGCGCCTGCTCAAGCAGGTCTATGGTGCCGCCAAGCTGCCGGGCAAACCGCGCAATGTGATCGGCCTGGCCAAGGACATCCCGCCGGCCGAGATGCGCGCGCTGCTGGCGGCCGACCACAAGGTCACGCCCGAACTGCTGCGCCAGCTGGCGCTGGAGCGCGGCGTGGCGGTGCGCGACGCATTGATCGCGCGCGGCGTGCCCAACGAGCGCCTGTTCGTGGCCTCGCCCAAGCTGGTTGCTGCCGATGAGAAGGCCGAGGCCGGTGCCGAAGCCAAATCCTGGTTGCCGCACGCGGACCTGACGCTGGCCGCACAATGAGCGCTCATGCCGGGCTATGCTGCCCGGCAACCTGAATGGAGATCCTGCAACGTGGGCCATGCCGCTAATTCCATGAACGACGACGGCGAACAACTCATCACCCTGGGTGGTGGCTGCTTCTGGTGTCTGGAGGCCGTGTACGAACGCGTGCAGGGCGTGCTGGGCGTCGAGTCGGGCTACAGCAATGGCCATGCCCAGCAGCCCGCGTACGAGCAGGTCTGCTCGGGCTCCACCGGCCATGCCGAGGTGGTGCGGGTGCGCTTCGACCCGCAGCAGATCAGCCTGCGCGAGATCCTGGAAATCTTCTTCGTGATCCATGACCCGACCACGCTGAACAGCCAGGGCGCCGACGTCGGCACGCAGTACCGCTCGGGCATCTACTTCCACAACGCCGCGCAGGAACAGCTGGCGCGCGAGGTGCTGGACGAGGTGCAGCATCTGCATCACGGCCGGGCCGTCACCGAGCTGCAGCCCGAGCGCAACTACTGGCCCGCCGAGGCCTATCACCAGCATTACTACGCGCGCCATCCCGACCAGGGCTACTGCGCCTTCGTGGTGGCTGCCAAGGTGGACAAATTCCTCGCCACCTTTGCCCGCCTGGTGCGCCGCGCTTCCTGAGGCCGCGCGCATGATGATCGAGACCAGGCGGCTGGCCTACGCCTATGCCGGGGGGGCGCGGCTCGGCTTTCCCGACCTGTGCTTGCCCGCCGGCGGCCACCTGCTGCTGCAGGGCCCCTCGGGTTGCGGCAAGAGCACCTTGCTGGCCCTGCTGGCCGGGCTGCTGAGCGCAAGCGAGGGCGAGCTGCGCGTGGCCGGCACCGAGCTGGGGACGCTCAGCGCCCGCGCACGCGATGCCTGGCGCGGCCGGCAGCTGGGCTTTGTGCCGCAGCGCCTGCACCTCAGCAGCAGCCTGAGCGTGCGGGAGAACCTGGCGATGCCCTATGTGGCGGCCGGCCTGCCACCCGACGCGGCGCGCACCACCAGCCTGATGGCGCGGCTGGGCATTGCCGCGCTGGCGCAGCGGCGCCCGCACCAGCTCAGCGTGGGCCAGGCGCAGCGCGTCGCGCTGGCGCGTGCGCTGTTGCGCCAGCCGCGCCTGCTGCTGGCCGACGAACCCACCGCCAACCTGGATGACGCCGCCGCCGCGGCGGTGCTAAACCTGCTGGCCCAGTCGGCCGAGCAGGAGGGCCTGAGCCTGGTGCTGGCCACCCACGATGCCCGCGTGGCGAGCATGATGGCCGCCTTGCCGGGCCTGCAGACGCTGCGCCTCGCAGGAGTGTCGGCATGAGGCTGGCGGCACTGGCCTGGCGCTATCTCTGGTCGCGGCCGTTGGCCAGCCTGCTGAACCTGGCGCTGCTGAGCCTGGGGCTGGCGGCGATGAGTTTCGTGATGCTGTGCAGCGAGCAGCTGGAGGCCGGGCTGCGGCGCGACCTGGCCGGCATCGACCTGGTGGTGGGCGCCAAGGGCAGCCCGATGCAGATCATGCTGGCGGGCGTGTTCCACCTCGATGTGCCGACCGGCAACATCCCCCTGCAGACGCTGACGCAACTGCGCGCCCAGCCGCTGGTGGCGCGCGCCATTCCGCTTGCGCTGGGCGACAGCCTGCGCGGCTACCGCATCGTCGGCACCGAGCCCGACTACCTGGCCCAATACCAGGCCGAGCTGGCGCAGGGCGCACTGTGGCAGCAGCCGCTGCAGGCCGTGCTGGGCGCCGAGGTGGCGCGCCGGACCGGGCTGCGCGTGGGCGACCGCTTTGCCGGCAGCCATGGCCTGGGCAGCGAGGGCGAGGCCCATGCCCAGCGGCCCTACCAGGTGGTGGGCGTGCTGAAGGCCACGGGCAGCGTGCTGGATCGCCTGGTGCTGACCGATCTGGCCTCGGTCTGGGCGCTGCACGGGCATGAGGGAGACGCGGAAGAAGCGAACGCGGTGGATGAGCGCGAGATCACCATGCTGCTGCTGAGCTACCGCAGCCCGCTGGCGGCGGTGAGCCTGCCGCGCTGGGTGAATGCGCAGCCGGGGCTGCAGGCGGCCGCACCGGCGCTGGAAACCGCGCGCCTGTTCCGCATGCTGGGCGTGGGCGCCGAGGTCTTGCGCGGTTTCGCCATCGTCTTGCTGCTGGCCTCGGCGCTGTCGGTGTTGGTGGGCCTGCTGAGCGCGGTGCGCGAGCGGCAGGGCGATCTGGCCATGCTGCGCATGCTGGGCGCGCCGGCCTGGCGGGTGGCGGCCCTGGTGAGCCTGGAGGCCGTCTGGCTGGCGCTGCTTGCCAGCGGCCTGGGGCTGGCGCTGGGCCATGCCTTGGCCGAAGGCCTGGGCCTGCTGCTGGCCGAGCAGCAATCGCTGCGCCTTGGCGGCGCCTGGTGGAGTGCCTGGGAATGGGCGGTGCCGGGCTTGGCCCTGCTGCTGGCGCTGGCGAGTGCGGCCTGGCCGGCCTGGCGCGCCTTCCGCCTCGACGTCACCGAGCTGCTGCAGAGCCCGCGCTAAGTTCCTGTTCGCCCCCCGTTCAGCCGCCGCGGCGGTCGTAGCGGCAACAAGGCACAATGAGGTCGTGAGGATGTATCCATGAATTCCAGACGCTGCTTTTCGATCGTCGCTGTCCTAGCCCTGACGCTGGCCCTGATGCAGGGCATGGCGGGAGCGCAGGCGCAGAGCCCCGCCATCGGCCAGGGCCCCGGCTATCACGACCCGCGCAGCCCCTTCAAGCCCCTGCAGGAGCGCGAGGGCATCGTTGCCTGGCAGTTGCTGTCCTCGGTGACGACCAAGGCCGAGAAGAACCGCCTCGTGCCGACCTTCCCGGGCTCGGTGCAGGCGCTGGACAAGCAGAAGGTCAAGGTGCAGGGCTTCATGCTGCCGCTGGAGCCCGGTGACAAGCAGCGCCATTTCCTGCTCTCCTCGGTGCCCACCAGCTGTTCCTTCTGCGTGCCCGCCGGCCCCGAGGGCCTGGTGGAGGTGCGCAGCAAGAATCCGGTGCGCTACACGCTCGAGCCGGTGGTGGTGGAGGGCACGATGGCGGTGCTCAGCGACGACCCTTACGGCATGTACTACCGCGTCAGCGACGCGCAGCAGCAAGGCAACTGAGGCGCATGCCGCAGCAGCCGCAACACCATCCCCGGTCATCGCGCCTGCGTGCGCAGTGGCTGGCCTGGTGCTGCGCCATCAGCCTGCTGGCCTTGCAGGGCCTGGGCCTGTGGCACCGCACGGTGCACATGCCCGCGCTGGCCAAGACGGTGCAGCTGGCCGCGGCGGTGGCGGGCGAAAGCCTGGGTCACAAGATCGGCAGTGCCGATTGCCAGCTGTTCGACCAGTTCACCCAGTTCGACCTGCTGTGCGCCCATGCGGCGCCGGCCCTGGTCCTTGATGCGCCCGCCGTCCCGGCGGCGCGGGCGCCGGCGGCAAGCCCGCTGCAGCGCCATTGGTCGCGCGCGGCGCGCGGCCCGCCCGCACTCGCCTGAGCCTTAGCCCAGGTTCCGCCCGGCCCGCCCGGGTGGCGTCGCCCATGCAGGCCCGCGCGCGCCGGCCTGCCCGGGCGTCTCATCGAGTGTCTCTTCATATGTCCATTCTCAATCTCCGGCCCGGCCTGCTGGCCCTGGCCCTGGCCGCCATCTATCCCCATGCCGCGTCGGCGCAGGGCGCGGCGGCCGACAAGGAACGCCTCAGCACCGTGGTGGTGACCGGCAATCCGCTCGGCATCCAGGAGCTGGCGCCGGCCAACCATGTGCTCAGCGGCGATGCCCTGGTGCTCAGCCGCGGCGCCAGCCTGGGCGAGAGCCTGGAGGGCCTGAGCGGCGTGGCCTCCACCTATTTCGGCCCCAATTCCAACCGCCCCAGCATCCGCGGCCTGGATGGCGACCGCGTGCGCATGCTCAACAACTCGGGCGCCTCGGTGGACGCCTCCAGCCTCAGCTTCGACCATGCCGTGCCGGTCGATCCGCTGGTGATCGATCGCATCGAGGTGCTGCGCGGCGCCGCCGCCTTGCTCTATGGCGGCAATGCCATCGGCGGGGTGGTCAACACCCTGGACAACCGCATCCCGCGCCTGGCCCAGCCCGGCCTGGGCGGCGCGGCCGAATTGCGCCTGGGTGGCGCCGCCCGCGAGCGCAATGCCGCGCTGGTGCTGGACGGCGGCGCCGACAGTCTGGCCTGGCATGCCGATGTCTCGGGCCGCCGCGCCGGCGACCTGGCGGTGCCGCGCTTCGGCAACGCGGAGGCGGGCTGGTCCGACCATGTGCGCAACTCCGCCAGCGACAGCCACAGCGCCGCGCTGGGTGCCTCCTGGGTCCAGCCCCAGGGCTATGCCGGCCTGGAGCTGGACGACTACCGGCAGGATTACGGCGTCACCGTCGAGCCCGATGTGACGGTGCGCATGCAGCGCCAGCGCATTGCCAGCGCCGGTGAATGGCGTGTGGCCGACGGCCCGCTGCGCAAGCTGCAGTGGCAGCTGAGCCGCTCGCGCTACGAGCACCAGGAAGTGGAGGGCGATGGCGCGGTGGGCACCACCTTCAAGAGCCGCGGCACCGATGCCCGCGTCGAGGCCGCGCATGCGCCGCTGGGCGCCTGGCATGGCGTGCTGGGTCTGCAGGCCGAGCGGTCCGACTTCTCGGCGCTGGGCGAGGAGGCCCTGGTGCCGGCCACGCATACCGCCGCGGCCGCGGCCTTCGTGCTGGAGCAGGCCAAGTTCGGCGTGGCCGGCATCGCGCTGGGCCTGCGCGCGGAGCGCGTGCGCGTCGCCTCGGACGGCGATGCGGACACGGGCGCGGCCGCCGAGCCCAGGTTCGGCGCCGCCGCGACGCGCCGCTTCAGGCCGCACAGCTTCTCGCTGAGCGGCAGCCTCGAACTGCGGCCGGGCTGGACGCTCAGCGCCAACCTGAACCGCAGCCAGCGCGCACCGATGTATTACGAGCTCTTTGCCAATGGCCAGCATGTGGCCACCGGCGCCTTCGAGCGCGGCGACAGCGCGCTCGCGCTGGAGAGCGCCAACGCTGGCGAGCTGGGCCTGCACTGGGCCGAGGGTGCCAACAGTTTCACGGCGCAGCTCTACGAAACCCGCTTCGGCAACTACCTGGCGCTGGCGGCCACCGGTGCCAGCGAGGAGGTCGGGGGTCAGGTCTTGCCGGTGTACCAGTACCAGGGCGTGCGCGCGCGCCTGCGCGGCTTCGAGCTCGAGTTCAAGCATGCGCTGCCCGCGCTGGCCGCCTGGCAGCTAGGTCTGGCGGCGCAGCTCGACGCGGTGCGCGGCGAGGACCTCAGCCATGGCCAGCCGCTGCCGCGCCTGGCACCGCTGCGCGCCGGCCTGGCGCTGGATGCCCTGCGGGGCCCCTGGAGCCTGAAGCTGGACTGGCGCCTGGCCGCGCGCCAAAGCCGCGTGCCGGCCCTGGATCAGCCTACCGCCGGCTACGGCCTGCTGCGCCTGAGCCTGGCGCGCCAGCTGCGCTACGGCGATCTGGACGCGCTCTGGTACCTCAAGCTCGACAATCTGGGCGACAAGCTCGCCTACAGCGCCAGCAGCATTGCCACCATCCGCGCGCTGGCACCGCTGCCGGGGCGCAGCATCCACACCGGGCTGCAAGTGCGCTTCTGAGGGGCGCGCCGGGCGCGATCAGGGAGCCAGGCGCTCCTGCAACCAACTGCCATCCGCCTGCAGGCGGTAGCGCAGCCGGTCGTGCAGGCGCGACTTGCGCCCCTGCCAGAACTCCCAGCTGTCGGGCACCAGGCGGAAGCCGCCCCAGTGCGGCGGCCGCGCCGGACTGAGCCCATGCTGGACGGCGGCCTTGGCGGCATTGGCCACCAGCACCGCGCGCGAGCTGATCACCTGGCTTTGCGGCGAGGCCCAGGCGCCCAGGCGCGAATCGAGCGGCCGGCTGGCGTAATAGGCATCGGACTCGGCGGCGCTGACGCGTTCCACGCGGCCCTCGATGCGCACCACCCGCTCCAGCTCCACCCAATGGAACTGCAGCGCGGCAAAGGGGTGCGCGGCCAGCTCGCGGCCCTTGCGGCTGTCGTAATTCGTGTACCAGACGATGCCGCGGGCGTCATAGTCCTTGATCAGCACCACCCGTGTGGAGGGGCGCCCATCCGCGCCCACGGTGGCCACCGTCATCGCATTGGGCTCCGGCACCTCGGCCGCCAGGGCTTCGGTGAGCCAGCGCCGGAACTGCTCCAGCGGCGCCTGGGCCAGGGTGGATTCGTCGAGTTCGGCGCGTTCGTAGCTCTTGCGCAGGTCGGATAGCTTTTGACTCATGCCTCTAGTATCCGTCCCCGCAACCGGTGACGGTAGAAAGCCTTAAGTGAAGTTACCACTAGGCCCTGCAGGGGGCGGCGGGCATGCTTGCCGCAGGAGATACGCCCGCGGGCTTGTACAGAAGACGTTTGAACGAATGCGGGTGGTCGAGGGGTAGATGGAAGGACGATCCAGATGACAAAGCGGCGACCTGCAGTCGTCGTGCTTGCGGCGGGACGCGGCATGCGTTTTCGCGGCGCAGGGCACAAGCTGGAGCAATCCCTGGGCGACGAGACCGTGCTGGCCCGCACCATCGGCCAGGCCATTGCCTCTGGCATGCGCGTGGTGGTGGTGACCACGGCCGCGCTGGAGCCCAGCGTGAAACGCATGGTCGCGGCACGCGAGGTGGTGCTGGTGCCCGAGCTGAATGCGCGCGGCCAGCCCAATCCGCTCGGCATGGGCTTTTCGATTGCGGCCGGTGTCAGCGCCACCGGCGACGCCGACGGCTGGCTGATCGTGCCCGGCGACATGCCGATGCTGCGTGCCAGCAGCATGGTGGCGGTGGCACAGGCGCTCGAGCAGTACCCGGTGGCCTATGCGCAGTACCGCGGCCAGCGCGGCCATCCGGTGGGTTTCAGCGCCGAGCTCTATTCCGAGCTGGTGGGGCTGCAGGGCGACGAGGGCGCGCGCCGCCTGGTGGCGCGCTATCCGGCCCAGGCGGTGGATCTGGACGACCCCGGCGTGCTGCTGGATGTCGATACCGATGAGGACCTGGCGCGCGTGCGCGCCCACGCGGCCAGTCAGCCCACCGGCGCTTCCTGAAGGCCCCCAAACCTGCCGCTGCGCGTCAGGCCCCCCGAGGGGGTCAAGCAAACTCGGGAGCGGCCCTTCGTTTACTTGAGAGCGCCGGCCGGCAGCAGCTCATGCGCCATCGCCAGCGCCAGCTGGCGTTCCATTTCATGGTCGTGGATGCCGTGCTCGCGCAGGCCGGCGACCGAGCGCGCCAGATAGTCCAACGTGCTGCCATAGCGCCCCTGCGCGTGGCGCAGGATGTGCAGCAGCTCCGCATCGGCGATCGCGCCCACATAGCCGGGGCTCTTGCGCGAGAGCGTGAAGCTCAGGCCCTTGAAGCTGCCCGCCGGCGTGCGGCAATCCAGCCAGCGCGGGTCGTAGGAGCCCACCACCATCTCGCGCGCCCACAGCGCTTCCAGCACCTGCTGGCTGTGCGCCGGCGCCACGCGGTAGAGCAGGCCGCGGCAGCTGCCGCCCGACAGCAGGGTCAGCACCAGGCCGGGCTGGGTGCGGCTGCCGCGGTTCACCAGCGAGCGCAGACGCAGCGCGCGGTGGTAGCCATGCACGGCGGCGGGCCAGCGCTCCAGCGCGCTGAAGCCGGGTTTCCAGATCAGCGATCCGTAGGCGAATACCAACAGGCCGCGCCGGCGGTCCCATTGCTGGCTGGCCAGCGCCAGCAGCCGCTGGCTGCGCGGGGGCAGGGCGTGCAGGAGATCGGCCAGGGCGGCGGGGTCGGCGGTGCTTGAGGACATGACGCTCATGCTGCCATAAGTGGCCCTGAGCACGACCGGCTGCGCCGGCGCCCTGGGGCTTGCCCGCTTGCCAGGCGCACGGCTGCGGCGAGAATGCGCGGCTCCGCCATGAATTCCAAGCTCCTTGCCCCACTGTTGCGCCTGAGTGCCGCGCTGACGCTGTGCGCCGGCCTGGCCGCGCCCGCGGCCGCGCAGGGCGAGGAGGCCTCGGCCACGCTGCGCAAGGTGCGCGACACCGGCGTGATCGTGCTGGGCTACCGCGTCGCCTCGGCGCCGTTCTCCTACCTGGATGCCAAGCTCAAGCCGATTGGCTACTCGATCGACCTCTGCCAGCGCGTCATCGAGGCGGTGAAGAAGCGCCTGGAGCTGCCCGACCTGGAGGTGAAGCTGATCGCGGTGAGTTCGGCCACCCGCATGCCCCTGGTGGCGAATGGCAGCGTGGACCTGGAATGCGGCATCACCACCAATACCGCCGAGCGGCAGAAGACCCAGGCCTTCTCCATCACCACCTTCGTGGCCGAGAGCCGCCTGCTTTCCAAGCGCAGCGCCGAGATCCGCGGCCTGGAAGACCTGCGCGGCAAACCGGTGGCCACCACCATCGCGACCACCAGCATCCAGTTCCTGCACCAGGTGAACCAGAGCCGCCGCCTGGAGATGAAGATCCTGGGCGGCATGGACGACAAGGATGCCTTCCGCCTGCTGCAGACCGACCGTGCGGTGGCCTATGCGATGGACGATGTGCTGCTGCGCAGCGCGCTGGCCGGGGTGGCCAACCCGGGCGATTACGTGATCTCGGACGAGGCGCTCACCGTCGAGCCCTATGCGCTGGGCCTGCCGCGCGACGATGCGGGCTTCAAGCAGCTGGTGGACGGGGTGCTGGCCGACCTCTACAAGCGCGGCGAAATCCACGCCATCTACCAGCGCTGGTTCCTCGCGCCGATACCGCCGCGCGGCATCAATCTGCAGCTCGCCATGAACGAGGCCTTCAAGCGCGTCATCGCTAGGCCCACCGACTCGGCGGACCCGAACCACTATCGCTAACGGAATTTCTCCAGGTCGATGGCGTGGCGGTGCAGCTTGTCGTAGAGCGTCTTCTTGGCAATGCCCAGCATCTCCATCGCCACCGGCACCTTGCCGCCGGCGCGCCGCAGGGCCTGCTCGATGAGCGCCTTTTCCACCAGGTCCATGTGCTGGGCCAGGCTGGGCAGGCCGGCGCCGGCCTCGGCCGCGCTCACGCCCTCGCCGCTGCCGATCGCCAGCACGAAGCGGTCCGCGGCATTGCGGATCTCGCGCACATTGCCGGGCCAGTCGTGCGCCATCAGCTCGCGCAGGCGCTGCGGCGTCAGCTCCGGGGCAGGGCGCTCGTAGCGCGCGCAGGCCTGGGTCACGAAATGCTCGAACAGCAGCGGGATGTCCTCGCGCCGCTCGCGCAGCGGCGGCAGCTCCAGCGTCGCCACATTGAGGCGGTAGTAGAGGTCGCCGCGGAACTTCTGCGCCTCGCTCAAGGCGCGCAGATCGGCCTTGGTGGCGGCGATGAAACGCACATTGATGGGCAGCTCGTCGTTGGAGCCCAGGCGCTCCAGGCGGCGCTCCTGCAGCACGCGCAGCAGCTTGATCTGCAGCGTGATCGGCATGGTCTCGATCTCGTCCAGCAGCAGGGTGCCGCCATTGGCATGCTCGATCTTGCCGATGCGGCGCTTGGCCGCCGAGGTGAAGGCGCCGGGCTCATGGCCGAACAGCTCGCTCTCGAACAGGGCCTCGGGCAGGCCACCGCAGTTGATGGCGACGAAGTGGCGGTCGCGTCGGTGGCTCTGGTCGTGCAGGCAGCGCGCTACCAGCTCCTTGCCGGTGCCGGTCTCGCCCAGGATCATCACGTCCGCCGAGGTGTCGGCGAGGTTGAGGATCTGCGCGCGCACCTGCTCGATCGCGGCCGATTTGCCCAGCAGCACCGCCTCGATGCCGCTGCGCCGCTGCAGCTGGGCGCGCAGCTCGTCCACCGCCACGCGCAGCACGCGCTTGTCGAGCGCGCGCTTGACGGTCTCGACGAAGCGCTCGGGCGCGAAGGGCTTCTCGATGAAATCGTAGGCGCCGCTGCGCATCGCGCGCACCGCCATCGCGATGTCGCCATGGCCGGTGATCAGCACCACCGGGATGCCGGCGTCGGTGGCCATCACATGGTCCAGCACCGCCAGGCCGTCCATGCCGGGCAGGCGCACGTCCGTCACCACCACCAGCTGCGCGCCGGGCTGTATCGATGCCAGCGCCTCCTCGGCCGAGCCGCAGGCCTGCACCTCCAGGCCTTCCAGCTCGAGCGTCTGCGCCAGGCTGGCGCGCACCGGTGGGTCGTCCTCGATGAAGAGGACCTTGTAACCTTCAAACATGGGCATCCCTGTCGACCGCCTTGAGGTCGAAAACAAAACTCATCCCGGCGGCATGCGGGCCGCGACGCGCCCGCAGCGTGCCGCCGAACTCATGCACGATTTTCGTTGAGATCACCAGGCCCAGGCCGAGCCCCTGGCCGGCCGGCTTGGTGGTGAAGAAGGGCTCGAACAGGCGCGCGATCGCGGCGTCGTCCATGCCGGTGCCGGTATCGCTGACGCGCACCACCACGCGGTCGCCGGCGCGCGCCGCGCTGATGCCGACCCAGCGCTCGTTCGAATCCTTCACCGCGTCGAGCGCGTTCGCCAGCAGGTTCACCAGCACCTGCTCGAGGCGGTTGCCGTCGCAATGCACCAGCAGCTCCTCGTGCACCTCGACGCGCAGGCGCACGCCCTCGGACTCGATGCGGTGCTCCATCAGCAGGCGCACATTGGTCACCGCCTCGGCCAGCGAGACCGGCGCATAGACCACCTCGGCCTTGCGCGCAAAGCTCTTCAGCTGGCGCGTGATGCGGCTCATGCGCTCGACCACATCGTCGATCATGCGCAGGTTGTCGGCCACCGACTGGTGGCGGCCCTTTTCAAGCAGCTGCAGGCTGTTGCGCGAGAGCGCGCGCAGCGCGGTGAGCGGCTGGTTGATCTCATGCGTGATGCCGGTGGACATCTGGCCCAGCACCGCCAGCTTGCCGGCCTGCATCAGCTCGTCCTCGGCCTGGATGCGCTGCGCGATCTGGCGCTTCAGCTCCTCGTTGGTGCTGCGCAGCTCGCGCGTGCGCTCGGCCACCACGCCCTCCAACTGGCCATGCGCGAGCTGCAGCTCGTCGCGGGCGCGCGAGAGCTGCAGCAGTGCGCGCTTGCGCGAGGCCAGGTAGAGCGCCAGCATGCCCACGCTGGCGCCCACCGCGCCGCCGCCCCAGCCGGCATAGCGCGCCTGGGCCCAGACCTCGCTGGGGTCGGACAGCGCCAGCAGGCGCACGCCGGCGGTCACCGCGGCGCGCTGCTGCGCCAGCAGCTGGCGCGGCCGGCGGCCGACGTCGGCATCGTCGCGCGGCGCCGGCACCAGGCTGCTGTCCTCCTGCTCCAGCACCTCGGGTGTCAGGCCGATGGGCTCCAGCGTCGCGCCGGCATAGCGCCCGCTGGCCTCGAGCTCGCGCCGGCGTTGCTCGTCGAGTTCGCCCAGCACGCGGTACTTCCAGCGCGGCACCGAGGACATGATGACGACGCCGCGCTCATCCACCACCAGCAGCTTCTCGCCCTGCGAGCGCAGCCCCAGGTCCACCCAGGTGGCTTCCAGCGGCGCGAGGTCCAGCTTCACCACGATCAGCGCCTGCAGGCGCTGGCCGCGGCGCACCGGATGCACCAGGTAGTACTCGGTGCTGGCCTGCTCACGGTTGGCCGCAAAGAAATGGCCGGGTGCCTCGTTGAGCGCCAGCGCCTGCTTCAGCACGCCCGGCTCCACCGCCACATTGGCCTGGGCCTGGCTGCTGGACAAGACCTGGCCCTGGGGGTTGGCGATGAAGCTCATCAGCGCGCCGGCACGCACGTTGATGCGTGCCAGGCGCAGGCTGGCGCGCTGGCGCAGCGCGGCGTCGCCGGGGGCGTCGAGCATTGCCGCCACCTCCTCGTCGATGGCGATCAGGCTGGGCAGATAGGCGTGGCGGGCCAGTTCGGCCTCCAGCATGGCCGCATACAGCTCCAAGCGCTCGGCCGCCACCGCGTTGAGCTGCGAGATGCCGTTGCGCTCGCTCCAGCGCTGGCCCAGCCAGAGCCCGGCCCCCAAGAGGATCAGGGTCAGCCAGACCATGAAGCTGGGGCGCAACAGCCGCCGCTGCAGCCGGGCCAGCCAGCCGGGCGTGAAGACAAAGCGCAGGCCGCGCCAGGAGGAGGAATCTGCGAACACCATGAGCTTGCGTAGTGTGCCCAACATTCGGGCCGCCGGCGGCATGCCCCGCTGTCGCCCACCATCGCCCGGCGCCGCCGTTCGCCCGGCCGGGCGCTGGTTTGTGCCGAAGTCCGCACGGCGCGGCGGGCGCCAGTGTCGATTTCCGCCCTCCCGGGCGGTGGGCGCGGGCGTGCCGGGCCCGCGGGCCCTGGGCGATCTCGGTGATTACCCGAAGCTTGTGATTTTTGGCACGGGTGTTGCAAACCCTGGCACCAGTCTGACGGCTCATCCGTCACAAAAAGGAAGTAAGCAGATGGAGACTTTTTTGCAACAGATCATCAATGGTCTGGTGCTCGGGAGCATGTATGCACTCGTGGCACTGGGCTACACGATGGTCTACGGCATCATCAATCTGATCAATTTCGCCCATGGCGAGATCCTGATGGTGGGGGCACTCGTGAGCTGGACCGTGGTCAGCGCCCTGGCTGACACCGGCCTGCCGGGCTGGGCCCTGATGTTGGTGGCACTGCTGTGCGCCATCGTCGTGTGCACCCTGCTCAATTTCGCGGTCGAACGCATTGCCTACCGGCCGCTGCGCAACGCGCCGCGCCTGGCACCGCTGATCACCGCGATGGGCATGTCGCTGCTGCTGCAGACCCTGGCGATGATCGTCTGGAAGCCCAATCCCAAGCCCTTCCCGCTGCTGCTGCCCTCGGTGGCGATCGACCTGGGCGGGCCGGTGATCACGGTCACGCAGATCCTGATCCTGGTCATCACCGTCATCATCCTGGGCGGCCTGCTCTGGCTGGTGAACCACACCAAGCTGGGCCGCGCGATGCGCGCCACCGCCGAGAACCCGCGTGTGGCCGGCCTGATGGGCGTGAAGCCCGATGTGGTGATCTCGGCCACCTTCGTGATCGGCGCGGCGCTGGCCGCCGTGGCCGGCCTGATGTGGGCGGCCAACTACGGCACGGTGCAGCACTCGATGGGCTTCATGCCCGGCCTGAAGGCCTTCACCGCCGCGGTGCTGGGTGGCATCGGCAACCTCGCCGGCGCGATGCTGGGCGGGGTGGTGCTGGGCCTGATCGAGGCCATCGGTGCCGGCTACCTGGGTGACCTCACCGGCGGCGTGCTGGGCAGCCATTACGCCGACATCTTCGCCTTCGTGGCGCTGATCCTGGTGCTGACCCTGCGCCCCTCGGGCCTGCTGGGCGAGCGCGTGGCCGATCGTGCCTAAGGAGTACACGATGCAAAACAACAAACTGTTCGTCTTTCTGGCGGCCGCCATCGGCCTGCTGATCGTGCCGCTGTTCGTGCAGCAGCTGGGCAACGGCCCGGTGCGCATCCTGGACCTGGCCCTGCTCTATGTGATGCTGGCCCTGGGTCTCAACATCGTGGTGGGCTACGCGGGCCTGCTGGACCTGGGCTATGTGGCCTTCTACGCGGTGGGCTCCTATATGTTCGCGCTGCTGGCCAGCCCGCACCTGAGCGAGAACTTCGAGTCCATCCTGGCGATGTTCCCGGGCGGCCTGCACTCGCCGCTGTGGGTCATCATCCCGCTGGGGGCAGGTCTTGCCGGCTTGTTCGGTGTGCTGCTGGGCGCACCGACGCTGAAGCTGCGCGGCGACTACCTGGCCATCGTGACCCTGGGCTTCGGTGAAATCATCCGCGTGTTCCTCAACAATCTGGAACACCCGGTCAACATCACCAACGGCCCGCGCGGCATCGGCCAGATCGACGCGATCCACTTCTTCGGCATCGACCTCGGCAAGCCGCTGGAAGTGTTCGGCTTCACGCTGCCGTCGGTGACGCTGTACTACTACCTGTTCCTGGCGCTGGTGGTGTTCACCGTGATCATCTGCTACCGCCTCGAGAACTCGCGCATCGGCCGCGCCTGGATGGCGATCCGCGAGGACGAGATCGCCGCCAAGGCGATGGGCATCAACACCCGCAACCTGAAGCTGCTGGCTTTCGGCATGGGCGCCACCTTCGGCGGCGTGGCGGGTTCGATGTTCGCGTCCTTCCAGGGCTTTGTGTCGCCCGAGTCCTTCAGCCTGCAGGAGTCGGTGATGATCGTGGCCATGGTGGTGCTGGGCGGCATCGGCCATATCCCGGGTGTGATCCTGGGTGCGCTCTTGCTGTCGGCGCTGCCCGAGGTGCTGCGCTATGTGGCCGGCCCGCTGCAGGAGATGACCGGCGGCCGCCTGGACGCCGCCATCCTGCGCCAGCTGCTGGTGGCGCTGGCGATGATCGGCATCATGCTCTCGCGCCCGCGCGGCCTCTGGCCCGCGCGAGAACACGGCAAGGGTGCGCCCCAGCCGGTGAGCAAGTGAGCAGCAAGGAGAGCAAAGCATGAGCCAACAAGAAACCGTATTGAAAGTCGCCGGCGTCTCCAAGCGCTTTGGCGGCCTGCAAGCCCTC
>Ga0208635_100021_pt1 | contig 201590 bp, 184 predicted proteins | sample LakWasMe93_HOW11_2_FD_183915 | JGI IMG/M metagenome (GOLD analysis project Ga0208635, IMG submission 183915) | Freshwater sediment methanotrophic microbial communities from Lake Washington under simulated oxygen tension - Sediment Metagenome... | ecosystem: Environmental > Aquatic > Freshwater...
CCAGGTCCACCAGGATGTCGATGCCGTCGGCGCGGATCTTCTCGGCCAGCGCGCTGTCGCTCAGTCCTTTGCTGGCCACCCAGTGGTCCACGTAGCTCTTGTAGCGCGCCGTCTGGCTGTCTTCGCGCGCCAGGTCGGCGTAGGCGTATATCTCCAGCGCCGCGCTGTCGTGGTGCGCCAGCAGGGGCTCCAGGAAGTGCCTCGTGGAGTGCTGGCGAAAGTCCGGCGAGACGTAGCCCACTTTGAGCCTGCGACCGCGCGCGCTCGCGTTGCCGTGCGCTCGCCACTCCCCGCGGTAGGGCTTGCCGAACTTCTCTTCGTATTCCTCGTACGCCCGGTAGATCTCCTCGCCACTCTTGTCCGGGTGGTAGTTCAGGGTGAAGAGCAGGTTGTCCAGCGCGGCGCGGTAGTCGGGCTTGAGCTCGACGGCGCGGCGCAAGGCCGCAATCGCCTCATCGAGCATGCCCAGCACGTTGTAGATGCCGCTGATGTAATTCCAGGCCACGGCGAAATCGGGGCGCAGTGCCAGCGCCTTTTCGAAGGCCGTCCAGGCGTCCCGGGTGCGGCCCACCTGAGCAAGGGTCCGCCCGAGATTGTTGAGTGCCTCGACATGGTGGGGATCCAGGCGCACCACACGCGTCAGCACCTCGATGGCTTCCTCGTTGAGCCCGAATTCGCACAGTGCATTGCCCAGATTGCTTTGAGCCTCCAGGTCTTCGGGCAGCAGGTGCGCCGCCTTGCGCTTGGCCTGCAGCGCCTCGTCAATCTTGCCCAGGGGCTGCAGCATGGCCCCCAGCGCCTTCCAGGCAAAACCATTGTCGGGAAACTCCGCCACCATGGAGCGCGCCAGTTGCTCGCCCTCGGCATAGTCCCCCTTCTGGAACAGCTGGGCCAGCGCCTGCATGGCTTTGCGGTCCGGCGTGCGCACCGGCCCCCGCTGGACCGCAACCGTCGGACTCTGCGGCGCGGGCTCATCGACATGCGGCGATGCTTCCGTCTGTCCGCTGGCGATGCGTCCGAGCAAGGCATTCACCATGGCGCGCTGGAGCCCGGAGGCTTGCGCCATCGGCAGCAGTTGCTGGACCATGTCGGCGTGCCCGACCCGCAGAAGGGCATCCAGGTAGCTGAACCAGAACTGCGGGCTGGACGGATCGGCGTTGAGCGCTGCCTCCAGATACGGCAGTGCATCCTGGGGACGCAGCAGCTGCACCGCCAGCAGGACGCCAAGGTTGTGGTTCGCATCCGCATGGTCGGGCGCCAGCGCCAAGAGCTCGCGGTACGCTGTTTCGGCCTCCGCATACTCCCATGACTGGTGATGCCCTATGGCACGCGCCAACATTTCGCTACGCATCGACTGGGTTTCATCGGTCTCGGGGGAAGCCGGTGGCGGGAAGGGCTCAGACATCGGCGTAGCTTCGGGAAAATGGTGTAGTGCTGGAGAATATGCCCTCACGGAGGGGCAAAACACCAGAGTTGTGGCCTTTTTTCCACTTATCTCGCTCCATCACGGCTGCGCGTCCCCGCCAGAATCGGATCCAGCGCACTCTCGGTGGTGCACGGTACTTTTTTGACAATCCGATACATTGGAACGCGGGTATCGTCCGACCCATTAATCTGATCCACGCGCACCAGCCCCGATCATCCTTGCAGACTCTGCCAAAATCGCCCCATGTTCGTCATCCTTGGTTACATCGTCGCCTTCGGTTGCATCTTCGGGGTGTACATACTGCACGGCGGCAACATTTCCGTGATCTTGAAGGCATTGCCCTTTGAAACGGTCACCATCCTGGGCGGAGCGCTGGGCGCCTTCGTGGTCAACAACCAGCCCAAAGTGCTCAAGGCGACCATGGCGGCCCTGCCCACGGCACTCAAGGGCTCCAAGTACACCAAAGCCCGGTACATGGAACTCATGGCCATGCTGTACGACATCCTGCAGAAGGCGCGCAAGGAAGGCCTGATGGCCATCGAAAAGGATGTGGAAACGCCGCACGAGTCGGAAATTTTCAAGAAATATCCCACGGTGGGCTCGGACCACCATGTGATCGAGTTCACGACCGACTACCTGCGCATGATGGTGTCAGGCAATCTCAACGCCCACGAGATCGAAGCCCTGATGGACAGCGAAATCGAGACCCATCACCAGGAAGCACACGCCCCAGTGGCGGCTCTGGCGCGCCTGGCCGGCGCGCTGCCGGCGTTCGGCATCATCGCGGCCGTGCTCGGGGTGGTGAATACCATGGGTTCGGTGGGGCAGCCGCCCTCGGTGCTGGGCGGTATGATCGGCTCCGCCCTCGTGGGCACCTTCCTGGGGATTCTGCTGGCCTACGGCGTGGTAGAGCCCCTGGGCGGCCTGGTTGAGCAGAAGACCGAAGACGCCGCCAAGGAACTGCAGTGCATTAAGTCCACCCTGCTGGCGAGCATGCAGGGCTACAACCCCGCCACTGCCATCGAATTCGGCCGCAAAGTGCTGTTCTCGGCCGACCGCCCCAGCTTCGTCGAGCTGGAAAGCCATGTGAAGGGCAAGAAATAGGCCCGCGCCGCCATGGCTGAAAAGAAGCTCCAACCCATCATCGTCAAGCGCGTCAAGAAGGGCGGCCACGCCGTGCACGGCGGCGCCTGGAAGATCGCCTACGCCGATTTCGTGACGGCCATGATGGCCTTCTTCCTGCTGATGTGGCTGCTGGGCTCGACAGCCAAGGGCGAGCTGCAAGGCATTGCGGACTACTTTAACGCCCCCTTGAAAGTGGCAATGGTGGGCGGCGACGGGGCTGGCAACAGTTCCAGCGTGATCCCGGGCGGCGGCAACGACCTGAGCAAGGTGCACGGGCAGGTACGGCGGTCAGATTCCGACAAGGACAAGCAGCGGCGCATGACCCCTGAGCAAATGCGCGCCGAGATGGCCCGCCAGGATGCAGCGCGCATCAAGGCGCTGCAGTCCAAGATCGACTCCATCATCACGGCCAACCAGATCCTGAACGAATACCGTTCGCAAATCCGCATGGACCTGACGCCCGACGGCCTGCAGATCCAGATCGTGGACGACCAGAACCGCCCCATGTTCGACAGCGGCAGCGCCCTGGTCAAACCCTATATGCGCGACATCCTGCGCGGAATCGGCGCCTCGCTGGCGGGCGTGGAGAATCGCATCAGCTTGGCAGGGCACACCGACGCCGTGCCATACAGCAACAGCGACCGCGGCTATAGCAACTGGGAGCTGTCGGGCGACCGCGCCAATGCCTCGCGGCGCGAACTGGTGGCCGCCGGCATGCCCGATGCCAAGCTCGCGCGCGTCGTGGGACTGGCCGCCAGCGATCTGCTGGACCAGGAAAACCCGCGTGCGCCGTCCAACCGGCGCATTACGATCACGGTTCTGACACGGGAAGCCGAGGAGCGCCTGCTCGGCAAAAGCCTCTCCAGTCTCCCTGCGGCACAATTGACCGAAGAAAAGAGCGAGAATGCCCCCGCCGATGGAAAGAGGTAACAACTTGTCACCTGCTCGCCCATCTATGACAATTCATTCAGTAATTTCCGACCGAAAGGGTCCCAAGTGACCACAGCCCTTCGCTTCCTGATCGTTGACGACTTCTCCACGATGCGGCGCATTGTTCGTAACCTGCTCAAGGAAAGCGGGTTCACCGAGGCCGACGAGGCCGAAGACGGCGTTGCCGCACTGAACAAGCTGCGCAGCAGCAAGTTCGACTTTGTCGTCACCGACATCAACATGCCGAACATGAACGGCTTCCAATTGCTGGGCGAGATCAAGGCCGACGAAAAGCTCAAACACCTGCCCGTCCTCATGGTGACGGCAGAGGCCCGCAAGGAAGATATCGTTGCCGCAGCCCAGGGTGGTGCGGCTGGCTACATCGTCAAGCCCTTCACCAAGGCGACTCTGGAAGAGAAGGTCACCCTGATCATCAAAAAAGCTGGGCTGTGAGGCGCCATGGATACCGACAACACCCTGCCTGAGCTCGCCTCCCTGCCGGACGGAGAAGTTCACCAGAAAATCGGCGCGCTCACCCGCCAACTGCACGACGCCCTGAAGGAACTCGGCTATGCCGATCAGTTGCGCGGCACCATGGGTGAGTTGCCCGACGCGCAAAGCCGCCTGTCCTATATTGCCCGCCTGACGGGCGAAGCCGCCGAAAAGGTGCTGACCCGGGTCGAGCATGCCAAGGTCCAGAACGACCACCTCGCGGCCGAATCCCGCCGGGTCATCACGTCCATGGTCAAAGACCCTGTAGCGGCAGTGGCCAAGGGCGAAATCATGAACTTCCTCACCGACGTCGAGCAGATCACGAAGGTCTCGGACGAGCATTTGACGGAAATCATGATGGCCCAGGACTTCCACGACCTGACCGGGCAGGTGATCGCCCGCGTGGTCACCCTGGCGGCCACCATCGAGCAGCAACTGGTGCAGCTGGTGATCCAGACGGCGCCCCAAAATGCCGTTGCGGCTCCCATCGAGCCACAACGCGAGCACCTCGCCGGCCCCGTCGTGGACCCGGAAAAGACCACGGACGTCGTCACCGACCAATCCCAAGTGGACGACCTGCTGGCCAGCCTCGGCTTCTGAACCCGGCCCGCCCAGCGCGGGATAAGAGCGGGCCAGTCCCGCCTTTTCGGGCTTTAGTTTTCGCCCCCCCTCGCGACAATGGCATGACACCAGCCGTCATGCCACCATGGAATCGAGTCAAGATCGCAGCCTTCCCGCCACAGAGCGCAAGCTTCAGAAAGCACGCTCCGACGGCCAGGCCGCGCGCTCGCGCGATCTCTCCCATCTGGCTATCCTGGGCTCCGGCGCTCTTGCCATGATGGCCTTCGCGAACCCCTTGTCCGAGCACCTGCTGCGCGCGCTCGAGTCGCAGCTGAGTTTCGACGCCACCACCGTCCAGGCCACCGGCAGCATGCTGGCCCGCCTGCAGAGCATGGCGGTGGTCGGCATCCTGGCCAGCGCTGCCTTTGCCTCCCTGACCAGCGCCGCCGCCCTGCTGAGCGCCATCGGAGCCGGCGGCTGGGTGTTCAGCTTCAAGCCCATTTCCCCACAGTTCAACCGCCTCAACCCGATCTCCGGTGCCGCCAACCTGTTCTCCAAGCAGCAGATGGCAACCGTGGCCAAGATGGTGCTGATGACGGCCATCCTCACCGCCGTCGGCTGGAAGCACCTGAACGGCAGCATCGACCTGGTGGCCCAACTGGTGCTGCAACCCTCGCCGGCCGCCCTGCGGCACGTCGCCAACTGGATCACATCGGGGCTGGGCATGCTGCTGCTGGTGGTGTTTCTCGTCGCTCTGGTGGATGTACCCCTGCAAGCCTTCTTCTTCAAGGACCGCCTGAAGATGTCGCACGAGGAAGTCAAGCAGGAGCACAAGGAATCCGAAGGCAACCCTGAGATCAAGGGCAAGCTGCGCCAGCGCCAGCGCGAGATCGCCGAGCGCGCCAGCATCACGGCCGTTCCCAAGGCCGATTTCGTGGTGATGAACCCGACGCACTATGCCGTCGCACTGAAGTACGACGACCAGTCCATGAACGCACCGCAGGTCATCTCCCGCGGCACCGACCTGGTGGCCCTGAAAATCCGCGAAATTGCCCAGTCCCACGGCGTTCCCGTGCTCGAATCGCCGGTGCTCGCCCGTGCCCTCTACGCGCACGCCGAACTCGACCAACCCATCCCGGCCACGCTGTACACCGCCGTGGCGCAGGTGCTGGCCTATGTCTACCGGCTCAAGGCCGCGATGCGCGGCGAAGGCCGCATGCCCGAAGCCCAACCCGATCCCTACGTGCCACCGGAACTCGATCCGTTGCACCGCGCAGCCCACGAAGGTAAGCAGCCATGAACATCTCCCTGAAATCCGCACAGCAATGGGCTGGCGCCAACGCGTCCGCCGTCCAGGGACTTTCCGCACCGCTGCTGGTGGTCGCGATCCTGGCCCTGATGGTGCTGCCCATTCCGGCCTGGATGCTCGACACCTTCTTCACCATCAACATCGCCGTGGCGCTGATGGTGATGATGGTGGCGGCCTACATGCTCAAGCCACTGGATTTCGCGGCGTTTCCCTCGGTGCTGCTGCTGACCACGCTGATGCGCCTGTCGCTGAACGTGGCCTCCACCCGCGTGGTGCTGCTCGAAGGGCATACCGGCCCGGGCGCCGCCGGCGCCGTGATCGAAGCGTTCGGCCACTTCCTGATTGGCGGCAACTTCGCGGTCGGCCTGATCGTGTTCGCCATCCTCGTGGTGATCAACTTCATCGTGATCACCAAAGGCGCGGAGCGTATCGCCGAGGTGTCCGCGCGCTTCACCCTGGACGCCATGCCTGGCAAGCAGATGGCCGTGGACGCCGACCTGAACGCCGGCCTCATCAACGAAGCCGAAGCCAAGCGCCGCCGTGCCGAGGTGCAGGAAGAAGCCAACTTCTTCGGCTCCATGGACGGCGCCTCCAAGTTCGTGCGCGGCGACGCCGTGGCCGGCATCCTGATCTTGCTGATCAACATCGTGGGCGGCTTTGCCATTGGCATGCTGCAACATGGCCTTTCGGCCTCCAAGGCCGCCGATACCTACATCCTGATGGCGGTGGGCGATGCCCTTGTGGCCCAGATCCCCGGCCTGCTGATCTCGGTGGCCGCGGCCATGGTGATCTCCCGGGTGGGCAAGGACACGGACATGGGCCAGCAGATCGTGCACCAGCTGTTCACCTCGCCGCGCGTTCTGGGCATCACGGCAGGCATCCTGATCTTCCTCGGCCTCATCCCCGGCATGCCCCACATCGTGTTCCTGAGTGTGGGGGGGCTGCTGGGCTATATGGCCTGGGTGCTGATACAGCGCGCCAAAGCCCCGGCTCCAGTGGAAGCCCCGGCCGCCCCCATGGGCGACGGCGAGGCCACCTGGGACGACCTGCAGCCGGTGGACCTGTTGGGCCTGGAGCTGGGCTACCGTCTGATCGCCCTGGTCGACAAATCCCGCCAGGGCGACCTGCTCACCCGCATCAAAGGCGTGCGCCGCAAGTTTGCCCAGGAAGTGGGCTTCCTGCCGCCCCCCGTGCACGTGCGCGACAACCTCGAACTCAAGCCCAGCGGATACCGCATCACGCTGCGTGGTGTGGTCGTGGGCGAAGGCGAGGCCTACCCGGGCATGCACCTGGCCATCAACCCCGGCGGCATCACCACGCCACTGATCGGCACGCCCACCACCGACCCGGCATTCGGTCTGCCCGCGCACTGGATCGACGAACGCCAGAAGGAAGCGGCGCAAATGGCCGGTTTTACCGTGGTTGATTCGGAAACCGTGATGGCGACACATTTGTCACACTTGATGCAAGTGCAAGCCGCCAAGCTGCTCAGCCGGACAGAGACCCAGCAACTGGTGGAGCACGTGGCCAAACTGGCCCCCAAACTAATTGAAGAAGTAGTGCCCAAAATGGTTTCGATCGCGACGTTCCAGAAAGTGCTGCAGCTGCTGCTGGAGGAGTCGGTGCACATCCGCGACATCCGCACCATCATCGAGACGCTGGCCGAATTCGCAGGCGGCATCTCCGACCCGGTGGAACTGGCCCGCCGCGTGCGCATCGCCCTCTCGCCCGCCATCGTGCAGCAGATTTACGGCCCGACCCGCGAACTCAACGTGATCGCCATCGAACCCGGTCTGGAGCGCCTGCTGGTCCAGGCCCTGGGCAATGCTGCCGGCCCGGCGCTCGACCCCGGCGTCGCCGACATCCTCACCCAGAAGGCCGCCGAAGTGGCGCTCAAGCAGGAAGAAATGGGCCTCCCGGCCTGCCTGCTCGTGCCCGACCAGATCCGCGGCGCCATCTCCCGTCTGGTGCGCCGCGTGGCGCCCCGGCTCCAGGTGCTCGCCCACAGCGAGATTCCTGAAACCCACACCATCCGCATCGGCCCCATCCTTAAAGGAGCATCGGCATGAACATCAAACGCTTCCACGCTGCCACGTCCCGTGAAGCGCTGGCCAAGGCGCGCATGGCGTTCGGCGAGGGCACGCTCATTCTGTCCAATCGCCCCACCGCCAACGGCGTCGAGGTGGTGGCCACCGCCGAAGACACGCTCGGCACGCTCGACCAGGGCACCGAACCCCGCCTGGCGGAGCGCCGCCCGGAACCCGCCAGCGCCCCTGCGCCGCGCCGCTCGCTGAAAGAGCGTGCCGCCCTGGAAACGCGCAACCCGGTGAAGGAAGACACCGAGCAACTGGCCATGAGCACGCTCTCGTTCCAGGATTACGTGCGCGAACGCATGCTGCGCCGCCGCCACGAAGCGCTGCAGGACACCTCGCCCCTGGCCTCCGCCCTGCAGGAGCGCGAAGCGGAACTGCCCCGCGAGCGCGTGGCCGCGCCGCAGGTGGTGCGCCACAACCCGCTGCGCCCCAACCCGGCACCGGTCGTCCATGAGATCCCGGCCCGCACCGTGCGCCGCGAGGCTCCCGCCGCCCCCACGCTGGCCGCTCCCGGCGTGGCCCCCCAGGCGCTCATGCAGGAACTCCAGGCCATGAAGGACCTGATCGAGGACCGGTTCAACACGCTCTCCTGGCTGGGCCAGGCCCGGCAGAATCCGATCCAGTCGAACCTCATGCTCAAGATGATCCGCGCCGGCTACTCGCCCTCGCTGGCGCGCGCCATCCTCGAGCGCATGCCCGAGGACATGGACGCGGCCGAATCGGTGCGCTGGCTCATGGACGTGCTGGAGCGCAACCTGCGCACCGACGCCGGCGAGCGGCCTCTCTACGAAGAAGGCGGCATCTACGCGCTGGTGGGCTCCACCGGTGTCGGCAAGACCACCACCACGGCCAAGCTGGCCGCCATGTGCGCCCGCATCCATGGCCCCGGCAGCGTGGGCCTGATTACATTGGACACCTACCGTGTCGGCGCCCACGACCAACTGCGCACCTACGGTCGCATGCTCGGCATCGTGGCCCATCTGGCCCACGACCGTGCTGCCCTGCAGGACCTGCTGGGCCTGCTCAGCAGCAAGAAGATGGTGCTGATCGACACGACCGGCGTGGCCCCGCGCGATCCGCGCAAGCGCGACATGCTGGACGTGCTGGACCTGCCCCACGTCAACCGCCTGCTGGTACTCAATGCCGGCTGCCATGGCGACACCCTGGACGAAACGCTCACGGCCTTCAAGACCGACGGTTCGCAACAGGCCATTCTGTCCAAGGTCGACGAGGCCGTGAAGCTGGGCCCGTCGCTCGACGCCCTGATCCGCCACCAGATGGTTCTGCGCGGCGTGACCAACGGCCAGCGCGTCCCCGAAGACTGGGAGGCCGCCGACGCGCACAAGCTCGTGAGCACCTCGATGCGCTCGCCCGCGCGCTCGGCCTTCGACCCGATTGCGTCGGATCTCAACTTCTTCTTCTCGCACACGCCCGATCACCTGCGCGAAAAGGGGCTCGTCGATGCTTGATATCGGTTTTCACCAAGGCGCAAGCCTGCACAGCCATACGCCGCAGGACGAGTTGCGGATGGTGGCGGTCGCCAGCCCGCAGGACGAGGCCTACAGCCTTGAGACGCTCTGGCATGTCTGCCTGCACCTGCAGCGGCTGGGCTACCCCGTGGTGGTGCTGGACGGCACGGCGCGCGAAAGCGAAGCCAGCCCGGGCCTGCAGGACCTGCTGGCGCACGAACCCTGGAGCGTGGGCGCCGGCCTCGGCGGCCGCGTGGATACGTCGACCCTCGCCGTGGTCCCAGCGGCCCTGGGGCTGCAGGCCCTGGCGCGCAACCCCCGGCAGCTGGCGCAGCCGCTGCAGCTGCTGCAGCCCTTGTTCCGGCGTTATGCCATGGTCGTACTGCACGCGCCCGTCACCACGCTGGCCTCGCCGCTGATGGCCGGCACCGTGACGGCCCCCCTGCTCATCATGATGCCCGGCAAAGCGGGTGTGGTCAGCAGCTACCGGCAGCTCAAGCACCTGGCATTGCATGCCGGCCTGGGGGGCATGGTGGCGTGCGTGGCCTCTTCTTCCGAATCCGGCCAACGCCAACTCGCCGACGACAGCCTGCGCTCGCTGCGCGAATGCGCCAGCCAGCACCTCGGACAGCAAATACGTACTTCCTCGATCCAGGCCGGCAGCCCACAAGATCTGCAGCGCCTGGCCTTGCAACTGCTTGAAAACGCGTGCACCATCAGTGCACCGGGGGCTGCATCTGCGCTACCATCCCACTTCACGGCAGGCATTCCCGCGCACATCGTCCAGAGCCATTGAAGTGACATACACAGCCAAAGGCCAGCTTGATCGCGACGCGATGATCCGCCAGTATGTCCCGCTGGTCCGTCGGCTTGCGCACCACATGATTGCCAAGCTGCCAGCCAACGTGGAACTGGACGACCTGATCCAGGTCGGAATGATTGGTCTCAGCGATGCGCTGACACGCTATGAAGTAAGTCAGGGCGTGCAGTTTGAGACCTTCGCCACGCAGCGCATCCGGGGCGCCATGCTCGACGAGCTGCGCGACAGCGACTGGATGTCCCGCAGTTCGCGCAAGAGCCAGAAAGACATCGAAAAAGCCGTGCAGCGGCTGGAGCAAAAGCTCGGCCGCAGCCCGCTCGAATCTGAAATTGCCGTGGAACTCGATATGACCCTGGCCGATTACCAGAGCCTGCTGAGCAAAGTGCGTGGCACCCAGCTCGTGTACCTCGAAGACATGTCACGTGGCAGCGGAGGCGATGATGACGAGGGTTTCCTGGAGCGGCATGAAGTGGCCGAATCCGGTACGGACCCGATGTCCCTGCTGCGCGACCAGCGCCTGCGCTCTTCCCTCGTCAGCGCCATCCAGTCGCTGCCCGAACGCGAGCAGTACATCATGGGCATGTACTACGAGCACGACATGAACCTCAAGGAGATCGCTGCCGTCCTGGGCGTGACCGAATCCCGCGTCTGCCAGTTGCACAGCCAGTCGATCGCCCGCCTGCGGGCCAAGATGCGCAGCCACTGAGAACCCGTCTCGCGGCATCGCGGGACTCCCATGGAAAAACACCAGCTTCGTGCTGGTGTTTCTGTTTCAGCCCGCCGAACGGTAGATGCGCGCGGCAACGCTACCGGGCGTGGCGCCCGTCTTGCCGTAGGTGGAGGAGTTGTCTGCCGGCGGGAGGAGGCTCGCCACCTGGCGGTCCACCAGCGCGGTGACGCGGGCTAGATTGTCCCGCTGCATCGACAGTTGCTCGCTGGCGCGCTGGATGCGGGCCGCCATGTCGGCCGGCAGAGGCCGGCCACGCACGCTTTCCATCACCTGGGAAAAACCGGCAATGGCCAAGCGCAGCTGGGCGCTGCACTGTTCCAGCGCTACGGGGTCGCCCGCCAGCATGGCAGCCGAGACGTCCTCCAGATGCTTCTCGACGGCCTCCAAAGCCAGATGGGTTTGCATGGTGTGGTGCGGTACTCCGATGGGGGATCAGTGTACGCCGTTGTCGTGCCCGGGCGGTGTTGCGTACGGCCCGGGGCAGAAAGGGAAGCGCTCAGTCCCGCTCGCGGGAGAGGAATTCCTCGGTGTTGGCGAGCATCTTGTCGGCCACCACCTCGGCATTGACCCGGAAGGTGCCGTTTTCAATGGCGGCGCGCACCGCCTTGACCTTGCTGGCGTCGAAGTCGCCCTGGCTGCGGCTGGTCTGGTCGAGGGCCCGTGCCGCATTCGAGAACGTGACGGGCACACCGGCAGCGGCGGCCGACGCAGTGCGTGCCGCAACCCCTTCAGCCGCCGGGGCGGCTGCTTTTGCCTGCTTTTGCGCCAATGCGCCTGGCAGCTCCGGTTTTTGTCCAATCTTCATCGCTCTCTCCACTACCCCTTGCAACATGGGGCTTGGTAGCAATGTTTTCGACCCGTTGAGCGCAGACTTTAGCGGTAGGACGCAAAAAAAACCTAGAGATTGATGCCTATTGTTCCATCCGCATTAACAATACCTGTCACGATCTTTCCATTATCCATTCTTACGCGCACATTCTGCCCCACCGCCCCGGCGGCCATGGCTTGGCCCGCCGCACTGATGGCATAGCCCTGGCCCTGGGCGACCACCCGCACCTGGGCCCCGGCGGGGAAGATCTGGGGCGCTCGAAGCATGGCTTGGCGCAGTGCCTGGCCCGCCTTGAGCTGGCGCGCCGCCACCTGTCCCACCCACAGGGAGGGGTCGGCCAGGATGGGCGAATTCTCGGCCGCCCAATCCACCTCCACCTCGACCGCATCGGACTCGGTGAGCGCGGCGCCAGGCGGCACGTCCCCGGCCAGCACCCAGGCCGGCCCGAAGGCCTTGACCGTGACCGGCAGGTACACATTCCAGCGCGTCTGCCCTTCCACGCAGCGCAAGCCCAGGCGGGTGCGGCCCCACAGGCGCGCGCCGGCGGGGAGGTACGGATCCACCCGGGCGCAGGGCGCCAAACGCAGCCGCTCGTCCAGCGTGCCCACGCTCACCTCCATGCGCAGCGGCGCCTGCCCGCTCAGGTTGCGCTGCAGGGCGTCGTCCAACCAGCGCTGGGTCACCTGACCCAGGTCCGTCTGCGCTCGGGCCGGCACCAGCGCCAGCAACGCCGCCAGCGCCAGAGCGCCCTGGAACAACCGCGCGAAGCGACGCCCGCGCGCGGGCTGCGGCACGGACAACGGTGTTGGGAAATGGGACTGCATGGCGACCTCCTGGGACAACGGGACAAGGCCTGCGCGCGAGCAACAGGCCATTGAACTATAGGCAGCCGCCCCGTCGCAGAACCGCCGAACTGCGGGCCAATCCCCGCTTTCTTCGTGCTTTAGAAAAAACAGCGCGTTTTCATAATCGAGCCACGCCAGAAGCCCATCCCGGGACCCTGGCGCCGCAACCCAGGACCTGTGAGGCACACCATGCTTGACAAGATGACACAACAGCTGAATTTCCACGGCAACGCGCTGGTGCTGCGTGCCGAGCGTCAGCGCGTCATCGCGAGCAACATCGCCAACGCCGACACCCCGGGCTATGTCGGCCGCGACATGAACTTCGCCGCCGCGCTGAAGGAAGCCAGCGGCACGGACTCGGGCGCCCGCCTGGCCGCCTCGGACAGCACCGGCGCCCAGAATGGCTCCAGCGCCCAACAGCACCTGCCGATCTCGGCCCATCTTCCCAGCAGCAGCCTGCCGGGCAAGCTGGGCTACACCGTGCAGACCCAGCCCGCACTGGACAACAACACCGTGGACCTGGACCGCGAACGCGCCAACTTCGTGGACAACTCGGTGCGCTATGAAGCCACGCTGCGCTTCATCAACGGAAACGCCAAAACCATGCTGAGCGCCATCCAGGGCCAGTAAGCAGCTATCAAAGCGAGCATTGCCATGTCGATGTTTTCCATTTTCAACGTGTCGGGCAGCGCGGTCAGCGCACAGTCGCAGCGCCTGAACACCGTGGCCAGCAACCTGGCCAACGTCGACGCTGTGGCCGGCCCCGACGGCAAGGCCTACAAGGCGCGCCAAGTGGTATTCCAGACCACGCCCATGGGCCCGGAGCACACCGCAGGGGTACGTGTCACAGGCATCAAGGAAAGCGAAGTCCCGGGGCGCCGGGTGCACGACCCCAGCCACCCTGCCGCCGATGAACAGGGCTACGTCACCCACTCCAACGTGAACGCCGTCGAGGAAATGGTCAACATGATCTCGGCCTCGCGCTCCTACCAGAACAACATCGAGGTCATGAACACCGCCAAGTCGCTGCTGCTCAAGACACTGCAGATGGGCCAGTAATTTCCAGGACCAGTCACCATGATCAACAGCGCCACTTCCGCCACATCGGGCACTTCGTCCACCGGTACGGCCACGACCAAGACCGACTCCAAGAACGATGCCACGGCCGCGCAGGACCGGTTTCTGAAACTGCTCGTGGCCCAGCTCAACAACCAGGACCCGATGAACCCTCTGGACAACGCCCAGATGACCTCGCAGATCGCACAGATCAACACGGTCACCGGCATCCAGCAGCTCAACGAAACCGTCAAGGGCCTGGCCAGCCAGTTCACCGCGCAGCAGCTCATGCAGGGCAGCGCCATGGTCGGCCGCGAGGTGCTCGTGGAGGGCAACACGCTCTCGCGCGACACCGAAAGCGGCAAGGCCAGCGGCGCGTTCGACCTCGCGGGGTCCGCCGCCAGCGTCACGGTCCAGGTGCTCAACGCCGCGGGCAAGGAAGTCGGAAGCGTGGAAATGGGCTCGCTGCCGGCCGGCCGCTTCAACTTCGCCTGGGACGCCTCTAAGTACGAGGGCGACGACACCCTGCGCTTCAAGGTCGTGGCCAACAACGGCCAGGTGGCCGTGGACTCCACCGCGCTGTCCATGGACAAGGTCACGGCCGTCAGCATGGGCGCCAACGGCAGCCTGCAGCTGCAGCTCTCGCGTGGTGGCATGGCCACCCAATCCGGCGTCAAGGCCATTCTGTAATCTTTTTCGACATCCCTCAGGAGCACCACCATGGCTTTTCAACACGGCCTCTCGGGTCTGAACGCCTCCAGCAAGAACCTGGATGTGATCGGCCACAACATCGCCAACGCCAACACCGTGGGCTTCAAGGCCTCGCGGGCTGAATTCGCGGACATGGTGGCCTCCTCCATGGGCGCGGGCGGCGGCGGCGGCAACTACGGCATCGGTGTCGAAGTGGCCGCCGTGGCCCAGCAGTTCTCCCAGGGCAATGTCACGGTGACGGGCAACAACCTCGACGTGGCCATCAACGGCAACGGCTTCTTCAAGGTGCAGCAGCCCGACGGCTCGGCGGCCTACACCCGCGCGGGCAACTTCAAGCTCGACAAGGAAGGCGACCTGGTCACCAACGACGGCTCCCAGGTGATGGGCTTCAAGGTGGACACGACGACAGGCATCGCGACCTCCGAGCCCCAGCCCCTGAGCTTCCCCACGGGCGCGCCCATCCAGGCCAGGCAGACCAACACCGTCACCGCCACGCTGAACCTGGACGCACGGGCGAAAGATGCCGCTGGCGCTCCCGCAGTTCCTGGCCCACCACCGGTTGCCGCAATTCCTCCGACACCCCGCTCGACCTACGGCACCTCCATCAACGTGTTCGACACCCAGGGGGTGGCCGTTCCGGTCAACCTGTATTTTGAAAAGAACGGCTCCAACACCTGGGATGTCTTTACCCAGCTCGACGATCCGACCGCAGTACCACCCGTGGTGGCCACGGCCATCGGCCAGGTCGTCTTCGACGGCAACGGCGTGTACGACGCCGCGGCCAGCACCGTGCCGATGACCGTCAACGTCGACCCCGCCGCGGCCAACCCCAACAACCCGCCGGCCCCCTGGCCGGTGACCATCGACTTCTCGAGCTGCACCCAGTTCGGCAGCAAGTTCGCCGTGGCCGACCTGTCGCAAGACGGCTATGCCTCGGGCGACCTGACGAGCATCAACATCTCGAACGACGGCATGGTCATGGCCAGCTACTCCAATGGCGTGACCCGTGCCGAGGCCCAGGTGGCGCTGGCCAACTTCCGCAACCCGCAAGGCCTGCTGGCCGTGGGTGGCAACAACTGGGTCGAATCGTTCGACTCGGGCCCCGCGGTGATGGGCAAACCCGGCGACGGCAACTTCGGTGCGCTGCGCTCCGGGGCGCTCGAAGACTCGAACGTCGACCTCACGGCCGAGCTGGTCAACATGATGACCGCCCAGCGGGCCTACCAGGCCAACGCCCAGACCATCAAGACGCAGGACCAGGTCATGTCGACCCTGGTCAACCTGCGCTGATAGCCCTCCATCCCTGAACGCCCGGAGCTTTTATGGACCGCATCATCTACACCTCCATGACCGGCGCCAACGCTGCCGCGCACCGGCAGGCGGTGCTGTCCAACAACCTGGCCAACGTCTCGACCAACGGCTTCCGCGCCGAGATGTCGACCTTCCGCTCCGTGCCCATCCAGGGCGAGGGCTCGACCACCCGCGTGTTCGCCCTGGAAGCCACCTCCGGCCACCGCGACACCCCCGGCCCGGTGCAGCGCACCGGCCGCAACCTGGACGCCACGGCCATCGGCAATGCCTGGTTCGGCGTGCAGGGCGTCGACGGCACCGAGGCCTACACCCGCAACGGCGGCTTCGAAGTCTCGGCGACGGGCCAGCTGCTCACGGCCACCGGCCTGCCGGTGCTTTCGGACGGCGGTGCGCCCATCGACATTCCGCCTGGCGCCGAGGTGTCGCTCGGCTCGGACGGCACCGTCACCGCCAAATCCCCCGGCCAGCCCGCTGCCGCCGTGGGCCGCCTCAAGCTGGCCACGCCCACACCGGACGATCCGCTCAAGCGCGGCGACGACGGCTTGTTCCGCGCCGCCTCGGGCAACCCGCTGCCCAACGACGCCAACGCCCGCATGCTGACGGGCGCCATCGAGGGCTCCAACGTGAACCCCGTGGAATGCATGGTCGGAATGATCGCCGCCTCGCGCCAGTTCGAGCAGCAGATGCGCCTGCTGCAGACCGCGGAAACCAACGACAAGACCGCCGCCCAGCTGCTGGGCATGAACGGCTGACGCCCCCGGGGCCACGCCAAAAGGAGCCACCATGATCAATTCCCTGTGGATCGCCAAGACCGGCATGTCTGCCCAGCAGACGCAGCTCGACGTCATCTCGCACAACCTCGCCAACGTCTCGACCACCGGCTTCAAGCGCAACAACGCGGTGTTCGAAGACCTGATCTACCAGAACCAGCGCCAGGTGGGCGCCAACACCACCGAGCAGAACCAGCTGCCCACGGGCCTGCACCTGGGCCTGGGCGTGCGCACGGTGGCCACCAGCCGCAACTTCACGCAGGGCACGCACCAGGAAACCAAGAACAACCTGGACGTGGCCATCAACGGCAATGGCTTCTTCGAAGTCACCATGCCCGACGGCACCCTGGGCTACACCCGCGACGGCTCGTTCCAGGTGGACGCACAGGGCCGCCTGGTCACCTCCAGCGGCCTGCCCGTGGCCAACGGCATCACCGTGCCGCAGGGCGCCACCAGCATCAGCATCAGCACCGAGGGCGTCGTCTCGGCCATCGTGGCGGGCAACACCGCGCCCCAGCCGCTGGGCAACCTGGCGATGTCGAACTTCATCAACCCGGCGGGCCTGGAGCCCATCGGCCAGAACCTGTTCAAGGAATCGGCCGCCTCGGGCCAACCCCAGCAGGGCACGCCCGGCAGCAACGGCCTGGGCTACATCCGCCAGGGTTTCCTGGAAGCCTCGAACGTTAACGTGGTGGAAGAGCTGGTCAACATGATCCAGACCCAGCGCGCCTACGAAATGAACTCCAAGGCCATCCAGACCTCCGACCAGATGCTGGCCAAGCTGGGCCAGCTCTGACGCCGGCTCCCCGCACTTCTTGAGGACACCGCCATGAACACCTTCACTGCACGAATGGGCGTCCTGCGCGCCGGCGGCATCGCCCTGGTGACGGCACTGCTGCTGCCCGGCTGCGCCAGCCTGTCGCCCACGCCCCCGGTGGACATCCTGCCCACCACGCCTCCCCCGCTGGCCGTGGCGCCGCGCGCCGCCGCACCGGTCACCGGCAGCCTGTACAGCCAGGCCAGCTACCGCCCGGCCTTCGAGGACCGCCGCGCCCGCATGGTCGGCGACAACGTGACCGTCCTCATCGTGGAGAACGTCACGGCGAGCCAGAAGTCCTCCTCCACCGTGGACCGCAATTCCGAGGTCTCCGCCGGCATCACCGCCCTGCCCTTCGTGAGCAAGACCTTCACCGACAAGGCCGCCCTGGGCGCCAACTCGGCCAACACCTTCGCCGGCAAGGGCGGCACCGAAAGCGCAAACAAGTTCGAAGGCTCGATCACGGCCACCGTGATCGACGTGCTGCCCAACGGCCACCTCGTCGTGGCCGGCGAAAAGCAGATCGGCGTGAACCAGAACGTGGACGTGCTGCGCTTCTCCGGCACGGTGGACCCGCGCTCGCTGCAACCCGGCAGCATCATCAACTCCACCCAGGTGGCCAATGTGCGCGTGGAGTCGCGCGGCCGCGGCGCGCAGAACGAAGCCCAGGTCATGGGCTGGCTCGGGCGCTTCTTCATGACGGTTCTTCCGTTCTGATCCACGCCGCCCAGGGGCCGGCCAACGCCCCTACTGTCTTCAAAAAGCATAGCTGCCAGCGCTTATCCAGTAAGCTCTAGCAGCATATTTTTGCCTAAAATCCGGCCCGCCTGGGCCGGCAGGCAGCCCCGCCAGCCCCACCGGCGGGCACCGCCAATTGGCCGGTGAACCCGCCGCTTTTCGGGTTTTATTTCTGGCGGGCACCTCCCACAATGGAGGCCATGAAAGCCTCGTCCCACTCCCTTCTGCCGCGCAGCCTGCGCATGCTCTGGTCCCTGGTGGCCGTGGCCATGCTGTGCGCCGCCTGGCCGGCCCATGCGCTGCGCGTGAAGGAAGTGGCAGCGGTGCAGGGCGTGCGCAGCAACCAGTTGACGGGCTATGGCCTGGTGGTGGGCCTGGACGGCACCGGCGACCAGACGACGCAGATGCCCTACACCACCCAGTCGATGCAGAACTACCTGCAGAACATGGGCATCAGCCTGCCTGCGGGCGCCACCAGCCAGCTGCAGCTCAAGAACGTGGCCGCCGTGATCGTCACGGCGCAGCTGCCCGCGTTCGCCCAGCCGGGCCAGATGATCGACGTGAACGTCTCGTCCATGGGCAACTCCAAGTCGCTCAAGGGCGGCATGCTGATGGTCACGCCCATGCGCGGCGCCGATGGCGAAATCTACGCTCTGGCCCAGGGAAACCTGGTCGTGGGCGGCGCGGGCGCGTCGTCTGGCGGCAGCAAGGTGCAGATCAACCACCTGAGCGCCGGCCGCATTCCGCAAGGTGCGCAGGTGGAGCGCTCGGTGCCCACGCCGCTGCACGAGGGCGATTCGATCACGCTGGGCCTCAACGCCTCCGACTTCCAGACCGCGCGCCGCGTGGCCCAGGCCATCAACGCCGCCATGGGCAACGGCCGCGCCACGGCCATCGACGGCCGCACCGTGCAGGTGCAGGCTCCCACCGCTCCGGGTGCCCGTGTCAACTTCATCGCCGAACTGGAAGAACTCCAGATCGAAAGCATGACGCCCGCGGCCAAGGTGGTGATCAACGCCCGTACCGGCTCCGTCGTGCTGAACCAGGCCGTCACGCTGGGCCCCTGCGCCGTGGCGCACGGCAACCTGTCCATCGTCATCAGCAGCCGGCCCATCATCAGCCAGCCCAGCCCGTTCTCGCAAGGGCAGACCGTGGTGGCGCAGCAGAGCGACATCCAGATCAACCAGGAACCGGGCAACATCATCCAGGTGCCGCCCTCGGCGCAACTCACCGACGTGGTGCGCGCGCTCAACGCGCTGGGCGCCACGCCCCAGGACCTGCTGGCCATCCTGCAGGCCATCAAGGCCGCCGGCGCGCTCAATGCCGAGCTGGAGGTGATCTGATGACCGCCCCCCACTGCGCGGCCCGCAAGCCCCCGCCCCAGGAGTGCTGAACCATGGCCCTCTCCCTGTCCGCCCCCAGCAGCAGTGCCCCCAATGCACTGGCCGCCGATGCCCGCTCGCTCAACCGGCTCAAGCTCGACGCCAGCCAGAACAGCCCTGAAGCCACGCGCGAAGCCGCCAAGCAATTCGAGTCGCTGTTCATGCGCGAGATGATCAAGAGCATGCGCGAGGCCACCATGAAATCGGGCCTGCTCGACGGCGCCCAGGGCGACCTGGGCACCGACCTGCTCGACCAGCAGCTCTCGGTGCAGATGGCCGGGCGCCCCGGCGGGCTGTCCGAAGCCATCGCACGCCAGCTCTCGCAGGTGATGGGCGGCGGCGACGTCAAGCTCTCCACCCCTTCCACGCTGAGCCTGGGCACGCCCCGCACTGCGTCCACCCCGGCCGTGGCCGCCCCCACCGGCCCGGCGCCCAAGGGGCGCGACGACTTCGTGCAGTTCCATAACGACGCAGCCGAGCGCGTGGCGCAGGCCAGCGGCATCCCGGCCAGCTTCATGCTGGGCCAGGCCGGCCACGAAACCGGCTGGGGCAAGAGCGAAATCAAGAACCAGGACGGCTCCAGCTCGTTCAACCTGTTCGGCATCAAGGCCGGCAAGGGCTGGACCGGCAAGGTGGCGCAGGTCACCACCACCGAATACGTGGACGGCGTGGCCCACAAGGTGGTGGCCAAGTTCCGCGCCTACGATTCCTACGAGGACTCGTTCCGCGACTACGCCCGCCTGATCAACAACAACCCGCGCTACGAGCAGGCGCGGGCCAAGACGCATTCGGCCGTTGCCTACGCGGCCGAACTGCAGAAAGCCGGCTACGCCACCGACCCGGCCTATGCCCGCAAGCTCAGCGGCGCCATCCAGAGCGCGCTGCGCGCCATGGCCTGAAGGAGCTGAACCATGAGCCTACTCAACGTCGGATCCCGCGCCCTCCTCGCCAACCAGGCGGCGCTGCAGACCGCAGGCCACAACATCGCCAACGTCAGCACGCCCGGCTATTCGCGCCAGAGCGTGGTGCTGCAGACCGTGCAAGGCCAGTTCACGGGCGGCGGCTACATCGGCAAGGGCGTCGACGTGCAGACCATCCTGCGCAACCACAGCGAACTGCTCACGCGCCAATCCACCGCCGCGGCATCCGTGGATGCCGGCGACACCGCCCGCATGGACCGCCTGCGCCAGCTGCAGGACGTGTTCAGCGGCGGCTCCAGCGGCATCGGCGCGTCCATCAACGACATGATGAACGCGCTCTCCGACGTGGTGAGCGCGCCCACCGACCTGACCGCACGCAGCGTGGCCCTCACCCGCATGGACGAGATGGCGGCACGCATGCGCGACGCCTCGCAGCGCCTCGACGAAATCGGCTACACCGTGGCCGAGCAGCTCAAGGGCAGCATGGTCGCTGTCAACAGCCTGGCCAAGAACATCGCCGGCATCAACGAACAGATCGCCCGCGCCAAGGGCAACGGCCAGCCCGCCAACGACCTGCTCGACCAGCGCGACCAGCTGATCCGCGAGCTCAACCAGCACATCCAGACCTCGCAGGTGGCCGCCGACGACGGCACGGTCAGCGTGTTCGTGGCCGGCAGCCAGCCGCTGGTGCTGGGTACCAAGGCGGCCACGCTGTCCATCGACGACCCGGCCGACTTCGGCGCCGGCAGCGGCCAGAAGGTGCTGAACTTCCTGGCGCCAGGCTCTTCCACCAAGGTGGAGCTGAACGAAAGCATGCTCGGCGGCGGCGAGGTCGCCGGCCTGCTGCGCTTCCAGAACAGCGACCTGGCCGAGGGCCGCAACCTCATCGGGCGCATGGCCGTGGCCGTCAGCGAGTCGATGAACACGCAGAACAAGCTGGGCCTGACGCTCAACGGCCAGCCGGGCGACAACCTGTTCGCGCCCATCAGCCTGGGCAACGCGGTGCGCAGCAATTTCAATACCTCGGCCGTCACCATGGGGCTGACGGTCACCGACCCCACGGCGCTGCAAGCCTCGAACTACACCGTGAGCTTCACGGGCGCCAACGCCGGCTCGATCACGCGCCACTCGGACGGCAAGATATTCGCCTTCGACGGCGCGGCGCTCCCGCCGGTCACGCTGGCGAACGTGTTCGCGGCCCAGGGCCTGGGCGTGGCGCTGTCGGGTGCACCGAATGCGGGCGACCAGTTCATGATCACCTCGCTGCAGGGCGCCGCGGCCGAACTGCAGGCTCTGCAGTATTCGCCGGCCGACCTGGCGGCGGCCAACCCGGTCAACGCGGCCATGGGCGCCACCAACACCGGAACGCTGCAGCTGGCCGGCCTCAAGGCCACCGGTTTGCCCAATCCGCCCGGCCTGGTGCTGCCGCCCAATGCCAACCCGGCGGCCATTCCGCCGATCGCGGGCGGCATCCAGCTGCAGTTCAACGCGGGCGCACCATCCACCTACGACGTGCTGGACCGGGGAACCAATCCGCCCACCGTCGTGGCGGCCGCGCAGCCCTTCACCTCGGGCCAGCCCATCACCTACAACGGCTGGGAAATCACGCTCAATGGCGCTCCAAAGGCCGGCGACACGGTCATCGTGGGCAACGCGCTCGATCCGCAGTACGGCGACTGGTACAAGCGCGACGCCGGCAACGCCAGTGCGGTGATGGGCCTGCGCGATGTGCCGATGTTCGACGGCGCCACGCTGTCCGACGGTTTTGCCGGTGCCATGGCGCAGATCGGCACGCGCACCCAGAGCGCACAGTTCGCGGCCGAGCTGTCCTCGGCCATCGCCACCAACCTCGAGCGCGACCGCACCGCCGTCTCCGGCGTGAATCTCGACGAGGAAGCCGCGCGGCTGATCCAGTACCAGCAGGCCTACCAGGCCTCGGCCAAGATGATCCAGATCGCGCAGAATATCTTCGACACCCTGATCCAGGGGCTGGCCCGCTAGGGCGTGAACGGAGTCCGCCATGAGCAACTCTCTCTACCGGCTGAGCACGGCCAACCAGTACGACATCGCGCTGCGCAACATCGGCCAGCGCCAGACCTCGCTGTCCAACCTGCAGGAGAACCTCACCTCGGGCAAGCGCGTGGTGCGCCCCAGCGACGACCCGGTGGCTGCCGCGCAGGCCGAGCGCGCCATCACCCGCATGTCGCGCAACGACACCGATCTGCGCGCGCTCGACATGCAGCGCAACACCATGTCCCTGGCCGAGTCCACCCTGGGCGAGGCCGGTGACGCCATGCAGGCGTTCCGCGAGCTGCTGGTCAGCGCCGGCAACGGCACGCACACCCAGACCGAGCGCGACGCCATCGCGCAGCAGCTCATGAGCCTGCGCGACCAGATCATGGGCTACGCCAACCGCAAGGACTCCAACGGCCTGCCGCTGTTCCAGGCGCTCGGCAGTGCCCAGTCGCCCTTCACCGGCGCCGCGCCAGCGCTCAGCTTCGCCGGCCTGCCGGGGCAAAACGCCAGCGGCAACTCGCAGATCGCCAAGGTGCTCGACGGCGAGGCGGCCTGGATGAGCGTGCCCACCGGCAACGGCGTGTTCGAGGTGTCGCTGGGCGCCGGCAACACCGGCAAATCCTGGGCGGACGTAGGCCAGGTCACCAACCCGGCCGCGCTGACCGGCCAGGACTACAGCATCACCTTCTCGGTGGTGGGCGGCGTGACCACGTATGACGTGGTCAACACCACCACCGCCGCCCCGGTGCTGTCGGGCCAGCCCTACACCACGCCGACCACCATCGCTTTCGATGGCCTGTCGCTCAAGATCACGGGCGTGCCCAACAACGGTGACAGCTTCGCCGTCGGCCCGAGCCAGCAGACCAACGCGTTCCAGGTGCTGGAGAACGCCATCAACACCGTCCGCAATGGCGGCAATGCCAACGGCAGCACCGACTACGGCAGCCTGACCCACGGCATCACGCGCGGGCTGACCGAGATCGACTCGGCCATGAACCGGCTGCAGTCCTCGCGCGGCCTGGCCGGCGACCTGCTCAACCGCGCCGATCGCATCGAAGGCGAATTGGACGTGCGCGGGGTTCAGCTCGAAGACGACCGCTCGCGCGCCGAAGATCTCGATATGATCAAGGGCATATCCGACTTCCAGAACCAACAGGTCGGGTATGAAGCCGCACTCAAGTCCTATGCCCAGGTGCAGCAACTGTCATTGTTCAAATTCATCTGAGGAACCTGAAAACAGGTTCTAACGCGCCATGGTCCAATCCGTTCTGGGTAGTCTGGTTCTTGGCTACCGCCCGCTCTGGGGCCGTTCGCGCTCCATGGTCGGCATCCAGTTGTTCGTCCGCGGCGAGGGCGTGGCCCAGGTCGACGCCCCCCACCTGCTGCGCACGCTCCAGGAAATGTGGACGGCCAGTTCGCCGCCCCTGCTGATTTCCCCCCAGACACGGCAGCTGCTGTGCGACATGCTCGAGCACGCACCGCGCGGCACGCCCTGGATCGAGGTGCCGGGCGACTGGCTCACCGACTCCGCCATCTTCTCGCGCGTGCAGGCGGCCCACCAGCGCGGCCTGCGCCTGGTGTGGCGCGGCGAACTGGGCTGGCTGCCCGGGCCCGAAATTGCGCGCTGCTTCGACAACAGCCTGCTGACCCTGCGCCCCGAAGACGCCGTGGCCGCCCTGCAGTCCTCGCCGCCCACGCGGCCCGGCAGCGCGCCCATGCCTGCGCACGGCACCAGCCCCGTGCTCGACGGCCAGATGTACGAGAACATCGCCAGCCGCGCGCTGATGTCGCACTGCCTGGACGAGCACAACGCCGTGGCGCTGATCGGCTGGCCCACCGAGGACGTTCTCTACAGCCTGCGCCACCAGCAGATGCAGCCGGCGCACGCCACCCTGCTCAAGCTGCTCAAGGCCATCGAGGCGGAACAATCCCTCGAAACCTTTGAAGACATCATGGGCGAGGACCCCCTGCTGGCCTACCGCTTCATGGTCTACACCAACTCGGCATCGCTGGGCCTGCGCACCGGCATCGATTCGCTGCGCCGGGGACTGGTGATGATGGGCTACGGCTCCATCAAGCGCTGGCTGTCCGACCAGCTGCCGCACGCCAACACCGAGATGGACCTGCGCCCCACGCGCGAATCCATGGTGCTGCGCGCCCGGCTCACGCAGCATCTGCTGGAAGCAGGCCTGCAGAAGGACCTGCGCAGCGAGGTCTACCTGTGCGGCCTGTTCTCACAGCTTGACGACCTCATGGGCGAGCCCATCGGCAACATCCTGCACCGCATTCCCTTGTCCGAACGCGTCTACGACGCCATCGTCACCCGCACCGGCCCCTACGCGCCCAGCCTGGAGATGGCCTGCGCGCTGGAAACCAGCGACGCCAGCGCCATCCGCCAGCTGTGCGAAAACCACGAGATGGACCCTGAAGAGGTGAACCGCGCGCTGCTGCGCGTGCTCGCCAACCTCGAAGTGGCGCGGCCCGCGGCCCACTGATTTCCCCGCGCCGCTCGGGCAGCGTCACAGCATCTGCTGGCGCACGCGCTCGAAGACGCGCCAGAACGCGGCCTCCTGCGTGGTCGTGAAATTGATGCGCATGAGGGTGCTGGGCTGGCGGCTGGCATGGAACAGCGCGCCGGGCGCGAGCAGGTAGCCCTCGTCCAGCATGCGCTGGGCCAGCACGTCGGTGTCCACGCCCACGTCCACCCAGCCGAACAACCCCGCCGGTTCGGAGACGAAGCGGCAGCCTGCCTCCAGCGCCAGCTGCACGCTGCGCGCGCGCGCCTGCGCCAGGCGCAGGCGCATGCGCTCGGCGTGGCGGCGCAGCTGGCCCTGGTCGATGCACAGCGCCATGGCCTTTTCCAGCACCGAGGGCGTGGTCAGCGTGGACAGCAGCTTGGTGTCCAGCATGGGCTCCACCAACTCGGGCGGCGCCGCCAGGAAGCCCACGCGCCAGCTCGGCGCCAGGATCTTGGCGAAACCGCCCACGTAGATGGTGCGGCGCAGGCCGTCGAGCGCCGTCAGGCGCGTGGCGTGGTCGGGTGCGATGTGGCTGTAGGTGTCGTCCTCGACGATGTGAAAGCCGTGCTGCTGCGCCAGCTGCAGCACCTGGTGCGCGCTGCCGGGCGACAGGCAGTAGCCCGTGGGGTTGTGCAGCACGCTCACGCTGACGAACAGCTTGGGGGCATGGACTTCACAGTAGCGCGCCATCACTTCGAGGTCCGGGCCGTCGGCGCGGCGCGGCACCGGCAGCACCCGCATGCCCAGGGCGTCCAGCCGCGCGAACTCCACCGACCAGCCCGGCTCCTCGACCATCACCGGGTCGCCCGCCTTGAGCAGGGTGCGGCTCACGATGTCCAGCGCCTGGGTGGCCCCCACGGTGGTCATGATCTGGCTGGCGCGCGCCGGCACGTTGAGGTCGGCCAGGCGCCGCGCCAGCGCCTGGCGCAGGCCGGCATCGCCCATGGGCTCGCCGTAGTTCAGCGAACCGTCCTGCAACGCGCGGCTGCCGGCGATCTTGCGCAGCGCCGCCGGCATGAAGCGCGCCTCCTCCAGCCACGGCGCAGGCATCACGCCCGCACCCGGCTGCGGCTGGCTCGACGCCTGGTGGAACATGCCGCGGATCAGCGCCGTGGCGTTGATGTGCGAACCCGAGGGCAGAGGGCCGTCGAGCTGCCCCGCCGCATGCTCCTCGTTTGCTGCATTTTTCATAGCTGCTGGCGCTTGCCCATACTGCCCTACAGCATCTTTTTGCGTTAAATCCCGCACATAGAAGCCGCGCTGGCGGCGCGACTCCACCAGCCCTTGCGCCAGCAGCTGGTCGTAGGCAGCCACCACGGTGTAGGGGCTCACGCCCTGCTGGCGCGCGCAGTCGCGCACCGAGGGCAGGCGCGCGCCGGCCGGCAGCAGGCGCGAACGGATGCGCTCGGCGAAGCGTTCGGCCAGCTGCTCGGTGAGAGTGCGGTGGGCGGTGCGGATGAGCATGCTGCGGTGTCCCAGGGTGTGCCGGCGGCTGCACCAGCACAGTTCGTGTGTTTGTCGGATGAACTGTAGCGGAACTGTAGCGGAAATCACCCCTACAGTGACAGCACCCTGTCCCAGAAACCGCTCCGCCTGCCCGCCATGCCCTTCGCCGAATTCACCGCCCTGCTGGCCCTGGCCACGGCCATGAGCTTCTCGCCCGGCCCGAACACCACGCTCTCGACCGCGCTGGCCGCCAACCGCGGACTGCCGCACGCCATGCGCTTCGTCTGCGCCGTGCCCGTGGGCTGGTCGGCACTGCTGCTGCTGTGCGCCGGCGGCCTGGGCGCGCTGGTGGTGGCGGCCCCCTTGCTGCGCCTGGCGATCAAGGGCGTGGGCATCGCCTACCTGCTGTGGCTGGCCTGGAAGCTCGCGCAGAGCGCGCGCCTGGCCGAGGCCGATGCCGCCCGTCTGGAGGTGGGCTTCTGGCAGGGCGCGCTGCTGCAGTTCGTCAACATCAAGGCCTGGCTGCTCGCACTGACCATCGTCGCCGGCTGGATCGCCGGGCGCGGCGACGCGCTGCAGCGCCTGGGCATCGTGCTGCCGGTGATGCTGGTGTTCGCCTTCGCCAGCAACCTGGCCTACGCCGCCACCGGCGCCCTGCTGCGCCAGTGGCTGGCGCAAGGGCGGCGCCTGCTGTGGTTCAACCGCGCCATGGCCCTGGTGCTGGTGGCCACTGCCGCCTGGATGGCCACCGCCTGAACTTTCCCCCACCGTACGGAGCACCCCATGAGCACCTCGCCGTCCGCCAGCGCCCCACCCCTTCCCGGCCGCCCCGCAGCGGCGCACGCCGCCGAAACGCGCGGCCTCGCCCTCGGGGCCCTGGGCGTGGCGATCTTCGCCCTCACGCTGCCCATGACGCGCCTGGCCGTAGGCACGCCCGAGGCGCCGCTGATGTCGGGCCTCTTCATCGCCATGGGCCGTGCGGCCGTGGCCGGCGCGCTCTCGGCCTTGCTGCTGCTCGCGCTGCGCGCGCCCTGGCCCCGGCGCGCGGACTGGGGTCCGCTGGCGCTCACGGCCATGGGCGTGGTGTTTGGCTTTCCGCTGCTCACCTCCATCGCCATGCGCCATGTGAGCGCAGTGCACGCCAGCGTCATCGTGGGCGTGCTACCGCTGGCCACGGCGGCCGTGGGTGCGCTCCTGCACCGCCAGCGCCCCTCGGGCGCCTTCTGGGCCTGCGCGCTGCTGGGCACGGCGCTGGTGGTGACGTTCGCGCTGCTGCGCTCGGGAACCCAGGGCCTGGCGCTGCACCCGGCCGACCTGCTGCTGCTGGGCGCCATGCTCTGCGCCGCCGTGGGCTACGCCTACGGAGCGCGCCTGTCGCAACACATGCCCGCGCAGGCCGTGATCTGCTGGGCGCTGGTGCTCTCGCTGCCCGCCACGCTGCCGCTGGCATGGTTCTCCTGGCCCCAGGCGCCGCTGCCGGGCACGGCCTGGGCCGCCTTCGGCTACGTGTCGGTGTTCTCGATGTGGCTGGGCTTCTTCGCCTGGTACCAGGGCCTGGCCCTGGGCGGCACGGTGCGCGTGAGCCAGGTACAGCTCATCCAGCCCTTCCTGGGCATGCTGTTCGCCGTGCCGCTGCTGGGCGAGCGCCTGGACGCGGTGAGCCTGGGCTTTGGCTTGGCAGTCATGGCAACCGTTTTGGCAGGAAGGCGCATGCCCGTGCGTGGCAAACCCTGACAAGACAATACAGGCCCTGCGGTTAAGCTAATGCCCGGTGCCCGACCCCGGGCTGCCGCCCGGCCACACAATGGCTTTTTTTCACTGAAATTGCTGCGCCCCACCCCCTGCGCACCCACTGGAGAAGACTGGAAATGACGAACTGGACCCTGGCCGCCCGCGCCGCCAAGATGAACCCCTCGGTGATCCGCGAGATCCTCAAGGTCACTGAAAAGCCGGGCATCATCAGCCTGGCCGGTGGCCTGCCATCGCCCAAGACCTTTCCGGTCGAGGCCTTCGCCAAGGCCTGCCAGGTGGTGCTCGGCCACGACGGCGCCGCCGCCCTGCAGTACGCCGCCAGCGAGGGTTATGCCCCACTGCGCCAGGCCATCGCCGACCACCTGCCCTGGAACGTCGACCCCGAACAGGTGCTCATCACCACCGGTTCGCAGCAGGCGCTGGACCTGATCGCCAAGGTGCTGATCGACGAGGGCAGCCGCGTGCTCGTCGAAACCCCCACCTACCTCGGCGCGCTGCAGGCCTTCACACCCATGGAACCGAACGTGGTGAGCGTGGCCAGCGACGACGAAGGCGTGCTCATCGATGACCTGGTGGCCAAGGCCGGCAGCGGCGCCAACAAGGCACGCTTCCTGTACGTGCTGCCCAACTTCCAGAACCCCACCGGCCGCACCATGAGCGAGGCGCGCCGCGCCGCGCTGGTGGAAAAGGCTGCCGAGCTGGGCCTGCCGCTGGTCGAGGACAACCCCTACGGTGACCTGTGGTTCGACAACCCGCCGCCCGCACCCCTGACCGCGCGCAACCCCGAGGGCTGCATCTACATGGGCAGCTTCTCCAAGGTGCTGGCCCCGGGCCTGCGCCTGGGCTACCTCGTGGCGCCCAAGGCCGTGTACCCCAAGCTGCTGCAGGCCAAGCAGGCGGCCGACCTGCACACCCCCGGCTTCAACCAGCGCATGGTGGCCGAAGTGCTCAAGGGCGGCTTCCTCGACCGCCACGTGCCCACCATCCGCGCGCTCTACAAGCACCAGCGCGACGCCATGCTCGAAGCGCTGGAGCGCGAGATGGCCGGCCTGGGCGTGCAGTGGAACAGCCCGCAGGGCGGCATGTTCCTGTGGCTGCGCCTGCCCGAAGGCATGAACGCCATCGAGCTGCTGCCCGACGCCGTGGAGCGCAACGTGGCCTTCGTGCCCGGCGCCGCCTTCTATGCCGACAATGCCGACGTGCGCACGCTGCGCCTGTCGTTCGTGACCGCCAGCGCCGCGCAGATCAACACCGGCATCGCCGCGCTGGCCGCCGCCATCCGCGCCCGACAAAGCTGAGCACCATGCTGCACCTCTGGGGCCGTATCTCCTCCATCAACGTGCGCAAGGTCGTGTGGGCCGCGCAGGAGTTGGGCCTGCCCCTGCAGCGCACCGATGCCGGCGGCGCGTTCGGCCTGGTGCGCGAGGCGCCGTACTTGGCGCGCAACCCCAACGGCCTGGTGCCGCTGATCGAGGACGGCGCCGTGGTGCTGTGGGAGTCCAACACCATCGTGCGCTACCTCTGCGCGAAGCACTCCCACGGCAACCTCTACCCCGAGGACCTGCCCACGCGCTTCAGCGCCGAGCAGTGGATGGACTGGCAGCAGACCACGTTCAACCCCGCCGGGCGCGGTGCGTTCATGCAATGGGTGCGCACGCCGGCCGATCAGCGCAACGCGGCGCTGATCGCCCAGTCGGTCGCGGCCACCGAACCGCTGCTCGACCTGCTCGACGCCCACCTGGCGCGCCAGCCCTGGATGGCCGGCGAGCGATTCACCATGGCCGACCTCCCCGTGGGCTGCGAAATCCACCGCTGGTGGGGCCTGCCGCAAGAGCGCGCCCAGCGCCCGCACCTGCAGCGCTGGTACCAGGCGCTGTGCGACCGGCTTGGCGCCCGCGGCGTGCTGGACCAGCCCCTGGCCTGAGCCGCACCACGCTTTCCGGGAGTCCGCCATGCACGCCCGTCCCTTCCAGCAGATCGACGTCTTCAGCCACCGACCGGGCGACGGCAACCCGCTGGCCGTGGTCATGGAGGCGGGAGACCTCGGCGCCGCCGAGATGCAGCGTTTCGCCGCCTGGACCAACCTCTCGGAAACCACCTTCCTGCTGCCGCCCACCGAGGCCGGCCGGGCCGGCGGCGCCGACTACCGCGTGCGCATCTTCACGCCCGGCGGTGAACTGCCCTTCGCCGGCCACCCCACGCTGGGCACCTGCCACGCCTGGCTGCACGCCGGCCACCGGCCCCGCGAAGCCGGCGCCATCGTGCAGGAATGCGGCCTGGGGCTGGTGCGCATCCGCCAGCAGGGCGGCACGCTGGCCTTCGCCGCCCCGCCCCTGCGCCGCAGCGCGCCCAACCCCGCGCTGCTGGCCCTCGTGACCGGCGCGCTGGGCCTGCGCCCGCAGCAGATTCTGGCCGCGCAACTGCTCGACAACGGCCCGCGCTGGCTCGGCCTGCTGCTGGGCGATGCCCCGACTGTGCTCGGCCTGCAGCCCGACCATGCCCGCCTCAAGGACCTGGGCCAGGCCGTCGGCGTGGTCCACGTCGCGCCCACGGCCGGCGACACGCAGAGCCCCGGCGTCACCGTGCGCGCCTTCGCCGCCCCCATGGGCAACCCCGAGGACCCGGTCACCGGCAGCCTCAACGCCAGCCTGGCGCAGTGGCTCATCGCCGAAGGGCTGGCGCCGCGCCAGTACCTCGTGGCGCAGGGCGAATGCCTGGGCCGCGCCGGGCGCGTGCACATCAGCCAGGACGACGACGGCCAGGTCTGGGTCGGCGGCCAGGCCGTCACCTGCATCGAGGGCAGGGCGCTGCTCTGACCCTGCCGGGGCAGGCCGCCCCTCATTCATTCTTTTCGAGGCTCCCGATTCCCATGCGCACACGCCCCTTCCAGCAAGTCGACGTCTTCACCGCCACGCCCTACCTGGGCAACCCGCTGGCCGTGGTGCTGGACGGCGAGGGCCTCGGCACCGAGGCCATGCAGCAGTTCACGAACTGGACCAACCTCTCCGAGGCCACCTTCGTGCTGCCGCCCACGCCCGAGGGGCGCGCCGCCGGCGCCGACTACCGCGTGCGCATCTTCTGCCCCGGGCGCGAGCTGCCCTTCGCCGGCCACCCCACGCTGGGCACCTGCCACGCCTGGCTGCAGGCCGGCAACACCCCGCGCGCGGCCGGGCGCATCGTGCAGGAATGCGGCGTGGGCCTGGTCCCGCTGCGCCAGGACGGCGAGCGCCTGGCCTTCGCCGCGCCGCCGCTGATCAAGAGCGGCCCGCTCGCCGAGGAGGACGTGCAGCGCATCGCGCGCGGCCTGGGCGTGGCGCGCGCGGACATCCTGCACCACGCCTGGTGCGACAACGGCCCCAACTGGCGCGGCGTGCTGCTGCGCTCGGCCGAGCAGGTGCTGGGCCTCAAGCCCGACGCCGCCGTGCTGGCCGGCCTGGACGTGGGCGTGGTGGGCCCGCGCGGCAAGGTCGGCGTGGCGGGCGCGAGCGACGCCGAGGGCATTGCCTTCGAGGTGCGCGCCTTCTTCCCCGGCAACAACGGCCTGGCCGAAGACCCGGTCACCGGCAGCCTGAACGCCGCGCTGGCGCAGTGGCTCATCGGCGCGGGCCTGGCGCCCGCGCGCTACGTGGCCAGCCAGGGCACGGCGCTGGGCCGCGCAGGGCGCGTGCACGTGGCGCAGGACGGCGCGCAGATCTGGATCGGCGGCGACTCCGTGACCTGCATGGCGGGCGAGGTGCGGCTGTGACCGGCATCGCCCCCTGCGTGGACCACCTGGTGGTGCTGGCGAGCGACCTCAACAGCGGCACGGCCTGGTGCGAGCGCACCCTGGGCGTGACGCCCGCCGAGGGCGGCAAGCACCCGCTGATGGGAACACACAACCGCCTCATCAACGTCTCCAGCCCGACGCACCCGCGCGCCTACCTGGAGGTGATTGCTATCAATCCAGGAGCTATTCCCGCAATACCGGCGGGCGACAAGCGCTGGTTTGACATGGATTCCGAGGCCCTGCAGGCGCAGGTGGCGCAGCACGGCCCGCGCCTCATCCACTGGGTGGCCGCCGTGCCCGACGCCACCGCCGCCCGCGCCGCGCTCGCCGCGCAGGGGCTGGAGTGCGGCGACATCCTGAACGCCAGCCGGGCCACGCCGCACGGCCTGCTGCAATGGCGCATCACCGTGCGCCCCGACGGCCGGCGCCTGCTTGGCGGCTGCCTGCCCACGCTGATCGAATGGGGGCAGCAGCACCCCTGCCACCACCTGCCGCCCAGCGGCGTGACGTTGCAGGCGCTCACCCTCGAACACCCCGACGCGGCCCCGCTGGGCAGCGCCTGCCAGGCCCTGGGCCTGGGCCAGCTGCCCGTGCACCCGGCGCCGCGCGCCTGCATCCGCACCACGCTGGCCACGCCGCGCGGCCCGGTCACCCTGCAATCCTGACCCCACCTCCATGACGACCCACCTGCTCCCCTCCCTTGCCGACATCGAAGCCGCCGCCGAGGTGGTGTACCGCGACTTCGCGCCCACCCCGCAGTACCGCTGGGGCCTGCTGAGCGAGCGCCTGGGCGCCGACTGCTGGCTCAAGCACGAAAACCACACCCCCGTGGGCGCGTTCAAGATCCGCGGCGGCCTGACCTACTTCGACCAGCTCGCCCGGCGCGGCCAGCTCCCGCGCGAGGCCATCAGCGCCACACGCGGCAACCACGGCCAGAGCATGGGCTGGGCCACGCGCCGCCACGGCGTGGCCTGCACCATCGTCGTGCCGCGCGGCAACTCGGTGGAGAAGAACGCCGCCATGCGCGCGCTGGGCGTCACGCTCATCGAGCACGGCGACGACTTCCAGGAGGCGCGCGAGCACGCCATGCAACTGGCCCAGGAGCGCGGCGCGCACATGGTGCCCAGCTTCCACCCCGACCTGTTGCGCGGCGTGGCCACCTACTGGTGGGAATTCCTGCGCGCCGTGCCGCAGCTGGACGTGGCCTACGTGCCCATCGGCCAGGGCTCGGGCGCCTGCGCGGCCATCGCCGCCAAGCGCGCGCTGGGCCACGGCGTGCGCATCGTCGGCGTGGTCAGCCGCCACGCCACCACCTATGCCGACTCCATCGCCGCCGGCCGCGTGGTGGAGGCCCCCGTCAGCACCCAGCTGGCCGACGGCATGGCCTGCCGCGTGGCCGACCAGGCCGCGCTCGACATCCTGCGCCCGCACCTCGACCATGTGGTGCAGGTGAGCGACGCGGAAGTGGCCGCCGCCATGCGCCACGTCTTCACCGACACGCACAACGTCGCCGAAGGCGCGGGCGCAGCTGCCTTTGCCGCGGCGCTGCAGGAAAAGGAGCAGATCGCCGGCCAGGCCGTGGGCCTGGCGCTGACCGGCGGCAACGTCGACGCCACGGTGTTCGCCGGGGTGTTGGCCGCGCGCGACTGAGCTACGTTTTTGATAGCATCCGTCGCCCGCGTGACAAGCGGCAAACCCGATTGCTGGCCACAATCATCCCATGGGAACCCTCTACCTTGTGCGCCACGGCCAGGCCTCGTTTGGCGCGGACGACTACGACCAGCTCAGCCCCCAGGGCCGCCAGCAGGCGGTGCGCCTGGGCGAGTACTGGCGTGAACGCGGCCAGCGCTTCGACGCCGTGCTGCTGGGCTCGCTGCGCCGCCACGTGCAAACGCTCGAAGGCATCGCCGAGGGCCTGCCAGGCCTGCCCGCGCCCATCACCCTGCCCAGCCTGAACGAGTACGACAGCCACGCGCTGATCCGCGCCATCCACACCGAGCCGTTGCAGAAGCCCGACACGCCCGAGCTGTACCGCCACCACTTCCGCCTGCTGTGCGACGCCATCGCGCAGTGGATGGCCGGCGTCATCAGCCCGCAGGGCATGCCCAGCTGGGAAGACTTTTCGGCCGGCGTACGCGCCGTGCTGGACCGCGTGCGGCACGAGCACGCCGGCCACGACGTGTTGCTGGTGAGCAGCGGCGGCCCCATCTCCACGGCCATCGGCGAGGTGCTGGGCACGGCGCCCGAGGTGACCATCGCGCTGAACATGCGCATCCGCAACAGCGCGGTGACGGAGTTCAGCGTGTCGCCCAAGCGGATGATGCTGCAGACCTTCAATACGCTGCCGCACCTGAACGAGGCGGCGCATGCGGCGTGGATTACGCATGCTTGATTTTTGGATCTAGCGCTTATTGGTATTGCGCTGGCCGCTATGCTTTTGGAAGCATTCTGTGCTTTTGCGGAGGGCGGAGGCCGGGGTGTGCGCCCGGCGGCGCAGTAACTTTCTCTTGTCTCGCCAAGAGAAAGTCACCAAAGAGAAAGCGACCCTACTGTCCGCGTCCCCTGCGCTTCGCTCCGGGGCAACCTGCGATGCTCCCGCAGGGTGTGTGCCGTGGAACTCACTGCGCGCCTGCGGCGCTCCGTTCAGACAGCCACGGCAAGCTAGACAACGAAGCATGCGTGTCCTTCGGCACGCATGCCCACCCCCTGCGCTGCGCTTCTCGGCACGGACAGAAGGGAACCCGGGAATCGAACAGCCAAACGGGCCATCGCTGCGCTCGGCCTGGCGCCGCGCGGCGCGAAGCGCCTGCGCCCCTCGGGGCCGAGCGCAGCGATGGCCCGTGTGGACTTCAAACCCCTTGTGGCTGCGCCTGCGGCGGGGTGGTTGCGGGGTGGCATGCGCGTCGGAGCGCGCATGCTTTGTGAACTGACTCGCCGTGGCTGTCTGAACGGAGCTGCGCAGCAGCGCAGTGAGTTCCACGGCGCACCCCGCAAGCGCACCGGCGCAGGTTTGCCCCGAAGGGGTCGCAGACTTAGGGTCGCCTTTCTTTTGGGTACTTTTCTTTGGCGAAGCAAAGAAAAGTACCTCGCCCGCCGGGGCGAACTCCCGGCCTCCGGCCTCAAGCAAGGCACAGCGCCAACCACGAAGCCAGCAAACCTCAGGCTAGGAAAAATCCCCCCTCTCCACCACCGTCCCCACCGGCAGCGCACACAGCTCCTGCAACAGCAGCGCCAACTGCGCCCCCGCCGCCTCCACCACCGCCTGCCCCTTTTCCGCCGTCGCCCCCGCCGCATTGCCCACGGCCCCCGCCGGGTGGTAGTCCTGCATGGCCCAGCCCATCTTGGCGCTCTTGCCGTTGCCCAGCAGGGCGTAGCGCTCGGCGCGGTCCTGCGAGGTGGAGCGGAAGTCCTGCGCGTGCTGCATGCGCACCGTCTGCGGCGCCAGGTGCAGCATCATCGACGTCTCGATCTCGCCCGCGTGGATGCCGAAGCGGTGCTCCTGCGCGCTGAACTGCGCCTGCACCGCATCGGGCAGCGGCAGGCTGAACCAGCTGCTGCTGTAGGTCAGCACACCATGGTGCTGGCGCAGCTCGCGCGCCACGATGTCCATCACGCTGACCTGGCCGCCGTGGCCGTTGAGCAGCAGCAGCTTCTTGACCCCCGCGCGCGCCACGCAGGCGCCGATCTCGGTCCACAGCGCGATCACCGTGGCGGGCGCCAGCGACAGCGTGCCGGGGTAGGCCAGGTGCTCGGTGCTCAGGCCCACCACCTGCGGCGGCAGGAACAGCGCGGGCAGGCCTGCGGGCAGCAACGGCAGCGCGGCATCGACCACGCCCTGCAGCAGCGTGGCATCCACGCTCAGCGGCAAATGCGGCCCGTGCTGCTCGATGGCCGCCACCGGCAGCACGGCCACGGCCTGCGCGGCCAGGGGACTGTCCCGCAGCTGCGCGAAGTCGCGCGTGGTGAGTTCGTGCCAGAAGCGCGAGGGCAGGGAGAAGGCGGCAGCGGTCATGGCCGCCATGGTAGTGCAGGCGTGGTGCTACGGGCTAGCCCGGGACACCGTCAGCGCTGCAGCCAATAGAGCAGGTGCCCGGCACCCAATGCCAGCAACAGCCCCAGCGCCCAAGCGCTGGCCCGCGTTCCCAGGCCCCGGCGCCGCTGGGCCGCACCGAGGGCGAGCGCCAGCACCAGCGTGGCCGCCCACAGCCCGGCCAGCACCACCCAGACGACGCCCACGAAGGTACAGCCAAAACCCTCGCAGCGCAGGCGCCAGGCGCTCCAGGCCAGCACCGCCAGCCCCAGCGTGGCCGCCAGCAGGCCGGGGCCGGCAAGGCGCAGCAACCCGGCCCAGGCCCGCTGCGCGCGGGACGACGGGACAGCGGTGGGTGCGGCTTCAGGCGCCATGGCACATTCCGGCCCGGGTCAGCCCGGCAGCACGATCTCGTCCTGGTGGTTGGCGATGTGGAAGGCATGCGCCCGGGCGTACTGCGCCTTGTCCAGCCGGCCGTAGGCGAAATGCGGCATCAACGCCCCGGTGTGCCCCTCGAAGCGGGCGATGGCCGCGCGCAGCCGCTGCGTGGAGGCGGCCAGGTCGCCCGGCAGCGCCAGCGCGGGCGCGCCGGGAATGGGCTCGTCCAGCCCATGCTGCATGCGGCCGCGCCACTGGAAGAAGGCGAAGGCGGCCGCGCCGGCGGTGTGCTGGAACAGCGCGCTGCGCGGCTGGGGGTAGCCGTCCAGGCTCATCTCGATGCTCTGCGCCAGGTGCTCCAGCACGGCCGGCAGGGGCCAGGCGCCGGTGGCGCGCGCGGCCTTGGCGGCGGCCAGGCGGTCGAGCCAGCGCAGGGCGTCCTGCAGGCTGTCGACCTTGGGCGTGTCGGCCCGTGCCGCCAGGGGGGTGAGCGCCAGCGGCGCCTGCAGGAGGGTGCGTCGTTTCATGCCGCGCATGGTAGGGCTTTGGGCGTTTTCCTGCACGCAGCGGCTGCTGACCGACAATACGGCCTGCGCCGCAGAGGGCCTGCCCCCTGAGAACCGAGCGCCCGCCCCGGAACCAAAGCGCCCCGTAGCGCTCCCACAGGACGACCATGTCCCGCAACCGCCTTCACCGATTCTTCATCGCTCTTGTTTTCATAGCTGCTACCGCAGGCTGGACAAGCGCTAACGCCCAATTTAGCAATAACCCGGCCGCCGCCACGGGCAGCGTGGTGACCACGCCGCAGGTGCGCGCCGAGCTGCTCGCCCATGCCCCTGAGGGCGTGGCGCCGGGCAAGCCGGTGTGGCTGGGCCTGCAGCTCACGCACCAGAAGGACTGGCACACCTACTGGAAGAACCCCGGCGATTCCGGCCTGCCCACCGAGCTGACCTGGCAGCTGCCCGCCGGCCTGGACGCAGGCGAAACCGCTTGGCCCGTGCCCCAGCGCATCCGCGTGGGGCGCCTGGCCAACTTCGGCTACGACGGCCAGGTGCTGCTGGCCGTGCCGCTGCAGGTACCCGCCGGCTTCAAGGCGCCCGCCAGCGGCCAGATCGACATCCGCCTGCGCGCCACCTGGCTGGCCTGCCGCGTGGAGTGCATTCCCGAGGAAGGCAGCTTCGTGCTGCAGCTGCCCGTGCGCGGCTCCACGGCCACGCACGGCCCGGCCTTCGCCCAGGCCCAGGCCGCGCAGCCCCAGCCGCTGCAGGGCAGCAGCCGCCTCACCGTGAACGGCGAGCGCCTGCAGCTCAGCGTGAGCGGCCTGCCCGAGGCCGTGCGCGGCCAGTCGCTCGAAGTCTTCGCCGAAGCCCCGGCCGTGCTGGCGCCCGCCGCCGAGCACGGCAAGGACTGGACGCAGGCCTGGCAGGGCGACACCTGGACGGCCAGCCTGCCGCTCTCGCCCGAACGCGGACAAAGCCTGGCGCAGCTGGCGCTGCTGGTCGCCCCCATGCCCGGCCAGGGCCAGCCCGCCGCCGGCGCGCCGCGCGGCTGGCACACCGTGGCCGCCGTCGAGGGCCAGTGGGCCCCGGCCGCGCGCGGCGCTGGCGTCTCGCCCGCGCTGGCCGCGGCGCTGGAGGCCAACCAGACCGGCGCGGGCGGCGCCCCCGGCTCGCTGCTGGCGGCCCTGCTGGGCGGCCTGATCGGCGGGCTGCTGCTCAACCTCATGCCCTGCGTGTTCCCGGTGCTGGCCATCAAGGTGATGGGTTTCGCGCGCCACGGCAACCACCTGCGCGCCCAGCGCGTGGGCGGCGTGGCCTACACGGTGGGCGTGGTGCTGTCGTTTCTGGCGCTGGGCGGCCTGCTGCTGGCCTTGCGCGCGGCGGGTGAGCAGCTCGGCTGGGGCTTCCAGCTGCAGTCGCCCGCCGTGGTGGCGCTGCTGGCGCTGCTGTTCACCCTCATCGGGCTGAACCTGGCCGGCGTGTTCGAGTTCGGCCTGTTCGTGCCCGGCCGCCTGGCGACGCTGCAGGCGCGCCACCCGGCGGGCGATGCCTTCCTCACCGGCGTGCTGGCCGTGGCCATTGCCTCGCCCTGCACCGCCCCGTTCATGGGCGCGGCGCTGGGCTTTGCCATCGACATGCCGGCGCCCCAGGCGCTCGCCGTGTTCGGCGCGCTGGGCGTGGGCATGGCCCTGCCGTACCTGCTGGCCGCCTGGGTGCCCGGCGTGGCGGGTGCCCTGCCGCGCCCCGGCGCCTGGATGGACACCTTCCGCCGCGCCATGGCCTTCCCCATGTTCGCCACCGTGGTGTGGCTGGTCTGGGTACTGGGCCAGCAAAGCGGCATCGACGGCGCGGGCGCGCTGCTGGCGCTGCTGGTGGCGGTCAGCAGCGTGGTGTGGTCGCTCACGCTGCGCGGCCGCACGCGCGCCGTGGTCGCTTCTGTTTTGATAGCGTTTGGCGCTTGGCTGACGGCCTCCATCGGCCCGAATGTGCTCAAACCCGCAGAGGCCGCAGTGCCCGTGGCGGGCGCCGCCTGGCAACCCTGGTCGGAGCAGCGCGTGCAGGACCTCACGGCGGCCGGCAAGCCGGTGTTCATCGATTTCACCGCCGCCTGGTGCGTGACCTGCCAGTACAACAAGCGCAACGCCCTGCAGGATGCCGCCGTGCTGGCCGACTTCGCCAGCAACGAGGTGGCCTTGCTGCGCGCCGACTGGACGCGCCGCGACAGCGCCATCACCGCCGCCCTGGCCGACCTGGGCCGCAACGGCGTGCCGGTGTACGTGCTGCTCATCCCCGGCCGCGTGCCGGTGGTGATGAGCGAAATCCTCAGCATTTCCGAGCTGCGCGCGGCGCTGGCGCTGATCTGAACCGGCGCACAAGCCCCCGGCGGTCTGCGGGGTCTTGTATTCAGGCTGTCACATCCGGTTGCTGCAATGGCACCGAGCCCACGGGGCCTCGCTTGCGAAGGCCCCGTTGCGCTTGCTTTTGCAACACCAACGGAATGACACCATGAAAAAGAACCTGATCGCCCTGGCCGTGTTCGGCACGGCCGCGGGCATCGCCTCGGCCCAATCCAGCGTCACCCTGTACGGACGCGCCGACGCCGGCCTGGGCCGGACTTTCGGCGGCCAGACGCAGATGATCAACAGCTACAAGGAAACCACCATGCTGGGCGTGCGCGGCCAGGAAGACCTGGGCGACGGCCTGAAGGCGTCCTTCAACTTCGAGCAGGGCATCGACATCGAGAACGGCGCCGCGGCCGCCGGCTGGAACCGCGCCGCCTGGCTGGGCATCGGTGGCGGCTTTGGCGAAGTGAGCCTGGGCCGCATGACCACGGTGCAGAACCGCACCATGGGCGTGTTCGACCTCAACGGCACGGCCAACAACACCTCGGCGCTGAAGAACCTCGGCCTGGACGCCGACGGCTCGCTGGGCGGCAACCGCGCCAACAGCCAGTTCATGTTCACCTCGCCCACCTGGGGTGGCTTCCAGGCACGCGCCTCGGTGATCCTGAAGGAAGACAAGGCCGCGCCTGCCGCCGGCGCCGCCGACACGCGCAAGGGCTCCTACCAGCTCGGCGCCAACTACAAGAACGGCCCGCTGACCCTGGGCGCCGTGGTGCAGAGCAAGATGGCCACCGACGCCAACAGCCGCACCGGCTACGCCCTGGGCGCGCGCTACGACTTCCCTTCGTTCATGGTGAGCGCGCTGTACACGCAGGACGAATCCAAGGCCACCGGCAAGGGCTTTGGCCTGGGCGTGGCCATGCCCCTGGGCGCCTGGCTGCTGGGCGCCCAGGTGGCCCGCGTCACGGACCACCCCAACCCCGCGCGCGACGGCGCCACGGCCTATGAGCTGTTCGCCAACTACTACCTGTCCAAGCGCACCATGCTCTACGCGGGCTACGGCGGCCTGGACAGCGCCGGCAAGGTCGTCAAGGGCACGACCGGCTCCAACACCTTCGGCCTGGGCCTGGTGCACAAGTTCTGACGCCGGCGCACTGGCGCGCAGACAAAAAAAGAGCGGCTACAGAGCCGCTCTTTTTTTCTTCACTCGCGATGAAGGCCGGCCGCACCGCATGCCCCGCGGCCCTCCACAAAGGTGCCCCGGGCCGCGCGGCCCGCCTGCCTCCGCCATGGTGCGCCCGGCACATGACATGGTCGTGACCCTGCCCCAGCACGTGAACCTACCCCCAGCGCGTGAACTTGACCGCCAGCGCCGTGGCAATGCCATACAGCGCCATGGCCGCCGCGACCAGCAGGAAGTAGCCGCCCGCCCCCTGGCCGCTGCCGGCCAGCCACGCACCGACGGCGGCCACCAGCACCAGCCGCACGCTGCCCGCGAGCACGGGCCCCAGCACCTTGCCCGAGCCCTGCGCGGCAAAGTACAGCGTGAGCCCGAGGCCGAAGAAGGGGAACGCCGGGCCGGCGGTGCGCAGGTACTGGCGCGCATGCTCCAGCACCACCTCGTCGGTGCTGAACAGCCGCGCCCAGAGGTCGGGCGCCACGCTGACCACGAGGCCGATGAGCCCCAGGTTGGCCGCGGACAGGCCGGCCGCCGTCCAGGCGATGCGGCGGGCCCGCGCCACGTCGCCCGCGCCCACCGCCATGCCCACCATAGGCACAGCCGCCACGCCGATGCCGAAGGCCACCGGGATCAGCAAGAACTCCAGCCGCTGGCCGATGGAATAGCCCGCCAGCGGCAGCACGCCCAGGTGCGCGATGAGGCCGGTGAAGACCAGCACCGTCAGCACCGACTGCACGGGCGAGATCAGCGACACCGCGCCCACGCGCAGGATGTCGCCGAACATGGCGCGCTGCACGCCCATGCCGCGCAGGCGCAGCGTGAGCCGGCCCTGGCCGCTGGCCAGGAACCACAGGAAGAACGCCACGCTGGCACCCGTGGCGACGATGTGGCCCACGGCCACGCCCACCATGCCGAACGCCGGCACCGGCCCCCAGCCCAGCCCCAGCGCGCCGCCCAGCACGATCTGCAGCAGCGCCGCGGCGACGATGGCGATGGAGGGCACGCGCATATTGCCCGTGCCGCGCAGGATGGAGGCCAGCGTGTTGCTCAGCCACACCAGCAACGCGCCGCTGAACAGCACGGCCGAATAGCGCGCGGCCTCGGCCAGCACCGCGCCCGTGCCGCCCAGCCAGCGGTAGAACAGCGGGCCGCAGAGCACGAACAGCAGGCTGTAGGCCACGCCCGCGCCCAAGCCGATCACCAGCGCATGGAAGGCCAGCACGTTGGCCCGCGCCGTGTCCGAGGCGCCAAGCGCGCGGCTCACGGCCGAGGAGACGCCACCGCCCATGGCGCCGGCCGACATCATGCCGGTGAGCATGGCGAACGGAAACACCAGCGCCATCGCCGCCAGCGGCGTGGTGCCCAGGCGGCCGACGTAGTAGGTCTCGGCGATGCCGACGAGCACCGTCATCGCCATGGCCAGCACATTCGGCAGCGACAGCCGCACCAGCGTGGACAGGATGGGGCCCTGCTGCAGGCGCAGGATTTCCGGGGACACTGGCGTACGCTCACCCATGGCGGCCTTTCTTGCCAACGACCGGAGCATTCCGGCGCGCGGCATTCGATTGCATATGCAATGATTGTATATGCAAACAAAAGAACACGTAGCATCCGGCCGCGCTTGCGTACACTGGCACGCATGAGCCGCACCCCCGACACCATCAGCACCCTGCGGGACATTCTGGCGCGCTGCCGCACCATCGCGGTGGTGGGCCTGTCGCCGCAGTGGCACCGCCCCAGCTACTTCGCCGCCAAGTACATGCAGGCGCACGGCTACCGCATCGTGCCGGTGAACCCGGTGGTGGCGCAGGACGGCGGCCAGATCCTGGGCGAGCCCTGCTATCCCAGCCTGTACGAGGCCGAGCAGGCCATCGCACGCCAGGGCGGGCGCATCGACATGGTGGACTGCTTTCGCAAGAGTGCCGACATCCCGCCGCTGGCCGAGGAGGCCGTGGCCATCGGCGCCAGCTGCCTGTGGCTGCAGCTGGGCGTGGCGCATGAGGACGCTGCCCAGCGCGCCGAAGACGCGGGCCTGCAGGTCATCCAGAACCGCTGCGTAAAAATTGAGCATGCGCGCCTGTTCGGCGGCCTGGGCTGGATGGGCGTGAACACCGGTGTGGTCACCGCCAAGCGCCTGCGGGAGCTCCCCTATTGATAGCTGGCAGCGCTTGATCCACGCGCGCTGCAGGCCTATTTGATTGCGAAATCCATGTCCCACACCCCCTCCTCCGGCAGCGACCGCGCCTACGGCTTCGGCACCCGCGCCATCCACGCCGGCGCCCAGCCCGATCCGGTGACCGGCGCGCGCGCCACGCCCATCCACCAGACCACCAGCTTCGTGTTCGACAGCGCCGAGCACGCCAGCAGCCTGTTCAACCTGCAGACCTTCGGCAACGTCTACAGCCGCATCAGCAACCCCACGGTGGCGGTGCTGGAGGAGCGCATTGCCAGCCTGGAGAACGGCCGCGCCGCGCTGGCCTGCGCCAGCGGCATGGCCGCGCAGATGGCGGCGCTGCTGGCCATCCTGAAGACCGGCGACCACATCGTGGCGGCGAGCACGCTCTACGGCGGCACGGTGGGGCAGCTCGGCGTGGGGTTCAGCCGGCTCGGCATCGAGACCACCTTCGTGGACCCCGCCGACCCCGAGAACTTCGCGCGCGCCATGCGCCCCAACACCCGCGCCGTGTACGGCGAGACCATCGGCAATCCGCTGGTCAACGTGCTCGACATCGCCGCGGTGGCCGACGTGGCGCACGCCCACGGCGTGCCCCTGGTCATCGACAACACCGTGGCCAGCCCCTACCTGTGCAACCCGCTGAATTTCGGCGCCGACATCGTGGTGCACAGCGCCACCAAGTACATCGGCGGCCACGGCACCACCATGGGCGGCGTGGTGGTGGAGGGCGGCAAATTCCCCTGGGACAACGGCAAGTTCCCCGAGATGGTGGAACCCAGCCGCGCCTACCACGGCGTGAAGTTCTACGAGACCTTCGGCGACTTCGGCTACACCATGAAGGCGCGCATGGAGGTCAACCGCACCTTCGGCGGCGTGCTCTCGCCCCTGAACGCCTGGCAGCTGCTGCAGGGCGCCGAAACACTGCACCTGCGCATGCGCGAGCACTGCCGCAACGCGCTGAAGGTGGCGCAGTTCCTGCAGGGCCACCCCAAGGTGCGCTGGGTCAACTACCCCGGCCTTCCCGGCTCGCCGTACCACGCGCTGGCGCACAAGCAGTTCCGCGTCGTGGACGGAGCGCCGGGCGCCTCGGGCATCCTCACCTTCGGCATCGAGGGCGGCGCGGCAGCGGGCGAGAAATTCATCGACGCCTGCGAGTTCCTCAGCCACCTGGCCAACATCGGCGACGCCAAGACGCTGGTGATCCACCCCGCCTCGACCACGCACCGCCAGCTCAGCGCAGAAGAACTCGCCCAGGCCGGCGTGGGCGCCGACATGGTGCGGCTGTCGGTCGGTATCGAAGACATTGACGACATCCTCTGGGACATCGACCAGGCGCTGGCCCGCGCCACGGCATAAGCCACACCCCCCTGTGTCGCTGTGCTCCTTCCCCCCCGCTCTCGCCTCGCTGCGCGATGCGGGCAGGAGGACGCCACCAGCGCGGCGGGGCGGCGCGGCGGGGCGGCGCGGCCGGCCCAGGCCCTTGCCCGGTGGCTGCTGGACTAGGCCGCGCCGGTTCCATAGACCCTGAGCCGGGCAACCGCCAGGAAGCAGAAAGCCCCATTCGGTTCCGTGGAACCGCCTCTGAGACAATTGCGCCATGAGCACCTCCTTCGCCCCCCTCACCAACGACACTTTCCTGCGCGCCTGCCGCCGCCAGGCCACCGACTACACCCCCCTGTGGCTGATGCGCCAGGCGGGCCGCTACCTGCCCGAATACAAGGCCACGCGCGCCCAGGCCGGCAGCTTCATGGGGCTGGCGACGAACGTGGACTACGCCACCGAGGTCACGCTGCAGCCGCTGGAGCGCTTCCCGCTTGACGCCGCCATCCTGTTCAGCGACATCCTCACCGTGCCCGACGCCATGGGCCTGGGCCTGTCGTTCGCCGAGGGCGAGGGCCCGCGCTTCGCCCAATCGGTGCGCAACGAAGCCGACGTGGCCGAGCTGGCCGTGCCCGACCTGGACAAGCTGCGCTATGTGTTCGACGCCGTCACCAGCATCCGCAAGGCCCTGAACGGCCGCGTGCCGCTGATCGGCTTCTCGGGCAGCCCCTGGACGCTGGCCTGCTACATGGTTGAGGGCAAGGGCAGCGACGACTACCGCCTCGTCAAGACGCTGATGTACAGCCGCCCCGACCTGATGCACCGCATCCTGGCCGTGAACGCCGACGCCGTGGCCCAGTACCTGAACGCCCAGATCGACGCCGGCGCCCAGGCCGTGATGATTTTCGACAGCTGGGGCGGCGTGCTGGCCGACGGTGCTTTTCAGGACTTCAGCCTGGAATACACCCGCCGCGTGCTGGCGCAGCTCAAGCGCACCGGCACCGACGGCCAGGACGTGCCGCGCATCGTCTTCACCAAGGGCGGCGGCATCTGGCTCGACGACATGAAGGACATCGACTGCGAGGTGCTGGGCCTGGACTGGACGGCCAACCTCGGCAAGGCGCGCGCCATCGTCGGCGGCCAGGCCGGCGGCCCCGGCAAGGCGCTGCAGGGCAACATCGACCCCAACGTGCTGTTCGCCCCGCCCGCGCAGATCGTCACGCAGGTGCACGCCGTGCTCGACAGCTTCGGCAAGCCGCATACCGACCGCAGCACCACCGGCCCCACGCACATCTTCAACCTGGGCCACGGCATCAGCCAGTTCACGCCGCCCGAGCACGTGGCCGCGCTGGTGGAAGCCGTGCACAGCCACTCGCGCGCCCAGCGACAGGCTTGACCGCGGGCAGCTCCGCTGTCTGACTTATGCACACCGGGCGGGCCAGCAACCCCGCCCGCGGCGTGCTCCACCCCACCTCTCGCAAGTGCTTGATTCATATGGCAGCGGCCCGCTGCCGATTTGCCGGGCAGCGTGTCGAAAGCACGCAGCGACGGGGGCTGCGGGCCGGTGTGCAGCGGATATCAACAAAGTTATCCACAGCACGAGGGGATGATGGGGGGAAAACCGTGGTGTGGCAAGCACTTGCGGCCCATACGCGAAAAAATGAGTGAACCCCGCGCGCGCATGACGCAAATCCAGGCCACTGCGGGAGGCTGACGCGCAGTGCCAACGCCCACTTGTGCACACCAACGGTGCAGCGCCCTGCACCCCCTCCCGGCACCCGCCCGGAAACCGCATGACCTAGTGTGAACCTGTTGATTTCAAACGGTTTTTTCAAAGCACTCATCCGCCGTTACAGCGCTGCGCCAGCGGCGCAGGCCGCGCGGGGCGGGCCAAGCGGGCCGGATGTCAACAAAGTTATCCACAGAAGACGGGGTGGCGCGGAAAAATGCGGAAAATCAAGCACCTCTCGAACCTGAAAACCACCCCTCCGTGACGCCCCCGCCCCCCACCGTGCAGGTTGCCGTGCACACGCCCTCGCACAGTGGCGTGGGCGATCTGCTCGACTACACCAGTGAGCACGCACTCGCGCCCGGCACCCTGGTGCGCGTGCCGCTGGGCCGCCGCGAGGTGCTGGGCGTGGTGTGGGACGCCGCGAGCGCGCCGCCGCCCGACGGCCGCGCGCTGCGCCCCGTGGCCGGCGTGCTGGACGGCATCGCGCCGCTGGACGCGCACTGGCGCCGCCTCGTGGCCTTTGCGGCGCGCTACTACCAGCGCAGCCTGGGCGAGGTGGCGCTCGCCGCCCTGCCGCCGCAGCTGCGCGACCTCGGCCCCGAGCAGCTGGCGCGCCGCCTGCGCCGCCCGGCCGAGGCGTCCGAGCCCGCAATCGCTACACCTTTGATAGCACTTAGCGCAGAGCAGGAAAGCGCCAGAGCCGAAATTCTTTCCAAACCCGGACCCTTCCTGCTGTTCGGCAGCACCGGCAGCGGCAAGACCGAGGTCTACCTGCGCAGCGTGCAAGCCGTGCTGGAGCAGGACGCCAGCGCCCAGGCGCTGGTGATGGTGCCCGAGATCAACCTCACGCCCCAGCTCGAAGAACGCTTCACGGCGCGCTTCGGCGCGGGCGCGGTGGTGTCGCTGCACAGCGGCATGACCAACCCGCAGCGCCTCAAGGCCTGGCTGGCCGCGCACAGCGGGCAGGCGCGCATCGTGCTGGGCACGCGCATGGCCGTGTTCGCCTCGCTGCCGGGCCTCAAGCTCATCGTGGTGGACGAGGAGCACGACCCCAGCTACAAGCAGCAGGAAGGCGCGCGCTACTCGGCGCGCGACCTGGCCGTGTGGCGCGGCCGCGAACAGAGCGCCAAGGTCATCCTCGGCTCGGCCACACCCTCGCTGGAGAGCTGGCACGCCAGCCGCCCCGCCACGCCGGACGACCCCGAGGGCGGGCGCTACCAGCGCCTGCACATGTCCAGCCGCATCGGCGCGGCCGGCTCAGGCGCGGCCGGCTCAGGCGCCGCCAGCTCAGGCGCGGCCGGCCCAGGCGCGGGCGAGCTGCCGCGCGTGCGCCGCGTGGACATGAACAACCAGCCCCGGCGCACCGTGTTCTCGGCGCCCTTGCTGGCCGCCATGCAGGAGCGCGTGGAACGTGGAGAACAGAGCATGGTGCTGCTCAACCGCCGGGGCTACGCGCCAGTGCTGCACTGCGCCGACTGTGGCTGGAAGAGCGACTGCCCGCACTGCAGCGCGCACCAGGTGTTCCACAAGCTTGACCGCACGCTGCGCTGCCACCACTGCGGCTTCACGGTGCGCGTGCCGCGCGCCTGCCCGGGCTGCGGCAGCCCCGACATCGTGCCCATCGGCCGGGGCACCGAGCAGCTCGAAGAACAGCTGGCCGCGTTGCTCGCCGACGTGCGCCGCCCCGACGGCACGGCCGTGCGCATCGCGCGCATCGACGCCGACACCACACGCCTCAAGGGCGCGCTGGAGAGCCAGCTGGCCCAGGTGCACGCCGGCGAGGTGGACGTGCTCGTGGGCACGCAGATGATCGCCAAGGGCCACGATTTCCGCCGCATCACCCTGGTGGCCGCCGTGCAGCCCGACGGCGCCCTGTTCAGCAGCGACTTCCGCGCGCCCGAGCGCCTGTTCGCGCTGCTGATGCAGGCCGGCGGCCGCGCCGGGCGCGACGCCGCCTACCTGGCCGCGCAGGGCACGCGCTGCGAGATGTGGGTGCAGAGCTTCCACCCGCAGCACGCGGTGTTCGAGGCGCTGCGCACGCACGACTACCCGGCCTTCGCCGCGCAGCAGCTGCAGGAGCGCCAGGACGCCGCCATGCCGCCCTTCGCCTTCCAGGCCCTGGTGCGCGCCGACGCGCGCACGCAGGAGGTGGCCCAGGGCTTCCTCGCCGCCGCGAGCAGCGCCGCGCACGCCCACGGCCTGCCGGGGCTGGACCAGGTCACGCTCTACCCGGCGGTGCCGCTCACCATCCAGCGCGTGGCCAACGTGGAGCGGGCCCAGATGCTGCTGGAGAGCAGCAGCCGCACCGCGCTGCAGCGCTTTCTGGCGCACTGGCAACCGGTGCTGCAGGCCACGCGCGCACGGCCCGAGCACAAGGGCCTGGTGCGCTGGCTGGTGGACGTGGACCCGCTGACAATTTGAGTGTTTTTTGCCTCTGGCGCCTACGGATAAAGCGCCAACAGCTATCATTTGTATAGCATTCCAAACCCCGGAGGAGGCGACGATGGCAGGTCGGCCAGGCCGCGCTGATCGGGCTGGCGCATCCCGTGCGTGCTTGGCACCGGTTGAAGCCGGCGTGCGCCCAGGCGCGATCTGCCGCGCCGGCGCGGCGTACCAGGCTACAGGTGGAAATCGCCTGCGGCCTCCGGCTGGTACAGCACCTTCTCGATCCGAATATGGCAGGTTCGGTTGGGCATGCGCCAATGGAAGGCATCGCCCTCCCGGTAACCCAGGATCGCGGTGCCAATGCCGGAGCACACCGACAGTTTCCCGGCACTGTCGTCCGCATCCTGCGGGTACACCAGCGCCACTTCCCAGGGCTTGTCGTCCACCTGCAGCAAGGCCTTGGAATTCATCGTGACGACGTCTTGCGCCACGTTCCATGGCTCGACGACGATGGCCCGCTCGATCTCGTGCTCCAGCTCGTAGATATCCGGGTCCCGTTCGGCCTCGACCAGACTCCTGAGCCGGACCTTGTCGATCTCGGTGATGTAGATGTCGGCGGCGTGCACCGCGGGGCTTTCGCGCAGAAGACGGAGGTAGCGTTCCGAGCTCATGGCCAGCGACTTCATCGCGGGCGTCTCGCTTTCCAGCAGGAAGCCGCTGTGCAGGAAGGCCTTCAGCGATCGCGCGTTGTCCGGGTGGATCTTGGCGATCAGCTTCTCGGCCCGCATGTCGAAAAAGGCGAGCTTCATGCCCTCGCGGATGGCACCGGCGCCGAGCTTTTGGCCCCAGTTGTCGCGGTTGCCGATGACCAGCACCATTTCACAGTCCGTGCCGGCCTTGACGAGGCGCACGAAGCCGACGGGCCTGTCATGCCGGTCGTAGGCCATGAAAAAACGGCCGCCCTGGTTGAACAGATGGGTCAGGATCGGCAGCCGCACCCGTTCGACGGCCTGCTCGATGAAATGGGAGACATCGCGCGAATCGCTCAGGTAGCGGATGACGTCCTCGTCTCGCAGCCAGTCCATCAGGGTCAGCGCGTTGGCCCGGGTGATCTCCGGGCACAGAGCAATGAAAGGCTTGTTCATCTTCACCACCTTTGGTTTCAAGAATGAAAGCCTTTCCTGGCCACGGCCACGACGGTTCTTTCGGCTAAACAGCGATTTTAGGTCAGCAGTGCCACCGCCGCCGAGAAGCTAAAAAATGCCAGCGCGGTGGACACCAGAATGATGCGCGCCACGGGCACGTAGTCGCGCACGGCCACCTGTTCGTGGTGGTTCATCTGCGAGCGTGCCAGCACCGCGCCGATGGTGAACAGCGCCATTGCCGGTGGCGGGGCCCAGCACTGCGCAGACATACCGCGTCCTGGGCGGCTCGGCGGCCCACACTCCGGGGCCGCGCCACCGTGCATACTCCAGCCACGATCCCTCCGCCCCGATGAGCTACTACAAAGAACTCCTGCCCCCGCTGTGGACCACCATCGCCGTCGCCGTGGCCACCCTGGTGACCAACTGGATCTGGGCATCGTGGTTCGCGCAGGCCCAGGGCACGGGTCTCGCCGCGTTGATGATCTACAGCCTCTTCGGGTGGCCGCTGATGGTGGCCGTGGTCTACCTGGTCCTGGGTTTTTCCCTCAAGTTCTGCCAAGACCACGCCTTGCTGCGCATGGCCATCGTGCTGGGCGTGATCGGCACGGGTATCGCCGTGTTTGGCGTGCCGGGCCCGTGGAACCTGCTCCTCTGCGCCGGTTTCGCCATCCCGGTGGGGTTCAAAGCTTTGCGCACGGCGCAGGACGATGCCGACCTGGAGCAGCTCTGAATGGCCGTCAAGGAGAAGCCGCCGCGCGGGCTGCTCGACAGCTTTTCCGCGCCGCTGTGGGAACGGCTGGGCCTGACGGCCGTGCGGCCGCAGTGGATCGTGAAGGGTCAGCACCGCGGTTTTGACTGGATGGCCATCGAACTCGATCACAGCGGGACGGGCTTCCAGCAGACGCGCGCCACCACCACCGTCTTTGTGGTGAGGCTGCCGCACAAGTCGTCGGACTGGTACCTGCCCGGTGACCGCATCCGACCCGATCGGCAGCTGTGCGTGGACGACAGCTGCGTGTACGCGGCGGCGCTAAGCGAACAGCCCCGGGTTCGCACCTGGAGCCACTGGCTGGACCTGGCGGTGGACACGGCCGAGGAGGTGATCCGCACCGAAGGCATGCGCCGCGACGAGAGCCCGCAGCAGAAAGCGGATCGGGCCGATGGCGCCAGCTGGAACGTGATCGACAGCAACCTGGTCTTTGTCTGGCTGGTGTCGATGGCGGTGTTCAGCTTCTTCAACGTGATGATGCTGGTGGAGGCCTATGGCGACTGGCAACGCCACGGTGCCATCCTGCGGTGCCACCCTACGACATCCACCGGCACCCATCTGCAGGGCTGGAAGGCCGTTGCCTATGCCGCTTCGTTGGCGGCGCCTCTGCTGATCGTGGCCAAGGCGCTGCACACCATGGCCACGCGCGTGTACCGGCCGGGCTTTTTTCTCCAGATCTGCTTTGAAGGCCTGCTCTGGGTGGGAGCGATGTACGGACTGCACCACGCGCGGGAGGCCCTGGCTCACTCGGTGCGCCAGGCCTGCTGATACCACTTCAAGGCATTTTGGTCTCTAGCGCTTATGCAGAAAGCGCCAGCAGCTATCAAAACAGAAGCGTCAGGTCAGCAGTGCCACCGCCGCCGAGAAGCTCAAAAATGCCAGCGCGGTGGACACCAGAATGATGCGCGCCACGCGCCCGTTGTTGGCGCCGAACTTCTCGGCCAGCAGCGACACGTTGCTCGCGCTGGGCAGCGCCGCCAGCAGCACCAGCACCGTGAGCGCGAACGGCGACAGCGGCACGCCCAGTGCCACGGCCGCCGTGCCCGCGCCCCACACCAGCAGCGGGTGCAGCAGCAGCTTGGCCAGCGCCACGGGCACGTAGTCGCGCACGGCCACCTGTTCGTGTTGGTTCATCTGCGAGCGTGCCAGCACCGCGCCGATGGTGAACAGCGCCACGGGCGAGGCGGCGTCGGCCAGCATGGCCACGGTCTTGTCCACCGGGCCGGGCAGCTTGAACTGCAGGGCCGAGGCCAGCGCGCCCAGGCCGATGGCCCAGGGCATGGGGTTGGTGGCCATGCCCCGGAAGGCCTGGCGCAGCGCCACGCCCACGCCGTGCGTGCCAGCGCCGTCCAGGCGCGAGAGCGCGATGCACAGCGAGGTGGTGATGACCATGTCGACCACGATGGTCACGATGGCCGGGCCCGCGCTCTGCGCGCCCAGCAGCGCCACGAGCAGCGGCACGCCCATGAAGCCGGTGTTGGGGAAAGCGGCCACCAGGGCGCCAAAGGCCGCGTCGTTCCAGCCGATGCGCGGGCCGCGCGTGGCCCACACCGTGCCGGCCACCATCACCAGCGCGCACAGCAGGTAGACGCCGGCCACGGCCGGGTCAAGCAGCTGCGCGATGGGCGTGCTGGCGCCGAAGCGGTACAGCATGCACGGCAGCGCGAAATACAGCACGAAGGCGTTGAGCCCCGGAATGGCCGGCTGCGGCAGCACGCCGCGCCGCGCGGCCAGGTAGCCGCAGAGCACGAGCGCGAAGAACGGGAAGGTGACGAGCAGGACGGACAGCACAGGCGCCTATTGTGGCGCCCGCCAGGGGCGGCGGGCTTGCAGGGGGCTGGCGCCAGCCCCCACGGGGGTCAGCGGATCTTCAGCGCCTCGGCCTCGGCCGTGCACTGGCGCGTGGTGCCGCGCCCGCTGGCACGCAGCGCGCGGATCTCGCCCGCCGCCGCCTGCATTTGCGCCAGGAACACCGGGTCGGCATGCAGGCGCGCCACGGCGGCGGCGCCCATCACGCGGCCGGCGTCCACGTCGCTCTGCCAGTGCACGCCGCACACCACCCGGCTCTGCCCGAAGGCATGACCGCGCTGGATCAGCGCGTCGGTGCGCTCGGGCATGAGTTCGGCCAGCAGCAGCGCCCAGCCCCAGCCCAGCGCGCTGTGGCCCGAGGGGTAGGAGCCGTCCTTGACCAGGCGCGGCTCGTCCTGCGGCGTGCAGGTTGCCTCCTTGTGCACCACGAAGGGCCGCGTGCGCTGGTAATGGTCCTTGGCGCCATAGGTGGCCAGGCCCGCATCCACCAGCGTGCGGCGCAGCAGCGTATAGAGGTGGGGCGTGGCCTCTGGCGTGATGTCCAGCCCGGCGGCGCAGGCGAAGGTGCCGGCGGCGGCGGGGAAGTCCAGGCGCGCATCGCTCGCCGCCAGCACGCCGCGCGGCGTGGCCAGTAGCGGCCGGGTGGCGCGGTAGACGGCCTCGTCGGCCGCCAGCGGGGCCGAGCCGGCGGCGGGCGGCGGCGCCAGCAGGGCCAGGCTGTCGGGCACGGCCTTGCGGTCGAGGTAGCCCTTGAGCATGCCGGGGCGCAGTTCGCCGATGTCGGCCGGCGCGGTCGGCGGCTGCGGGCCGGCGCAGGCCGAGAGCAGCGCCAGCAGGGCGACGGCGGCCAGGCCGCCAAGGGTGCGTGCGGGGGTCATGGTGTCTCCTTCAGGGTCTTTTGCCGGCCAGCATAGGCGCGCAAGGGTATCGAAAGTGTTACGGCGGTGACAAGGATCGCGCAGCTTCCGGGGCCCGGGCGGGCTTTGCCACCATGCGAAAACGGGCGCGGTGGTGCGCCGGTATCATTGCGCGCTCCGTTCTCCCTCCCTCCCGCCTTCCCCCTCCCCCATGTCCGCAGGCCTCAACCTCGCCCAGCTCCAGGCCGTCCATTACACCGAAGGCCCCTGTCTCGTGCTGGCCGGCGCGGGCTCGGGCAAGACGCGGGTGATCACGCACAAGATCGCGCACATGATCGAGCGCGGGCTGGAGCCCAAGCGCATCGCCGCCATCACCTTCACCAACAAGGCGGCGGCCGAAATGCGCGAGCGCGCCAAGGGGCTGATCGGGCGCAAGGCCAAGGACGTGCTGGTGTGCACCTTCCACGCGCTGGGCGTGCGCATGGTGCGCGAAGACGGCAAGGTGCTGGGCCTCAAGCCGCAGTTCAGCATCCTGGACCAGGACGACGTGACCAGCATCCTGAAGGACGCCGCCGGCGGCACCACCGACGCCGCCACCGCGCGCCAGTGGCAGTGGACCATCAGCCTGTGGAAGAACATGGGCCTGAACGCCACGCAGGCGCTGGCCCAGGCCAAGGACGACCACGAGCGCAGCATCGCCCTCATCATGCAGCGCTACGAAGAGCGCCTGGTGGCCTACCAGAGCGTGGACTTCGACGACCTCATCGGCATGCCGCTCAAGCTGCTGCGCGACTTCCCCGAGGTGCGCGCCAAGTGGCAGGCCGCGCTGGGCCACGTGCTGGTGGACGAATACCAGGACACCAACGCCACGCAGTACGAGCTGCTGAAGCTCCTGGTGGGCGAGCGCGGCCGCTTCACCGCCGTGGGCGACGACGACCAGTCCATCTATGGCTGGCGCGGCGCCACGCTGGACAACCTCAAAAAGCTGCCCTTGGACTACCCGCAGCTCAAGGTCATCAAGCTGGAGCAGAATTACCGCTCCACCTCGGCCATCCTGCGCGCGGCGAACAACGTCATCGGCCCCAACCCCAAGCTGTTCCCCAAGACGCTGTTCAGCGAACTGGGCGAGGGCGAGCCGGTGCGCGTGGTCGACGCCGACAGCGAGGAGCACGAGGCCGAGCGCGCCGTGGCGCGCCTGCAGGGCCTGCGCGCCGCCGCCAACCCGCCGCCGGACTGGAAGGGCTTCGCCATCCTGTACCGCGCCAACCACCAGGCCAAGCCGTTCGAGAAGGCGCTGCGCAAGGCCGGCATTCCCTACAAGGTGTCGGGCGGCACGAGTTTCTTCGACCGCGCCGAGATCCGCGACCTGTGCGCCTGGTTCCGCCTGTGGAGCAATGCCGACGACGACCCGGCCTTTCTGCGCGCCATCACCAACCCCAAGCGCGGCATCGGCCATACCACGCTGGGGCAATTGGGCGAGTTCTCCACCCAGCACAAGAGCAGCCTGTTCGCCGCGCTGTTCTCCCCCATGCTGCCCGCCGCCCTGCCCCGGCGCGCGCTCGACGGCCTGCACGAGTTCGGCCGCTACGTGAACGACCTCGAATACCGCGCCCGCCAGACTCTTGGAGCAGAGAACGCGCGCACCTTCCTGGCCGACTGGCTCAAGGAAATCGACTACGAGAAGCACCTCTACGATGGCGAGGACAGCGAGAAGGTGGCGGCCGCGCGCTGGAGCAATGTGCTGGAGTTCTGCGACTGGATGGCGCAGCGCGCCGGCGGCCAGATCGACGACACGGCCGGCGCCACCACGCAGATGGAAACCAAGAGCCTGCTGGAGGTGGCGCAGAACATCGCCCTGCTGTCCACGCTGTCGGACCGCGAGAAGGAACAGGACGTGGTGACGCTGTCCACCCTGCACGCCTCCAAGGGGCTGGAGTGGCCGCACGTCATCCTGGCCGGCGTGACCGAGGGCATGCTGCCCTTCAAGCTCGACGACGACGGCGGCCGCCAGCAGAAGGTCAGCGACGAAACCGTGCAGCGCCTGCAGGAAGAGCGCCGCCTGATGTACGTGGGCATCACGCGCGCCCAGCGCACGCTGGCCGTGAGCTGGACCAAGAAGCGCAAGAAGGGCCGCGAGATGGTGGCCGCCCAGCCCAGCCGCTTCATCGCCGAGATGGCGCTGTCCGCCACCACCGCGCGCGAGGACCCGCGCGAAAAGCTCAAGGCCCTGCGCGCCGAGTTCGCCCTCAAGGCCCAGGCGGCGAATGCCGCCGCCACGCAGCCATCCTGACCGGATAGCTATTGTTTTCATAGCTGCCAGCGCTTGAAGGACGGGCGCCACAGCCCTATTTCTCTTCAAACCCCATGCACCACCGCCCCCTGCACCGCACCGCCGCCCTCCCCGCGGCCCTGGCCCTGGCTCTCACGGCCCCGTTGGCCTGGGGCCAGGCACCAGCCCCGGCGGGCGCAGCCGATGCGGCTTGGCGCCGCTGCACGGCCCTGGGTGCCGACGACGGCGCCCGCCTGGCCTGCTTCGACCAATGGGCCGGCCAGCAAGCCTGGCAGGCGCCCGCCGCCTCCAGCAACGCCGCCGCCCCCACGCAGCCGCCTGTGCCGCAGCCCGCCGACGCCACGGCCACCGCCGCGCCGCTGGTGGCCGAGCACCGGTCGGGCGGCTGCCGCTCGCCGCAGTACTCCGACCTCTCGCGCTTCTGGGAACTGGAGGAAGGCAGCGACTGCGGCACCTTCAGCTTCCGCGGCTACCGGCCCATCTCGGCCTCGGTGGTGGCGTCGAGCAGCGTGAACCGCCAGCCCACCTCGGGCTCGCCCGACCATTCGCCCCTGGTGCCCACGGACTTCCGCGACACCGAGGCGCGGCTGCAGCTGTCGGTGCGCACCAAGATCGCCCAGGGCCTGCTCACCAACGCCGGCTCCAAGGGCAAGGATTCGCTGTGGTTCGGCTACACGCAGCAGTCGTACTGGCAGGTGTTCACGCCGGCCATCTCCCGGCCGTTCCGCAACACCGACCACGAACCCGAGGTGATCTACGCCTACCCCACCGACGCCCAGTTGCCCTGGGGCTGGCGCTGGCGCTACAGCGGCATCGGCGTGGTGCACCAGTCCAACGGCCAGAGCCTGCCGCTCTCGCGCAGCTGGAACCGCGCCTACCTCATGACCGGCATGGAGCTGGACAACCGCTGGGTGGTCAACGCCCGCCTGTGGAAGCGCATTCCCGAAAACGCCAGCAGCGACGACAACCCCGGCATCAGCGACTACCTGGGCCGGGGTGAACTGGCGGTGTTCTGGAACCTGAACAAGGACCACACCCTGGGCGCCACGCTGCGCCATTCGCTGTCTTCCACGGGGCGCGGCTCGGCACGCATCGAATGGCTGCAGACCCTGGGCACCGGCCTGGGCGGCGGCAAGAGCAACCTGCGCCTGCACACCCAGCTGTTCAGCGGCTACGGCGACAGCCTGGTGGACTTCAACCGCCGCCGCACGGTGTTCACCGTGGGGCTGAGCCTGGTCGATTTTTGAGCACGGACAACAATCCGTTACTTAAATCGCCCCTGGTTTCTTGAACTTGTAACAGGCAGCCGCGACAATGGCAGCCGCACCCCGGTGCGGCTGCGCCAGGCCGCGTGAAACACCCCCGGAAAAGAGCCTGTTTCACGCCGTTTTCCCCGGCATTGCCGCTGTGGCATCGCTCGACAATGCCGCTCAAGAGGAAGACAACCATGGACATGCAATACCAACTCAAGGCGGGCAGCTACTACCTGTACGACATGCGCGAAGCGCCCAGCGTCGTCACGGGCGAGCGGCGCTTCAAGCTCAAGACGGATACCGTGGCCATTGCCTTCGACCTGCACACCGGCGAGGTGCACCAGCACGGCAGCCCCACGCGCATCCAGTCGTGGGCGGCCAACACGCGCCGGCGCCTGCGCGCCGCCGGCGCCCAGGACGTGGCCAACGACATCGTCGTGGTGTCGGGCCCGCTGCCCGTGGACGAACTGAACAAATGCCTGTGGATCAGCGGCTACGTGCGCCGCATGTTCAAGCGCCTGGCCACGCTGCCCCACGGCAAGTTGCAGCGCCCTACAGAACCCTTCCGCAAGGCCGCCTGAAGCACGACAACCCCCTGTGTCGCTGCGCTCCTTCCCCCTTCTCTGGCATCGCTGCGCGATGCGGAAGGGGAACGCCCCCAGCGCGGCGGGGCGGCCCTTGCGCGGGGGCCGCTGGCCTAAGCCGCGCCAGTTTCATACGCCCAGGGAAAGCTGAGGCCACGTCCGCAATACCCTGCCGGCCGGCGGCCGCAAGGCGCGCCGGCTTTTTTACGCCTCAGGCAGCCGGTTCTTCCGCGTGGTCGTCCTCGTCGAACTCCATCACCTCGGCATGCTTGACGATGGTCACCGGCACCGGGCTGGCGTGCACCAGCTCCTGCGACACCGAGCCCAGCAGCGCGCTGCTCAGCGCCCCCTGGCCGCGCGCGCCCACCACCACCAGGTCGCAGCCCGTGCTCTCGACAATGTCCACCAGCACGTGCGCCGGGTCGCCCACGCCGACCTCGGTCACGTAGTCCAGGCCGGCCTCGTCGAGCAGGGCGCGGGCCGAGGCCATGAGGTGCTCGCCGGCCTCAATGCTGGCGGCGGCGACGAGGTCGGGGTCGCGCGACACCACCAGTTCATAGAGCGATGCCGGCTCCTGCACATTGGCCAGCACGAAGTCGGCCTGCAGGCCGTCACGGGTCAGTTGCACGGCATGGTGCACGGCATCGAGCGCGAGTTCCGAGCCGTCGACGGCGATGAGGATTCGGGGCATGGCAATTCCTTTTTTTGATGTGCTTGATCGAGTGTAGCGGCCCCGCGGGGCCCCGAAGCGCTTGCGGCGTGGCCGCGCCCATCTGGGACAATCACGCCCTATGCTGCAGTTCCAGATCCTCACCACCGACCCCTCCAGCCACGCCCGGCGCGCCACCCTCACGCTCAACCACGGCGTGGTGCAGACCCCCATCTTCATGCCCGTGGGCACCTACGGCACCGTCAAGGGCGTGATGCCGCAAAGCCTGCACGACATGGGCGCGCAGATCATCCTGGGCAACACCTTCCACCTGTGGATGCGCCCGGGGCTGGACATCATGCAAAGCTTTGGCGGCCTGCATGCCTTCGAGCAGTGGAACAAGCCCATCCTCACCGATTCGGGGGGCTTCCAGGTCTGGAGCCTGGGCGAGATGCGCAAGATCACCGAGGAAGGCGTGCACTTCGCCAGCCCGGTGAACGGCGACAAGCTCTTCATGTCACCCGAGGTGAGCATGCAGATCCAGACCACGCTCAACTCCGACATCGTGATGCAGCTCGACGAGTGCACACCCTACGAAACCAAGGGGCACCTCACCACCGAGGCCGAGGCGCGCAAGTCCATGGAGATGAGCCGCCGCTGGGCAGTGCGCTCCAAGGCCGAGTTCGAGCGCCTGGGCAACCCCAACGCGCTGTTCGGCATCGTGCAGGGCGGCATGTTCGAGAACCTGCGCCAGGAGTCGCTCGACGCCCTGGTCGAGATGGACTTCCCCGGCTATGCCGTGGGTGGCGTGAGCGTGGGCGAGCCGAAGGAGCAGATGCTGCAGATCATGGCGCACACACCGCACCGCCTGCCCACGCACAAGCCGCGCTACCTCATGGGGGTGGGCACGCCCGAGGACCTGGTGGAAGGCGTGGCCCAGGGCGTGGACATGTTCGACTGCGTGATGCCCACGCGCAACGCGCGCAACGGCACGCTGTTCACGCGCTACGGCGACCTGAAGATCCGCAACGCCCGCCACAAGGCCGACCACCAGCCGCTGGACACCAGCTGCACCTGCCACGCCTGCGCCGGCAAGGACGGCGTGGCCTGGGACCAGGGCGGGCGCGGCGGCTTCTCGCGTGCCTACCTGCACCACCTGGACCGCTGCGGCGAAATGCTGGGCCCCATGCTCACCACCGTGCACAACCTGCACTACTACCTGAACCTCATGCGCGAGGTGCGCGAGGCGCTGGAAGCCGGCAGCTTCAGCCAGTTCCGCGCGCAGTTCAAGGCCGACCGGGCACGCGGCGTCTGACCCCTTGCGCGCGTGCCCGGCGGCGCACGCGCGCCAACCCGTGGTTTCCCCATGGCCGGCCCTGCGGCCGCTCGGCAGAATCAGCCGCCATGCACGACGCCCTCGCAATGCGGCAGACGCTGGAGCTGGCCTTCAACATGGCTCCGGTGGGCATGTGCGTCTCGCGCCACCGCACCGTCGAGCTCTGCAACGAGGCGTTTGCACGCATGTTCGGCTACACGCCGCCAGAGATCATGGGGCGCTCCATGGCCGGGCTCTACCCCTCGGTGGAGGAGTTCACCCACATCGGCAACCTGGCGCTGCCGGCCATGCAGGCCACCGGCACCTACAGCGACGAGCGCATCATGGCGCGCGCCGGCGGCGAGCTGTTCTGGTGCCACGCGTCCGGCCGCGCGCTCGACCGCACGGCCCCTTTCGCCCATGCGGTGTGGATGTTCGAGGACATCTCGCCGCGTCGGCCCGTGCGCGCCGCGCTGACGGTGCGCGAGCGCGAGATCGCACAGCACATCGTCACCGGCGCCACCAGCAAGCAGATCGCGCGACTGCTGAACATCAGCCACCGCACGGTGGAGGCCCACCGGGCCCGGCTGATGCACAAGCTGGGCACCGCCACCACGGGCGAACTGGTGGCCCTGCTGCTGGGCACGCCCTGAGACCTCACTTCATCAGCCGCCCGGAACGCCCGATCACCGTGACCTCGACATAGCGCGAGCCCACGCGGTTGTTGGGCGAGAAGTTCACCGTGACGCCGCCCAGGTCGTACGGGCCCAGGGTTTCCAGCGCCTTGAGCACCTTGGCGCGCGTGGGCGCGGGGCCGGCGCGGCGCAGCGCCTCCACCAGCACCTTGGCGCCCAGGAACTGCTCGAAGCTGGTGTAGTTGACGTGCTCGTCGGGTGCGTACTTCTTCAGCAACGCCTGGTACTCGCGCACCACCGGCAGGTTGGGCAGGTAGGGATAGGGCACGACCTGGCTGATGCCCAGGCCGTGGGCGTTCTTCAGCCCCGCGAGCTTGACGATCTCGGCCGGGTCCACCACCGAGATGTTGTAGAGCTGCGCCCCGCCGCCGGCCTCGCGGTAGCGCTTGATGAAGGCCGAGGCCGGCTTGTTCACCGCGATCAGGATCACGGCCTGGGCGTCGGACTGCAGGATCTTCGCCACCGCCGCATCCACCTGGTCGGTGTTGCGGTCGTAGGGGGCGGCGGCCGAGAGTTCCAGGCCACGCTTGGCCAGCGCCTTCTGCACGCCTTCGAGCCCGGCCTTGCCGAAGCCGTCGTCCTGGTACATGACGGCGATGCGCGCCATGCCCAGCGTGGTCACCTGCTGCACCATGTGCTCGGCCTCGTCGGCATAGCCGGCGCGCACATGGAAGATCCAGGGGTTGAACGGGCTGCGCAGCGGCTCGCCGCCAGTATAGGGCGCCACCAGGGCCGCGCCGGCCTGCTCCAGCACGCCGTCGGCCAGCAGCTTGCCGACATTGGAGGTGCCGGCAAAGCCGTACAACGCCACCATGTCGGGGTTGGCCAGGAACTCGCGCGTCAGGCGCACCGTATCGTCCACCTTGTAGCCGTCATCGGCCACCTGCACGGCGATCTTCTGGCCGTGCACGCCGCCCGTGGCGTTGACGTGGCGGAAGTACAGGCTACCGCCCAGCACCATCTGCTTGCCGGTGCTGGCCAGCACGCCCGACAGGGGCGCGACCTGCCCCACGACGATGTCGGCCGCCCACACGGCCGTGCCGGGCACGGCCGCCAGCCACAGGGCGGCAAGCCAGGGCCGCAGCGCCCGGCGCAGCCGGACGCCTGCAGGGGGGTTGTCCTTCGGGGCGTGGGGGGCACGCTCCGCCGATCCGCTGTGGTGCTGCATTCGCTGTCTCCTGTTGTAGGAGCGCGAGCCTAAGACGCATCACCCCGGCGGCGCCATTCGTGGAGTTACTTCATCGGGCTTGTCTCGATGTAGTTCCACGTATTGACCGGCGGCTGCTTTGGCGCACCCAAAAAAACAGGCGCCGGCCATTCTCCATGGCGGGCGCCTGCGGCGAGCGCGGGGCGGATCAGTCGCGCAGCTCGGGGGGCAGCGTGCCGCCGTTGGCGGCAATGCTGCGCATCACCTGCTTGTGCAGCCAGATGTTCCATGCGGCCGAACCCGGTTCGTCGCTGCCGCTGTAAAGCAGCTCGCTGGCCAGCTCCTTGCGCGCGCTGAGGCTGCTGTCCAGGCCCAGCAGCTTGAGCAGGTCCACGATGGAGGTGCGCCAGTTCAGCCCCTTGGCGCCCGGCATGGCGTCAAGGATGGGCGCCACGTCGCCCAGCGGGATGGATGCCGGCGCGGCGGGTGCGGCAGGCGCTGCTGCGGCAGCAGCTCCCGGGGCCGGTGCCGGCGGCGCAACCACGACGTCGGCGGCCTGGGCCGAGGGGAAAATCTTGGCGAAAATCTTGGAAAAGAAGCCCATGGTGCTCTCCTGTGCGGGTTGGAAGATCGAGCCGACAGGCGGTGCCGGGCCCAAAAACCCCGGCCCCCGCCAGCCTTCGTTCTATCACACGGAGCCGTCCGGTGGTGTTACAGATGGGGCGTGCGCGCGCCCGCGCCGCAGGCATGGCAGAAGCGCGCGAAAGCGCTCTTGCGCGTGCCGCAGGGGCTGCAGCGGTCGAACAGGCCGATGCCGCAGTGCGGGCAGAAGTCGATCTTGTCGTTCTTCAGATCGACCGGGCGCTCGCAGCCCGGGCACACGTTCTTGGCCAGGCGCGCCAGGGCCACGTCGTAGCTCAGCTCCTTGCGGCGCTCCTGGTCGGGCAGGGCTTCGGCCTGCTTCTGGCGCTCCAGGTAGCGATTCAGCGCCAGGATGGCGTAGCGGCCCACCAGCACCGTGATGCCAATGCCCACCACGTAGCGCACGTAGCCGCCATAGCTGGGCAGGTAGGGCACGAGTTCGACGAAGAAGGCGAACAGCGCGAAGAAGATGAAGCCCCAGACGAAGGGCCAGTAGGTGCCCTTGCGCTTCTTCACGAACAGCCAGCCCGCCGCCACCAGCAGCGGCAGCGTGAGCGCCAGGCGATACAGGAACACGCGCAGCTCGACGCGGCGGCGCTCGGTGTGCAGCTTTTCATAAGCGGCCGACTCCAGCTTGTTCAACTGCTGCTGCGCCGCCGCCGTGGCCTGGCGCGCGTCCAGCAGGGCCTGCTGTTGCGCCTCGACGGCCTGCTGCGTTCCGCGCTCGGCCTGCTTGAGCACATCGAGCACCTGGGTGCGCGCCAGCACCTCGGGGTCGTGCTCGGAGCGCTGCGTCGCGCTGCGCGCGGCCAGCCAGTTGTTGAAGGTTTCGCGCTCGGCCTGGCTCTCGCTGCGCGTCTTGCTGCGCTGCAGCTGCGCCTGCTCCAGCGCGGCCTGCGCCTCCTGCTGCGCCTGCTGGCCGCCCTGCACCTGGTCGCGCAGGGCCTGGGCCACGGGCTTGTCGAGGAAGTCGTCGACGCGCAGCGGCGCCTCGACCTTGGGCAGGTCGCCCACGATGGTGCCGCCCAGGCCGATGAGGAAGCCGGCGAACACCAGCGCCACCAGCCACAGGCCGCGGTGGAACCACTTCTCGGACAGTCGCAATGCTTTGCTCATGATTCCCTCGTTGGTTGGATCACTACCAATTTGATAGCTGATGGCGCTTGACCGTCAAGCGCCGGAGCCCTATTTCATTCAATACTTCACGGAAAACACCACGGGCTTGGACGCCAGGCTCGCCCGCGGCAGCCAGGCCAGCACCGAATCGACGGTAACGGTCTCGATGCGGTCGGCGAAGCGCTGCTCGCTCGGGTGGTCGTCGAACGCGATGTTGGCCGCGCCCACGCGCCCGCCCAGCCGGGTGAGCGCGCCGATCTTCAGCACGCTGGGCGCGTAGCCCTTGAACTGCAGCCAGGCCTGGGCCTGGTCGCGCGTGCGCACGCTGTCGGGCTCCATGGCCAGGGCCAGGGTTTCCAGCGCCCACTGGTTGGACTGCTGGTACTTGCGCCCCCAGGCGTAGCTGACCATGCTGTAGGGCGCGTGCTGCAGCGTACGGGCGCGGGCGCTGTCTTCCAGCACCGGCAGCAGGCGCTGCTGCACCTCGGGCGTGGGCACGGCCCAGACGGCCTCGTAACGCCACAGGTCGTCGAGGAAGAATTCGCCCAGGCCCTGGCGGTACAGGTGGCCCACGGCGCTACCGCATTCGTTGAGCTTGTGCACCACGCGCCAGGGGCCGGCGTCGGTGCGGTAGGCCCAGCCCAGGTGCGAGTAGCGCAGGCCGTACTTGCCCAGGTCCTGCCCGGCGCGGCCCAGCACCACCACGCGGGTGCCGCTGCGCGCATGCTCGGCGTCGAGCGCCGCGGCCGTCTGCTGCGCCAGCTGCATGCCGCGCTCGATGAGCTGGGTTGTGGGCTTGCGCGCCTCGCAGGAGCGGCCGGCGTGCGCCGGTGCGGCGGCCAGCAACAGCGCTGCCAGGGCCAGCGCGGTGAGGGGAATGGTGGTGCGTGCCATGGTGTTCCTCCTCACAGGCGTTCGTTGTGCAGCAGGGCGCGGCCCAGGGCGTTGGGCACGAAGGCCAGCACCTCGCCCGCCACCGACAGCACCACGCCGGTGCTGATCACGCTGCAGGCCACTGCCGTGCCGATACCGTATGCCGAGGCCGCCACGCCGCGCCCCGCCACCTCGACGCTGGCCACGGCGCCGTCCGACGCACGCTCCAGCACGTACACCGTGCCGCGCGCCGAAGCCTCGACGGATTTCACGGTGAGCACCGCGCCGCCCACCGACAGCGCCGCAGGCACCACCACCACCGCGCCGGACAGCGCGGCGCCGGCCGAGGCCGTGCCGACAACCGAAGCCAGCGGCAGCAGCGAGAGCGCGGCCGAGGCCTCGCTCTGGGCATGGGCCGGCGCCGACGCCAGGGCGCACACCAGGCCGGCCGCCAGCAGCAGGCGGGCCAGGGAGGAAGGAAGGAATGCAGTCATGAAAAACTCCTGAGGGGGACAAAGATCATTCGGTTTTGGCAGCGGCCTCGGCGGCCTCGCGGCGGCCCTGCAGGCGGGCTTGCAGCAGGTCGGCGTCGTGGCGGTCGCGCAGCATCTTGGCCAGCGTGAAGGCCGTCGTCACGAGGTACAGCCAGCTCACGCCGAGGAAGGCCTTGTAGGCGGCGTTGATGGCCATGCCCCACAGGCCCCAGCCCGTCAGGCCCATGGCGGTGGCGAAGCCGCCCCACACCACCAGCGACCACAGCGGTGTGTCCCCCGCGCCGCGGCGGCTGCCCGCGTTGTCGCGCACGAACTTGGCCAGCGCGAACACCGAGGACAGGCAGAACACGTAGCCCATCACCATGAAGACCTGCTCCAGCGGCTCGCCCGGCAGCCAGGCCAGGCCGACGGCGCAGAGGAACACGGCGATGCCGAAGGAGACCCACACCTGGAGCTGCCAGGCACGCGTGTCGCGCTGAACGATGAAGGGAGCGTTGGTCATGGCGGTCCGGGCGCTGGGCCCTTGGTTGAACATGGGTCGCATGGTGCCCAGGGCGCGCCGCGCCGTCCCCTTTGGCATGCCAAAGCGGCCCGCGCAGGCCTTTCAAGTATCGTTTTGCGATACTTTTCCCCGCCAGGGCGGAGCAAAACCCCCGACCGCCGGCGGCCGGCGCCTGCGCGACACCCGGGCACCGCGCGGCTCTTCCACAATCGCCACTCGCGCCCTTGCCGCGCAACCACCCGAGAAGGAGACGCACCATGACCAAACCCTTTGACCTCGTCGTCCACGGCGCCACCGGCTTCACCGGCCGCCTCGTCGTCGAATACCTGCTGCAGCGCTACCCCGCCGGCGGCGGCCTGCGCTGGGCCATGGGCGGGCGCAGCGCCGCCAAGCTGGCCGCCGTGCGCGACGAACTTGGCGCGCCGGCCGACACCCCGCTGGTCGTCACCGACACCACCGACGCCGCCAGCCTGCACGCGCTGATGGACAGCACCCGCCTGGTGCTCACCACCGTGGGCCCCTACCAGCTCTACGGCAACGAACTCGTGGCCGCCTGCGCCCAGGCCGGCGTGGACTACGTGGACCTGTGCGGCGAGCCCGCCTGGATGCGCCGCATGATCGACGCACACGAGGCCCAGGCCAAGGCCAGCGGCGCGCGCATCGTGTTCTCGTGCGGCTTCGACTCGATCCCGTTCGACCTGGGCGTGTTCCTGCTGCAGACCGAAATGCAGGCGCGCTTCGGCCAACCCGCGAGCCGCGTGCGCGGCCGGGTGCGCAAGATGAAGGGCACCTTCTCGGGCGGCACGGCCGCCAGCCTCAAGGCCACGCTGGCCGCCGCCGCCAGCGAGCCCGGCGTGCTCGACCTCCTGCGCAGCCCGTTCGCGCTCACGCCCGGCTTCGAGGGCCCGCGTCAGCCGTCAGGCGCCAAGCCCATGGTGGACGAGGCGCTGGGCGAAGGCGTGTGGGTGGCGCCCTTCGTCATGGCCGCCATCAACACGCGCAACGTGCACCGCTCCAACTTGCTGCTGGGCCATGCCTACGGCGCGGACTTCGTCTACGACGAAATGCTGGTCACCGGCCCCGGCGCCAAGGGCGAGGCCATCGCCAACGCCGTGGCGGCCGACAAGTCGCTCGGCTCGGACAGCGGCCCCCAGCCCGGCGAAGGCCCCTCGCGCGCGGAGCGCGAAGCCGGCTTCTACGACGTGCTGTTCCTCGGCGAGGACGCCGCGGGCCACCGCCTGCGCGTGGCCGTGGCGGGCGACCGCGACCCGGGCTACGGCTCCACGTCCAAGATGATCACCGAGGCCGCCGTGTGCCTGCTGGAGAACCGCAGCACGGCGGGCGGCATCTGGACCACGGCCCCGGCGCTGGGCCAGGCGCTGATCGACCGGCTGCAGGCGAATGCCGGACTGCGCTTCAGCGTCGAAGCGCACTGAAACTCAGGCCCGCACCAGGCCCCACCACTGCCACAGCGCAAAGCCGGCCAGCAACAGGGCCGAGCCGCGCTGGATGCGCAGGCGCCAGGCGTCATCCAGGCGTGAGCGCCAACGCGCCACCAGAGCCGCCAGCAGCAGCCACCACAGCGCCGAGCCCAGCCAGACCCCTGTCACCATGGGCAGCACAGCCACCGTCCTCGCGCTGCCCGCCATCGCGCCGAAGATGGCAATGAACGAGAGGATGGTGACCGGGTTCGACAGCGTCAGCACCAGCGTACCCGCGAAATAGCCGAGCAAGTCCCCGGACGCCGGCGTGGTCGCTGCCTGCCGTGCCAGTGGCTGGCGTGCCACGCGCCAGGCCATCCAGAGCAGCACCAGTCCGCCCAGCAGCGCCAGGGGCACGCGCGCGTCCACGAGCGCATCAATCAGCAGGCGCGTGCCCAACGCGCCCAGTGCCCCATACAACGCATCGGCTGTGGCCGCGCCCAGGCCCGTGGCCAGCCCGGCACGTACGCCACGCTCCAGCGTGCGCTGGATGGTCAGCAGGCCGATGGGCCCCACAGGCGCGGCGATCGAGAAGCCCACCCACAGGGCCTCGGCAAAGAGTGGAAAGGAAGGAGAAACCATGCCTCCATGGTAGGAGCAGGATGCGCCCGGCTACAGCCAGAAAATTCGGTGCAATGCATTGATCGCCTTTCTTTTCAAGGCAAAAATGGGCAATGACAAAAAATCCACCGCTCCAGCTCGACGACAAGGCCTGGCTGCTGCTGCAGGCGCTTCAGGCCGATGCCCGGGCTCCGCTCAAGGCCCTGGCCGACGCTGCAGGCCTGTCCATGCCCGCGACGGCCGAACGCATCAAGCGACTCCAGGAGGCCGGCGTAGTCCGTGGCTACCACGCCCAGGTGGACCCGGCCGCCGTGGGCTATGGGGTGCGGGCCATCGTCGGCATCCATGTGCCCCAGCCGGGCAAGAGGGCCTTGCTGGACAAGCTGGCAAGCCTTCCCGAGGTGCTGGAGTGCCACCATGTGGCGGGCGAAGACTCTTATGTGATGCAGGTGGTGGCCACCACGCTGCAAGATCTGGAGCGTTTCCTCGCCGGCATCAACGGCTACGGTGAGACACGCACCTCCATCGTGTTTTCCACCCCCATCGAGCGGCGCGGGCTGGCACGGCCCGCGCGCTGACGCCCGGGCCTGCTTACGCCTCCAGCAGCCGCGCCACGCGGGCCTGCAGCACCTCGGGCTGGGCCTCGGCCGGCGCCACGGGCGCGCCCACGTTCAGGCCCACGCGGTTGAACAGGCCGCGCCGGAAGGGGCGCACCATGGCGCCGCCCTGCTCGATGCGGCTGAAGTACGAGCCCCAGAGGTTGGTCAGCGCCATGGGGATCACCGGCACATTCAGCCCGTCGGCGCGCGCACGGTCCAGGATTTTCACGATGCCGCCCTTGAACGGCTGCAGTTGCCCGTCGCGCGTGATGCCGCCCTCGGGGAAGATGGCCAGCAGGTCGCCATCGCGCAGCACCTGGGCGGCGCGCTCGAACGCCGCCTCGTAGGTGGCGGGGTCTTCCTTGTAGGGCGCGATGGGGATGGCCTTGGCCAGGCGGAACAGCCAGCCCAGCACCGGCACGCGGAAGATGCGGTGGTCCATGACGAAGTAGATGGGGCGCGGGCTGGCCGCCATGAGCAGTACGGCGTCGACGAAGCTCACGTGGTTGCAGGCCAGCACGGCCGCGCCCTGCACGGGCAGGTTCTCGTCGCCCTGCACCTTGAAGCGGTAGACGAAGCGCGAGAGCACCCAGGCCACGAAGCGCAGCAGGTATTCGGGCACCAGCAGGAAGATGTAGAACGCCACCACCGCGTTGGCCAGGCCGGTGAACAGGAAGATCTGCGGCACGGTGAAGCCCGCGCCCAGCAGCGCGCCGGCGATGAGCGAGCTGGCGATCATGAACAGCGCGTTGAGGATGTTGTTGGCGGCGATGATGCGCGCGCGGTGCGTGGGCTGGGCGCGCATCTGGATCAGCGCGTACATGGGCACGCTGTAGAGGCCGGCGAACAGCGACAGCAGCGCCAGGTCCAGCATCACGCGCCAGTGCGCGCCCTGCGCCAGGAAGGCGCCCAAACCCATGATCTCGGCGGGCGGCAGCGCGCGCGAGGCGAAGTACAGGTCGATGGAGAACACGCTCATGCCGATGGCGCCCAACGGCACCAGGCCGATCTCGACGTGCCGGCGCGAGAGCACCTCGCACAGCAGCGAACCGATGCCGATGCCCACCGAGAACACCACCAGCAGCAGCGAGGCCACCTGCTCGTTGCCGTGCAGCACGCCCTTGGCCAGGCTGGGGAACTGGCTCAGGAACACGGCGCCGAAGAACCACATCCAGCTGATGCCCAGCAGCGAGCGGAACACCACGAGGTTCTCGTGCGCCAGCTTGAGGTTGCGCAGCGTTTCGGTGACCGGGTTCCAGTTGATGGTGAGCCCGGGGTCGGTGGCCGGCGCCGAGGGAATGAACTGCGCCACCGCGCGGCCCGCCAGCGCCGCCAGCACGCAGGCCACGGCCACGGTGGTGTGGCCGATGACCGGCAGCGCCACCAGCAGGCCGCCGGCCACGTTGCCCAGCAGGATGGCGACGAAGGTGCCCATCTCCACCATGCCGTTGCCACCGGTGAGTTCGCGCTCGGTCAGCACCTGGGGCAGGTAGGCGAACTTCACCGGGCCGAACAGCGTGGAGTGCACGCCCATGAGGAAGGTGCACAGCAGCAGCACCGGCACGTTGGCGGTGATGAACCCGGCCGCCGCCACCAGCATGATGGCGATCTCCAGGTTCTTCACGAAGCGGATCATCTTCGTCTTGTCGTACTTGTCGGTCAGCTGCCCCGAGGTGGCTGAGAACAGCAGGAACGGCAGGATGAACAGCGCGCCGATCACCAGCCCCGCCATGGCGGGCTGCAGCCACGACACGCTGAGCTGGTAGGTCACCATCACGGTGAAGGCGAACTTGAACAGGTTGTCGTTCGCCGCGCCGGAAAACTGCGTCCAGAAGAAGGGCGCGAAGCGCCGCTGGCGCAGCAGGGCGAACTGGTTCGGGTCCTCGTGCGCGCTGGCGGGGGTGCCGGTGCGGGGGGTGGCGTGGCTCATGCGTTGCTCCTCGGTTCCATCGGGTTGGTCGGGCTCGCCTGCGGTCATGCGCAGGCCCTGCCCATTTCTTCTGGCTGGCCTGGGGCGCCATTCTGCACGGGCGCCGTGACGGCGCTGCGCAGGGCGGCGAGCACCGGCAGCGCAGCGCCGGCGGCGCACAGGTGCTTGAGGGTGTGGCCCGCCACCCAACCGCCCGTGGCGGCAAACACCGCATGGTCGGCCGCCTCGAACAGCTTGGCGGCGCCGTACCAGGCGATCACGGCCAGGAGATTCAGCGCCAGCGCGCCGGGGCGCCGGGGCAGGCAGGCCAGAACCAGCACCAGCACCATGCCGCCCAGTTGCACCACGGCCCAGGGCAGCAGGTTGCCTGCATGGGCCCACCAGGCCACGGCCAGCGGGGCGGCCATGAGCACGGCGGCCGCCGTCACACGGCCGGCGCGGGCACTCACGCGGCTCGCCGCCGCCAGGCCCAACAGCCCGGCGAAGGCCACGGACATGCCCAGGCGGTCCCACAGCAGGCCGGCGTCGTCGGGCCGGCCGTGGTACCAGGCCGAGCCCAGCGCCGTGCACAGCAGCCCCACGCAGAACAGCGTGGCCGTGGCCCGCGTGGCGGCGTCGACCACGCCGCCGCGCAGGCGCTGCAGCACGGCCAGGCCCCAGGCTCCCGCCAGGGCGAAGGGCAGGTTGCTCAGCACGTCGAGCGCGCACGGCAGGCCCGCCCAGGTGCGCTGGTCGGCAAAGCCATGCTGGTGCGCGCTGGCGGGCAGCATGGGGCCGAACACGGCCAGGGCGAGCAGCGCCAGCGCGGCGCAGAGCAGGCCGGCTTCGAGGCGGGCGGTGCGAGGCATGGGGGCGAAGGGGGTCCAGGGCAAAGCGTTCACGGCGGGGTTTCCAGGTGGGTGGGCGAATGGGCGCAGTCTGGTGGCCGCAGGTGGTTGCACAGTCCCAAAGTTGCACCAGCCGCCACCACAAGCACTCCAGGTATCGCCGGGCGATACCCTGGACCGCCCGCCTGCGCCGGTTCGCGGGTTGAACCTGATCTCCATCAAGGCCAGAATCCCCCATACCTCCGTACAGTCCACCCCCATGAACCTCTTTTGCACCCTCCGCCGCCTGGGCCCGCTGGCCTTGTTGCTGGCCGCCTTGGGCTCCCAGGCCCAGACCCTGTCCTGCCCCCCACCCGAGCAATTGCGCCAGATCAACGCCTGCCCCACCGAGGAACAGCTGCGCGCCAACTTCCACGGTTTCTGCGGCGACGACAGCAAGGCCTACCAGGGCCAGACCGGCCCCTGCAGCGACTACCAGGTGTTTCGCCGCGTGAAGAACACGGCGCTGTGGGAGTCCACCGACGGCCGCTTCGACGGCTACCTGTCGTGCGAGGCCGCGTCGCCCGCCACGGCCCTGCCCCCGCTGAGCGCCGTGCGCGTGGAGAAGAAAGGCGCCATCACCGCCCTGGTCTGCCAGTACGGCCCGGACGCGCAGCTGACCCACCGCACGCGCAAGGCCTGCACCGTGCCCGCCGCCTGCGCCATCGACCCGGCGCAGTGCCAGCCGGTCTGCCAATAGCGCCACGGCGCGGGGCGTCCCCATAATCGGTGCCCATGAGCACCACCGCCGACCTCGTCACCGCCCTGAAGAAGGAACTCAAGGCCGCCCAGATGACCTACGCCGACCTGGCGCAGCAACTGGGCATGGCGGAGTCCAGCGTCAAGCGCATGCTGGCCAAGGGCGACATGCCGCTGTCGCGCATCGACGCCATCTGCCGCGCCCTGGCGCTGGACTTCGCCGACCTGGCGCGGCGCGTGGCCGACAACCAGCCGCTGCTCAAGGAGCTGACCCAGGAGCAGGAAAAGGCCGTGGTCAGCGACAAGAAGCTGTTGCTGGTGGCCATCTCGGTGCTCAGCCAGTGGACGCTGGAGCAGATCGTCAGCACCTACCGCATCACGCAGGCCGAGGGCATCAAGTACCTGGCCCAGCTTGACCGCATCGGCATCATCGAACTGCGGCCCCTGAACCGCTACCGCCTCAAGTTGGCCAAGACCTTTCGCTGGCGCCCGCACGGCCCGGTGATGAACTACTTCCGCGAGCACGCGCTGCTCGACTACTTCGCCGGCAGCTTCGACGGCTCGGGCGAAGGTGTGTTGCTGGTGCACGGCAACATCAGCCGCGCGCTGGCGCCCGCCTTCATGGAGCGCATGCAGCGCGTGGCCCAGGACTTCGCCCAGCAGCACCTGGCCGACCAGCGCCTGCCCGAGACCGAGCGCGAGGGCTACACCCTGCTGTTGGCGCTGCGCAGCTGGGAATTCGAGGCTTTCGCCCAGATGCGGCGCTGAGCACCGCGCCCACGCCGGTGCGGGAGGCCTCGACCGGGCCGTTTTCACTCTCATTTTCATAGCTGCTGGCGCTGATCCACTGGCATCAGCGGCCAAAAACATGCTCAATTTCTGGCCTGCAACCGCCGCCAGACGCCCGCCGGACGGCTCTTGACGCATCAAACAGAAATTACTATTCTTTAAATATATATTCATATGTTTTTAAAGATAGTAAATGAAAACCACCCGCCAGCAACAGGATGCCACGCGCCGCCAGATCGTGGCCAGCGCGGTGGACCTCATGACCCGCCAGGGCTTCGACGGCACGACGATGAAGGACATCGCGCGCGCCGCCGGCATTGGCGACGCCACCATCTACAAGTACTTCCCCACCAAGGACCGCATCGTCCTGGGCTACCTCGACGAGGCCGTGCGCCAGGCCCTGGCCGACACGCTGCAGACGCCGGGCTTTGCCGGCTACGGGCTGCAGGAAAAGCTGCAGCGCCTGACCGATGCCATGCTCGAACGCCTGCTGCCCGACCGCGAGTTCGTGGCCCAGGTGCGCGCCCTGGCGCGGCGCTCGCCGCTGAGCATGCTGGCCGAGCCGCTGGCCGCGCGCCAGGGCCTGCGCGAGGCCGTGACCAGCTTCCTGGAGGCGGCCGAGGCCAGCGGCGAAATCGAGCCGTGCGACTTCAAGGGCATGGCCGGTGGCCTGTACACCGACTACCTCGCGGGCGTGGTGGCCTACTGGCTGGCCGACACGTCGGATGAATTTGCCGACACCACGCAGCTGGTGGACCTGTCGCTCGGCGTGCTGGTGCAGATGCTGCGCAGCGGGCTGGTCAACCGCATGCTGCAACTCGGCGGCTTCGTGCTGCGCAGCCAGATGGCCCGCCTGGCGCAGCACGGCAGCGGCCTGGTGGGCGTGCTGCAGCTGGCAACCCAGGCCATGGCCGGTGCGCCCGCCGCCGCAGCCCGCGCGGCGCACCCGGCCGCGCCGGCCAAGCCGGCTGCCACGCCCCGCAAGAGGAAGCCCGCATGAGCACCGTACGCGCCATCCAGGTGCCCCCAGGCACCGCCATCCACGCGCAACTGGCGGGCGCCGACTTCTTCGACGCCTACACGGTGGCCGACCCCGAGCCCGGTACCCCGGCGCTGCAGACCTGGCTCGACATGGTGGCCCGCACGCCGCTGTGGACGCAGCAGCTCATGGCCCTGCGCAACCGCCTGGTGCGGCTGGTGGGACTGAAAGGCGCGGGGCAGCTCGGTGACAGGCACCGGCCGGCCGGCGGCGGCGCCCCGGGCGAGGCGGCGAGCTACCGCGTCGGCGACCGCGTGGGCATCTTCCAGATCCGCCACCTGAGCGCCACCGAGGTGGTGATGGGCCAGGACGACAAGCACCTCGACGTGCAGGTTTCGCTGGCCCGGCAGGCGCCGGCCGGGGGCGCCGCCACGGTGGTGGTCAGCACCGTGGTGCACATCCACAACCGGCTGGGCCATGCGTACATGGCCGTCATCACGCCCTTCCACCGCGCCATCGTGCGGACCATGCTGCACCAGCTGGCAGACCATGGCCAGCGCTGACCCGCCACGCACCAGCCGCATCGCGCGCGGCGCCATCACCGGCGTGGCGGCGGCGCGCATCGGCGCGGCGCGCCTGGGGCACCGGCTGCGCACGCCCTCGGAACAGGCACAGGCCGCGCACGAGGCCGAGGTGGGCCGCATCCTCTTCGGCGCGCTGGGCCAGCTGCGCGGCACGGCGCTTAAGGTGTCGCAACTGCTGAGCATGCACCCCAACCTGCTGCCCGAGGGCGTGCGCCACGAACTGGCGCGCGCCCAGCACCAGGCCCTGCCGCTGAACCGCGCGCTGGTCGGGCGCGTGTTCCGCCAGGCCTTCGGCCAGGAGCCCGAGACGCTGTTCACGCAGTTCGAACCCACGGCCTTCGCCGCCGCGAGCCTGGGTCAGGTGCACCGCGCGCAGCTGGCAGGCCATGGCACGGTGGCGGTGAAGGTGCAGTACCCCGGCATCGCCAGCACCATCGCCAGCGACATGCGGCTGGTGCGCGCCGCGCTGCGCGCGCTGGCCCACACCGACCTGCCCCTGCCCGCCGACGCTGTGGTGGACAGCGTGGTGGACGAGATCGAGGCCACGCTGCTGCGCGAGGTGGACTATCTGCAGGAGGCCGAGCAGCTACAGTGGTTTGCCCGCCACGCGGCACTGCCCGGCGTGACGGTGGCCCGGCCCCTCCTGTCGCACACGCGGGCCCAGGTGCTCACGCAGGACTACCTGCCAGGCCTGCACCTGGACGCGTGGCTGGCCACGCAGCCCGCGCAGGCGCTGCGCGACCGGGCCGGGCAGCACCTGTGGGACTGGTTCATGCACTGCAGCTTCACGCTGGGCCAGGTGCACGCCGATACGCACCCGGGCAACTTCCTGTTCGGCCCCGATGGCACGGTGGGCGTGCTCGATTTCGGCTGCACGCGCAGCCTGTCGCAGGGCTTTCGCACCGGTGTGGCGCAGGCCTGGGGCGCGCTGCTGCGACCGCCCGGCGACCCGCAGCGCGACGCCCTGGTGCTGCAGGCCTACCAGGCCCTGGGCCTGGCGACGCCCGGGCTGACGCTGCACGCCTACACCCACGAACTCGCCCCCGCGCTGGCCGGCATGCAGGCCTGGCAGGTCGAGCCCTTTACCCGGGCCGTGTTCGACTTCGGCACCAAGACGCCGCCGCCCGTCGCCACGCCGCAGCAGCAGCGCGTGCTGGGCCGGCACCTGGCGCAGGTGCCCGGCGAGATGCCGGCCTTCGACCGCATGTGGCTGGGCCTGATGCACCTGCTGGGCCGCCTGGGCGCGCGGGTGCGCACGCACACGCCAGCCGTCTTTGGCGCGGCGTCCGCCGGGCCGGGCGCGTAGCGCGCCAGCGCAACGCATACCGCAGGCGCGCCGATTGCTGTGGCCCCTGCGCCTCCCGGCGCAAGCCGTGCGGAGCCCTGGCCCGACCCTGCGCAGCGTGCGAAATATCACGCTTGGGGACGCTGTTTGCGCCACGGGACACACTCCTACACAACTCTTCAACGCGGGACTACACCGCGTTTACGCAAACCCCGCACGATGGAGGTTCCGGTTCCGCAAGGAGCCTTTGCAAGGAGATTGCCATGGTTCGCAATACCATCGCCGCCGCTTCCGTTGTCGTGCTTTCGCTCTGCGCCTTCCCGGCGGTCGCGCAGCCCTACGGATCGGCCGCCATCGTCATCGAGACGGCCCCGCCGCCCCCGCGCTACGAGGTCGTGCCGGCCCCGCGCCGCAACATGGTCTGGGTCCCAGGCCACTGGGAATGGCGCGGCCACCGCCATGTCTGGATCAACGGCCACTGGCTCAAGGCCCGCCCGGGCTACCGCTACCACCCGCCTGTCTGGGAACAGCGCGACGGCCGCTGGCTCATGCGCCCCGGCAACTGGGACCGGGACCACGACGGCATTCCCAACCGCTATGACTCCACGCCCAACGGCGGCCGCCCCTATGGCGACCGCGACCGGGACGGCATCCCGAACCGCTACGACCGTGACCGCGACGGCGACGGCATCCGCAACCGCGATGACCGCACGCCCGATGGCCGCCCGCGCCCCTATGGCGACCGCGACCGGGACGGCGTTCCCAACCGCAACGATTGGGACCGCGACGGCGATGGCGTGCCCAACCGCCGCGACGCGCAGCCGGACAACCCGCGCCGCAACTGAACGCGCTGGGCACGGCGTCGGCCACCGCTCCATAAGCATCTGTTGTGGGGCATTAGCCGACGCCCGCCCCTAGAATGGCCGTCGCAGGAGAGCAGGCGGCGCGAGCCGCCTCACCGAAGGCGCAAACTCCCATACACGCTCAGGTACCGTACTGCACCACCATCAAAGCCGTCTGGAGAGCCGCCACACCGTGGCGCACCGAAGGAGCAAACCCCGCGCCATGCCGGCGCGGCGTGAATCTCTCAGGTAACAGGGACAGGGGGAGCGGCAGCTTGGCAGACGCACGCCAGCTGTACGCTATTGATTCGATAGCTGCACGCGCGCGCCCACCAAGCGCTGGAACCCTGAAAGGCTCCAAAAATGCGCGTGATCGTTCTCGGCGCCGGCTTGCTCGGCGTCACCTCGGCTTACTACCTCCAGCAACTCGGCCACGAAGTGACCGTCATCGACCGCCAGGCCACGCCCGGCGCGGAAACCAGCTTCGCCAACGGCGGCCAGATCTCGGTCAGCCACGCCGAACCCTGGGCCAACCCGAGCGCACCGCTCAAGGTGCTGCAGTGGCTGGGCCAGGAAGATGCGCCCCTGCTGTTCCGCCTGCGCGCCGACATGCGCCAGTGGCTCTGGGGCCTCTCGTTCCTGCGCAACTGCACGCCCGAGCGCACCCGGCACAACATCCGCCAGATCGTCAACCTGGGCACCTACAGCCGGGGCGCGCTGCAGCAGCTGCGCCGCGACACCGGCATCCAGTACGACCAGCGCACGCAGGGCATCCTGCACTTCTACACCGACAAAAAGGAGTTCGACGGCGCGCTCGCCCCCGCCGAGCAGATGCGCCAGCTCGGCTGCGAGCGCCAGGTCATCAGCGCCGACGAGGCCGTGCGCATCGAGCCCGCGCTGGCCCACATCCGCCCCCAGCTGGCCGGCGCCACTTTCACCGCCGAGGACGAATCGGGCGATGCCAACCTGTTCGTGCGCGAGCTGGCCCAGCGCTGCGCGCAGGCCGGCGTGCGCTTTCAGATGGGCGCACACGTCACGGCGCTGCGCACGACCGGCGGCGAGATCGACCATGTGGAACTGACCAACGCCGAAGGCCGCTTCGAGCGCGTGCGCGGCGACGCCTACGTGCTCGCCATGGGCGCGTTCAGCCCCTTGCTGGCGCAGCCGCTGGGCATTTCGCTCCCCATCTACCCGGCCAAGGGCTATTCGGTGACCATGCCGGTGAAGGACGCGCGCCTGGCGCACCAGGTCAGCCTGACGGACGACGAGTTCAAGCTGGTGTTCTCGCGCTACACCAGCGCGCAGGGCGACCGTCTGCGCATCGCCGGCACGGCCGAGCTCAACGGCTACGACCGCAACCTCAACCAGGTGCGCTGCGAGGCCATCGTGCGCCGCGTGGAGCAGCTGTTCCCCGGCGCGGGCGACGCGTCGCGCGCCGAGTTCTGGACCGGCCTGCGCCCCGCCACACCGAGCAACGTGCCGCTGATCGGCCGCACCCGGCTGCCCAACCTGTTCCTCAACACCGGGCACGGCACGCTGGGCTGGACGCATTCCTGCGGCTCGGGCAAGGCGCTGGCCGACATTGTGAGCGGCCGCGTGCCGGAGGTGGATTTCGCCTTTGCCGGCATGCCGCGGGAGTCGCAACCCAAGCTGCTGCCCGCCACCTGAACGCGCCGCGCCCGCCCTGGCGCGGGCGCCAGGCTCACAGCACCTGGATGTCGCCCTGCACGCGCAACTGGGCCCGCATGAAGGCTTCGCAGTCCGGCGCGGCCAGCGGCCGGCTGCACAGGTAGCCCTGCACTTCATCGCAGCCCTGGGCGCGCAGGAATTCCTGCTGCTCCTCGGTCTCCACGCCCTCGGCGATGGTCTTGAGGCCCAGGCGGGCCGCCATGCTGATGATGGCGCCGATGATGGCCTTGTCCTCGGACAGCGTGATGTCGTGCACGAAGGACTTGTCGATCTTGAGCTTGTAGACCTGGAAGCGCTTGAGGTAGCTGAGCGAGGAATAGCCCGTGCCGAAGTCGTCGATGGACATGCGCACGCCGCGCGCGCGCAGGTCGGCCATGATGGCGATGGCGCGGTCGGGGTCGTTGCTGGCCACGCCCTCGGTCAGTTCGAGTTCCAGGAACTCAGGCGGGACGGCCGCGTCTTCGAGCGTCTGCGTCACCAGGCCCGGCAGATTGGGGTGGCGGAACTGCACCGCCGAGATGTTCACGGCCATGGTGATCTGCGGCAGGCCCATGGCGGTCCAGCTGGCCAGCTGGCGCACCGCCGTGCGCAGCACCCATTCGCCGATCGGCAGGATCAGGCCGCTCTTCTCGGCGATGGGGATGAACTCGGAAGGCGCGATGCGGCCCAGCTCGGCGTGGTCCCAGCGCAGCAGCGCCTCGACGCCGACGATGCGACCGGACTTGAGGCAGCGCTGGGGCTGGTAGTGCAGCGCCAGCTGGTCGCGTTCGAGAGCGCGGCGCAGCGCGCCTTCGAGCAGCAGGGTGCGCGCCGATTGCGCCTGCATGTCGGGTGAATAGAAGCGGTAGGCATTGCGGCCGTCCTGCTTGGCGCGGTACATGGCCACGTCGGCGTGCTGCGACAGCGATTCGAGGTCCAGCCCGTCGTCGGGGTACATGGCGATGCCCAGCGAGGGCGTGACCATCAGCTCGTGCTCGCGGATCTGCACCGGCGCCGCGATGGTGTCGAGCAGCTTGCGCGCCAGGTGCGCCGCGCCATCGGCATCGGTGCCAGGGAGCACCAGCACGAACTCGTCGCCGCCCATGCGCGCCACGGTGTCCTGCTCGCGCACCTGCTGGCGCATGCGCCGCGCCACGGCGATCAGCAGTTCGTCGCCGATGCCGTGGCCCAGCGAGTCGTTGATGTTCTTGAAGTGGTCGAGATCGAGGAACATCAGCGCCAGCGACTCGTTGTTGCGCTGCGCCATGCTGACGTCGTGCGCAAAGCGGTCGCTCAGCAGCGCGCGGTTGGGCAGGCCGGTCAGCAGGTCGAAATGCGCCATCCAGCGGATGCGCTGTTCGTCGGCCTTGCGCTGGCTCACGTCGGAGAAGATGGCGATGAAGTGGGTGGCCTCGCCCTCGGCGTTGTTCACGCGGCTGATGGTGAGCCACTGGGGGTAGATTTCGCCGTTCTTGCGCTGGTTCCAGACCTCGCCCTGCCACAAGCTGTCGGAGTGGATGCGGCGCCACATGGCGGCGTAGAACGACGCATCGTGCCGGCCCGAGGCCAGGATGCGCGGGTTGCGGCCGCGCACCTCGTCGGGCGCATAGCCCGTGATGGCCGTGAACGCGGGGTTGACCAGCAGGATCTTGTGGTTGGCATCCGTCACCATGATGCCGTCGTTGCTGTGCGAAAAGACCTCGGCCGCCAGGCGTTCCTGGGCCTCGGCCTCCTTGCGCCGGATGGCGTTGCCCATGTAGCGGCAAAGCATCTCCATGACGGCGATTTCGTGGGCGCTGACCTCGTCCTTGCGCCGGCGGTGCACGTCCAGCACGCCCAGCAGCTGGCGCGTGTCCGACAGGATGGGCAGGGTCCAGCACGATGTCAGCCCGGTCTGCCGCGCCATCGACATCAGGACGGAGCGCAGGTGGCTGTTGGCCAGCGCAGGCGCGTCGTCCTGGGGCGTGCTGAACTCGATCAGGCCCCACGGCCCATCGCCGATGTCGACCGGCAGCACCTCGCGTGCATCGTCCAGCAGGCCCACCATGGCATGGGCCACACGCGGCACCACCTGCCCCGTCTGCGGGTCGAGCAGCCAGACCACGCCGCGGTCGAACGGCAGCAGGTCTTCAAGCTTGCTCACCAGGCGCTGCAGGATCTGGTCGATGTCCAGATCGCCGGCGATCAGCTCCAGCGCGAAGGAGCGCAGCGCCTCCTTCTGCTGGGCCTGCTGCTGTGCGGTCAGATCCATGATGGTGCCCGTCACGCGCACCGCGCGCCCCGCACCGTCGCGCGAGATGAAGCCGCGCGACAGCACCGGGATGAAATGGCCTTCCTTGTGGCGCAGGCGCAGCTCCTGCACCACCACGCTATCGCCGGAATGCAGCACGCGTTCGTAGATCTGCCGCACCTGGGCGAGATCCTGCGGGTGGATGCGCGACTCCCACCGCACGGCGCCCCGGGGCATGTCGTCGACACCGTAGCCGAGCATGTGCCAGCCCTGCGGCGAGTATTCGAGGCGCTGTGCCACCAGGTCCCAGTCCCAGGGCGCGTCGGTCGAGCCCTTGAGGGCCAGTTCGAGCTGCAGTTGCGAATGGCGCAGCAGCCCCTCGGTGCGCTTGCGCAGGGCTTCGTGCTCGAAGTAGCCCAGGGCAAAGTCCACGTCGGAGGCCATTTCGGAGAGCAGCGCGCGCGCGTCCTGGTCGAACGTGCCGGCCTCGCCGGCCACGAGCACGAACACGCCCATCACCTCGCCGTTGCGGTGCAGCGGAATGGCCACCGTGGGCGCGGCGTTCGGAATGTCGTGGATCCACACCGGGCGGTCTTCGCGCATGGCCGTGCAGGCGCTGCCCATGCCCGGCATCTGGGCGTTCTGCACGTCCCCCGTGCCGAAGGAGGCCGCCACAGCCACGCCGCTGCCCGCCGCGTCGCGCGTGCCGATCCAGGCCGCCAGCATGCCGCCGAGCGTGACCGCCGTCTCGCAGATGCGCGGGAACAGCGCCTCCTGGGTGCTGCACTGGACGATGGCCTGGTTGCAGGCGCTCAGCGCGGCGTACAGCTGCGACTGGCGCTTGATCTTGACCTCCGCCAGGCGGCGCTGCGTGATGTCCTGCAGCATGACGATGCAGCGGCTCTCACTCCCGTCGCCCTCCAGGGTGCGCAGCTGCACGTTCACGAAGGCTTCGGCTCCGTCGCCGCGGCGGATGCGCCGGTCGACGGTGTAGGCGTCGATCTCGCCGCGCAAGAGGCGCTCGACGCCCTGCAGATCCTGAGCCAGGTCGGCCGGATCGACGAGGTCGGCCCAGCCCAGCTGCTCGAGCTGCTCGGGGGTATGGCCGACGATGCGGCAGAAATGCGTGTTGAAGCGCCCCCAGCCGCGCCGGCCCAGGTCGGCCGTGGCGATGCCGATGAAGGGCAGCGAATAGAAGCGCTCCATGAGCTGGTCCGACCGTGTCTGCTGGGCCAGCACTTCCAGCTCCTGGGCACGGCGCACCTGGCGCCAGAACAGGCTCAGCACCATGGCCAGCGCAAGAATGGCCAGCGTCGTGACCGCCGTCACCCACCAGGCCAGCACGTGGACCGACTCCAGCACCTCGGCCCGGTCGATCTTGGCCACCACACGCCAGTCGGTGCCGGCCACGGGACGGTACGCAGCAAGCACAGGCACATTGCGGTGATCGCTGCCCTGCACCTGGCCGGGCTCGCTGGCGCGCAGCGCCACGGCGGCGGGCAGCTTCTCGCTCGCCATCGGCAGGCGCAGCTTCATGGCCGTGCCGCTGCGGTGGCGCAGCTCGTTCATGAACACCGCCTGGTCGCCGTCCCGGTTGACGAGCAGGATCTCGCCACTGGGGCTGGAGGTCGGCCAGGCCTGGATCACCGGGAACAGGAAGCGGTCGGGCGAGATGCCCATCAGCACGATCGCCACGAGACGCCGCTCGGGCCCGCTGACGTCGTGCACCGGCAGCAGCCAGCGCAGCTGCGCCTTGCCCTGGGCATTGACGAACAGATCCAGTCGCACGGCCTGCCCATCCTGCTGCCCATTGGAGACCAGGTCATCATGGCGCGCAGCAGCATCCATGCCTCCTTCAATGGAGGCGAGCACCTGTCCATCGAGCCCCACGAGGTCGATGGTTTCATAGTCGAAAGCCGTGCGCAGCAGCGCAAAGCGCTGCAGCACCGCCGCCTGCTGCGCGGCACTGCGCGAAGGGTCGGCGATGAGCTGCACCACGTGCTGCGCGAACACCGCGTCGGCGGCCAGCACCTCGGCGTTCTTCCTGCGCTCGCCCAACCAGTTCTCGATCTGGTCCGTCTTGAGCCGCGCGATGGCCGCGAGATTGGCGTAGGCCTCGTTCTCGGTCTTGGGGCCCTGGATCTGGACGACCATCCAGCCCGTCAAGGGCAGCAGCAGGGCCAGAGCGGTCAGCAGCAGGACGAATTGCCTCGTCGCTGCCGTGCCCGCGTTGCGTATGTTCATGTACCGGCGTCAGCTCTCGGCAGCGTTCAGGCGCGGGGGCTGCCCGAGCCCAGGGCCCGGGGCGGTGCACGTGTGGGCAGTGCGTCCGCCGTCGCATCCATGCGACCGAGCTTGAACACATCGACCCCGGCCACGAGGTCCTGCGCCTGCATCTTCAGGCTGTCGGCGGCGGCGGCCATCTCCTCGACCAAGGAGGCATTCTGCTGCGTCACCTGGTCCATGTGGGTGACCGCCTCGCCCACCTGGGACACGCCCAGGCTCTGCTCCCGGCTGGCCGCGCTGATCTGGCTCATGAGGTCGGTCACGCGGCGGATGGCGTTCACCACCTCGGTCATGGTGTTGCCGGCCTCGTCCACCTGGGCCGTGCCCTGTTCGACGCGCTGGACGCTGGCGTTGATCAGGTCCTTGATCTCCTTGGCCGCCTCGGCCGAGCGGCTGGCGAGGCTGCGCACCTCGCTGGCCACCACAGCAAAGCCCCGGCCCTGCTCACCCGCACGCGCGGCTTCCACAGCGGCGTTCAGCGCCAGGATGTTGGTCTGGAAGGCGATGGAATCGATCACGCCGATGATGTCGGCGATCTTGCGCGAACTGTCGTTGATGCCCTTCATGGTTTCGACCACCTGCGACACCACCGTGCCGCCCTTGACGGCCACGGTGCTGGCGCTGTGCGCCAGGTCGTTGGCCTGGCGGGCGTTCTCGGCGTTCTGCTGCACCGTAGAGTTGAGCTGCTCCATGGAGGCAGCCGTCTGCTCCAGCGCGCTGGCCTGGCTCTCGGTGCGCGTGGCCAGGTCGTGGTTGCCCTGGGCGATCTGGACGCTGGCCGTGGCCACCGCGTGGGAGCCCTGGCGCACATGGTTCACCACGCCGCCCAGCTTCTGCTGCATCTCGATCAGGGACTTGATCAGCAGGCCGGTTTCGTTGGTGCCGTAGGTGTGCATCTCGGTGGTGAGGTCGCCGGCGGCCACATGGTGCGCCAGGTCGACGGCCTCGCGGATCGGCACGGTAATGCTGCGCACGAACACCAGCACCAGCACGCAGGCACCGACCACGAACAGGCACAGCAGGCCGAGGGTGCCGTAGGCAAGCCACTGGGCTTGCACGACCCGCTCCTGCAGGGTGCGCTCGAGCACCTGGGTGGCCTGCCCGTTGAAGGCGTAGATGCCGTCGATGGTGCGCGTGAACTCGTCGAAATAGGCCTCGGCCGTGAGCTTGAATTCCTGGGCGTTGATGAGCCCATCTTCGGCCATCTTGAGCGTGCGGTCGATCTGCTCGCGCTGCTTCTGCGAGGCCTCCTGCAACGCCTGGCGGATGCCCGGGTTGGCATCCGTGGCCTTGGCGAGGTTGCGGAAGAAATCGGCCTGCGCCTGCAAGGCCTGGCGGTGCAGGCCTTGCATCGCGGCACGGCCCTCGGGCGGCAGCACGCCCTGGGTCAGGAACGCAGAACCGCGCGCGCGCATCTGGCCCATGTACTCGGTCAGCAGCATGGCCTTGACCAGCGTGGCCTGCGTCAGCATGTGGGTGTCGAGCCGGGGATCGAGCGACAGGCCGAAGCTGTCCATGACGGCCTCGCCCACGAGAAACTGGCGGGCAATCAGTTCGGTGTGGCGGCGCGTGCTTTCGGCGGCCGGGATCTGCTTGCCGGCGACACCCTGCTCCAGCGCGACCCATTCCTGGCGGCGCTCAGCCCAGAGGGCGGCAACCTGCTGCGGCGCGTTGACGTCCTTGAGTTCCTGGTCCACCTTCTCGCCAGCCTTCGCCAGCGACTGGGCAATGCCTGGACGGCGCTGGGCCAGCTTTTCGTTGCCGCTCAGCGCGCTGGCCGAGAGGCCGCGGTGCGTCTGGGTGAACTGGACAACGTGGTTGATCTCGCTGAGCACCTTGCCGCCTTCGACCTGGCGCTGCGCATGGCCGACGTCGTCGAGCGCATAGCGCATGTACAAAGCTGTGGGGATGGCCACCATCACGAAGGCCACGAAGCCCTGGATCAGGAATTTCTGAGCCAGGCTCAGACGGTGCAGGATAGACATGGGGTGTATCGGGGTTAGGGATAACAACCGGTTGGCCGAAGCACCGAACAAATCACCAGGCACATCACCCGGACGTTGGTACAGGCACTCTGCAACCCTTGTGGTTGCGCTGTGCTGTGGGCCCACCCTTCATGCCAATACCAATTGTTACTATAAATAAGAACCGCTCTTACCACAACGCCTAAAAATTGGTATCAGGAATACCTGTAAACCGGTAGCGCCGACAAAAGAGCCTGCAACCGCGCCGCGCCGAGGGGGCCGGCGCCTCTCAATGCCGTTCGCCGCGTTCGTTGTTCACCACGTAGCGTGTCAACGCCGCCACACTGTGGCGGCCGAGCTTGCGCATGATGTTGCGGCGATGCACCTCGACGGTTGACGGCGCGATGCTGAGCATTTCGGCGATCTGCCCCGAGGTGCAGCCCTCGGCCACCAGCTTGAGCACCTGGCGTTCGCGCGCGCCCAGCACCGCCACGGGCCGCGCCGCGCCGCCCTGCCCGACGAGCGCGCCGGTGACCACGCCGGCCACGTCAGGGCACAGGTAGGTGCGCCCCCGCAGCACGGTGCGGATGGCGCGCAGCAGTTCTTCACTCGCCTCGGCCTTGGTCACGTAGCCGCTGGCACCGGCGTTGAGCATGTCCAGCACATACTGCTGGTCCGAATAGGCCGACAGGGCCACCACCTTCACCTGCGGCAGCAGCGTGCGCAGCTTGCGCGTGACCTCGGTTCCGTCCATGCCGGGCATGCTGATGTCCATGCAGACGATCTGCGGCGCAGTGTCGCGCGCCAGGTCGAGGACCTGTGTGCCATCGCCAGCTTGGCCCACCACCTCCATGTCGTCCTGCGAATGCAGCAGATGGCACAGCGCCTCGCGGAACATCTGGTGGTCATCGGCCAGCAGGACGCGGACCTTGGCGGGGGATGGACTGGGACTGTGCATAGGGTCAAATTTCAACACAGATCCGTGTGCCGTGGCCCGGCACCGACTGCAGGGTGAAGCGACCGCCAGCGAACTCGGCCGTCTCGCGCATGTTGATCAGGCCCAGACCCGCCGTATGCCGCGACTTCATGGCCGGCTCCACGTCGAAACCCACGCCGTCGTCCGTGACGATGACCAGCACCGGACTGGAATCGAGTTGCAGCAGCACCGTCACGGTACGCGCCTGGGCATGCTTTGCGCTGTTGGTCAGCGCCTCCTGGACGATGCGGAACAGCGCCAGCTCCAGGTCGTGCGCGAGGCGCACCTCGCCGTGCGGGCACTCCACGTTCACCTGCAGGCCGGTGCGTCGCGCGAATTGCTCGGCGTAGCTCTGCACCACGCCCAGCAGGCCGCCGCAGTCGATCACCGGGGGGTGCAGCTCGGCGCAGATTTCCCGCACGCTGATCGTGGTGTCCTCGATCAGCGCCTGCGTGTCCTCCACGCGCCCCGCGAACTCGGCCGTGGAGCGGTCGGCGGGCGTGGCCCGCGTGATGATGTCCAGGTTGATGCGCAGCGCCGCGAGGTTGGGGCTCGTGCGGTCGTGCAGCTCGCGTGAGAAGCGGCGCCGGATCTCCTCCTGCGACTGCACCATGCGCCGCGACAGCTCCTCGATGTGCAGCGACAGACGCAGGCGCTCCTGCTCCAGGCGCTTGCGCTCGGTGATGTCGGCGCCGACCCCTCGGTAACCGCAGAAGTGCCCCTGTGCGTCGAGGATGGGCGTGCCACTGATCGACCCCCAGCGCTCCTTGCCGTCCGGCCCCATGCGCAGGATTTCGAAATGGCGGAACGGCTGGCGTGCCTCCAGCAGGGCGCGGTGGCGCGCCCAGTCGGCCTGCGTCAGGTTGAGCGCCGGCAGCTCCCAGCGCGTGCGGCCTACGTAGTCGGTACCCGGGATGCCCGTGCCATCCTGCACCCGGCCGTCGAAACGCACGAAGCGGTATTCAGCGTCCTGCTCCCAGTACCAGTCGGAGGACAGGTCGGCCAGGGTGCGAAAGCGGGCCTCGCTCTCGCGCAAGCCGGACAGCGCACGTTCGCGCGCGTCGAGCATGCCGTTGAACTGCTGCGCGACAGCCCAGAGCTCGCGCGGCCCCGAGTTCATCTGCACACGCGTGTCGGGTTGGCCGCCGGCCACGGCGGCGGCCGCGCGGCTCAGGGCCTCGATAGGCCGAACGATGCCCCGGCCAATGCGCAAAGCCAGGGCCAGCGCCAGCACCAGGATCAGCAACGCCAGCAAGGTGCCTGCCGTGAAGGCAGCGTTGGCGTCGGCGAACACGTCCGCCGTGGGCACACCGGCCACCACCGTCCAGCCGGCCCGCTCCACCGGAGCAAAGGCAAACAGGCGCTGGACGCCGTCCGCGCTGGTGGCCACGGCGCCTTCAGTGAGCGGCGCCCGTGCCAGCGGAATCCATTCCGCCGGCACAGATTTGCCAATCCACGACTGGCTTTCCCGGGAACGTAGCAGAATGTGCCCGCTCTTGTCGTACGCCACCACGAGCGCGCCCTCAGGCAGGTCGGCCAGCAGGCGCTCACCGAGCTGGACCAGGTCCATCGGCAGGCTGATGAGTCCGGTGGTGCGCCCATCCACGTCCTTGACCGGATGGAACAGCACCGAAACCCAGCGCCCGGACAGCTGGCCGAGCATGGCGTCGCCCACGGTCATGCCCGGACTCTCCAGAGCGGCCCGGAAACCGGGTGTGGCGCGCATCTGCTCGTGCGTGAGCTTGCGGTCCAGGAAGGAGCAGTTGCTGCTCCCCGCCAGGTCCTGCACGACGAGGTTGGTGAATTCGGGGTAGAGGTTGACGAACTCGCCGATGATGGGATCGCAGTCCTCGGCATGCAGCGCCATCACCATAGGCCGCTGCGCCATGCGCGCCAGCACCATTTCCTGGTCGCGCAGCAAAGTATCCAGGCTGCTGGCCGTGGCATGGGCCAGGATGCTCACGCGCTCGGCAGCGAAATGGCGCGCCGCCTGCCGGCCGCTCTCCAGGTGGTAGAGCAGAACGCCCAGCCCCGGCAGCAGCACAGCCACCAGCAGCAGCATGAGCTGCATTCGCACCGACAGACGGTAGAAACTCCGCACCAGCACCCACTCCCATTCGGTTGCCCAGACAAGGGGCCGAGTATGCCCGCAAGGGATGACCCCACGGCCCGGTGCGGTGGCGGGGTGTCAGCGCTCGGCGGGCAGCGGCGCGCCGCCAGTGGAATGTGCAACGAAACTGGCCAGCGCCCGCAGGTCCTGTTCACTCAACCGGTCGGCAAAGGACGGCATGATGCCGATGCCCGCGCGCAGGGCTCGCAGCACGCGCGCGGCGTCGGGCTTGAGGTCGTCCAGCACCGGGCCGACCTGCCCTTCGGCCCCGGCCGCCGCGAGCGTGTGGCACACGGCGCAGGCCGGCCGTACGGTCCCGAACAGCACACGACCACGCTCCAGCTCCGCCGGACCGGCCGCTTGCGCGGCGCCACCGACAGCCAGCAGACAGCCCGCCCACGCGGACCGCATCACGCGCGCCACCTCAGGCAACCGTGAGGGTGACCGCGTGGTCCCGCCAGCTGGTGTTGTTGTAGCCGCCGAGGTTTTCCTCGCGCTCGGCCGGCTGCACATTGCCGGCTGCGTCGGTCGCACGGCTTGCCAGCATGTGGGTGCCGGCGGCCAGCTGCAGCGGCAGCACGAACTGGCGCCAGGCGAAGCGCCCCAGGTCAGGCCCGATGAGCTGGGCCTTTTGCCAGGTCTTGCCACCATCGCCCGACACCTCCACGCCCTGCACCGCCCGGGTGCCGCCGAAAGCCACGCCGTGCACCTGCACCAGGCCGGCCTTCACGGGGCCCTGCTCGGACAAGGGGCCGTTGATCCATGACTTGACCGTCATCTCCCACACCGAGGGCTGGTCGGGGCTGGCCTTGCTGCCGGGCGGCGACATGCGGTAGCCGTGCGACATGATGCGCGCCTGGGACTGCTCGCGCGTCAGCGCCAGCCGCTTGACGTACTTGATGTTGTTCACGCCCTGGTAACCCGGCACGATGAGGCGCACCGGGCCGCCATGCGCGAGCGGGATCGGTTCGCCGTTGAGTTCCCAGGCAAGCACGGCGTCTTCGAGTGCCTTGATGGGCACCGAGCGCTCGACCAGCACGCTCAGCGGGTCGACGCCCTCGGGCAGCTTTTCGCCGCCGGTGCCCGTGAGGTAGGCCGCACCATCGGCTGCCCCGCCCAGCGCAGCCACCACCTGGCGCACCGGCACGCCGCTCCACAGCGCGCAACCGGCTGCGCCCACGGTCCAGGGCGTGCCGCTGGGCTTGCTCGGGAAAAAGCCGCGTCCATTGCCCGAACACTGCAGCACGGTTGCCACGGTCTCCACGCCCAGGGTCTTGAGTTCTGCGAGCGTGAGCGCCCGCGGGTTCTTCACGCCTTCGATGGCAACCACCCAGGCATCACGGTTGTCGAGGATGGCTGCGTCGGGCGCGGGCAGATTGTTGCGCACGTAGAGCTGACCCGTGGGCGTGATGACACTGGTGCCGAATGCCGAGCGGCGCGTCTCCAGGGTGCTGCTGCTGTGCACGATGAGGGCCTTGGCGTCCTTCGCGCCGGCGTACGCCGGCAGCGGCTTGGCCGCCGCCTGGGCGCGCGCCACGCCGGTGAAACTGGCCATGCCCAGGGCACCGAGGGCGGCGGCGCTTCCGGCCAGGAGATGGCGGCGCGGCAGGGACGAGGGTGGGGTCATGGAGATTCCTTCCGGGAGGGGTGGCTGGGAAAGCCCGCTGGGCAGACAGGACGGCGGGCCGTGCCGGCACATTCTGTACTGCTCAAAACTTCGTCCAACCACTGATGCCTGTCAAAAAATGTAAGAGTTGCTAGTGCAAATGAAACATGCGTCGCACACGTGTCGGGCTGGTGCATATTCAAAGGCATCGAGGTCCCGGCCAGCATTTCCTGCGGTCCTGTCCTGTCGAACGTTCCTGCGGCCCCGCAGGCGGCGGACCGCACCCCGACCGTCCACCGCAACGCCCTGGAACACCATGAATACCAGCCCTGGCCCTTTTTCTTTCCGCGCCGCCCTGGCGGCCCTGTGCCTGCTGGGCACGGCCCATCTGGCGCACGCGCAGCTCACGGCCATCGTGGCCGTGGAACCCACCGCCCGCAAGGCGGCGCACAGCATCCTGCGCAGCGCCCTGGAGTCCGGTCTGTCGAAGGCCGCCTCGCAAACCGCCGTGGTCACCACCAGCGAAGACCTGGCCGACGTCATGCGCGCCACGCGCAGCGCGGGCTACGACGTCTTCATCGGTCCGGCCCAGGTGGCGGCCTCGGCGCTGCAGCGTGGCTATGAACTGGTGGGCGCTACGCACAAGTCCGAGCAGTACCTGCTGGTCGGAACGCCGCAGGTGGCGGCCGTGGGCGCCATGAAGGACCGGCGGCTCTACCTGCCGCAGCAGGACTCGATCTACACCTACATGGCGCGCGGCATGCTCAACGAGGCCGGGCTCTCGTTCAAGGACCTCAAGGCGGTGCAGCACGAGAAGTTTCCACAGGCCGGCCTCACGGCGCTCACGCTGGGCTCGGCCGATGCCACCGTGGTGCGGGCCGACGAGTGGGCCGAGTGGTCCGTCGCCCATCCCGGCGGCGCGCGCGTGCTGGCCACCAGCCAGCCTGTGCCGGGCGGCTTTACGGTGGTCGTGAAAAAAGATCTGCCCGCCGAGGTGCGCAGCCGCCTGGCCCAGTGGTTCGGTAGCGCCAGCACGCAGGCCGGCCTGGCCACCGTGGCCCTGCGTCCCGAAGCCAAGGAATACCAGCGCGTGGCCGAGCTGGGTCTGTTCACTCCATCCAGCCTGCCGGGCGTGCGACGCATCACCGCCAAGGAGGCCCAGCAGCTGCAGGGACAGGGCGCGGTGATCGTGGATACGCGCACCGAGAAGGAATTCAAGGCCAAGCGCATCAAGGGCGCGGTGTGGGCCGCGTATGTGGAGAAGAGCCTCAAGGACGTGGCCTTCAACCCGGCACAGGACGATTTCAGCGCGCTCGGCCAGTTGCCGCAGGCCGCCCCAGGCCAGCCAGTGATCTTTGCCTGCAACGGGGCCGAATGCTGGAAGTCGTACAAGGCCGCGAAGGTGGCGGCCGCCAAGGGCTACAAGACGGTGTACTGGCTGCGCGGCGGCCTGCCCGAATGGGACGCCGACGGCCTGCCCACCGAGGGCGGCTGAGATGGCGCCCCGCGGGGCGACGCATCAATCGCTGCAGAACACCGTGAGCACGCCGGTGTAGCCGTACAGGTGGTGGTGGGCGATCTCGCCCCCCGCGAAGAAGCCGGCCAGCGGCACGTCCCCCAGGGCGTGGCGCACGATCTGCAGCTCGGCGCTGGGCCCGCCGAAATGCGGACCGCCGCGCCCGGAGCAGCTGACGTAGATGGCCCCCGCGACATGGCGCTCGCGCCGGTGCGGCAGCGCCATCTCGCGCGCCGGCAACGGCGTCGGCCCATCGGCCGCGCCGGCCGGCTGCGGCGCCAGCTCGGTTTCGCCGGGGGCCAGTTCCTCGCGGATCTCGGCGCAGATACGCATCAGGTCGGCGCGGGCGGCCGCCACGTGGCGCTGGCAGAACGCCAGGCGCATTCCGGTCTCCACCATGTCGGCCAGCGCCACGCCATGGCGCGCGCCGTCCAGGCCGATGATGTGGCGTACCCGCGTGTCGGTGCCAAAATGGCCGGTGCGCCCGGCTGCAGGTACGGCATCGGCGTCCATGAGGCCGGCCAGCGTCGCCCGCACACGCTCCACGGTCTGCTGCGGCACGCCCTCAAGCGAGACCCCCAGCGTCTGCAGCAGCACATCGAGCGCGGGTTCGCCGTCGAGCTGCAGCACCACGTTGTCCTTGGCGGCGGTAATGCGGTGCGTGGGCCCCACGGGCTGGCAGCCCTGGGTCACGCGCGACAGCAGCGGCACGCCCCGGCCGAAGGCCACGCCCGACAGCCCGCCGCCAAACACGCCACCGGCCGCGCCCTGCCCGGCCAGGTTGCCGTTGCCACCCACGGCGAACTGCACGCTGGCGCCGCGGCTGGCGGACAGGCCGCCGAACACGTAGCCGCTGGTCGTGCGCTCGGCCATCTCGGCGATCAGGCCGGCCACGTCGGGCGTGGCGCCGTCGGCGTGCACCAGCGCCGTGTGCGCCGCGAACCCGTTGCCGCCCGAACGCGGCAACGGCGCCACGCCGGAAAACACGCGGTACTGGTCGCTGGGCAGCTCCAGCAGCATCACCACCAGCGCCGGCTCGTCGAAGTATTCAACATTGCTGGCGCTCACGCCCACGCCGACGGTGCCGCTCCAGTCGGTGACCTCGGGCAGCTCTGCGCTGAGGTGGTCGAGCAGGGCCTGGGCCTCGTCCGCGTAATGGTCGGTGATGTAGAGCAGGCCCAGGGTGGGCGCGTGCGCGTATTCGGGCAGCGCCATCTGCGCACGCAGCTGGGCCAGCACCAGCGCGGCTGCCATGGGCCACTGCGGATGGGTGGCGTGACCGGTGGGACAGAGTTTCATGGGCAGTCTGGCCGGAGGCGGCAGGCGCGCGCCTGCCGGCAGAAAGTCAGCGGGCCGAGCCAGACGCCGGGCGGCGTGCGGCTGCCTTGCGTGGCGCGGCCTTGCGCGGCGCCGCCTTCTTGGCCGCTGCCTTGCGCGGTGCAGCCTTCGCAGGGGCGGAGGGCTCGGCAGCCTTGGGGGCTGCGCGACGGGCGGCGCCCTGCATGCTCTGCACGCCCTTGGCCGCCATGCCGGTGGCGGTCTTGAAGGCCTCCTTGGCCAGGCCGGTGGCCATGTGCCGAGTGGTGTCGAGCGCAGTCTGCTTGGCCGCGTCCTTCATGGCGGTGGCGGCGATCTGCTGGAACTGCTGCGTCAGCGCGCCCCACCACTGCATGGGGTCGACAATGCTCGCTGCCGTGGCGTCGGCCTTGCCTTTGCTCTTGGAAGCCCCGGCCTTGCGGGCCGGTGCCTCGGGTGCAGCCTCGGGCGCGGCCTTCTCGACGACGCGGCTGGCGGCGCCGGAAACCGCCTGGGCGGCGCTGGCCAGGGTTTCGCCGGCCTTGTGCACGCCTTCCATCACGGTGTCGGCCGTCTTGAGCTTGAAGGCATTGGCGACGTCGCCCATGCTGAAGTTCATGCCCTTGAGCGTGGCCAGAGTCATCTTCTGCACTTCGAGCGCCTGGATGGTGGCGGCCAGCGCGCGCGAGTTCTGCTCCAGCCAGAACTGCACGGCCTTGAGTTCCTCGATGCGCTTTTCGAGCTCTTCCACGCTGATGGTGGGCGCCACCCAGTTCGACAGATTGGGCAGCTGCGGGATGCTGTTCGAAGCGCCCTTGGCCAGGTTCTGCAGGAAATCGAAACCGGGCACGAATTTGCCGAAACCGATGGGGGATGTGTCGCTCATGGCCGCTCCGCTGGGTGGGTTGTCGATAGGGATTCGGACAGCTTACTCCAACCCAGGGTGGCCAGGCTACACCCCCTGTCGGTCAGTGGCCGTGCTGCATGCCGGCGCCATGGCCGGCCGGCGCGCCGGGGGCCTGCGCCGCCACGGGCACCTGCAGCTGCAGCTTGCTCTCGGCGCCCTTGGCGTCCTTGAACACCAGGGTCAGCGGCACGGTGGAACCCTTGGCCAATGGTGCCTTCAGGTCCATGAGCATGACGTGGAAGCCGCCGGGCTTGAGGTCCACAGCCTTGCCCGCGGGCAGATCCAGCGCGGGCACAGCGCGCATCTTCATGACGTCGCCTTCCATCTTCATCTCGTGCACTTCGGCCACGCCAGCGGCGGGCGACTCGGCCCGCACCAGGCGCGTGGCTTCGCTGGCGGTGAGGCGCATGAAGGCACCGGTGGCCTTCTGGCCCTGCACGCTGGCGCGGGCCCATGCGCCCTCGGCGGCGACGGGGGCGGTCTGGGCCTGGGCGGCGCCGGCCAGCAGGGCAGCGGCGAACAACAGGGGGGTGGTAACGGATTGAAAAGTCATCGAGGTGTCTCCGCAGAGCTAAAAAGGAAAAAGGGTGAACCTGTGTGCCGTGGGCACGGGAATTTCAAACAAAAACAGCCACAGCGCTTATCCAATAAGCGCCAATAGCTATAAGTTTTATAGCTGGTGCGTCGGTGGCCCACGCGCCGGCAGGGGTGCGGCCGGGCGAGCGGCGCGGCCCCCCACGGACAGCGGCAACGGCTCGTGCGCCACCAGGGCCACCACGGGCAAGCGCTCCGGCAGGCAGGCGGGCGGAGCGGCCGAGGGAGTGCACAGCGGACAGTCGAGCGCGTGGCCGGCTGCGGGCAGCGCGCCGTGCACGAGGTAGCGCACCGGCCCCGAGCCCGAGCAGATACGTTCGGCCGAGGATGCGGCCACGAACGGCGAGGCCACCGCCGCGCCGGCCGACAGCGCGAACCACGCCAGCATGCAGCAGGCGAGCCAGCGGAAGCGGCGCAGGGAGTCCATGGAGCGATTGTAGGAGCGCAGTCCCGCCGCCCGGTGGGGTCAGCCGGTGCTCTCGCCCGCGTCCAGACGCGCGCGCAGGCCGCTGGCGCGCTGGGTGCGCTGCGCCACCGCCTGGGCCAGCAGGCCCGGCTGCGCCGCCACCAGCGTGAAGGCCTCCCGTGCGCGCGTGATGCCGGTGTAGACCAGCTCGCGCCCCAGCACCGCGCCCGCGCGCGGCGGCAGCACCAGCACGGCGTGCTCGAACTCGGAGCCCTGGCTCTTGTGCACCGTCATGGCGAATGCGGTTTCCACCTGCGCGAGCCGGGCCACGCCGACCGAACGCAGTTGCGGCCCGTCGGCGAAATAGACGCGCAGGCTGCCGCCGGGCGCGGGCAACGCGATGCCAATGTCGCCGTTGAACACGCCCAGCGCCGCGTCGTTGCGCGTGACCATGACCGGGCGCCCCGCATACCACTCGCCGCGCGCGCCCAGCAGGCCCGCACCGCGCAGCGCGGCCTCCACCGCCTGGTTCAGCCCGGCCGCGCCCCACTCGCCCTCGCGCACGGCGCACAGCAGGCGAAAGCGCTCGAACGCGGCGAGCACGTCGCGCGCCCAGTCCGCATGGTCTGGCGCGCCGCCCGTGCCGCGCGCCAGGGCGTCGAGGTAGGCGCGGTAGCAGGCCGGCGCGCCGGGGCGGCCGTGCAGCGCCAGCCGCACCACGGCCTCGGGCGAAGCCCCTTCCAGGGCCTGCAGCGACTGCGTGGCGTCGTCCGCAAGGGCGCGGCGCGCACCCAGGGCATCGCCCCGGTTCACCGCCAGCGCGAGCTGGCCGATGGGGCCGCCGAAGCGCCGGCTCTCGCGCAGCATCACGGTGTGCTGGGCCAGCGCGGGCGCGGCGCCGCTGCGGTCGAGGCAGTCCGCGGGCAGCGCCTGGCCGGCCGCCGCGAGCGCGTAGCGCGCCGTCTCGGTGCCGTAGCGGCCGGCCTCGGCGTCGCGGCACAGGTCGCCCAGCACGGCGCCGGCCTCGACCGAGGCCAGCTGGTCCTTGTCACCGAGGAAGACCACGCGGGCCGTGGGCGGCAGGGCGTCCAGCAGCGCGGCCATCATTTCCAGGTGCACCATGGAGGCTTCGTCGACGATGAGCACGTCCACATCCAGCGGGTGCGCCGCGTGGTGGCGGAACTGCCGCGTGTCGGGCCGCGCGCCGAGCAGCGCGTGCAGGGTGCGTGCCGCACCCATGCGCTGGGCGAAGGCATGCAGGTCCAGCGCGTCGCCCAGGCGCTCCTGCAGGCCGCCGAGCGCGGCGTCGATGGACTGCTTGAGGCGCGCCGCCGCCTTGCCGGTGGGCGCCGCCAGCGCCACGCGCAGGTGCCCGGGCTGCGGGTCCACGGCGGCCAGCAGAGCGAGCAGGCGCGCGGCGGTGTAGGTTTTGCCGGTGCCGGGCCCGCCGGTGATGACGGCCAGGCGCGAGCGCAGCGCCATGGCGCAGGCCAGCTTCTGCCAGTCCACCCCGCCTTCGGGCGCGGGGGCGAACAGCCGGTCCAGCCACTGGCGCGCCACGGCTTCGTCCACGGCCAGCGGCGCGGCCGTGCGATCGGCCAGTGCCTGTGCCACACGGGTTTCGTAGCCCCAGTAACGGCGCAGGTAGAGCAGCGGCGTGGCGGCGCTGCCGCCCAGCACCAGCGGCTGGCCGGTATCGGCATCACGCCCGACCTGGCGCACCACGGAGCTGGTGCGCAGCGCGGCAAGCCAATCCTGCGGATCGCGGGGCAGCGTGGCCCAGACGCCCTGGAGCGCGGCTTGCGCCTCCTGCGGCCAGCCCAGCACGGCGGCGGGGTCGCGCACCAGCGGTGCCAGCGGCAGGCAGGTATGGCCGCGCCCTTCCATGTGCGCCAGCAGGGCCGTGGCTATCAGCAGCGCAGGCGGCGCCTCGGCATCCAGTTCGGCCACGAAGGCGGCGAGCGCGCTGTCGAGCCGGCGCAGCCAGCCGGCCTCGCTCCACTGGCGCAGGGCGTCGAGCGCGGGGTTCATGCGCCGTCCTCCGCGCGTTCGAGCAGGCCATCGAGCGCATCCAGCAGCGCCAGCGGCGGCGGCACGTGGCGCACGCCCTGGCAGGGGCCATCCAGGCCGCGCAGGAAGAAATAGAGCGCGCCGCCCAGGTGCTGCGCCGGTGCGTAGGCGCTGCCCAGCCGCGCGCGCAGCAGGCGGTGCAGCGCCAGCAGGTAGAGCGCGGCCTGCACGTCGTAGCGGTGCGCGGCCATGGCGGCGTCGAGCGCCTCGGCGGTGTAGGCAGCGCCGTGCTCGCCGAGGTGGTTGGACTTGTAGTCGAGCACCCAGTAGCGCCCGCCGTGCTCGAACACCAGGTCGGCGAAGCCCATGAGCATGCCGCGCAGTTCGCGTTCGGGCAGCCAGGGGCGGTCGTGGCCGGGCAGCAGGTGGGCGCGGCACAGCGCATCGACCTCGGCCGCGCGCAGGCGCTGCGCGGGCAGCCAGAACTCCATTTCGGGCAGCAGCGTCACCAGTGCGCACAGCGGCGCGCCCACGCCAGCCAGCGGCGTGGTGGCCACTGCGGCAAGCCACTGCACTACCTCGTCGGCGCGCTCGCCGTGGCCGGCGCGCTCGCAGCGGCGGCGCAGGCGGGCGGCCAGCGCGGTGTCGCCCGCGAGCGCGAAGTCTTCGCCCGCCAGCCATTCCAGCTGCTCGTGCAGGAAGTTGCCGGCCAGCGCGCCGCGCGGGAAGCGGTGCCAGGCGGGCACCGGCGCGGGCTCGTCGAACAGGTCGCCGGTCCAGCCCCGGGGCCGGTCGGGCGTGGGCGCCGGAGCGGGCGACGCGGTGCTGGCGGGCTGCGGCGCGGCGGCCAGCACCCGCTCGTCGTCCGCCGGGCGCGGCGCCTGCGTGGGCGCCAGCGGCACGGTGTCCTGCGCACCCGGGCGCACCAGTTGCGAGAAGCTGCCGATGCCCCAGCGCCGCTCGAACACCCCGGCATAGGCGGGCTGCTCGCGCAGCGGCGCCGGCGCATCGTGCGCGGCCAGCAGGGTGCGCGGCACGGTGTCGGGCACGGCCTGCAGGGCGATGTGCGGCTGTGCGTGCGCCAGGTCCTGCAAGGGCAGCAGCCAATCGCCGGCCTCGCGGGCGGCCGGGCCGCCGAGCAGGTAGCCGGCGGCGCTGCGGTGGGTGCGGCACTGCGTGGTATGGCCCACCTTGAGCGCGGCAAAACCCAGCCACAGTGCGTGGCGCGCGCGCGTGAGCGCCACGTAGAGCAGGCGCACGTCTTCGCGCAGGCGCTCGTGCTCGGCCTGCTCCAGCACGGCGTCGTCCAGGTGCAGGTGCAGCACGCGCTGGCCTTCGCCGTCGGCCAAATGCAGGAAGCCCGTGGACTGGCGCGAGACTTCGCGCAGGCCATAGGCGAACGGCAGGCAGACCACGGGGTATTCGAGGCCCTTGCTCTTGTGCACGGTGACCACCTTCACCAGATCGGCGTCGCTTTCCAGGCGCACGATCTGCTCGTCGCCGCTGTCGCCGCCCTCCTCCCTCTGCGACTGGAGCCAGCGGATGAGTGCGTGCTCGCCATCGAGCAGCGCGCTGGCGTCCTGCAGCAGCTCGGCCAGGTGCAGGAAGTTGGTGAGGCGCCGCTCGCCACCGCCCTCGCGCAGCCAGCGCGCGGGCAGATCGAACTGGTGCAGGGTCTGGCGCAGCATGGTCAGCACGCCCTGCATGCGCCATACGCTGTGCAGTTGGCGCAGTTGCAGGCTGCGGGCGTCGAAGGCCTCGTCGCTGGCGGCCAGCCTGGCCAGTTCGTCGACCGACAGGCCCATGGTGCGCGTGGCCAGGCCAGCACGCGCCTTGCGCGCATCGAGCGGGTCGGCCACGGCGCGCAGCCAGTAGAGCAGGTCGCGCGCCTCGTCGCTGGCGAACACCGAATCCTTGTCCGAGAGATAGACCGAAGCCACGCCGCGCCGCTGCAGCGCGCGCCGCACGGCCTCGGCCTCGGTGCCGGTGCGCACCAGCACGGCGATGTCGGCCGGGCGCAGGCGTTCCAGCGACGCGCCGGGGCGCGCGAAGCCGGCCTGGCCGTCGCTCAGCCAGGCGACGATCTGCTCGGCGCACAGCGCGGCGAAGCGCTGGCGGTGCTCGGGCGCGCCGCGCAGCGCCAGGTCGTGGTGGATGGCGAGCGCGGGCACCGCGCCAGCGGCGGTCTGGAACTGCTCGGCGCGGCCGCGCGCCGCCACTTCGACGAAGGGCAGCGGGTCGTCCTGCGCGGCGGCGTCACGGAACAGGAAGGCACCCTCGCCCGCACGCGCCTCGGCCTGCGCGAACCCGTGGTTGACGACGTTCACCAGCGCCGTGGTGGAGCGGTGGTTGGTGCCCAGCACATAGTGGCGCCCGGCGGTGGCGCGGCGCGCGGCGAGGTAGCTGTGGATGTCGGCGCCCCGGAAGCCATAGATCGATTGCTTCGGGTCGCCGATGAGCAGCAGCGCGGTGCGCGGGTCGTTGTCGGCCACGCGGTAGAGCTGGTCGAAGATGCGGTACTGCAGCGGCGAGGTGTCCTGGAATTCATCGATCAGCGCCACCGGGGTTTGCGCCGTGATGCGCGCACGCAGGCGCTCGCCGTTCGGGCCGGCCAGTGCCTGGTCGAGACGCTGCAGCAGGTCGGCGAAGCCGAAGGTGCCAGCCTGGCGCTTGAGCCGCGCCACGCGCGCCTGCACCTGGGCCGCCGCGTGCAGGCGCAGGGCCACGGCGGGCCGGGGCAGCGCCTCCAGGGCGGCCAGGAGCGCGGCCAGCGCCTCGAAATGCGCGGGCAGCGCAATGGCGGCGGCGCCGTCCTTGCGCGCTTCGCGCAGGCCGTCCGGGCTCAGCCGGCTTTGGGCGGCGGGGGTCAGCTCCAGCGGGTCATCCCCGGGGCTGCCCGCCCAGGCCGCGAGCTGGTCGAGCCATTTGGTGTAGTGGGCGGGCTTGAGCTTGGCGCGGTTCCAGTCGCATTCCTTGGGCGCGGTCTGGTCGTCGAGCCATTGCTGCATCTCCCCGGCGCGCGCCGCCCAGCCAGCCTTGAGCGCCGCGATGGCCTCGTGCCGGGCTTGCCGCTGGCGCTGCACGCAAGCGGCCAGCGTACCCTCGCCCGCCGCCTCGGGCAGGTCTTGCGCCGCCAGGCCGCGCATGTCGTCGGCCAGTGCGTCCACACTGCTCCAGACCTCCAGCACCGCGTCGAGCACCTCGCCCGCGAGCGGGTAGCACTGCTGGCGCCAGTAGTCCTGCGCGGCCTCGGTTTGCACGGCGCGCTCATCGGAGGCCAGCTCTTCGTCGAACAGGCTGCCGCTGTCGAACGCGTGCTCGCGCAGCATGCGCTGGCACCAGGCGTCGATGGTGTGCACGGCTGCGTCGTCCATGCCCTCGGCGGCCAGGGCCAGGCGCCAGGCGGCCTGGGCGCGGGCTTCGCCCTCGGGGTAGTCGTCCAGCAACTGGGCGAGGAAGGCGTCGTGCGCGGGCACTGGGGCCTCGCCCCGGAAGCAGCGCGCGGCCTCGATCAGGCGTGCACGGATGCGGTCCGACAGCTCACGTGTGGCCGCCCGCGTGAAGGTCATCACCAGAATCTCAGCCGGACGCAGCGCGCGCGCGAAGCCGTGTTCGCCGCCATGGCCGAGCACCAGGCGCAGGTAGAGCGCGGCGATGGTCCAGGTCTTGCCGGTGCCTGCGCTGGCCTCGATGAGGCGGCTGCCCCAGAGCGGGAAGGCGATGGCGTCCAGCGTGGCGGTGGGCACGGCCGGGTTCATGCGCCAGCCTCCGCCACTGGTTCGGGGTGCGCCACGGCCTGCACCTGCCGCGCGGCCCAATCGGCCAGTGGCGCGCAGACCGCTTGGGCCAGGGCCTCGAACCGGCCGTCTTCGGCGAGCGCCTCGAAGTCGGGGTAGAGCCGCGCCAGGCTGAGGTCGGCGCCTTCGCCCTCCTGGTTGAAGCCGCCTTCGTAGGTGCTGGCGGCGTCGCCGCCGCCCACCTGGGCCAGCCCGGTGCGTAGCGCCAGCGGCAGCGGCGCATCCATGCCCGCGCGCCAGACCCGCAGCAGCCGGCCCAGCGTGGCGCGGGCTTCGTCGGGCGGCAGCGGGGGGAAGTGCAGCGTGGCGTCCCGCCCCACGAGCAGGCCGCGCACGGCGGCGCCGCTGGCCGCCGCCGCCAGGCTGCGCACCCAAGGCACGAGCAGGGCCTCGGCCCGCACCGTGCCCTTGCGCGCATCACGCAGCAAGCGCGAGGGCGTGCAGTCGAGCCAGATGGGCAGGCCGTCGGCGCCATGGCGCAGGTGCTCCAGCCAGTCTTCCAGCACGACCCGAGCGCCTGTTTCAGAGGAAAATATGGCTCCAGCGCCCGTAGCCAAAGCGCTACCAGCTATTATTTCAATAGCATCTTCTATCACTCCCTCCACGCAGCGGAGCGGCAACCGTTCGGCCGCGCCGGCGCATTCGCCCTCGGCCTGCTGCCAGGCCTGCAGTAGGGGTAGCAGTTGGTCGGCCAGCCGCGCCTGAGTGCGTTCGCCCAGGCCGCCCATCGGCAGGCGGCCGGCGCGGCGCAAGCGCTGCAGGCGTTGCTGCAGAAGCGGTGCGGGGTCTTCGCCCGCGTGGCCACGCAGGTCGGCCAGCAGGCCATCGAGCAGTTCGCGCAGCGTGCCGTACTCGTCGAGTCCGGCGAGGCCGAACGCCTCATGGTCTTCACCCTCATCTTCGTCGGCGTCGAACACCACCGCCAGGCGCTCGCGCAGGAAGGCCTTGGCCGGGTTGCGCAGAAAGGCCGCAAGCTGCGCCACGGTGAGCGGCACACGCGGGTCGGGCACGAAAGGCGGCACGGGCGGCGTTGCGGCGGGCGCGGCCAGGGGGTCGGCCGTGCCGTGCGCGGCACGCCATTCGCGCGCATGGGTGAAGAGCGGCGCGTCGCCCTCGAAATAGCGCCGGCTGAAGGGTTGCAGCGGGTGCTCGGTGGTGCGCTGGGCCAGCACGTCGCCGCTCCACCCGGCGGCCAGGTAGTCGCGCAACTGCGAGACCAGCACCGAGGGCGGCTGCGCGCTGTTGTCGCGCACGCTGCGGCCGGTCCAGCCCACGTAGAACACGCGGCGCGCCGAGAGCAGGGCCTCCAGCATGAGCTGGCGGTCGTCGCTCTGGCGCGAGCGGTCGCCGGGGCGCGCCTGGCCTGCCAGGGCCATGAGGTCGAAGTCGCTGCGCGGCGCGCGGCGCGGGTAGTCGCCGTCGTTCATGCCGATCAGGCAGACCACCTCGAACGGGATCGCGCGCATGGGCATCAGCGTGCAGAAGGTGACGCCGCCGGCGCGGAAGCGCTGGCGCGGCGCGGGCGCATCGAGCGCCTCCAGCCAGGCCTCGCGCAGCACGGACAGCGGCACTTCGCCGTCGAAGCCGGCCTGGGCGCAGGCCTCCTGCCAGGCGGTGAGCGCGGCGTCGAGCGCCTGCAGCACCTGGCGGTCGGCCTCGTCGGTGCCCTGGGCAATACCGACGAGCAGCGCGCGCGCCTTCTCGGCCCAGGCCTCGGGCGTGGCCGGGGCGGAAGCGGTGCGCCACCAGTTTTCCAACGCGTCCAGCAGGCCGGCGAGCGCCCCCGCGAGACCGGCGTCGAGCCCGCCCACCTCGGCATAGGGCTCGATGCCCGCAAACGCCGCTTCGCCGCCCGCGTAGCCCAGCAGCATGCGGCGCAGGCCGAAGGCGCTGGTGTTCTGCTCACCGCAGGCGCCCAGCCCCAGGTTGGCGCGCTGCGCGGTGTTCAGGCCCCAGCGGATGCCGGCCCCGGCCATCCACTGCGCCAGCCGTGCCTGGGCCTCGGGCGCAACCCCGAAGCGGGCCGCGATGGCGGGCACGTCAAGCAGGTCGCGCAGTTCGCTCAAGGCGCAACGCTGCTGCGGCAAGCGCAGCAGCCATTCGAGCGCGGCGACCAGCGGGTGGCTGGCCCTGGCGCCGAGGTCGGCGATGTCGAACGGAATGTGGCGCGCGTCGCTGCGCGGGTACTGGCCAAAAACAGCGCGGATGGCGGGCGCCACGGCGTCGATGTCGGGCGCCATGACGACGATGTCGCGCGGCCGCAGGGGCGCGCCGCCGGGCGGCTGGGCCAGGAGCTGCAGCAACTGGTCGTGCAGCACCTCGACCTCGCGCAGCTGGCTGTGTGCGGCATGGAAGACGATGGAGCGATCCTGGGGGTCGGCCGCACGATGGTCGTGCTCGGCCAGCGGCACCAGATCGCGGATGCGGTTCTGCACCTGCAGAAGCAGCGAGGCCGCGGGCGGCTCGTCTTCGTCGAACAGGTCGACACGCGGCACGGCAAAGCGCTCCATGGCCTGCCGGGAGTCATCGAAGGCATCGAGCTGGCGCACGAAGTCGCGCCCCTGCCGGCCCCAGGCCGCAAGCAGCGGGTGGGCGTGCAGGTGCATCTGGTCCAGCGGCTGCCCGGCCAGGTCATGCCCGCCGCGCAGCGGCTGGCGGCGCCGCTCCATGCGCAGCAGTTCCCGGCCATCCATGATGTCGGCCCAGTGAAAACGGCAGGGGTTGGGAATGGCCAGCAGCACCTGGCTGGCGCCCGAAAGCGCTGCCAGCAACTGCAGCACCGGCAGCGGCACATGCGCCATGCCGAACAGCACGATGCGCCGGGCCACCGGGCTGGCCGGCGGGCCGCCCGCCTGCAGCACATCTAGCGCGCGCTGGTGGATGGCCGGGCGGATGGCGGTGCGCTCGCGCTCGTCCAGCGTGTCCAGCACGGCGCGCCACAGCAGGAGCTGCCAGCGCTGGTCGGGCGGCAGCGCCAGGTCGGGGCGTCCGGGGGCGGCGAGGCGGTCGTTGCCCTGCGCCCAGTCTCCCAGCCAGTCGGGCCGGTAGACTTGGTACTGGTCGAACAGGTCGGCCAGGCGCGTGCACAACTGCAGCAGGCGATCGGAGTCTCCGGGCCGCAGAAAACCCGCCACGGGCTCGAAACCGGGCGTGTCCAGCAGCCCCGGCAGCAACCGCATCAGGCGCCAGGTGAGCGGTGTCTTGTCCATGGGCGACTGGGCCGGCACCTGGGCGCGGCCGAGCACCTGCCGGTAGGTGCGCCAGAGAAAGCGCGAGGGCAGCTCCACGCGCGTGGCGGCGCAGATGCCAGCATCCTGGGCCAGTGCCATCTTGAACCACTCGGCCATGCCGTTGCTCTGCACCAGTACCACGTCCTCCTCCAGCGGCGCCAGCGGATGGCGCCGCAGCCACGCGGCCACCGCCTCGGCCAGGCGCTCGGTGCGGTTGCCGTGCAGCGCAAGCAGGCCGCTTTGCAAGGGGAAGGCTGAGGAAAGGGGTTCGGTCATCGCTTCGGAAAGGTCACCAAGCGACTGTATTGCATCTGGCGGGCGGTTCGGCGGGCGGTGGCCGCGGGCGGTGGCCGCGGGCGGCGCGCCGGTCGCGGCGCACCGAGTGCCCCAGGGTGCGTGCACTCAGTGGTTTCTGGCCAAATCGTGGTCCGGCGCGCATCTGGTGCGCGCTGGCAGCTAGCATTTTTGATGAACCATACCGCACCGGAAATGCGGCATCGCCAATTCACCGGTGCATGGGCAGCGCTTCATGCCCCACTATGGCGGGCCCGGAAACAAAAACGCCCACTGGTCAGTGGGCGTTTTTGTTCTGGCGTTGCCACCAGGGTGTTGGTTGCGCGAGAAGGATTTGAACCTCCGACCTTTGGGTTATGAGCCCAACGAGCTACCAGACTGCTCCATCGCGCGGTAAGAAATTGATTATAGCTTACTTTTCTGCGCTTGCGTCAGAAATATTTGCAGCGGCCATATCGGGACGGTCCACCAGCTCGACGAAAGCCATGGGAGCGTTGTCGCCCACGCGGTAGCCCATCTTCAGGATACGGGTATAGCCGCCGGGACGGGTGTTGAAACGGGGGCCCAGGTCGGTGAACAGCTTGGTGACGCTGTCGCGGTCGCGCAGGCGGTCGAATGCCAAGCGGCGGTTGGCGACGGTGTCGACCTTGGCCAGGGTGATCATGGGTTCGATCACGCGGCGCAGTTCCTTGGCCTTGGGCAGCGTGGTCTTGATGGCCTCGTGCTCGATGAGCGAGTTCATCATGTTCTGCAGCATTGCGAGGCGGTGCGAGCTGGTACGGTTGAGTTTGCGGAGGCCGTGTCCGTGGCGCATGGTGCTTTCCTTTGAATAATTAAATCAGGCAGCCGTATCAGGTACTGCCCGAGGCACTTCCCGGAAGGGAACCTAAGATTATAACTTAACGCTTGTCGAGACCAGCCGGGGGCCAGTTCTCGAGCTTCATACCCAGCGTGAGACCGCGCGAAGCAAGCACTTCCTTGATCTCGTTGAGCGACTTGCGACCCAGGTTCGGGGTCTTGAGCAGTTCGTTCTCGGTGCGCTGGATGAGGTCACCGATGTAATAGATGTTCTCGGCCTTGAGGCAGTTGGCAGAGCGAACGGTCAGTTCGAGTTCGTCCACGGGGCGCAGCAGGATCGGATCGAACGTGGCATTGGTGCCGCGGCCGCCCGACGAAGGCTCGAACGTGGGGATCTCGCCGCCGTCGAGCTGTGCGAATACCGCCAGCTGCTCGACGAGGATCTTGGCGGAGGCGCGCACTGCGTCTTCGGCCGTGATGGCACCGTTGGTTTCGATCTCAACGACCAGCTTGTCCAGGTCGGTACGCTGCTCGACGCGGGCGCTTTCGACGGTGTAGCTCACGCGCTTGACGGGCGAGAACGAAGCGTCGAGGACGATGCGACCAATCGACTTGGTGGTCTCGTCCGAGAAGCGGCGCTGGTTGCCCGGCACATAGCCACGTCCCTTTTCGACCTTGATCTGCATGTCCAGCTTGCCGCCTTGCGACAGGTGGGCAATGACATGGTCAGGGTTGACGATTTCAACGTCGTGGGGCGTCTGGATATCGCGTGCGGTGACCACACCGTCACCATCCTTGCGCAGGCTCAGCGTGACTTCGTCGCGGTTGTGGAGCTTGAACACCACGCCCTTGAGGTTCAACAGGATGTTGACGACGTCTTCCTGGACTCCATCGATGGAGGAGTACTCGTGCAGGACACCTGCGATCGTCACTTCCGTCGCTGCGTAACCCACCATGGACGAGAGCAGGACGCGCCGAATGGCGTTGCCCAACGTGTGGCCATAGCCACGCTCGAACGGCTCCAGCGCGACCTTGGCACGGTTGTGGCCAAGCTGCTCGACATTGATAGCCTTGGGTTTCAGCAGATTTGTTTGCATGCAGACTTCCTCTCAATACCCCCAGCTCGTTACACCGGTAAGGCTGGTGAAGCGCCTGCACCGCGATGCCTCGCGGTGCAGGAACGATTTTCGACGGTTCAGGCCGATGCTTAGCGCGAGTACAACTCGACGATCAGCGATTCATTGATGTCGGCACCGAATTCGTCACGGTCCGGGACCTTCTTGAACACGCCTTCGGCCTTGGCGGCATCGACTTCAACCCACGCGGGCATGCCGACTTGCTGTGCCAGTTGCAGGGCTTCAGCGATACGGCCTTGCTTCTTGGACTTTTCGCGCACGGCCACCACGTCACCGGTCTTGACCAGGTACGAAGGAATGTTGACCGATTGACCATTCACGGTGATGGCCTTGTGCGACACCAGCTGGCGCGCTTCTGCGCGGGTGGAGCCGAAACCCATGCGGTACACCACGTTGTCCAGACGGCACTCCAGCAGCGACAGCAGGTTGGCGCCGGTGTTGCCCTTCTTGCCGTCAGCGGCCTCGAAGTAGCGGCGGAACTGCTTTTCCAGAATGCCGTACATGCGCTTGACCTTCTGCTTTTCGCGCAGTTGCAGGCCGTAGTCAGACGTGCGGGCACCCGAGGTGCGGCCGTGCTGGCCCGGCTTGGAGTCGAACTTCGACTTGTCGGCGATCGAGCGGCGGGCGCTCTTGAGGAACAGGTCGGTGCCTTCGCGGCGGGAGAGTTTGGCCTTGGGGCCGAGGTAACGTGCCACTTGAATATCCTTCTATGTCAACTTCCGCAAACCATTGCGGGAGCCGCCTGCGGCGTCATGACGGGCGCAGGCGGCGGTGGGCTTGGGTGAATTAGATGCGACGGCGCTTTTGCGGACGGCAGCCGTTGTGGGGAACCGGGGTCACATCGGAGATCGAGGTGATGCGGATGCCCAGGGCGCCGAGAGCGCGCACGGAAGATTCACGGCCGGGGCCGGGACCCTTGATTTCCACATCCAGGTTCTTGATGCCCTGTTCAATGGCGGCACGACCGGCCATTTCGGAAGCCACCTGGGCAGCGAACGGCGTGGACTTGCGCGAGCCCTTGAAACCCTGGCCACCAGACGATGCCCACGACAGGGCGTTGCCCTGGCGGTCGGTGATCGTGATGATGGTGTTGTTGAACGATGCGTGCACGTGGGCGACGCCGTCCGACACGTTCTTGCGAACCTTCTTGCGAACGCGCTGTGCTGCGTTATTGGCAGGAGACTTGGCCATATTGATCTTTCAATCTCTTTATTTCTTCAGTGCAGCAGCGCCCTTGCGCGGACCCTTGCGGGTACGTGCATTGGTGCGGGTGCGCTGACCACGCATGGGCAGACCGCGGCGATGGCGGAATCCCCGGTAGCAGCCGATGTCCATCAGTCGCTTGATGTTCATCGTGGTTTCGCGACGCAGGTCACCTTCGATGGTGAATTGCGCGATCTGGTCGCGAATCTTTTCGAGATCGCCGTCCGTCAGATCCTTGATCTTCTTGGAATAAGCGATGTCGCATGCTTCGCAGATCTTGCGTGCGCGAGTGCGACCAATGCCGTAGATAGCGGTCAGGCCAATCTCAGCATGCTGATGCGGCGGAATATTGATACCAGCGATACGTGCCATGTGCGTCCTCTAATGCTTTCCTAATCAACCCTGACGCTGCTTGTGACGCAGGTCCGTGCAGATCACGCGCACCACACCCTTGCGGCGGATGATCTTGCAGTTGCGGCAGATTTTCTTGACCGAAGCCGAAACTCTCATTTCATTCTCCTAAAACCAGATCTGGCGCCTCGGCAATCTGCCTGAAACACCTTGTTGTGCCGGCGAACCAACGCCAGACTTTCATTCGAACCCGCACCAGCCTGTAGCTCCCTGGTGCACCCTACATATTCCCTGCCATCTGGCGGAGCGCCCTCAGGCACCCGCACCCGATTTGAAATTGGCTTTCTTCAGCAAGGATTCGTACTGTTGCGACATCATGTAGTTCTGCACCTGGGCCATGAAGTCCATGGTGACCACCACGATGATCAGCAGTGAGGTACCGCCAAAATAGAACGGCACGTTGTACTTGATGATCAGGAATTCCGGCAGCAGGCAAACGAACGTGATGTAGAACGCCCCTACCAGAGTCAGCCGAAGCAAGATTTTATCAATGTATCGGGCCGTCTGATCTCCCGGGCGGATGCCCGGGATGAATGCACCGCTCTTCTTCAGGTTGTCTGCAGTTTCCCGGCTATTGAACACCAGGGCCGTGTAGAAGAAACAGAAGAAGATAATCGCTGCCGCGTAGAACATCACGTAGACCGGCTGACCTGGAGTCAGTGCTCCAGAGATGTCCTTGAGCCAACGCATCGAATCACCCGTGCTGAACCAGTTCACCACTGTGGCTGGCAGCAGAATGATGGACGACGCGAAGATCGGAGGGATCACGCCAGCCATGTTCAGCTTGAGCGGCAGATGTGACGACTGACCACCGTAGACCTTGTTGCCGACCTGTCTGCGCGCATAGTTCACCAGGATCTTGCGCTGACCGCGCTCGATGAACACCACGAAGTAGGTCACCAGGCACACCACCAGCACGATGAAGATGGCGGCAACAATGCTCATCGCACCGGTGCGGACCAACTCCAGCAGGCCACCGATCGAGCCGGGCAGGCCCGCTGCGATACCGCCGAAGATCAGGATGGAGATGCCGTTGCCCAGACCGCGCTCGGTGATTTGTTCACCCAGCCACATCAGGAACATCGTGCCAGCCGTCAGGCTTACCACGGTGGTCATGCGGAAACCGACGCCCGGAGCGATCACGAGACCTGCGGAGCTTTCCAGCGCCACAGCAATGCCCAGCGACTGGAACAGCGCCAGACCCAGCGTACCGTAACGGGTGTACTGGGTCATCTTGCGACGGCCAGCTTCCCCTTCCTTCTTCATTTGCTCGAAGGTCGGAACGGCATAGGTCATGAGCTGCATGATGATCGATGCCGAGATGTACGGCATGATCCCCAGTGCGAACACGGTGAAGCGAGACAGCGCACCGCCCGAGAACATATTGAACAGATTCAATATGCCCTGCTGACCGCTGAACAGCTGCTGCAGCTGGGCGGGGTCGATACCAGGGACGGGAATGTGCGCCCCGATGCGGTACACGACCAGCGCCAGCAACAGGAAAACCAGCCGACGACGCAAATCACCGTACTTGCCGGTTTTTGCAATGGGAGCCGCGCTAGTTGCCACAGGTGCTATCCTTCAAGACAGATTCAGGCGAGCGAGCCGCCAGCAGCTTCGATAGCAGCCTTGGCACCGGCCGTGGCACCAATACCGCTGAGCTTCACAGCTGCGCCGATGGTGCCGGTGTTGATCACCTTCACAACCTTGGCGTTCTGGCCCACGAGACCTGCTTGCTTGAGCGCGAGCATGTCCACTTCGGCCAGGCCCAGTTGTGCCAGGGCGGTCAGGGTCACTTCCGCATTGAACTTCAGCGTCTGCGACTTGAAGCCACGCTTGGGCAGGCGACGCTGCAGCGGCATTTGACCGCCTTCGAAGCCCACCTTGTGGTAGCCACCAGCGCGCGACTTTTGGCCCTTGTGACCACGGCCTGCCGTCTTGCCCAGACCGGAGCCGATGCCCCGACCGACACGACGCTTGGCGTGCTTTGCGCCATCCGCAGGCTTGATGTTATTGAGTTCCATCATTTACCTCTCAGAGGACCTTGACCAGATAACTGATCTTGTTGATCATGCCGCGCACGGCAGGGGTGTCCTGCAGTTCGCTGACACTGTTCAGCTTGCGCAGACCCAGGCCGCGCACGGTGGCACGGTGGGACTCCTTCGTCCCGATCGGGCTGCGTACCAGCTGGATCTTCACGGTTTGTTGCGTAGACATTGTCAAGACTCCTGTCAGACGAAGAGGTCTTCGACCGTCTTGCCGCGCTTGGATGCCACTTCCGCCGGGGTGGTGGAATTGGTGAGCGCGTCAAAGGTGGCACGGACCATGTTGTAGGGGTTCGAGGAACCATGGCTCTTGGCCACGATATCCGTCATGCCCATCACTTCGAACACGGCGCGCATCGGACCGCCAGCGATGATGCCGGTACCCTTGGGGGCCGGTGCCATCATCACGTAGGCGGCGCCATGGTGGCCGGTCACGGTGTGGTGGATCGTGCCGTTCTTCAGCGACACCTTCACCATGTTGCGACGAGCTTCTTCCATGGCCTTCTGCACTGCAGCAGGCACCTCCTTGGACTTGCCCTTGCCCATGCCAACGCGGCCATCGCCATCACCAACAACGGTCAAAGCGGCGAAACCGAGGATACGACCGCCCTTCACGACCTTGGTGACGCGGTTCACCGCGATCATCTTCTCGCGCATGCCGTCGTCACGACCTTCGTCTTGCACTCGGGGTTGAAATTTAGCCATTTTTTATTCCGTTCCGCTTAGAACTGCAGACCCGCTTCGCGGGCGGCGTCGGCCAGAGCCTTGACGCGGCCGTGATAGGCGAAACCTGCGCGATCAAATGCAACCTTCTCCACGCCTGCGGCCTTCGCCTTTTCGGCGATACGCTTGCCGATGGCCTGGGCTGCAGCCGCGTTGCCACCCTTGCCGGCGCCGCCCAGTGCTGCGCGCACATCGGCTTCGGCGGTGGATGCGCTGGCCAGCACCTTGCTGCCGTCGCCAGAGATCACGGTTGCGTAGATATGGAGGTTCGTGCGATTGACAGTCAGACGTGCAATGCCTTGCTGTGCAATGCGAATGCGAGTCTGACGGGCCCGACGAAGACGCTGCTCTTTCTTGGTCAACATGTTGCAGCTCCTTATTTCTTCTTGGTCTCTTTGATCGTGATCTTTTCGTCCGCATAGCGGATACCCTTGCCCTTGTAAGGCTCGGGCGGACGAACAGCACGGATCTCAGCGGCGATCTGACCGACGCGCTGGCGGTCGGCACCCTTGATGACGATTTCCGTCGGCGTGGGGGTGGCCACCGTGATGCCAGCAGGCATCTCGAAGTTGACGGGGTGCGAATAGCCGACAGCCAGGTTCAGCTTGGCACCGGAGGCGGCGGCCTTGTAGCCCACACCCACGAGGCTCAGCTTCTTCTCGAAGCCCTTGCTCACGCCAACAACCATGTTGTTGACCAGCTGACGGATCGTACCGCTCATGGCGTTCGCTTCACGCGAATCGTTCACAGGGGCGAAGCTCAGCTTGCCTTCGGCGCTGGTCACGGTGACCAGCACGTTCTGGGCCACAGACAGCGCACCACCAGAGCCCTTGACGGAGATCTGGTCATCTTTGACGGACACATCCACACCAGCGGGGATGGTCACGGGCATTTTTCCTACTCGGGACATTTCAGTTTTCTCCTCAATGCCGCGGGTTAGGCCACGTAGCACAGCACTTCGCCACCGACACCGGTAGCACGCGCCTTGCGATCGGTCATGACGCCCTTGGGGGTGGTAACAATGGCCACACCCAGACCGTTCATGACTTGTGGAATGGAGTCGCGGCCTTTGTACACGCGCAGGCCAGGACGGCTAACGCGCTCGATACGCTCGATGACGGGACGTCCGGCGTAGTACTTCAGGGCGATTTCGATTTCGGACTTGCCGGCTTCGGTCTTGACCTGGAAACCGTCAATGTAACCCTCGTCCTTCAGCACTTGGGCGATGGCCACCTTCACCTTGGAAGAGGGCACCACCACGGTGGCCTTGGAAACCATTTGGGCATTGCGGATGCGGGTCAGCAAGTCAGCGATGGGATCACTCATGCTCATGTTGTATCTCTCCTGCCTGCTTACCAGCTGGCCTTGGTGACACCGGGGATGTCGCCTGCAAAGACCAGTTCACGGATCTTGGCGCGGGCCAGACCGAATTGACGGAAGGTACCGCGGGGACGGCCGGTGATCGCGCAACGATTGCGCTGGCGCGTCGGATTCGCGTTGCGCGGGAGCTTCTGCAGACCCAGGCGGGCTGCTTCACGCTCTTCGTCGCTGCGCTTGACATCGGTGGAAACAGCCTTCAGTTCAGCGTACTTCGCTGCATACTTTGCTGCCAGTTTTTCGCGCTTGAGTTCGCGCTGGATCAGAGCTACTTTAGCCATACGCTGCCTCAGTTCTTGAACGGGAAACGGAAACCCGCGAGCAGTGCCTTGCACTCTTCATCGGTCGTTGCCGTCGTGGTGATGCTGATATTGAGACCACGCAGTGCATCGACCTTGTCGTACTCGATTTCAGGGAAAATGATCTGTTCCTTGACGCCGACGTTGTAGTTGCCGCGACCGTCGAAAGCACGGCCGGAGATACCACGGAAGTCACGCACGCGCGGCAGGGCCACGGTAACGAAACGGTCGAGGAATTCATACATCTGGACGCCACGCAGCGTAACCATGCAACCGATGGCCTGGCCTTCGCGGATCTTGAAACCGGCGATAGCCTTCTTGGCCTTGGTCACCACGGGTTTCTGACCAGCAATCTTGGTCAGATCGGCCACGGCGTTGTCCATGACCTTCTTGTCAGCCACGGCCTCGCTCACACCCATGTTGAGCGTGATCTTGGACAGGCGAGGAACCTGCATGGGCGACGTGTAGCCGAACTGCTTCATCAGTTCGGGGGCGACTTTTTCGCGGTAATGTTGTTGGAGTCGTGCCATTTTTTACCCCTTAGGCCGTCTTGATTTCGGCGCCGTTGGACTTGAACACGCGAACGCGCGTACCGTCCGCCTGCACCTTGATGCCAACGCGGTCAGCCTTGCCAGTGGCGGCGTTGAAGATCGCCACGTTGGACTGGTGAATGGGCATGGCCTTTTCAACGATGCCGCCAGTCGTACCCTTCATGGGGTTCGGCTTGACGTGCTTCTTGACGAGGTTGATGCCTTCGACGACCACATGGGAATCGTCCTTGCGAAGCGACACCGTGCCACGCTTGCCCTTGTCGCGCCCCGTGAGCACGACGATTTCGTCGCCCTTGCGAATCTTGTTCATCGCGCTGTCCTTAAAGAACTTCAGGAGCCAGGGACACGATCTTCATGAACTTCTCGCTGCGCAGCTCGCGCGTCACGGGTCCAAAGATGCGGGTGCCGATGGGCTCCAGCTTTGCATTCAGCAACACCGCAGCGTTGCCGTCGAATTTCACGAGAGAGCCGTCACCGCGACGGATGCCCTTGGCGGTGCGAACCACCACGGCGCTGTAGATCTCGCCCTTCTTGACGCGACCACGCGGAGCCGCCTCTTTGACGCTCACCTTGATGATGTCGCCCACGCTGGCATAGCGTCGCTTGGAACCACCCAGCACCTTGATGCACAGGACGGACTTCGCGCCGGTATTGTCGGCAACGTCTAACCGAGTTTCTGTCTGGATCATTTCAATATTCCCAACTTGCACCAGAAAACCACCGGCACCCGAGACTTCCTCGAACACCGCCAATCAACCAGTCAGTCTTGGGCCCGTCGTCCACCCTGCAAACCATTTGCAGGGCTTTCCTGGGCAGAATTTCGCTGTTTTCTTAAGCGAAGCCTGTGATTCTCGCAAAAGATTGCAGGACCGTCAAGCACTTTCACCGAACAGGTCACGCGGGCAGCCGCACATACTGCCCGGCCAGCACCAGGAAGGCGTCCAACCCGGGGTCGCACCCCGTTTCCTGCCGCAGCACCTCGGCCACGCCAGGCGCCATCTGCGCCGCCTGGCGCGCGTCCAGGAACAGCATGCGCCAGCGCCGGGCCAACACATCCTCGACCGTGCGGGCGTATTCGTGGCGCGCCGCAAACCGCACCATGGCCTCGGTCAGCCCGCCGCCCAGGTCGCGCCCAGCGCCTTCCAGGCCGCGCACGAAGCCTGCTTCCGCGCCATACGAATGCCAGCCCTGGGCATCGCACATGCGATGGCGCACCGGTTCACCGGGCGTACCCACCAAGGGCAGGTGCGTGGTCACCCCGCCCGGCCGTGACTCCAGCAGGCCCGAGCTGAAGCATTTTTGCAACACGTCCTCGGCCATCGCCCGATAGGTCGTCCATTTGCCGCCGGTAACCGTGATCAGCCCGCTACGGCTGGCGAGCACCGTGTGCTCACGGCTCAGGCTCTTGGTGTTGTTGCCATCATCGTCCTGGGGCTTCACCAGGGGACGCAGCCCCACCCAGATGCTGCGGATGTCGGTGGGTGCCGGCGCGCGGCTCAAATAGCGCGCCGATTCCCGCAGGATGAACGCCATCTCCTCCGGGAAAGGCGCGGGTTCACGCTCCAGATCGTGGCGCGGACTGTCGGTGGTACCCAGAATCACCTTGCCGAGCCAGGGCACAGCGAACAGGACCCGTCCATCGGCCGTCTTGGGCACCATCAAGGCATGGTCGGACGCCAGGAACTCCCGATCCACCACCACATGCACGCCCTGGCTGGGCGCAACGATGGGCTTGACGGGGCGTTGGGTCGCCTCGCCGTCCTGCTGGCGCAAGGCGTCCACCCAGACGCCGGTGGCATTGACAACGCAGCGGGCGCGCAGCGTGAGGCGGCTTCCGGTTTCGGTGTCTTCGCAGACGACGCCGCTGACACGCCCCTGTTCGTGCACCAGTTCGCGTGCCGCGCAGTAGTTGACCAGCACAGCACCCCGGGCTGCCGCTGTGCGGGCCAGCGCCAGCGCCAGGCGTGCATCGTCGAACTGGCCGTCCCAGTATTTGACACCGCCCTTGAGCCCCTGCGGCCGCACGGTGGGCAGGCACTGCAGGGTGCGGGCAGCGCCCATAAATTCCGTAGACCCCAGGCCGGCACGCCCGGCCAGCGCGTCGTACATCTTGAGGCCGACGCCGTAGAACGGCGACTCCCAGCAGTGGTAAGACGGCATGACGAACGCCAGCGGCTGCGCCAGGTGCGGCGCATTGTTCATCAGCGTGGTGCGTTCGTGCAGCGCTTCGCGCACCAGGGCGATGTTGCCCTGCGCCAGGTAGCGCACCCCGCCATGCACCAGCTTGGTGGCACGCGACGACGTGCCCTTGGCGAAATCGTGCGACTCGACCAGCGCCACGCTGAAGCCGCGCGCCGCGGCATCGAGCGCCACGCCCAGACCGGTCGCGCCGCCGCCAATGACGACCAGGTCGTACACACGGGGCTGACCCAGGCGTTCCATCAGTTCGGCACGCTGGGTCGGCAGGGGAGAGGGAACTGTAGTCATGGGTAGGAACGTCCGTATGCGGCACTGCAGCGGATGAGGGGAGTCCGTCGTCGGAAATCCGTGATCCGGTCCGGCGGATCGCCATGCCGGACCGGGGCCCGGCGCCACCAGGGCGCCGGGCTCTCGCAAGGCGGGCGCTTAGCGCACCTTGCCATCCTTCCAGGCCTGCAACAGCGTGTTGTAGCCGATGGTCTCACCCTTGGGCTTTTCGTTCGCCAGTTTGGCCCATGGCGCCTGCTTGGTGCTCAGCCACTTCTTCGGGTCTTCCTTCTTGTTGAGCTTGGGCGCGCAGTGTTCCATGCCCGCACGCTCAAGCCGCGCCATCACCTGGTCCATCTCGTCCGCCAGCGTGTCCATGGCGCCCTGGGGGGTCTTTTCGCCCGTCACGGCCTGGGCCACGTTCTTCCACCACAACTGCGCCAGCTTGGGGTAGTCGGGCACGTTGGTACCGGTGGGCGACCAGGCCACGCGCGCCGGGCTGCGGTAGAACTCCACCAGGCCGCCCAGCTTGGGCGCCATGTCGGTCATGGCCTTGGACTGGATGTCGGACTCGCGGATCGGCGTCAGGCCGACCATGGTCTTCTTCAGCGAGGTTGTCTTGGCGGTCACGAACTGCGCGTAGAGCCAGGCGGCGGCCGTCTTGTCGGCATCGTGGTTCTTGAAGAAGGTCCACGAACCCACGTCCTGGTAACCGTTCTGCATGCCCTGCTTCCAGTATGGGCCGTTCGGACCGGGAGCCATGCGCCACTTGGGCGTGCCGTCGGCATTCACCACGGGCAGGCCGGGCTTGTTCATGTCGGCGGTGAAGGCGGTGTACCAGAAGATCTGCTGCGCGATCTGGCCCTGAGCGGGCACGGGGCCGGCCTCGCCGAAGGTCATGCCGGTGGCTTCCTTGGGCGCGTACTTCTTCATCCAGTCCACGTACTTGGTCAGCGCATAGACGGCCGCGGGCGAGTTGGTAGCGCCACCACGGGCCACCGAGGCGCCCACGGGCGTGCACTTGTCGTCTGCCACGCGGATGCCCCATTCGTCGATCGGCAGGCCATTGGGGGCGCCGATGTCGGCCGTGCCGGCCATGGACAGCCAGGCATCGGTGAAGCGCCAGCCCAGCGAGGGGTCCTTCTTGCCGTAGTCCATGTGGCCGTAAATGGCCTTGCCGTCGATCTGCTTCACGTCATTGGTGAAGAACTCGGCGATGTCCTCGTAGGCGCTCCAGTTCAGCGGCACGCCCAGGTCGTAGCCGTACTTGGCCTTGAACTTGTCCTTGATGTCCTTGCGCTCGAACAGGTCGGCGCGGAACCAGTACAGGTTGGCGAACTGCTGGTCGGGCAGCTGGTAGAGCTTGCCGTCGGGTCCGGTGGTGAACTTGGTGCCGATGAAGTCCTTCAGATCCAGACCGGGGTTGGTGTATTCCTTGCCCGCGCCGCCCATGTAGTCGGTCAGGTTCATGACCTTGCCGTAGCGGTAGTGCGTGCCGATCAGGTCGGAATCGGAGATCCAGCCGTCATAGATGCTCTTGCCCGACTGCATCGACGTCTGGAGCTTCTCGACCACGTCGCCTTCCTGGATCAGGTCGTGCTTGACCTTGATGCCCGTGATCTCCTCGAAGGCCTTGGCGAGGGTCTTGGATTCGTATTCATGGGTGGTGATGGTCTCGGATACCACCGAGATCTCCTTCACGCCCTTGGCCTGGAGCTTCTTGGCCGCGTCGATGAACCACTTCATTTCCGCCATCTGCTGGTCCTTGCTCAGCGTGGACGGCTGGAACTCGCTGTCGACCCATTTCTTGGCCTCTGCCTCCCCGGCCCAGGCGGCCTGGCCCAGGGCCAGCGCAGCTGCGGCAAATGCGACTGCCTTCAGTTGAACCTTCATCACTTGTCTCCTCATTGGGCCTCCCCTTGTAAAAATGAATCCCGGCCGCGGGGGAGGAACGGGCCGGTTTTCTGGAATGCGGCGCCGGGCTCTCAGGCTTTGCGCATGACGAAGGCGAGCGCCGCCATGGACAGCACCAGGCTGATCCACACCGAGGGCGCAGCGTCCAGCGAGAACCACTGCGCCATGCGTTCGCCCAGGCCGACCCAGGCCAGGTTGATGTAGGCCGCCGTCAACAGCCCGATGAACAGGCGGTCGCCGCGCGTCGTCTCGATGGGCAGGAAGCCCTTGCGCAATACCGTGGGCGACTTGATTTCCCACACCGTCATGCCGATCAGCATGAGCACGATGCAGACGAAGAAAACGGCCACCGGTGTGGTCCAGGCCATCCACTCGAACATGGCGATTCCCCCTCAGACGCGGCCCATCGCGAAACCCTTCGCGATGTAGTGCCGCACAAACCAGATGACGATGGCGCCTGGCACGATGGTCAGCACGCCGGCCGCGGCCAGCGTGGCCCAGTCCATGCCCGATGCCGACACCGTGCGCGTCATCGTCGCAACGATGGGCTTGGCGTTCACGCTGGTGAGCGTGCGCGCCAGCAGCAGCTCCACCCAACTGAACATGAAGCAGAAGAACGCCGCCACCCCCACACCGGCCTTGATGAGCGGCACGAAAATGGTGAGGAAGAAACGCGTGAACGAATAGCCGTCGATGTAGGCCGTCTCGTCGATCTCGCGCGGAATGCCGCTCATGAAGCCTTCCAGAATCCATACCGCCAGCGGCACGTTGAACAGCAGGTGCGCCAGCGCCACGGCGATGTGCGTGTCCATCAGCCCCACGGTGGTGTAAAGCTGGAAGAACGGCAGCAGGAACACTGCGGGTGGCGTCATGCGGTTGGTCAGCAGCCAGAAGAACACATGCTTGTCGCCCAGGAACTGGTAGCGCGAGAAGGCATAGGCCGCCGGCAGCGCCACGGTGAGCGAGATCACCGTGTTGATGGCCACGTAGATCAGGCTGTTGATGTAGCCCGAATACCACGAGGGATCGGTGAAGATGGTCTTGTAATTGGCCCAGGTGAAATGCTGGGGCCAGAACGAGAAACTCGACAGGATCTCCTCGTTGGTCTTGAAGCTCATGTTGACCATCCAGTAGATGGGCAGCACGGCGAAGACCAGGTAGGCGATCAGGAACAGCGTGCGCTTCTGGAAGCGTTTTTCAGTCATGGCCAGCCCCTTGCGCGTCGGCGGTGCCCATGCGCTGCATCCAGTTGTAGAGGATGAAGCACAGCAGCAGGATGATGAGGAAGTAGATCAGCGAGAACGCCGCCGCCGGCCCCAGGTCGAACTGGCCAACCGCTTTTTGCGTGAGGTACTGCGACAGGAAGGTGGTGGCATTGCCCGGGCCACCGCCCGTAAGAACGAAGGGCTCGGTGTAGATCATGAAGCTGTCCATGAAGCGCAACAGCACCGCGATCATCAGCACGCCGCGCATCTTGGGCAGCTGGATGTAGCGGAACACGGCCAGCTTGCTAGCGCCGTCGATGCGCGCGGCCTGGTAGTAGGCGTCGGGAATGCTGCGCAGCCCGGCGAAGCACAGCAGCGCCACCAGCGGCGTCCAGTGCCACACGTCCATCACCAGCACGGTGATCCAGGCGTGCGTGGCGTTGCCGGTGTAGCTGTAGTCGATGCCCACGGCGTTGAGCGCCGCGCCCAGCAGGCCGATGTCCGAGCGGCCGTAAATCTGCCAGATGGTGCCCACCACGTTCCAGGGAATCAGCAGCGACAGCGCCACCACCACCAGCACGGCCGACGACTTCCAGCCCTGCGCGGGCATGGACAGCGCCAGCAGGATACCCAGCGGAATTTCCACCAGCAGCACGGCCAGCGAGAAGGTCAGCTGGCGCCACAGCGCGGAATGCAGGTCCTCGTCACGCATCACGGCGGCGAACCATTCGGTGCCCACGAACACGCGACGCTCGGGCGAGATGATGTCCTGCACCGAGTAATTCACCACCGTCATCAGCGGCACGATGGCCGAGAACGCCACGCACAGCAGCACCGGCAGGATGAGGAACCAGGCTTTCTGGTTCACGGGTTTGGTGGTCGCGCTCATGGCAAGAGCTCCTCGTTCTGGTAGAAGCAGGTGTGCTCGCCCAGCACCTGCAGCCAGACCGCATCACCCGGCGAGGGCAGGCGCTGCTCGGGGCTGAACCGGGCGCGCAGCAGGTGCTCGCCCACCTGCGCAGTCAGCATGAAATAGGTGCCGATGTCCTGCACGCGCGAGACGGTGCACGGCAGGGCCCCCGCCTGCTCCGGCCGTGCCAGGGCCAGGTATTCGGGCCGCACCCCCACCTGCAGCGCCCCTTCAGGCAGGCCGCGCGGCCTGGGCAGCTCCAGCGCATGGCCGGCCACCCGCAGGCGCCCGCCTTCCACCTGCGCGGGCAGGAAGTTCATGCCCGGCGAGCCAATGAAATGGCCCACGAACACGTGCTGGGGTCGCTCGAACAGTGCGTCGGCCGAACCCACCTGCACGGCGCGGCCACGCGTCATCACTACGACCTGGTCGGCAAAGGTGAGCGCCTCCACCTGGTCGTGCGTGACATAGATCAGCGTGAGCTTGAGCTCATGGTGGATCTGCTTGAGCTTGCGCCGCAGCTGCCACTTGAGGTGCGGGTCGATGACGGTGAGCGGCTCGTCGAACAGCACGGCCGATACGTCCGATCGCACCAGGCCCCGGCCGAGCGAGATCTTCTGCTTGGCGTCGGCCGACAGGCCGGCGGCGCGCTGGTTGAGCTGGCCGCTCATCTCCAGCATCTCGGCAATCTGGCCGACGCGCTGGCGGATCTGGTCCTCGAGCACCCGGCGGTTGCGCAAGGGAAAGGCCAGGTTTTCGGCCACCGTCATGGTGTCGTAGATCACCGGAAACTGGAACACCTGGGCAATGTTGCGGTCCTGCGGCGTGGCGCGCGTGACGTCGCGGCCGTCGAACAGCACCTTGCCGTGCGAGGGCACCAGCAGGCCCGACATGATGTTAAGCATCGTCGTCTTGCCGCAACCCGAGGGACCGAGCAGCGCATAGGCGCCGCCGTCCTCGAATTCCATCTTCAGGGGCAGCAGCGCGTAGTCGCTGTCCTGGCGCGGGTCGCTTTTGTACGAATGCGCGAGATCGAGGGTGATGTGCGCCATGTCAGCAGCCTCCCAGGCGCTGCGGCGCCAGTAGCAGACCCCCGTCGGCGCCGAACACATAGACCTGCGCCGGGCTGAAGTACAGCGTGACCTGGGCGCCCAGCTCGAAGTAGTGCACGCCGGTGACCTGCGCCACCACCTCGCCCAGCGGCGTGGCGGCGTGCACAAAGGTATCGGAGCCGGAAATTTCGGCCAGTTCGACCTCGCCGTGCAGCGCCACGTCGCCCGGACGCTCGTGCACGCGCAAGGCGCTGGCGCGCAGGCCCACCGTCAGTTCCGGCGCGCCAGCCCCGGCCAGCGGCTGGCGCGGCACCAGTTCCGGGCCGCCCTGCAGGCGCAGGCCCTGCGGGGTGACCACGGCCGGCACCAGATTGATCGGTGGATCGCTGAACGCACGCGCCACGCGCAGCGAACAGGGCTCGTGGAACACCTCGGCCGTGGGGCCGTACTGCAGCAGCCGACCTTCGTCCAGCACGGCGGTGTAGCCGCCCAGCAGCAGCGCCTCGGCCGGCTCGGTGGTGGCGTAAACCACGGTGGACTGGCCGGCGGCGAACAGGTGCGACAGTTCCTCGCGCAGCTCCTCGCGCAGCTTGTAGTCGAGGTTCACCAGGGGTTCGTCGAGCAGCATCAGCGGCGCCCCCTTGGCCAGGGCGCGCGCCAACGCCACGCGCTGCTGCTGCCCGCCCGAGAGCTCCGCCGGCAGGCGGTCGAGAAACATGTCGATGTGCAGGCGCTCGGCGAGTTCGCGCACGCGCGCCGCAATGTTCTTCTCGCCGCGCAGCTTGAGCGGCGAGGCGATGTTGTCCGCCACCGTGAGCGAGGGGTAGTTGATGAACTGCTGGTACACCATGGCCACGTTGCGCTCGCGCACGGGCATGCCCGTCACGTCCCTGCCATCGACCCGCACCTTGCCGTCCGTGGGCTCGTCCAGCCCGGCCATGATGCGCATCAGGCTGGTCTTGCCCGCCTGCGTGGCGCCCAGCAGGACGGTCACGGCATTGCTGTGCAGGGCCATGTCCATGCCGTGCAGCCAGGTCTGCGCCCCCACCTTCTTGCTGATGCACTCCAGAACCAGCTCCATCTCTCCGCCTTTCTCGGGGGCTCCAGGAGCCCGCACTGCATGCTCTCCGCACAGGAGAGCGCCCTAACGATTTTCGTATCTTTTCATTTTTGTTCTTTTTGATTAGCAAAGAATCAAGGTTTACCCTGGTTTTGTTCCTTTTCTTTCGTTTTACATTTCGGCTTACAGTGACAGCACCCACCCAGCCGCCGGAACCCGCGTGAACACCAACCCCCGACAAATCCTGATTCTTGAAGCCGTGCGAGCGCGCCAGTCGGCCACCGTGGAAGAGCTGGCCGAAACCCTGGGGGTGACGCTGCAGACGGTGCGCCGCGACGTCCAGCGCCTGGCCGAGAAGGGCCTACTGATGCGCTTCCACGGCGGCGTGCGCATGCCCAGCTCCACCGTGGAGAACCTGGCCCACACGCACCGCGAAACCCTGCATTCCGATGGCAAGGCGCGCATCGCGCGCGCCGTCGCGCAGCAGGTGCCCAACCACTGCTCGCTGATCCTCAACATCGGCACCACCACCGAGGCCATCGCCAAGGCGCTGCTGCACCACCAGGGGCTGCGCGTCATCACCAACAACCTGAACGTGGCTGCCATCCTCAGCGGCAATCCCGACTGCGAGGTCATCGTGGTCGGCGGCGTGGTGCGCCCGCGCGACCGGGGCATCGTGGGCGAGGCGGCGGTGGATTTCATCCGTCAGTTCCGCGTGGACATCGCCATCATCGGTATCTCGGGCATCGAGGCCGACGGCTCGCTGCGCGACTTCGACTACCGCGAGGTGAAGGTGGCCCAGACCATCGTGGAGCACGCACGCGAGGTCTGGCTGGCCGCCGACCACAGCAAGTTCAACCGCCCGGCCATGGTGCGTCTGGCCACGCTCGATCAGATCGACCGGCTGTTCACCGACGAGCCGCCAACCGAACCCTTCCCCACCCTGCTGGCCAACGCCGACGTGCAGCTGGTGGTGGCCACCGACTGACCCCTCTCCCGGCCCCTTTCCATGACCTACCTGCTTGCACTTGACCAGGGCACCTCCAGTTCGCGCAGCATCGTGTTCGATGCCGAGGGCCGCATCGTGGCCCAGGCCCAGCGCGAACTGCCGCAGATCTACCCGCAGCCCGGCTGGGTGGAGCACGACCCCCTGGAAATCTGGCGCACCCAGCTCGCCACCGCACACGAGGCGCTGGCGCAGGCCGGAATCACGGCCCGCGACGTGCGTGCCGTGGGCATCACCAACCAGCGCGAAACCACGGTGCTGTGGAACCGCAAGACCGGCCAGGCCGTGCACCACGCCATCGTCTGGCAGGACCGGCGCGCCGAGCCCGCCTGCGCCCAGCTGCGCGAACAGGGGCACGCCGACGCCATCCAGGCCAAGACCGGGCTGCTGGTGGATGCCTATTTTTCAGGCACCAAGCTGCAGTGGCTGCTCGACCATGTGCCGGGCGCGCGCATGGCTGCCGAGCGCGGTGAGCTGGCCTTCGGCACGGTCGACAGCTGGCTGATATGGAAGCTCACCCACGGCGCGGTGCATGTGACCGACGTGAGCAACGCCGCGCGCACCATGCTGTTCAATGTGCGCACCAACCAGTGGGACGACGAACTGCTCGAACTGCTGCGCATCCCGCGCTCGCTGCTGCCCACGGTGCAGCCGTCAAGCAGCCATTTCGGCGACATCGCCGCCGACCTGCTGGGCCACCCCATCCGCATCGGCGGCGTGGCCGGCGACCAGCAGAGCGCGCTGTTCGGCCAGGCCTGCTTTTCCGCCGGCATGGCCAAGAACACCTACGGCACGGGCTGCTTCATGCTCATGCACACGGGCCAGACGTTCCAGACCTCGCGCAACGGCCTGCTCACCACCAGCGCGGCACAACCCCAGATACAGCCGGAATTCGCGCTCGAAGGCAGCGTGTTCGTCGGCGGCGCCGTGGTGCAGTGGCTGCGCGACGGGCTGCGCGCCATCTCCACCAGCAGCGAGGTGGAGTCGCTCGCGCTCACCGTGCCCGACTCGGGCGGCGTGATGATGGTGCCCGCCTTCACCGGCCTGGGCGCGCCCTACTGGAAGCCCGACGCGCGCGGAACCATCACCGGCCTCACGCGCGGCACCACGCTGGCGCACATCGCCCGCGCCTCGCTGGAATCCATCGCCTACCAGAGCGCCGCCCTGCTGCTGGCCATGAGCCGCGACGCCGTGGCCGCCGGAGGCGCGCCGGTGAGCGAGCTGCGCGTGGACGGCGGTGCCTGCATCAACGACCTGCTGATGCAGTTCCAGGCCGACCTGCTGGGCATCCCCGTGGTGCGCCCGGCCGTCATCGAGACCACAGCGCTGGGCGCGGCCTACCTCGCCGGCCTGTCGAGTGGCGTGTACGGCAGCACGGACGAACTCTCGCGCCTGTGGCGCGCCGAGCGCCGCTTTGTGCCCACCCTGCCCGCCGCCCGGGCCCAGGAACTGATAGCGCGCTGGGAGCACGCGGTACGCCAGGCCACGCTGGAGGCCTGAACACCCCCCTGAGTCGCCTTCGGCGCCTTCCCCCCCCGCTCTCGCATCGCTGTGCGATGCGGGCAGGGGAACGCTCCCAGCGCGGCGGGGCGGCGCGGCCGGCACAGGCCCTTGCGCAGGAGCCCTGGCCTTGGCCGCGCCAGTTAGACAGGCCGAGAGACGCGCACCGGCAGAGAAGACTGCGCTGATTGACGCTACCATCGTGGCCCCTTTCCCACACGCCGGACCGCAGCATGAACTCCCCCGCTTCCGCAGCCGCCTCCCCGCAACTCCCCGTGATCGCCTTCATCGGTGGCGGCAACATGGCCAGCGCCATCATCGGCGGGCTGATCCGCCAGGGTCACCCTGCAGGCCAGATCGAGGTGGTGGAGCCCTGGGAGGAAGCCCGCGCGGCGCTGCGCAAGAATTTTGGCATCGAGGCCCTGCCGGCCCCCGGCCCGCAACTGGCGCGCGCCGGCATCGTGGTCTGGGCCGTCAAGCCGCAAACCTTCAAGGACGCCGCCGCGCAGGCGCGCGAGCACACCCAGGGCGCCCTGCACCTGAGCGTGGCCGCCGGCATCCGCTCCGACAGCATCGCCCAGTGGCTGGGCAGCGACTGTATCGTGCGCACCATGCCCAACACCCCCGCACTGGTGGGCAAGGGCATGAGCGCGCTGTACGCACGCCCGGGCGTGAGCGCCGAACAGTGCCAGAGCGTGGAGTCCATCATGGCCACCACGGGTGAATTCCTGTGGGTGGAGAGCGAAAAGCAGCTCGATGCCGTGACCGCCCTCTCGGGGTCGGGCCCGGCCTATGTGTTCTATTTCCTGGAGGCCATGGCGCGCGCCGGCACGGCCATGGGATTGAGCGCCGCCCAGGCGCACCAGCTCGCCGTGGGCACCTTCGTCGGCGCCTCCGAGCTGGCACGCCGTTCGGACGAACCGCCCGCCGTGCTGCGCGAACGCGTCACCTCCAAGGGCGGCACCACCTATGCCGCGCTGCAATCGCTGGAAAAGGATGGCGTGGGCGCCAGCTTCGAGCGCGCCATGCACGCCGCCGAGCAGCGCGCCCATGAGCTGGGCAACGAGTTTGGCGCTTGAGGTCTTTTTGGCCTCCAGCGCTTATCCAGCAAGCGCCACCAGCTATCCATTCAATAGCATTCAACGGCTGGCGTAGCTGGCCACAATCCCCAGGAAAACGGTGAACCCGATCCAGTGGTTCTCGCGGAACGCGCGGAAGCACCCTTCGCGCGTGCGCCCCCGGATCAGGTGCCAGTGCCAGGCCACCTGCGCCAGCACGGCGCCAAGCGCTACATAAAACATAGCACCTAGCGCAAGCGGGGTAAGCGCTGCGGCCCAAATCAGCACAAAACCCAGGTAGAACGCCAGGATGGCCGCCACGTCGAAGCGGCCCAGGGTGATGGCCGAGGTTTTCATGCCGATCTTCAGGTCGTCGTCGCGGTCCACCATGGCGTATTCGGTGTCGTAGGCCAGCACCCACAGCAGGTTGCCCAGCACCAGCCACAGCGCCAGCCACGGCACCTCGCCGCGCACGGTCGTGAACGCCATCGGGATGCCCATGCTGAACGCCACGCCCAGCACGGCCTGCGGCATGGCGAAGAAGCGCTTGGTGAACGGGTAGAGGATGGTCACCGCCAGCGCCGGCAGCGACCAGGCCACCGTGGGCGCGTTGGTGGTCAGCACCAGCACGAAGGCCACCAGCGCCAGCGCAGCCCCCACGCCGAGCGCCTCGCGCACCGACACCGCGCCGCTGGTGATGGGGCGCTGCGCGGTGCGCTTGACGTGGCGGTCGAAGTCGCGGTCGGCCACGTCGTTGACGCAGCAGCCGGCGCTGCGCATGAGGATGGTGCCCAGCGTGAACACCGCCAGCAGGTGCCAGCCCGGGAAGCCCCCGGCGGCGACCCACAGTGCGCTGAGCGTGGGCCACAGCAGCAACAGCCAGCCGGCGGGGCGGCTCCAGCGGATCAGGTCGAGGTACAGGGAAAGGCGGCTGGGCGTGGCGGTGGGCATGCGGGAACGGGACGGACGAAGAAAGGGCGCCGCAGCGGGCCGGCGCCCGTGCGCCCCGGTTTATACGCTATCGCCAGGCTCCACGGGCTCCAGCCCGGCCGCCACGCCGCGCAGGAAAGCCTGCACCTCGGGCGGCGCCTTGAGCCGCGCGGCCAGCACGCCCGCCTGCACGGCATCGCGCAGCGCGCCCACCTCGTCCTGGTGCGCACTGGCGCGTGCGTGCCACCGCGCCGCGCGTGCCGGCAGCAGCGGGCCGAAGGCTTCGATGTTGTAGCGCAGGCGCTTGGCGAGCAGACGCGCCCGGTGCTGGCCGGCCGCATCCACCGCCTGGGCGCGGGCCGCCTTCCAGCGCGTGTGCAAATGGGCCACGCGTTCGCGGGCCCAGTGGCGGGCCGGCAGGGGCAGTGCCGGCGGCGCGGCCGCCAGGGCTTCAAGCCATTGCACGGTGGCCAGCAGTGCCTGGCCTGCGCCGGGCTCCTGCAGGGCGCGCCGCACGGCCTGGCGGCATTGGTTCGCCGCAGCCTGGAAGGACTGCTCCACCTCGGCCCAGAGGGCGGCGCGCCGGGCATCTTCCGCGGCGAAGGCGGGCTGCCAGGCGGGCAGGGTCTGCGTGCTGGCCACGTCCAGGTCGCGCAGTTCGCCCAGCAGGTCCAGCAGCGGGCGCAGCCCGAGCCAGCTGGGTGGCGAAACCGCCAGCCCCGGGCGCAGCAGCCGCTGCGCCGAGCGCAGGCGGCGCCAGCCGACGCGGGCCTGGTGCACCAGCTCGGGGTGGTCGGCGCCCAGCAGCGCGTGCAGGTTGGCGGTGAACTGGTCGAACATCTCGGCCAGCAGCGGTCCAGCCAGTGCCTGCACCGAGGTGCGGCGCCCCAGCGCGGGCGCCCGCGCGTGCCGCGGCGCATCGAGCACGCCCTGTGCCAGAGCGAAGCCGCGCTCGGCCTTGCTCGCCGACAGCGGCAGCACGGCCACACGCCGGGCAATCTGCCCGGCCAACGTGAACAGCGCCTCGGGCGGGCCGGCGAGCAGTTCCAGCTCCAGTTCGCACAGCGGCGCGGTGCGCCCGGCGGCCACGATTTCGCCCAGGTCCAGCGCCACCTCGATGGTGGCGCCGCCGCGCAGGCGCACCGTCCAGCGCGTGCGCTCGAAATCGGTGGAAAAGCAGGGCTGCAGCGTGGCGAACAGCGTGCCGTCCGGGTCGAGCTGCGGCCACGGCGGCGCCCCGCGCAGGGCGTCCTGCTGCAGGGCCGGGCCGTCCACCGGCACCTCCCATTCGCCGCGCCGGCTCAGCGCCGAGAGGCCGGCGTCGGCCGTCTTCAAGGTTTGGAGCCACTGCGGCGCGCCGTCACCCTCCACGCGCCGGATGCGCAGCGCCGCGCGCTGGCGGCGCAGGTCCTGGCCGGGCGTGTCGTAGTAGAGGTTGTGCACCTGCTGGCGCACGGGCGGGTGCCGCGCCAGCGCGGGCACGGCGCCCAGTTGGCGCAGCAGCGGGGCCGTGCCGCCCGCGGGCAGGGCCAGCTTGATCTCGGTCTCCGCACCCGGGCCGGGCGCGGCAGCAGTGCGCGGGGGGCTCATGCGCGGCCCGCCGGCATCACTCTTCGAGCAGGGAACGCAGCATCCAGGCCGTCTGCTCGTGCACGGTCAGGCGCTGGGTCAGCAGGTCGGCCGTGGGCTCGTCGCTGGCCTTGTCGACAACCTCGAACAGGCTGCGCGCGGTGCGTGCCACGGCTTCGTGGCCTTCGACCAGGATGCGCACCATCTCCAGCGCCTTGGGCGGCGTGCCGGGGGCGTCGGGCACGCTGGCGAGCTTGCCGAAATCGGCGTAGGAGCCCGGCGCCACATGGCCCAGCGAGCGGATGCGCTCGGCGATCGGGTCGACCGCATTCCACAGCTCGGTGTACTGCGCCATGAACATCGCGTGCAGCGAGTTGAACATCGGCCCCGTCACGTTCCAGTGGAAGTTGTGCGTGGTGAGGTACAGCGTGTAGGTGTCGGCCAGCAGGCGGGCCAGGCCCTGTGCGATGGCGGCACGGTCGGTGTCGCTGAGGCCGATGTGGATGCGGGGGGCGGTGGTCTTGGCGTCTTGGGCCATGGCGTTCTCCTGAGTTGGTAAGCAAGCAGATCCGCGCGGGATACCGGGCCACTGTAGCGCAAGGCCGCAGCCCCGAACGTAGGCCGACGCCCCATGCCTGCGGCGCCGCGGGATCAGGACAGGCGCACGACGCCCGGGAGTTCGCAGGCGTAGATGGCATTGCGCAGCGCGGCAATGGCCTCGTAGCGCGTGAAGCTGCGGCGCCAGGCCAGCACCACGCGGCGCAGCGGCGGCGCGCTGCCGTCGGCCTCGCTGATGGGCAGGTAGCGGATGTGCGGCTCATCGGTCTTGCGCCGGCGCGCCGACGTCGCCAGGGCGTCGCGCGGCACGGCCAGGCGCGGCACCAGGGTCACGCCCATGCCCGCCGCCACCATGTGCTTGATGGTTTCCAGCGACGAGCCCTCGAAGGTCTTGCGGATGCCCTCGGCATTGCTGGCGAAGCGCGCGAACTCGGGGCAGACCTCGAGCACATGGTCGCGGAAGCAGTGCCCGGCACCAAGCAGCAGCATGTTCTCGCTCTTGAGCTGGGCCGCCGACACCGAGGGCTGCGCCGCCAGCGGGTGGTGGCTGGGCAGGGCCGCCATGAAGGGTTCGTCGTACAGCGGCGCCATGGCCAGGCCGGTGTCGGGAAAGGGCTCGGCAAGGATGGCGCAGTCGATCTCGCCGGTGCGCAGCATCTCCAGCAGCTTGACGGTGAAGTTCTCCTGCAGCATCAGCGGCATCTGCGGCGTGCGCTTGATGGCCTGGCGCACCAGGTCGGGCAGCAGGTAGGGGCCGATGGTGTAGATCACCCCGAGCGTCAGCGCGCCGGCCAGCGGGTCCTTGCCGCGCTTGGCGATTTCCTTGATGGCGGAGGCCTGTTCCAGCACGCTCTGCGCCTGGCGCACGATCTCCTCGCCCAGCGGCGTGACGCTGACCTCGCCGGCGCTGCGCTCGAACAGCTTGACGTCCAGCTCCTCTTCCAGCTTCTTGACGGCCACCGACAGCGTGGGCTGCGACACATAGCAGGCGTCGGCCGCGCGGCCGAAATGCTTCTCGCGTGCCACGGCGACGATGTATTTGAGTTCAGTGAGCGTCATGAGACTGGCAGTGTAAGCACCCTCGCGCCACACCGCCATCCGGGCCGGCAATCCCCGCCGGGATACGGGGCTCAACCGGCCCGCGGTGGGTCTCGGGCCGCCCCCGGGTCTTCTATGATGTACACATCATGTTGCAACGTACGACCCAATCCCTGCACATGCGCCTTTGGGTGGTGATCGGCATCGCCTGTCTGCCGGTGTTCCTGATGGCCTTCCTCGACTACCGGGAGCGGCGCCAGGACGCCATCACGGCGCTTGAGAGCGAGGTCACACGGATGCTGACGGCCGCCCGGCTCACGGAAAACGCCGCGCTGCGCAGCATGCAGCAGACCTTCCGCATCATGGCCCGTGCCGACAACCTGCAGTCGCTCGACCCCGAGGACTGCTCCGGCCTGGCCGGGCGCCTGCTGCAGTCGATGGAGGATTTCGCCAACCTGGGCGCCGCCCTGCCCGACGGCACCATTTTTTGCAGCGCCACCCCTGCCGGCACACAGATCTCGGTGGCCGACCGCACCTGGTTCCAGGACGCCCTCACCAGCGACGGCATCACGGGCGGCGAGTTCCTGGTCAGCCGCATCTCCAGCAAGCCCGGCATGCTCTTCGGCTACCCGGTGCGCGACGGCCAGGGCCATCTCAAGGCCGTGCTGTTCGCATCGATCGAGCTGGGCTGGTTCGACAAGCTGATCGCCGAATTCAAGCTGCCCGAGGGCTGGAATGCCTTCATGCTGAGCGAAGCCGGCGCCGTGCTCTCCTACTACCCCGCGGCCGGATTGCCTGCCCACGCCGAGCAGGCGCCCGCGGGCGCCGCGGCCTTCCTGCAGGCGCTCAAGGACGGCCGGCGCCTGAGCGAGCTCGACGGCCTGGACGGCCACCGCCGCATGTACGGCGTCGGCGCGCCGCACTTTTCCAAGTCACCGCTGCTGGTGGCCATCGGCGCACCGCTGGACCGCACGGTGGCGCGCATCGACCAGGGCTTCTGGCTGCGTCTGCTGCTGATGGTGGGCATCGCGCTGCTCTCGGTGCTGACGGCGCGCTACTACATCTACGGCCTGATCGAGGCCTGGACCGGCCAGATCGGCGCCACGCTCGATCGCATGGCCGCTGGCCGCCTGCAGACGCGCATCCGCAAGTTCTCGCGCGTGCGCGAACTCCATGCGGTGGAGCTGGGCATCAACCACATGGCCAGCGAGCTGCAGAAGCGCGACGTTGACCTGCGCCGCCTCTCCACCGCCGTGGAGCAGAGCCCCGAGACCATCATCATCACCGACACCGAATCGCGCATCCAGTACGTGAACGAGGCCTTCGTGCGCTCCACCGGCTACACCCGCGACGAGGTGCTGGGACGCAACCCGCGCCTGCTAAACCACGGCAAGACGCCCCATGCCACCTTCAAGGCCATGTGGGCGGCGCTCAAGTCCGGACAGGTGTGGCGCGGCGAACTGATCAACACCCGCAAGGACGGCGACACCTACGTGGAGATGGCCACCATCGCGCCCATCCTCGACGAGGAAGGCGTGATCACGCACTACGTGTCCACCAAGGAAGACATCACGCAGCGCAAGCAGTCGGAGGCTCTGGTCCACCAGCTGGCCTATTTCGACGCACTGACCGAACTGCCCAACCGCGCGCTGCTGCACAAGCGACTGGAAGAGGCCGTGCAGGCCAGCAGCCACGGCGGCGTTCAGGGCCTGCTGCTGCTGATCGACATCGACCGCTTCAAGCAGATCAACGATACGCGCGGGCACGCCACCGGCGACTGGCTGCTGCGCGAGATGGCGCGGCGCATCCAGAGCTGCGTGGGCGAGGCCGACACCGTGGCGCGCCTGGGCAGCAACACCTTTGGCGTCATCGTGCCCGATATCGGCGGCCCGTCCGACCTGGCCCGCGCCATCGCCCAGAAAGTGCACCAGGCGCTGGCTGCGCCCTACGACCTGGGCGACACCCGGCGGCTCTACGCCACCACGAGCATGGGCATTGCCTTCTTCAGCGCCGGCACTCCCGCGCCCGACACCCTGCTGATGCAGGCCGAGGTGGCGCTCTACCGCGCCAAGGACGAGGGGGGCAATGCCCTGCTGTTCTTCGATGCGCCCATGCAGGCCGCCGTTGACGCCCGCGCCGCGCTCGAGATGGCCCTGCGCGACGCGCTCGAGGTGCAGGCCTTCCGCGTGTTCTACCAGGTGCAGGTGGACCAGGCCGGCGCCGTGGTGGGCGCCGAGGCGCTGATCCGCTGGATCGGCGCCGACGGCAAGGTGATCTCCCCGGCCGACTTCATTCCGCTGGCCGAGGAAACCGGCCTCATCGTGCCCATGGGCCTGTGGGTGCTCGACACCGCCTGCCGCCAGTTGGCGCTATGGCAGCGCCAGCCTGCCACGCGCCACCTGGCACTGGCCATCAACGTGAGCGCGCGCCAGTTCCACCAGGCCGACTTTGTGGCCCAGGTGCGCGCTGCGCTGGACCACCACCACATCGACGCCAGCGGCCTGAAGCTGGAGCTGACCGAGAGCGTCATCCTGGGCGACCTCTGCACCACCATCGAGCGCATGCACCAGCTGCGCGAGCTGGGCATCCGTTTCGCGCTGGACGACTTCGGCACCGGCTACTCGTCGCTGTCCTACCTCAAGCGCCTGCCGTTCGACCAGCTCAAGATCGACCAGTCGTTCATCCACGACATGCTGACCGACAACACCAGCAACGCCATCGTGCGCGCCATCCTGGTGATGAGCGATGCGCTGGGCCTGGAGATCGTCGCCGAAGGCGTGGAAACGGCGGACCACCGCGCCTTCCTCATCCAGCACGGCTGCCAGTTCTGCCAGGGCTACCTGCTGGGCCGGCCCATGCCCATCGAGGCGTGGGAGGCGGCGCACCTGCCCGGCGCCGCCGGCATGCCCTCGGACCAGCCTACGCCTTGAGGTAGTCGGCGCGGCCGCCCAACCAGCGCGCCACATGGCGCTCGGCCCACTGCGGGTGGCGGTCGAGCATCAGCGGCGCCGTGGCGCGCGCCCATTCGAGCAAGTGGGTATCGGTGGCCAGGTCGGCAAAGCGCAGCAGCGCGTCGCCCGACTGGCGCGCCCCCAGAAATTCGCCCGGTCCTCGGATCTCCAGGTCGCGCCGCGCGATCTCGAAGCCGTCGTTGGTTTCCACCATGGCGCGCAGGCGCTCCTTGGCGGTCTCGCCCACGCGGCCGCTGTCGTTGGTGGCATACAGCAGCACGCAGGCCGAGGCCGCGGCGCCGCGCCCCACTCGCCCGCGCAGCTGGTGCAGCTGCGACAGGCCGAAGCGCTCGGCATGCTCGATGACCATGAGCGAGGCGTTGGGCACGTCCACACCCACCTCGATCACCGTCGTGCTCACCAGCACGCCCATCTGCCCGCTGGCGAAGAGCGCCATCACCGCCTTCTTCTCGGCCGTGGGCATGCGGGAATGCAGAAGGCCGACCCTGCAGCCCGGCAGGGCCTCGCTCAGCTCGGCGTGGGTGGCGGTGGCGTTGCTCAGGTCCAGCGCCTCGCTTTCCTCGATCAGCGGGCACACCCAGTACACCTGGCGCCCGGCCGCCACCTGGGCGCCGATGCGCTCGATGACCTCGTCCTTGCGGCTGTCGGCGATGAGCTTGGTGACGATGGGCGTGCGGCCCGGCGGCAGCTCGTCGATGACCGACACGTCCAGGTCGGCGTAGTAGCTCATGGCCAGCGTGCGCGGGATGGGGGTGGCGCTCATCATCAGCATGTGCGGCTCCATGCCGTGCTCGGCGAGCTTGCGCCGCAGCTCCAGGCGCTGCGCCACGCCGAAGCGGTGTTGCTCGTCGATGATGGCCAGCGCGAGGTTCTTGAAGCGCACCTGCTCCTGGATGACGGCGTGCGTGCCCACCACCAGCGCGGCCTCGCCGGACTCCACCAGCGCCAGCATGGCGGCGCGCTCCTTCTTCTTCTGCCCGCCGACCAGCCAGGCCACGCGCCGGCCGCTGGCGGCCAGCAGGGGTTCGAGCCAGCCGATCATCTTGGCGAAGTGCTGCTCCGCCAGGATTTCGGTGGGCGCCATCAGCGCGCACTGCCAGCCCGCGTCCATGGCCCGGCAGGCCGCCAGCGCCGACACCACGGTCTTGCCCGAGCCCACGTCGCCCTGCAGCAGGCGGTGCATGGGCACGGGGCGTTCCAGGTCGGCGGCGATTTCATCGCCCACGCGTTGCTGGGCCGCCGTGAGGCCGAAGGGCAACGCAGCCAGCAGCTGCTCGTGCAGCGGCACGGCACCGCCCTGCGGCGCGCGGGCGGGCAGCACCGGCGCGCGCAGCCGGTCGCGTGCGCGGCGCGACTGCTGCTGCGAGAGCTGCTGCGCCAGCAGCTCCTCGGCCTTGAGGCGCTGCCAGGCCGGGTGGCTGTGGTCCTCCAGCGTGGCCAGCGCCACGTCCGGCGTAGGGTGGTGCAAAAAAGTGAGCGCCTCGCACAGGCTGCACGGGCGCTGGAGCCCGATTTTTGCCATGTATCGGCCCACCGGCGGCTCCAGGCCGGGCGGCAGGGTTTCCGACAGGTCGGCGCGCTGCAGCGCGCTCACGACGGCGCGGCGCAGGTAGGGCTGGGGCAGGCCGGCGGTCGTCGGGTAAACCGGGGTGAGCGCGGCAGGCAGCTCGCCCCCGGCCAGGCGGAAGGCCGGGTGCAGCATCTGCCGCCCCCAGAAGCCGCCCTTGACCTCGCCGCGGATGCGCAGGCGCGCGCCCACGGCCAGCGTTTTCTGGTGCGAAGGGTAGAAGCTGAAGAAGGTCAGATCGCAGGTGCCCGTGCCGTCGTCCACCACCACTTTCAGCATGCGGCGCGGGCGCAGCTGCACCTCGCTGGACGTGACGGTGGCTTCGATCTGCGCCACCTCGCCGTCGCGGGCATTGCGCAGCGGGACGATACGGGTTTCATCCTCGTAGCGCAGCGGCAGATGCAGCGCCAGGTCGATGTCGCGCACCAGGCCGAGCTTGTGCAAGGCCTTCTGGGCGGCGCTGGGAGGGGCGGGTGTCTTCCGGGGTTTGTCAGCCATCGTTGGTGAAAAAGGCTAACATGGTTGCCAAATGTTACGTTCTTTCAGCAAGCCCAATCCATGCTCAAGCGCATCGATGTAAAGCATCTCGCCTTGGGCATGTACCTGCATGAATTCTGCGGCTCCTGGATGGAACACCCCTTCTGGCGCACCCGATTCGTGCTCGACGATCCGCACGACCTGGAGCTGATCCGCGCCACGTCCATCCACGAAGTATGGATCGATGTCTCGCGCGGCGCGGATGTCGCTGCCGGCACCGCTTCGCTCTCGCGCGAAGAGGTGGACGCGCAGATCGACACCGATTTCAACCGCCTGGAGGCCCTGTCGCCCACGGCAGCGCCCGCCCCACCGCCGCCCGCCAGCACCCGTGTGCCCGCCGGCATGCAGAGCGAGCTGCGCCGCGCCGCCTCGATCTGCGGCCAGGCCAAGGAAGCCGTGGTGTCGATGTTCAACGAAGCGCGCATGGGCAATGCCGTGGACGCGGAAAACGCCTCCAGCCTGGTGGAAGAGATTTCCGACTCCGTGGCGCGCAACCCCGGCGCCCTGATCAGCCTGGCCCGCCTCAAGACCGTCGACGACTACACCTACATGCATTCGGTGGCCGTGTGCGCACTGATGGTGGCGCTGGCGCGCCAGATCGGCCTGAGCGAGGAGCACACGCGCAGCGCCGGCATGGCCGGCCTGCTGCACGACCTGGGCAAGGCGGCCATCCCGCTGGCCGTGCTCAACAAGCCGGGCAAGCTGACCGACGAGGAGTTCACCGTCGTCAAGAACCACTCCGCCCAGGGCTACCGCATGCTCAAGGAGGGCGGCAAAGTGGAGGCCGCCGTGCTCGACGCCTGCCTGCACCACCACGAGAAGATGGACGGCACGGGCTACCCCGACAAGCTGCCGGGCGAGAAGATCAGCCTGATTGCCAAGATGACGGCCATCTGCGACGTGTACGACGCCATCACCTCCGACCGCCCGTACAAGCGCGGCTGGGACCCGTCCGAGGCCATCCGCCGCATGGCCGAGTGGACGCATGACCACTTCGACCCACGCCTGTTCCAGGCCTTCGTCAAGAGCATCGGCATCTACCCCGTGGGCTCGCTGGTGCGGCTGACGTCCGGGCGCATCGGCGTGGTGATGGAGCAGGCGCCCAAGTCGCTCGTCACGCCGCGCGTGAAGGTGTTCTTCTCCACCAAGTCCGACATGCGCATTCCGCCCGAGGTGCTGGACCTGGCCCAGCCGGGCAGCCACGAAAAGATCGTGGCGCGCGAAGACCCCGATCGCTGGCGCTTCCCCGACCTCAACGAGCTGTGGACGGGCATGCCGGGGCAGCCCTGGTAGGCCAGCCCCGGGCGCTGCGCCGGCCTCAGGCCGTGGACATCTGCCAGCGGTTGCGCCCAGCCTCCTTGGCGCGGTACAGCGCCGCATCGGCCTCGGCCAGCAGGCGCGCGGCGCCGTCCCGGGCGTCCGGCACACGGGCGACAGCCCCCACGCTCACCGTCACGTGCGGCGCCACCCCCGAGCTGCCGTGCGGCAGCGCCAGCGCCGCCACGGCCTCGACCACGCGCTGCGCCACGGTGCGCGAGCCCTCCACGTCGGTGTCGGGCAGGATCACGGCCAGTTCCTCGCCGCCATAGCGGGCCACCAGGTCGGTGGCGCGCGGCAGCGCCTGGGACACGGCCCGGGCCACGGCCTGCAGGCAGGCATCGCCCGCCAGGTGGCCATAGCTGTCGTTGTAGCGCTTGAAGTGGTCCACATCGATCATCAGCACGCCCAGCGGCCGCTCGTGCCGGAAGGCGGCGGCGCAGGCGTGCGCCAGCCGGTCGTCGAAACAGGCCCGGTTGGCGATCTGCATCAGGCCATCGGTGCGCGAGTACACCTCCAGCAGGGCATTGGCCTGCTGCAGCTCCCCATTGGCCTGGGCCAGCTCCTGCGTGCGCTGGCGCACCCGCTCCTCCAGGTGCAGGTTGGCCTGCGCCAGTTCGGTGTTCTGCTGAGAAAGCACCTGGTACAGCCGCCCCACCATGCGGATCAGGGCTTGCGTGCCCTCGTCATGCACCTCGATCTCCTGGTCGTACGCCTCCTGCGGCGTCATGGCCAAGGCCATGCAGCCCACCTGGCGCGCCAGCGACTGGTCGATGCCCAGGATGTGCAGCCCCAGCCAGGAGGTGAGGAAGCCGACGAAGCTTTGCGCCGGGTCCTGCAGGGCCTCGCGGGAGCGCCACATGGCGGCCACCTGCTCGATGAACTGTCTGTGCAGCGCGGTGTGCGCCTGCACATGCCGCGGGTCCACCCCCTTGTCGCGCATCAGCAGCTCTTCTTCGGCAAAGTGGAACTCGGCGAAGTTGACCATGCGTTCGTAGGCCTCGGTCAGCCCTGCGCCATCGCCGGCGTTGCTGCGCTGCAACGCATCGCTGAGGTCATTGAAGGCGTCGATCAGCCCGTGGTGCTGCGCGTCGACCTCGGGCAGCCCGGTGTTGAAGAATTGGTCCCAAACAAAGGTGTCCATAGCGTCTGTCCACGGGTGGAGCTTGGCGTTCGTCGTGCGTGCCGCCCTCTGCGGCGCATGCACAGCATAAGTCCCTTTGCGCCCCGGCGACTCCACGTTTTGACACAATTGCGCCCTTTTCATAGCTTTCTTGGAACGGGCCCGTCCGGCCCTCAAGCCCATGACCGATTCTTCCGCCGGCGCCCCGCGCGCCTACACCCTCAGCGACTTCGATTTCACGCTGCCCCCCGAACTCATCGCGCAGCATCCCGCCGCCGAACGCAGCGCCTCGCGCCTGCTCGACGGCCGCCAGCTTCCGCCCACCGACCGCATCTTCCGGGAACTGCCGGGCCTGCTGCGCGAGGGGGACCTGCTGGTGTTCAACGACACCCGCGTCGTCAAGGCGCGCATCTTTGGCGAGAAGGCCAGCGGCGGCAAGCTCGAACTCCTGATCGAGCGCGTGCTCACCGGCAACGAGGTGGTGGCACACATGAAGGTGAGCAAGAAGCCCCAGGGCGGCAGCACCGTGCACATGGCCGACGGGCGCCAGGGCGGCGGCTTCGACGCCACCTTGCTGGGCCGCTGGCCTCATGATGACGGCCCGCTGTTCCGCTTTGCGCTGCACGGCCCGGCCGGCGAGAGCCCCTGGGAGCTGATGGAGCGCCACGGCCACCTGCCGCTGCCGCCCTACATCGAGCGCCAGCAGGCCACCGGCAACGACCCCGACGCGGCCCAGGACAGCCAGCGCTACCAGACCGTGTTCGCCCGCGCGCCCGGCGCCGTGGCCGCGCCCACGGCGGCGCTGCACTTCGACGAGGGCGTGCTGGCCGACCTGGCGGCGCGCGGCATCGAGCGCGCCAGCGTCACGCTGCACGTGGGCGCGGGCACCTTCCAGCCCGTGAAGACGGAGAACCTGGCCGAGCACCAGATGCACAGCGAGTGGTACGAGGTGCCTCTGGCCACCCTGGCGGCCCTGGAGCGCTGCCGCCAGCGCGGTGGCCGCGTGATGGCCGTGGGCACGACGACGGTGCGCACGCTCGAATCGTGGGCGCGCTCGGGCCAGGCCAGCGGCGACACCAATATCTTCATCACGCCGGGCTTCCGCTTCCAGGTGGTGGACCTGCTGCTGACCAACTTCCACCTGCCCAAGAGCACGCTGATGATGCTGGTGAGCGCCCTGGCCGGCTACGAGCAGGTGATGGCGCTGTACCGCCACGCCATCGCGCAGGGCTACCGCTTCTTCAGCTATGGCGACGCCATGCTGCTGGAACGCCAGGATTTGAAGTAAAAAAAGGCCTCTGGCGCTTTATGGACAAGCGCCTGCAGCTATCTATTCAATAGCACTCGGCGCTTCGTGCGCCTGCCGGAAGGCCCGCGCCTGGCCGAAATGCCCGCAGCCGATGAAGGGCACGGGCGGGCGCAGCGCCGACAGCGGCGAGGGGTGGTTGGCCGTGAGCACCAAGTGCCCCCGGTCGCCGGGAATCACGGCGCGCTTGCCTTGCGCGTGCGCACCCCAGAGCATGAACACCACCGGGCGCGGCCCCTGCGCGATGTGGCGGATGACGGCATCGGTCAGCAGCTCCCAGCCCTGGCCGGCGTGGCTGGCGGGCTGGCCTTCTTCCACGGTGAGCGTGGTGTTGAGCAGCAGCACGCCATTCGTGGCCCATTTCGCCAGGCTGCCGCCAGGCTGCGGAAACGCCGGCGGCGGCGTGCCCAGGTCGCGCTGCAGCTCCTTGAAGATGTTGCGCAGCGAAGGCGGCAGCGGCACGCCGGGCGCCACCGAGAACGCCAGCCCCTCGGCCTGGCCCCGGCCGTGGTACGGGTCCTGCCCCAGGATGACCACGCGCGCCGCCTCGGGCGGGGTCAGCTCCAGCGCGCGCAGCGGGCGCGGCGGGAAGATGGTGGCGCCGGCCTCCAGCCGCGCCCCCAGAAAGCCCAGCAGCTTGCGCCCGGCCGCGCTGGCGAAAAACTCCTGCACCAGCGGCTGCCAGCCCGGCGCCACGGGCCAGTCGGCCGGGTCGGCGCTTTGCAGCTGCGTGGGGGCGCTCTGCGGATCATTCATGGTCAAAATGGCCTCCAACGCTTATACAGTAAGCGCGAGCAGCTATCAATTTTGAGAATCAAGCAAAGAGCTTGGCCAGTTCCAGGCCGGGCTCGGGCGCGCGCATGAAGGCTTCGCCCACCAGGAAGGCGTGCACGCCGGCGTCGCGCATGGTCTTCACGTCGGCCGGCTTGAGGATGCCCGACTCGGTGACCAGCAGGCGGTCCTGCGGCACGTCCTTGAGCATGCCCAGCGTGGTGTCGAGCGTGACCTCGAAGCTGCGCAGGTTGCGGTTGTTGATGCCGACCAGCGGCGTCTTGAGCTTCAGCGCCCGCTCCAGCTCGGCGCGGTCGTGCACCTCCACCAGCACGGCCATGTCCAGGCCGCGCGCAATGGCCTCGAAGTCCTGCATCTGCGCGTCATCCAGGCAGGCGGCGATCAGCAGGATGGCGTCGGCGCCCATGGCGCGGGCTTCGTACACCTGGTAGGCGTCCACCAGGAAGTCCTTGCGCAGCACGGGCAGCTGGCAGCTGGCGCGCGCCTGCTTGAGGTAGTCCACGCTGCCCTGGAAGAACTGCTTGTCCGTCAGCACCGACAGGCAGGCCGCGCTGACAGTGCCATCGCCCTCGGCGTAGCTCTGCGCGATGTCGGCCGGAATGAAGTCGGCGCGGATCACGCCCTTGCTCGGGCTGGCCTTCTTGATCTCGGCGATCACGGCCGCCTGGCCCTTGGCGATTTTTGCGCGCAGCGCGCTCTCGAAGTCGCGCGTGAGCACGCGGCTCTCGGCATCCTGGCGGATGGTGGCCAGGGGCAGGCGCTTTTGCGCGGCGGCGACTTCGTCGTGCTTGACGGCGACGATTTTGTTCAGGATGTCACTCATGGGGAGGTGCCTTGTCGGCCCCAACGGGGGGCTGTTTCAGAATCTTGACGAACACACGGTGCATGGCGAACCCCACCACAACGAACAGCGCCGAGATGCCCAGCGCGATCCACAGGCCAGGGTCTTGCCACATCTCAGTGCTCTATGGCGTTGTGCGCCATTCGTGGCCTACCAGACAGGCGCGGCCGAGACCAGCAGACGCCGCGCAAGGGCCGCCCCGCCGCGCTGGCGTCGTCCCCCTTCCCACGCGAAGCGTGAGAGAAGGGGGAAGCCGCGCAGCGGCTCAGGGGGTTGTTCTCCATCTCAGGCCGTCGCCAGCGCGTGCGTGCGCGTGACGAGCCGCTCGAGCTGGGCCAGCGCCGCGCCCGCGTCGATGGCGGCGCGGGCCTTGGCGATGCCCTCGGCCATGGTGGCGGCCACGTTGGCGGCGTAGAGGGCCACGCCGGCGTTCAGGCACACGATCTCGCGCGCGGGGCCGGCTTCACCCTTGAGCACGGCCAGCAGCATCTCGCGCGACTCCTCGGGGGTTTCCACCTTCAGCGCGCGGTTGCTGGCCATCTGCAGGCCGAAGTCTTCGGGGTGGATTTCGTATTCGCTGATCTCGCCATTCTTCAGCTCGCCCACCAGCGTGGCGGCGCCCAGGCTCACCTCGTCCATGCCGTCGCGGCCGTAGACCACGACCGCGTGCTCGGCGCCCAGGCGCTGCAGCGCGCGCACCTGGATGCCCACGAGGTCGGGGTGGAACACGCCCATGAGGATGTTGGGCGCGCCGGCCGGGTTGGTCAGCGGGCCGAGGATGTTGAAGATGGTGCGCACGCCCAGTTCCTTGCGCACCGGCGCCACGTTCTTCATGGCGGGGTGGTGGTTGGGCGCGAACATGAAGCCAATGCCGATCTCGGCGATGCACTGCGCGATCTGCTCGGGTTTCAGGTTGATGTGCACGCCCAGCGCCTCCATGGCGTCGGCGCTGCCGCTCTTGCTGGAGACGCTGCGCCCGCCGTGCTTGCTGACCTTGGCACCCGCAGCCGAGGCCACGAAGGTGGCGCAGGTGGAGATGTTGAAGGTGTTGGCGCCGTCGCCGCCGGTGCCCACGATGTCGACCATGTGCGTGGTGTCCGCGACATGCACCTTGGTGGAGAACTCGCGCATCACCTGCGCTGCGGCGGCGATCTCGCCAATGGTTTCCTTTTTCACGCGCAGGCCGGTGACGATGGCCGCTGTCATCACGGGCGAGAGCTCGCCGTTCATGACCATGCGCATGAGGTGCAGCATCTCGTCATGGAAAATTTCGCGGTGCTCGATGGTGCGCTGCAGCGCTTCCTGGGGGGTGATGGACATGGCGGTAAGTCTCCTGTTAAGCGCGGGGCTGGTCCGTGAAGGCCAGCTTGAGCCCAAAGCCGATGAACATGGCGCCGGCCACGCGGTCCAGCCAGTGCATGCCCTTTTGCACGGCGCCCACGCGGCGCGCCATCCAGCTGGCGGCCAGCGCCCAGCCCATGTTCACCGGGATGGCGTTGACGTTGAACAGCACGCCCAGCAGCACGAAGGCCAGGGCCTTGTTCTCGGTGCCCGGGGCGATGAACTGCGGCACGAAGGCGAGGAAGAAGATGGCGACCTTGGGGTTGAGCACATTGGTCCAGAAGCCGCCCAGGAACACGGCGCGCAGCGATGCCTCCTGGCGCGGCGCGGCCTGCGCGGCCGCGATGGCCGCGCCGTTGCTACCCCCGGCACGCGAGAACAGCATGCGCACGCCCATCCAGAGCAGGTAGGCGGCGCCCAGCCACTTGAGCACGGTGAAGGCCGTGGCCGACGTGGCCAGCAGCGCCCCCACGCCCACGGCGGCGGCGAAGATGTGCACGAAGCAGCCCGCCGTGATGCCCAGCCCCGCCACGATGCCCGCGCGCGTGCCCGAGCGCAGCGCGTTCGAGACGATGTAGAGCACGTCCGGCCCCGGCGTGAGGTTGAGCAGCCAGCCGGCCGCGATGAACATCAGCAGCTGGTGGGTGTCGATGCTCATGCGCGCTGCTCCAGGAAGTTGCGCAGCATGGCGTGGCCGTGCTCGGTGAGGATGCTCTCGGGGTGGAACTGCACACCCTGGATGGCCAGCTCCTTGTGGCGCACGCCCATGATCTCGCCGTCATCCGTCCAGGCAGTGACTTCCAGCACCTCGGGGCAGCTGGCGCGCTCGATGGCCAGCGAGTGGTAGCGGTTCACCGTGAACTTCTCCGGCAGACCCGCGAACACGCCCTGCTGCGTGGTGGTGATGACGCTGGTCTTGCCATGCATGAGCTGCTGCGCGCGGATGATCTTGCCGCCGAAGGCCGCGCCGATGCTCTGGTGCCCCAGGCACACGCCCAGGATGGGCAGCTTGCCGGCAAAGTGCTGGATGGCCGCCACCGAGATGCCCGCCTCGGCGGGCGAGCACGGGCCGGGCGAGACCACCAGGCGGTCGGGCGCGCGCGCGGCCACGCCCTCGACGGTGATCTCGTCGTTGCGGAACACCTCCACGTCAGCCCCCAGCTCGCCGAAGTACTGGACGATGTTGTAGGTGAAGCTGTCGTAGTTGTCGATCATCAAGAGCTTCATGGCTGGCTCCCTTCCGATGGCGTGCGCAGGCGCGCGAACTCACGGTGCTCGAAGGCGATGTAGGCCTCCATCATGCTGCGGTAGATGGCTTCCAGCACCTCGGGCTGGCCGCCCTCCTGCGCGGCACGCGCACGCACGCGCGCCACGATGGCCTCGATGCGGTCTTCATCGCGCACCTGCGAGGCGTCCTTCTTGATGCGCGCGGCCTGCGTCATGTAGCCGCCGCGCGTCACCAGCAGGGGCACCAGCACGTCGTCCAGTGCGTCGATGTGGCGGCGCACGTCTTCCATGGTGGTGCAGTGCTGTGTGTTGTCGATCGCGCGGTTCATTCCAGTCCTTCCTCTACCAGTTCGGCGGCGCGCAGCAGGGCGCGGGCCTTGTGTTCGGTTTCCTTCCATTCCAGCTCGGGCACCGAGTCGGCCACCACGCCGGCCGCGGCCTGCACATACAGCGTGCCGTCCTTGACGATGGCGGTGCGGATGGCGATGGCCATGTCCATGTCGCCGGCATAGCTGAGGTAGCCGCAGGCGCCGCCGTACAGGCCGCGCTTGGTGGGTTCGAGCTGGTCGATCAGCTCCATGGCGTGCACCTTGGGCGCGCCGGTGAGCGTGCCCGCCGGGAAGGTGGCCTTGAGCACGTCCATGCTGGTCATGCCGTCGTTGAGCACGCCTTCGACGTTGCTCACGATGTGCATGACGTGGCTGTAGCGCTCGACGCAGAAGGCCTCGGTCACCTTGACGCTGCCGGTCTTGGCGATGCGGCCGATGTCGTTGCGCGCCAGGTCGATCAGCATCACGTGCTCGGCACGTTCCTTGGGGTCGTTCACCAGTTCGACCTCGGCGGCCTTGTCCAGCTCGGGCGTGGCGCCGCGCGGGCGCGTGCCGGCCAGCGGGCGGATGGTGACCTTCTGGCCCTCGGGCGTGCTCTCCTGGCGCACCAGGATCTCGGGGCTGGCGCCCACCACATGGCTGTCGCCGAAGTGGTAGTAGTACATGTAGGGCGAGGGGTTGAGCGAGCGCAGCGCGCGGTACAGCGACAGCGGCGACTCGGTGTAGCGCTTGTGGATGCGCTGGCCCACCTGCACCTGCATGAAGTCGCCCGCGGCGATCAGCTCCTTGGCGCGCTCGACGGCGGCCAGATAGTCCTGCTTGGCGAAGTCGCGCTGCGCCGGGTAGCTCTGCGAGGCCTGCACCTGCGGTGCGCTGACCGAGTACTTGAGCTGCTCGCGCAGTTCGCGCAGCCGCTTCTTGGCGTTGCTGTAGGCCTCGGGGCGCGCCGGATCTGCATAGACGATGAGGTAGAGCTTGCCCGAGAGGTTGTCGATGACGGCCAGCTCTTCGCACTGCAGCAGCAGGATGTCGGGCATGCCCAGGGTGTCGGGCGGGCAGCTGTTCTCCAGCTTCTTCTCGATGTGGCGCACCGCGTCGTAGCCGAAGTAGCCGGCCAGGCCGCCGCAAAAGCGCGGCAGGCCGGGACGCAGCGCCACCTTGAAGCGCTTCTGGTACTCGGCCACGAAGTCGAGCGGATTGCCGCCCGCGCTTTCCACCACCTGGCCGTCGGTCACGACCTCGGTGACGGCGGCGGCGCCGAAGCCGCGCGAGCGCAGCAGGGTGCGCGCCGGCAGGCCGATGAAGCTGTAGCGGCCGAAACGCTCGCCGCCCACGACGGATTCAAGCAGGAAGCTGTATTTGCCGCCATCCTTGCTGTGGGCCAGCTTGAGGTAGAGCGACAGCGGGGTTTCCAGGTCGGCGAAGGCTTCCGCCATGAGCGGAATGCGGTTGTAGCCTTCGCGCGCAAGGCTTTGGAATTCAAGTTCGGTGATCACGGGGGAGGCTCCCTGCTCGGGCAGCGCGCGGGCCAGAGAGGGATGGCGCGCCGCAGTTCATGGGGTGGGCCCCGAAGGGGCCGAGGGTGCACGCCGGGGTCGTCCCCAGGTGCCGTCAGGTGTTCAGGCAGACAGGCTTACGCCAGGGCCAGGCTCCCCGGTCGCTGCGACCTGTGATGAACACGCGATGAATGAACATGGCCAAAGTGTAGCAAATAGCCGGCTACAAGCGCTCGCGGCCGGGGTGACGTAGGCGGTCGGTGGGGAAACGCTCGCAAACCCCGATGCGCTTTCCGAAACAGTTTGCAACAATAGAAAGCGAACGACCGTTCTATTTCAGGAGATACGGATGAACACCCTTCGCAGACAAGCCATCCTGTCGATTGCCGCGATGCTGGTGGCCGGAAGCGCGCTGGCCCAGACCGTCACCGTGGGCGACGTGAAGTACCCCGAATCCATCGAGCTGCACGGTAGCAAGCTCCAACTCAACGGCGCGGGTGTCCGCTACAAGGCCGTGTTCAAGGTGTATGCGGCCGGGCTCTACCTGGAGAAGGCCGCCGAGTCGCAGCAGGAGATGGCGGCCCTGCGCGGCCCCAAGCGCATGTCCATCACCATGTTGCGGGAGATTGATTCGGGCGAACTGGGCAAGCTGTTCTCGCGCGGCATGGAGGACAACATGGACAAGGCCTCCTTCTCCAAACTCGTCCCTGGCGTGCTGCGCATGAGCCAGATTTTCTCGGAGCACAAGAAGCTCATGGCCGGCGACCAGTTCACGATCGACTGGGTGCCGGGCACCGGAACCGTCATTTCCGTCAAGGGCAAGCCCCAGGGCGAGCCCTTCAAGGAGCCGGAATTCTTCAACGCCCTGATGGGCATCTGGCTGGGCAGCAAACCGGCCGACTGGAACCTCAAGGACGCCCTGCTGGGCAAGGGCAAGTCCTGAGGGCCGCTGTCGCCTCGCAGACAGAAATGAACGTGCTCCGCCAGTACCCTCAACCCCGGCTCTGCCGCACCCCGCCAACCGTCTGCCTGGGCACCACCCCCGCCCAGCACGCCCTGGCCCGCCACGAAGCGGGCATCCCCCCACCGGGCCACACCGCCCCGGCCTCCCCTGCGGCCTGACGCACCGCCCTCTTCGCCTTCGATCTTCTCCGCGTACCCGAGATTCACCATGAACATCAGCAAACTCCGCGTCGGCCCCCGCCTGGGCCTGGGTTTCGGCGCCATCCTGCTCATCACCGCGCTGATCGCACTCACCGGCATGTGGCGCATCGGCGCGCTCAAGGACGCCAGCGAACGCGTGGCCACACGCGAGATCGAACAGCGCACCCTGGTGGACGACTGGACCTCGGACGTGCGCCTGAACTGGGTGCGCACCGAAGCCTTCCTCAAGGCTATCGACCCGGGCTACATGGAAAAGCTCACCACCGACACGCAGGCCACGGCTTCCGCCACGGAAGCCAAGGCCAAGCGCATCGAGGAGCTGGTGCAGAGCGACAAGGGCAAATCCCTGCTGGGCGCCATCGCCACGGCGCGCACGGCCTACACCGCCAAGCTCGGCGAAATCCGCGAGCTGCACCGCGGCGGCGAGCCCAACGTCCCCACCATGGTCGACAACGACCTGCGCCCCCTGGCCGACAAGTACCTGCGCTCGCTGGACGAGCTGCGCAGCTTCATGGCGTCGCAGCTCAGCGAAAGCCAGAGCGACACCATCGCCATGGCCGGCGCCAGCCAGATGCTGCTGGGCGGGGGCACGCTGGTGGCCATCGTGCTGGGCGCGCTGTTGGCCGCGCTGGTCACGCGCTCCATCGTCGTCCCCATGCAGCAGGGCCGCCAGGCCGCCGAGAAGATCGCCGACGGCGACCTGACGCAGGTGCTGGACACCCGCGCCACGGATGAAACCGGCCAGTTGCTGCACGCACTGGCCACCATGCAGGGCAAGCTGGCGGCCATTGTGAGCAACGTCCGCCGCAGCGCCGAGGGCGTGGCCACCGCCAGCAACGAGATCGCCCATGGCAACCAGGATCTGTCGGCCCGCACCGAGCAGCAGGCCAGTGCACTGGAGCAGACCTCCGCCTCCATGGAGCAGCTGGGGTCCACCGTGCGCCAGAACGCCGACAACGCGCGCCAGGCCAACCAGCTCGCCATGACCGCATCCACCGTGGCGGTGCAGGGCGGCGACGTGGTGGCCCAGGTGGTGCAGACCATGAAGGGCATCAACGACAGCAGCAAGAAGATCGCCGACATCATCAGCGTGATCGACTCCATCGCCTTCCAGACCAACATCCTGGCGCTCAACGCCGCCGTGGAAGCCGCCCGCGCTGGCGACCAGGGCCGGGGCTTCGCCGTGGTGGCCTCCGAGGTGCGCAGCCTGGCCGGTCGCAGCGCCGATGCGGCCAAGGAAATCAAGGCGCTGATCGGCACCAGCGTGGAGCGCGTCGAAGCGGGTTCGGCGCTGGTCGACCGCGCTGGCACCACCATGACCGAGGTGGTCACCGCCATCCGCCGCGTCACCGACATCATGGGAGAGATCAGCGCGGCCAGCAGCGAGCAGAGCACCGGCGTCTCGCAGGTGGGCAATGCCATCACCAAGATGGACCAGGCCACGCAGCAGAACGCAGCCCTGGTCGAGGAGAGCGCCGCCGCCGCCGACAGCCTGCGAACGCAGGCGGCGCAGCTGGTGGAAGCCATGGCGGTGTTCCACACCGGCACCGGCAGCAGCGCCGCGGCAAAGTCGCGCATCAGCGCCGCCGCCGCGGAGCGCGGCCTGCCACCACCCCGCACCGCCCCTGTCCGGCCCCTGCAAGCCAGCGCCGCGCCGCGCCAGCTCAGCAGCAGCGCGGGCTGAGCGCCACGCGGCAGGCCATTACCCGAAGCTCAGGCCGCGGGACGCACCAGGTTCTGCAGCGAATCGACCCAGCCGTCGGCGTCCACGGCGGACACCGGCTGGCCGTGGTTGTAGCCATAGGTCACCAGCACAACGGGGCAGCCCGCAGCGCGCGCCGCCTGGGCGTCGTTGCTGGAATCGCCGACCATCAGCGTGCGCGCGGGCAGCGTGTCCAGGGCCGCGCAGGTCTTGCGCAGGGGCAGCGGGTCGGGCTTCTTGCGCTCGAAGGCATCGCCACCGAAGACGCACTCGAAGAACGACTCCAGTCCCTTGGCACGCAGCAGTGGCACGGCGAAATCCGTGGGCTTGTTCGTCAGGCAGGCCAGGCGCAGTCCAGCGCCACGCAGCGCCTGCAGCCCCTCCACCACCCCGGGGTAAACGCCAGCAAACTGGCCATTGATGTCCAGGTAGTGCCGCTGGTAGCTGGGCCAGGCGCGGGCGTAAAGCGCTTCAATTTCGATAGCTGATGGCGCTTGACCCGCCTGCCCTAGAACGTGATTGAGCACGGAACGCAGCAAGTGTTCGGAGCCTTTGCCCACCATGAGCTCAATGTGCTGCGGCGCAATGGGCGGGAGCGCCAGCTCCACCAGCATGCGGTTCAGGGCCTCGGCGAAATCACCGAGCGTGTCGACCATGGTGCCGTCGAGGTCGATGATGGCGGCGTCGTAAAGAGTGATATCCATGCGCATGGGGCAGCGGCGCCCAGCCGGGTGCATCGCCGGGCCGCGGCAAGTCCGCAAAAAGGTAACTACAGGATCAGAGGAATTCCACCTGGGTGACGATCAGCACACCGTCGATCACCTTGCTGCCGAACACGCGAACCTTCACACCGTTGCGCATGTTGGACGCCGTTCCATTCACGAACGCCACATCGGAACCGCTGGCGTTGGAGGGCTGTCCGTTGACCCGGAAGCTCGCCAGGGACTGGTATTGCGCGACCGGGCCGATCGCCTCAAACACCACGGGGCCACCCGTGCCCGGCACATGGCGGATGCGCAGCCGCTCGGCCACCAGTTCACCCTGCACCATGCGCCCGACCACATCGAGCTTGACACCGTTGCCGATCGACGTGGCAGGGCCACCGGTGACCTTCGCGCTCGCAGCATTCACGCGCACGCCCTGCAGCACGAAGGACTGGAGCGACGCGTAATCGGTCACGATGCCCAGCAATGCCACGGGTGCATCGGTGCTACCGGGCAGACCGTGCGCGCGCCGGATTTCGGAGGCCATAAAGCCACCGCCAGCCGCCGGTGTACCCCGTACGTAAACAGGCACACCATCCACCAGCGAGGCTGCAGCCCATCCGGCGGCAAAGGTGGCCTGTGCGTACGACACCGTCAAGCCATTGACCTGGAAGCTCTTGGCCGACCGGTTGAGCCCCTGCACCGTTCCCCAGGTACGCTGGGTGGCGGCGCTGGCCAGCCACTGGACGCGCGTCGCCCGCATGCGTCCGGAAGCTTCAGGAATCGCATGCACTTGTACGGCCTGGCCTGCCTTGAGAGCGTCCAGCCCGGTCAGGCCAGCGTAGAGGGTCGCCTCGTCCACCGACACGCGCATCCCCATCAATTCAAACCAGCCGGCGACTGCGTTCACGGAAGTGACGGGACCGCGAAGCTCGGGAACCGACAGCACATGGGTCGCGGTGCCGGATTGCAGCCCCGCATCCACCGTGCCCCGCACGAGCACCGTCATGCCCAGCTCGACGGCCACCGCGTCTTCGGCCACCATCTGGGCCGCATCGGTGTTGTAGCGCACACCGTTGACGATGACGCTTCCCAAGCCATCGGCCTCGCCGATACCGGACGCATCGGCGGATATGCCTGTGCCACCCGAGCCGACGCCCCCGGGGTCCGACGGCCCGCTGGCCACGCCATCCCCGACACCCGAGCCGGTGCCGGTGCCGGTGCCGGTGCCGGTGCCGGTGCCGGTGCCGGTGCCGGTGCCGGTGCCGGTGCCAGTGCCAGTGCCAGTGCCAGTGCCAGTGCCAGTGCCAGTGCCAGTGCCAGTGCCAGTGCCAGTGCCAGTTCCAGTTCCAGTTCCAGTTCCAGTTCCAGTTCCGGCATCGGTGCCTGTGCCTGTGCCTGTGCCTGTGCCTGTGCCTGTGCCTGTGCCTGTGCCTGTGCCTGTGCCTGTGCCTGTGCCACTACCGGTTCCAGCGCTGCCCGTATCCGTGCCCGTACCTGCTCCCGCGCCTGCTCCGCCTGGAGCGCTCACGGCGTCACTGCCACCGCCACAGCCCATCAGGCCCAGCGCGATCGACAGACAAAGAGAAGACAACCAGACTTTCATGTACTTTCCTGTGGGAGCGTCCGTTCATCGTGCCCCGGGGATGGCGCTCCAGCGATGGAGACCCGCCCATTTTCATCTTCATAGTAGGTATACACGCCGACCCGGATGCGTGCTGTCCCCGAGCCTTCGGCCTGCTGGTATGCCTGCGTCATTTCCTTGACCAGCTCGTAGTGCACGGAATCCCAATGCTTGCGGGCCAGTTGGTGGATCCGCTCACATTCCTGCAGAGGTATACCAGAAGCAAAGACCGCCCGCTCAAGCATGCGCGGTTCCCTACCGAGGGTATTGCCCACTGCGGCCAGCAAGTGATCGCGCGCGTTGTCCCCCACGAAAGCCAGCATGTCGCGCAAGCTGTCCACCGGAACGAACGCATCGCCGCGCAGCTCTGCCGTTTCTTGCTGAACTTCCACCATGCCCAGGCGCACTAGCTCTTCCAGAACAGCCCGGTGGTGCACGTCGCCCCGGGCGGCCAACCGCGCAAGCAACTCGAAGGAGGGTCCTTCACCGGTGTCCAGCAAGGGCAAGCGGCGGTGCAGCGGATCGTCCGTCGCGAGTTGCAGCCATGCCGTGTACGCCTTCGTAACGGCAGACCCCTCGGTGACGGGCAAGGTATCCCGCGGCTCCCGCTCGCGCGCTGTCACTTCCTTGCGGTTCAACCCCGTGGTCATGGACAACTGGCTCAGATTGGGGTGTTGTACCCCTTTGAGCTGCCAGAGGTGCCGCGCCTCCTCCAGCAGCAGTTTCCGCAGCACATTTTCGAGCTGCGCGTGCTTGAGCCCCATGGCCAGCGCCAGCCGGACTGCGGGGCGCAGGATCCGGGCAATCGCAGATTGGGTCCAGGAAAGACGGTCGTGCATGCAGGCAGATGAAAAGGAGGAATTGTGCGTGGTTTTGCGCAGGAGAGCCCGGTCTCTTTTCCACCATGGCCGTAGACCACGGCAGACCTGCACCGCTCTCTTGCGTAAGGTCGTTCGTCTTTTGAAGAGCACCCTTCATCAGCGATCACCGCCATGCATGGGATTTTTTCCCATATAGTAGTGATTGAGTCGTAGCCGTTGCCGTTTCGCTTCCTGGAGGACCTCCATGCAATTCCATGCAGGTACGCAACCCAGCAGCCCCCTGGTTGCCGAACGCGCCGCTCACGGCTCAGGGGCGCCCCAAGCGGCCGGGTTCACCGTGCGCGGGGTGGCACAACTGAATTCCCGCAAGCCAGGCGCGAGATCAATGTGGCCCCCAATCGCACTACTGTTCGGGGCCTTCGCCTTTTTGGGCTTCGTCGGCGTGCAGACCCGAAACGCCGTGACCACCCTGGAAGGCGGCCAACACACCCAGGCGTTGTTGCTGGCCAATGACATGGCTGAGCGCATGAAACTCAACCAGGCCAACGCATCGTCCTACGTGGGCAGCGATATCGGTGTTTCTGCTGCTGGCGCCTGCGCCAACGCAGCAAGCACTGCAGCGCAAAAAGACCTATGTGAATGGTCGCAGCTCATCCAAAGCGCCGCTGAGACAGCGAGCAGCGTCCAGACCGTCGCTCTGCTCAACGCACGGGGCTGCATCACCCCCTCCACCGCCGACCAATATCGGATCACCGTGGCCTGGCAGGGCATTCAGGCCAGCGGAGCGCCCATGAACACGTGTGGCAAGAATGCCTTCCGCAGCGAAGACATGCGCCGTGTGGCGTCCGTGGTTGTCCACGCCGCCAATGCTCGCGCGCCGGCATATTGATTCCCACGCTGAACACCTCGCGGATGCAAAGAAAAAGGGCCGACAACGTCGGCCCTTTTGCATGGTCAGCGCAACGTGCCGGTCAAGCACCGAGCTGCGCCCGCATCGCGTCGATGACCCCGCGGTAATCAGGCTTACCGAAGATGGCGCTGCCCGCCACGAAGGTGTCTGCGCCCGCATCCGCCACACGGCGGATGTTGTCTGCCTTGATGCCACCATCCACTTCGAGGCGGATGTCCTTGCCGCAGGCGTCGATGCGCTTGCGCACGGCCTCGATCTTGCGCAGGGCCGAGTCGATGAAGCTCTGGCCACCGAAGCCGGGGTTCACGCTCATGATGAGGATGAGGTCGATGTCATCGATCACCCAGTCGAGCACGTCGAGCGGCTCGGCGGGGTTGAACACCAGGCCGGGCTTGGCGCCCTTGGCGCGGATGGCCTGGATACTGCGGTGCACGTGGCCCGAGGCGTCTGGGTGGAAGCTGATGTAGTCGGCGCCCGCATCGGCGAAGGCAGCCGCCAGCGCGTCCACGGGCTGGATCATGAGGTGCACGTCGATCGGCACGGCCACACCATCCGGCGTCTTGGCGTGCGGCTTGAGCGCCTGGCACACCATGGGGCCGAAGGTGAGGTTGGGCACATAGTGGTTGTCCATCACGTCGAAATGGATCCAGTCGGCACCGGCGGCGACGACATTGCGCACTTCCTCGCCCAGGCGGGCGAAATCGGCGGACAGGATCGAAGGGGCAATGCGGAAGGTAGGGCTCATGCCGCCATTGTCGCAGTTACCATGCGCCCCATGTCCAAGTACCAGTTCGACGTGGCGGTGCGGCCCGAGTACCTGCCCGACCAATCCGAGCCCGACGACGGGGTGTACAGCTTCGCCTACACCATCACCATCACGAACGGCGGCGCGGTGGCGGCCCAGCTGATCTCGCGCCACTGGACCATCTGCGACGCTCTGGGCCACACCGAGGAAGTCAAGGGCCTGGGCGTGGTCGGGCAGCAGCCGCTGCTGCAGCCCGGCGAGTCCTACGAATACACCAGCGGCTGCCGCCTGCGCACGCCCACCGGCACCATGCACGGCAGCTACCACTGCGTGGCCGAGGATGGCGCGACCTTCAGCGCGGCCATTCCGCTCTTCGTTCTGGAGGCCACCATCCCAGGCGCAAGGGTGCTGCATTGAGCCGCCCCGGCGCCAACCTGGCCCGCCTGCTCGCCACGCTGGACCCGCAGGCCGACCTGGCCCAACGCCACCTGTGGCTGGTGCACCTGCTGGCCTGGGTGCGCGGTGAACAGCAATCGGTGCCCGCCGCGCTGGAGCGGGTGCGCCAATTCCTCGATGCCTTCGAGGCCGAACCCGCCTTGCAGCCGCGGCTGCGCGCGTGGTGGACGGTGCTGGTGGACACCGTGGACATGACCACCCTGCTGGCCGACTTCGGATTCGCGCCGCGCACCGCACTGGCAAGCGAGGTGGCCGAGCGCCTGCGCCGCAAGCTCCTGCCCAGCAGCCCGGAAACCATCGACGCCTCCGAACTGTTCAGCCTGGCATTGCCCACGGCGTTCGACGCCCAATGGCTGGCCGCGCTGCAGGACACCGATCTACAGCGGCTCGCGGCGCTGCTCAGCGAGAACGACGGCCACAGCACGCTGTGGCAGAAGACCGTGCTCGACGCCATCACCTACTGCGCGGGGCAGATCCTCTCCACCGGCTTCGCGCCCGAACTGCGCCTGCGCATGAGCGAGGCCGCCCGCGAGGCGCAACCCTTCCATGCATTGATTCGCGACGTGGAGAGCCTGCGCGTGGAGGTGCTGCACGGCCTGCGCACGCGGGAGCGCCTGGACGAGGCCGCGCAGCGCCTGCGCGAGCGGCTGGAAGCCTGCCGGGCAGCCTCCGCCACCGTGTATGCGCATTTCGAGGACAACGGCGTCTCGGTCGGCCTGGTGTTCCGCCTGCGCCAGCTGCGCGAACGCATTCTGCGCGTGCGCGCCCTGCTCGACTGCGTGCTATCGCCCACGCCGGCCGCCAGCGCAGCCCAGCTCCTGGCGCACCTGGTGCTGGTGGGGCAGGAGCGGCGCAGCCTGCGCGTGCTGCTGGCGGCCAATTCATCGATTCTGGCCGCCAAGGTGGCCGAGCGCAGCGCCGAGACCGGCGAGCACTACATCACCCGCACGGCCGGCGAATACCGCGCCATGGTGGCCCAGGCCGCAGGCGGCGGCGCAGTGATGGCATGCACCACGCTCGCCAAGTTTGCGTTGCACGCGCTGGCGCTGTCGGCCTTCTGGGGCGGCTATTGGGCCGGGGTGAACTACGCCGCGAGCTTCGTGCTCATCCAGCTGTTGCACTTCACCGTGGCCACCAAGCAGCCCGCGATGACGGCGCCGGCCATGGCGGCGCGGCTCAAGGAACTCGATGCCATCGGCGGCGTGGAATCGTTCGTCGACGAGGTGACGCACTTGGTGCGCTCGCAGGTGGCGGCCGTGCTCGGCAACGTGCTTGTGGTGTTCCCGGTGGTATGGGGCCTGGCCCAGCTCTTCGCGGGGGCCAGTGGCCAGCCGGCGATCAGCCCGGAAACGGCCGAACACGTGCTGGAATCGCTGCACCTGCTCGGCCCGTCGCTGCTGTTCGCCGCCTTTACGGGGGTGCTGCTGTTCACCTCCAGCATCATCGCGGGCTGGACGGAGAACTGGTTCGTGCTGCACCGGCTGGACTCGGCGCTGCGCTACAACCCGCGCATCACGCAGTGGCTGGGCGGCGAGCGCGCCGCGCGCTGGGCACGCTTCCTGCGCGAGAACGTTTCGGGCTTTGCCGCCAACATCTCGCTGGGCTTCATGCTCGGCCTGGTGCCGGCGTTCGCCGGCTTCTTCGGGCTGGGGCTGGACGTGCGCCACGTCACGCTGTCCACCGGCCAGCTCGGCGCCGCCAGCGCCGCGCTGGGATTGGACATCCTGCGCCTGCCCGCGTTCTGGTGGGCGGTGGCCACCCTCCCGCTGCTCGGCGCGCTCAACGTGGCCGTGAGCTTCTACCTGGCCTTCCGCCTGGCGCTGCGTGCCCGCAACGTGAGCGGGGTTGATCGTTCACGCATATACACTGCCATCCGTGCGCGCCTGCGCACGGCCCCCCTGGGCTTTTTCATGCCCGAGCGCCGCGCGCCCTGAACAGGACGCCAGCGCACGCCGAGGTCTGTCCACTGTCCTACAGCGGCGCCCCGGTTTCCGCCCGTAGATTCAGGGCACCACCGCCCAGGCGGTCCGCCGCGTCCCCGCCACCCCGGGGCGCAACGGCAGCACCGCCTGTCGACCTTCCCCCGGGCAACCCCCGACCGACGGAGAGGACACATGACATGAACGAACTGATGAGCTTCTGGGCGCAATGGCTGCGCCCTTCCGCCGGCCTGCCCACGGTGCAGTGGTCGCTGCTGCTGGCGGTGGCCGCCATCACCGGTTACCTGGTGCAGCGCCACACGGGCCTGCCCAAGGTGGTGGGCTATTCGCTGGTGGGTACGGTGGCCGGCCTGGCCGGCTTCAGCGGCGCCGTGTGGCCGCTGCAGGGCATCGGCCTGTTCTTGCTGGAGCTGGGCATCGCCATCGTGCTGTTCGAGTGCGGCGGGCGCATTCCGCTGCGCTGGTTCCGCCACAACCCCATGGTGCTGGTACAGAGCATTGCCGAGTCGGCACTGACCTTCTTCGGCGTTTTCTGGGTGCTGCTGTGGCTCGACGTGCCCGAGCGGGCTGCCGGCCCACTGGCCATCGTGGCGCTGGCGGCCTCGCCCGCCGTGCTCACGCGCGTGGTCAGCGACACGCGCGCCGCCGGCCCGGTGACCGAGCGCGCCATCGTGCTGACCACGCTCTCCACGCTGTACGCGTTGACGCTGGGCAGCGCACGTGCCGAGCTCATCAACCGCAGCTCCATCGCGGTGCTCGACACCGTCTACCCCGTGATGGTGGTGCTGGGCGTCTCCATCGTCGTGGCCATGGTGCTCGCGCTGGCGCTGCGCATGGCGCTGCGCTTCATGAGTCCGACCAGCGAGAACACCTCCATGCTGCTGCTGGCCCTGGTGGCCGCGGCCACGGCCGTGGCCGCGCACATGGGCGGCTCGGCGCCGCTGGCGGCGCTGCTGGCGGGCATGCTGCTCAAGCAGATGCATTCGCGCCCCTGGGCCTGGCCGCGCCAGCTGGGCAACGCTGCGTCGCTGCTCACCATGCTGATGTTCGTGCTCGTCTCCACCGTGGCTGCGCAGGCCGACTGGAGCGCCCCCGTGGCCGGCGTGGTGCTGGCCCTGATCGCCGTGCGCCTCCTGGCCAAGGCCGTGGGCGTGGGGCTGGGCAACGTGGGCAGCGGCGCAAGCTGGCAGCAGGCCCTGTGGACGGGCTGCGCGATGACACCGATGTCCTCCATCGCGCTGCTGATCGCCTCGCAGTTCGTGTTGGCCTCGCCCTCCACCGGCCACCTGATCGCCCGGGTGGCGCTGCCCGCCATCCTGCTCATGGAGGTGCTGGGCGCGGTGATCGCCACCGTGGCCATCTACCGCGCCGGCGAAAGCTCCAAGCCCTGGGCGCCCCTGGCCCGCAACCGCAACGGAGAGAACCATGGGTCTTGAAGCCTTCCACCATTCCGAACCGCTGACGCTGGGCGTGGAGCTGGAGCTGCAGCTCGTCAACACGCACGACTACGACCTCGCGCCCTATGCCGAGGACATGCTGCGCCTCATGGCCAAGGTGCCGCTGCCCGGCAGCGTGGTGCCCGAGATGACCAACAGCATGATCGAGGTCTCCACCGGCATCTGCCACAGCAGCAGCGAGGTGCTGGGCCAGCTCAGCCAGATCCGCGACGCGCTGGTCAAAAGCGCCGACAAGCTCAACATCGCCGTGGTCGGTGGCGGCACGCACCCCTACCAGCAGTGGCACGAGCGGCGCATCTACGACAAGCCGCGCTTCCAGGAGCTGTCGCAGCTCTACGGCTACCTCTCCAAGCAGTTCACCATCTTCGGCCAGCACGTGCACATCGGCTGTCCCGACGCCGACGCGGCCCTGCTGATGCTGCACCGCATGAGCCGCTACATCCCGCACTTCATTGCGCTGTCGGCCTCCAGCCCCTACGTGCAGGGGCAGGACACGGCCTTCGACTCGGCACGGCTCAACTCGGTGTTTGCGTTCCCGCTGTCGGGCCGCGCCCCCAGCGTGCTGACCTGGGACGACTTCGGCCAGTATTTCGACAAGATGACGCGCACCGGCGTGGTCAAGAGCATGAAGGACTTCTACTGGGACATCCGTCCCAAGCCCGAGTTCGGCACCATCGAGATCCGCGTGTTCGACACGCCGCTCACCATCGAGCGCGCCGCCGCACTGGCCGGCTTCGTGCAGTCGCTCGGCGCCTGGTTCCTGGCCGAGCAGCCCTTCATGCCGCAGGAAGACGACTACCTCGTCTACACCTACAACCGCTTCCAGGCCTGCCGCTTCGGGCTGGACGCTGTCTACGTGGACCCGGCCAGCGGTGAACACATGCCGCTGCGCGAGCACATCCTGCAGACCATGGACCGCATCGCCGGCCACGCCGCCACGCACGGCGCCACGGGCGCGCTGCACCTGCTGCGCAGCGAGGCCGCCGCCGGCCAGAACGACGCGCGCTGGCTGCGCGAATGCCAGCGCACGGAGCAGCTGCTGGCCGAAGTGAGCCGCCAGGCGGCCCAGCGCTTTCGCGGCGCCCCGGCCTGAACCGGGCGGCGACAATCGCCCCATGGGTGAATTCGACCTGATCGCACGCTACTTCACGCGCCCCGTGCGCCGCGCCGCACTGGGCGTGGGCGACGACTGCGCCCTGCTCGCGCCCGCGCCGGGCATGCAGCTGGCCGTGTCCAGCGACATGCTGGTCGAGGGCCGGCACTTCTTCGCCGACGTGGACCCCGAGGCCCTGGGCCACAAGGCGCTGGCCGTGAACCTGTCCGACCTTGCCGCCTGCGGCGCCCGGCCGCTGGCGTTCACCCTGGCGCTGGCCCTGCCAAAGGTGGACGAACCCTGGCTCGAAGCCTTCGCGCGCGGCCTGCTGCGCCTGGCCGACGCCCATGGCTGCGAGCTGGTGGGGGGCGACACCACGCAGGGGCCGCTCAACCTCTGCATCACCGTGTTCGGCGAAGTGCCGGCGGGCCAGGCCCTGCTGCGCAGCGGCGCCCAGGCGGGCGAGGACATCTGGGTCAGCGGCACGCTGGGCGACGCCCGGCTGGCGCTGGAGGCGCTGCTGGGCCGCACCACCCTGCCCCCTGCCCTGCTGCACGCCACGCGCCAGCGCCTGGAGCGCCCCACGCCGCGCGTGGCGCTGGGCCAGGCCTTGCGCGGCATCGCCAGCGCGGCGCTCGACGTGAGCGACGGACTGCTCGGCGACCTGGAGCACCTGCTGCGCGCCTCGGGCGTGGGCGCCTGCATCGACACATCCGAAACTATCAAATTGATAGCTTCCAGCGCTCACCCAGAAAGCGCTAAAGCCCGATTTGACCTAGAAATCCTGCACCAGTGCACGCTGGCCGGCGGTGACGATTACGAGCTGGTCTTCACCGCCCCGGCGGCCGCGCGCGCCGATGTCGAAGCCGCGGGCCACGCCAGCGGCACGCCGGTCACGCGCATCGGCCGCACCGAGGCCGAACCCGGCCTGCGCCTGGTCGACGCCCAGGGCCAGCCCGTGGTGCAGCGCTACGCCTCGTTCGATCACTTCGCCTGAGCGGCGGGCCGCTTCAGCGCATTTGGAACAGCTCCTGGTGGAAGCGCCCGGCCGGGCGCCCCAGGCGCTGCATGGCATCGCGCAAGGCCTGGCCAAAACCCTGCGGGCCGCAGAACCAGACGCTGGCACCCTGGCCGGCCTGGGCCAGCAAGTCCTCCGCGCGCACCTGGCCCGTGTCATCGCTGTGGTGCACCTGCAGCGTGATGCTCGGCAGGCGTTCGCACAGCGCCTGCAGGCGCTCGGCAAACACCGCTTCACCGCCATTCCGCACGCAGTAGTGCAGCTGCACGCGCGGCGCCCGGTCCGGCGTGTCCTGCAGCGATTCCAGCCATGCGACGAAGGGCGTGGCGCCAATGCCGGCCGCCACCCACACCTGTTCGGGCGCGCTGTCGCGGCGGAAGTCGAAGCGGCCGTAAGGGCCCTCAAGGGTCACTTCCTGGCCGGCGCGCACCCGCGCAGCCAGCTGTGCGGTGTAGTCGCCCAGGGCCTTGATGGCAAAGCGCACCTCGCCCTGGCCGCCATCGGCATTGCTGATGGTGAAGGGGTGCTGGCCCTCGCCGGGCTCGAAGCTGATGAAAGCAAACTGCCCGGCCCGGTGCTGCCAGCCGCCCTGCACCTGGCACACCACTTCCAGCACGCCCGCGCCCCGGTCTTCCACCGCCGTCACGCGGGCGCCGTGGCGCCGTGCACGGCCGATGCGGCCGGCCAGCGAGAGCGCGGCGCACCAGGCGCCTGCCAGCGCGCTCAGCCCCACGATCCAGCCCACCGGCTGCTGCCACCACGCGGGCGGCGCCAGCACCACGGCATGCAGCGCCAGCGCCAGGTACACCAGCGCCAGCACCTTGTGCAGCACGCGCCACCAGTGGTACGGAAAGCGCTGCCACAGCGTGATGACCAGCATGGCTGCCAGCAGCCAGACCGACCACTCGCCGAAATCCTTGGCCACGTCGCGAAAGGCATTGAGCCACCACTCCGCGCGCGGCGGCTTCACGGGCCGCTCCAGGACCATGAGCAGCAGCCCCTTGGACAGGTCCAGCCCGTAGTGCACCAGCGCCAGCACGATGGACCCGATGCCCGCCCACTTGTGCAGGCGGTACATCTTGTCCAGCCCGCCCAGCGGCCGCTCCAGCCACGCCGGCCGCACCGCCAGCACCATGATGAGCGACATCAGCAGCCATGCGCCCAGCCCGCTGAGCAGGATGAGCTGCTGGCGCCACCACCACGCATTCGCCGCCGTGGCCGGCGGCAAGGCCCACAGCCACGCGGCCAGCGCCAGCAGGCCGGTGGCCCACAGTGTTTTCTTCATGTCTTCCCTCGGTTGATTGCCTTGCCGCCAGCTTGCGGCGCCCGCATGAAGCTTTTCTTAACCCGCCGGTGAAGCGCCGGTAAAGTGCCGCGCGCCCGGAACAGACGGCTTGCCCACCCCGGCGCCGTGGCGCCGGACACACAGCGGGACAGCCCCGGCGCCACCGGAAGCACGGCGCGGCGGGCTCCGCTGCTAGCATGCTTGAACACCCCGCCAATGCCGCAAGGAGCGCCCCCGTGAAGCCTGTCTCTCCGTCCCCACGGCCCCTCGTTTGCGCCCTCGCGTCGGCCTTGCTGCTGCCGTGTGCCGGCATCGCCACGGCCCAGGAGGGCAGCTCGCGCATCGCCCGCGTCACTGTCTACCCGGGCGTGGCCACGGTGGAGCGCGTGGCCAAGGTGGCGGCGGGCGCGCGCAGCCTCGTGCTGACCTGCCTGCCGGCCACGCTGGACACACAGAGCCTGCAGATCCAGGCCGACCCCGCCGTGCGCGTGGGCGAATTCAGCGTGCTCACGGAAGACCGCGACGTGGCCGGCACCTGCGCCAGCCCGCTCGATGGCCGCATCCGCGAGCTGGAGGACCAGATCGCCGCAGTGAAGGCCGAGGCCAGCGCGCTGACGCTGGTCGAGTGCTACCTCAAGGCCGTCGCGGGCGGCCCGGCGGGCGACGACACCGCCGCACCGCGCGGTCCCGGCGTGACACCCGCGCAGCTCGCCGCCATGGCCGAGGCGCTGCGCAAGTCCGGCCAGGACACGCAGGCGCGCACGCACCAGCTCAGGCGCAAACAGGAGGCGCTGGAACTGGCACTCAAGCCGCTGGCCGCCGAGCGCGACCGCGTGGCCGGCCAGCGCACGCGCGTGGTCTCGGTCACCGTGAACCTGGCTGCCGAGCGCGAAGGCGAGCTGCGCCTGGCCTACCAGGTGCGCGGCCCGGGCTGGCAGCCCAGTTACCGCGCCACGCTGGACGCCGCCAAGCCCAGCGTGCAGCTCGAACGCCTGGCCCTGGTGGCGCAAAACAGCGGCGAGGACTGGAGCAACGTCCAGCTCCTGCTGTCCACCGGCCAGCCCCACCGCGCCACGCAGGGCCGCCTGCCGCGCCCCTGGACGCTGGACGTGGCGCCACCGCCCCAGCCGCGCGCACCGGCACCGGCCATGGCGATGGCGCCCGCCGCCGCTCCCGCACCGGCAGCGCCGCCGGCCCCGATGCGCGAACGCGGCAATGCCGAGGCCATGCCCAGCTTCGACGTGGGCACCACCGACAAGGGTTTCGCCACCGAGTTCGCCGTGCCGCAACGCATCACCGTGCCGTCCAACGGCCAGCGCATCACGCTGGCGCTGGGCACGCACCAGGCGCCCGCGCGGCTGCTTGTACGCACCGCGCCCGGTGTCGAGGAAGCCGCCTACCTCGTCGCCGAGATCGCGCCGCCGCCGGGCGTGTGGCCGGCCGGCAGCGTGGGCCTGTACCGCGACGGTGCCTTCGTGGGCACAGGGCGGCTGGACTTCGCCGCCGTTCCCACGCCCACAGCGGGCGGCACGGCGCAGGCCAGCCTCTCGTTTGGCCGCGACGAACTGGTGCTGGTGCGCGCCGACGCGCCCCAGGACATGACGGCCAGCACCGGCCTGACCGGCGCGCGCACCGAGCGCAAGACACGCCGTGCCTACGCGGTGGAGAACCGCCACAAGAGCGCCATCGACCTGCAGGTGCTGCACGCCGCGCCGGTGTCGCGCAACGAGAAGATCGAGGTCGAATCGCACTACCAGCCGGCGCCCACCGAGACGGCCTGGAACCGCCAGACCGGCACCATCGCCTGGCGCCAGAGCCTGGCCGCGGGCGGCACCGCGCAGTTCAGCGCCGAGCACACCATCCGCTACCCCAAGGACATCGAACTGCTGGAGCGGCCGTGAGCCAACATACCGCACCGCCCTGCCCGGCCATCCGGTCCCGCCACCCGCGCGGTGCCTGACAATCCGGGCCATTCCATTTCCCAAGCACCCTGCAGACCGCCCATGTACACGCGCATCCTCGTGCCGATCGACGGCAGCCCCACCTCCGACCGAGCGCTCGCCGAGGCCGGCCAGCTCGCCCTGCTGACGGGCGCCCAGGTGCGGCTCTTGCACATCGTTGACCCGGTGGCGCACGCAAGCGGCTTCGAGCGCCCGGAAATCTACCGCCAGGAGGTCCAGCCCCAGGCCCGCCGCGCCGGGGACGACTTGCTGGAGCGCAGCCGCGCGACCCTAGCCGGCCAGGGCATTGCCGTCGAAACCCTGCTGCTGGAAAGCCGCGGCGCCAGCGTGGCGCGCCTGGTGGTCGGCCATGCCGGCGAGTGGAACGCCTCGGTGATCGTGCTCGGCACGCAGGGCCGCCATGGCCTGGAGCGCATGCTGATGGGCAGCGATGCCGAGCAGATCGCCCGCCACGCCGCCGTGCCCGTGCTGCTGGTACGCCAGCCCGTCGCGGAGGCCACCCGATGACCACCGCCAGCCTGCCGCTGCGGCCCACGCTGCGCTTCCTCTGGGCCCACCCGGCGCACTGCATCGCCCTGGGCTTTGGCGCCGGCCTCTCGCGCGTCGCGCCCGGCACTGCGGGCACGCTCTGGGCCTGGCTGGCGTTCCTGGTGCTGCAGCGCTGGTTCGCCACGCCGCTGCAGATGGGCCTGCTGATCTTGGCCAGCACGCTCGGCGGCTGGTGGGCCTGCACCGTGACGGCGCGCAACATGGGCGTGTCCGATCCCGGCAGCATCGTCTGGGACGAGGTCGTCGCCTTCTGGCTGGTGCTCTGGCTGGCCATGCCCATGGGCTTCTGGGGCCAGTTGGCGGCCTTCGCGCTGTTCCGCTTCTTCGACGCCGCCAAGCCCGGCCCGGTGGCCTGGGCCGACAGCCTGTTCAAGGGCTTTGGCTGGCGTGGCGGCTGGGGCATTCTGTTCGACGATTTCGTGGCGGCGTTTTGCACGCTGCTCATCATTGCGCTGTGGAGGTTCTGGTGACTACGCCCATTGCCCGCCATTTGCTATCAAATCAAGAGCTGTCAGCACTGGATGACAAAGCGCTGGAGGCCGTTTTGTTTGATATTTCCCAGCTTTTGCTGGCGCGCGGCGAGATGCTCGCCACGGCCGAGAGCTGCACCGGCGGCCTGATCGCCGCGGCCTGCACCGACCTGGCCGGGTCGAGCCAGTGGTTCGAGCGCGGCTTCGTCACCTATTCCAACGCGGCCAAGACCGAGCTGCTGGGCGTGGAGGCCGCGCTGATCGACCAGCACGGCGCCGTCAGCGAGCCGGTGGCCCGCGCCATGGCCGAGGGCGCGCTGGCGCACTCGGCAGCACAGGCCAGCGTGGCCGTGACCGGTGTGGCCGGCCCCACCGGAGGCAGCGCTGAAAAACCCGTGGGCACGGTCTGGCTGGCCTGGTGCGTGGACGGGCACACGTACAGCGAGCAGCACCACTTCCCCGGCGACCGCGCCGCCGTGCGCGCGGCCACGGCGCAGCATGCGCTGCGGCAGCTGGCGCACCTGCTGAGGGAGTAGTCCATGCCCCTACCCGGCGCCCTGGTCCTGCGGAGCCTGCGCAGCCAGCTCGCACTGTGGTTTGGCGGCCTGTCGCTGCTGACGCTGCTGTGCGTGGGCCTGTACGTGGGCCGCCTGGCCACGCACCAGATGGCAACGAGCGCGGGCGAGTCCCTGCACGCGGTGGCGCTCACGGCAGCCAACCTGCTGGGCGCCAACCTGCGCGAGCGCGAACTGGAAATCGTGCTGCTAAGCAAGGCCCCGCATTTCACGCGCGGCGACCTGGCCAACCCCGAACTGCTGCAGTCGCTCGAAAAACGCAAGGAACTGCGCGAGGAGTTCGCCTGGATGGGCGTGATGGACCCGCAAGGCAAGGTGGTGCAGGCCGTGGAGGGCATTCTCCAAGGGCAATCCGTGGCCCAGCGGCCCTGGTTCGTCGCCGGTCTCTCGGGGGTCTACACGGGCGACGTGCACGATGCCGTGCTGCTGGCCAAGCTGCTGCCCGCGAACCCGACCGGGGAACCGCTGCGCTTCATCGATTTCGCGGCACCGATGCGCAATGCGGCGGGCGAGCTGATCGGTGTGGTCGGCGCCCATGTCCATTGGCGCTGGGTGACCCAGACCGTGCAGACCGCCTTCGACCAAAGCGCCCGCAGCGGCGATGCCGAAGTCCTCATCGCCAATGCCGAGGGCACCGTGCTCTACCCGCAGGCGCTGGCGCGTGACGTCCGGCTGCCGGCCGCCCTGCCCGCGGAGCCGGGCCGGTACTCCCAGGTCCGCTGGGACGACGGCCGGGACTACCTGGCGAGCGTGGTCGCGGTCAATTCGCGCACGCCGCACAACCTGGGCTGGCGCATCGTGGTCCGCCAGCCCCTGGAGCAGGCGCTCGCCCCCGCCCACGCGCTGCGCAGCCGGCTGCTGGCGCTGGGCCTGCTGGCGGCGCTGGTGTTCGGCCTGGTGGCCGTACGCCTGGCCCGGGCGTTCAGCCGCCCCATCGAGCAGCTGGCCGAAGCAGCGCGCCGCATCGAACGCGGCGACAGCCGGCCCGAATTTCCGCAGCAAGGGCAGCTGACCGAAGTGGAGCAACTGAGCCAATCGATGCGGTCCATGACAGAGGCGCTGCTGGCGCACGAGCACGAACTGGAGGCCATGAACCACTCGCTGGAGGACCAGGTGCAGCAGCGCACCGCCGCACTGGCCGCCGCGAACCGCGAACTGGAGCAGCTGGCCACGCGCGACGCGCTGACCGGCGTGCACAACCGGCGGCGTTTCGACGGCCGCCTGGACGAGTGCTTTGCGGCGGCCCAGCGCACGGCGCAGGGCTTCGCCGTGCTGCTGCTCGACGCAGACCACTTCAAGCTGGTCAACGACACCTACGGCCACCCCACCGGGGACGCCGTGCTGCAGCTGATGGCGCGCCTGCTGACCGAACACACGCGCGCGGTCGACTTCGTGGCGCGCTACGGCGGGGAGGAATTCGTCGTGCTGCTGCCGCACACGCCGGACGGCGAAGGCGCCCTGGCTGCGGCCGAGAAGATCCGCGCCGCCATTGCCGACGCCGCGTTCCCGGGGCCGGGACGCATGACGATCAGCATCGGCGCTGCGACCTGGCAGCCTGCCGACCCCGATGCCGCCGCGCTGGTCCAGCGCGCCGACGCAGCGCTCTACCAGGCCAAGGCCGGTGGGCGCAACCGCGCCCTGCTGGCACCGCAGGCATAGGCGCCGCGTCAGGCGCCGTGGCACTTCTTGAACTTCTTGCCGCTGCCGCACCAGCAGGGATCGTTGCGGCCGGGCTCGGGTGGCTTGCGCAGCGTTTCGACGCGCGGGCCCATGCTCTTCCAGAGCTGGCGCAGGTCGTACACGGCCCAGATGGCCTCGCCGAACGCCTCGACGCGCGCCTTGCTGGTGCTCGGTGCGCCGTCTTCGCTGTACATGCAGACCTCGGGCTTGCCGGTGTCGTCCTCTGTCAGCGCGACGATGTGCTCCAGCGCGTCGTCGAGCCACTGTGCGGCTTCCTTGTCGCGTGGCGCGGCCCACTCGTCGGGCCAGTTCTCCACGGCGAACATGAAGCCCAGCGCCCAGACCTGGGCGAACGACGGAATTTCCTGGCCCTCCATCTCGGCGCGGTCGGCCTCGGGCAGACTGGCGACGGCGCCGCGCATGTCCATGGCCTCGGGAGCGTAGGCCTCGTCTTCGTCGAGGGATTTGACCTCGGCATCAAGCTGGCGCACCACCTCGTTCCAGCGCAGCATCCACAGTTCGATGAAGCGCGCCTGCTGCGCGGCATCGGCGAACGCCGGCAGCAGCGGCAGGGGCTCGCCCTCGGCGACTTCGATCAGTCCGCCGTCGCCCAGCAGCATGGGCAGGTATTCGGCCGGTGCGATGGCGCGGCGGGTGCAGGCCAGCGCGGCCAGGAAGCCGTCGCAGAATTCCCACTGCGGGATTTCCTCGCCGCGCGTGCGCAGGTCGTCAAGCAGGGTGTCGAGCTCGTCCAGTTCGTCGGGGCCGAGGGCCGGTTCACCGGCATCGGTAGGGGCGGGGTTGTTCATGGCGGTTCCGTTCAGCGGTGCAAAGGCTTTTATGATGCCCACAAGCGGCGCCCGCAGGCGACCGCGCGGGCGCGGCGGCAAGTGTAGCCCGCCCCGAACATTGCACCACCCGCCCATGCCACCCCTTCGCCGCCCATCCCCCGCCCGCCCGCTGGCGACCGCAATCAGCCGGGGCGCCCCGTGCCGATGACCCACGCCATACCGCCCGGCGAAGCCCTGGCGCCCGACTACGCCGCCTTCCTGCAGGCGCAGGTGGCCGGCCAGAGCGCCAACGTGGCCCACTACACGCTGGGCGACGAGCAGGTCTGGCTGAAGAAGGCCGGCCCGCGCCACGGCATGTGGCGCTACCGCGTGCTCGGCGCGCTGGCCGGTCTGGCCCGGCTCGACGTGCTGCGCCCCGTGCCCAACCTGGGCGGCCAGCAGGCCATTGCCACCGAGGCGCGGCGCCTGCGCGACCTGCGCGCCCGTGGCCTGCGCGTGCCGCTGGTGCTGGCCGAGCAGGCCGACGGCCTGCTGCTGCACCACCTGGGCCGGCCGGGCGAACCCGCGCCCTCGCTCGGCGACGAGATGCAGGCGGCCCTGGCCCGTCCGGCCGCCGTGCAGGCGCTGTGGCTGCAGGGCCTGCTGGCGCTGGACCATGTGCACGCCACCGGCACCTGCCTGAGCCAGGCCTTCGCACGCAACCTGGTGCGCTGCCCCGATGGCGTGGTCGGCTATATCGACTTCGAGGACGACCCGGCCGCCAGCCTGCCGCTGGCCCACTGCCAGACGCGCGACGTGCTCTGCTACGTGCATTCCACCGCGCTCTACCTGCGCGAGAGCGGAGCGCTGGAGTCCGCCCGGCCGCTGTGGGCTGCCTGGCTGGCACAGCGCAGCCCGGCGGTGCGCGCCGTGCTGACGCAAAGCATCGAGCGCATGGCATGGCTGCACCACCTGCCGCAAAGCCGCCGCCTGGGGCGCGACCTGCAGCGCGCCCGCGCCGCGCACGACCTGCTGGCGCCCGCCTCCGCACACCCCTGACCGAAAGGCCTTCCCGCCATGGATGTATCCGAAGCCGTGCAGCGGCGCACTTCGATCCGCGCCTTCAAGCCTGACGTGCCGCCGGCCTCCGTGGTGCGCGCACTCCTTGAGGGCGCGGCCCGCGCGGCCTCGGGCGGCAACCTGCAGCCCTGGTATGTGCATGCGCTCACGGGCGAGCCGCTGGCGCAATTGCTGCAGGCGGTGGAGAACGCGCCCCTGCAGGAGCAACCCGAATACGCCGTCTACCCGCCCGACCTGTGGGAGCCCTACCGCACGCGGCGCTATCGCAACGCCGAGCAGCTCTACGCGAGCATTGGCATCCCGCGCGAAGACAAGGCCGCGCGCCTGCGACAGATGGCCAAGAACGCCACCTTCTTCGGCGCGCCCGTAGGCATCTTTCTGAGCGTGGACCGCCGCATGGGCCCGCCGCAATGGGCCGACCTGGGCATCTACCTGCAAACCGTGATGCTGCTGGCCGTGGAGCAGGGCCTGGACACCTGCCCGCAGGAGTTCTGGGCCTTCCGCTCCGAGCCCGTGGCGCGCTTCCTGGCGCTGCCGCCCGAGCGCATGCTGTTTGCCGGCATCGCGCTGGGCTGGCGCGACGAGGGCGCGCCTATCAACCAGTGGCGCACGGAGCGTGGCCCGTTCGAAGCCTGGGGGGAGATGCGGGGGTTTGACTAGGCGTGACGCTTCAATAGGCAGTATCCCGCGTATCGGATCGGGTTGCGAAAGTAGTGGTCGCCACACCAATCACTCCTGAGCAAACACCGGATGAGCGCCCATACGCATGCCCGACTTACCTTTGTCCGCCGCATCGAGATGGTCAAACAAATGACCCTTGACGGCCTTTGCACTCCAGAAGCGGTTGACGCACACGCCGTGCACTAGGATGTGCGCCACCATGCAGATGGCTGCTCACGGCCCACGGTGCAGGGTTCGGTTCACGCGAGTTTCGTCAGACATGCATCGGGCTTGGCGCCAAGCACTGTGTCACCGGTCCCTACCTGCGCAAACCAATGGCGGCAAGGCCAAGCACTCCGTCCAGCTTGTGGGCCTATGGCGGGACTTACCAGAACTTAGCACAGCACTACTACGCAGGCGCACTGGCCCCCACTGCTGCTAGTGCCATCACCCACTCAGCGGCAGGTGGCATACCGCGCGTCCAGACTCCGTTCGCCAAGAAACAACCTCTGGAACATTGCATCTCGATGGCAGTTTGAAAAGCACGCCAATCCCACTATCATTCAGCACGGAATATCTAGAACTCACAGGCCTGCAGAGTGATTACTGACCACAAAATGCCTGAATTCGAACAGTGCTGCCACACATATCGTCGCTCGTTGCAATTCTTCATCGCGCCCAGCAAACGTCTGAAAACCTAGAATGCGCTCTTTCGACGAAATATGCAAAATTGCACCAATGCCCTGCATAGTTCAACGTTCCAGCCACCACTTGAAGACGCAAGAACATCTTTAACAGCCATACTCAGTCATTGAAGTGACATGCTGATGCATTAATTTAATAGCACCCCTATAGCGATACAAACAAAACACCCACTTCAGATGCAGAACAAAAATCACAAACACTCATCTATTGACATTCTTAGAGCAATAGCTGTAATTCTCGTCTTCCTACACCATCTCCACTCAATTGCCGGGATCACTGTCCCATACTTTGCCCATGTTGGCGGTTGGCTTGGAGTGCAGATATTTTTTGTCATCAGCGGATACCTAATCATTAAGAGCGCCAATAGATATCCTGGAGCAATTTACGCAAAACATAGAATTCGGAGAATATATCCAGCCTATGTTTTTTGGTTCATTGCATTCTCCATAGCATTCAATGACCTCTCTTTCGAGTCATTAAATCTAAAGAGCCTTCTTATTCACCTCGCATTTTTACAGCACTTCTCTCCGGCGGACTATAAACTATACAACGCGCTGCACGTAAGCTGGACCTTGACGATTGAAGCAGCGTGGTATGCAGTTGCCTTCTTTATTGCCGCAAAATTTCAAGAATTCCCCGTGAAAATTACCCTAATCTCCATTACCATTGCATGCATATGGATATTTGGCGCCAATACATACTACCCTACGTACAGCCTCCTCAGCGCCGAAGAAAGATTTTTTTTCAGCACAAATAATGCCATTGCGCAAATGCCATTTTTCTTTCTCGGCGCGCTAATAGCAGTCACCAATCCAACCCTCGAAAAAACAGGACTTTTCTGCATCTTTCTCGTCACAATTATATTATTTCCCGCATGGCAGATGCATTTTCCGCACCCCATCTTCATAACCGGACTTGGAGTTGCCGCACTGCTTTTGATACTAGAAAATATTAACTACAACACCCCAAAATCCATAAAAACCATTTCAGATATATCCTACTCTATCTATCTCACACACTACCCCATTATCGTAATACTAAATAAGCACATCAACAACAAGTATCTTCTTGCCATCTCCGCCCTATCGATAACAACAGCAATATCGTATCTCAGCTACAAGTTAATAGAACAACCTTTTCTAAAACCAAACAAAAGGGATAATTTATCTACCAAACAAAGCTCAACGACACCAGACGTCAGTCAAAATTAACCTAATACTTCATATTTTGATAACGCCCCAATTTTGGATCGCAATGCCGTTCACCAGAATTCGGCGAATGGTAGCTTTCTCGGCGCCTCAAGAGCAGCTTTGTCCATCGGATCGGCAATCGAATCGAGAGCATCCTGAGACGTAGACGCCTTCTGGCACAACAGTACCAAGCACATGCCCCGCTCGACCAACATGCCAGCCCCAGACTGTTCGCGGGTATCGCGCTCGGCTGGAGCGACGAGGGCGCGCGCCTATCAACCCGTGGCGCACGGAGCGAGATCCGTTCGAAGCGTGGGGGGGAGAGGCGGGGATTTGACTAGGGCGCGCCGATGGCTGGCGCTGCATGCGCACCCAGCGCCAGCAGGCGCTTGCGCAGGCTGAGCACGGCGCGGTCCTTGCTGAGGAGGATGGCGCCATGGTGCACGGCCAGGTCGATGAACTGCTGGTCGTCCGGATCCTTGCAGACGGCGCTGGCGCGCGGGGCAGGGTCCACGGTGCGCGACTGGGCGTCAAAGGCCTGCAACACCTGCTGCACGCTGAGGCCGTAGTAGGCCAGGCGCGGCGCGATCTGGGGGTAGGCCAGCACGCGTTCGAGCTCCACGCGCATGGCGGGCGCGGCGATCCAGCGCAGGGCGCCGCTGGCCAGCAGGGGCTTGAGCGGCTCGGTGGCCGCATCGGCGAAGACGAGCAGGTCGAGCACGATGTTGGTGTCGATGACCACGGGCCGCACCGTCCCGGCCGCGGGCGCCGGCGCCAGCCCTTCAGCCGCCATCGGTCGCCCCGGGTGCGGCGCCCGGGCGGGTGCGCGCGGCGCCGCGCACCATGTCGAAGCGGAACAAGCGGCATTCGATGGGGCCGTTCCACATCGGCACGCGGCGCGATTCCTTCAGGCGCATCTTGCTGGGCAGCTTGAGGTCGGGCGTGAGCATCCAGGCCGTCCAGCCCGCATAGTTCTTTTTCCAGTGCGCCGCCAGCTGGCTGAAGAACTCACCGCCGTCATCGGTGTGCGCGGCCTCGCGGCCCACGGCGCCGCCCTGGGCGCGTAGCGTGGCCCGCTCGCTGGCGTTCTGGCCCGCCGTCCCGGCGGCGGCGATGCGCTCGCCGTAGGGCGGGTTGAGCAGCATCACGCCTGGAGCATCGCAGGGCGGCATGCGCTGCAGTGCGTCGCCGCCGCGCAGCTGCACGCTGGCGGCCACGCCGGCACGCTCGGCGTTGCGTTGGGAAAAATCGACCATACGGTGCGACACATCACTGCCAAATATGGCGACAGGGCTTGCCTGCTGCGCGCCTTCAGCTTCTGTTTTGATAGCATTCCAGACATGCGCCTGGAACGGCAGGAGCTTCTCGAACGCGAAGCGCCGGCGCAGGCCGGGGGCGATGCGGCAGGCGATCTGCGCGGCCTCGATGGCCACCGTGCCACTGCCGCAGCAGGGGTCGTACAGCGGCACGGGCGCGTCGCCGTGCGGGTCCCAGCCGCTGGCGGCAATCATGGCCGCCGCCAGCGTTTCCTTGAGCGGGGCATCGCCCTTGTCCTCCCGCCAGCCGCGCTTGAACAAGGGCTCGCCCGAGGTGTCGATGTAGACCGTGGCTTCGTCGGTGGTCAGGTGCAGGTGGATGCGCACGTCGGGCCACTGCGTGTCGACATCAGGGCGCGCGCCGCTCTTGGCGCGGAAACGGTCCGCCACGGCGTCTTTCACCCGCAGAGCAGCGAAGTTCAGGCTGGTCAGCGGGCTGTGCTGCGCCGTCACCTCGACCTTGAAGCTCTGGCGCGTGGTGAACCAGATCTCCCAGGCCACGCTGCTGGCCAGTTCGTACAGGTCGTTCTCGTTGCGGTAGGGGCGGTGCCCCAGCTGCACCAGCACGCGCTGCGCCAGGCGGCTGTGCAGGTTGAGCTGCAGCGCGTCGCGCCAGGAGGCGCGCAGCAGCACGCCGCCGCGGCCGGTGAGCAGGTCGTTGCCCGTGAGGCCGGTGGCGCGGTGCACCTCGTCGGCCAAGAAGCCCTCCACGCCGGCGGCGCAGGGCAGAAAGATTTGCAGTTGGTTCATGAGAACCTGTTCAAGGTCTGGGAATGGGAGGAATGGCCCCGAGGATAAGGCCTCGGGCCAGTCCGCTGCGGTGGCACGGTCAATGCTGGAGCTGCGGCAGCAGGTCCTCGGCGGGCACAGGGCGGCCGAAATAATAGCCTTGGTAGCCGCCACAGCCCTGGCCGACCAGGAATTCGTACTGCCCCGCCTGCTCGACGCCTTCCGCCACCACGGTCAGCCCCAGGTTGCGCGCCAGGCTCACGATGTAGTGCGCGATGGAGGCCACGTTCAGGTCGATGAGGATGTCGCGCACGAAGGAGCGGTCGATCTTGAGCACATCGAGCGGTAGCCGGCGCAGGTAGGCCAGCGAGGAATAGCCGGTGCCGAAATCGTCGAGCGCGAAGCCCACGCCGTGGCGCTTGAGCAGCGTCATTTTCTCGATGACGCTTTCCACGTCGTTGAGCAGCAGGCTTTCGGTCAGCTCCAGCCGCAGGCGCGCTGGGTTGGCGCCAGTAGCCTCCAGCACCTCGAGCACGCTGTCGGCGAAGCCATCCTGGTGGAATTGGCGCGCGCTCACGTTGACGGACAGCATCAGGTCCGCCGTGGCCTCGTGCGCTGCCCATTCCGCGAGCTGGCGGCACGCGGCCTCCAGCACCCACTTGCCCAGCGGCACGATGAAGCCGGTTTCCTCGGCCAGGCCGATGAACTCGCCCGGCAGCACGGTACCGCGCTGTGGATGCTCCCAGCGCAGCAGGGCCTCGGCGCCTACCACCTGGCCCTGGGCATTGACCTGCGCCTGGTAGTGCAGGCGGAAGTCGCCACGCGCCAGGCTGGCGCGCAGGTCGGTGTCGAGCTGTACGCGGCGCGAAATGGCGGCCTGCATCTGCGGGTCGAAGAAATGCAGGGCGTTGCGGCCGGCAGACTTGGACTGGTACATCGCCAGATCGGCCTGGCGCATCAGCTCGTCGATGCTGGTGCGCTGGCCGGCAAACAGCGTCACGCCAATGCTGGGCGTGCTGCGCAGTTCGTGGCCGGCGAGCTGGTAGGGCAGGTTGAGAGTCGACAGGACCTTCTCGGCGACCACGCGCGCCTGCTCGGCGGCCTCGGTGGACTCCTGGGACAGGTCTTCGAGCATCACCACGAACTCGTCGCCGCCCAGGCGTGCGGCCGTGTCGCTGGCGCGCACGGCCTCTTGCAGGCGCCGCGCCACTTCCATCAGGAGCAGGTCGCCCACATCGTGGCCCAGGGTGTCGTTGAGCGACTTGAACTGGTCAAGGTCGATGAACAGCAGCGCGCCGTGGTGGCCGGTACGCCCGCCCAGCACCATGGCCTGCTGCAGGCGGTCGAGCAACAGGCGGCGGTTGGGCAGGTGGGTAAGCGGGTCGTAGAACGCCAGGTGGCGGATCTTCTCCTCAGCCTCCTTGCGCTCGCTGATGTCGGACGAGGCGGCCACATAGTGCGTGACCTGACCGTCCTCGCCGCGTACGGCCGAGATGCTCTGCAGCATGGGATAGATCTCGCCGTTCTTGCGGCGGTCCCAGATTTCGCCGAACCAGGCCCCGCGCTCGGACAGCGCCTGCCACATGCTGACGTAGAAGGCCGCGTCGTGGCGCCCGGACTTGAAGGTGGCGGGCGTGCGCCCGATCACCTCTTCGGGCGTGTAGCCCGTCATGCGGGTGAACGCCCGGTTGACGCGCAGGATGATGCCGTTGGCGTCCGTCACCACCATGCCGTGCAGCGACTCGAAGGCCGTGGCGGCGATGCGCATTTCCTGCTCGACGCGGCGGTTCTCGGTGATGTCGCGCAGCACCACCACGCTGTGCGTGGCTTCGCCCTGGCTGTCGAGCACGGGGCCCACGGTGGCCTCGAACCAGAACGGCTGGCCGTCGCGGCGCTTGCCCGGCAGGGTGCATGGCGCGCCGCCGCTTTCCCACAGGCGCGCGCGGCTCTGCGCGTCGGCCCACAGGAAGTCGGGCGCGCGCCCAAGGATTTCGTCCTCGGTGTAGCCGGTGATCTCGCTCAGCGCGTGGTTGGCGAAGGTGGCATGGCCCTGCGCATCGACGATGAGCACGCCCTGGGAGATCGACCCCAGCGCCTTGTGGTGCAGCCGCAGGATGACAGCGCTCTTGAGCCGCTCCTCGGCCTGGGCGATGCGCACCAAGTTGTCGCGGAACACCAGGGTGGCGCGTGCCATCTCGCCGATCTCGTCGCCGCGGCGGTGGTCGGAAATCTCCACCGCTTCCACACGCGCATCGGGCGCCGCCAGGCGGTTCATCGCATCGGTGATGCGCCGGATGGGGTAGATGATGCCGCGTGCCAGCGCGCCGGCGAACACCACCGCCAAGCCCAGCGCCACCAGGACCACAAGGCCGCTGTAGAACACGGCCTTGCCGGCCGAACGCTCGGCATCGCGGGCGCTGGCAATCAGGTCCTGCGCCATCCGGTCCTCGACGGTCTTGAGCTGGTCGATTTTCCAGGAGGTGACATCGAACCAGTGCGCCGCTGCGGCCAAGTCCACCGGCCCGCGGGGCGCGGGGCGCTGGTACACCAAACCGCGCAGGTGCACGATCTCGGCGGCCTTCATGTCCGACAGCGAATGGTTCAGCAGCTCCACCTGCTCGGGGTTGGCGAAGAAGCGAACCTGCTCCAGAAAGTGCGATTGGCGGTCACCCAGCGCCATGAAAACCTGCTGGCTGAAGGCATCGACCCGCGGCGCCGAGAAGTACGCGGCCCCAGTGGCCCGCTCCATGCCCACCAGTTCCTTGGCCTGCATCAGGTTGACGTAGGCAAAGATGGCCCGTGACATGCCGGAATGGTGGCCCAGCAGGTGCATCTCCTGCACGATGCCGATGAGTTCGTGGATGGCTGCGGCGTAGCGTGCGGTCTGCACCTCGGTGGTGACACCCAGGGCGGCGGCGTCCGCGCGCCATGCGGCCAGCTGCGTGAGCTGCGCGCGCGCGGCTTCGATACGCCGGCGCAGGCGGTCGTCAAAGCGCTCCAGAAGAATCTGTTGCAGAGCCTCCTCGAAGGCTGCGCGCTGTGCATCGGTGTAGGCGTGGCGCGCCGCGCGCAACTCGGCAAAGGCCTTGCCGCCGGAACCCACGAACGCCACCGACAGGCCGCGCTCGCGCTGCAACTCGTGCACCAGGCCGCTGACCGACGTGGCCAGCTCGGCCACTTCCCGCAGCGCGCGCATCTCGTTGGCGGTGCGCTGGTGGTCGGCGAGCACCCAGAGCGCGAAAAACAGGAACCCCGCGATCGGCAACGCCAGCGCCAGCGCGATGCGCTGGCCTATCGGGAGGTTCTGCAGTCGGACTTGCATCACGGCACGGTCAGGGGGTGTTTCTGGGGAGGTCGATGGGCGACTGCCGGGATCGCCGTCTTCCGGTTAATAACCATTATGGGGCCTGGGTTGCTGTGCGACCACTGGCAATTCCTCTAGATCGCACCAGCATGGTGCAACCTGCGCGATCTGGGTTCCGTTAGCGGCAGGCCTTCACCCCGCGTGCCCGAGTTGGACTGCCGAACCAACCGCGGGGATACGCTCCCAAGGCTTGTTACAAGATGTTGCAGCCCCACAACATCCCCCAGAAAGCTGCGGGTCATCGCTTCGGGTCGTGCGGGCCCCATCAGGCCGCGTGCGGGCGGATGCGCTGGACCAGGTCCGGCGCCGCCAGGGGTCGGCTGAACAGGAAGCCCTGCATGAGGTCGCAGCCCGCCTCGCGCAGGAACTCGCGCTGCGCTTCGGTTTCCACGCCCTCACCCACCGTTTGCATGCGCAGGCTGCGCGCGAGCCCGATGATGCTGTGCACGATAGCGGCGCTGTCCTGGTGCTCCAGCATGTCCTGCACGAACGAACGGTCGATCTTGAGCTGGTCGATCGGGAAGCGGCGCAGGTAGGCCAGCGACGAATAGCCCGTGCCGAAGTCGTCCACCGCCAGGGAAACCCCGAGCGCCTTGAGGCTGGCAAGGATGAGCGTGGCCTGCTCGGCGTTCCGCATCACGGTGCTTTCGGTGATTTCAAGCTTGAGCTGGCGCGCGTCGACTCCCGCCTCCCCCAGCGCCTGCTGCACGCTCTGCACCAGCTGATCGTCGCTGAACTGCCGCGCTGACAGGTTCACTGCCATCCGCAGGTTCAGCCCGTCGCGCTGCCACCGGCTCACCTGCTGGCAGGCTGTGCGCAGCACCCATTGGCCGATGGGCACGATCAGCCCCGTCTCCTCCGCCAGCGGGATGAAGTCGCCCGGAGGCACCAGCGTGCCGTCGTCCAGGCGCCAGCGGATCAGCGCTTCCACGTCGGTCACCGCGCCAGTGGCCAGGCTCAGCAAGGGCTGGTAGTGCAGCAGCAGCTCTTCGCGCTCCAGCGCATGGCGCAGCCGCGCCTCCATCTCCAGCTTGCGCAGGGCCTGGGTGTTCATGTCGGCGGTATAGAAGCAGAAGGCGTTGCGTCCAGCCTCCTTGGCGCGGTACATAGCTGCGTCGGCATTGCGCAGCAGCGTGTCGTAGTTCTCTCCGTCGCCGGGGTAGAGGCTCACGCCGATACTCACCGACAGGCTGACCTCGCGGTCCTGGTGCGGGATGGGGCGTGCAATGTCGTGCAGCAGCTGGTCGGCGCGCAGCATGACCTCCTGCGGCCCTGCCAGATCGGCCAGCACCACCACGAAGTCGTCGCCGCCGATGCGCGCCGCCGTGTCGCGCTCGCGCAACTGGCCCGTCAGGCGCTGTGCCACCACGCGCAGGATGTCGTCCCCGAAGGCATGGCCGAGGCTGTCGTTGATACGCTTGAAATGGTCCAGATCGAGGTAGAGCACGGCCACGGCGCCCTGGTGGCGCCGCGCGAAGGCGATGGCCAGGTCGGTGCGCTCGCGCAGCCGGTTGCGGTTGGCCAGGCCCGTGAGTTCGTCCAGGTTGTTCTGCCGCTCCAGCTGTTCCTCGTACCGCTTGCGCTCGGTGATGTCATTGAGGACGCCCACGAAGTGCGTGACCTCGCCCTGGGCGTCGGGCACCGGCGCGATCGACAGCTCGTTCCAGAACAGCGAACCGTCCTTGCGGTAGTTGCGCAGCACGGCGTGGCCGTCGCGCAGCTCGCGCAGGGCAGCCTCCAGTTCGCACACCCCGAGCTGGTCCCGGTCGGATTGCAGCAACAGTTCGGCCCCCTGGCCGAGTGCTTCGGCCGCGCCGTAGCCTGTGATGCGCTGGAAGGCCGGATTCACGTAAATGATGCGGTTGCCCCCGGGCCGGCGCGCGATGATCATGATGCCGTTGGCCGAAGCCTCGACCGCGCTGCTGCTGAGGCGCGAGGCCTCCTCGCTGGCGCGCAGCCGCTCTTCGGCCTGCCGGCGCTGTGCCTCCTTGTCGAACTGGGCCAGGGCGAAGCCGACATCGGTGACCATTTCGTCCACCAGGCGGCGCAACTCTTCGTCGAAAAAGCCTTTCTCGCCGGCGAACAGCGTGAAGCAGCCCACCGTGCGCTCACCGCTGCGCAGCGGGAAGCAGGCACCGGCGAGAAAACCGTGGCGCTGCAGGTCGCCGTGGAGTGGCGCCAACGCAGGGTCGGCCAGCAGGTCGTTGCCCACATAGGGCGCCGCATCTTCCTGGGCCAGCAACTGCGGCGTGCGGGCCAGCCCTGGCAGCGGAAGGGGCGTAAGGCGGCCGTGCCAGGCAGGTCCGTCTCCGCAGCGCGCCACGGGAACCATCTCGCCGGTCTGCGCGTCGTGCAGGCCCACCCAGGCCATGCGCAGCCCACCGCGCTCCACGGCGATATGGCACAGGCGGGTGAACAGCTCATCACGCCCGGTGGCGTGGACGATGGCCTGGTTGGTCTCGCTGAGCGCTGCATAGAGCCGGTTCAACCGCAGCACCCGCTGCTGCGCCGCGTCCAGGTCAAGCAGCCGCTGCTCCAGCTCCAGGCTGCGCTGCTCCAGCTTGTGCACCAGCACCTCGCTGTACATCTTGAGCATCGCATCCCCCGACAGCACCGCGGCGCGCGCCACAGGCTGCTGCCGGGCGGCCGACGCGAGCATGGCCTGCACCTGCGCCATGAAGGCCTCGGGCTCGGACGGCTTGACGAGGAACGCATCGGCACCCAGATCGCGCGCCAGCTTCTCATCCTTGGATTCCGTATAGGTCGCGGTGTACACCATGAAGGGAATGGCGCGTAGCGCGGCATCCGCCTTCCACTCGCGCAGCAGCGTGTAGCCGTCCATGACCGGCATCAGCAGGTCGCTGACGACCAGGTCGGGCCGTTTCTCCCGGGCCCGCTCCAGCGCCTGCTCGCCGTGCAGTGCTTCCTGCACCTCGAAACCATGGCCCTGCAGCAGCATGCGCAGCAGGTAGCGGTTGTCCTCGCGGTCGTCGACGATAAGGGCGCGCATCACACCGTTCCTCCGATGTAGCGTTCCACCTCGTCGACAAAGGTCAGGGGGTCGATGGGCTTCTCGATGTAGCCGTTGCAGCCGGCCGCCAGGCAGCGCTCGCGGTCGCCTGCCATGGCGTACGAGGTGACCGCCACGATGGGAACCGCGCCGATCCGGACGTCGGAGCGCAGGGCGCGCGCCACAGCGTAGCCATCCATGCCGGGAAGCTGGATGTCGAGCAATATGAGCACCGGATCCGACTCGGCCGCCAGCGCCAGTCCCGAAGGCCCGTCTTCTGCATGCACCGTCTCCCAGCCCCGCGACGTCAGCAGGAAGTTGGCGAGGTAGCGGTTCTGCACGTTGTCCTCGATCAGCAAGATGCGCTTGTTCATGCGGGCTCCTTCATTGGCACGGCCTGCAGAGGCAGCGTCACGGTGAACGTACTGCCCTGCCCCCACGTGCTGCGCGCCTCTATCGTCCCGCCCATCAGGCCGACCAGGCGCTGGCAAATCGTCAGTCCCAGGCCCGTGCCCTCGTGCTTGCGCGCGAGCGTCGCGTCGATTTGCCGGAACGGCGTAAAGAGCAGAGACATGTCTTCTTCGCGGATGCCCGGCCCGGTGTCCGCGACGCTCAGGCGCACAGCGCCCACGGGGCCGCGTGCACCTTGGGGCCAGAAATCGTCCACCAGCTCGGCCTGCAGCGTGATCGACCCGTTGTCGGTGAACTTCACCGCGTTGCTCAGCAGGTTCAGCAGCACCTGCTCAACCCTGCGTTCATCGCTCTCCATGGTGCCTATGCCGCCGTCCACCTGCAGCGCCAAGGCCAGCTGCTTCCTGTCGGCCAGCGGCGCGATGAGCGCGGCCACCTTGTGGATCGACCGCGCGAGATCGAAGGGCGCGCAGTCCACGCGCAGTTCGCCCGCCTCGATCTTGGAGATATCGAGCACGTCGTTGATCAGCGCCAGCAGGTGGCGCGCACTGTCGCGCACCATGCCCAGCTGCTTGCCTTGCTCCGGGTTCAGCGGCCCCGCCAGCCCCTGCAGCAGGATGCCGGTGAAGCCGATGATGGAATTGAGGGGCGTGCGCAACTCGTGGCTCATCGTCGCCAGGAAGGCGGACTTGATGCGGTCCGCGTCCTCGGCCCGGTGCATGGCTTGCGCCAGGGCACGGGTGCGCTCCTCGACGCGCTGCTCCAGCTCCTGCGCGTGCTCCTGCGCCTGTTGGTAGAGATGGACGTTCTCTATGGCCAGGGCCACCGGTCCGCACAGGTCCTCCACCAGCCGCAGGGCGGCGGGCGACGGCGGTTCGGCGTGGCGCGAAAACATGCACAGCACCCCCAGGGTGCGTTCCTGCACCTGCAGGGCGAAGTAGGCATTCCAGCGCACGGTGGGGTCGCGCACGTTGCCGCAAGCGGTGTGCGCACCGGGATCCTCGGCGCTTACCAGTGCGTGGCGGCGTCCTGGCCCCACCACGTCGAGCATGGCCGGGCATCCCGCGTCGCACAGGGGCCCGCCGTCGGCAAAATGATCGACAGACGGCAGGGCCTGCAGGCGGGCCCCCACGCGCAGCGAGCCCCGGGCCATGTCGCGCAGACACAGCACTCCGCCATCGAAACCGGACAGTTCCATGGCACCGCGCGTGGCTTCCTGCAACACGCCTTCGAGATCCCGGCGGCCGCCGATGGCCCGCAGGGTGGCGTTGATGGTCTGCATTTCCTGGTTGCGCTGGCTGAGTTCGCGGGTGCGCAGCGCCACCTGCCGGCGCAGCAGCAGCATGCCGGCCACCGCGGCCACCAGGGCGGCAATGAAGGCGGCCACGACGGGCATCAGCCAGGCCGGCGTGGCAGTCCGCATTTCGTCGCCGGACCAGCGGCGCAGGGACTTGTAGTACACGGAATCCGAGTTCTTCTTCAGGGCCAGCAGGCGCGTATCGATCGCCTCCAGCAGAGCGGCCCGGCCTTCGAGCGGCGCCGCGAAGTGCAGCTTGGAGGGGCTGAAAATGATGGCCGTGTCTTCCAGGCCATAGCGCGGCGCATTGCGCACCCCGAAGAAGCGGTTGGTCACCGCGGCATCGGCGTGCCCCTGCTCCACCGCTGCAAAGGCGGCGTCGTAGTTGCGCTGGGGCATCCATTCGACCACCAGGCTGAAGCTCGAGGCCATCTGCTCGAACTGGCGTTCCTGCACCGAGCCCGCGAGCACCGCGATACGCTTGCCTTCCAGGTCCAGCATGGAGCGCACACCCGAGCCGCGCCGGGTGTAGACCTGGGTCCAGCTCGACAGCACCGGCTCCTGGTGGAAGGCAAACAGCGCCTCGCGCTCCGGGTTGCGCGCCACGTCGGGCATCAGATCGATCTCGCCGCGGCCCAGGCGCTCCAGCCCTTCGGCCCAGGTGCCGGGCACATATTCGATCTCCCATCCTTCGGCATCGGCAATGCCTTCAAGGATGTCGACGAAGATGCCCTCGGGCTTGCCGGAGGCCGACAGGCTGACCTTGGGGCTGTTCTGATAAATCCCCACGCGCACTTTCTCGGCGGCCCAGGCCGGTGCGAGCAGCAGCGCCACCAGCCAGCACCGCAGCGCTGCACGCCATGCCTGGCGGCCTGCGAAAACGCCCTCCCGACGCTGATACGGCATGGCACGGTCCTCCCGGCGGATGCGAGGCATCCCTCCTGTGGTTGTAACGGACATGATACGTCCGCGCCTGTTCCATCATGGACCGGAACATGCTGCGGCTCCAGCCCTCTTGCAATCGCAGCATGGGGGGTTCACTGATCCGTATCAAGATCCGCTGCACAAAAGCGGCGATCCGAGGGATTCACCCGAGAGCCAGCGCCCGGCCCGCGCTCCTAGACTGCGCAGATCCTGCGCCACGGTGGCCGCAGGTCCGTGGACTGGAGATTGCCTTGCAGCCTACCCACACCGCCCACCCGGACTACTTTCACAAAGTCGTCGACTGCCAGTGGGCCTGTCCCGCGCACACCCCGGTACCGGAGTACATCCGGCTGATCGGCCAGGGCCGCTACGACGACGCCTACATGGTCAACTGGGTTTCCAACGTGTTTCCCGGCGTCCTCGGCCGAACCTGCGACCGGCCCTGCGAGCCCGCCTGCCGGCGCGGCCGGGTCGAGGAAAGCAATGGCGCGCACGCCGAGCCCGTGGCCATCTGCCGCTTGAAACGCGTGGCGGCCGACCACAAGACCGGCGTGCGCGAACGCATGCCGGCCATCGCGCTCGCCAACGGCCGGCGTGTGGCCTGCGTGGGCGCCGGCCCGTCATCGCTGACCGTGGCGCGCGACCTGGCGCCGCTGGGCTACGACGTGACGGTGTTCGACGGCGAGGCCCAGGCAGGTGGCTTCATCCGCAGCCAGATTCCGCGCTTTCGTCTGCCCGAATCGGTGATCGACGAGGAAACCGGCTACATCCTCGACATGGGCGTGCACTTCCAGGGCGGTCAGCCCGTGGACTCGCTGCGCGGCCTGCTGGCGCAGGGCTACGACGCGGTGTTCGTAGGCTGCGGCGCGCCGCGTGGCCGCGACCTCGACATTCCCGGGCGGCGCGAGATCAGCGAGCACATCCATATCGGCATCGACTGGCTGGCCTCGGTGTCGTTCGGGCATGTCACCCATATCGCACCGCGCGTCATCGTGCTCGGCGGCGGCAACACGGCCATGGACTGTTGCCGCTCTGCGCGGCGCCTGGGCGGAACCGACGTCAAGGTCATCGTGCGCAGCGGCTTCGAGGAAATGAAGGCCTCGCCCTGGGAAAAGGAGGACACGCTGCACGAGGGCATCCCGATCCTGAACTTCCATGTGCCCAAGACCTTCGAGCACGACAACGGCCACCTCACCGCCATGACGTTCGAGGTCGTGCAGGCCCGCTACGACGCGCAAGGCCGGCGCAGCCTGGTGCCCACGGGCGAGCCCGATGTGCGGGTGCCCTGCGACGTGGTGCTGATCGCCGTGGGCCAGGAAAACGCCTTCCCCTGGATCGAGCCCGACCTGGGCATCGCCTTCGACCGCTGGGGCCTGCCTCAGCTCACAGAAGGCACGTTTCAGTCCACCCTGCCCCAGGTCTTCTTCGGCGGCGATGCGGCCTACGGCCCGAAGAACATCATCACCGCCGTGGCCCAGGGGCACGAGGCGGCGGTATCGATCGACCGCTTCCTGCACGGCGAGGACGTGCGCCAGCGCCCCGCACCGCGCACCAACCTGCTGTCCACCAAGATGGGCATCCATGAATGGAGCTACGACAACGACGTCTCCAACGACGCCCGCTTCAAGGTGCCCTGGGCACGCGCGGAGGTGGCGCTGGCCAGCATCCGTGTCGAGGTCGAGCTCGGCTTCGACGCCGCCACCGCGTTCCGCGAGGCCAGCCGCTGCCTGAACTGCGATGTGCAGACCGTCTTCAACCGTACCACCTGCATCGAGTGCGATGCCTGCGCCGACATCTGCCCCGTGGACAGCATCAGCTTCACCGCCAACGGCGAGGAAGCCGATCTGCGCGGCCGGCTCAGGGCCCCCGCACTGAACCTGACCCAGGCCCTGCTGGTCTCGGCGCCGCTCAAGACGGGCCGCGTCATGGTCAAGGACGAGGACGTCTGCCTGCACTGCGGCCTGTGTGCCGAGCGCTGCCCCACCGGCGCCTGGGACATGCAGAAGTTCCGGCTCGACACCACGCAGGCCGGGCCGCTGTGCCGAGACGCCACCGCCACCCGTCGCACGCAGGAGGTCGCATGAAACGCATCGACGCCGTCAACGACTTTGTCATCAAGTTCGCCAACGTCAACGGCTCGGGTTCAGCCTCGGCCAACGAGCTGTTCGCCAAGGCCATCCTGCGCATGGGCGTGCCGGTAAGCCCGCGCAACATCTTCCCGAGCAACATCCAGGGCATGCCCACCTGGTACGAGGCCCGCGTGAGCGAAAAGGGCTACCTCGGGCGCCGCGGCGGCGTGGACATGATGGTGGCCATGAACCCGCAGACCTGGGACGCCGACGTGGCCGAGATCACGCCCGGCGGCTACCTGTTCTACGACAGCACACGCCCCATTCCCGCCGCCAAGTTCCGCCCCGACATCGAGGTCATCGGCATGCCGCTGACCGAGATCAGCAACAACGCCTACGCCGAGCCGCGCCAACGCCAGCTGTTCAAGAACATCATTTACGTGGGCGCGCTGTCGGTGTTGCTCGACGTGGAGGCCGAGGTGTTCGAGAAGCTCTTCGCCGAACAGTACCGCGGCAAGGAAATGCTGCTGGACTCCAACGTGCGCGCGCTGCACCTGGGCCGCGACTACGCCCGCGAACACCTGCAGGCCCCGCTGGGCATCCGCGTGCGGCGTGCCGACCAAGTGGGCGACCGCATCTTCACCGACGGCAACAGTGCCGCCGCGCTGGGCTGCGTATACGGCGGCGCCACGGTGGCGGCCTGGTACCCGATCACGCCGTCCTCCTCGGTGCCCGAAGCCTTCCAGAAATACTGCGACAAATACCGCGTGGACCCCACGACCGGGCGCAGTAACGTCGCCATCGTGCAGGCCGAGGACGAGCTGGCCTCCATCGGCATGGTGGTGGGCGCTGGCTGGAACGGCGCGCGCGCCTTCACGGCCACCTCGGGCCCCGGCATTTCGCTGATGACGGAGTTCATCGGCCTGGCCTACTTCGCCGAGATTCCCGTCACCATCATCAATGTGCAGCGCGGCGGGCCATCCACCGGCATGCCCACGCGCACGCAGCAGTCCGACCTGTTCAGCTGCGCCTACGCCTCGCATGGCGACACCAAGCATGTGCTGCTGCTGCCCGAAGACCCGCACGAGTGCTTCGAGCACGCTGCCGCCGCGCTCGATCTGGCGGACCGTCTGCAAACGCCGATCTTCGTCATGACCGACCTCGACATCGGCATGAACCAGCGACTGTGCCGGCCCTTTGCCTGGGACGACGCACGCAGCTACGACCGGGGCAAGGTCATGACGGCCGAGGAGCTGGAGGCCGGGAAGGACTTCGGCCGCTACAAGGACGTGGACGGCGACGGCATTCCCTGGCGCACGTACCCGGGCACGCACCCCACGAAAGGCAGTTTCTTCACGCGCGGCACCACGCGCGACCCGTACGCCCGCTACTCCGAGCGCGGACCCGACTACCTCTACAACATGGAGCGCCTGTGCGCCAAGTTCCGCACGGCGGCCAACCTCGTGCCCCAGCCGGTACTGCGCGGCGCGGCGCGGCCCACGCCGCTGGGCGTGATCTACTTTGGCTCCACCAGCCCGGCCATGCAGGAGGCCTTGGACGTGCTCACGGCCAGCGGCGTCGACGTCGATGCGATGCGGCTGCGCGCCTTCCCCTTCCCCGAGGTCGTGGACAGCTTCATCGCCGCGCACGAGCAGGTGTTCGTGGTCGAGCAGAACCGGGACGCCCAGATGCATGCCCTGCTGGTGAACGAACTGCAGGTCGACCCGGCGCGCCTGGTCAAGGTGCTGCACTACGACGGCACCCCTATCACAGCGCGTTTCATTACCCAGGCAATCCAGGCGCACCTGCAAGGAGCCCGGGCATCGATCAAGGAGGCCGCATGACCTACTTGGCCAAACCCCGGCTGCACCACCCCTCGCTGACGCAGAACAAAGTCGGCTACACACGGCGCGACTACGAGGGCCGCATCTCCACCCTGTGCGCGGGCTGCGGGCACGACTCCATCTCGGCGGCCATCATCCAGGCCTGCTGGGAGCTCGACATCGAGCCGCACCGCGTGGCCAAGCTCTCGGGCATCGGCTGCAGCTCCAAAACGCCGGACTACTTCCTCGGCGCCTCGCACGGCTTCAATACCGTGCATGGGCGCATGCCCTCGGTACTGACCGGTGCCAACCTGGCCAACCGCGACCTGCTCTACCTCGGCGTGTCGGGCGACGGCGACTCGGCCTCCATCGGCCTCGGCCAGTTCGCCAACGCCATGCGCCGCGGCGTGAACATGGCCTACATCGTCGAGAACAACGGCGTCTACGGCCTGACCAAGGGCCAGTTCTCGGCCACAGCCGACCAGGGCTCGCGCAGCAAGAAGGGCGTCATCAACAACGACAGCCCGGTGGATCTCGTGGGCCTGGCGCTGCAGCTGGGCGCCACCTACGTGGCGCGCAGCTTCTCCGGCGACAAGGAGCAGCTGGTGCCGCTCATCAAGGGCGCGCTGGGGCACGGCGGAGCCGCCTTCATCGACGTCATCAGCCCCTGCGTGACCTTCAACAACCACGCCGGCAGCACCAAAAGCTACGACTACGTACGCCAGCACAACGAGGCCGTGAGCCGCATCGATTTCCTGCCGCGGCACGCCGAGATCACCACGCAGTACGCGCCCGGCGCAGTGGTCGACGTGGCGCAGCACGACGGCAGCCTGCTGCGCCTGCGCAAGCTCCACACGGACTACGACCCGACCGACCGCCACGCCGCGCTGAGCTACATGAACCAGCACCAGGCGCGCGGCGAGGTGGTGACCGGCCTGCTTTACATCGACCCGCTGGCCACCGACCTGCACCTGGCGCTGAACACCAGCGACACGCCGCTCAACGCGCTCGGCGCCGCGCAGCTGTGCCCCGGTTCACGGGCCCTGGAGAAGATCAACGCATCGCTGCGCTGAGCCGCAGCCGCACGAGGAGCACGCCATGGCTGAACGCACCGTCTTCCAGTCCCTCTCCCGGCGCCATGTACTGAGCCTGGGCCCACAGGCCAGCGTCTGGGAGGCGGCCTGCGTCATGACCCGGGCCAACTGCGGCAGCGTGCTCATTCTCGACACGCCCGGCGCGCTGCTCGGCATCCTCACCGAACGCGACCTGATGACGCGCGTGCTGGCCAAGGCGCAAGACCCGCAGACCACGCTGGTTTCCGAAGTGATGACGTCCAACCCGCAGTGCGTGGGACCGGACACCAAGGTCTCCGAGGCCGTGCTCATCATGATCGAACGGGGTTTTCGGCACCTCCCCATCATCTCCACGGCCGGCAAGATCCTCGGCGTGTTTTCGGTGCGCGACGCACTGCCGCGCGAGATCGGCGACGCCGTGAGCCTGGCGGAGTTCAACGACCAGGTGAACGACGTCCTGGGTTGACCGACGGGCTGGGCGGTGCCTGTGCGTTTCTCCTGACGGCGGACAATTCCCCTGCTGCCGTATCTGGGATACTGGCGGCCTCGGAATGGACCAACCCTGCTAGAAGACACGCACCATGAGCATCTTTGACCGGCTCTGGGGCGGTGCGCGCAAGACGCCCCCCCCACCCAAGACGACCGCTCCTGCGCCCCTCGCAGTGGAAGGTCCCGAGTCGGCGGGCAGCGTGGAGCGCCGCATGCGTCCGCGCAAGGACGGCCGCAAGGGCCTGACGGCGCTGATCATCGACGACTCGCCCACTGTAGTGGCCGCGCTGCGCAAGATCCTGCGCTCGGCGGGTTACAACACCCGCGAGGCGCTGGATGCCGAGCAGGGCCTGGCGCTGATCGAGCTGGAGCCGCCCGATTTGGTGTTCCTGGACATCATCCTGCCGGGCATGAACGGCTTCAATGCGCTGCGCCTGATCCGCAAGAACCCGGCCAGCCAGCACATTCCGGTGATCATGATCAGCGGCAACGAGCATGCCACCGAACAGTTCTATGCCAACCGCATCGGGGCCGACGATTTCATGAAGAAGCCGTTCTCGCGCTTCGAGATCTTCGCCCGGATCGAGACCCTGCTCGACGCGCAGATGGTGCCTCGGCGCAAGGCCTCCAGCGAAACAGCGCCGGCGGCGCAACCGGCTCCCTAGCCCGGCCATTGCGGCCGGCTGGGCCCGAACAGGCCGGCAGGCCGGCTCAGCCCGCGCTCTTGAGGATGGTGTAGAGCTTGTCCTTGAGGTGCAGCTTTTCCTTCTTCAGCGTCTCGATCTGCTCATGGGAGCCGGGCGAAATGCTGGCTTCCATGTTCTTGATCGTCTGGTCGAGTTCATTGTGCTGTTCGAACAGGCGCGTGAAGTGGCGGTCGGTAGTCTTGAGCTGCGTGATCAGGTCGCGGAATTCAGGAAACATGCGGGCTCCTTGAAAAAGTGCAACGGTACGAGCCCAGGACCGGCTCGGCCGCTTCGCAGCCCCACTCTACAGCGCGCCGACGGCCTTGGCGACGATAGTCGTGCGCGCCAGTCGGTTTCCCGCCCGCGCCATGTGCCGCTGCGCCGGCCCGCCCAGGGCCGTCAGGGCAGCCATTTCTTGAGCATCGCCGGCTCCGGCACACCAATGCTGCGCTGCACCGAACCGTCGCGCCCGAGGAGCACCATGTAGGGCGTGACATTGGGCCATTTGGGGTCCACGCTCTGGCGGATGGCGGGCTCGAAGCCGTGGAAGGTGTAGAGCCGGGTGGCCCCTGTGTAGTGGTGCGCGTGCTCCAGGGCCTTTGGCCCATCGACGTCCATCAGCACCACCACCAGTTCCACCGGCCGGTGCGAATCCATCACGAAGGTGCGCAGCTTCTCGAAGGCGTCCGGGCAATTGGGGCAGAACGTGGTGGTGAAGATATAGGCCGCCGGGCGCGGGCCTTTGTCCACCAGGCGCGCCCAGGTGGTCTCATCGAAATGCACCACCGAATTGAGCGTGACGCGCAGCTTCCTGCCCGCCTGCGCCTGCGCCAGCGCCGGGCCGCCCCATGCCGACAACGCCAGGGCCATCGAAGCCGCCAGGACGCCGCGGCGTCCCACGGGCCGTTCGCGGTCTGCGGACCGCTGCTGTTTAGAACCGAATGTCATGAACCTTCACCTCTTCTGCATTGCGCCACACTACCACCATGCGCTGGCCCGACTGCACCAGGCGCGGGAAGTCATTTTCGCCTTGAACGCTGTCCAGCGTCCGCACCTGGAATGTCTGGCCGCCATCGGCGGACAGCCAAGCCTTGAGCGTGCTGGTCATGCCGTCGGTACTGCGCCAGACCACGGCAACGCGCTGGCCCTGGGCCGCCACGTCGGCATGCTCGGCGCGGTCGTCGGGCAGCATGCGCACGGTATCGGGCCGCGGCGTGCCGTCGGCCTGCAGCCGGCCGTAGCGCACCCCCGCCACCTTTTCCTCGCCTTGCTGGCGGATGCCGAACCAGACGGTATGAAAGCCGTCCTCCGCGGCCGCCAGGCCGGGCCCGTGGTGCGGGCAGGCATCCACGCGCCAGTCGTCGAAGGTGGCGCGCACGGGCTCACCCGGCGTAGCGACGCCCGGCGCGGCGGCGCCCGGCGTGCCTGCGCGCAGCACGGCGATGGCGTGGTCGCGCACATTGGGCTGGAACACATGGCGCCACATGGCGCGCAGTTCGCCGTCGGCGCCCTGCCCCAGCGCGATGCGGCAGCATTCGCAAGAATGGTCGGCGACCTTGATGTCGGGCCCGAAGGTGGCGCCGCCGTCGCTGGAGGTGTTGCGGTAGATGGCCGCGCCGCGGTAGTTCGGCTTGTTGCCCACCTTGGGGGCCGCCTCCAGGTCGCGCTTGTCGATCCACACTGTGTGCAGCACGCCCTTGGCGTCGAATCCCAGCGACTCGAAACGGTGGGTAATGACCTGCCGGTCGGCATGCACCGTGACCGGCGCGGCAAAGGTCTTGCCGCCGTCGGTAGAACGCAGCAAGCGCACGTAGCCGGTGTTGGGCTTGGCCAGCGGCTGGGTGTAGGCAACCAGCACCGTGCCCTGGGGGCCGAACACCAGCTTGGGGCGGTTCTCCCCGTCGGCCGAAATGGCGTCGCCGCCGGTGTCCAGGATGCGCGGCGGCGTCCAGCGCCAGCCGCCCTCGGCCGGGACCGGGGCCGACTGCACGAACATCCGCCCTTGCAGGTCCACGCCCGCCAGCCACAACGCGCCATCGGGCGCGAACGCCACGCCGCTGCCCAGTTGCGGCCGGGGTTTGCGCGCCGGCGCAGGGCGCGCGCCGCCGCCGGCGGGGGCCGTGGCGGCCTGGGCGCCGTGCGCCACCTTGGTGCCCGCCGCGTCTTGGTGCGCCCAGGCGGCGCTGCCGCACAGTGCCAGGGCCGTGCCCAGCGCCAGCAGCGCGCGCAGGGGAGAGATTGCTAGGGAAGATGTCATCGGTTTTCCTCGACTGCGTAGGTGACGCCCCGGTGGCCGCCGATCGGCGGGGCCGCCCGGGGCGGCAGGGCTTACTTCATGCTGTAGCGCAGCTCGGTCTGCACCGAGCGCTGGGGCAGCGTGTGGGCCTGCCACGACTGCTGGTTGGTGACGTTGTTGATCCCCAGCGCCCATTCCCAGTTCCGCGCGAATTTCCACACGGCCTTGAGGTCGAGCTGGTTGACGCGCGAGACGCCGCCGTAGGTGTCGGGGTTGCTGTCGGTGTTCAGCTCGGTGTTGTAGGCCCGGCCGCTCCAGCGCCAGGCGGCGCCAAACAGCCACTCGGCGTTGGGCCGGTAGCTTGCCTGCACGGCATAGCGCTGCTTGGGAATGCGCAACCACTGCTTGCCGACCTGCGCCGGGTTGGCCGCATTGGCCTTGACCACGGCGTCGGTCCAGGTGGCGCTGCCGCCCACGTCCAGGCCCTTCACGCCCACGTCGCGCACCTGCCAGACCATTTCGATGCCCTGGGTCAGCACACGGTCCACGTTGCTCACGCGGGTGACCGAGGGCGTGACGGTGCTGTCGGTCTGGCGCAGGATGGTGTCCTTCACGTCGTCGCGGAAGTAGCTGGTGCGCAGCCAGTGGTCACCCCAGAACTTCTCCACGGCCAGCTCCAGCGAGTTGGCCACCTCGGGGCGCAGATTGGGGTCGCTGGTGGTGATGCTGCTGCCGGTGCGGGTGCCGTTGAACAGCTCGTCCACATTGGGGAAGCGCACACCGCGCCCGTAGCTGGCGCGCAGCAGCAGCTCGTCGGCGGCGCTCCAGGCCAGCGACAGCTTGGGGCTGGTGGCGTGCAGCGTGCGCTGCGGGAAGCGCACCTGGGCCACTGGCGGGCCCTCGAAATACTGGGAACCGTCCGACGCCTCGAAAGACTCGAAGCGAACGCCCGAGGTCAGCACCAGGTCGGGGGTGAGCTTCCAGGCGTCCTGGCCGTAGAGCGCGGTGATGGTGGTCGTGCCGTAGTAGCTCTGGTTGAGCGTGGTCTCGGTGTTGCGCCAATCGCTGGCGTTGTTCACGATGTTGTCCAGTTGGTACTGGTTGCGGTGCAGGCCGAACACCAGCGCGTGGCGGCCGCCGCCCCAGTCGCCGGCGGTGGGGGTGTAGGTGGACTGCAGCTCCAGCGTGTTCCAGCCCGTGCCGTCGCGCCGCGTGACGGTGCCCGCGCCCCCCAGCTCGGCCAGCGGCTGCGCCGTGCTGGCCTCGCGGTTGGCGTCCTTGAGCATGTTGTACTGGGTGAGCATCGCCGAGGCGTTCCAGCCCGTGGCGTTGCGCGTACGCCAGGTGGCGCCCAGCTGGCGGTGCAGTTCGTCGCGCTGGCTGGGCGCGAACGTGTTGCCCGGAAGGGTGAAGCTGTTCGTTCCGTCGTTCACCACGCCGCTCCAGACCGGCTTGCCCGTGGCATCGCGCAGGTAGGTCGCGGCGCGCACGGTGCTGTCGCTGCGCCAGACGGAAACGCGGCCCTCGATCTCCTGCGTGGACGAGATGTCGTAGCCCAGGCGCAGGTTCAACGTGTCCTGCACGTTGTGGTCGATGCCGGTGGCGCCGAAGATGGCGCGGTCCCGGCCCTGCGGGTCGCGGTCGTACTGGATGCCCGAGACGCGCGTGCCTGCTACGGGCTTGAAAGCCCCCGAAGTCACGCCGCGCACCGCGTTGGCGTAACCCATGGGGTGGCCTTCGCTGTCCTGGTGCTGCACGCCCAGGGCGTACCACAGCCCGGTGTCCAGGCGCGAGGCAAAGCGCGCCGACAGCTGCTTGCTGGCGAAAGTTTCGCTGGTGCCGTATTCGTCAAAGGCCTGGCGGTTGTACTTGATGCCGGCCGAGGCCTCGAAACCCTTGGGCTTGCGCTCGGTGATCACCATGGTGGTGCCCAGCGAGTTGCCCGGGTAGATGGCCGAGAACGGGCCGTACAGCGCGTCGACGCGATCGATGGCCTCGACGTTGATCATGTTCCAGCGCGGCGCGTCGAACCGGCCCAGGAAGTTGGAGATCAGGTAGCCGTCGAGGTACACCAGCGCGCGGCCCGGCTGCAGCGTGCCGAAGCTGCGCCCGCCGACGTTGGCATTGCGGTCGCCGAGGTAGCGCTTGCGGATGGTGGTGCTGGGCAGCAGAGCCGCCGCATCCTCGGGGTTGAAGACGTTCTGCTGCTCCAGGTCACGCGCGGTCTTGCTGGCCGTGCTGCTGGGCAGGTTGGGGTCGAGCTGCGAGCGCGTCTCGGTGACGCTGATGGATTGCAGTTGGGCCTCGGTGGCGATGCCTTGGGCCAGGCCCATGGCGGGGATCAGGGCCAGGGCCGCAGAAAGGGGACGCAGGCGCATGGCCGCGCCCGACAGAAAACGGTGGTTCCGCACAAAAACTCCAGAAGTATGAAACTGGCATCCAACGCCCATGCACAGGGCGCCAAATGCTATGAATTCGATAGCTCAGGAGAAGACAGGGGGCCCCCGGGGCGGCGGCGCGAGCGCGGCAAAGGCCAGGCGGAAAAAAGGCAGCTGGGCGACAGGTGCCGGCAGGGCGCCCGGCTCCACCGACAGTGCGGCCACGGCATGCGGCGCCGGGAAGACCGGCGCGCCGCTCAGCAGGCACCAGGCGCAGTCCATGGACTGCGCGGCGGCCTCCTGCCCGGAGGCGTCGCCGGACGGGCCGTGCACGTCGACCCAGGCCATGCCGGTGCTGGTGCAGACCTCCATGGCAGTGGAGGGCGCACCGCTCAGCGCATGGGAGACCGAAGGCATGACGGCCCCGAACACCGCGAGCAGCACGGCCAGCCAGATCCATCTGGCGCGGCGCAGCGAAGCAAGGGACGGGTGCGGGGTCATGGCGGGGCGGGTGGGGAGGCGGCTGCGGACACAGGGCCTCGGTTGCCCATTCTAGGCGCGTCCCGCTCCTGCGCGGCGGGGAATCGCTTGATGCAGGTCAAGCAACGCCGTGGGCTTACAGCGCCTTGCGCAGGTTGGTGGTGGGGATCTTGAGCGCCTCGCGGTACTTGGCCACGGTGCGGCGCGCGCATTCGATGCCCTGCTCTTTGAGCATCTCGGCCAATTGGCTGTCCGACAGCGGCTTGGCCGGGCTCTCGGCGGCAACGAACTGCTTGATGAGGGCGCGCACCGCCGTGCTCGAGGCGTTGCCGCCGGTGTCGGTGCCCAGCCCCGAGCCAAAGAAGTACTTGAGCTCGTAGGTGCCCTGCGGCGTGGCCATGTACTTGGCCGTGGTGACGCGCGAGATGGTCGATTCGTGCAGGCCCAGTTCGTCGGCGATGTCGCGCAGCACCAGCGGGCGCATGGCCAGCTCGCCGTGCACGAAGAAGTTCTTCTGCCGCTCGACGATGGCGCGCGACACGCGCAGGATGGTGTCGAAGCGCTGCTGGATGTTCTTGATGAACCAGCGCGCCTCCTGCAGGCGCTGCTGCAGCGCCTGGTGGCCCTCGCCTCCCTTGTGGCCGCGCAGCGCGCCGGCGTAGATGTCGTGCACGCGCAGGCGCGGCATGACGTCGGGATTGAGCTGCACGCTGAACTGCTGGCCGCCGCGCCCGCTGCGCGTGACGAGCACGTCGGGCACGATGGTGTTGCGCTCCACGTCGGCAAAACGCCGACCGGGGCGCGGCTCCAGCCGCGCGATCAGCGCCATGGCGGCGCGCGTGCGCTCCTCGCTGGCGCCGCAGGCCTGCATGAGCCGGCGCACGTCGCGGCGCGCCAGCAGCTCCAGCGGCTGCTGGCAGATGCGCAGCGCCGTCTGCAGCGTGTCGGCATCGGCCGCGCCGTCGTGCAGCAGGGCCTGGATCTGCAACGCCAGGCACTCGGCCAGGTGGCGTGCGCCCACGCCCGTGGGCTCCAGGCTCTGCAGCAGGCGCAGCGCCACGGTGAAGCGGTGCACCAGCTCCTCGGTCTGCTCCAGGTCGCCGCCGGCCAGGCCCGCGGCCAGTTCTTCGAGCGGGTCTTCGAGGTAACCGTTGTCGTTCAGGGATTCGATGAGGAAGCGCAGCGCGGCGCAGTCCACGTCCGACAGGCGCAACGCCAGCGCCTGGCGGTGCAGGAAGGCGGTCAGCGATTCGTGGCCGTGCGCCAGGTCGGCCGCGTCGGCTTCGCCATCGCTGTCGTTGTTGTGGGTGCGCGCGGGGGCTTCGCCGCCCCATTCGCCGTCGTCGGGCACCATCTCCGTGGTGCCGTCACCGCCCCAGTCGGGCTCGTCCTGCGCGCCCGGCGTTTCAGCATCATTTGTGGCCTCAAGGCTTGAGGTGCTTGCGCCGTCAGCTCCTGAATAGATAGCAACTTCGGCCGCCGCATCGTCGGACTGGGCCGGCGTGTCCGCCTGTGCCAAGCCGAATTCCTCGCGCGGCGCCTCCTCGGCGTTGCGCTCCAGGAAGGGGTTCTCGTCGAGCATCTGCTCGATTTCCTGCGACAGCTCCTGCGTGGACAGCTGCAGCAGGCGGATGGACTGTTGCAGCTGCGGCGTCAGCGCGAGGTGCTGGGAAACGCGTAGCGAAAGCCCTGGTTTCATCACATCCGGAAATGCTCGCCCAGGTACACGCGGCGCACCTCGGCGTTGTCGACGATCTCGGACGGCGTGCCCTGGGCGAGCACCTGGCCGTCGCTGATGATGAAGGCGTGGTCGCAGATGCCCAGCGTTTCGCGCACGTTGTGGTCGGTGATGAGCACACCGATGCCGCGAGCCTTGAGGAAGCCGATGATGCGCTGGATCTCGATCACGGCGATCGGGTCGATGCCGGCGAAGGGCTCGTCGAGCAGGATGAAGCGCGGCTGCGTGGCCAGGGCGCGCGCGATTTCGACGCGGCGCCGCTCGCCGCCCGACAGCGCCAGCGCCGGCGAGTCGCGCAGGTGGTCCACGCGCAGCTCCTGCAGCAGGGCCGTGAGGCGCTCCTCGATGGTGGCGGCCGGCAGCGGCTGGCCGCTTTCGTCGCGCTGCAGCTCCAGCACGGCGCGTACGTTTTCCTGCACCGAGAGCTTGCGGAAGATCGACGCCTCCTGCGGCAGGTACGACAGGCCCAGGCGCGAGCGCCGGTGGATGGGCATGTGGGCGACGGACTGGCCGTCGATGCGGATGTCGCCCGCGTCGCTGGGCACCAGGCCGACGATCATGTAGAACGAGGTGGTCTTGCCGGCGCCGTTGGGGCCGAGCAGGCCCACCACTTCGCCCTTCTGCACGACCAGCGAAACGTCCTTGACGACCTTGCGGCTGCCATAGGACTTGGCCAGGTGCAGTACTTCGAGGCGGCTGTGCGCGGACGTCTCCGGGGCGGCACTCATGGGGCTCGCACTCACTTGGCGCCACCACCCAGGGTGGTGCTCTGGCGCAGGGCCGGCGCGGCGGCCGGCGCCGGTTCGGACGCTGCCGGCTTGGCGGCCTTGGGCGCCAGCACGGCGCGCACGCGCCCGCCGCCCGCCGGGGCATCGCCCGACGCGTTGGTGGCGGCCTTCTGGCCGTCGACCGTGAACACGTCGGTGAGGTTGTTGTAGACGATGACGGCGCCCGTGATCTCGTCGCTCACCACGGCGCTGCGCAGGCGCCGCAACTCGGCGCGGCGCACGAAGCGCACGATGTCGGCCTTGCCGTCGTACTCGATGACCTCGCCCTCGCCCTCGATGAACTCCTCGGGCATGCCGGCCACCGGGTCGCGGCGCTGGCGGAAGAAGGCGCGCTGGCCAGGGTCGGCGGTGACCACGCCGGACTGGTAGCCGTCGGCATCCTGGTGCACCTCCAGCCGCCCACCCCGCAGCACGATGCTGCCCTTGGTCATGACGACGCGGCCCGTGAACACGCTGGTCTGCTTGAGGTCATCGTGGCGCAGGGCATCGGCCTCGATGTTCATCGGCTTGTTGCGGTCCGCTTTTTCAGCGTGCGCCGTGCCCGCCACGCCCGCGGCGATGCCCAGCAGGAGGGCCAGCGCCAGCCAGCGGCGGGCGCCGGCCACGCCGCGCCAGCGACGGCCGAGGAGTGGGGAAGAAAGTATGTCCATGCGGCGTTCCAAATGGTGCGGCGCGCCAGGGGCGGCCGCGAATGTGCGGGGCACGAATCTTGCTGGCATTGTAGCCCTGCACGGCCGCAAAAAAGCCCGCCGAAGCGGGCTTGTGCGCAGGACCGGGGACCGGCTCAGCCCTTGCGGGCCACGCCCACCAGGTGCTCGACCACCTGCAGCACGGCGGGCATGCTGCCGGCCATCGTGCCATCGGTATAGAAGCGGCCGGCCACACCCATCGAAGGCACACCTTCGACGCCATAGGCCTGCTGCAGTTGCGAGGCACGGCGCACCTGGCTGGCGACGTTGAAGGAGCTGTACATCTCCTTGAACTTGGCCATGTCGATGCCGGGCTGCTTGGCCATCCAGGCAAGGATGCCGTCTTCCTTGGACAGGTTGACCTTCTCCGCGTGGATGGCGCGGAAGATGCGCGCGTGCAGTTCGCCGACCTTGCCCATGCCTTCGAGCGCGTAATAGAGCTTTTGCTGCGGTTCGAAGCTGGCGTTGAACGCCACGGGCACGCGGCGCACGGTGATGTTCTTGGCGTCGGCCGTCTTGGCCCAGGCGTCGAATGTGGGCTCGAAGGCGTTGCAGTGGCCGCAGTTGTACCAGAAGAACTCGATCACCTCGACCTTGCCGGCGGGCGCGTCGGTGGCCACGGGCTTGCCCAGCTTGGCGTAGTCCTTGCCCTCCTTGGGCTGGTTCTGGGCCAGCGCCGGCAGGGACAGGGTGGACGCCGCCAGGGCAGCGGCGGACAGGGAAAACGCGCGTCGTTTCATGAAATATCACTCCTTGTTCGGGTTCTGCTGTCTGAGCGGCAGTGCTGCGGAAAGTTCAGCGCTGCACGCGCACCAGGGCCGATTCGACCCCCGCGCCGGCCAGCTTTTCCTTGAGCTGCTCGGCATCGTCACGCTTGGCGAAGGGCCCGATGCGCACACGGAAGACGGTGCGGCCGTTCTGCTCGCGCTCGCTCACGCGGGCCTCCCAGCCCACCATGGCCAGCTTGGCGCGCTGTGCGTCGGCATCGGCCTGGGTATGGAAGGCACCGGCCTGCACGAAGTAGTCGAACGGGTCGACATTGCCCGCGGCCGCCGCCTTGGCGGCGGCAAGGTCCCCCAGCGGATCGGCGCCCGGCTTGCCTTCGGGCTTGCTGGCCGCCGCCTTGGCCGCTGGCACCGACGCCGGCGCTCGCGCGTCGGCCACGGGCGCTGCCTCGCTGGCCGAAGCCGCCGAGGCGGGCGCCGCCACGCGCGCGGGGTTCCTGCCCGACAGCGGGGCATTCGGGTCCCAGTTCTTGTTCTTCTGGGCCTCGGCCGCGTCCTGGTCGCCGCTGCGCGTGGCGCCCTTGTTCAGGAAGGGCACGGGCACCTTGGTCACATAGACCGCCACGCCCAAGGCCACGCCCAGGCCCACGACCAGGCCGAAGATGAAGCCGAGAACCGTTCCGCCCTGCTGCTGTTGTTTCATATGTCAGTTACCACTCACATTCTGCGGGGGGCCGATACGCCCAGCACCGCCAGGCCATTGTGCAATACCTGGGCCGTGGCGGCGACGAGCGCCAGGCGCGCGCGCTTGACGGCTTCGTCGTCCACCAGGATGCGCTCGGCGTCGTAGTAGCTGTGGTAGCTGGCCGCCAGGTCGCGCAGGTAGAAGGTGACGTCGTGCGGCGCCTCGCCGTCGGCGGCGGCGGTGAGCATCTCCGGGTACTTGGCCAGCTGCAGCATCAGCGCCTGGGCCTGCGGGCCGTCGAGCGCCGAAAGGTCGGCATCCTTGAGGCCGGCCGCATCGCCGCCCCAGGCCGTCAGCACCGAGCAGATGCGCGCATGCGCGTACTGCACGTAGTACACCGGGTTGTCGTTGTTCTGCTGCACGGCCAGGTCGACGTCGAAGGTGTATTCGGTGTCGGGCTTGCGCGAGAGCAGGAAGAAGCGCACGGCATCCTTGCTGGTCCACTCGATCAGGTCGCGCAGCGTGACGTAGCTGCCCGCACGCTTGCTGATCTTGACCTCTTCGCCGCCCTTGACCACGCGCACCATGGTGTGCAGCACGTAGTCGGGGTAGCCCTGGGGAATGCCCACGTCGGCCGCCTGCAGGCCGGCGCGCACGCGCGCGATGGTGCCGTGGTGGTCCGTGCCCTGGATGTTGACGACCTTGGAATAGCCGCGCTCCCACTTGGTGATGTGGTAGGCCACGTCGGGCACGAAGTAGGTGTAGCTGCCGTCGCCCTTGCGCATGACGCGGTCCTTGTCGTCACCGTAGTCGGTGGACTTGAGCCACAGCGCGCCGTCCTGCTCGTAGGTGTGGCCATTGGCGACGAGCTTGTTCACCGCGGCCTCGACGCGGCCGCTGGTGTACAGGCTCGACTCCAGGTAGTACTCGTCGAACTTGAGGTTGAAGGCCTGCAGGTCTTTGTCCTGCTCGTGGCGCAGGTAGGCCACGGCGAAGTTGCGGATGGATTCGAGGTCGTCCACGTTGCCGCTGGCGGTGAACTCGCGGTCGTCGGCGCGCACGGTCTTCTGGGCCAGGAAGTCGTTGGCGATGTCCTGGATGTAGTCGCCGTTGTAGGCGGCCTCGGGCCACTCGGCGTCGCCGGGCTTGAAGCCCTTGGCGCGCAGCTGGGTGCTGTTGGCCAGGGTCTGGATCTGCACGCCGGCGTCGTTGTAATAGAACTCGCGGTGCACGGCCCAGCCCTGCGTGGCGAACAGGTTGCTGATGGCGTCGCCAATGGCGGCCTGGCGGCCGTGGCCCACGTGCAGCGGGCCCGTGGGGTTGGCGGAAACGAATTCGACCAGCACGCGCTCATTGCGCGGGCTCTGGAAGCCAAAGCGCTCGCCCGAAGCCAGCACCTCGCGCACCACTTCCTGCTTGGCGGCGGGTTTCAGGCGGATGTTCAGGAAGCCCGGGCCGGCGATTTCGATGCCGGCCACCCAGCGCTGGTAGGCGGGCGTGGCTTCGAGCGCCGCCTTGAGCTGCTCGCCCAGGGCACGCGGATTGAGCTTGAGCGGCTTGGCCAGCTGCATGGCGGCCGTGCAGGCGAAGTCGCCATGGGCCGCCACCTTGGGCGATTCAAAGGCCGCGCGGGCACCGGCGCCCGGGGAGAGTTGGTCCAGCTCGGCCGCCAGGGCGGCGAGCAATTCGTTTTTGACGGAAAGCATCAACCGATTTTACGGGGCTGTGGGCCGGCGGCCACGCACGGTGTCATCGGCGTTGTAGCGCCGCACGTTGTGTGATGGAATCCCGCGAGGGATCCCCCTTCACGCTCGAATACACAGGAGTCACCATGAAAAAGCTTCTTTCCCTGGCCGCACTGGGCATGGCACTGGCACTGGGCAGCGCCCACGCCGCCGAAGAAAAGGCGCCCACCAAGCAACAGTCCAAGATGGGCGCCTGCAACAAGGACGCCGGCGACATGAAGGGCGACGAACGCAAGGCCTTCATGAAAACCTGCCTGAGCAACAAGCCCGCCACCCAGCAGGACAAGATGAAGACCTGCAACGCCGACGCCAAGGGCAAGAAGGGCGACGAGCGCAAGGCCTTCATGAGCGAGTGCCTGAAGAAGTAACACCGCGCCCCACGCGCAAAAAAGCCCCGTTGGCTCTGCCACGGGGCTTTTTTTGTCGGGTGCGCGGCCGGTGTGTCAGCGCGTGCCAACCCCCCGGGCCAGGAATACGGCAGCGAGCAGCAGCGCGCCCAGCAGGTGCGTCTCGATCATGATCCAGCGGCGCGCGGCGCGGATCTCCGTCTCGGGTGGCAGCGCGCCGGTGGCCAGCAGATTGCTGCGCCAGCGCCGGAAGGCGCGCGTGGGCTGCAGCGACATGAGCGCGATCGCCACGAACAGCCCAACCTTGAAGTGCAGCAGCGGCTGCCCCCAGTACCAGCCCACGCCCTTCATGCCCCACCAGGTGCGCGCCAGGCCGGCCAGCAGCACACAGATGGCGGACACGATGTAGATCAGGTCCAGCCGCACCAGGCGGTGCACGATGGCGGGGGACATCCATTCGACGCGGCACAGCGCCGTCTCGCTGGCCATGAAAACCACCATGGTCATGATGGCGACCAGGTGGAAAAAGGCGAGCAGGGCTTCCAGGGTCATGCGGGGGCTCCGGTCTTCCAGAATTGCGGTTGTTCGTAATGGTGCCTGAGGTGCTCGATCCACAGGCGCACGCGCAGCGGCAGGTGCTTGCGCTGCGGAAACAGCACGTAGATCCCGTTGGGCGGCGCTGCAAAGTCTTCCAGCACCGCCACCAGCCGGCCGGATGCCACCTCGCCCTCCACCTCCCAGGTGCTGCGCCAGGCAATGCCGTGGCCGGCCAGGCACCAGTCGTGCAGCACCTGGCCGTCCGAGCAGTCCAGCGGGCCGCTGGGCTTGAGGTAGGTGACATCGGCGCCACCGCCCTCCGCCGGCATGCGAAAGGCCCAGCCGCGCGTCTGCGAGGCCTCGCTGGACAGCGTCAGGCAGTCGTGCTGCGCGAGCTCGCTGGGGTGGCGCGGCGTGCCGTGGCGGTGCAGGTAGTCGGGCGTGGCGACGCACAGGCGCCGGTTGTCGGCGATGCGCACGCTGACCAGCGAGGAATCGGGCAGGTCGCCCACGCGCACGGCGCAGTCGAAGCCTTCGCCGGCCAGGTCGACCACGCGGTCGCTGAGGTTGAGCGAAATCGTCACGTCGGGGTGCTGCGCCAGGAAGCGCGGCACCAGCGGCGCCACGTGGCGGCGGCCGAAGCCGGCCGGCGCCGTGATGCGCAGATGCCCGCTGGCCTTGACGCCACCGGCCGACACGCTGGCCTCGGCGTTGGCCACGTCGGCCAGCAGGCGCTGGCAGTCTTCAAGGAAGGCACTGCCCTCGTGCGTGAGGCTGATGCGCCGCGTGGTGCGCACCAGCAGCTTGACGCCCAGGTGCTCCTCCAGTGCATCGAGGCGCCGGCCCATGATGGCGGGCGCCACGCCCTCGGCCCGGGCCGCCGCGGTCAGGCTGCCGCGCGTTGCCACCGACACGAAGGACTCGAAGGCCTTGAGTTTGTCCATGGCCGCCGATTATGGAGACAAATGTGACGGAGTGCTGGGGATGCCCGCGCCACGCCAAAGGGCGTGCATATTTCAAGTAAAAACCGGCTTTGACGCTTACCCAGCAAGCGCCATACGCTACTAAAATAATAGCGAGCTTTTAGAAGAGATATGCCGAACGCCATGCCTGCGACACCTCGGCCTTTGCAAAAAAGTCACTGGTTTTGCGCTTTTCAGGCTATTTATGGCGATTCATCTTTGCAATAAAGTGGTGATATGGCCTCCGTCCCGGCGGCCGCCGTTTTGACATTCGACCAAGGCATCACCATGACCGACCGCACCACCGCCCACGGCCTGCAAGTGGCCACCCCGCTGCTCCGCTTCATTGACGACCAGGTGCTGCCCGGCACGGGCATCGACGCCGCCACCTTCTGGAAGGGCTTCGACGCCATCGTCTCCGACCTGGCCCCGCGCAACATCGCCCTGCTGGCCGAGCGCGACCGCCTGCAGACCGAGCTGGACACCTGGCACAAGGCCAACCCCGGCCCGATCAAGGACATGGTGGCCTACCGCGGCTTCCTGGAAAAGATCGGCTACCTGGTGCCCCAGCCCGCCACCGTGCAGACCACCACGGCCAACGTGGACGACGAGCTGGCCACGCAGGCCGGCCCGCAGCTGGTGGTGCCCATCCTGAACGCCCGCTACGCGCTGAACGCCGCCAACGCCCGCTGGGGCAGCCTGTACGACGCGCTGTACGGCACCGATGCCATTCCCGAAGCCGACGGCGCCGAAAAGGGCAAGGGCTACAACCCGGTGCGCGGCGCCAAGGTGATCGCCTTCGCACGCCAGGTGCTGGACCAGGCCGCTCCGCTGGCCAGCGGCTCGCACAAGGACGCCACCGGCTACCGCGTCGAGGGCGGCGAACTCATGGTGTCGCTGCCCAGCGGCAGCACGGGGCTGAAGAACGCCAGCCAGTTCCAGGGCTACCAGGGCGACGCCGCCGCACCGTCGTCGGTGCTGCTGCAGCACAACGGCCTGCACCTGGACATCCAGATCAACCGCACCACCCCCATCGGCCAGACCGATGCCGCCGGCGTGAGCGACGTGGTGCTGGAAGCCGCGCTCTCCACCATCCTCGACCTGGAAGACTCGGTGGCCGCCGTGGATGCCGAAGACAAGCTGCTGGGCTACAGCAACTGGCTGGGCATCCTCAAGGGCACGCTGACAGAGTCGTTCGACAAGGGCGGCAAGACGCTGACGCGCGGGCTCAACCCCGACCGCGTCTACACCGGCCCCAAGGGCGGCGAGGTGCGCCTGCACGGCCGCAGCCTGATGTTCGTGCGCAACGTGGGCCACCTGATGACCAACCCGGCCATCCTGTGGAAGGACGCCCAGGGCCAGGTGCGCGAGATCCCCGAGGGCATCATGGACGCCGTGGTCACCACCACCATCGCACTGCACGACCTGCAGGGCCGCGCCGCCAACGGCCTGCGCAACTCGCGCAAGGGCTCGGTCTACATCGTCAAGCCCAAGATGCACGGCCCGGCCGAGGTGGGTTTTGCCGCCGAACTGTTCGGCCGTGTCGAAAAGCTGCTGGGCCTGCCCGACAGCACCGTCAAGCTCGGCATCATGGACGAGGAGCGCCGCACGTCCGTCAACCTCAAGGCTTGCATTGCCGCCGCGGGCAGCCGCGTGGCCTTCATCAACACCGGCTTCCTCGACCGCACGGGCGACGAGATGCACACCGCCATGCACGCCGGCCCGATGATCCGCAAGGGCGACATGAAGACCAGCGCCTGGATTCAGTCGTACGAGAAGAACAACGTGCTGGTGGGCCTCTCCTGCGGCCTGCGCGGCAAGGCGCAGATCGGCAAGGGCATGTGGGCCATGCCCGACCTCATGGCCGAGATGCTCAAGCAGAAGATCGCCCACCCCAAGGCCGGCGCCAACACCGCCTGGGTGCCCAGCCCCACGGGCGCCACGCTGCACGCGCTGCACTACCACCAGGTGAAGGTGAGCGACATCCAGATCGAGCTGGAGAAGCAGGATGCCAACGCGCTGCGCGATGACCTGCTGGCGGGCCTGCTGACCATTCCCGTCTCGGCCAACCCGCACTGGACCGACGCGGAAAAGCAACAGGAGCTGGACAACAACGCCCAGGGCATCCTGGGCTACGTGGTGCGCTGGGTCGACCAGGGCGTGGGCTGCTCCAAGGTGCCCGACATCCACAATATCGGCCTGATGGAAGACCGCGCCACGCTGCGCATCAGCAGCCAGCACATGGCCAACTGGCTGCACCACGGCGTGGTGACCGAGGCCCAGGTGCGCGAGACCTTCGAGCGCATGGCCGCCGTGGTGGACGGCCAGAACGCCGGCGACCCGCTGTACCGCCCCATGGCCGGCCACTTCGGCACCAGCATGGCCTACCAGGCTGCCTGCGACCTGGTCTTCAAGGGCCTGCAACAGCCCAGCGGCTACACCGAACCGCTGCTGCACGCGTGGCGCCTGAAGCTCAAGGCATCGGCCTGATTCTTCACTACGGATTTGATAGCTGGCGGCGCTTGGTGGATAAGCGCGGAAGGCCATTTTGACCTTACAAGCAACGGCACCTTCGGGTGCCGTTGTGCTTTGCGTCGCCCCGGCAGGCCTACACTCTGGCAAGCCAGCGCCGCTCCCGCCATGAACGCCTTACCCCCTTCGGAAAAGAACGCCTGCCCCACCTGTGGCCAGCCCAACCGGTGCTCCGTGGCGGCCGGCGAGGACGCGCAGGGCTGCTGGTGCATGCACACGCCGGTGTCCCGCACGGCCCTGGCCCGCCTGCCGCAAGAGGAACGGGGCCAGCGCTGCATTTGCCCGGTGTGCGCCCGCCCGAGCGAAGGGCCCGACGGGACGGCAGCGCCCCTATGAACGATTTTTTGCCGAGCACGCCCCGGATGCAGTTCGGCCCGGTGGCAGGGCGCGCTAGCCGCACGGCCGTGCAGGCGATGCCCAGCGAGACGGTGGGCATGCTGGGCTCCGGAATGCAGCGAGGGCGCTGGGCAACTGGTGGACGCCAACGGCCGAGCCCGGCTGGGGCCCCCGCACCATGAGCGACACCAGCTCCCTCCAGGCCCTGCGCGCGCGCTATGGCGAGCGCTACCGCTGGCTGGTGCTGCTGGCCGTGATGGTGGGCACGATTGCCTCGATCATGTCCTCCACCATCGTCAACGTGGCCATCCCCGACATGAGCCACCACTTCGCGCTGGGCCAGGAACGGGCGCAATGGGTTTCTTCAGGTTTCATGGTGGCCATGACCGCCTCCATGCTCACGACACCGTGGCTGCTGGCCCGCTACGGCTACCGCGCCACCTATGTGGCCACCATGCTGCTCCTGCTGTTCGGTGGCGTGGCGGGGGGCTTCTCCAACCATTTCAGCCTGGTGCTGGTGGCGCGTGTGGCGGAAGGGCTGGCCGCCGGCATCGTGCAGCCCATTCCGGCCATCATCATCCTCAACGCCTTCCAGCCCCACGAACAGGGGCGGGCCAGCGGCATCTTCGGCATGGGCGTGGTGCTCGCGCCGGCGCTGGGCCCGAGCATCGGCGGCGTGCTGGTCGACTGGTTCGGCTGGCGTTCCATCTTCTTCATGGTCGTGCCGTTCTGCCTGGTGTCGCTCTGGCTGGCCTACCGGTTCGTACCGGTGACGGCACCCGGCGGCCTGCCCGCCAACCGCGCGAGCGCAGGGATCGACTGGCGCGGCCTGCTGCTGGGCTGTGCAGGCACGCTGTGCCTGCTCAACGGCTTGGTGCTGCTCAAGAGCGGCACGCCTACCGAGGCGGGCGCGCTGCTGCTGTCTGCCGTGCTCTGCACGGTGCTGTTCATCTGGTGGCAAGGGCGGCTGGGCCGCACCGGGAGGGCGCCGCTGATGGACCTGCGGCTGTTCCGCTACCGCCCGTTCGCCATGGGCAGCATCGTGGCCTTCATCTACGGTACGGCCCTGTTCGGCTCAACCTATCTGCTGCCGGTATTCATGCAACTGGGGCTGCAGATGTCGCCCTCGCACGTAGGCACGATTCTGTTGCCCGCAGGCATCGTACTGGCGGTGACGATCCCCCTGGTCGGGCGCATGGCGGACCACCGTCCGACCTATCTGCTTGTCTCCATCGGCCTGTTTCTGCTGGCGCTGTCGTTTGCGCTAATGGTGCTGATCGGCGCTGCGTCACCCCTGTGGCTGCTTGTGGCCTTCGCCATCCTGGGCCGTATCGGTCTGGGCTTCATCCTGCCCTCGTTGAACCTGGGTGCCATGCGCCCGCTGGACAAGCCGCTGATCCCGCAAGGCTCGAGCACCATCAGCTTCCTGCGCATGCTGGGCGGCGCGGCGGGCGTCAGCCTCTGCGGCATCGTACTGGAATGGCGCCTGGCGGCCCATGGCGCCAGCCTCGCAGCAGGCAGTGCCAGCGCGGGCCGGCTGAGTGCCTTCGGCGAGGCGTTTCTGATGCTGTCCGGCCTCTGCGTGCTGGCACTGATGGCGGCCTGGCAGTTGCGTGCGCCACCGCCCTCCACCCAGAATGGGGTCACCGGCCCATCTTCCTGATCTTTTTATCGAACTGCGCGACCATGTGCCAACTGCTGGGAATGAATTGCAACACGCCGACGGACGTGGCGTTCAGCTTCACGGGCTTCGCCCAACGGGCGGGGCACACCGGCGACCACTGCGACGGCTGGGGCATCGCCTTTTTCGAGGACAAGGGCGTGCGTCTGTTCGTCGACCACGAACGGGCCGTCGATTCGCCCATCGCCGAGCTCATCCGCCGCTACCCCATCAAGAGCCGCCAGGTCATTTCACACATCCGCAAGGCCACCCAGGGCGCGGTCGGACTGCAGAATTGCCACCCTTTCGTGCGCGAGCTTTGGGGACGGTACTGGGTCTTCGCTCACAACGGGGATCTCAAGGACTTCCGCCCGCGGCTGCATGGGAGCTTTCGCCCGGTGGGCAGCACGGACAGCGAGCATGCGTTCTGCTGGATCATGCAGGAGCTGGCCAAGTCCCATGCGGGCGTGCCCAGCATTCCCGAACTGACACTGACGCTGCGCGATCTGGCGGCGCGCATCGCGCCGCATGGCACGTTCAATTTCCTGCTGTCGAATGGGGAAGCACTCTGGGCGCACGCGTCCACGCACCTGTACTACGTGGAACGCGGCCATCCTTTTTCTGAGGCCCATCTGGCCGACGAGGATCTGCGCGTCGATTTCTCCACGCAGACACAGCCGACCGACAAAGTGGCGCTGATCGTCACGGCGCCGCTGACGCGCAACGAGGCGTGGCATGCGTTCGGCAAGCACGAGTTGAAGGTTTTCGTGGACGGAGCGGTACTGGCGCTTTGATGCTTGCGCGGGCCACGGAGCCGTAGTCAG